>Ga0307994_1000001_pt1 | contig 739787 bp, 774 predicted proteins | sample EllFjometagen261_FD_203171 | JGI IMG/M metagenome (GOLD analysis project Ga0307994, IMG submission 203171) | Marine microbial communities from Ellis Fjord, Antarctic Ocean - #261 | ecosystem: Environmental > Aquatic > Marine > Unclassified | place: Southern Ocean | collected 2014-11-02
GCCGCCAGCGTTCGTCCTGAGCCAGGATCAAACTCTCCGATAAAAGTTTGAATAGCTCTTTAAAAATAAATCTAGAATTAACGTTGACGTATTGTCTTGTTTTGTTCAGTTTTCAAGGTTCAATGTGCAACCACTTCGTTTAAGCGACTTTTTTATCTTACCAAGTTATGGAGTTAATGTCAACAACTTTTTAAGATTTTTAAGTCGCCACTGACCGCTCGTTGTCGTCGTTCAGCAGCGACATTTACTAATATAACAAGGTTTCATATTGAAGTCAACGAATAATTAATATTTCACTATAATTATTTCACTGCTCGATAATAACGGTGATAAATCCCCTGTCCCTTTGTCTCTACATTTACAATTTCAACAAATCCTTTGTCTGTCAAATATTCAATGAGCATGCTTAAATCCACTGAATAATGCTTGGCCTCTGAATGATTGAGAAGGTCCTGGAACGTCCAATGTTCTTTCTGGTCCAGGATGCTTAATAGATGTTCCGTTGAAACCTTTGTTCTTGAGTGAATGAGAAACTCGCTTGCCAGAAATAGCAGTTCAAGTCGTTTATCGATCTCTTCATCGCTTGTTACGAGTTCTTCATACAGCTTGTAGATTTCAGGCTCTATTTGTTTTACCTGGTTCCATACTGTTACCTCCGGATGGAATCCATTTTCGATAACCGCGAGCCTGGCCAGGTGGTGTAAGGAATGAACGATGTGATTATAGGCATCTAAATAATGCTTACTTTCAAAGAATTCTTTACCGTCCATGTAACGACGAATCAACTTGGCAAATTCCATCCCCATCTTTATCTTTCTACCATAAAAGGGGAAATCCCTCAGCTCTGTTTTAAGATTATGAATATATTCGTTGCGATCGAACAGTATCTTACCATTAAATAGCCAGTCAATCACTTTGCGGTTGGACCCGAGTAAAATCCACTCATTCAGCTTACCTTCCGTTACGATATGTAAGGCTGCCTTCTGTTCTTTATAAGAATAGTGCTTAATGAATACTGGTTCTTCAGCTTCTTTCACCACTAGAAAAAGGACAATATCAAAAGTATCCGTCAACGGACTGGATTTCTTGCTTTGTTCTATTAAAAGCGCTCCTAAAGTATTGGGGTGACTTGTACGCTCTTGATATAACGGTCGTAAAATATCTTCCATTTCATACTCCTCCACATCACTCATTGGTTGGTTACTATTTCGACATTCAAAGACGATTTCCTTCTCTGAATATAGTCATTTTTCGACAAAACGGTTTCGTATCCCTCTTCTTACAACAATTATGGTATAGTATTTTTTTAGGAGGGACAAACAAATGGCTAAGTATTCGAGTAAAATTAATAAAATCCGTACGTTTGCCTTAAGTTTGGTTTTCATCGGATTTATCATTATGTACGTAGGTATATATTTTAGAGAACATCCATGGGTTATGACAACATTCATGCTGCTGGGTTTTCTGGCAATCATCGGAAGCACGGTTGTGTATTTCTGGATCGGGATGCTATCCACGAAGGCTGTTCAAGTCACATGTCCTAATTGCGGGAAGGTCACAAAGGTCCTTGGGCGAGTAGACATGTGTATGTATTGTAATGAGCCATTAACTCTTGATCCGAACTTGGAAGGCGAAGAGTTTGATGAGGACTATAATAAAAAGCAAAGATAGACCCAATTGAGAAAAGACCTTCTTCTGAAGGTCTTTTTTGGCATCAAAAAAAGAATGGCCCTGATATTGGGACCATCCTTATCTAGTGGGTTTCCTTTATAGAGCAGTCAGAACATGTTCCGTAGATTTCCATTCGGTGGTTATTCACCTTGAAACCTGTAACATGGGAAGCCAATTGTTCAACTTCATCCAGTCCAGGATAATGGAAGTCAACGATTTTCCCGCAGCCATCACAGATGACATGGTAATGATCGGTTGTCACAAAATCGAAGCGACTGGAAGCATCACCGTAGGTCAACTCTTTCACTAACCCTACTTCACGGAATACGCGTAAGTTATTATAAACAGTAGCGACACTCATGTTCGGGAATTTTCCTTCGAGTGCTTTATATATGTCATCGGCAGTTGGATGAGCCATTGAATCAATGAGATACTCTAATATCGCATGACGTTGAGGAGTGATACGGACTCCCGTTTCCTTCAATGTCGAAATCGCTTCTTTTAATTGTCCTTCTTCAGACATCGTCATGCACCTCTTTTCATAAGAATTATTATTTTATAATCTTTATAAATAGTGTACTAATCAACGGTCCCTTTTGTCAATCTTTCTCCCTAGTTACTCATGTAAGTTTTTCTCTTGTTCCCCGAGCTGCTGGTTTATATAGCGCCCTGCGACGAATAGATAGTCAGAAAGTCTGTTCAGATAAGAAAGGACCAACGGATTAATGTCTTCATCAATTCCAACCGCTTCTCTTTCGGCTCTTCTCACGATTGTTCTGGCCGTATGCAGTGCAGCTCCTGCAGGCTGTCCTCCCGGAAGGATGAAATTGCTAAGGGGCGTAAGGGCACCATCAAGAAAGTCGATTTGCTCTTCCAGTTCTTTGATATGTGATTGTTCAAGCTTCCACTTCACTTCTTTTCCTGCAGGCGTAGCCAGTTCCGCTCCAACATGAAAGAGAATCGTTTGCACCTTATGAAAGAACTCCTCAAACTTTTCTTTTCCATCAAAGTATTCAGATTTAATGTAGCTTAGACCTAAACCAATCATGGAATTCGCTTCATCGCATGTCCCGTATGCCTCAACCCGCTGATCTTTTTTTGATACTCTCGTTCCATATACCAATGACGTTGTTCCCTTATCTCCTGTTTTCGTATAAATTTTCATCCTAATATCCCCTCTCTGCATCGATTACGTTAATATAGTTTTCACTATTCTTACGATATGTAGTTAAATTCTTTTTAAATATTTCAAGTGCTCTTGGCATGTATTTTTTTGTGATACTTGAAAGATGAGGCGTCACCGTTATGCCTTCATTCTGCCAGAACGGGTGATCTTCTGGTAATGGTTCCTTTTCAAATACATCAAGGTACATATGTTGAATTAACTTCTTGTCACTTACTTCAAGGAGAACGGATTCCTCCACGAGATCCCCACGACCTATATTGATGAAAACAGCCGTGTCCTTCATTTGTTCAAAGTGCTCAACCTGCAGGAGATGCTTCGTTTTCTCAGTACTGGGCAGAACGGATAGAATGTAATCGGCATTTGCCAGTTCCTTCTGAAATGTCTTCAGGGTGAACATACTGTCAAAATGTTCTGCAGGAGACCCGGAAGAGTTCACACCGGTCACTTTCATGTGAAACGCTTTAGCCAACCGTGCGATTTCTCCTCCAATTGCTCCCGCTCCCAGTATAAGGAGTGACGCTTCATGAAGTTCCGAGGTTGGAAGTCTCCTGCTCCACACGTTATCCTCTTCCTGCTTCCATACCGCTTGAAGCTGCTTTGCATGCTGAAGCATCAATCCGATTGTAAACTCAGCCATAGGAATTCTATGGATTCCCCTCGCATTGGTTACCAGGATGCCTCTTTTTTTGATAGCTTTAAATGGCATCTTCTCAAGGCCAGCCGAGGTGACCATGATCCATTTGCATTTCGTACTCTTTTCAATGTGAAAGTCGGTCAAATCTTCCCCCATGGTGACAATCACTTCTGCTTCTGGAAGTTCATTTTCCGCTTCTTTGATTTTTTTATAAAAAAGAAACTCAACCTCATGGAAGCTATTCTTTAAATCTGAGACAAACTCTTCCTTCGGTTGAAATGTGAAGATAATTTTCATGTAGCTGCCTCCCATCCCTATTGCCCACTATTTTACCATATTTGTATCGTATCACCCTCTATTCAGCATCCTTAAAAGCATAAAAAAAGAGGATCGACCTGGTCGATCCTTACACGGATGAGACTGACTTATTTGAGGAGGTTGCCCTACTCTTACTATATGTCTTTACCTCTCTTGTGAATGGACAAAAGCCTCAAGCTTCTTAAAATAGGCTTAAAAATAGGTTCAGGAAAGGTTCTCTTGAATGTATTGAAGAGCTTCCTCCACATGTCCCTTCACTTTCACCTTTCTCCATTCCTTGGACAGGTTTCCTTCTTTATCGATAATAAAGGTAGAACGTTCAATTCCCATATATTCTTTCCCAAAGTTCTTCTTCAGCTTCCACACACCGTATTCCTCTGCCACCTTATGATCTTCATCCACAAGCAGAAGGAAAGGAAGTCCATGTTTGTCTACAAACTTTTCATGCTTATCAACGGGATCAGGACTCACCCCTAAGATAACGGCATCGAGATTCTCAAAGTTTTCATGCTGATCCCTGAAATCACATGCTTCTGTCGTACAACCTGGGGTCATGTCCTTTGGATAGAAATAAAGGACCACGTTTTTCCCCTGATAATCTGAAAGCTTCACCTTTTCTCCATTACTTGCAAGTAATTCAAATTCCGGTGCTTTTTGACCCACTGTCATGTATGTTTCCCTCCATTGAATATTTTCTAACTTTAGCGTACCCAATAGGAGGGAAAAACTCAAACCATATGCTACTTGTTTTCGTAGTTTAAAAATGATTTCACGACAAAGGCGGCAGGTATGGTGTAACCGAGCCATGACTCAATGAGGGCAATCCCCCTCCCGATACCAACAGGGGTTACATCCCCGTATCCTACCGAGAAAAGGGTGATACCACTGAAATACATTGTAGTGAAAAAATGATCTAGAAAGTTCCCTGTTAAGGGTTCCCCTCCTTCAACGAGAATCGGAATTCCTTCAAGCTCAAAGAGTGTGAACAGAAGACCGAATCCAATCATGATCGTGATATAGCTCATTCCTAAAAAGAGAAAATGATGAAGTGAAACGTGATGCTCTTTCCACCTTGAAGGATAAAATAAGGCCCGTAAACTCATCACCATGCAGAACAGAATGAAAAATCCAATGATATAAAGCATGTACATACCCTCTTTTTTTCTGCTTGTCTTCCTATATGTACGCTTAATATTTCGAATTCATTCTAGTTACCTGCACCCCTGTATCGTTTCACTCCTTCATTCCATAACACGATCGAGAAGATGAAAAATCCGATGCCCACAAATGGAGTCAGAAACGAATATGGGTACCATTCCGTCTTTTCCAGGAAAAAGGCAGATGGATAGACTCCAACAAACGCGAATGGAAGAATCCACGTTAACACGAAACGAATCACATTATTATAGATATCCACGGGATATCTTCCATAATTACCGATATTGTACATCATCGGCATGATCGACGTTTTCGCATCCGACCAGAATCCAATACTTGCAAGGGCGATGAAGATTCCTGCATACACAAGAGCTCCCCCAATTACAAAGAGGATAAATAAAACGGGTTCGTACCATTCAAAGGTAATATCCAGTCTTCCCCCGGCGTAGAACATAACCGAGAGGCCCGTTATCACTCCGAAAAGCGACTCCAGTTCCATTCGCTCTAAGATAATTTGAAACAAGCTGTGTATGGGACGGGTCAGGATCCGGTCGAACTCACCCTTCACCACATACCGGTCGTTAAAGTCCCAAATGTTGAAGAACGAACTGAATAGTGCAAACGGGACCAGGAAGAAACCATATATGAAAATAATTTCGTCTCTTGTCCATCCGCTCAGAAGCTGAGTATGGCCAAACACGACCAGGATAAATACGAGGTTAACTGCCTGAAACAGTAAATCAGAAAGAATCTCGACAACGAGGTCGGCCCTGTATTGCAGCCTGATCTTCATATATTGGGCGACATATTGAAAAAACATCCTTACATAAAACATCGGTCACCCTCCTTGAATAATCATTTGTTTTTTTGCCACAACCCAGAGTATCTTAATTGGTATGAGAAGAATCAATGACCATACGCCCTGCATAAGAATTGCGTTGAATGATTCAGAAGTCGTAAAGCCATTGGTGAAAATCATGCTGGGAACATAACTTATACTCTGGAACGGTAAGTATCCCATCACATTTTGCGCCCAAAGGGGAAAAAAATGAATCGGCAGCAATAAGCCGGAAAACAAATCAATGACCACCCGTTTCGCCCGGATGAGGCCATCATTATTAAATAAGAAAAAGGTCGTGATACCCGTCAGTAAATTGATTTGTGTATTGATAATGAAGCTAAACAGGATTGAAATCGCAAATAAGCCCAATGTATCAAACCCTGTCCCGAATTGCAGCGGGAAGATGAGGCTGACAATAATCATTCCCGGGAACGAGAAAAACAACAGTCTGAAGACTCCCTCTCCGAGTCCCTGCATCGTCTTCATCCCCAGATAGTTATAGGGTCTGATAAATTCAACCGCCACTTTCCCCTCCTTGATTTCCTGAGCGATTTCACGGTCGATATTATTAAAATAAAAGGCCCTCGCCATCCATGAAACGGCCACATAGGTCGTCATTTGAATGATCGATAATCCTTCAATATCACTTTTTCCTCCGTAGATGGCCTGCCATAAGAAATAGTAAGCTCCAATATTGATACTGTATATTAATATTCCACTATAATAATTAGTTCGGTACGCCAGCATCATGAGGAAGCGGATGCGAATCATTTCTATATACTTAGCCATGATACCCTCCCAGACACACTGGAGCTGAACCGGTAGCTTCTAATCCCAAACTCATCTCGTCACAGCCCCTTTTTCATAGATGTTCCGTATGATTTCCTCCGTAGTCGTTTCTTCAATTTTCATGTCTTTCACTTTGAAACTCGCAACGATTTTCGTGATCAGTTGTGAGATGACTTCATCATCCGCTTCAATTAATGCGGAATAGCTCTGCTTTTTCTCATCAAAGGACCAGGAGATGTTTTGATTCTTAGTAATTTCGGATAAAGCGGACATAGACGTGTCGTCCAGAAATTGAAACACGACTTCCTTTTGATCTCCCCAATTTTCCTTGAGCTGACTCAGAGCCCCGTCATAAATGATTTTCCCTTCATCCAACATCACGACCCGTTCACAAAGAGCTTCGATGTCTGTTAAATCATGGGTGGTTAGAAGAATCGTAGTATTGTACTTGTCGTTTATTTCTTTTAAAAATTGGCGGATTTTCAGTTTCACCAGAACATCCAATCCAATTGTAGGTTCATCCAAGAACAGTAAAGGCGGATTATGGACAAGAGCCGCTGCCAATTCACATCTCATTCGCTGCCCCAATGATAATTTACGGACCGGCTTGTCCAGTAGCGGCTCGATATCCAGCGTTTCAATAACATGATCCATATGTGCTTTATATTGTTGATCGGGGACTTTGTACACTTTCTTTAAGAGCTGGAAGGATTCCTGAACCGCAATATCCCACCAGAGCTGGGAACGCTGCCCAAACACGACCCCGATCGTCTGAACGAATTTTTCCCGATCACGATGAGGATTCATTCCATTGACGGTCAACTCTCCCCCGGTCGGTGTCAAGATCCCCGTGAGCATCTTGATGGTAGTGGATTTTCCGGCTCCATTTTCACCGATGTACCCGACCATCTCCCCCTGCTTCACATTAAATGAGATATCATTCACCGCAGGAACGATCTTATAATTACGCGTAAATAAATCTCGAAAGGCTCCTTTAAGTCCGGAACGACTTGAAAAAGCCTTGAATTCCTTACGCAAGTGATGTACTTCGATTGCATTCATATTGCGTCCTCCTAATTTCAAAAAAGTATCGGTCCCTCGTTTACAAACAAAGAATAGTGTACCACAGAGAACTGTTTCCCTTAGAACAGTCTGCTTGAAAATTAGTGTGCCCAATGATTCCCTATTTGCTAAAGTGGAAAAGACCGTACTACAATAGAAGAGTAATAGATAGCTAAATACACATATTCAGGAGGAAATCATGAAATATACTGAATCAGAAACTTTACATACAGAAGCATTGGAACATATCGTAGGAGGAGTGAACAGCCCGTCACGCTCATATAAAGCAGTGGGCGGAGGCTCGCCGGTTGCAATGGAAAGGGGTCAAGGCGCATATTTCTGGGATGTAGACGGAAATAAATACATCGATTATCTGGCAGCATACGGACCTATCATCACCGGACACGCTCACCCACATATTACAGAAGCGATCAAAACAGCGGCGGAAAACGGAGTCCTTTACGGAACCCCTACCCGTCATGAAGTGAAGTTTGCCAAAATGATCAAAGAAGCAATGCCTTATATGGACAAGGTTCGATTTGTAAACTCCGGGACTGAAGCGGTGATGACAACGATTCGTGTTGCAAGAGCATACACCGGGAAAGACAAAGTCATTAAATTCGCAGGTTGCTATCACGGTCACTCAGATCTGGTACTGGTTGCAGCGGGATCCGGACCATCCACATTAGGAACCCCTGATTCAGCCGGTGTTCCTAAGAGTATCGCCCAGGAAGTCATCACGGTTCCATTCAACGACATCGAACCCTTTAAAGCAGCAATGGAAAAATGGGGAGATCAAATTGCAGCAGTCCTTGTGGAACCCATCGTAGGGAACTTCGGCATTGTAGAACCAAAAGAAGGCTTTCTTGAGCAAGTGAATGACATTACTCATAATGCCGGTTCCCTTGTAATCTATGATGAAGTCATTACAGCATTCCGCTTCATGTATGGCGGAGCTCAGGATATGTTAAAGGTGAAGCCTGACTTAACGGCGCTGGGGAAAATCATCGGCGGCGGTCTTCCAATCGGGGCTTACGGCGGGAAGAAAGAAATCATGGAACAGGTCGCCCCGTTAGGTCCTGCCTATCAAGCAGGTACAATGGCAGGAAATCCCGCTTCCATCCTTTCAGGAATTGCCTGCCTTGAAGTGTTAAAAGAAGAAGGCGTATATGAGAAACTTGATAAACTCGGAGAAATGCTTGAAAAAGGGATCCTTACAGCAGCTGAAAAACATAACGCACCAATCTCCATAAACAGATTGAAAGGAGCTCTCACACTTTACTTTACTACAGAAAAAGTGGAGAACTATGAGCAAGCTGAAGCGACCGATGGAGAAATGTTTGCGAAGTTCTTTAAGCTTATGCTTAATCAGGGAATCAATCTTGCTCCTTCTAAATATGAAGCATGGTTTATTACGACCGCTCATACAAAAGAAGATATACAGGAAACGATCGAAGCTGTCGATCGTGCATTTGCACAATTATAATAGAAGAACCTAAAGACTGCTCCACCTGCGTGGGGCAGTCTTTATTATTGATTTTGTAGAACAACTCTTCCCTTCATGGCATATCTATTCTTTCGGGAGAAGACTGCTGCGATTTGTTTATTCCCTTCCTCAAAAAGGTACATATTTTGTAGAAACTTATTTAAATTTCCCTATTGATATTACTTGTAAGTACATGTATAGTACAGTATTGTTTATTAAAATGTTACACAAGAAAGGATCCTAATTCCATGAAACTTGGTGCTCGCATCCTTAAAACGGGAATTGCGATTGTATTAGCTTTACTTGTATCGCAGCTATTGGGTATACCTTCTCCAGTTTTTGCTGGAATCGCGGCGGTCTTTGCCGTACAGCCCACCATTTATCGCTCATATCTATCGATCATCGAACAGATTCAAGCAAACCTGATCGGTGCCGGGATTGCCGTTATCTTTGTACTCTTATTCGGCAGCAATCCCCTTATTGTAGGTCTCGCTGCTGTCATAGCCATTGCCATCATTCTTAAATTAAAGCTGCAAAACACGATCGGCCTGGCCCTGGTGACGTTGATCGCGATTATGGAAGTGACGGACCAGGATTTTATTCAATTTGCATTTATCCGTTTCTCAACTATCATGATCGGTGTGTTCTCATCTTTCATTATTAACTTGATTTTCCTGCCGCCAAAATACGAAACGAAGCTTTATCATAAAATATCTGATTCAACAGAAGAAATCTTAAAGTGGATCAGGTTGAGTTCAAGACATGCAACAGAGTTCCACCTTCTGAAAAAAGACTTGGAGCGCATTAAAGAAAAACTTATTAAGGTCGATCAATTGTATCTTCTTTATAAAGAAGAACGGGATTATTTCAAGAAAAATTCGATTGTCAAAAGTCGTAAGCTTGTCATTTTCCGTCAGATGATTTCATCAACGAATCGAAGCTTTGACATCTTGAAGCGATTGAACCGGTATGAAAATGAAATTTTTCAATTGCCGGATGAATTACGTGGAGTAATCAAGGGACAGCTTGATTGTCTTCTCACCTACCATGAACAGCTTCTTTTAAAGTTCCTTGGAAAAATGCATCCGCATGCTGAATCAGAAGCCCAGCAAGATGTGTGCATGCATCGAAAAGAACTGATGAATATCATGATCCAGGAAGTAAAACAGCATAGTAAAGATGAAAATATTCATAACTTCCATCTGCTTCATATTTTCTCGGCTATCTTTGAATACGATGAGCATTTAGAGCACCTGGAAAAACTCATTACAAGCTTCCAATCGTATCATAAAGAAGACAATGAAGTGATGATCGGGGAAGAAGAAGAATAAATTGATAAAAAACGGAGCAAAGGATGTGATCACCTTTGCTCCGTTTTTTGTTCTATTTAGTTTTTCATTTTAGGATCAAGGGCATCCCGAAGTCCGTCCCCCATCAAGTTGAATCCCAGTACCGTCAGCATGATGGCAAGTCCCGGGAAGATCATTGTCCACGGGGCTTGCAGCATATATTGCCTTGCATCAGACAGCATCTTTCCCCATTCAGGTTCAGGAGCCTGAGCTCCTAGACCAAGGAAACCGAGTGCTGCTGCTTCAATGATGGCAGTCGCAATGGCAAGAGTGCCCTGCACGATGATCGGAGCCATACTATTCGGCAATACGTGACTGAAGAGAATACGAACGTCGCTCATCCCGATGGCTTTTGCAGCCATTACATACTCCTCCTGCTTCACACTCAACACCCTCGAACGGATAAGTCTTCCAAAGTTCGGAATATTAATGATGGCAATAGCAATTAAAGCGTTTCTTAGAGAAGGCCCAAGAGCAGCTACGACTGCTATCGCTAACAGGATACTCGGAAATGCAAGCATAATATCAAAGATACGGGAGATAATGGTATCGACCCATCTGCCGTAATAGCCTGCTACGATCCCCAATAGACTTCCTACTACTGAAGAACCGATAACCGCGAAGAATCCTACCCATAAGGAGATGCGTGCTCCATGGATGATTCTTGATAATATATCCCGGCCGAAGTCATCCGTCCCTAACCAATGTTCAGAGGAAGGTGCTTGTAATCTTTTTGATAAATCTTGATCATTTATACCTTGTGGTGCAATGACTGGAGCCGCAATTGCTAAAATCACGAAGAAAAGAACGATACAAAAACCTACTAATGCAATTTTGTTTTTCTTAAAGCTTTTCCATGCTTCCTTCCAGGGAGATACCGTTTCTTCTTCCAAAGAAGGATGAAGCTCCTTTTGCGGTTCTGCTAATTCTGCCATGAGAGTTCACCTCTTTCTTCTATTGATGTTAGTTGTATTTAATACGTGGATCCACAGCAGCATAAAGTAGATCGACAATTAAGTTAATCGTGACGAAGATCGTTGCGACTACCAGAATGCCAGATTGCACTACAGGGTAATCACGGTAACCAATCGCTTCATAAATATAACGACCGATTCCCGGCCAGCCGAAGATGGTTTCGGTTAAGATCGCTCCTCCCAGGAGAAGGCCCATCTGCAAACCAATGACGGTCAATACCGGAATGATGGCATTTTTCAGCGAGTGCTTGTACACTACCCAGAACATCTTCAGACCCTTGGCACGAGCTGTACGAATATAATCTGAGCGCATGACCTCCAGCATACTGGAACGTGTCATACGTGCAATGATTGCCATAGGGATGGTTGCCAGAGCAATTCCCGGCAGGATGATGTGCTTCAGTACCTCACCAAGCTGATCAAACCGCCCTTGAATAAGGGTATCGAGAATATAGAAGTTGGTAACCGAATCAACAGGGTTTCGTATATTCTCCCTTCCAGTTGTAGGAAGAATGTCAAGCTGAATACCGAATATCCATTGCTCCATCAACCCTAACCAGAAGATCGGCATGGAAACACCGATAAGGGCCAGGATCATGGCTGTATAATCGAACCAGGAGTTTTGAAACCAGGCACTGATGATTCCTGCGTTCACTCCAATAAAGATCGCTATGATGATGGCCACGATCGCTAACTCGGCGGTAGCGGCCAAATATGGCCAGATTTCAGCTGAAACTTCCGTCTTGGTTCTAAGGGAACTTCCTAAATCCCCGGTCAATAATCCTTTTAAATAGTCAATATACTGGATATACCAGGCATTATCGAGCCCCAACTGATCTCTTAACGCGGCTACTGCTTCTTTCGTAGCCTGTTGCCCAAGAATGACCTGAGCTGGATCGCCGGGAATGGCACGAATGATTGAAAAAACAATAAGAGTCATTCCCAGCAAAACAGGAATGAGCTGTAATAATCGACGAATGGTGTATTGGAACATCATGTTCACCTCTCTATGTGGAGATTCTGATTTTCTTGTAATGTTAGTTAGATTAGGAAAATAGCAGGTTTGGTATTAATTAAGGATTGCTCGGAATGCTTGTCGGGCCTGGGCAAAGCCCCTCCGCTTTTCTACCTGTCCAGCTGCGGGGCTTAGAGGCTCGAGGTCATAAGGCCAGCCCACCAAAAAGGCAAAAGGCGCCTTTCCGGTGGACTTACCTTATGCTTGTCGCCTCTGGGCAAAGCCCCTCCGCTTTTCTATGTACAAAGGGGAGAAATCATAGATGTCTCCCCTTTGGTCTATTGCCTATTACTCCATATCTACTGCGCCTAACCAGTCGGAACCAGTTGGGTGCGGCTTGAAGTTTTTAAGAGCTGCACTTCCTGCAAGTAGTGGTGTAGAGTGAGCAATCGGTACCCATGGAGCATCTTCATGGATAATTTCTTGCGCTTTTTTGTATAGCTCTTCACGTTTTGCAGGATCTACTTCTGTTTGAGCATCAATTAAGATTTTGTGTACTTCATCGTTACTATAGTAAGAGTAGTTGTTACTTCCGATATTGTCCTTATCAAGAAGAACGTATAAGAAGTTATCTGCATCTCCATTGTCACCAGTCCAGCCAAGTAAGAATGCATCTGCCTCACCGTTTTTAGCTTTTTCCAGGTAAGTAGCCCACTCGTAAGATACGATTTTCGCTTTGATGCCTACTTCAGCTAAGTCAGCTTGCATCGCTTCCGCTACCTTTTGACCATCCGGCATATAAGGGCGTGGTACTGGCATTGCCCAAAGTTCCATCTCGAAACCATCTTTTAATCCTGCTTCTGCAAGAAGTTCTTTTGCTTTTTCAGGATTGTATTCATAAGCTTCTACGTCATCATTGTATCCGGCAATAACCGGAGGCATCGGGTTTTTCGCCATTTCTGCTTTTCCTTCGAAGAAAGCGTCAATGATTTCTTGCTTATTGATGGCATAGTTCACAGCTTGACGTACTTTAGGGTCATCAAACGGCTCACGAGTTGATGTTAAACCTAAGTATCCAACGTTCATAGATGGACGCTCGAATAATTGCAGGTTGTCGTCCCCTTCAACTTTACTTGCATCACTTGGATTGACTCCATCTGCAAGATCGATTTCACCAGATATCAATGCATTCAGACGAGCAGAGTTTTCTGGAATTGATTTAAATACGACCTGATCTAATTTTGGTAAATCTTTGTTCCAGTAGTCTTCGTTCTTTTCAAGAACAATTTTGTCATTACGCTTCCACTCAACAAATTTGAATGGACCAGTACCTGCATCAGTTGGTGCTTCTGCAAGCTTGTCACCTAATTCATCAATTGCTTTAGGACTTACAATCGCGAATGGGCTCATTGCAATATTTTTCAAGAAAGGTGCTTGCGGGCGTTTTAATACGAATTCAACTGTCATGTCGTCAGCTGCTTTTACTTCTTTAATGACATGACCTTCATCTGCTTTGAATCCGCCGAACATTGAACCGTAATAAGGGAATTGATCTGCATTCCCGTTCATCCAGCGCTCGAAGTTTTTCACGACGGCCTCAGCGTTTAAATCAGTGCCATCTTGGAATTTCACTCCGTCACGAAGCATGAATGTATACGTTAAACCATCATCGGATACCTTCCATTCTTCTGCTAATCCCGGATTTACTTCTGTATCCTGCTCTCCGAATTTTACAAGTGTTTCGAAGATATTCTTCGTTACCTTAAATGATTCGCCATCAGTTACTGTTGCAGGATCAAGCCCTACAGAGTCTCCTCCGCGACCAAATATCAATACTTTTGGATCGCCGCTATCTTTACTGTCGCCGCCTTCGCCTGAAGAGCTTTCATTTCCTCCACATCCGTAAAGAACAGATGATACGAGTAGGATGAGCAGCATTAAAATTGACCAGCTTTTTTTTCTCAACTAAATCCCCTCCTGAATAATGTTTATATACTTATGAGACTTGTCTTCTAGTAAAGATGACAAGCTACATAATGCCCTGGTTGGTGTTCCTTGAATTCCGGTACTTTCTGTTTGCAGATCTCCGTTGCATGTGGACATCTGGTGTGAAATGTACAGCCACTTGGCGGGTTGGACGGACTGGGAATGTCACCCTGCAAGAGAATCGTTTCCCTTTTGAAATCCGGATCCGGTACCGGTACCGCTGATAGAAGTGCCTGGGTGTATGGATGAAGCGGTTTTTCATAAAGTGTTTCACTATTACTCAGCTCTACCATTTTTCCGAGGTACATCACGCCTACCCGGTCACTTATATGTCTAACTACACCTAAATCATGTGCAATGAAGATATAGGTGAGTCCGAACTCTTTTTGCAAATCCTGCATCAGGTTCAGGACCTGGGATTGAATGGATACGTCAAGAGCTGAAACAGGCTCATCGGCTATTATGAGCTTGGGTTTAGTCATCAAAGCCCGCGCGATCCCAATCCGCTGTCTTTGTCCACCGCTGAATTGATGTGGGTAACGTTTCGCATGATAGCTGCTTAACCCGACAATATTGAGTAGTTCATGAACCCTCTTTTTTCTTTCTTTCGCTGAACCCATTCCATGGACCTTTAATGGTTCTTCGAGAATTTTTTCAACAGTATGCCTTGGATTCAAAGAAGCAAAAGGATCCTGAAAGACCATCTGCATCTCCCTGCGAATCTTCCTCATTTCTGAGTTTGATAGACTCGTAAGCTCTCGATCCTCGAATGTCACTTTCCCTTCGGATGGATCGATGAGTCTCATCAGCATCCTGCCCGTCGTCGACTTTCCACAACCACTTTCTCCTACGATTCCAAGAGTCTCTCCTTTATTCACTGTAAAAGATACCCCGTCTACTGCTTTTACCGAACTGACAGGTCGTCCGAGAATTCCGCCTGTAATTGGAAAATGTTTCTTAAGATTCTCAACCTTTAGCAACGGTTCCGTCATAAACTCCCTCCTCCACTTCATCGAACAGGAAGCATCGTGTGCAATGTCCTTGTGATGTTTCATATAATTCCGGTGTTTCAACTAAACAGCGATCGAAGGCATATTCACAGCGGGCTGCAAATCGGCATCCTGTCTTAATGGACCCCGGTTTCGGAACATTCCCCTGAATCGAGTGCAGTCGCTGCTGCTTGATTCTCATATCCGGTACGGATTGAATCAGGCCTTTCGTGTAAGGATGCTGAGGGTTTTTAAAGATTTCTTCTACTTTCCCCTCTTCCACCACTTTACCTGAGTACATAACGACCACTCGTTCACATGTTTCAGCAACAACTCCTAAATCATGAGTAATCAAGAGGACCGCTGTATTCAATTCTTTATTTAATCGTTTCATCAATTTTAAAATTTGGGCCTGAATCGTCACGTCAAGAGCGGTTGTCGGCTCGTCTGCTATCAACACACGTGGATCACAAACCATTGCCATGGCAATCATGACCCTTTGTCTCATACCGCCTGATAGCTGATGGGGGTATTCCTTGATAAGCTCTTCAGATCTCGGTAAACCGACCATCTTCATAATTTCAATCGCTTTATCCCTTGCTTGTTTCTTTCCAACCTTCGTATGTATTCGTATTGCTTCCGTTAATTGGTCACCTATAGTAAAAACAGGGTTTAAAGAAGTCATTGGCTCTTGGAAGATCATCGCTATATCATTGCCCCGGATATCTCTCATTCGCTTTTCAGATGCTTGTGTCAAATCTTCATCTTTATACAGTATCTTTCCACCTACTATTTTCCCCGGTGGTTTCGGTACCAGGCCCATGATGGATAGGGATGTAACACTTTTACCACATCCACTTTCCCCTACAATTCCCAGTACTTCCCCTTCATTCACATGAAAGCTTACTCCATCGACTGCAGGAACTTCTCCATCATCAGTAAAAAAGGAGGTCCTCAAATCTTCCACTTTTAGTAAAGGACGCGCTTCGCTCATTCAAATCCTCCTCTTGAAACTATCTCTCTTTTCTTAATAGTGTTTATTTTCTAATTTTTATATGTTTCTTATTATACAAGATGTTACAAATGTTGCAATCTATTTTCAGAATTTTTCTACACAAAATCAATATGCTCTTTCATTCCTAATTCAATTCAATATATGTCCAATTATCCTTTTCATTCCTTCCATATAAAGTTATTTAGCCCTACTTTCTTCACGACACACCTGAAATAAGTTTGATATATTTTTTTGATAAACAAAAAAAGTCATGACTTTTATCACATGTATCGTGATAAGTCATGACTTTCTTAGTTTATTGATCGAGCTGCTGTACTTGGAAAAGTTTATGGTAATGTCCCTGTTTTGCCATCAGCTCTTCATGGGTTCCCATTTCGACAACTTCACCGTGCTCCATATGAATGATTCTGTCAGCATGGGTGATCGTTGATAATCGATGAGCGACTATGAAGGTCGTTCGATCTTTTGCCAGGATTTCAAGAGATTCCTGGATAAGGTGTTCGCTTTCCAGATCAAGGGCTGACGTTGCTTCATCCAGTATGAGAATCGGTGGATTCTTAAGGAACACCCTGGCAATCGCGACACGTTGCTTCTGTCCGCCCGATAGCTTCACACCTCTTTCTCCTACTTTCGTGTCATAGCCTTGAGGTAATTTCATGATGAAATCATGTGCATTTGCCGCCTTGGCAGCTTCTATTACATCTTCATCCGTCGCATCAGGATTACCGAATTTAATATTCATCTTAACCGATTCACTAAAGAGAATATTGTCCTGAAGCACCATTCCGATATTGTCCCGCAATGACCTCACCTGAAACCTTCTGATGTCTGTTCCATCTAAAAGAATTTCACCATCTGTGACATCATAAAAACGGGGAATAAGACTGACAAAGGATGATTTTCCTCCACCGCTCATCCCGACCAGAGCGACGGTTTCACCCGTTTTAATATCAAGGTTGAGATTACGCAGTACCTCTTCCTCTTCAGATTCATAGCGGAAGGAAACATTTTTAAAATGAATATCTCCGCGTACGTTTTCACAAGGAATCGCACCCGGTTCATCATCAATATCATACTTCTCATCCATGAACTCAAATACGCGGTCCATGGAGGCGATCGATTGAGTCAAGGTTGTAGAAGAATTCACCAGTCGTCTAAGCGGACCATAGAGACGATCGATATAGGCGATAAAGGCAGCCATTGTACCAATGGTCAGATCTCCATTAATCACTTGCAGCCCCGCATAACCAATGATGATCAGCGGAGAAATATCCGTAATGGTATTTACAACCGCGAACGCTTTCGCATTCCAGCTTGTTTGCTTTAAGGCCTTCGTTAGGAAATTGCTATTTTGATTCTGAAACTGTTTTTGTTCATAGTCTTCAACAGCAAAACTCTTGATGACAGCCATTCCCTGGACCCGTTCGTGTAAGTGACTTTGGACCTCTGCCAGTGCCTGAGACCGGTCTCTCGTCAAACCCCTGAGTCTTCCAAAGAAATAACGGACAGAGAAAGCATAGAAAGGAAACGCGATAAGAGAAACAAGTGTTAACGAAACATCCATCGTAAACATGATCGACAGGGCAATGACTATGGTAGCTGCATCCAGCCATAGGTTCATCAGACCGGTGATCACGAAATTCTTCGTCTGCTCAACGTCATTGATGACCCTGGAAATGACTTCCCCCGCTCTTGTATTCGAATAATACTTAAAACTGAGTCGCTGAATATGTGAAAACAAATGATCCCTTAAGTCATACAAGATCTTGTTTCCCGTCCACTGAGCAAAGTACTGTCGATAATACTCCACAGGTGGTCTTACCAATAAGAAAAGGCCAAGCATGACCCCCATGATCATCAGTAATTGATTGGTCTTTTCTTCCGAGGATAAGCCCGAAGCGCCTACAATATCATCGATTACATATTTAATTAAAATCGGAATTAATAAAGGGATGGTAAATTTAATAATACCTATAATTAATGTACCAATAATTTGCCACCGATAAGGTTTTACAAATTGAAGGTAGCGTTTGATACTATCCAAGTGATTACTCCTTTCTAAGGTGTGAGTATTTATTTTGCCCCAATAAAAAGGGATGACCCTGTATGGAACGCAGCACTGTTCCTCTTCAAGTCCTTTCAGGAAATGAAAAGGGTTGCTCCTTACTGGGTCAGCCCTTTAATGCCTATACAGTTTTCCAGCTGTGTTATCCCCTGTGAGTCAGATAACGCTCGTACCAAATATCAATAAAGTCAGGAGCAAAAGGCCCTTTTCTTTGTCGGATCCAGCGAACAAGCTTGTCTACATTTCGCTTCAGGATGTGATCGATCACATCCGGGTAACCGTACAACTTGCGATGAGCTTCATACTCATCCTCATCCAGCAGTGTATATGTCATATCAGGAAACACTTTAATATCCAAGTCGTAATCGATATACTTGATCGCTTCATGATCATATACAAATGGTGAGCTTAAATTACAATAATAATAAATACCGTCCTCACGAATCATACAAATAATGTTAAACCATAGCTCTGAATGAAAATAGCATATTGCGGGTTCACGGGTCATCCACGTTCTTCCGTCTGATTCCGTCACCATCGTTCGATCATTTCCACCGATTATCTGATTGCTTGTTCCTTTCAGAACCGTCGTCTCATTCCATATCCGGTGAATGTTGCCATCATGCTTAAAGCTATGTATTTGTACTGGTTTTCCTTCAGTGGGAACCGCCATCGTATCCCCTTCTTTCATTTCAAAATTACCCTTATATATGCTTATCTATTCTATCATTATAACGTTTCCTCAGAAAATTTAAAACAAAAGGGCTATCCTTAAAGAAAAAATCCTTTAAGAATCGCCCTGTTCCTGTTCAAAAATGGGATTTATCATGAATATCTTTTTATGTTGTAACGCTGTTTTGTTCCTTTTGATAGGAGCGAATCACTTCATCGGTTTGTTTTTGAAACATTTTTTGAATCTCTTTTAGTTCCTTCTTTTTTGAAGCAATCTCTCTCTTTATAGATTCAACCTTCGTCATTTCTTGAAGCTCGAACAGCTCCTCTTCAAGCTTTTGACAACGTTCGATCTCTGACTGAAGATATAACAACTTATCCATCGTCTCTAACTGCTCTGTTACCAACTCATTAAACCGTTGTTGCATCAGTTCCACCACTCCTCTAAACAAGCTCTCCTAAACATTCTCCTTCCCACCCCCAAACCCTTTGACAACTTCTGTCACATTCCCACCTGTTTTGTCGATGTGGAGGATGTGGAGGGACGGACCTCTGTTTTAAAGTGGATATTGATAGGAGTTAGTTGTGTAGACTTCTAGAAGATCAGTCCTTCATTGATTGAAGATTTGAAAGGTCCGTCCCTCAAAAACAAAATGATGCCCAAAACGAAAAAGCACCCATTAACTTGGGTGCTTTTTCCGTCAAGAACAATTCAATTATTGTTGTTGTTGACCGTATTTACCAGAAGCTTTCGCTTTGTTAGCTTCTGCTTGTTGGTTTTGTTGCTTCACGTGTTGTGCTGCTGTTGTTTCTGAAGCGAACTCAGTACCGTATTGTTGTTGCTGAGCTGCACCAGCTTGAGCGTTTTGTTGTTTTACGTGTTGAACGCTTGTACCAGCTTGAGTTTTGTTTGGTTGTTTTGCCATTGTAATCACCTCCACGCTTATTAAGATAACCAAGCGTGGAATTCACTATTCGATATTTTTCAGGAAAAACATTCCACTAAACGAGTAGTGAGCGACCTCCATCTACGATGATTGTTTGACCTCTGATCATGGAGGAATCGTCTGAAACGAGGAACATCACTGACTTCACAAGATCATCAATTTCCACCATTCGTCCTGCAGGTGTTTTACTGCGGGCATCTTCGAGAAGCTCTTCACGATTAGGGAAATGCTTGAGTGCATCTGTATCGATCGCACCACCGGAAACTGCATTTACGATTATGTCACGCGGTGCAAGCTCAACTGCAAGATAACGCGTTAATGCTTCAACTGCAGCTTTAGATACTCCCACAGTTGTGTAATTGTCTAAATAACGGATGGAACCCAATGAGCTTATGCTTACGATGCGTCCACCCTTATCCATTAACTTTGCTGCTTCCTGGGCACAGAATAGTAACGCCTTGCTGTTGATGTTCATCGTCCAATCCCAATGAGATTCTTCAAGTTCCATGACTGGACGCAGAACCCCGGATGCTGCGTTACTTACCAATACATCCAAACGGCCGAATTCTTCTTTAATCTGTTCGAACATAGATTTGATTTTATCCACGTCTCCTACATTTGCCCGTACGACAAATGCTTTTTGGCCCAACTTTTCGACCTGTTCAGCCGTTTCAAGTGCACCTTTTTTACTCCGTGCATAATTGACTACGATATCGTATCCTTTTTCTGCTAGTTGAATCGCGATTTCTCGTCCAAGTCCGCGGCTGCTTCCTGTGACTAATGCTACTTTTCGACTCATGTTGATCATCCTTTCAATTTCATTTTCCATTTGGTGTAAAGCATATTCAGGCCTTCTAACATACACACTAATAGGAGCATGTCAGTTAAATGGAGGAATGAGTTATGTATGTAGGTAGAGATATGACAGAGCTTTCAATGATTCCAAAAGATGAATGGCAAAAAAGCGAGCTCGCTTTCTTTCATCATTCACTACAACAAATAGTACCCTATTTGAACGCAGAAGGACAATCGATTCACAGAGAAATTGTCGAAGAAATTGAAAACCGCGGCGGATTGAAGCGTGGCGAAGCCGATTATACTCACGGCACGAAGGTTAGTTACGATTAAGACGATAATACACAAAGAGCAACCAGCACGGCTGCTCTTTTTTATTTCTGTAGTATTCCTGCTCCTGTTTCCCTCCAAATTTTCTGATGGGAGACGGGAAAGGCATATTTCTCCAATTCTTCAGTCGTAACGGCAATCAGGCCGCTTTCATCAAGAGTGGTGCTGTCGATAGAACCAACATATACTTCAATATCCCAAACGATGTGAGAGAATACATGCTGGATTTTCGTGACAACCCCTGCTTTCAAAGAGCAATCGACCTTGTATTCCTCCTCCATTTGATCAAGCAATTGTTTTCGACCTCCACTTGAACTCCCCACTTCAAAATTAGGGAATTCCCATAAATTAGCGAGCAGTCCTTTACCCGGTCGTTTATGGATAACAACTCGATCATCTTCTGTAAACAGAACGGCTGCCGCCATATTCATTTTACGTGCAGATTTCTTTTTTGATTTAATTGGAAGTTCTGTTTGCACTCCTTCTTCAAATGCCTGACAGTGCTCACGGACCGGGCATAATAGGCAGGATGGTGATGTCGGTGTGCAAATCAGTGCACCAAGCTCCATCAGTGCTTGATTGAAATACGATGGATTCTCTTCAGAAATCAAATTTCTGACCGCTTGTTCAAATACCTTGCGTGATGCAGGTTTGGCAATATCGAGCCAAATGGATAGAATACGTGAAAATACCCTCATGACATTTCCGTCGACAGCAGGTTCCGGTTTGCTGTAGGCAATACTCAAGATTGCCCCCGCAGTGTATGGTCCCACACCTTTTAATGACGATATTTCTTTCGGAGTATCAGGGACGATTCCTCCATACTTTTCACTCACTTCTGTTACAGCAGATTGAAGATTCCTGACTCTCGAGTAATAGCCTAGTCCTTCCCATGCTTTCAGGACATCTTCTTCGTCTGCTGTAGCAAGAGCATCTATGGTAGGAAATTTCTCGATGAATCGGTTAAAATAAGGTATGACCGTATCCACTCTTGTTTGTTGAAGCATGATTTCTGATACCCACACTTTATATGGATCTTGATCCTTCCTCCATGGAAGATCGCGCTGTTCCCTTGAAAACCATGATAGTAAATCCTTTTGAAATTCCTCACGGTTGATGGTTTGTAAATGTTTCAATGATTCTTCAGTCAATTTTGTACCTCCAGGATGTTAAATGTTACATTGAATAGGGAATAAATAATTAAGGCTATGTTTTTAAGCCAACAAGGTTTATTTCTTTTAACCCTCCACAAATACATTCGTCCAATAATCCAAATAATAAATGACGACGGGAAGTTCGTAAACGTTTCAAAACATGGAAATGGGATTCCGTTGGCACAATAAACCGTTCGATGTAACGATTAGAGCCGGCATCAGACTTTTCCCATTGGATATTACAGGCGTCGTATTGTGGTAATGTCTCGACGATGTTATTCATAATCTGCTTATATTGAGGATTGAAGTTTTGTTTTATTTCATATTCTAAGTAAATGTGTAAAGTGTTTTTCATTGAAATAAACTCCTTTTAACCATATCATGTTCAAAAATGAATACAAGTCATAAAGAAAACAAAGAAATGCGAGCCAAGGGAGGACTTTTTTTGGATACAGGCACTCATATCGTCATGGGTTTCGCTCTAGGGGGTTTAGCCACCCTGGATCCCGTTGTTGCTGAAAGTGCAGCCACTTCTCAAAGTGTGCTGGTTGCAGCAGTCATCGGCTCTCAAATACCAGACATCGATACCGTTTTGAAATTACGCAATAATGCCGTTTATATACGCCATCACCGAGGCATCACCCATAGCATTCCAGCTGTTGCTCTTTGGCCGCTATTAATTGTCGCTTGTCTTTATCCCTTTTTCCCGGGGGCAGATTTGCTTCATTTATGGATTTGGACATTTGTGGCCGTATTCCTCCATGTATTTGTCGACATTTTCAACGCCTATGGGACACAAGCCATCAGGCCGATCTCGTCGAAATGGGTCGCTTTAGGGGTCATTAACACGTTTGACCCGATTATTTTCGGGATTCATATTGGAGGATTGATCCTTTGGGGCATCGGATTACCTCCCGGAAAGACCTTTTTGGTCATGTACATTGTGATTTTTGCTTATTATGTATTGAGATTCCAGGTTCAAAAAGCCGTAAAAAATGCTGTTAAGCGAAGAATTCCGAAAGCGGAGAAAATAATCGTTTCTCCGACGATAAGGTTTTTCCAATGGCGCCTTGCGATTGTGACCAAGGAACATTATTATGTCGCACGAGCATTCAGACGGTCGATTACGATTTTCGATAAATTTGAACGTATACCGATACCTGAGAATCCAGTAATAAATGCCGCTAAAAAAGATAAAAATCTCGCCGCCTTTCTTTCCTTTTCCCCGGTTTTCCGCTGGGAAGTGGACGAATACGATGATCACTTTGAGGTGCGCTTCATCGATCTTCGCTACAGAAATAATGGACACTATCCCTTTGTCGCCCTGGTACAGCTCGACAAAGACCTGAACATCGTCAGCTCCTACACAGGATGGGTCTTCAGCGAAGAAAAACTTCGCTCAAAAGTAGACATCGACATTTTAATCGATTAAAGCAGTGAGGGACGGACCTTTAAAAAGGTCCGTCCCTCATCACTTTAATGTACTAAATCGTCATCTTCTTTATCGTCGATCAGGTGTTTGTATTTAGGGTTTTGTGCAGCAAATTCGTGGATTTGTTCACCGTATGTATTGACCCATTGGCGAACGACTTTTTCCGTTACTGCTTTTCCTTTATAATCGTAACCTGCTTTTGCGTATGTGGCTTCGAAATCCTCCCACACAAGTTCGATCCAGGTTCTCGCTTTTTCATACGAGAGCTTATTATTTTTTTCAATTAACAATTGTGTTAATTCGTGGAATGTTGACTCCATTTTGTCTCCTCCTTTTCCATATATTTAGTTCCCGCTTTTATGATAATGTACACCATTTCACCCATACTATTAGTACGTGGTTAAGCTTAGTTGTGAACCTTTGCTTCTTCACGGTATGAGTCAGAAAATTCACCTTTTAGGAGGCACTTTATGCGAAATAAAACGACAGGGTTCCCTAACATGAATAACAATAAATTCGAAGGTGAACCGAGAGCTAAAGCGGAATTTGCATCTAAAAGGGCTAACGGCACCATCAATACCCATCCTCAAGAACGTATGAAAGCTTCTGGAGAAAGAGATCACGACTCACTTTAATGAAGTGAAAATCTGTTTAGGGGGTAGTTACGATGGCAAACATGAAAAACAACTTCTACCGAAATAAGTACAGCAGTCCATTTAACAAGGCATTCTACAATCCAAAGCATGCCCATTCCCAAGCTAATGGACAAACCACACAAACTCAAGACTTAATCATTCTAGAGAACCAGACACGCAAGCGTTCCTAGACTACTTCAGAGGTCCGTCCCTAAGACGGACCTCTTCATTACTTCTTTTCTCCTGCCAACAGGGAAATCGGCAGAGCTTCTTCTTTTCCATCGCCACCCAGGCGATATCCCCAGGCAAATACCCCGTTTAGATAGTCCACTTTGAAATATGTACCGGGATCTCCTTCTATCGCGTATATCCCGCCAGGCTTGTAGGCGTCAGGATTCATCAAATAAGCCTGTGCCATAAGTGCCTTGCGCTCCAAAACGGCAAACTCATTCACAATCCCCAGCTGTTCAGCTTTCCTTGCCTTCTCCTTCAACGAAGCGATCTCCTGCTTCAGCTCATGCTCCGTCATCTCACTATATCTTCTCTCTTGTTCCATTCCTCATCACCTCTACTAATAGTAGTATAGAGAAAATGATACAATAAGAAAAGCGGAAGCGGCTGGTCAGCCCAGAAAAGCGTAAGACGGGATGGCCGGAAAGGCGTTCTTTGCCTTTTTGGCCATCCCGTCTTATGACCTCGAGGGGCTAGCCGCTGGAGCTGGACAATAAGAAAAGCGGAGGGGCTTTGCAAAGAGGCGACAAGCATAAGGCAGGCCCTTAATCAATTACACCAGAAAGGATGACGCCACCATGAAAACAGCCATCATCACAGGCGGAGGCTCCGGCCTTGGAAAAGAATTAGGAAAACTTCTTAGCAAGCAAGGATATCATATCTTCCTTCTTGCTCGGACGGAAGACCGCTTAAAAGAAGCTGCAGGAGAAATTGAAAGCATAGGCGGACAGGTTTCATTTACCACGTTGGATATTCGGTCACCTCATGACATTCAACAATTCGGTGAAAATCATCTTAAGGATCATAATGTAGAATTACTCATACATAACGCAGGGATAGGCTATTTCGGCCCCTTCAAGGATACGGACGATGATGAATTAGTAAGCATGTTTGAAACGAATGCACTGGGTCCCATTCGACTTACCAAGGCACTTCTAAATCAACTGGAACAAAATAGCACCATCATTAACATCATTTCAACAGCTGGCCTTAGAGGGAAAATGAACGAATCATTGTATGTAGCGAGCAAGTTTGCCCTCAGAGGATTTGGTGAAAGTTTACAGAAGGAGTACGAGGATTCGAATCTTCGTATAGTGAATGCTTATATGGGTGGAATGGATACTCCATTCTGGGAGAACAGTGACCATATCAGTGATCCATCAAGACTTCGCTCTCCTAAGGAAGTTGCGAAATTGATTGTGAATGAATACCAAGAAAAAGACGAAATCGTCATCGAATCAAAAAAATAAACCTCAAAAGAGGCTGGGACAAAAGTGTTTTAGTCTAAGTAAAACCCGAACAAATCTGCTTTCTAGTAGACAGATTTGTTCGGGTTTATTATCTATTTCGGTACATTTGATTTTAGCTGTTTCCAGCGGTTGATTGGAGTGCAAGACGAAGACTCCTGCGGGAAAAATTAGCTTATGTGAGACCCCGCAGGCTTGCCGAGGAGGCTCACGGGCTACCCGCGGAAAGCGTAGTCTTGCACGGAAATCATTAGCGGTATTAAGAACCTACACTTCTATTGTTCGTCTTTATTTCGTGGCATTTTAGTTTTGTCCCAGCCTCTTCTCATTTATGGAGCAAAAGGGAAGAACATAAAGGCCACTACAAATAATAAAACAGGCACTATAAATACAGCGAAGGCATCAATAACCACGACAAAAGCCATCCACACCCAGCGGATACCGTCTTTTCTTTTGAGAAACTGCTGGATCATCCGGATGTTCACGATGATGAGGAAAACCGCCACCCCTAATAGGAAAAATGGCATCACCCATTTCCCCATGGTTTCGGCGTATCCTTGGTTATACCACTCTTGCTTCCCAAGTGTATAGAATCCGGTTTGGACTTTAATAATGATTTCACCAATGATAAATAGTGCGGCTGCCCCTAAGACAATTCCACCTGTGTAAAGCTTGAATTTTTTAGTCGTACCGATGAGCAGCAGAAGTGTTAAACCAGCAAACAGAAGCGCAAAAATCTCCACACGAACTCCCCCTTGTCATACCCCTTTAGTTCAATCTATCTTGAAAACATCAAATCATTCTTCATTTTCTTTTAATTCTTCCAAAAGCCTTTCGATGTCCTCCATAGAGAAACCTTTTCGATACAAGGTCTGTTTCATTTTCTGGACATACTCGTATCCCTCATACTTTGAACTCAGCTTTCTATGAGCCTTCAACCCTTGGTGATAGACGGCATCCCATTTTTCATCGTCATCCCGATCAGATTCTACTGTCTCCCAGACAATTTTCATGACAGAACCCGGATATCCTTTTCGCATCAGATTTTGTTCAATTTTTTGCCTGGCAATCATCTTGGAATCTTTTCTATATTTATGAAGAAGTTTTTCGGTGAGACCGACCGCTTTATCGACCTGCTTCTCTTCTGTGAATGCAGCAAGAGCCTCTGCGATATAAGGGTCATCCACCCCTTTTCTTCTTAATTCCCCCCGGATCCAAGTCGGCCCCTTATCAGAGGTATTCATGTGAGTCCCGACAAAAGCGTGAGCGAATTCTAAATCATTAATGTATTTAATATCATTTAATTTATGAATCACTTCCTGTATGACTCCATCTTCGGGATCTCCTTCTTTTAAATGGTCCCGAATTTCTTTTTCCGTGCGCATTCGATGGGCTAAATATTGAATCGCTTTATTGAATGCTTTTTTTACATCGTCTTCATATTGAAGCTCTGAAATCTCAAGCTCATCCACTTCCAGACCTTTTCGAAGCTGAAACTTCGCCAGTACTGCTTCATCGACACTGAAGGCATATTTTCCATCTATAAATAAATTGTAACGCTCATCGTTCTTTACTTGCTTCGTTATTTTCGTAATCTTACCCATTTTTTCCACCTCATTGTAATCCTAACACATTCAGCATATGTTTTTTATTCTGTAGATAGGTAAAATAATAAGTATATTGGAGGGATGATGATGAAGATCGCTATAACAGGTGGGACGGGTTTTGTCGGGCAGGCTCTGACGGAGGAACTTCTCGAACACCATCACGAAGTCATGATACTTACTCGAAATCCGGATAAATACGACAATCGTTCAGGAGTTACCTACGTAAAATGGCTTTCGGACGGGGCGAAACCCGAAGAAGAGCTCGAAGGAATCCAAGCCTTCATTAACCTTGCAGGGGAATCCATCAACAGCGGCCGCTGGACAGATGAGCGTAAGAAACGAATCATCAATAGCAGGATCAACTCAACACAAGAGGTAATGAACATTATAAAGGCACTGAAAGAGAAACCGGCGTGTCTTATTAACGCAAGTGCAATCGGCTACTATCCTTCTTCAAAAACGAATACGTATACGGAAGCGTCAACGGAAACGGCAGAGAACTTTTTAGGAGAAACCGTTCAAATATGGGAAAAAGAAGCGAGCAAGGCAAATCAGCTGAGTATCCGGGTTGCATATGCTCGTTTCGGAATTATACTGGGGGAGGAGGAAGGCGCCCTCCCTCGTATCGCTCTTCCTTATAAAATGTTTGTGGGAGGAACGGTCGGGTCCGGTGACCAATGGATGTCGTGGGTCCATATTAAAGACATCGCAAGAGCGGTGCATTTCATTGCTGAAACAGAATCCATCTCGGGACCGGTGAATGTGACAGCACCCTCCCCCGTTACCATGAAAGAGTTCGGGAAAACACTCGGGGCCGTGCTCGGCAAGCCACACTGGATTCCTGTCCCTTCCCTTGCTTTAAAAGTAGCAATGGGTGAAATGAGCGCCTTAGTCCTAGAAGGCCAAAAAGTACTTCCGAGTGTCCTTTCAGAAAACGGTTTTCAATTTGAATACCCTGAATTAAAAAGTGCCTTGATTGATATTTATCATTAATTCATAGGTATGCCCCTTTCTTTTCAAGGCAAAAATAGTGGTAATCTTGAAAAGAAGGGATGTACATACAAATGGATAATAAGAAAAAGAAAGACAAAAACAAATCGGTTCTATCCAGTGCACAGGAAGTAAAGTATTCAAGAGAATTCAAAGCAGCTGATCGTGCAGGCGGTTTCAGTTCCAAAGCCCATAGATAGACAATTATTACCTAACTAAAAACCCTTACTTTGAAGAAGAATAAAGGTACAGACTTCTTAGTCTGTACCTTTATTTTTTTAACCAACTGAAAAGGGGATGTTCATATTGGGCAGATCACGCGGAAATAGCAAACGAGGAAACAAAAACAGCTTGCCACAAACACCCGCTCAGCTCAAATCTGACGGTGTTGACGAAGAGTTCTCACGTGAACTTGCCGACCAGGCTGATATGGAAGCACAAGCTCGCGCCAATGCTGCCAACCAGCGTGCACGAGTGAAGAAAAACCAATAGTGTACTCCCTGTAGGTAAAAAAAGATAGGTTCTGAGGAATTCACTAAGAAACCACCCATGCAATGTCTGCATGGGTGGTTTCATTAAACGTTCTATCACACCACAACCGGCTTTTTATGCTGTTTGCCTTTAGGAAGGACCATATGTTTCAGGTATGGCATCATCCAGCGGTCAGCTCCCCAACAGAATGCCCCTCTGCCGGCAAAAAGAAGGATGATGGCAACTGTGTAGAGAACTGGATTCGTGCTCACCGTGCCTGCTAATAAGAAGTTTAAGTTCATGAAAGCTCCTGCGAGTAGCGCCGGTATTGTCATGAAGCCGACAATCAAGCCAACTCCCACCAGCACTTCTCCCCAAGGGATCAAAATATTGAATACATCGTCATTCGGTATTGCGAACCCTTTTAGGAATTCTGCGTACCACCCTTGAACGGCTGGATGATCTCCCGTCGCCTTAGCCAATGCTCCTTGCAAGAATCCGCTTGCATCAAAACCATCGTTCACCTTATGCCAACCCGCTTCCAGCCATTGAACGCCCAACCAGATTCTAAACACTGTCCAAACCATGCTCACCTTTTGATTTTCCCACCATCTCATGATGGATCATCTCCTTTTGGAATTGTATTGTGAAATATTTCACAATTGTGATTAAAAAAACAGTTGATCAAAGTTTGTGATGGTTTTGATATGATAGCTGTTTAATTTGTGAAATGTTTCACATGTTCTTTACACTTATAATATACCTCTTCTCCCCCCCTATTGCAATAGGCTTTTGAGCAGTTCACAAGGGTGTCAAAATCGGTAAAAAAACATTTTATAATTTCATTCACTTCTTTGTGATTTAGCTTTTTGGGATTCTCAGCTACTAACTGGTTATTTCTTTCACGATGAATTGTTTTAAATCCAACTCATTCTGTGATTCACATCCTTTGGTATAGTTAGAAACCTTTTACTGATATTATTCAATATATTGAATGGTGTATATAATACCATGAAAATCCAACGGAAAATGAACGTTTTTTATGATAAGGCAGAGAAACTTTCTTCTTCTTTATCCGTATTACATAATAGAACTAGACAGTCCAGTTACGGGAGATGAAACGATGAAGTCAGAGAAGAAGCTTTGGAGAATGTGGAAGATACTATCACTGGCGCTTTCCATCGTGGTAAGAGTCTATTGGTACCGTCTCCGCGGTAAGTCCCAATGGGAGAAAGAAAAGCTTTGGGAACGGATAGGAAAAGAGTTTAAAGAAACCTTATTTGATTTAAATGGTGTTTTGATCAAGGTTGGCCAACTCCTCAGTATACGTGAGGATTTGCTGCCGAGAGGATTTATTGATCAAATACAGGATCTGGTCGATCACGTCCCTCCTTCACCCTGGGAGGAGATTGAAAAAGTTCTGGAACGTGAATGGGACAGCCCGGTGACTACTAAGGTACAGGCCATCGATCAGGAAGCTGTTGCTTCAGCTTCTATAGGAGAAGTATATAAGGCGACGCTGTCAGATGGTAAACAAGCGGCTATCAAGGTGCAGCGCCCTGAGATTCCTTCCCTGGTGAAGACGGATTTCCGCTCCCTTGCCATCATTATTTGGTTTGCCAGACATTTCGCACCCGTTCCAAAAGGGCTCATTGATTTCAAAATGCTTTATCAGGAATTGAAGCTGGTCATCGAACAAGAGCTCGACTTTTCAAAGGAAATGAACACGGCTATTTCATTCAAGCAGCGGTTCAAGGACCATCCTAACGTGAAGATTCCTGCTATGTACCCTGAACTTTGTACAGATAAAGTATTGGTGATGGAGTGGGTGGATGGCGTTCGATTGAATGACAGAAAAGCGTTTGAGTCTTATGGGTTGGACGGGCAGAAGTTAGCTCAGGAATTGTTTCGCCTCTTCCTTCCCCAATGGCTCGAGCCGGGCATCTTTCATGCCGACCCACATGCAGGGAATATACTGCTTCAGCCGGATGGTACCTTTGTTCTCCTGGATTACGGAATGATCGGGGAAATTTCCAAGAGAGATTCCACTCACTTTCAAGATCTTCTGGAAGGAATCCTCTTAAAAAATTTCCGGAAAGCAGCAGAAGCTCTGGCTCAATTAGGGTTCTTGCTTCCTGATGCCAGTCCGAAAACGATAGAACCCGTGCTGAAGGAATTTGTCACACTCGATATGGAGCAGTTCAAACAGATGGATCTGATATCAGTGAAGAAAGAAATAAATGATATGGTGAAATCATTGCCTGTACAAGTGCCTACACGCTTCATCTTTTTAGGTCGGTCTTTTGCAACAATAGAAGGGCTTGTTCATACATTGAGTCCCGATGAGGAGACCCTCGATGTCGTCAAACCCGCCTTCATGGATTGGGTAAAGGATAGTAACACAAATAAGTGGGAGCTTCTTTTGAAATGGATAAGCGCTCAGCCGCTGTTTCAAACGGTGCAAAAAGTCCGTCAGCTCCTGGACGTACCGGAAAAAGCACTCGAGCAAAAGGACCATCATCAGCAAAATGAGTTTCAGTTTGTGGTATTTGAAAACCAAAAGAAGCAGGCATTCATCCTTCTACTCTCCGGTGGCGTCGGCGCCTTCACAGGATTAGGATTCGATGTGGATTTCATTTGGCAAGGCAGTTTCGTGGTATCTGGATTAAGTCTAGTTGGTTATTTGTTTATCAGCTCCCGACAAAAACGTTGGCTGAAGAGACTTAGGAATGGACAGCTGAATTAATAAAAAAAGGTAACCTTGAATTTAGATTACCTTTTTTATGGTAAAATATAGAAAGGAGGGATAACATGACAAATCCTAAAAACCCGTTTAATGATGTGACTGACCATATATCAAAAATCGAAGGAGCCCCCATGAGTAAACCCGAAATGGGGAGTCTGCCATTGGGAATCCGGATCATCGGATACGTGATCATTGGATTCACAGCCCTTACATCTTTATTTGTCATTGTTTTCGGCTTTCTTGATTGAAACCTGGTTAAGATTTTGACATAGAGATCTCACAATGGAATCGGCCGGTACCGTTAGCCTGAACCAATAAAAATTAACTTTCTAGCTATGCAATTTTGAGGTGAGGAGTAATTTATGCGTCATTTTGAAATTATTGGAATTGATCACCCTTATCATTAAATGTCCCACTGCGGTTCGGGCTCATACCGATACTCCTCTAACCTGATCCGATTCTTCCCTATGAAATGAACCCCTTCAGATTCCAAAGATAGCCTTTGGGTCATCGCTTGCTCTTCATCCCCGAATCCAATTTCCCCCTTGCTATTCAAAACCCGGTGCCAGGGAAGTTTATACTTTTCACTCATGGAGTGAAGAATCCGTACGACCTGCCTGGCAGCTCTTGGACTGCCTGCAAATGAAGCGATTTGTCCTTACGTCATCACTTTTCCAGAAGGGATGCTCTGTATGATTTTTACAACTCGTTCAGTAAAAGGTTTCATGTTAATTCACTTCCCGCATCAGGATGCTCCCCTATTCTTAACTGCTGTCTCGCAAAGTCGCGGTATAAAGCATGGGATGTAAACAATTCCTCATGTGTCCCAACTCCAGTCACCTTTCCTTTTTCTAAAAAGACAATTTGATCGGCATCCACGATGGTGGATAAGCGATGGGCAATCACGAGGGTGGTTCGTCCCTTCATTAAGTTCTTTAGGGCTTCCTGAACGACAATTTCTGATTGACTATCCAGGCTTGAAGTGGCTTCATCCAGCATGAGGATATCAGGGTCCCTCAATAGGGCTCTTGAAATGGCAAGTCGTTGTCGCTGTCCTCCTGAAAGCTTGATTCCTCTTTCTCCTACTTCTGTTTGATAACCGTTAGGGAGTTCCTTAATAAATTCATGGGCATAGGCCATTTTTGAGGCGGCAATCATCTTTTCCTCTGATATATCCCCATTGAGCCCGTAAGAGATATTGTCCCCTATTGTGCCTGAATAGATCGGACTCTCCTGGGAGACGTAGCCAAGAAGTTCCCGCCATGATTTTAGCGAGTATGAGCTGATTGTATCTTCTCCCAAGAGAATGGCTCCTTGCTGGGGCTTATAGAACTGCTCTATCAATGAAAAAAGTGTCGTTTTCCCACTTCCACTCGGACCAACGATGGCCGTAACTTTCCCTTTTTCAGCCCTTATCGTCACATCCTTTAACACCTTCTCCCCCCCTTCATATCCAAACGTCACGCCATCAAGAACCAGGGCACGATCAGTTTGAGGGACGGACCTTCCATCCTCAAGGTTTTCTTCCTCTAAATTGAGAATCGATAACACTTTCTCTGTTGCTCCCACAGTTTTCTGGAATTGAGTTACAAACACGATGATCTGGGTGATCGGCATGATAATCTGAAAGAGGTAGATAAAGAAAGCAACAAGCTCCCCGGCCGTCATGGCTCCAGAAGTCACTCGAATACCACCGAACCCAATGATTAGGACAAGAACGATGATAATTAAAGAAGAAACGACCGGCGACATTAACGCTTGTATGATCCCTTCCTTTAATCCGAGGACATAAAGCTTCTTGATTCCTGTTTGACCTTTTTGAAATTCAATCTCCTCCGCATTGGATGACTTCACGAGACGGATTTCCGAAAGGACTCTCGTTAATATAGCCGAGAAACTTGCAGTCTCGGTTTGCAATCCCCTTGAGATATCAGCCATCTTTTTGCCTATCGGGATAAGAAATAATAATGATAGTGGAATGATTGAAAACATCACCAAGGTAAGAGGCCAATCTAAATAAAACAGCACGATGATGGCACCTATTACAGAAATGATCCCTGTAATAAAGCCTGTCAGATGCTCGGTGATCAAGTTTTTGATCACTCCCGTATCACTGGTCATACGGCTGACCGAGTCACCCGTTTCATGCGAATCATAATAAGGAACGGGCAGAACCAGTAATTTTCTCCAAAGCTTCTCTCTCAAGGAAGCGATCACGTGCTGCCCGACCCTCGCCAATATGTAAACAGACACACCTCCAGCAATCGCTTGAACAAAAAAGGCAGCGATCATTCCTATGATGACCCCTTTGCTTAACGAATCTAAACTGAAGTCATCGATCAACTTACTTGTTAATAAAGGTATAGCAAGTCCCGCAATCGTTGTAAGCAGGCTCAAGAATAAAGAAATGCCAAACAGGGTTTTCGGTGGATCGGTTTCCTTTATTAAAGTAAAAAGCTGCTTCCACTTACCCTTTTCATATGTAGACTCCATTGCTCTCTTCCTCTCAAATATATACTCATTTCTATTGTAATATGAAGTACATTACATAGGAAATAATACCTTCACCAAGTCGGCTCCCTAGAAGATTAGCTCAAATTATATTACACTGGATATGAATGAATAGAAGGACGTGATAGGTATAATGGATATTAAATTAATTGCCCTGGATATGGATGGAACACTGGTCAATCACGAAGGAGAAGTATCTCCTGAAAACGCACAAGCCATTCAGCGTGCGAAGGAGAAAGGTATTCATGTGGTGTTAAGTACTGGCCGCTCCCTGTTCACATGCAGGGACATCTCAGATGAGCTTGGTCGTTCATCTTATCTGGTGACTGTGAATGGCGGAGAAATTTACGATCATGAATACAATCTAGTGGACAGCATCCCACTTGATCTTGATCTTGTGAAACAGCTTTGGAAATTAAAAGAAGAGCATGATGTCTACTTCTGGTCTTCCACTTCCCAAGGACTTTTCAATACGAATAAGCCTTTTGATCAAGATATTGGTACTTATAACTGGTTGAAGTTTGGTTTCGATATTCAGGATGATGACGTCCGCAAAGTCATGATGGACGAGCTGGTGAAAAATGAAGCACTTGAAATCACAAATTCTTCGCCGACGAATATTGAAATCAATCCTGCAGGCGTCAATAAGGCTGCGGCTTTAGTGAAGGTATGTAAGTGGCTGGACCTTTCCATGGATCAAGTCATGTCGGTCGGGGACAGTATGAATGATATAGCCATGATTCGTGAAGCCGGTTTCGGAGTGGCGATGGGGAACGCCCAGGAAGCTGTGAAAGAAGCCGCTGACTGGGTCACTGGTATCAATACAGATCATGGGGTTGCCCAAGCGATTGATAAAGTGCTGTCAGAAATGGAATAGATACTCCAATTAAAATGCCTGATTCAATGAGAATCAGGCATTTTAATTTCCAGAATGTGTATTCTTTTTACGTTACGTCCATACTGAATAACAAAAACAAGGATTGTACCCATATGTATCTAATACTGGTAGTGGTTGTTTACCTGATTTTCGCCAAGCTCTTTATTGATTGGAAACGCTGGAGAGAGTATTATCCAACCGTTCAATATTATATTATTTGCAATCTCACATATAATTTTATTTTTTACAACCATACATTATGGGAGTACAGGGCTGTAACGGTAGACTGGCTCAATCATACCCTTATTGAACTCGTCTTCACTTTCTTCATCATTCCTGTCGTCATCATGATCTTTCTTCGTTATTTTCCATATAGAAAAAAGAAATGGCTGTATCTTGCCTGCTGGATTGCTTACTTCACGTTATTGGAATACCTTTTTCATAAAAAAGGACTGTTCCTTTATGAAAATGGCTGGAATTTAGGATGGTCTGCAATTTTCAATGTCATCATGTTTTCAATCTTAGGATTGCACCATAAAAGGCCATTACTTGCCATCATATTATCCATTCCAATTATTGCTATCCTTTTATTGATATTCCATCCATCGTACCATGATTTAAAGTGAGGGTGTTTCTATGATTTCTTATTCTACACCTGTTTTTATTGTCTTGGTTTTGGGTGTTTATTTCGCTATGGCAGCATATATCGCTTTTTTGAAGAGGAAAGAATAGAAAAGAGGATGGGACAAAACTATAATGCCACAATATAAAGACGAACAATAGAAGTGTAGGTTCTTAATGCCGCTAATGATTTCCGTGCAAGACTACGCTTTCCGCGGGTAGCCCGTGAGCCTCCTCGGCAAGCCTGCGGGGTCTCACATAAGCTACTTTTCCCGCAGGAGTCTTCGTCTTGCACTCCAATCAACCGCTGGAAACAGCTAAAATCAAATGTACCGAAATAAATAATAAACCCGAACAAATCTACCTTCTAGGAAGCAGAATTGTTCGAGTTTTACTTAGACTAAAACACTTTGGTCCCAGCCTCTTTCTTATTTGACGATGATTTGATCGTTTTCGAGTGAAATGAATACGTTCGTTATGCCGTCTTCATCAAGAAGGAAATCAGCGATTTTATCTTCCACTCTTTCCTGGATCACACGACGTAATGGTCGTGCACCGAATTCAGGATGATATCCCAGTTCAACGAGTTTACTCTTCGCATCTTCGTCGATGGTTACAGTAATCCCCTGTTCTTTAAGTTCAACCTTCAACTCGTCAAGCATAAGGTCAAGAATTTGAAGAAGCTCTCCTTTGTCAAGAGATTCAAATTCAATGATGCTGTCAAAACGGTTCAGGAACTCTGGTTTAAAGTATGCGCCGAGTGATTGAAGAATATTCGTCTCTTTAATCGCATCTGTGCCGCCGGTATTAAATCCGACCACTGCTTCCTTCTTGTCCGTCACCCCTGCGTTACTTGTCATGATGATCACAGTCTCTTTAAAGCTGACCGTTCTTCCGTGACTATCGGTGAGACGTCCATCTTCAAGAATTTGCAGGAACATGTGCTGAACATCCGGATGGGCTTTCTCGATTTCATCCAGGAGAATGATTGAATAAGGGTTCCTTCTTACCTTTTCTGTCAATTGTCCGGATTCCTCATGGCCTACATAGCCTGGTGGTGAACCGATCAGTTTAGATACTGAGTGTTTTTCCATGTACTCACTCATGTCTAATCGAAGCATCGAATCCTTAGATCCGAATAACTCTTCTGCCAGTGTTTTCGTTAATTCTGTTTTACCTACACCTGTTGGTCCTACAAAGAGGAAAGTGCCGATTGGACGATGCTTCGCCTTCAATCCTGCACGGCTGCGGCGGATCGCTTTCGCTACTTTTCTCACTGCTTCTTCCTGTCCGATTACTTTACCCGCCAGGTTTTCTTCCAGTGCTTTCATTCGTTTCCGATCATCACTTTGCAGTTTCCCAACAGGAATACCTGTTTTCGATTCAACGATCGTCTGGATCAGTTCTCTTTCTACAAGTGCTTTGGAGTCTGACCCATCTTCACCAACTTGTCTTTCTAATTCTGCTTCTTGATCGCGAAGGATGGCAGCTTGTTCATAGTTCTCTTCTTTTGTTGCCAGATCCTTCTTCTCTCTTACATCGTTCAATTTTTTAAGAAGGGCAGTCTTGTCTTTACCCTCTGACTGCAGATTGACTTTAGAACCTGCTTCATCCATTAAATCAATGGCCTTATCCGGTAAGAATCGATCCTGAATATATCGATGGGATAGTTTCACACAAGCCTCAATGGCCTCGTCTGTAAACTTGACTCCATGATAGTTTTCATATTTATCTTTTAATCCTCTAAGGATCTCAATAGCTTCTTCAGTTGTCGGCTCATTGACCAAGACTGGCTGGAAACGGCGCTCAAGCGCTGCATCTTTTTCAATTTGGCGGTACTCCTTCAATGTGGTAGCCCCGATCACTTGCAGTTCCCCCCGGGCTAAAGCTGGTTTTAGAATGTTCCCTGCGTCCATGGAGCCTTCAGCAGAACCGGCGCCAACCAGTTGATGGATTTCATCAATAAATAACATCACGTCTGGTCGATTCTGAAGTTCGCTGATGATGGCTTTTAAACGTTCTTCAAAAGAACCGCGAACCCCTGTACCGGCAGTTAGTGAAGCAACATCCATTACATACACTTCTTTATTTAATAACTTGGATGGAACATCACCTGCTACAATTTTAAGGGCCAGCCCTTCAGCGATAGCCGTTTTACCCACACCGGGCTCACCGATGAGTACCGGGTTATTCTTATTACGGCGATTTAAAATTTCAATGACGCGATTCACTTCTTTGTCCCTTCCGATAACAGGGTCAATCAATCCGGCTTTGGCCGCTCCTGTCACATTGCGTCCAAACTGATTGAGAACGCCATTTCCTCCATTTCCGCCTTGGGTTTGAGGAGATGATTGCTGATTCTGGAAGCCATGATTTGGATTTCCTCCCATGCTCATCCCTTTAAACAACTCATCAAACGGAAATCCTCCGTGTGTTCCAGAAGGCGTTTGCTGCTTTTGAAAGCAAACTGAACACATCTTCATACTGGACTTATGACCATTCACTTGCTTATACACTTCAACCGTTGCTTGGTTGTGTTGACATACTTGGCATTTCATTAAATATGACCTCCTGTAGTAGAGTTTTATATAAATTTTTTGATTGTATTGTGGATAAGGTCAGTGTGTTTAGTATTCGTTTACACTTAATTTGACTTTGACTTTCTTTGACCTTATAACCATAGTATACTTTGACCTATTTTGACTTTCAAGATTTCTGCTTATGGGAAATTTTTCATTTTCAATGGCTGTTTGACCTGTTGATGGAAGAGTATAGTAGGTGCAACGAAGTGAATCAAGTCATTGATTTGGACCATGTAAAAGTGGAATCTGGCTTGAGTTTCCACCGGCTTGGGATTCAATTATTGAAAAAGTGCCAGACCTGATTGATCAGGTCTGGCACTTCTCATATAGAAGAGAGAGAGTATTACTCCTCTGTCTTCAGATTAAATTTATACTAATTCGCGATCCCAATGACGATGTGCTGCGATGGCTTCTGTAAATTCTTTCGCGAATGACTTCATGTCTTCCCCGGTTACCACACCAGAGCCGCTGACACCCGCTTCTTCCAGCCAGTGTATCCCTTCATGGGTTGCACCGATCGGTTTGAAGTGAGAATACGCTTCTTTGACAAAGTAGGTTGTATCTTGAGAGAACTTTTTATCTACATTCTCTCCGCCTACTACGTAAAGGCTATCAAATAATACAGATTCCCCTGTTAAGAAGGTATGGTCCACTTCAAGCTCCGTACCGTCATCCCCTTTTCTCATCCCCAGCTTGTCACTGATGATTTCCGGTTGGATGCCATCTTCTTTAAGAGCCGAAAGAACCATCTTCACTTCTTCCCCTTTAAAGCCGTTTCCTACGATGACTCCTACTTTACGGGTAGCAGGTTTTTTAATCGTATTTTCCTGGCTTAAGGCTGGAGAAGATTTGGTTACCTTCGATCCTTCACCACTAGGGACTTCCACATCAATTGCTTCGGCAAATCCTTTTGCCAGCTTCATGCTTACGTTTGCAAACATATCGACGACCTGCTTCTGAACAGATTTGCTCTTCACTTTTCCAAGCTCGAAACTGAATGCTTGGATGATATGCTCTTTCTCAGGCTCACTCATGCTGTTCCAGAAAAGAGTCGCTTGTGAGAAGTGATCTTTGAAGCTTTCACTTCTTGCACGGACTTTACGCCCTTCCATTTTCTCCTGGTAATGAGTGTAGCCTCCTTCTTCCTGACTCGCAGGGGCTGGTGTATTTTTAGCAAGTGAGTTGTTATGGTAGCTCACCTGACCCTTGTTAATCGTTTGACGGCCATATCCATCACGCTGATTATTGTGGAATGGACACACAGGTCGGTTAATAGGTAGCTCGTGGAAGTTTGGCCCACCGAGTCGGATCAATTGTGTATCAGTATAGGAGAATAAGCGTCCTTGTAATAATGGATCATTAGAGAAATCAATCCCGGGAACAACGGAACCAGGATGGAAAGCTGCTTGCTCCGTTTCTGCAAACACATTGTCCACATTCCGATTAAGGGTCATTTTCCCAACGATTTTCACAGGAACTTCTTCTTCAGGCCATAGCTTGGTAGGATCAAGAACATCAAAGTCAAAGTTAAACTCATCTTCTTCCTTAATGAGCTGAACTCCCAGCTCGTACTCTGGATAATCACCATTTTCGATGGATTCATACAAATCACGGCGGTGGAAATCCGGGTCTTTCCCGTTGATCTTCTGAGCCTCATCCCAAACGAGAGAGTGAGTTCCCAGTACCGGCTTCCAGTGGAACTTCACAAAATGGGCCTTCCCTTCGTCATTCACAAGGCGGAATGTATGGACACCGAAGCCTTCCATCATACGCAGACTGCGTGGAATGGCCCGATCGGACATCGCCCACATGACCATATGAGCGGACTCCTGGTTATTCGCTACAAAGTCCCAGAACGTATCGTGGGCAGAAGCTGCTTGGGGCATTTCATTATGTGGTTCCGGTTTAAGTGCATGAACAAGATCCGGGAATTTAATCGCATCTTGAATGAAAAACACAGGAATATTGTTTCCGACGAGATCATAATTGCCTTCTTCTGTGTAAAATTTCGTAGCAAATCCACGTGCATCACGTACTGTTTCTGCAGAACCCTTGGATCCGGCTACAGTTGAAAATCGTACAAAGACAGGGGTTTTCTTTGAAGTGTCCTGAAGAAATTTAGCCCGGGTGTATTCTTTCATGGAGTCATAAAGTTCGAATTCTCCGTGTGCAGCGAAGCCTCGTGCATGAACAATCCGTTCTGGTATACGCTCATGGTCAAAGTGAGTCATCTTCTCACGGAAGTGGAAATCCTCCATTAAAGTAGGTCCGCGTTCTCCGGCTTTCAACGAAAACTCATCTTCTGATACCTTCAATCCTTGATTGGTTGTAAGATGCTTACCTTCATCCTCCACGCGATACTGTTCAAGCTGTTCATCCTTGCTCTTCTCATTCACTTTCGTACGACGATCGTCTCCCATTCTTTCATCCCTCTCAACGGTTATTAATGTTTACTATGTAAAACATTTCTGTTTGTTTTGTACCCTAGATGCTCATAATTAAACATTTATTGGATAGTTTGGAGTGAGATCTTTTTTGAAAATTTTACAAATTCATCTTTACTAACGTAACATTGTTCTGTTAAACTAATCATCAAGTAACGTAACAATGTTTTGTTACAGAGAAGAGGTGATCCCTCATTGGAGGCAGATCTTATATCTAAGAAGGAAGTATTGGAACTGACCGGAATTTCGTATGGCCAGCTTTACCGTTGGAAGCGAAAGAACATTATTCCGGAGAGTTGGTTTATTAAGAAATCCAGCTTCACTGGTCAGGAAACGTTCTTTCCCAGGGAAAAAATGCTCTCACGTATCGATACAATCAAAGAGATGAAAGATGACTATTCACTGGATGAACTATCCGATTTCTTTTCACCAAATCCAACTAAGATTGAAATTAGTGCAGATGAATTACCTTCGTATAACATTCTGTCGGAACATACCTTATCCTTCTGCACAGCACTTCTACCGGTAAGAAAGGGATTTGAGTTTCCTGATATATTAAATATGTTGATCATTGAGAAGGCGAAAAGGATACAAGTCCCAAGAGAAGAACTGCAAACCTTATTTCTTTTTCTTCATGAGAAGTTCACTCCACTAAAAGATTCTTCCCTTGAACTTGTTGGTCTTCGCAAAGAAGAGGAATATGTATGGATGCTCCTTCCTCTACAATCCGAATTTCTTGTTGACCATTTAGCACAGACTGTATTGAGATTCGATCTACAACAGATGATGGAAGAATTGAAAATCACGTTAACGAATACAAAAGGGATCTAACTTCCCTGAATTGGAGGAGAAATGAATGAATACAATGGAAAAGAAAGAACTGCATGACTTGAAGATCAGTGGATCCGGTACGTCCGGCGGAGGAAAATTTGATGCAGTAAAGATAAGTGGAAGCGGAAAAATCGCAGGCGACATCGACTGCCACGAGCTTAAAATTTCAGGTTCCGGGACGATTTCAGGTGACGTAAAAGCTGGATACATTAAAACGAGCGGTTCTTCTACCATTAAAGGTGATACAAAAGCAGAAACGATTACTACAAGTGGAAGCTCCAAGTATGAAGGCTCGGTGATGGCTGCTGAAATGAACACAAGTGGTTCAAGCAAAGTATTGAAAGACCTTATCTTTAAGACTTTCAAGGTGAGCGGTTCATGTAAGGTTGGAGGAAAGATTCAAGGGGGTTCGATTAAAGCAAGCGGCTCTTTAAGAGTTGAAAAGGATTGTGAAGTCGAAACCTTCTCATCTTCCGGCTCGGTCCATATCGAGGGACTGCTCAACGCTGACCGGATTCAAATCGAAATCAATCACGAATCCTCCATTAAAGAAATCGGTGGCGAAACGATTGCAGTGAAACACCATAACTCGAACGGACTGATTAAACAAGTGGTGAACTTCTTTCTCCAAAAGGAAGATTACTTATTTTCAGAACTGATCGAAGGTGACGAGGTGTATCTTGAAAACACGAAGGCTAAACTGGTTCGCGGTAAAAATGTTGTAATCGGGGAGAATTGTGACATCGATACGGTTGAATATTCAGGTAGCCTGGATGTGAAGCAAGATAGTCGAATCGGAGAAAAAGTGAAGATTTAAATGATAGTTTAACTAAAGGCAGGGAGGGTTTTACCATCTCTGTTTTTTTATGTGAATCTCCGTCTTTACGATTCATTAACAAGCATAATCGAAATTTCATATTTTTATTCTGAATGTTCTGCTATATTAATAGGTATATAGTACAATCCTACGCGAAAGCTGGAGGCCATTATGACTCGTCTTACGGATCACCTGATTGTCATTTCTTTCGATTGCTTGTCTGCTTTGGATTACCCGATTCTAAAAGGTCTTCCCCACTTTCAAGAACTGCTTGCCCATGGATCCTTTTGCAAAAATGTTGAGACCATATATCCTTCTGTGACCTATCCCTGTCACGCCACCATTGTCACCGGTAAGCTTCCTAATCGTCACGGTGTTGTGAATAATACACTCATTCAGCCTGGCCGGGTTTCTCCGGATTGGTATTGGCATCGACGACGTGTCAAGAGTACTACATTGTATGACGAAGCCAAGAATGCAGATATGACCACAGCCGCTCTACTCTGGCCTGTGACTGCGAAAGCGGACATTGATTACAACATGCCCGAGATTTTCGCGAATCGACCTTGGCATAATCAAATCCTTGTTTCCCTTTTCAATGGAAGTCCTCTCTACCAATTACACATGAATCGTCTCTTTGGTCACATACGGAAAGGTCTGAATCAACCTGAACTTGATGATTTCGTTCTGGAATCCACCGTTGAAACGATCAAGAAGAAGCCAAACCTATTGCTTGTGCACTTTACGGATCTTGATACACAGCGTCATTACCATGGGTTTTCTTCCGAAGAAGCACATACGGCCATTCGCCGCCATGATGCCCGGTTGGGAAGAATCATTAAAGCCTTGAAGGATAACGGCATTTATGAAGAGTCTACGGTTATCGCTCTTGGGGATCATAGTGCATTGGATGAATCACAGGCTATTCAATTAAACGTTCTTTTAAAGGAAAATGGGTTGATCACAGTGAATGATCATGGAAAAGTAATCGACTGGAAAGCATACTGCAAAGGATGTGATGGCTCGGCCTATGTGTACGTGAAGGATTCTGAAACGAAACAAACAGTTCAAACCCTATTGGAGCAATTGCAGATAGATCCGTCCAATGGAATTGAAGAGATACTCACAGGTGAAGAAGCCGGAAGAAAAGGTGCCGATGAATACTGTACCTTTATGCTGGAAGCACGAATCGGTTTTTATTTTAAAGATACTCTTAAAGGATCCTTTATCCATACGATCACCCCGGAAGATGTAAAGGAAAAGCGTTATACGTATGGATCTCATGGATACTCTCCTGAAAAAGAAGACTACTCCACTATCTTCATGGCTTCAGGGAAAGGGATCCGTTCAAATGTTGAAATTCCTTTTATGCATTTAGTAGATGAAGGCCCGACACTGGCACGCCTTCTCGGCCTTAGCCTGGGTGCAACAGATGGAAAAGTGATTGATGATTTGCTGGATATATAAAGTAGAGATTTTGTTTCCTTAGGGGGAAAAACAATGAAGCGTTTTTCAAAAGAAGAAAGCAGCTGGATCTTTTATGATTGGGCAAACTCAGCGTATTCCATTATCATTTCGACAGCCGTATTTCCGCTATTTTATAAGGCTGCCGCTACTAATGCAGGGGTCAGTGCCGCCAATTCCACTGCTTATTTAGGGTACACCATTGCGATTGCCACCTTTATCCTCGCTATGATCGGTCCGATTCTGGGAACGATTGCCGATTATGAAGGCTACAAGAAGAAATTCTTTACCTTCTTCTTTGCCCTCGGTGTTACATTTACTGCCCTGCTAGCTTTCGTTCCAAGCGATCAGTGGCTGCTTCTGTTAATTTTTTATACAGTGGCAGCGGTCGGTTCAGCTGGTTCCAATGTTTTCTATGATGCTTTTTTAACCGACGTAACGACAGAAGAGCGAATGAACAGGGTGTCATCCCGTGGATTTGGATTCGGGTACATCGGGAGCACGATTCCGTTTATCATAAGCATCGCCATCATCATATTATCTCAAAATGGGGTACTCCCTTTCTCCGTTACCATCGCCAGTAAAATCGCGTTCATCATTACTGCTTTATGGTGGGGACTATTCTCCATCCCCTTAATAAAAAATGTCCATCAGCGCTACTTTATCGAGCGTGAAAAGAACCCCGTTGCCAATAGCTTTAAACGTCTCGGTAAAACGATGAAAGAAATCAGGAAATATCGTGCACTATTTTTGTTTCTTCTTGCTTATTTCTTTTATATCGACGGAGTCGGAACCATCATTACGATGTCCACTGCCTACGGAACGGATCTCGGGATCACATCCACTAATCTCTTGATCATCCTGTTTGTTACTCAGGTGGTGGCTGGACCTTTTGCTATTCTTTACGGGAGGCTGGCAGAGAAATTCACGGGGAAAAAGATGTTGTATGTAGGGATATTCGTTTATATCATCGTTTGCATTTATGCATATTTCTTAGAGACCACAATGGACTTCTGGATTCTTGCTATGCTCGTCGCTTCTTCCCAAGGTGGCATCCAGGCATTGAGCCGGGCATACTTTGCAAAATTAATTCCGAAGAAAAATGCCAATGAATTCTTTGGCTTCTATAATATTTTTGGTAAATTCGCCTCGATCCTCGGACCACTGTTAGTGGCCGTCACTGCCCAAGTGACAGGTGAATCCAATAGCGGCGTTTTCAGTCTCGTCGTCCTCTTTATCATCGGACTTGTGATTCTTGCCTTCGTCCCTGAGCCGAAAGTAAATGAGATTGAGAAGCCTACAATTGTATAATAAGAGAGCCTGAACGCATATGTTCAGGCTCTTCCCTTTGTTTAAAATGTATGAGCGGCGTCCTTCGCTCTTGCAATGGCATTCTCTTTGATCTCCTGGGCTTTATCAGGCATCGCCGCATGCCCCTCCACAAATACCCCCTCGAAGGAAGGTACGCCGAAAAATTGCATGATGATGTCCAGGTAACGATGCCCCATTTCCATGCCGGCTGCAGGTCCCTCTGAGTAAATGCCACCTCGTGCCTGGATATGGATAGCTTTCTTGTCTGTCAGTAATCCGACCGGTCCCTGCTCCGTATATTTAAACGATTTACCGGCAACCGCTACAGAATCAATATACGCTTTCATCACCGGCGGAAAGGAGAAATTCCATAATGGAGTAACGAACACATATTTATCTGTAGAAATAAATTGTTCTGATAACTCATTCAGACGATTCACTTTCGACTTTTCTTCCGATGAAAGATCCTCAAACCCTTTTCCCGTTTGAAGCTTCCCCCATCCACTAAATACATCAGCGTCAATATGGGGAATATGTTCACGGTATAGATCAATGTGAACCACTTCATCGTCAGGGTTCACTTCTTTGTATGTATCCATAAATGCTTTCGCCACCGCCATGCTGTACGATTGAGTATCATCATGGGGATGTGCCGTAATATATAGTACTTTTGCCATTCTTCATCCATCCTTCACTCATATTTTCCGCTGTATTATTTTGTGAAAAAAAGATGAAATTATCCAAGGTTAGGCGTTCTCAGAAAAAAAGAATGCTGTCTGATAGACAACATCCGATTGATCAAAGGTTTTAGTCGTTTCTTACTCTTCCTCTCCGGAAGCTTCAAAAGGGTTTCCCCCGATATTCTTTCTCATTTCGTCTGTTAGTTCAAATGGAGTGTTCTCTTGTGCTTCCCCTGTTGCGAAATGGTGACTGCCATCATAGTGAAATGGTTTACCTTCCAATGTCGACACCTCCGTTTTTACTGTAGTATTACCTTTATGTATGGTTCTATCCGATTCGTCCTGAACTTCTCCAAAACAAACCTTTTACCTAGTAGTATTTACTTATTATAATATTTATTTATTCCAGAAGATATGTTTTTTTCCAATTTTATATTGATATTTTTCATTTTCCAACACAACTACCTGCTCATGGGAAGCTCTGGCCATTTGTTTCGTTTCCTCAACGAGATGATAGATGAGATTGTGGCATTGCTGAGCCCCTTTCACGAGAAGAGGAACACCTATCCAATCGATTCCAAGCTCCCTGGACAGGAACCCCCCGGCTGTCATGAGGGGAGGAACAGTGGGCGAGGTGTTGGAAATGATGATTTTCTCCCTTTCTCCATATCTTCTAAGCAGGATGGTACTCAAATCTGTTAGTGCTGGTACGACATACTTTGATGATCTTCTTCCTATCGTATACACAGGGTTATTCTCTTCGTCCGTCCCGCGAAAAAGGATTTGTCCGGCCTCTTTTTTCGTCAGCTGGTTAAAGTAAGGAATATTGAGGATGACGTTCTTAGTTAATGGGCTGTTTGAAGGCTTTAGAATATGCAGGTGATATGCTGCTGCGAGAGACGTTGTATGAGTCCCGCCAAAGTCATTGTATATGTAAATCATCGAACCACCCCACTGGAGACTACTTTTCCTTCAGTATGGGCAGAAAGAAAGAGGACTATCCGCAATGCCATTTGCAGGTAGCTTTATATTCCATTATGTCTACCGTATAAAAAAACAGAGGCATCTACATCTGATGTCTCTGTTTTTCTTTTAGGAATCTCTTTTGTTTTCTTCTGATAACGACCTCTTCAAGCGTACCGGATCCGCATACTACTCCCAGCACGATGAACACCAATCCGATCAGGTGATAAATTGTCACGGTTTCATTAAGGAAAATGGCGGCTCCTACGAGGGAGAAAAAGGTATTGAGATTCAGGAAAATAGATGTTTCGGCGGCTCCAATTTTCCCGATTGAATGATTGTATATCATGTGCCCTACGGCCGTTGCTAAAATGGCAGAAGCAAAGAATAGAAGCCAAATGGAACTTGACGCATTTCCCAGTTCTTTTATTGCCCCCGGCTCTGTGAACAGACTGATCGCAAACAAGACAACGGAACCGAACACCAGCATATACCCCGTAAGTAATCGGGGGTCCAACGTTTTGGCTGCCCTACTGATGATAATGAAGCTTAAGGCTTGTGAAAAAATGGAGATAAAGATAAACAGATCCCCGGTCTTAAGTCCGCCTAATCCCTCTCCGCCTGACAACACAATGATCGCAACCCCGACACTACCAGACAGAAACCCGAGGATTTTAATCACTGTAGGCCGGTTTCGCAGGATGATGGTTGCCATTAAAGCCGTCAACAACGGACCGGTTCCCAATATGAGGCCACCGTTTGTTGACGACGTGCCTGTTAAACCAACCGATAAGAAGTAATGATGACTGACCACATTCAACAAGCCACCCGAGATAATGAACAAGAACTCTTTAGCCGATGGTTTTCTTATTTTCCTCATGATACCAAGAATGATAAATACGGTAATCCCTGCCGTGAAGATGCGGAGGGATGTAATCGTTACCGGCGTAAATTCACTCACCAAAACCTTTAATGCAGGAACATTAAAGCCCCAAACCAACATGATGAACACAAGTATCAAATACGTTTGCCACTTTTTCACTTCTCCCTGAGGCCTTCTTTCTGTATTTAGTATTCCCCCATCATAGCACCCGGTGACGTTCCCTGCCAGAAAATTAATTCGAGTCGTGAAACAATTTTAGCACACGACATTCTTCCTTGCCCCGGACTATGCTATAGTTAAAGGTCGAAAGGGGTTTTAAAAATGACAAATCAACAACTACCGCCAAAAACGTGTACGGTCGACCGTCTGGTAACTAAAGCTGAGGACGTTGAGAAAGTGATTAAGGGTGAGAAAACGGCGACCCGCAGAAACGGACGATACGCTGATATTGGAGAAATCATGGAGCTTCAAGGAAAGAAATACATAGTAGAAAGCGTCTACTCCCAATCACTTGGTGAGCTGACAGATGATCATGCCAAGCAGGAAGGGTTTCAATCGGTAGAGGAATATAAAGAAGCCATCCTCTCTTATCACCCAGGCATGCCATGGCACCCGAGCATGAAAGTCTGGGTGCACGAATTCACATTAGTGAACGAATAGAGTACAACGGATGGAGTACTTATTATACAGAACGCTCATCTACCTGCATGTGATCAGCGTCGTGGCTTCCATCGGCCCATTTTTCATTCTATTGCCGATGATGAAAAAACTACGGACCGCTTCTGATTCCGTGTTACCTTCGTACCTGGACACGTTCCGCTTCACGGTCCGACTCTCCAAGCATGCGGGACACGTACTCGTCGGAACGGGAATTCTCCTGGTTCTGCTCGGACCTTGGACGTGGAGTACACCGTGGATCATCATGACCCTTGTCATTATGTTCTGCTCCCTGTTCTTTCTCGCAAGAGCGTTCTCACCGACACTACGGAAATTTGGAGTAGATGACGCTGACCGGGAATGGCTGGTGGGGAAGTTGAATCGGACCGTTTGGATTTATCTAATCCTTCTACTGGCTATGCTATGGTTTATGGTCGTGAAGCCGAATTTGTGGATGTAATGGAGTTGACCCATAGCGTGTACCAGGTACAATGGATGTCATTTGTACCTGGTACACGCTATTTTTGAGGATAATATAACTAGTCTCCATGCCCCCATCACCGTCAGTCCCCCCGAACTGCTACAGTCCTTATCTTAAAAATAAAATAGTAATACTTATACACAATGATCAAACTCATGATCACCTTAACAATCAGACTATCCGATAAAATCATCGGTATGAGAATCATGATGTCTGAAAAAATCTGCAGAGTAACCTTCTGGCGCAGTGTCATGGATTGATGACGAATAAAACCTTCTAAATGCTTCTTATATACACTGGTTCCTTTAAACCAAACCTCAAATCGTTCGGATCCCCTTACAAAGAAAAAGGATGCTAACAACAAAAGTGGAGTCGTTGGTATTAGAGGCAGTACGATGCCTACAATCCCGATTCCCATAAATAACAAACCTAATAATATATAAATCATTTTCTTAATTTTTTATTGCGGCCACTCCTTTTTAACCCTTTATTCCCTCTCTATTCTATTCATGATAAAAGAAGCTGGCAAGGAACAAAAAAAGAATCTGACTCTGGTGTAGTATACGCTCACACCATTATCAGATCCCCTCTTCTATTCATTCTCCCTATTCTCTTTTCCCTTCGACTCCAAAACCTTCATGAAATAGGCTGTCGGAAGCAGCAATCCTATGGCTGCCTCAAGCAGTGCAAAGAATCGGATGTGGCCTGTCGGGATATAATCTCCGTACCCTACTGACAGGATCGTCACCCCGCTATAATAGAGATAATTGAGAAACGTATGCTCTACCGGCTTGCCACTGGGTGAACTGACACGCAGCATCGGATCCTCAAATGACAGGACATAATAGAGTACAGCAAATGCGATCATGATACTGAAAAGTACGAAAAACAGCTTATAAAAAAGCGTTGTACTAAAATAACTGTATTTGAAATGCTTATCCTTAAAGAAATAGATCAAGTTTACCAGGATAAAAATGATGGCTCCGATTGTAACAATGCTTGCCAAAACGTTATGAATCCTCCTCTTAAATGTACTATGTTTCATATACCACGTGTTGTATGATTAAAACTCATCTATAGTAGATTCTCATCTCCCCTTGTACAAACCCATCAACTCTTTTATTCTAGTAATAATAGAATTTTCCGAAAAGAAGGAACCCATGATGAAAAAGTTCTCACTTCAATCCAAGATTATCGTTATTGTATTAGCACTTCTTTCAATATTGATTTTATCCTTATCCATCATCTTTTTCAGGATGTTGTCCGATACATTAACGGACTTGAAAGGGAAACAAGCACTGGCAGTGGCACAATCTGTATCCAAGATGCCCGCTGTCATCGAGGCTTTTAATGCAAATCATCCGGAAGACATCATCCAGCCCCTGGTAGAAGATATTCGAAAAGAAACAGGGGCCACCTTTATTGTGGTCGGAAATAGAGACTCTGTTCGCTACTCTCATCCCATGCCTGAACGTCTCGGGAAAAAGATGGTCGGTGGAGACAATGAAAGAGCCTTAATAAGGGGTGAATCCTATGTTTCACATGCAAAAGGATCATTAGGACCATCTGTTAGAGGAAAGGTCCCCATAAGAAACTCCCAAAATGAAATCATTGGGGTAGTGTCAGTCGGGTTTCTTGAAGACAGTATCCGTGACATCGTCATTCCCTATCGTACGAAGGTACTGATACTCGTCACCGTCATCCTATTAATTGGAGTCATAGGTTCATTTTTCATTGGGAAAGGAATCAAAAAAGCGATCTTCGGTTTGGAGCCTGCTGAAATTGCCATGCAGTTCAAGGAAAAGCGGGCCATCATCGAATCGGTCCGGGAAGGAATCATTGCAATCGATCAACATGGATCGATTACGGAAATCAATGCTAAAGCCCACAGTATCCTGGCCCTTGATCATCAATCCTCCAATAGGGGGAGACATATTCTAGAAGTCATTCCCGATACGAAAATGATGGATGTCCTGGAAACTCGAGAAAGCCAGCTCGATGATGAGATTTCATTAAATCATCATGACCTCATCGTCAACAGGCTCCCTATCTTTGAAGAGGACGAAATCGTCGGGGTGGTAGCCAGTTTCAGGAGGAAGGATGAAATCGATCAGCTCACTAAAGAACTGTCCCAGGTTCAAGAGTATGCAGGTATATTGCGCTCACAGACCCATGAATACAGAAACAAACTGAATACGATTGCAGGTCTCATTCAACTTCACCATCATGAAGAGGCATTAGCCCTCATACAGGAGGAATCCTCTGGATATGAAGACTTAATTCAATTTCTATTGAAAGCGGTTCCCGATCCTGTCCTGGCAGGCCTGATCATTGGAAAGTATAATCGGTCTCAAGAGTTGAAGGTCTCTTTCTCAATTCATCATGATAGCTCAATTACAATGCCACTTATAGATGTGCAGCAGGAAAAATTGATTACCATCATTGGGAACATTCTTGATAATGCCTTTGAAGAAGTCTTGTCCCAGCCATTTCATAACAGGCTGGTTCAATTGTTTATGACTGATTTAGGTAATGATTTTATTTTTGAAATAGAAGACAGCGGTGCAGGAATCCAGGATATAGATTCAATATTTGAAAGGGGCTTTTCTACAAAAGCCGGCAAAGACAGAGGCATCGGTCTTCACCTGGTGCAACGAAGTGTGGAGCATCTGAACGGTTACATGACAGTGGAAAATAGTGAACTTGGGGGCACTTTGTTTACGATTAGTATTCCAAAGCAACATTAGGGGGAGAAAGTATTGCGTAAGTGGAACGTATTCATTATAGAAGATGATATTCAAACAGCTGAGATCAACAGTCAGTACATCGCTCAAATGGAAAGATTTCAGGTTGGAGGGATCGCCACTACCATCGCAGAAGCCAAGAAAGTCTTACCTGTTGTCAATCCTGATTTGATCTTACTTGACGTGTACTTTCCTGATGGCACCGGCAGTGAATTTCTCTGGGAGATCAGAAAGCATTATCGAAGTACAGATGTCATCCTGGTCACAGCAGCAAAGGAAACCGAACATATTTCCAATGCCATCCGTGGCGGGGCATTCGATTATATCCTGAAGCCCATTATCTTTAACCGATTTCAGGATACTCTACTAAAGTATCAACACTATAAAGAGAGAATGAATGATTCTCAAGTCGAAAATCAACATGAAGTGGACAACCTGTTTACTAGAAAGAAAAGCACGAGTAACATTCAAACCGTCCACCAACCCCCGAAAGGGATCGATACGATTACATTGGATTCCATACTCAAGCGGATAGAAACCAATCACAGCCAGGGTTATACTGCTGAGGAACTGGCAGGGGAAGTCGGCGTTACCCGTACAACGGCCAGGCGCTATCTGGAGTATCTTGTTTCCCAAAAGAAAATCAAAGTGGAACTTACCTATGGAGGTGTCGGGAGACCTCAGAGAAAATATTTCTTTCAAGAATAAGAGAAAAGCAGTGAGGCATTGAGGCTTCACTGCTTTTCTATTGATCACGCTTCTTTCTTCAGATCCTGACTTTCCGTGGCCTTCCCTCTTCTCGTAAATCCTAAAATGGTAGGGAGCACAAGTGAAAGGAATGAAACGATCAGCAATCCGATGGTGATATTACTTTGAAAAAACACACTGTAAGATCCGTTTGAGATCGTCATCGCCTGTCTGAAGGATTGCTCCATCATCCCCCCCAATATAAACGCCAGAATAAATGGCGGCGCTGGGAATTTGAACATTTTCAATAAGTAGCCTAACACACCAAATCCTACAAGCAAGTACAGATGGAACGTGTTGAAGCTGACTGCGTATACCCCTATTAAACAGAACACGATGATCAATGCGATCAACAGCTGCTTCGGAATATATAAGATTTTTGCCAGTACCGGGATGAGCGGTAAGTTAAGTACCAATAGAAATAGATTTCCGATATACATACTTGCAATGACTCCCCAGAATACGTCCGGGTGATCCTGAAGCATCAATGGCCCCGGCTGCACTCCTACAACAAGTAAAGCACCCAATAGTACAGCAGTGGTTCCAGAACCTGGTATCCCTAATGTTAACAAGGGAACGAATGCCCCGCTTGTCGCAGCATTATTGGAGGTTTCAGGAGCGGCCAGCCCCTTGATATTCCCTTTTCCAAAAGAAGATGGATCTTTGGATAAACGTTTCTCTGAAATATAGGAAAGGAATGAAGCGATCGTTGCCCCTGCTCCAGGCAGGACTCCCAAAATAAAGCCAAGGACGGAATGACGGCCAATGGGACCTGCCATTTCCTTTAATTCCTGCTTCTCAAGCTTTAAACTGCCAACAGCACTCTTCCCTTTCAACGTATTTTCATTCCGTGAGATAATTAACTGACAAACCTCGGATAGTGCAAATAATCCTAAAGCAATGATCAAAAAATCGATCCCCTCTAATAAACCAGGGTTTCCAAATGTGAAACGCTGTGTACCTGTTTGCTGATCAATCCCGACAGTTGCGATGATCAATCCAATCGTCGCCGAAATCAGTGCTTTATTGGTGGACCCTTCAGATAAACTCGATATCGCTGTCAGTCCCAGAAGCATTAGAGCGAAATACTCAGTAGGACCAAACGTAATGGCAAGCTTAGCCATATAAGGTGCGACCAGCATAAGTGCCACTACACTTATCGTTCCACCTGCAAAAGATGATATGGCGGCTATGGCGAGCGCTTTCCCCGCCTTCCCCTGCTTTGCCATGGGATATCCGTCAAATGCTGTTGCCACTGTCCCTGAAATACCTGGGGCATTTAATAGAATCGAAGAAGTCGAGCCGCCGAACACAGCACCATAGTAAACCCCTGCCATCAAGATCAAGGCGGAAGCGGGAGACATCCCGTAACTAAGGGGAATCATGATCGCAATGGCGCTGATCGGACCCAGTCCAGGCAGCATCCCGATAATCGTACCAGCCAATACCCCAATAAATGCGAAAAATAAGTTTTCCGGGGTGAAAGCTACTTGAAATCCATATAATATACTTTCAATCATGCCCGTCACCTCCTAAAAGGGTAGAATCCCCTGTGGTAATGTAATGTTGAGTAAATAGTTAAATGAATAATACATGATGCCTGAAAATAGAAAGGCCACTAATACCGTTGTGAGTTTCTTTTTGAAGCCCAATACAAACGGGACGACCAACAAAAATAGAATAGTAGATACTAAAAATCCGAACGGTTCAAGTAAAAAAATATATATGAGCAGTGCTCCTAATACCGATAAAAGAATGATGACATCTTCTTTTTTTACATAACGTCTTTTCCTATCTTCTTCCGTATCATCCTTCGCCTGGAAAAACAAAACAACCGCTAAAATAATGAGCAGGAATCCAAGCCCTTTCGGAAGGACATCACTATCGATAATGGCGTATGGAAATTTGGTAAGCTGAAAGCTGAGAGCTAAATAGATTCCGGCAAAAACTAGTAAAAGTATTGAGATGATCCGATCTGGTTTTGTTCTCATGTGATTCACTCCTAATCATGAAAAGGAAGGAGCAGATGTTTCTGCTCCAGACCTCATTATTTTTTCAACCCGATTTCCTCCATTAATGTTTCAATTTCTTTGTATTCTTCATCGAGGAAGGAACTGAACTCTTCTGAAGACATGTAGTTGTCAGTCCAGCCAAACTTATCCCGCATTTCCTTCCACTGTTCCGTTTCGATCATATCTTTAAACGCTTTCTCATAATAAGCAACGGCATCGGGATCCATATCCTTTGGTCCTAAGAATCCACGCCACACAACAAATTCATCATCAATCCCCTGTTCTTTTAACGTCGGGAACTCTGAAATCGTATCTCCTTCCAAACGTTCGGGAGCTGTAATCGCCAGAACCTTCACCTTGCCTGCACGGGCTTGTTCAGATGCTTCCGCAAGTCCCGTCGAGTACACATCCACTTTTCCCCCGAGGAGCATGCTCATTCCAGATCCGTCTTGAGCCGAAACATATTTCAGCTTTTTAACATCTACCCCTGCTGCCTTAACCGCTTTTACGAACTGCATGTGATCCATGCTTCCCGGTGAAGATACCCCTACAATGGATACTGATGTAGGATCCTTTTTTAATGCATCGACAAGATCATTCATCGTATCGTAAGGTGAATCGGCGTCTACAACAAAGGCTGCATAGTCAGCAATCACCCCGGCTATAGGTGTGAAGTCTTTGTGAGACAATGTCGACTGTCCATTTAGTGGAACAAAGAACATCGGTGGAGACGTGACGAACATCGTGTGGTTATCCCCTTTTTTACTATCGATATATGACCAGCCGACAGAGCCCCCGCCCCCTGGTTTATTGACTACAGCCATACGCTCTTCAATGATTTTCTGTTCTTCCATTACCTTTGAAACGGTCCTGGCCGTCGTATCCCAACCTCCGCCGGCACCAGCTGGAGCAACGACTTCAATTGGTTTAGACGGAGTCCATTCACCATCACTTTCAGAATTACTTGCAGTGTTCGATCCTCCGCATGCCGTGGTGACAACTAGTAAACTTGATAAAATTATAGCCATGATACCTGTTTTCATTTTCATCAACCATTTCCCCCTCTGAATATTATTGATAACGCTTTCATTATAGAAAATTCAGAAACTTAATAAAATAAATCGTAAATAAACGGCAAAAGGAACTTTGTGGGTATATTGTTTATAAAGTTCACGGAATTGACTTATGTCTTATTTATCAGCTAAAACTAATTAAACCCTTTCGAAAAATCCACATATGATAAAGCAACTTCTTTATATTGAGAAAGGTGAGAGCAATGTTTAATCAACCATTTAGTATGTACAGACCGATACACGGAGGCGGAGGGCATGCAAGCTGGGGCAATGGACACGGGCACGCCACTTGGGGACACGGAACAAGTTGGAACCACGGAGGAAATTGGAATCACGGAGGCAACTGGGGTTATCATCCAGGATTCGCTGCAGGAACGGTTACTGGATTGGCCGTAGGGGCTGCTGCTTCACCGGGTCCTTACCCTGTACCGGTTCCGGCTTATCCTTACCCGTACCCTTACCCTTACCCCTATCCACCTCCCTACCCGCAATCTTAATAAAAGAAAAAGCTCCACCTCCTAGAAAAAAAGAGGTGGAGCTGTCCTTTCATTATAGGTACATATCCTTCATTGATTAAATAGTACAAGCACAAATTGGAAATATTTATCTGATAAATAATAGCGGTTCAATATTCTATCAATTGTGGTACTATAGATTAGTTAGTGTTTCGTTCATAGTTTAGTAGAATCAAGGAGGAACTGAATATGGATTTCTTATTTCCACTTGGACTTGCCATCTCATCCGGAGCCATCATTGCACTATTAAAAATCATTGCAATTGATATTATTCTGTCCGGGGATAACGCGATTGTCATCGCTATGGCAACGAGAGGGTTACCGAAAGAACATCAAAACAGAGCGATTTTCTGGGGAACAGCAGGAGCTGTCATCCTGCGCATTTTCTTTGCTGCCATTATTGTTTACTTATTAAAAATTCCTTATGTTCATCTGATCGGCGGGATCCTTCTTTTATGGATCGCCTACAAAGTACTGGTCGAAGGTGAAGAAGAAACCAATATTAAATCTCACACCGGTCTTAGACAAGCGATCACGACCATCATTATCGCAGATGCCGTCATGAGCCTGGATAATGTGGTGGCCGTTGCGGGTGCAGCACATGGAAATATGGGTATGATTGCCCTGGGCGTATTCATTTCGATTCCGATTATGATATTCGGATCAAAGGCGATTGTTAGAGTACTTGAAAAATATCGATGGATTGCCTATCTGGGTGCAGGAATTCTAGCCTTTACTGCGGGTGAAATGATTGTGAGAGACGAGAAATTCTTAAATTTACTTAATATCCATCATGGTCCTGTTACGTATTTGATCACAATCGGTCTTACTGTTGGGGTTTTACTCATTGGATACTTGGTAAATAAGAAATCTGTTTCACCACACAATAAAAACGTTGAACAATATAATGCTTAATTCCAAAAGATGCTTACATTTGTAGGCATCTTTTTTGTTATGGGAAGGAATATTTTGGAGATACTATATGGCAGTTGATAGAAGTGAGGACGTGTTCGTTTGGATTTCTTTATGAGTCAGGAATCGTTGACTTCCCTGGAATGGATTTTACGCGCTATTTTTGGCTTTATGTTCCTAATTGTCATAGCTAAATTAATGGGGCAACGATCCATTTCACAGTTAAGGTTCCTTGATTTTGTTATGGCCCTCTTAATAGGGAACATCATGGCTCACCCATTATCGGACGAAGGACTGGGATTGAAAGGCTCCATGCTCACCATGGGTACATTGGTGGCTCTCTATCTGATTGGGGTATACCTCAGTCTGCACTCAACCTTCATACGAAAAATACTTGACCCCTCCCCCATTCCATTGATCGACAATGGGGAAATCCTATATAAAAATCTCAAAAAAGCACGAGTACCCTTAGACAGCCTTTTGTCTGAATTAAGAAAGCAGCAGACCGAAGAAGTTGAGAATGTTGCGTTGGCCCTGTGGGAAACCGGTGGAGAAATCTCCATATTTCTCAAACCACAATACCAGCCTGTGACTCAAAAGGACTTATCCCTGTCTCCAAAGGGGTTCGATCTCCCCATGCCTATTATTGAAGATCGAAAAATCAATCAATCTCTATTACTGAAACTTGAAAAGGATGAACACTGGCTGCATGATCAGCTAAAGACCTCTTACAATGTCACTGTATATGATGTATTACTGGCCACGGTCGATAAACAAGGGCATATTAAGATCTATTTGTATAAATAAAGCTCTCTCCGGATGTGGAGAGAGCTTTATTTTTCATTTCATCATCTGCCTGACCAGTTCTTTATTTCTCTTCTTGAATACTTCGTTATGGGAAGAGACCATGGCGACTTTATTTGCTTCAGGTTGAATGAATTGCTTTGCTTTATTGACTGCGTTGGCAGCATCCTGGAATGCTCCTGCAATCAAGTTCACCTTTCCGTCGTGCTTCAAGATGTCACCCGCTGCGTAAAGACCTTCGATCGATGATTCACTGGTTGTCGTACCGGCTATGTAATACTGGTCGATCATGTCGATATTCAATGAACTATTTTTAAGCAGGGAAGTATCTATTTCATACCCATGATTAATAATTACCTCATCAATGGGTAAATAGGAAACCTCTCCTGTCTGATGATTGGTCAGTTGAACCTTTTCAATGGATTCATGATCGGCGGCTGCAATCAGCTTGGTAATCGATGTGTTGAGCAGGCAGGAGGCTGAGCTGTTCATGAGCTGGGCACATTGAGCTTCGTGACCGTTCAATGCTTCCTTTCGATAGGCAACATACACTTTCTTCGCTACGGGTTCTAATTCATTTGCCCAATCGATGGCTGAGTTACCTCCACCTGATATGATGACCGTCTTATCTTTAAACCTTTTTAATGACTTGACTGTATAGTTTAAGTTAGAAACTTCAAATCGTTCTGCCCCTTCGATATCAAGCTTTTGAGGATTGATGATTCCGCTTCCCACTGCGATGATGACCGTTTTTGAGTAGTGCTTTTCCCCGGATGAACCCTCTAAGATAAATATACCTTCTTCATTACGTGTAATGGATTCAACTTTTTCGTTCAAGACGACAGTCGGATCGAACGTCAATCCTTGTTGAACAAGCTGCTCAATTAATTTCGCCCCGGGAATCGGAGTGAGTCCCCCTACATCCCAAATCATTTTCTCAGGATACACATGTATCTTTCCACCCAATGTTGGTTGAAACTCGATGATCTTTGTTTTCATTTCTCTAAGTCCACTATAGAAAGCTGAGTAAAGACCCGCAGGACCTCCTCCAATGACTGTCACATCAAATAGTTCGTGATTATCCATTTCCGTCCACTCCTTGAGTAACCAAGATATAATTGATTATCATTCTCAATTACATCCTACATCTTTTTTATTGCTTTGACAATACAAATTTCTATTGACATTAGTAAAAAAGGATTATAGTATTGAAATTGTTCGAGATTGAGAATCATTATCACTTTACTAATCTATAAACGGAGGTCTTAAAATGGTTCGCCTCTATACAAACGAATTAAACATTGGCTACGGTGAACGCCTCATCGTGAAAAACTTAAGCGTAGACATCCCTGATAAAAAAATCACAACGATCATTGGTTCGAATGGTTGTGGAAAATCGACTTTACTGAAAGCGATTACCCGTATCATCCCCCATCACTCCGGTAATGTACTGTTAGATGGTGAAAACATTTCTAAAGGAAACACAAAGGAATTAGCGAAGAAGATGGCGATTCTTCCGCAAACTCCCGAGAGTGCCAGTGGACTGACGGTTGGCGAATTGGTTTCATACGGTCGTTTCCCTCATCAAAAAGGAATGGGTCGTCTATCGAAGAAAGATTATGACGTCATCAACTGGGCTCTTGAAGTGACAGGGACCCTGGAATTTAAGTACAGGGAAGTCGATGCCCTATCAGGAGGTCAACGACAACGCGTCTGGATTGCCATGGCTCTCGCCCAGGAAACAGATATCATCTTCCTCGATGAACCGACTACATATTTAGATATGGCCCACCAGCTGGAAGTTTTAGAGCTTTTACAAAAGCTGAATAGAGAACAGGAACGCACCATTGTGATGGTCCTCCATGATCTAAATCAAGCTGCACGATTTGCCGACTACATCGTTGCTTTAAAAGAAGGAGAAATCGTGAAAGCCGGAAATTGTGAGGAAGTCATCACACATGAAGTCCTGAAAAAAGTCTTTCAAATCGATGCTGAGATAGGTAGAGATCCTCGAACAAACAAGCCAATGTGTTACACATATAATTTACTTAAAGGAGAAGATCAACATGAAAAAATGGCTCATCCCGTTTACTCTGCTGTTAGTGCTGCTCGTTAGTGCCTGCGGCAACAGCTCTACGAAAGAAGAAAGCTCGGATTCAAAAGAAAAAGACACGAAGTCTTCTGATACCATCACCTATCAGTCAGAAAATGGACCGGTTGAAGTACCGTCAGATCCACAGCGTGTAGTCGTACTATCCTCATTTGCCGGTAACGTCATGGCGTTGGATGTGGATGTTGTAGGTGTGGACTCATGGTCTAAAATGAATCCCCGTTGGGATAAGGAATTAAAAGATGTGGAAGAAGTAACTGACGAAAGCCTGGAGAAAATCATTGAGCTTGATCCTGATTTAATCGTCGGTCTATCCAATATTAAAAATGTCGATAAGTTAAATGAAATTGCCCCTACCGTTACATACACTTATGGAAAAGTAGACTATTTAACGCAGCACATCGAAATTGGTAAACTACTAAATAAAGAAAAAGAAGCGACAGAATGGGTGGATGACTTCAAGAAGCGTGCCCAGATTGCAGGAGAAGACATCAAAGCGAAAATTGGAGAAGATACAACCGTTTCCGTTATTGAAAGCTTCAATAAGCAATTATACGTTTATGGAAACAACTGGGGTCGCGGTACCGAGATCCTTTATCAGGAAATGGACCTGAAGATGCCTGAAAAAGTAAAAGAACAAGCGTTGGAACCTGGATATTTCGCTCTTTCAACAGAGGTAATGCCTGAATATGCCGGAGATTATCTGATTATAAGCAAAGATCCGAAAGCAGATAACTCATTCATGGAAACAGAAACATACAAAAACATTCCTGCTGTTAAGAACAACCAAGTATATGAAGTGAACATGATGGAATTCTACTTTAATGATCCATTAACACTGGATTACCAGTTGGATTTCTTCAAAGAGAAATTTCTAGGCAATTAATTCGTAAAGGGGATTCTTATCACAAGAATTCCCTTTCTTTCTACTCCAATAAAGAAAAGATGATTGATTATGAAAACTCAAAATCAGCGAATTCCATTTTTTTATAAACTAATCGGGGCCACCTTCTTATTTGTTGCTGCTTTTCTTATATCTGTGGTGTATGGGGCTGCAGAGACAACGGTGAAGGACGTATGGCTTGCACTGACTCCTGCCGGTGATGGGGATAAGGTAACCATCCTGCGGGAGATCCGCTTCCCCAGGGAAGTTGCCGCCATTGTTGTTGGAGCTTCTTTAGCCGTATCGGGAGCCATCATGCAGGGCATGACGCGAAATCCCCTTGCAGACCCGGGGTTACTTGGATTGACAGCAGGAGCAAACGCAGCATTAGCCGTTGCTCTTGCCTTTTCTTCTTCCATCAGCTACTACGGCATTATGATTGCTTGCTTCATCGGCTCTGCTGTAGGGGCATTGTTGGTATTCGGAATCAGCTCAATGAAACGGGGCGGCTTCTCTCCCTTTAGAATTGTATTAGCCGGTGCTGCCGTTTCCGCCTTTTTATTTGCCATTTCTGAAGGAATCGGTCTCTATTTTAAGCTTTCCAAAGATGTGTCAATGTGGACGGCCGGTGGAATGATTGGGACAACGTGGAATCAGCTTCAAGTGATTGTTCCATTTATTTTAATCGGTATCGTGGTTTCAATCTTTTTATCCAGACAACTTACCATCCTAAGTTTAAACGAGGAAGTTGCCGTCGGATTGGGTCAACGTACGGCTTTTGTGAAAACGATCCTGTTTATCGTGATCGTTCTACTTGCAGGCGCTGCCGTTGCCCTTGTCGGGAATATGGTATTCATCGGTTTGATGATCCCTCATATTGTACGGGCTGTGGTGGGGACAGATTACCGCTTGATCATCCCCATCTCCACCCTGTTTGGAGCAACATTCATGCTGCTCGCAGATACGCTCGGCCGTACAATCAACGCCCCTTACGAAACACCTGTGGCAGCGATCGTCGCGATGATGGGCTTACCTTTCTTCCTGTTTATCGTGCATAAAGGAGGGAAAGGCTTCTGATGATACATCCGGATTTGATCAAAAAACAACGATTACTTCTTATTGGACTACTAATCCTTATCGCAGCCACTACATTTATTAGTATTGGACTGGGCTATTCTTCTGTTTCATATGATCGTCTACTGCCTACTATTTTCGGTGCAGGGTCATTTAAAGAAGAATTCATCCTATTTTCCATTCGTTTACCCAGAATCATCATTACGATTTTGGCCGGGATGGCCCTGGCCCTTTCCGGTTGCATTTTACAAAGTATCACACGTAATGACTTAGCGGATCCAGGTATTATCGGAATCAATTCCGGGGCAGGGGTTTCCATTGCCATCTTCTTCTTATTTTTCCCGATAGATGCCGGTTCATTTGCGTATCTGCTGCCGGTTGTTGCTTTCGCAGGAGCACTTCTTACAGCCTGCCTCATCTATATGTTTTCGTATAGTAAGCGTAATGGGATTCAGCCTGTCAAGTTAGTCTTAGTAGGGGTCGGATTCTCCATGGCACTGTCGGGGCTTATGATCATTCTTATCTCCAGTGCCGAGCGTGCAAAAGTGGATTTCATTGCCATGTGGCTGGCGGGGAATATCTGGGGGTCAGACTGGCCGTTTATCTGGGCGCTTCTACCCTGGCTCGTGACTCTGATTCCATTTGCACTCTATAAATCTCAAATGTTGAATCTTCTGGGATTAAGTGAACCTGTCTCTGTAGGTGTAGGAGTTTCCATCAATCGTGAACGTTTCATCATGCTGATGGTAGCTGTGGCTTTAGCCGCATCGGCTGTTTCGGTCACAGGAGGAATAGCCTTTATCGGATTAATGTCCCCCCACATCGCCAAAGCATTGGTCGGACCACGCAATCAAATGTTCATCCCGATTGCCATACTGCTTGGCGGATGGCTACTATTACTCGCTGACACAGTCGGGCGAAACATCCTGGAACCCGATGGCATTCCAGCCGGAATCATGATTGCTTTGATCGGGGCTCCTTATTTCATGTACTTGTTATTGAAAAAATAAGATTGATTGAGAATCTAGGGACGGACCTTGGTGTATGTCATTTTATAGAAGAATGTGATAGCAACGGGCTTTTGTGTTTTGGAGGAGATGCGTGGAGGTCCGTCCCTTTCTGACCCTGATTGAAAAGGACTGCTTTACCATTTGCGAATGGTAAAGCAGTCCTTTTCCCTACAAAATATGTCCAGCAATCATCCGATCAAGCTTCCTGATGTCCACTTTCCTATTAAGACTCAGTTTAAGCTTTCCTACCTTGGTCCACAATTCAATCTCCGCATCGATATCAAGTGCTCCGCCATTCTCGCTTGAATACATGATGATAGACTTGAAAGGAATCGTGTAGACTTCAACCTTTTCTCCTGTGATGCCTTGCCTGTCCGCTATCATAATTCTCTTATTGGTAACAACCGCAACATCCCTTACTGTTTTATAAGCTACTTCTGCTTTTTCCCCCTCAATGAGCATCGTATGTATTTCCTGCGGTACATCCACTTCTTCAAAAAATGTGAACCTCATTGTTTTTTTCACTTCAACCATGGTCATACCTCCCCACTAAATTCGAGCCTTCTTCATTAGTATAGCAGATGCATTATCCATTATTAGGTAATAGTTAATTTTCAATGCTAATTAGATAAATGATTACCGGATGCTTTAAAGACGGACCTTAGTGTATGTCATTTTATAGAAGAGAGTGATAGGAACGGGCTTTTGTGTTTTGGAGGAGATGCGTAGAGGTCCGTCCCTCTTATATCCCCCGAGCTTCATATAATGAATGTCATTTATCCTATTTCATTCCCCTCAAACGAAGTTAATCATTTTTATATAGAAACTTGTATATTCTTTTTATTTTGAATTAAGGACATGTATTTATTTTACATTCAATATAATGTAACAACCACCGAAAGGAGTTGTTATAATGTTATCTTCTGTTGCAGATCGAGTCTCTAGAGTTGTCCAGCGTTACTTGCCAGATGCATTTGTTATTGCAGTCCTCCTTACTTTATTTGTTTTCATAGTTGGATTTATTACGAACCCTGAAGAACCCATTACTCTCGTTAAATCATTTGGAGATGGATTTTGGGTTTACCTTACGTTTACCATGCAAATGGTTCTCCTCTTACTGACCGGGATGGTATTAGCAGCTGTACCCGTTGTTAAAAAAGGACTGGAATCAGTAGCTGGACTCGCAAATACTCCTACCAAAGCTTATGTTCTTACGTTTGTAGTATCTGCTTTCGCCTATTATATTAACTGGGGACTTGCGGTAGTCGTTGGAGCTATTTTTGTACGTGAGGTTGGTAAACGTAATCAGAATGCACACTTTCCTCTTCTTGTGGCAGCAGCCTATTCACCAACTGTCCTTTACACCGCAGGTTTATCAAGTTCAATCGGTTTAACTGTCGCTACAAAAGATCATTTCTTATCAGATGTGATGGGTGTCATCCCTACTTCAGAGACCATATTCAATCCGTCCACTCTCATTATTTTTGCTGTGTTATTTGTTACTATGCCTATCGTCATATGCCTCATGGCCCCTAAAACAAATATTAAACCTTATCAGGAAAAAGAAGTTTCTTTGAAAAGAGAAGTATCACCAGATGCGGATACACCTGCCCTTAAACTGGAACAAACGCCTGTATTAGGGATTGTAACAGGTGTTGTTGGATTGATTTATGTGATAAATGAATTCGTGATCGGAAGAGATTTGGACTTGAATATTATTAATATCTTATTTCTTTCACTGGGCCTCATCCTTCATCGTTCACTTGGACAGTTTGGAAATGCTTTTAAAGAAGCTGTTGGTTCAACTTCTCCGATTATCTTGCAATTTCCATTCTATGCCGGTATCATAGCCGTTCTTTCAAGTTCCGGTCTTGGTCAAACCATTATTGATGGTATGACTTCCATTGCAAATAAGGAAACCTTTGATGTCTTTACTTATTGGTCAGCAGGGATTGTAAATATATTAGCTCCTTCTGGTGGAGGGCAATGGGCATTACAAGGTCCTTTACAGGTTCCAGCAGGAATGAAGTTAGGGGTTGACCCTTCAACGATTGCAATGGCCGTTGGCTGGGGAGATGCATGGACGAACCTGATTCAACCTTTCTGGGCTCTTCCAATTTTGAGTATTGTTGGCCTTCATATTAGACACATCATGGGGTACTGCTTCTTACTGGCTATCTGGGTTGGCGTTATTACAACCATCTTGTTGCTATTCTTGTATTAAGGATCTTTTTAAATTGATGCTCATAAAATAGTTAGGAATATTTTTTATTAAAAAGGACTGGTCCACTCAAAGTGGATCAGTCCTTTTCCCCTACTGCCTCAATCATATAAAAAAATGTGAATACCATTGTTCTTTCACTTCAACCATATCAAGTCCTCTCCGTTTCATAACCTTGCATTAGGACTAGCCGCACGAGGTACAAATTCCTCCTCTTTCTCTTCCTTCACAGGTTTCTTACTCCAGAACGTCGCAAGGATCGGCCCAGAAATATTATGCCACACGGCTGCTATCACACTTGGGAGTGCGGCAAGTGGTCCAAAGTGAGCAGTTGCAAGTGCGACTCCAAGTCCAGAGTTTTGCATCCCGACTTCAATCGAAATCGCTCTCCGCTTACTTTCATCTAATTTCATCAGGACTCCTGTGCCATACCCCAGTCCAAGTCCAAATAAATTATGCAGGATTACAGCCGTAAAAATGATCACTCCCGAGGTTGCGATATTTTCAACATTTGCTGAAACAACAGCCGATACGATGATTATGATTGCCAATACTGAAATCAACGGAATGACATTTAAACTTTTTTCCACTGTGCTCGGGAATAGCTTTCGAATGACTAACCCAAGAGTGATGGGTACGATGATCACTTGAACGATGGAAAGAAACATGGCGATTGGATCGACAGGAAGCCATTGACCTGCTAATGCTAATAAAATCAGTGGAGTCGCAATAGGTGCCAATAATGTTGACAGTGATGTCATGGCCACGGATAATGCCAGATTCCCTTTTGCCAAATACACCATGACATTGGACGCCGTCCCACCGGGAACCGACCCCAGTAATACCAATCCAGCCGCTAATTCATTCGGTAGATTCAGTATGTAGGCTATCAATAGGGCACCTAGTGGCATGATGATAAATTGTGCCAGTACTCCTGTGATGACTGGCAACGGCTTCTTAAGAACAAGCTGAAAGTCGACGGGCTTTAATGTAAGTCCCATGCCGAACATCACGACACCTAATAGAATCGTTATGTAGCCGCCCAATGACAGGAATGGAGCAGGAACAAAATAAGCTACCGCCGCTACGAGGATGACCCAAATAGCGAAATACTTACCTGCCAGATTGCTGATCGTTTCGAGTAGTTTCATTTCTGTTCCTCCTTCTTTTTATGTACGAGTTTATGAGGATTAAAGAGTTCATTTGGGTCAAGTGCCAGCTTGATTTTCTCCATGACCTGCAAAGCACCACCGTGTTCCCTCTGTTGATACTTCATCTTTCCGACTCCTACACCATGTTCACCTGTACATGTGCCATTTCGTTCAAGGGCATACTCCACAATTTGTTCGTTATATAATTCCGCTCTCTTCACCTCTTCAGGGTCGTTTAAATCAATCATGAGTGATGTATGGTAATTCCCATCACCGACATGTCCGAGGATTCCCCCTATCAACTCTAATTCTTCCAGCCTTTTTCGAGCATGCTGTACGGCACCGGACAATTCTGAAATCGGCACACACACGTCTGTCACCATGAGCTTCCTTCCTGGATTTCCATGTACAAAAGCATAGGCAAGATTATGCCTCGCTTCCCACAATCTATTCCTACCTGCAGTGTCTTCTTCAAACGCAATCTCTTCACAATTATGATCAGACATTATCTCTTTGGTGAATTCTACATCTTGTTGGAGACCTGCTTCATTACCATGAAACTCAAGAAAAAGAGTAGGTTTTTCTTTATAATCCGTCTCACTGAATCGATTCACTTGTATCATCGATGGTTCATCCACCAGCTCCACTCTCGCAATTGGAATACCGGCTTGTAAAATGGATACGACCGCTTCCACTGCATCATTTATATGATTGAACGATGCTCGTGCCGCCACAATATGCTCAGGTATGCCATATACGCGTAGGGTCAGCTCCGTAATACATCCCAACGTGCCCTCTGAACCTACGAATAAACTGTTTAAGTGATAGCCGGACGATGATTTCTGAGCCATGTTTCCTGTATGAATCACTTCTCCATCCGGAAGCACCACTTCTAAATCCCTTACTTGATCCCGCATGACTCCATATTTTACAGAAGTTGTCCCGCTTGCGTTTGTGGCAGCCATGCCTCCAAGTGTCGCATCAGCACCGGGATCAACTGAAAAAAAGAGACCATATTTCTTCAATTCTTTATTTAACTGTGAACGTGTAACACCAGGCTGAACCTTTACGAGGAAATCCTTCTCCCTCACCTCTAGTATTTTATTCATCCGGGAAAAATCAATGGTGATTCCTTTATCATATGGAATCACATGACCTTCAAGACTGGTACCGAGTCCAAACGGGATAATCGGTGTGTGGTGAGCTGCTGCCAACTTCACAATCCCGCTCACCTCCCCGGCACTCTCAGGGAATACCACTATATCCGGAGAGCTCGGCCTATGATAGGATTCATCCTTCCCATGCTGCTCTAAAATCGTCTCATTCACCGTCACTTGGTGAATGCTTACGATTTCACTTAATCCATCGAACAAACCACTACTCTTCACACTCATACGCCTTCTCCCCTTCTAAAAAAATGTATAATGTATCGAATTATACCTAATAATCAGAATATTTCAATAGTAAAAAAGGTATTTCTTTCTCCGAAGAGGGACGGACCTCTGTTTATATTAGAAGAGTGTGATAGGGACGGGATTCAATACTGAATAAAATGACGGGTGTGAGGTCCGTCCCTCCGAAAATAGCGGCACCGTAAATTGAGGGACGGACCTCCAAAATGGTGATTTATGAAAAGAATGCTGTAATGGCAAGGATTCTGTATTGGTGGAGGTCCGTCCCTCAAAAAAAAGCGGCACCGGAATCATCCGGTACCACAATACAATGGTTTATTTCTCTATCAATCTTTTCAATTTCTCATCCAACACTACAAATAGCTTACTCAATTCTTGTTTTGAAACGTTCTTGTATTGATCTCCTACGCTTACTTCATACGCACACTCATTTTCAGTCACTTCTTTTACATAACCAGTTAAACCGATACCTGTCTCGTCATACACATCCATCAAAATCGTTTCCATTTCTTTTTGTGGATAGTGGAAGAAGACATGAAACATATTGGAAACAGGCTTTTCTGAAAGGGTCGATACACCCTGGCAGGCGTTAAAAAGACCGGCAAGTTCTTTTGCTCCTTCGTAATACTGATCCATTTTGTTGATACGTTGATCAAAATAATGGTCTGCACTCAGGATGTAGGGATAGAGGCTGATGAGATCACCGCCATGACGTCTTTTCCATACCTTTGATTCTTTCGTAAACTCCTCGCTTCCTGCCAGGATCGCACCTGCAATTCCTCCGATTCCTTTATAGAATGAAATATAGACACTATCGAATAGAGCACAGACTTCCTCTGCTGTTTTCCCATAATGGGGCAAAATTTCATAAAGCCTGGCACCGTCTAAATGAAGCTTGATTCCACTATCCCGGCAGAATTCAGAGATGGCTTCAAGAGTCTCGTAGTCTGGCAGTTGACCGCCGATTTCCCTTTGTGGCAGCTCTAACAGTAAGCATGATATGTCCGCTTTAAGACCAATCACGTCTTCGAGTCCAATCACACGATCCTTGTCAGCTAATAGAATCGGTTCAATACCATGTAACTTCTTCAGCCCATCTTCTTCATGGATCTCTAAATGACATAAAGGGTGGTACGCCACTCTGTGCAAATCTTTTTGATCACACCAAATACGCAGGGCGATCTGCTGAGCCATCGTTCCACTTGGGAAGAAAACGGCACTTTCTTTTCCCAGATAGGCTGCCATTTTGTTTTGGAAGTCTTCAATTATTTTTCCTGATCCGTATATATCACTATCCTGTTCACCATCGAGGTCTACTAAAACTTCTTTAAGGACATCCAGATTTCGTTTCCCATGTCCCTGAAGTTGATAAGTCGTCTGTTTATAGGCTTCGAATAAAGTCTTTTCTCCCATCGATTTGCCCCCCTATTATGAGTTCATCACTTCTTCAATGAACCCCTTCACTCGTTTCTTATATTCCTCTTCTTCTACCGTAAAGCCTTCTGTGTGACCTGCTCCAGGTACAATCCATAATTCTTTCATGCCATTCGTTGCTTCGTACAGGCGATTGGCCATTTCAGTTGGCACGAGTTCGTCCTGGTCTCCATGAATGATGAATAAGGGTACTCGATTTCTCTTCACCTGTTCAAGTGCCGAGGCTTCACTGAACGTATAGCCTGCTCTCACCTTCGTCACCAGACTCGTTACCTCCATAATCGGAAACGCCGGCAAGCGGTAAAGATAGTTTAATTGATGAGTCAGTTCTTCTTCCAAAGAGGTATATCCACTGTCGGCAATGATTCCTTTCACCTCTTCCGGAAGGTCCTCACCACTTGTCATTAATACGGTTGCCGCCCCCATGGAAAAACCGTGCAAAAAAATGGATTTTTCATCTTTTTCATTGATTAAGAGATTGAACCATTCTTTATAATCCAATCGATCGTCCCAGCCATACCCGATATAATCCCCTTCACTTTTCCCATGACCTCTCGCATCAGGTTTTAGAATATTGTATCCTTCCTCGTAATAGAATCTAGTGATTTCAGGCATCTGCTCGCTGTTCCCTTTATACCCATGGGCGAGGATAACGGATTTCCCATTAGGTGACTCATTTTCAAGGTATTGAGCTCTAAGGGTCAAACCGTCCTCTGTTTCAACCTCAACCGATTCAAAGTTCCGCTTACGTGTCCAGTTCCTTAATTCTTCTAATCTTTTTTGTTCTTCCTCCAAAGCACTGACGGCTTCAACCGCTTCTTCCGTTCCGCCATATAATTCTATTGCCTCATTACTTCTATTGATTGCAACATCATAAAAATAATTACCGGCTACAATTAGACCTACCACCAATAACAACAACAAACTGCTCATGATCCATGCGATACGTTTTTTCATGACAAGGCCCCTTCGTACAAATAGTTAAGTCTATTTTACTTGAAGCCGGTATGAGTTTCATAGGATAAGGCATATTCATATGTGCTATTTAGCTGATGTTTTTCCACATTCACATTCAAACCACCCATGTACTCATACGCTACATATGAATTCTAAACCATGATGTCACTACTTTCCTTCCACCTGGTCATATAAGCTTTCTCGATAAAATCCTTCCGATCCCCGTACATCCGGATCACATCGCGAATTTCTTCCGCCAGGTATTTTTCATTCCGGTTATGGGCGAGGGATTCATAGCCGGATCCTCTTTGCAAATAATCAGAGGACGCAACGGAATACCACTTCTCATCTTCCAGAGGAACATTCCCAATGAGGATTTCCGATACTCGTTTACCATCATGAGTAATCTCTGCCCCTGAAACATGGAGCCTTCCAACGAATTTCCCCCGGAAGCCCGGACCTCTTCCATCAGCTAAACAAACTCCAGCATCCAGAGACTGCTGGACGGCCGTACGGATATGCTTTCCTTGAATGTCAAAAGACGTTGGGTTCAGTGGCGATGGACAGATTTCGATCAATTTTTTATTGCTGATAAAATCAAATGCACCAGCGTTCACTATTCCACTATTGATCAAGCCAAGATCGCATTTCAACATATCCTGCAGCCCGTCGGCGATTAAATTCGTGATTGGATTCTCTTCAATCACATCATGCCAAAGTGACTGGTCGAGTTTATATAATGGCCTGCTTAATACGTCAATCGCTTTTTCTTTATTTTCTTTTAAAATGGCAACTACCTCTATATCGATAGGAGAAGACCCAGTAGCAATCGTTTCCCCCCGGAGTAATTTGACACCAGCCTTTGTCACATCCACTTCCACAATCCCAATGTGTTCCCCATAACAACCGGCACTATTCATCGCGATCCCATTCACTACTTTTGCCTGTGGATAAAGCTTGTGGTCATGAGCAGATAGGATGATATCGACGCCATCCAATTCATTCGCCAGCTCATCATCAGCTTGTGTCCCTACATGATTGAGAAGAATGCAAACATCATAGTTTCCTCGATTACGTTCTATTTCCCCAACGATTGCATTTTTATAATCGGTAATATGAACACCCAGACCGTCATTGAAACCCTCTAAGTCCGGAGACGAGCCTGTAATCAGGATACGCAAACCGTTTTTTTCCAGAATGATGCTTGGTTTTACCCCATTGACCACCGTTTTGTCCTTCCTATAAAGGTTATTACTAATAAACGGTACGGGACTATTGCTCGCCATATGCTCAAGCGTATCGAATCCATTGAACATTTCATTGTTTCCAATTGTTAACGCATCATAGCCGACAAATTCCAACAGTTCGATAGCTGCCATTCCTCTCGTTCCTTGAAGCTCGACGCTTCTGAAATCAGCAAAGTCCCCCCCATCAAGAATAAGTGTGTTCTCGTCTTTATGCGCTTTTATCAAGGACGCCGCCCTCGAGAACGCTTCAAAATGGCTGTGCAGATCATTGGTATGAATAATTTTTAATTTCATCTTAACCTCCAAAGTGTTTTTCAGAAAACTCTCTCTATTAATAGTAAAGGAAATCAGGTTGGTGTAAAGGATTTTTATGGAAATAAAAGAGCTTATCTTCCACGTAACGGGAGATAAGCTCTTCAAATTCCTTTATTCTCTTCGACCAGTTCTGTAAAGACCACCAATCGTTCTACGTAATTATCGATTTCCCGGTCAAAATAACCTGTGCATGTTATCAAATTAAGCATGCGTTTTTCACTGGGACCGAAAATGGTTCTAAGAGGTGCGTCATCTTTTTGATAAGCGACTTTTTCCCTTACTACAAATGTCAGGTTTGCTCCATTTTCATCTCGCAAATGGATTTCGTCGCCAGGTTCAAGCTCTTTTAATTCAAAAAAGACAGCAGCCTTTTTCTCGTCATCTACATGTCCAGCCAGAACGGCATTCCCTTTTTCTCCTGGTTGAAAGCCCGGTTCAAACCATGCAACGTCCTTTCCATTGTCAGGAAGCTCCATGTTACCTTCCTTATCGAGTCCAAATTTCTTGATAGGAGCTTCGAGGTCTAGTTTCGGTATGGAAAGAGTAGCTGGTGACATACCATATTCTTCTTTTTGCGGTTCAGGAATAACGGGTTGAACAGGCTGTTCAATGGTGGATGATTGAACTTCTCTTTTCGTAACCGATTGAGGCTCTTCGGCAGCACATGCCGCCAGAAGAGCCATCAAAGGGATAGATAATAGTAGTCTTTTCATTATTTTTGCAGTTTTTTGCGTGTAACAAATAGTATAGCTGCTCCACCTAATACCGTTGCAGCCAGCACCATAGGAAGAGTAGAAGATGGTTCAGTCGCTGCTCCACCCATCCCTGTTTCAGGCATGCTGCCAGGCATCAATGTATAATCTTTCAGGACAAGTACTTCCAATTGATCTGCTGTATTGATTGCAAACACGCTGTATACTGTGTTTTCTTCAAGCATTGTTCCAGACAGGTCTAACACTTGATCTCCTTCTGGTGTTCTGATCTCTAAGTCATATGTTCCTGCATCTAATTCCTGATAATCAGTAATCGCTTTGAATTCAGCTCCACTGAACAACGCATCTCCACCTACAAGACCAACATCAACGGTCGGTGCATCCGGAGAAAGATGTCCAACGCGCACCTTAGTCATTCCTTCTGTTACATCCATTGAATCCTGCGCTACCACCAATTCTAGGTTTTCCACAGTATTAGCAGCCGCTACTGTGTAAGCCATTCCTGCTTCAACCGTTAAATCTTGAGAAATGACAGGATCTTCACTTCCCATTGTTCCCGCTGCATAAATTTCAACTTTATGATCACCTGCAGGAAGATTCATATAATCTGTTGCTGCTTTAAATTCTGCACCTTCAACCACTGCATTTCCATCCACATACACATCGACAGCAGGAGCATCGGGAGAAGCATGGACAATACGCACCATCGCATCATTCTCAGCCGCAAACGCACCTCCAGCCAGTGATAACATTAACATGACAGTTGCCAAAATCGAGAAAATCTTTTTCATTTCTTCCACTCCTTTTGTGTTTTGTACAAGTTTTGTAGTTTACTTGTATATAAAATGTATAACTAATAGGGAAATAAATCAATTAATAAACTGTCCTGTTAGCACATTCAACTCTCTGAGACATTTTCACTCACAAAAGGGAAAATTATTTTCTATAAAGCAGGTAAACTGATTACCATTGACACATTCCCTCCGATGCATATAAAATGTGAAATAATCATTTTCAACAAATAATATCATCCACATACTCGTATAATATTGGAAATATGGTCCAAAAGTTTCTACCAAACTACCGTAAATGGTTTGACTACGAGAGGGAGCAGGGGCAGGAGTCCCTTCTCTTCTCTCTCTATGTCAAACCCTGGGTGCATCCCGGGGTTTTTCATTTAGATAAGGAGAGGATTTCATGGATACAAAAAAAGCTATACTGAAAAAAAGAATTTCAGCTGCGAATAAAGACAACCTTGCAGATCTGGTCATAAAGAATGGGAAAATAATAGATGTGTTTAATCTTGAAATCATGGATGGAGATGTCGCGATTACCGATGGAATGTTCGTTGGAATTGGAGAATTTGAAGGGAAGCAGGTCATCGACGCCAGGGGGAGATATATAAGTCCGTCCTTTATCGATGCACATGTTCATATTGAGTCCTCTATGGTCACACCATCTGAATTTGCAAAAGTCGTTCTTCCTCATGGTGTCACGACCGTGATTACAGATCCACATGAAATCGGGAATGTATCCGGAGAAGAAGGCATTGGATTCATGCTCGACGATTCAAGGAACATTCCATTAGATGTGTTTACGATGCTTCCATCATGCGTGCCGGCAACTCCATTTGAAAATGCAGGAGCAACCCTTACAGCAAAAGAGCTGGAACCTTTCTATACACAGGAGCGTGTCCTTGGTCTGGCAGAGGTCATGGACTACCCTTCCCTCCAAAAAGGCGATGATTCCATTGTTGATAAAATCACTGTCACCTCGGAGTATAGTCGTAATATGGACGGACATTTAGCTGGGCTTGATACAAATGCGATCAATGTTTACAAATCCGCCGGTATTCGAACCGATCATGAATGCACTACCGTCCCTGAAGCATTGGAACGAATACGCCGGGGGATGTACCTTCTCATTCGTGAAGGATCCGTCGCTAAAGATTTGAAATCGCTTATTGGAGTTGTCAACGAAAGAAATGCCCGTCGCTGTCTATTCTGTACAGATGATAAGCACTTGGATGATTTAGTCGAGGAAGGCAGCATCGATCACAATATCCGCTTAGCAATCAAGGAAGGACTCGATCCTCTATTGGCGATTGGCATCGCCTCTTTGAATGCTGCTGAATGTTATGGATTATACACTAAAGGCGCAATTGCACCCGGGTACGATGCGGATTTTGTATTACTGGATGATCTTAAAACCATCTCTATATCAGAGGTGTATAAAGAAGGGAAACAAGTAGCTGCTCATGGTCAGTTTGTCGGTGAACCCATCGTAAAACCTGTGGCAAAACCAGCTCTGACTTCAACGGTCCATATTCCTGAACTCACTGAAAAACATCTTCAAATTGAAATCGGCGCTACAAAAGAAGCACATATTATAGAAATCATCCCTAACCACCTTAGAACCAATAAACAGGTTGAAAATGTCCAAGTAGAAAATGGATGCTTTAGCCCTTCTATTCATCAGGATCAACTTAAAATGGCTGTCATTGAAAGACATAAAGGTACAGGAAACATCGGCTTGGGCATTGTAAAAGGATTCGGATTAAAAAAAGGAGCCATCGCTACCACCATCGCTCATGATTCCCACAATATTGTCGCAACTGGTACAAATGATCGTGATATTCTTCAAGCGATCGAGGCACTTAACGATATGAATGGCGGCCTGGTGATGGTGAGAGACGGAAATGTCATAGCCTCTCTTCCATTACCGATTTCAGGGTTGATGTCCGATCAGGGATTTGAAGAAGTGGTATCAGGGCTCCGCGAGTTGAAAAATGCGTTTGCAGAATTAGGATTCTCCGGGGACTTTAATCCATTTCTGACTCTCTCTTTTCTCACTTTGCCTGTGATCCCTGAGTTGAAGCTGACAGATTTAGGACTGTTTGATGTTAAAGGTTCCCGGCATATTGAGGTTGGGGTAACATAAGAAAAGGAGATGTCTCCATGCTGAGACATCTCCTTTTCCGTTATTTACTTTGAACTTCTTCTTTTGACTCTTTTTCTTCGCTTGTCACAGCAACTTCCATGTCAGCCGACTCTGAAATCGCTGGCTGATAAGGTCTTTCATGGGATCTGTTTGCATACGACTTCAGTAATTCACCTACATCGATGCCTGTCATTTCGCGTAACGGTTCCTGCATGTCTAGCATCGTTCTGGTGATGCTTTTCCCAAAGGAAGGAACTCCCTGGCCATTACCGGAATCAATGATTTTAACAGAGTCAATATTGTTAAGAGGCTGGGCAATTTTCTCTGCGAAAACCGGCAGCATTTCGATTAATTTCTCGGTAATGATGACATCGCCATGTTTCTCCATTGCTTCTGCAAGCAGTTTACGGGATTCAGCTTCCGCCTTCCCTCGCTCTCTGATAACATCGGCTTCTGCAGAACCTTCTTCTCTGCGGATCTTGGCTTTCGCTTCCCCGTCAATTTCAGCTTTGCGTGCTTCCGCCTCCGCTTTACGAGTGGTTTCGTAGTATTCGGCATCGGCTTTCGTTTTACGAACTTTTGATTCTTCTGCTTCAAGCTTAACGGCACGTTCACGCTCAAGGAATTGAAGGGTTAACTCTTCTTCTTTCACTTCCTTGGTAAGTTTGGCTTTTTCCAACTCATAGGACTGCTCGGACTTTGCTCTTGCCCGCTCTGTCTCTTCTTTGAAGGCTGCGTCTTTGATGTCCTTCTCTTTTTTCGATTGGGCAATGGTAATTTGACGCTTGTATTCTTCCTCTTTCGCTTCCTGATCGGTTTGGGCCCGGTGAATACGGGTTTCACGCTCGGTGTTTGCTTCTGCAATTTCAGCTTGCTTGCGAACCTCGGCGATACGTGGACGACCAAGATTTTTTAAGTATCCATTTTCTTCGTCAGCATCTCTTATGTCAGTCAACCCGAGGGACGTAATTTTGAAGCCCATGAGATCCAGCTGTTTCTGGGCGATTTCTGATACGTCAGCGTTGAATTTTTCACGGTTGCTGTTAATGTCTTCAACAGTCATTTTGGAAAGAATCGCACGAAGATTACTTCCCAGTACCTCGATGATTTCATCTTCAATTTCTTTTTGATCCTTACCAAGGAACTGCTCGGCATAGTTCGCAATCCCGTTTAATGTGTCGGCCACCTTCACCATCGCCACTGCGTCTGCAACGATTGGTACACCGCCATTTGTGTATACTCTCGGTGTGGATAGCTTTAATTGGAAGGATGTAAGATTAACCGGTGTGGATGTTTGGAAACGTCTTAATCTGTACCCCCCACCCCTGATGATTTTCATGGAACGTCCTTCCTGGTCGGTGAAAATATTCGTTTCCTTCTCAGGATCCCCCAGTTTCGGTCCGGTAATGATCAGTGCCTGGTTGGATCTCGCTGTACGATAACGAAACCTCATCCAGAAATAATAGGCAATTCCTGCAATAGCTGCAATAACCAGAACAGGAATCAGGAACATGAAAAATCCGATAATACTTAATGATCCTAGCATTCTGACAACCCCTCTCGACATTTTGTTTAAACCAGCATGAAATCTGATTTAATTTTAAATAAAAGTGCTAGCTACAATACTATCTACGGAAGAGTGTTAGAAAAGTTTCAATAATTTAGGTGAATCTCCTAATTTTATATAAAAAAAGCTCGACCCTTTAAAAGGTTCGAGCTTACAATCTACAACAACCAGCCGTGTATGGCCCCTAACAGGGTAAATATGATGAGATGATCTCCAATCGCGATAAGAAACATCCGTTTTGTCATAAGACCAAATAAAGCATTTTTCAAGTAAACAATGGAAATAAGAATTCCAATGAGTACACCTGTCAAAGCTCCTTCGACTATTCCATTGGAACCGGTGGCTTGAACGAAAATCCCAACAAGAAGTGAGCTGATAAATGCAACAATAACAGCCACTGCGTATTTAATCGGTCCAGTACTATCCTGTTCCTTCTTTCCTAGTAAAATAGAATAATAAATTCCGCCGTATACCATATACACCACAGCCCCCGCCAATATCGCGAGCAAATTCACATTTAATTCCATCCCTATTCCTCCATTAATTCGGCTCAATGGCTAAAGCGATCGCTTTAATGCTACATCCAATATCGAGTGTTCCTTTTAGACTGATCATTTCCACGAGTTCAATCGGATTCCCCAGGTATCTGTATCCGCTTTTCGGCAACCAATAGCTGTAAAGTTCAGAATAGCATTCGATTAACTTCCCTCTTTCCCGGTAGTCGACAGGTTCATCGAATTCATAAACCACATGTTTACTGCCTCGAAATAGATAGAGTTCCTCACCTTCCGCGTCATTTTGATTTTCGACAGCCAAGCGACACTCATACCTGCTTTTTTCAGGTGGGGTAATATAAGGGTTGCTCTTTGGAACTCCGAATATCAAAGGACTCTTCTCTATGAGGTTTCTGGCATTTCCCCATCTGTATAGATCTTGCCATGCTTCTGGAATACCTTCGATATATGACCCGATATGAAATCTATTGACGGTTGAACACTCTGGAAAATGAGCGATCTTCACTTTCGATAGATCCAGCCATTTAAACTCATTATAGGATTCTTCATCCTGGAATGCTTTCGCTTTTGTGCTGAAAAGTTTAGATTTCTTGCTATTAAGATATTCCCGCGGAAAACGCTCTAAATAGGCACCTTCCCGCCAGCTTTTGGGGCTGGTCTTAAAGTAAGCATTAAAAGAATAGGTGAAATAGGATAACGATGAAAAACCACATATGAACGCAATTTGTGTGATAGGAAGCTGTGGCTCGTAAATGAGCATATGCGCTGCATTTTCCAAGCGCATTCTTTTCACATAACCTGCTGGTGTTTCACCGATTAGCCCTTTAAACATCCGCTGAAAGTGATAAGGGGAATAGGTTGATACTTTGGCTAACTGTTCTAAGGATAAATCCTCACTTAGATGTTGATCGATATACTCTACTACTTTATCGATTTGGTTTCTTTGTATTTTGTCTTGTGGCATTATTCAGACCTCACTACCTTTTTGAAAAGCACTTGTTTATAAATTTTACCATAATCCTTCTCCTCACTCACTAAGGGTTATGATAAAATAAAAGCGTTCACAATTTAATCATTGCTCATTGGTGAAGATGATCTTTAGTTCATTTTCTTAAAAGGGAAGTTGGTGAAAGTCCAACGCGGTCCCGCCACTGTATGGCTGAGAATTCGTATAGATCCACTGTTTCGAATCGAAATGGGAAGGAATACGAAATCGCTGACGCTGAGCCAGGAGACCTGCCAAATGGGAAGAACACAGAAGTTCCTACGGGAGATAGGAGGGTGTTGCGCTAATGAGACGTCACCAGAGGAATCACTGTATTCTGAACGTTCGCCTGGAATAGCCGCATCTTCTTTTTCAAAAGAAGATGCTTTTCTGTTTCATACTACAAACAGGGAGATGAGAAAATGGAACAAGCTTATTCAGTCGAACGTTCACGAACCATACAAACAAAATTGGTATTGCCGCTTGACACCAATCATATGCAAACAATCTTCGGAGGGAAGGTCCTATCCTATATTGATGAAATCGCGGCACTTTCAGCAATGAAGCACTCCAGCTCAGTCGTCGTCACGGCATCGATTGACTCGGTGGACTTCTTATCGTCTGCCACGGTTGGCGACGCTTTAAGCCTGGAGGCATATGTCACTTCCACAGGCAGGACATCAATGGAAGTGTATGTAAAGGTGTACTCTACGAATCTCGTAACGAGTGTCAAAACACTGACGACGGAGTCATTCCTGACAATGGTCGCTGTTGATGAAAAGGGAAAACCGAAGCCGGTGCCAAAGGTCATTCCAAAGACAGAAGAAGAAACAAGGCTCTTCCAAACCGCTCCACTTCGAAAAGAACATCGCAAGAATCGTGCAATGATACTGTAAAAAAATAAGGAAGGGGATCGTACCCCTTCCTTTACTGCTTTAATGTAAAAAGATCGTTTGAAACTGGGACCGAAGCTTCCTGACTAGTTTCCTCGACTTTTTTCTTTACCTTGATTCCTTCATCTTCAATCAGGCCTTTTCTCAACGTGGAGCTTATCGAATTCACGCATAAAATCAGAACGGCGAATAAAGATAATGGAACAATAACCAGCATTGGTTTCAGAAAAATTTGCTGGATATTGATTGCGATGGTCGCAGCCCATTCATTCGTCTCTGAAAAGTATACCGGGATGCTTTCCATGATCCCAAAGTTGGCGATCTTCAGCCCTCCCAAACACATGAGAAGTATTCCAAGCTGAATGAGCAAGGCAAGTGTTTGAGACACTTGTTCTGAAAATAACACAATCGAATGTCTTCTGAATTGGGGCAAAAGATGCTGTTTAAACAGATGATAACGTCCTGCCCCCATGGTCCGTGAAACCTGGATGAATTCATTGTTCATATAGAGCTTCATTTCCTCCCCTAAGTAGATCCCAAGAGAAGGAATGGTCACCAAGGCGATGGCAATCATTTGAATGAGAAAGTATCGATTGGAAGGGAGTACACCCGATTGAAAAGCTCCTTCTAATGGAATCAACAACGCGAAAACGATCATAACAAGAGGAATATACTGAAAAGACTCCCCCATCCCCTTAATGATCCTCCCTATGAAAGCTGGTAGGAATGTATACATTACTGCAAAAAAGAAACCTGACACCATCCGCAAAAGGGCAATGGCGATAGCGGCAAAAATCGTATATTTCGCCCCCACTAACAACAGCAGGAAAAAGTTCCGTCCCAGCTTATCACTTCCCAAAGGAGGCATTTCACCTGGTGTAAATGGCGGGGCTGCAATTACTCTTCCACTGTCATCCGATAAATAATTGACAACCTCATCATAATCAGGGTTAATGATCGGTACAAGAAAGCTTGCCACAATGAACCCCGTAATGATAAATATCGGAAGTGCCAATCGTTTCACCATCCAACTAGACATCCTGCTCGCCTCCCCTTAACCATTTTGATAGAATCATGGAGCCTGTGCTGAATACGATAAAGAACGGCACAAATATGAGGAGCATCCCTAAAAAGAACGCGGCAGGAGAACCCGTTGCCGTACGCAATAGCGTTTGCATGAACCCATTGATGTTAAAAAGTAATTCAATGATTAATAGATTCGAAAGCATCAACAGAAAGATCGGTTTTAGGTGGAAGAAGAAATGAACCCACACATTACGAAACAAATGATGCCAAACCGTATAGGACTTCCTGAACCCTTTGGAATATGAAAACTCTACATATGGCTTACTCTCTTCCTCTTTTAACTGAAAAAGGAATTGTTTAAGCAGAAAGACGATGGGCAGGATCGATAAACATAGTATTGGTAAAAAGTAAATTCTCTCTTCACCTAAGGCGTAAATATCAAATACTAGAATATTGGTTTGTTTAAATAGCCAAATGATAAAAAGTTGAAATAATACAACGATGAATACATCTGGTAAAGCATCTAGCACATCTACTATTCTCTCAGAGAAACGATACGCCTTTCGTGGCAGCAACATGAGAATATAGCTAAACAAAACAGCCAGGCAAATCGCCACAAAAAAGGAACTGAATAAGATGATGAAGGAATAGAAGTAGGTATTTGAGAAAACCTCGGTAATGGGATATTGCTTATTTCCCTCTCCCCAATAAATATAAATGGAAGAAGGATTCATGATTTCGGTTAAAGTCTGTTGCAATCGTTGAACATAGGCAGCCACATTAATCACAAGTTCAGTATCATAAGCCAAAAGTGAGCCTATTCCACTAAGCAAGTACAACCCTAGCACCACAATGACAAAATGAAAGGGAGTTTCAATCACCCTTTTCATACAATCCCTCCAGAAAATTTCCAATTTGATACATTTTTTCTAAATACATGTTACAATAATGCAACACAATTGTAAACACTATTCTGAAAATGGATACAAGAAGGTGGTTCTATAATGAAGGCGAAATATTTATTGTTTGGTTTAGGTATGTGGATATTACTGGGTCTATTATCCGGTTGCCGGGTTGTTTTCACGGAGGAAGCAAGCATGAAAGAAGAAAAGCCGGTGAAACCTCAAAAGGTGATGTTGAACGCATCCGTCACGTTAAAATCCCAGAAGATCATTATCAGGGGTGATTCGAGTCTTCCTTCAGGCTCTGTTTTGTATGCGATGCTTAAACCCTACAACGAAAATGCTGCACGTGAAGAAATCGAGCCCTATCTGGTGGAACCTGATGACGTAGCCGTTACTTCGGCGATTGCGAAGGTAGATAAGGAAGGATCGATTGAATTAACCGTCCTGAAAAGGCCTGATCCCTCTCAAAGGTACCGTCTGGATCTTATGTTCATTCCGGATAAGCAGCCTAAGGACATCAAGCTCGGAGAAAACCTTAAAAACAACGAAAGCTATACAAAGATCCAAGAAAATGGAAAAACACTCTCCGGACTACTATTACATGTGAATATCTTTAAAGAGGACGAATTTTTTGGTGACAATATTACAATGGACTTCCTACCGAAACAGAATCGTGAGTGAAATTTCATATTGAAAGAAAGGAGACTGGATTTAACACCGGTCTCTTTTTTAATAGTCCATTATTCCCCTTATTAATGGTAACAGTAAAAGGAATCTGTTGTTATTTATTGCCTTCAGACCTCCGTCTTGTCCCCCATCTATAGAACAAACAAAGATATTTCCCTATAATGATAAATAAACTGTTCACTCGGGGTGTACTATGATTGAAGGTAAATTAATTAAATTTCATCGCGAAGATTCGGGTTTGACTCAAGAGCAGCTTGCTCAGGGTATCTGTTCCACCACACATCTTAGTAAAATCGAAAGAGGCATCACAGAGTATTCCAGTGAAATTACTGATTTACTTGCTAGGAAGCTTGGAATAGATATGGATGTTGAACGTTCCCGATACCATTCCTTACAGGCTAAACTATCAAAATGGAACGATGCGATTATTATGATTCGAACCAATGACATCCATCAACTTAAAGGGGAAATTGAAAAGGAACCTTTAAGGTTTTTATCAGACTTCATCATTCAATACAATCTTTTCCTGGCAAGATATTATTTATTTTTGAACAAGCATGGAAAAGCTAAGGAAATCCTGGGCATGTTCGAAAATAAAAACTATTCTCTATCCCCTTTCGAACAAAATTTATTGCTTCATGTCAAAGGGATCTACTATCATTCAACAAGACAATTTAACATTTGCATAAATATATTGAAACAGATTGACGATGAATATCCCAACTCCGAATATTATTTTCATTTGGCATTAGCCTATCATTCGATTCATTCAAACACCTTTGCCTATTATTATGGGCAAAAAGCTTTGCAATTTTTCCAGAAAACATTGAATATCCTTAGGGTCATCGATTCGGAAACCTTAATTTTAATCCAATTGAATGCCAAGGAACCCTTTGATATGGAAGAAACAAAACAACAGTACGATAAACTCCTCAGAGTCTGTGAATCAGTCAATTCAAACGATCGGGCGCATAAGATACATAATAATCTTGGATTCGAATATTTTAGGAGAAAACGATATTCTGAATCAAAGGCATCCTATGAAGAAGCATTAAATCTTATCAATGACGAAACGCCGGCATCACATTATTTAGTTACACTCAGCGGATATATACTTGCTTGTATGAAAGGGAGTCTACTATCTTCCCGTGAACTCAATCACTTAGCGACGAAGGGACTGAATATGGCCACTCAGCATCAGGATCCTAGTTATGTATTCTTTGAAATTTACTTACTTACCATTAATGAGGATGAAAAAGAACTATATGAGTATATTAAAAATACAGCTCTCCCCCACTTCAAAAAAACGGGGAGCCAGTTGATGTATCAGCATTATGAAAGACAACTATTTTTATATTATGTAAAAACCGGGCAAACAGAGAAAGGATTCCAACTTGCATCCGATAAAATGTCCAATGAAATAAGCTATTACGAATTAGAGTAAGGAATGGACCCATTATTACCAGGGTTCATTCCTTTCTTCTTTGAATAATACTACTAACCTCCCTTACTACATACAAATGAATGGATACCCTATAAATTTCATCTTGAAGGAGAGTGCCTCATGTATAGCTATTATCACCCTTATGATCGTAACCAGGGCATGAATGCAAATACTTCGTATACCACCTTAATTGATCCATTCGTCGTCAGCAGACTTCAGTCCGTTATGGGAAAAATGCTCATTGTGGAGACAACGAAAGATACGATTCGAGGCGACTTGATCGAGGTTCAACCAGATCATATCAGCTTAAAAGCTGGTGACTCTGTCTTTTTCGTAAGGATCCAACAAATCGTCTCCATAATGCCTGTGTAAATAGTCCATCTGTTAGTAAGTAAAACCGATAATCTTGGGTTCAACTTCCCCTTCCCTCCGACATATACTATCATGAGAGGAGGCATGACAGAATGGATCGTTTTATTCTTTTATTAGTAGCAGGTATTTTATCCGGATTTGCATTGTTGAAAGCTCCTTTAGCAGGGACGTTTTTAGCGAGCATTGCCCCGGTAACGAACATCATTGGCATATTGGCAATTCTCATATTCTCTCTTTTCCTTATATATAAAGGCGTTATGGAAATACTCGGCAAGTAAAGACATTGACTCAGATTTTTTCTGAGTCTTTTTTTATGCTCATTATTCAAACCAGATATTCAGTAGTTTTTGATATCTTTCATGATCGATTTCCTCTTTCTCCAGCTCTCCATCCTTCCATTGTGTAAAGGACGTATCGGTTAACGTTACATTTCCGTTATCCGTACGTTTTGTCAGCAATGGATGCTTGTTAAAAGGGGAACCTGAATGTGTGGCAATAATTGTTTGAATGTCATTCAATTGAGTGACATCCTTTATGGGGTCCCCCGAATCGAAAGCATATCCGGTTCTCCATTCCGAATGCTTATGCTTTAATTTCATTTCAAAAATATAATCCCCATGGGGACTGTCGGCCTCTTTAACTCTAAACTCCCCATTTGAAGAAACGACCGCTTCTCCCGATAATGGTACTGGTTTTAACGGGAGATTTCCTCCAAACCCCGTATCAATCAAATATGCTGTATCTTTATGAGTGACTAAAATGACCACATGGGTTGTTCCTAACGTCTGGTATTGTTCTTTATCATGATCGTAAACGACTCCACGAACGAGAGATACATCAAATTGATTTTCGATCAAAAATAAATAAAGCAATGAATTCAATTCATAACATAGGCCCCCTTCGTTCTTCACGAGCATTTTATTCATTAGATTTTCTTTGGTCAGATCGTTGAATGTATTTCCGATCACGCATAGATTTTCGAACGGGATGCTTTTAGCTGTTTCTTCTAAAATGGTATCTAGTTGTTGAAAGGTTATTTTTGTGGTGGTTGGATAGTGTATTCTTTTGCGAAATAATGTATTTAGATCGGTGATGGTGAGCCCTCCATTTCATAAGTGTCTTTCTACATTATGGTGTAACTATTTATTATTTACTCTATAAGAAAAACACCATGTATGCCATTGTCACAACTGAATTCGCAACTTCCCAGACTGTGCACGGGATACACATGACAGAATCGAGCGATGTCCATTCCGTTCTTCCTCACTCAAAAAAGAATCACCATGATCGACTTTCCCTTCTAACACTTTTAATTCACATGTTCCGCACCGGCCGGCCCGACAGGAATAAGGAGCCTTGATCCCTGACTTGAGCAGTGCTTCTAACAGAGTCTCTTCTTCCGAAACAGAAACGGTTTGACCACTCGTTAACTCCACTTCAAATCTTCGACGTGTCAGTGTCTGGGGAGGGGTGAATCGCTCGTAATGAATACTCGATGAAGGATATCCGATATCCAGGGCACTTCTGGTAAACTCTTCGATAAATGAAGGTGGACCACAGAAGTATACGTGGGTTCCCACTCTGTGTTCCCAAAGACTTGCATCTGTTAATCTCTTTTCTTTTGAAAAATAAAGGTGAGTCTGTTCAGGATAGGTTTCCGATAAAAAGGAGTAAAAAGGGCAAGCCTCTCTCGATTTCACTGCATAATGGAGTTCGAAGGTCCGTCCCTCCTCCTTAAGCTCTGCCATCATGGACATGTAAGGGGTGATACCGATTCCCGCGGCATAAAATACATGATGTTTTGCTTTAAAGCTCAGTGGGAAATGATTGCGTGGAAATCCCACTCGTACGGTATCCCCCACCTTCATCCGTTCATGCCAATACAGAGATCCTCCCTGGGAAGATTCATTTAGACGGATGGCGATTTGATAGGCGGCTGTTTGACCAGGTGGATTCGTTAAGGAATACGATCTGGCAATGGTTTGTGCATCCAGCTCAACATATGTAGTGATATGGGATCCCCCGCTAAAATAAGGGAGGGGCTCGTCATGTTTATGAACAAGCGTAAACCTTTTAACGTGAGGGGTTTCCTGATGAATGGAGCTGACTTGGACGGGGATGGTTTTATGTAGATTCACCTTCCATCACTCCCCGTTTCTAAGGTAGCGTAACCGAGATATGACCCTCGTAATGGAGAGTAATGATCGGAAACGGACAGCTTTAAGTGACAATGGTAACAGGTCGTCGGGAGTTTACCCAAACCCTCGCTATTCATCTTTGTTTTCTGATGGCATTTGCAACAGAATACATCGATCATTCTGACACCGTGACCAATAAACTGCGCTTCCTCTTCAGAAAAACCACATTCCACAGCCAGGTGTATAACATCTTCGAGCTTACTCCACTCCATTGCTACATATAGAAAACTGCCCATCCTCTGATTTCGCAACCACAGTGAGATATCGGTTTCTTCCTTTTCACCAAGATACACCACTTCAAAGGAGATATTCTCCTTCATCACTTTTTTGATGATGGGAGTCAGTCGTTTCAACCCCTTATTATCACCACAAAATAAATACTTTCGTTTGTTCGTGACGAACACTGGCTGTTTCTCGGTCTTCATTTCATCACCCGCTTATCATTCAAGTATTCTACAACCTCTTCTTTAAAAAGGGAAATCCCTTTGTAATCAGAGATATGTGGAGGAAGCTCCTGCAGGATTTGATAAAACTCTTCGGTCCACTCCGGATTTCGAGTGAACTTTTCCAGTGAGAGGAGGTGGGTATGAATCGTGAATAGTAATCCGTTCGAGCCCGGTAAACGGAACAGTTTCTGCACCTCTACCCTCAAATGAACGAATCCGCCTACATTTTCTCCCGTTACTGCCCTTCTATCCTTCCCCCACTGATCGAAGGTTTCAAGAGAAGTATCCAAACGAGCTCCCGCCATTAACGACCAGTTCCGCCTGACCCAAGGGTCCCCTGCTTCCATACGCATTAAAAACGTCAGAATTCGCTGATCTAATCCCTCTTCCTTAAATCCCGGGATCGGCTTATGAATTTCCTTAAAATTCATTCCTGCATTAAAAGCAAGGGACCAATTGGCAGGAAAACAAAGCTGCCCCGCATCCAAATATAAATCCCCATCCCGCTGCATCATCAAAATCAGGTCCTCTTGCACATGCCGACCGATAAAATCGAGTGGCTCCATGGATAAAGTAGATTCATCCCCGAGTATAAAAGTTGTTTGTTCATTTAGAATGTGATTGCGGAACGTCCATTTCCCCTCATTTTTTTCAAGGGAAAACTGTTGAGGATAATACGTAGTGAGATGTTGAATGACCACCTCTGTTATTTCCCATTGAGCTTTCAAGGTATGTCGCTGAGACTGAAAGCACCGCTCGGGATGCTGCGTAAGCAGTTCCCGTTTAAGCCTGATTTCTTTTTGATAAGACGATGTAACCTCCACACTGCTCTGCTCCTCCAAAGGAACCGAATTATTCGAGTACCGATACACATCCCCCTTAAAGGGATAAGGAAACGAATCCACTCTCACCATACAACCACACCTTTGTCCGAAAATTCTTACTTTTATTTTATCCCATGGAGGGACGGACCTCAAGAGGTCCGTCCCTCACCCGTATTTCTCCTTGTACCGGCTGAGTGTGCTCAGGGGCCATATCCACCGGTAGCTATGGTAATGTATATAGAAGTTTCCTGGAAGACCGACTCCTGTGGGGTACGTTTTGGATGAGTCATCCTCTTCTCCGTTCATTAATTCGAGAAGCGCCATGATGCCCAGGTCAATAGCAGGGGTTGGTTTGTCTTCGATACAGATGAGAGATTCCAGTGCCCATGCTGTTTGTGAAGGGGTACTGAAAGAAAGAGGCACGTATTTCTTCTCTTGATCACTGTAACAGGATTCTCCCCAGCCACCGTCTTTGTGTTGAATGCTCTCCAGCCATACTTTAGCTCTTTGGATATGTTTATCAGAAGAAGGTACTCCCGTTGCTTTCATCCCTGTGATGGCCGCCCATGTTCCATAGATGTAGCAGACGCCCCAGCGCCCGTACCAGGATCCATCGTCCCTTTGCATCAGCTTCAGCCATTGAACCCCCCTTTTCACCTGTGGATGATCCTTGGTCATTCCTGCCCGGCTGCCCAGGAATTCCAATGTTCTTCCTGTTAGATCAGGGGTGGAAGGATCGATTGCCGCTGCCTCTGCCCCGTCCATTGGAAAGGAGGTTAGAATGCCTTTTATTTTGTTTTTTTCAAAAGCCGGCCAGCCCCCATCACGATTCTGCATGCCAAGTGTCCATTCGAGCCCACGATTCCATGATTGTCGGACAAGTGGATTCTCTGCAGCTGAGTACGTAATCGCCCTGAGCGCAGCTGTCGTATCGTCCACATCAGGGTGAATGCTGTTGTTCTCTGAAAATCCCCATCCCCCAGGCTTCACAACGCTCTCCATCGCCCAATCTCCATACCGAAAATGTTGTTTCTTTAGAAGGTACTCCACCGCTTTCTCTATGGAGTGGTCTCGTGTATCCACCCCCGCTTCCTGGATCGTATAGCTGATCAGGGCTGTATCCCACACGGTTGAGGGAGAGTTTTGAAAATGAGTGCCTTTCTTTGTTTCACATGCCATCTCTTTTAATCCATTCATTGCCTTGACAATGGTGGGATCATTCTTTTTATAGCCCAATGCCAGCAGGGCATATATCATATAAAAAGTCGTGCTGAAGTAACTAAGATACGTTCCATCTGATTCGATTCGTTGCAGCATATACTGCTGGGCAAATTGCCTTGCCTGTTGATGAAGATGGGATGGAATACTTATTAAGGACTGTAGCCCTTCGTTGATTTTCGAAAATAATTTCAGCTCCCTTTCACTGTATCTTACTTCATGTGGTGCCCGGGACAGATGCTGTATTTGTGGAATGCTATTTGATTTTAACGAGAATCGCTGATCTTTCAGCAGCAGCATTGGTGCCAAATGAGCTCGTGCATAGCTGCTGAAATCCCAGAAATTCAGGGGAAATTGCTTCGGAATCATTAAAAACTCGATGGGTATCGGAAGCAAATGCCTCCAATCATATTGTCCATGAATGGCAAGCATACATTTCGTAATCGAATGCGCCTCGTGAAAGCCACCCTTTTTCTCAATAAAACGTTTGGCTTTCTCCAGTCTCTTATCCTCCTTCTCCACCAATCCACTAAACAATAGGGCAAAGTAAGCATCAATTGTTGAAGACAGATTTCCTTCCTTCTCATCCTCAAAAAGCTTCCATGTCCCTTCCCTTGTTTGCACTTTCCAAAGGCGTTTCACCAGCCGTCCCACAAGCTCTTCATCATCCATCTCAAGGGAACGTAGAAGAATGATCATATACGCATCGGTCATCACGCTATTTTCAAAGCAGAAGAACCAGCTTCCGTCTGCATTCTGTTTTTGCTGAAGATCACTCACCATTTTATGAATCGTGTTCTCAATCTTCTTTCTCATACATTTATCCTCCCGATATCTGCTTTGATGTAATGTATATGTGAAGAATGCGGGTACTAGTAGTGAGATGCAAAGAAGAGCCTGCTCTCCGGTTGCGGAGGGCAGGCTCTTTCTATTGTTCTTCTATTTTCTTTGAGTAATAGCTTACAAGTTCGGGATACTTCTCAAGCTCTTTTTTCCCTTGCTCCGTTATCTGGTAAACTCCCCTTTTTACCCGCTCAAACCATCGGTAATAATTCTTCTGAAGAATAGATGGAGTTTTCGCACCCGTGCCCAACTTAGCTAAGTTCCTCGGTGACATGGGCCCGTGTTTTTCAAGATAACAGGCAATCTGAATGCAATTTTCCTTGTAAGCCGTCATGATCTTCGTTTTATTGCTTCCGCCTACATTATAATCTGCACTGCGTCCTTCAATTTCTTTTACAAGAGCCGCACGCTTCCTCTTACTGTTCTTCATACTCTTACTCCGGTCAAAGGCTTCCGGATGAAAGACAAAATCAAGCTTTGGTGTTTTCGTTGTAAACGAAACGGTAATCAGACCGAGCTCTAATCTGCGAACCAAGTGACAGACATCATTCCACCGCTTTGACCGGGGACGCTTTGGTTTCGGGATCGCAATGTACACAAGATCTGTGAGTCTCTGCCGCTTTGTCGCTTGAATAAGAAGCTCGACATTCAATGACAGCTTCAATTCTACAATCACAAGTTCGTCTTCTTTAAAGGCAGTTACATCACAATCGTTCACTTCACCGTTCACCTGGTAACCCTGTTTATGAAAATATTTTTGGATCGGTTGATAAAGATCCATTTCTTTAAGTTTCTTCATGGTAAAAACCTTTCTGGGAAAGAATTCTATAGGGTAAAGTATAGACTATTCGAGAGATTTTTGCAGTTTGGGAGAAAAAGAGACCCCAACTCATGGTGCGGGAGTTGGGGTGGAAGGCTTTTGGTTTCGTTTATCTGCCATTTTGATAATTTATCTGCCATTTGAGGAATATATCTGCCATTCTGCAGAATCCGACACATTTTGCCATCCTTTCACATGATACAATCCCTACCCTCGAATCCTCTCAATCTCATCAGCCACAAACTGCACCGACGTACCGACGATCACTTGAATGCTATTTTCCCCAACCACATGAATACCCGGAACCCCTGTCGCTTTGATTCGTGCCTGATCCACTGCATCCATGTCCTTCACTTCCACTCTCAATCTTGTAATACAGTTATCAACGGATGTTACATTTTCATCTCCGCCGAGTCCTGCATAGATCTCCGATGCCATCACAGCAAACTTATCGCTTTGAGTATGCACAGATGCACTCTCCACTACTGCATCTTCATTATCCTCTTCACGCCCCGGAGTCATAAGATTGAACTTCGCGATCATGAAACGGAACAAGAAATAGTAGAGAAGGGCAAATACAACACCTTGTATGAGCAGCATGTACGGAAGATTCGCTAGCGGGAGCCTTGAACTCAGGACAAAATCGACGAACCCTGCGCTGAAACCGAACCCGGCCGTCCATTGAAAGAAGGAAGCAATGGCCAGGGATAATCCTGTCAACAAAGCATGTGCTACATAAAGGGCAGGTGCCACAAACATGAAGGCAAACTCCAGAGGCTCTGTCACTCCTGTGAAAAAGGAAGCAAAACCGGCTGCCAGCATAAGTGACGCCACCTGCTTCTTCTTACTTGGCTTTGCAGCATGATAGATGGCAAGTCCCGCTGCAGGAAGACCAAACATCATAACCGGGAAGAACCCAGCCTGATACATACCCGTCACACCTTTTTCACCCTTACCCGACCAGAAGTTCCCGATATCATTAATACCGGCAACGTCGAACCAGAACACGGAATTCAAGGCATGATGTAATCCAGTAGGAATTAATAATCGATTAAAGAATCCATATAAACCAGCACCCGTGAAGCTTAATCCACTGATTTCTTTCCCGAATGATACCAGAGCAGTATAGATGACCGGCCAAACGAACAGCATCACGCCTGATACTACCAGCATGGCAACCGCCGACATGATCGGAACCAATCGTTTCCCGCTAAAAAAGGCAAGTGCATCCGGAAGCTTCACGTGACTGAATCGATTGTACATACTCGCGGCCACTATCCCTGACAGTATCCCGACAAACTGATTCCCGATTTTCTCAAATGCCGGATTGACCGCCGCGGCATCGACTCCCTGAAGCAGAGCCACTGAATCCGTTGAAAGGAGTGTCGTAATCACGAGATAAGCGACCAACCCGCTCAGTGCTGCAGAACCATCCTTCGTTTTGGCCATACCCAGTGCTACACCGACTGCAAACAGAATCGACATATTATCAATGATCGAAGCGCCCGCCTTAATTAAGAAAGCGGCAATCGGACTATCCGCGCCCCAGCCAGTAGGATCGATCCAATACCCAATCCCCATCAGAATCGCAGCAGCCGGCAAAACGGCAACCGGCAGCATCAACGAACGACCAATGCGCTGAAGATATTTCATCATTTTGTTTTCCCCCTATCAGTCTATTTTTCACTTCAAGATGCTTTGTCCAGTGAATAGGACAGAACCTCTCCACTAAAAAATATTCCGGTTCCTACCTGTTTAGAAGTGAATATGGAGGAATATTCAGCTCCAAACAACCATCCCTACCGTAATTCACTACCTACAATCAAAAAAACAAAGAAAAACCCCCGTCAGGCATCCAAAGCCCGACGGAGGTCCGTCCCTCTATTAAGGTAATTCAGTTCCACCCATGAGGTAGCGGTCGCATTCGCGTGCTGCTTCACGGCCTTCGTTGATGGCCCAGACGATGAGGCTTTGGCCTCGGCGCATGTCTCCTGCGGCGAAGACTCCATCGACGTTGGTCAGGTATTTGCCGTACTCTGCTTTAACGGTGGAATTGCTGTTTGTTTCGACTTCAAGTTCCTTGATCAGGTCTTGTTCCGGCCCACTGAATCCGATTGCCAGAAGAACAAGATCTGCCGGCCATACTTTTTCCGTTCCAGGAATTTCATCGCGGATTTTGTTTCCATCTTCGTCATAACGAAGCTTTACATTAATCGTATGAACTTCTTTGATATGACCATGTTCGTCACCGACAAACTTCTTGGTCATGACAGCGTACGCACGTGGATCTTCTCCAAGCACTTCAGCTGCTTCTTTTTGACCGTATTCCACCCGGTGAATGACCGGGTATTGCGGCCATGGATTGCCGACTTCATCCCGCATGGCACCCTTTTTATCGTAGATATCAAATTGAGTGAGGCTTTTACAGTTATGTCTTACAGAAGTGGCTAAACAGTCTGTACCTGTATCTCCGCCACCGATGACGATGACGTTTTTCCCTTCAGCAGAAATATAATTCCCGTCTTCCAGGTTGGAATCCAATAGGCTTTTTGTATTGGAATGAAGGAAATCCATTGCATAGTGAACGCCTTTCAAATCTCGTCCATCTACTTGGATGTCACGATGAACAGCCGCTCCTCCGCACAAGATGACAGCATCAAAGTTTTCACGCAGGTTTTCGACTGTGTAGTCTTTTCCGACCTCGGTATTCGTAACGAATTCAATGCCCTCTCCCTCTAAAATATCAACGCGGCGCTTAACGACTGAATAAGGCAGCTTCATTTCTGGAATGCCATATGTTAATAGGCCGCCTACACGATCATTTTTTTCAAAAACAGTCACAAGGTGCCCAGCTTTATTCAATTGAGCAGCAGAGGCTAATCCTGCAGGACCTGAACCTACGACCGCCACTCGTTTACCGGTACGGTGTTCGGGTGGTTCCGGAATGACCCAGCCTTCTTCAAACCCTTTTTCAATAATCGAGCGTTCCACGGTTCTGATCGCTACAGGCGGCTCATTGATTCCGAGTACACATGCTCCTTCACATGGTGCCGGACAAGCAAAACCGGTAAATTCCGGGAAGTTGTTCATCTGATGCTCGCGCTTAAGGGCTTCTTTCCATTGACCCTGATACACCAGGTCGTTCCATTCCGGTATTAAGTGATACACGGGGCAACCCGTTGTTGCTCCGTTGATTTCCATCCCGGACTGACAAGTGGGAACGCCGCAGTCCATACAGCGTGCCCCTTGTTTTTTGACTTCTTCTTCCGAAAGAGGAGAGGTGTAATCGTTCCAATCCTTCGTTCTTTCAGCCGGATGGCGTTCATCTAAAGTATGTCTTTTATATTCCATGAACCCAGTTGGTTTTCCCATAATATCCCCCTCCCTCTTTATTTCGCTGGTTCTAACACTTTTTTCTCTTCTTTTGTACCTTCTTCAAATGCTGCCATTTCAGCATCGAATTTCTCTAATCCACTATTCTCAAGCTCACTGATCCGTTCTCTCATCTTGAGGTACGATTTCGGAATCACGCGTACAAATTTTGACACGTAGGAATCCCAGTTCGCTAATATTTTCTTCCCATTGTTGCTGGATGTATAATGAACGTATTTCTCGATCATGTCGTATACATCTTTCATTTCTTCCGGGTCAAATAATGGTTGAACGAGGACAAGCTCCTGGTTACATCTCGATCTGAAGTTTTCATCCTCATCCAGTACATAAGCGACTCCACCTGACATACCTGCGGCAAAGTTTCGGCCTGTAAGTCCGAGTACAACCACTTTTCCACCTGTCATATATTCACATCCGTGATCCCCGACGCTTTCAACAACTACCTGCGCTCCACTGTTACGGACACAGAAGCGCTCGCCGGCCACTCCGTAAATATATGCTTCTCCACCTGATGCCCCGTAGAAGGAAACGTTACCGATGATCGTGTTTCGTTCTGGGATGAACGTAGCGGTTGGATCAGGATGAACGATGATTCTCCCGCCTGATAAACCTTTTCCTACGAAGTCATTTGAATCTCCCACAAGTCTCAGCGTCAGACCCTTTGGAATAAAGGCACCGAAGCTTTGTCCTGCTGATCCTTTAAACGTCAAGCGAATTGTATCTTCCGGTAGGCCTTCTGCCCCGTAACGTTTTGTAATTTCGCTTCCAAGCATCGTGCCGGTTACACGGTGAATGTTTCGAATCGCTGTCGTCCATTCAACCGGTTCTCCCGTTTCAATCGCTTGGCGGCAGCGAGGAATCAGCTCTTGATAATCGAGTGTCTTCTCAAGTTCGTGATCCTGTTTTCTTGTCGCATAGCGGCCCACCTTTTCAGGCACATCCGGCTGATGCAGAAGAGCAGAGAGGTCGATCCCTTTCCCTTTCCAATGATCAATGGCTTCGTTTGCTTCAAGGATATCGGTTCTGCCAATCATTTCATTGATCGTTCTGAAACCAAGTTGAGCCATAAGCTCTCTTGTTTCCTGGGCAACAAATCGCATGAAGTTCGCTACATGTTCAGGGTCACCTGTATATTTTTTACGTAATTCAGGGTCTTGTGTCGCAATACCGACTGGACATGTATTCAAATGACAAACACGCATCATGACACATCCAAGAACAACGAGCGGCGCAGTCGAGAACCCATACTCTTCTGCTCCTAGAAGCGATGCAACCACAACATCCCGGCCCGTCATCATTTTCCCATCAGTCTCGACGACAATCCGGTCACGAAGACGATTCAGTAACAGGGTCTGATGAGCTTCGGCAAGACCGATCTCCCACGGCAACCCTGTATGTTTCAGACTCGTTCTCGGTGCTGCACCCGTTCCTCCGTCATATCCACTGATTAACACAACATCCGCCCGACCTTTTGCCACACCTGCAGCGATCGTCCCAACACCGACAGCAGATACCAGCTTCACGCTGATGCGGGCCTGCGGGTTTGCATTCTTCAGGTTATAAATCAGCTCGGCAAGGTCTTCAATCGAATAGATATCATGATGAGGCGGTGGTGAAATCAATTCCACTCCAGGAGTAGATCCCCGCACTTCAGCAACCCAAGGATATACTTTTTTTCCAGGGAGATGTCCACCTTCACCAGGTTTCGCTCCTTGTGCAACTTTGATTTGAATTTCGTCCGCATTTACCAGGTAATGGCTTGTTACACCGAAGCGTCCTGACGCTACTTGTTTGATCGAGCTGCGTCTTGAATCCCCAGTTTCATCCGGGGTGAAGCGGCTTGGATGTTCCCCACCTTCACCTGAGTTGCTCCGTCCGCCAATTTTATTCATGGCAATCGCTAATGCTTCATGGGCTTCCTGACTGATGGATCCGAATGACATGGCACCAGTCTTGAATCGACGACAGATCTCTTCCACTGATTCAACCTCTTCAATCGGGATAGGCTTCGTTTCTTTAAACGAAAGAAGTCCGCGAAGAGATTGCAGGTTCTGCTTTTCGTCTGTAAGCATGTTGGAATATTTTTTGAATAACTCATAATTATCCGTACGGCATGCATGTTGAAGAGTGTGAATCGTACTTGGATTGTACGCATGATCTTCTCCATTTTTCCGGTATTGGAATTCATCTCCGGAATCCAATGTTTGTTGATTGTCTTTTCGCTCATTGAACGCTTTTCGGTGCCTTAAGAGCACTTCTTTTTCGATGATATCCATCCCTATCCCGCCAAGTCTCGACGCTGTACGGGTGAAATATTTATCAATCACTTCTTTATGAATGCCTACCGCTTCAAAAATCTGGGCTCCACGGTAGCTTTGAATCGTAGAGATCCCCATTTTAGATAAAACCTTGATGACACCGTCTGTCCCTGATTTCACAAAGCTTTGCACCGCTTGTTCGTAAGTGGTATCCTGCAGCTCGCCCTTATCGATCAGATCACGCAGTGTTTCATAGGCTAAATACGGATTGATTGCTTCTGCACCATAGCCAAGGAGGGTTGCGAAATGGTGAACTTCTCTTGGTTCCCCTGATTCTAAAAGGATGCTGACAGTCGTACGCGTTCCTTGGCGAATTAAGTGATGATGCAGCCCTGAAACGGCAAGGAGTGCTGGAATGGCTGCCTTCTCCTTTACAACTCCACGGTCGGATAAAATAAGGAGTGTCGTACCGTCTTCAACTGCCTGGTCAGCTTTTTCATACAGAGCATCCAGGGTGCCTTCAAGCTGATTTTCTTCATCGGTTACATCAAATAAAATAGATAAAGTAACGGCTTTGAAGCCCTTTTCGTTTTGATGACGAAGCTTTTCAAGCTCTTCACCGGTTAAAATCGGTGACTTTAAATGGATATGCCTGCAGCTTTCAGGACCCGGGTCAACCAAATTTCCTTCTGCTCCAATCGTTGTTCCTACAGATGTAATGATCTGTTCCCGGATCGCATCGATCGGAGGGTTCGTTACTTGTGCAAATAATTGTTTGAAGTAGTTATAAAGAAGCTGTGGCTTTTTCGATAATACTGCAAGAGGCGAATCATACCCCATGGAACCAACCGGATCTTTTCCGTCCGTCACCATCGGCTTGATGATTTTGTTCAACTCCTCGTTCGTGTAGCCAAAAGCCTGTTGCTGTAAACGCACTTCTTCTGAATCCAGTTGAACTGGTTCATGCGTCGTTTCAGGCAGATCTTCAAGTTCAAATTTATTATTATCCAGCCAATGTCTGTACGGATGCTCGGAAGCAACGCGCAGCTTGATCTCTTCATCAGGAATGATTCTCCCTTTTTCAAGATCAACAAGCAGCATTTTCCCTGGCTGTAATCGATCTTTGTACACAATATCATCAGCAAAAATATCCAGGGCCCCTACTTCAGAACCAAGAACGATCATGCCGCCCTTTGTCACATAGTAACGTGCCGGGCGTAGTCCATTTCGGTCCAGACAGGCTCCAATCTGCTTTCCATCCGTAAACACAAGGGCTGCCGGTCCATCCCACGGCTCCATCAAACAGCTATGATATTCGTAGAAGTCTTTTTTCTTCGGATGAATCGTGTCATCGTTTTCCCAAGGCTCCGGTACCATCATCATCGCTGTGTGGGCAAGGGATCTTCCAGATAAATGAAGGAATTCAAAGCAGTTATCAAACATAGAGGAATCACTGCCTGTCTCATCAATAACAGGAAGGATTTTTTCCAGATCTTCTTCTTTGAATGCACTTGATTGGCACAGCTTCTCACGTGCTCGCATCCAGTTCACATTACCTCTTAATGTATTGAATTCTCCATTATGAATCGTATATCGGTTTGGATGAGATCGCTGCCAGCTTGGGAAAGTGTTTGTACTAAATCGGGAATGTACAAGGGCTAAAGCTGATCGGAACTCAGGATGGTTGAGGTCAATATAAAAAGAATCGAGCTGTTCCGGGATGAGCATCCCTTTGTAAACGATGGTCGTGGACGACAAGCTACAAAGATAGACATCTTCTTGTCCCTCAACAGTTGCCACTTCTTTTTCAATTCGTTTACGGATCACATATAACTTGCGTTCGAAATCCATCCGGGACTGTATATCATCCGATACGCCGATGAATACCTGACGGATGAACGGCTTCGACTTGGAAGCCACTTTTCCGACAAAGGAATCATTGAGGGGAACAGGTCTCCAGCCAAGTGTCTTCTGACCTTCTTCTTCAATGATGCGTTCGAAGATTTCTTTGCTCTTCATGCGCTTCTCATAATTTTCAGGAAGGAACACCATTCCGATTCCATATTCACCTTTTCTCGGAAGGATGATGTCTTCTTTCTCACATTGCTTTTTGAAGAAATGATGAGGGATTTGAGTGAGGATACCTGCACCGTCACCAGTACTTGTATCTGCTGATTGTCCTCCGCGGTGCTCTAAGTTACATAGAATATTAATGGCATTTTGAACGATGTTATGACTTTTCGTCCCATCAATATTTGCAATCATTCCAATTCCACATGCTTCATGTTCTTGCGCAGGATCATACATGCCTTGCGCTACAGGAAGATTCGTTTTCATCCAATGTCCTCCTCTACTAAACTTGTATATTGTTTGAATAATTAACCGGTTAATTAAATTTTCTTAATTTTCGTTAGTATATCATGAAATTTAGAAAAAACGAAAAATTAAGTTAATGGAAAAAATGTAGTTTTTCCAAATATATATGTAACAGACTGATTGAACGTTGATATATAAACGTTTATTTTCACTCAATATTCAGAATCTTTTAAAGCTTGATGCAATCATAAAGAAATCGCTTACAAAAAACCACTCACTGGAACATTTTTCAACAAATTCCAACATGAATTTTCATGCAAAATATTAATAAAAAAATTTTTTTCACACCCTGAAATTCAGCTGCTGAAACCCTTCTTCTTTTCCCTCCGATATTAAAATTCAAACCAAATGAAGAGGGACGGACCTCCGAAATCACGGAGGTCCGTCCCTCTCAAATAAGTTCATTTATCTGTTTCATATGGTGTTCATCATGTTTGGCTAAGTTATTAAAATAGTCATGGATTGTTATTTTGCTTTTACCGATGGTTATCTCCCTGTGCCATTCCTGGTCGTCCACTGTAAGGATTGCTTTATGCAGTTTTTGTCTTGTAAGAATGAATGCTTCAATTGTTTCGTGTTTGGAACGCTTTCTGCTTTCCTTTGCAGCTTGATGATTCAATTCATCCGGGTCAGGACCAGGAGGCATTTCTTTCCCTATTTTAAAATAAGGTATGCGGCTTTCCAGGACAAATCGGTCCCACGGTATGAAGTGTCCGATAATCTCTGCTACACTCCACTTCCCTTCATCAATTGGCCTTCTCCATTGTTCCTCAGATATGGACTCAAGTGAAATCACCCATTCCAATACATTTTTATGATGCATCAAGATCTTTTCTTTTTGATTATCCATTCGCTACATCCCCTTCTAAATAACACTAACGATTCTACATTCGATTAGAGAAGAGATAGTTCCTGCTTGTGAACGTTGAGAGGGACGGACCTCCGCGTTTCGTGGAGGTCCGTCCCTCTTCTCTGCTATTTATTCGCTTCTTTCAATGCTTCACTTTCAACCAGGTCCATGAAATCGGTGACGACTTTGTTGTTGTTTTTTTCTCCCCCCAGTTTTAATAAGACTTTCCCCAGGAAGTTCACTCCTCTGTTTTCGCCTTTATAGATGAATCTGGTTTCGCCGTCGTCTATTTTGTGAAGGGTGAATTCCGCTTCGATTTCAAAGGCTTTGGCAAGTGTGAAACCAATTTTATTGTGTTTTTTCTCGGGGGTGTTCTCGTACTCGAGGTCTTCTACAATATACGTCTCGATTCTTTTCCCCTCTTTGTATTTCTGTTGGTAGGTGGAGCCTACCACGCCTTCCTTTTGCTCCAGTACCTTGTTTTCAACGACGTTAGGCATAATTCGTTGAATGTTCTCAATCTCAAACAAATGCCAAATCGTTTCAATATTGACTGGAATCTTCCGTTCTTCACACCATTTAATCATTCGTATCCTCTCCTATTCCCATCTCAAAGAAATCATCCATTTCCTCGATCACTGTTTGTATGCGTTCTATCTCAGCTTCCAAATCCCGTTTCTTGGCCCGGATCAATTGTTCCAGATTCTCAAAGGATTCGTCATTTACGACGGTTAACATTTCTTGAATGGAAAAGTTAAACCTCCTTAAGTAGACCAATAATCGTCCCACTAGATAGGATCCATTATCATAATAGCGATAGTTGTTTGCAGGATCGATATACACAGGTTCCAGCAACTTTATCTCTGCGTAGTAACGCAGGGTTTCCTTACTTAGTCCTGTCATCTTGGAAAACTCGCTCACCTTGTACATTCTTTCCACCTCACACCTAAATCATAAACCATGTGGTGCACCACACGGTCAATCCCTTCTTTAAATTAATTACCGTCCCTATCTCATGGATCGACGCACTCCCTCAAAGGATCCATTCACTTCTACCTCCTATTTTACCACCACTGCCACCCGATCGTTCGCAACATTCTGTATTCATTCCCTCCCTTTCTTTTCGGTTTAGAACTATTTATCCAGTCAAATAGTTTCATTTATCGATAGAATATTCAGTTTTTTCACCTCATTGGTACTATATACCATAGAAACTTAACACATTATAATGAAAGTAGAAATAATATTTCATGTTTTTATTTCATTTCGTGAAGTATTATTTCAATAAAATGAAAACGGTTTCTTTTATAAGAAATCTGTTAATGAAAGCGGGGGATTTTTTGATGAAATTAGTAAAGTGCATGATAATGGCCGCTTTGTTGTTCTCTCTTGCCCTTCCTTTTTCTACAGGAAAAGCAAAAGCTTCGGAAACTCAGGCGCCTAAACATGAAATGCGTGCAGCATGGATTGCCACGGTTCAAAACATTGATGTGAAAGCTGGAATGGACAAGCAGGAGTATACGGATTGGGTGGCAGAGACCCTTGACGAATTAAAAGAGTTGAAGTTTAATACCGTCATCTATCAGGTGAAACCTACTGTAGATGCCTTCTATCCTTCAGAACTCGCTCCCTGGTCCCAGTACATTACCGGTGACAAACAAGGAACCGATCCAGGATATGATCCACTTGCGATCATGATCAATGAATCTCATAAACGAGGAATCGAGGTTCATGCATGGGTGAATCCGTACCGAATCACGATGGCAAATCAAACGATCGAGTCACTTGCAGATAACAATGTAGCTAAGCTGCATCCAGAATGGGTAGTGAAATATGGCAAGCAATATTATTTGGACCCGGGTATACCTGAAGTCCAGGAATACCTGATTGATACGGTTGAAGAATTAGTGAGCAATTACGACATTGAAGCCGTTCACATGGACGACTATTTCTATCCTTACCGCATTGCAGGAGAAATCTTCCCAGATCAAGATACATACAAGAAATATGGCAGCTCTTTTGACGATATTGAAGATTGGAGAAGAAATAACGTAGACGTTCTCGTAGCTGACATCGATTCAGCCATCAAAGACATTAAAGAATGGGTCCAGTTCGGTATTTCCCCATTTGGTGTATGGAGAAATATTGCCGATGATCCTACAGGAAGTGCTACACAGGCAGGACAAACAAATTATGACGACTTGTATGCAGACACCCGTCAATGGATCAAGGATGGAAGCATCGATTATATTACCCCTCAAATCTATTGGTCTAGAAAACTGGCTGTTGCTAATTACTCCGTTCTATTAGATTGGTGGAGCCAGGAAGTGAATGAGTATGCGTACAACCACCCTGTTAATCTTTATATAGGGATGGCTGACTATAAAGTGGGAGACAATTTTGACCAGGAATGGTTCAATCCTTACGAGCTACCAGAGCAAATCATGGACAACCGTGATAATGGAACGGCCCTTGGACAAATGCATTTTTCCCTTAGACAAATATTTGAAAACCCACTTGGTTACGCAGATATTTTACGTAACGAGGTTTACACAGAACCTGCTTTAACCCCTTCCACTCCTTGGAACAATGCTAAGCTTCCAAAGAAACCGAACACGGTGAAAGCAGACAAACATGAAGATCATGTAACTTTAACCATCGATGATAAACATCACTCCGATGCCAGAAAATATGTCATCTATCGCTTTGATGGCGTGAAAGAAGGAGATTACGAGAATCCAGCTAACATTGTGGATGTCGTGTACTCTCAAGAAGGGCTTACAACGTTTGAAGATAATTCAGCCGAAGAAGGTGGGATGTACACATATGGTGTTACGTCTGTTTCTCCGACAGGTGTGGAAAGTAAGGATGCCAAAACAGTACGAGTACGTTAATATGAAAGAGCGTTTCCCCGTTATGGAGAAACGCTCTTTCTACTTCAACTGCATTTCTTTTACTATTTGCCTGATATGATCCGGCCACCATGCCCCGCATTCTTCCGATACCACACAGGCCGCACATTTTTCCAAGTCGTACACCATCATACCCTGAATGGGAGGAGAATAGAGATGGAGGGTCACCAGGTCTTCCCCACTCCCTTTCTTCATTTTGTGAACACCCTTTTTCGGTGCAAAAAAGAAAGAACCTTCCCTATATTCGCGATCAAATATCTCCTGTGGAAGCTGGTTCTCTTTTACTTCAAAGATTGTATTGACTGAAGTCCCGCTCAGAACTTGGACCCATCCCTTTGAGTCCCCATGATCATGTGGAGCACATTCCATGTCGGACCAATTCATTACAAGGAGCTCTGCTACTTCATTTTGATAAAGGAGCTTTCGATAATATGGCTTACCATCCGGAGACTGTAAGTATGGCTGTAAATCATCGAGACTCATTTGAAGAGATTGCAAGACTTCTTTAAGTTCTTTGGTGGAAGGGGTAGTCAATTCATCCAATCTATCCTTAATCCGTTCCCTTAAGGTCACCGCGATACCTCCCTGTGTTATCGTTTCCTCCATAGAAACCTATGGAAAACAGAAATCATCTGGCCATTTACAATCACAACTCCTATTATAATTATGACTCCACCCAGGATGCTTATGAAGAAAATCTTCTCGTGCAGAAGAAAGATTGCCGCAATGAGTGTGGTAACGGGCTCTAAATAGAGGAACATCGACACCTTTGATGCATCCAATACCTCCAATGCTTTCGCCCAGTACCAGTACGCGATACCCGATACAAATACACCGAGGAACATCAAGTGGGCCCATTCCACATTTGATAAAAGAGAAATGCCTTCCCAACCCCTGTTTCGGATGAGAAAAGGGATGGTTAAGCTGAAACCCAGTAGACTCATATAAAAGGTGATGACGAGTGATGGCAGCTCAATACGGAGTTTTTTCAGCAACACAGAGTAGATGGCCCAGTTTAATGTACTGAGGATCATCAGGATATAACCGATGTTAACGGCAAATCCGATAGATTGCCCGCTCCTCGCTGTCGTCACCATCAACACACCAGTAATTGCTATAATCATGCCTAGCGCTTTTGGAACCGTCATTTTTTCATGTAAGAAAATCATGGAGAGGATTACGGTGAATACGGGAGAAAATGAAATCATCCAGCCTGCGGATGATGCATCAATTGAAAGGAGGGCCGTCGCCTGGATCACTTGGTGAATGAAGACGCCAAGTACCCCCAACACTATCAGGTGCGGGATATATCTGATCGGAATGGCTATTCGATAACTTTTTAAAAGTAAGAGCATGAGCAGAAACAGAGCTCCGATCGCAAACCGAAGAACGAGCAGTGTATAAGGATCAAGAGTGTCCAACACTGCTTTCGTTGATACAAATGATATGCCCCAAAAGCTGATTGACATCGTGGCATATAATGATGCGGCAATCTTTGTTTTAACTGGAATCATTGGCGTGGTATCCTTTCGGAAAAGGGTCTTTGTATCATGGTATGCTCGTCCGGGGGAAAGATGAGGAGATTTTTGATGAAATTTGATGAGGGATGGGTTTAGGCGGTTTTGAAAATAGACTTGATTCCGGACCCGCTGGAGTATCGCTTATCGAGCGAAAGTCGATAATATATTTGTAAAGTCGATAATAACTCTACAAAGAACACTTCCAACCCCCATTCTCCTCGCCAATCCATGGAAAAAAGTGCCCCAAATCAATATTTGAGACACTTCCCAACCTTAACTATGTGTAAATCCCACACGAAACTGCGGTAAATACTCTTTATGTACCTCAAGCATTTCATCCAGCAGTAGCTTCGCCTTCACATCACTCGTCACCAACGGATTGATCGTCATGGCAAGCAATGCTTTTTCATAGGACCCTGTTACCGATGCTTCCGCAGCAACCCGTTCAAAGGATTTAATTTGATGAACAAGTCCACTCACAGCCACCGGTAGCTCACCAACTGCAATTGGCTTAGGACCAGATTTGGTAACGACACAGTTCACTTCTACAGCAGATTCACGTGGTAGATCACTGATCGCTCCGTCATTGCGGACATTCAGGGTTTGAATGTCACAGCGATCATTATAAATGGATGAGATGAGATTACAAGCCGCATCGCTGTAATAAGCCCCTCCCCTTTGTTCAAGCTGTGGAGGCTTGATATCAAGGTTTTCATCCTTGTAAAGTTCAAAAAGCTCATTTTCTAATTGCTGAACCACTTCTGCCCTGGTGGTCCCCGTCTTGAATTCTTCTAGCTGCTTTTCTAAAATATCACTTGTTTTATAAAAATAACGGTGATAAGGACATGGGATGATTCCGAGACTCTTAATGAACTCCGGTTCCCATGGAAGCGGCGCAATATTCCTCATGCTGACCTGCTTGTCAGGGTTACTCATGATTTCCAGAACGTCCTCTAAAACTGACTCACCGTCCACCAAAACGTCCAATCCGTACACCATATGATTTAATCCTGCGAAATCGATATGGAGGCGTTCCACCTCCACATCTAGAAGCTTGGCCAATGTCATTCTCGTATTAATGGGAAGATTACATACGCCTATGACCTTAGGATGTGACCCGTAACGCAATAAAGCCTCTGTCACCATACCTGCAGGATTCGTAAAATTAATCAACCAGGCGTCCGGGCAAAGCTCCTGCATTTCATCAGCGATTTCAAGCAGAACAGGAATCGTCCTCATTCCCTTGAACAATCCCCCGGCTCCATTCGTTTCCTGGCCAATCATCCCGTACTTGATTGGAAGCCTCTCATCTTGAATTCTCGCTTTTAGTTGTCCGACTCTCATTTGAGTCGTGACAAAATCAGCATCTGCGAGCGCTTCTTTCCGGTCCAGTGTAAGGTGAATCTCCATGGGAACCCCAGCTTTTTCTACCATTCTCTTCGCTAAATTTCCAACGATGTCGAGCTTATCTTTCCCTGCTTCAATATCCACCAGCCACAGCTCACTCACTGGAAGCTCATCATAACGCTTGATCAGTCCTTCAACAAACTCGGGAGTATAGCTTGAACCCCCGCCGATCGTAACAACCTTGATTCCGTTTTTCATTGTAGATGCCTCCCCGAGATTACTTTGCAACAAAGGCCAAAATAAAGCTTATTAAGAAACTTACAACTACTGCTAATAAAACGCGCTTCCTTTTAACAGAAGCATCCTCAACGGGACCTTCAATTTTCAAAAGAACAAATGAGAGTCCAATCGAAGCCGAAATCCCCGTTGCTAAAAATACGCTCCAATCCTTTGCGAGTCCCGCACTCATTAAAGGTTTGGAAAGAAGTAAAAGTCCGATGGATACGGAGATTAGAAGAATAAACACACTTCTAAAACCGATTCGCTTCGGGACAACCGTTTCTGTCATTTGAATCACTCCTAATGCTAATGAAGAAGTGGGAATCCTAGGACCCCCACTTCTTCTTTTTAATATGATGGTATTCTGCTAAAGGCAAAGAACGCCTTTCCAGTGGACTTGCATTATGCTTGTCGGGGCTGATCGAGCCGCCTGCGCTTTTCTACTTGTCCAGCTACGGGGCTTAGAGGCTCGAGGTCATAAGCTAATCCGTCAAGAAGGTTAAACTGCAACCTTCATGACGGCTTAGCTTATGCTTGTCGCCTCTGGGCAAAGCCCCTCCGCTTTTCTATGCCGCTTGTTGCTCGTTTTCTTCCATTTTCAACATTTTTTTATCGTACATCTTTAAGAATGGGAAGTAGATTGCGAAGGAAATTCCGATATTGATCAGAACCATAACGATCGCTCTCCAGTCACCACCCGTTGCCAAGTAAGCTCCTATCGGTGCAGGAAGAGTCCATGGCGGCATGATGTATGTTGGTGACACTAATCCGACTGTCGTTGCCACATACGAAATGGTTGCCGTTATTAAAGGAACCGTGATGAAAGGTATGATTAGAATCGGATTCAATACGATTGGAGCTCCAAAGATGATAGGCTCATTAATATTGAATAGACCTGGTACTAGACATGTTTTCCCCAGTGCTTTCAAGTATTTCGAACGTGCAAAGAAGACCATAGCAAGAACCAATCCAAGAGTTGCTCCTGATCCACCGATCCAAATGAACCACTGATAGAACGTTTCTGGAGCGATATGTGGAATCGGATTGCCACTGGCAACAGCATCGGCATTGTTCACAAGGAATACTTCCCAAAGCGGACGTGCTACCGTTCCTACAACTGATACACCATGAATTCCGAATGACCAGAAGAAATCTATAAGGAATACTGGAACCAATACTCCGAAAATACTGTCACCTGCTGTAACCAATGGAGCAACAGCGACACCAACTATATGATGAAGGTCGACTCCAGCTAAGACTGTGATGGATGAAACTAAAATGATAACAATCGCTACAGGAATAAGTGCTTCAAAGCTTCGTGATACAGATGCCGGAACTTGTTCAGGCATTTTGATCGTAATATTTTTCGTTTTACAGAAACGTAAAATTTCAACTGCCAGAATCGAGACGACCATAGCGACGAATAATCCATGTCCTCCTAGGTTCGTCATTGGCAGGACCCAGCCTTCTCCGTCCATTACTTTCGGTGTGATCGTTAGTAGAAGTGCTGCTACTGAAATCTGGGCACCGGATAGAGGATCGAGTTTATAGCTTTTCGAGAGATTATATCCTATCCCGAAGGCTATATAGAGAGACATGATAAACATGGTCAGTCGATACGGAATCAGGATTTCAACAATGTTGTCAGCGGCCCACTGCTTGATGTCTCCAAACACCCCTCCGTCTGGAAGTGGCGGGAACGCTAAGATCAGGAAAAATGAACCAACGATAATAAATGGCAGTGCTGAAATAACCCCATCCCGGATTGCTTGCAAATGCCTTTGTTCAGAGAGTCGGGCCATTGGACCTGACAAGTTGTTCTCTAGAAAATTCACAAACTTTTGCATGTTTGTACCCCCTTGTTTCCTATTAAATTAGTTGGTTAATTCTTTTACTGTTTTCAGTAAAGTAGGACCGCCAAGTGGCGTGTACGCTTGTGGAGGAATCGGTCCACAAGGCACATTCGCTTCATCAGCGGCTTTCTTCACTTGGTCAAAACGGTGACGGATCTGAGGTGCTACCATACAAACATCCCATCCCTTGGATATTTCCTCAGATACTTCACCGGTCCCGATTGCATGGACTTCCATCTCGATCCCTGCTTTGTCCCCTTCTTTTTTCAGTGCATTCACGACAATTGCGCTGGACATTCCACCTGAACATACGAATAATACTCTCATTTCTACTCTTCCTCCTCTTTCATCCTTTGAACTACTTCATGTGTATGAATAATTTGCTCGTAAACGCCATGTCCTTTTTTCATGCATAAAGCGACGAATAAAGCATCAATCACAACGAGTTGAGCAATTCTTGCCGTCATGGTCCCGATTCTGATATTGTGTTCTTCCTCGGAAATCGTCAGGACGATATCAGCGAGCTTTCTTGCCGGGGATTTCCCATGCTGTGTCAATAGAACGATAGTGGCCCCTTTTTCCTGAGCGACGTTCATAAGCTTCAGTATTTCCTTTGTCTGACCCGAGGTTGAGACGACGAAGAGAACGTCTCTCTCGGTTAAGTTTGCGGCCATCATCATTTGCACGTGGATATCACTCGCTTGAAATGCGAGATAGTTCAGTCGTAACAGCTTTTGCGTAAAGTCCTCCGCTACTACAGCAGAACCGCCTACTCCATACAGGTATACCCGTTCAGCTTTATGGAACGCGTTCACAGCCCGATCCAGTTCATCTATGGAAAAAAGCTTTTCCGTGTTCTTGATCGCTTGATAGGTGTTCACCAGAACTTTGTTGAATACGGTCTCAAGATTGTCTTCAAAGTGCAGGAGTGTATTGATGTGATGACTCTTTGTTTCTTCACTATTCGTGCTTTTGGCCAGTTCGATTTTTAAACCGCTGAAACTATTGATCCCGATTCGTTTGCAGAACCGGATGATGGCTGCTTCACTGCTGCCGCATGATTGTGAAAGTTGCTTTGTCGTCATTTCCATCACTTTCTCAGGAAACTCCAACACATATTGAGCAACCGAAATTTCAGACGGGGTGTAGTTCTCCATCTGACTTTTGATGTGTTTTAATACTTGAAATTCCGTCATAGTCACCTCCAAAAAATGATTGTCTTGAAAAGGCTTTCAGTTTAATATGATTATATGCGATAATGAAATTAAATTTCAATATTATTTTAAAATATTTAAACTTTTATTTTACTATTCTAGTAGAAACCAGTTCTTAACAGGAATGAGGAGGAATACGCAATGGCAGAGGTACGCAACGTAGAAATGGAAATTTTTGAAATTATATCAAACGGCGGGAATGCAAAAAGCACCGCATATGAGGCACTGGCAAAGGCACACGAAGGTAAGTTTGATGAAGCTGAAGAGATGCTGAAAACAGCCCATGCTGAACTGAACAAAGCTCACAAAACGCAAACCAGTCTCATTCAGGCTGAAATCAATGGGGAAGATTTCGAAAAATCACTTCTGATGATTCATGCCCAGGACCACTTGATGACCTCTATCAGTGAAATCTCGTTAATTGAACAAATGATACCCTTGTTAAAAAGAATAGATAAACTTGAAAACAAATCATTTTAAGGAGGCATATCAATGAGTAAAAGACTGGGAGTTTCAATATACCCAAACCATTCCACGACTGAAAAGGATAAAGAATATCTGGCACTGGCTGCGTCTTACGGTTTTAAGCGTGTGTTTACCTGCTTATTATCAGTTGAAGGAGACAAAGATGGGATCATCTCGAACTTTAAAGAAACGATTAAGTTTGCCCGTGAAAAAAACATGGAAGTCATCGCTGACATCAGTCCACGCATTTTCAAAGAACTGAACATCTCGTATGATGATTTATCCTTTTTTGCGGATCTCGGGGCTCACGGTATCCGCCTGGATCTCGGGTATACAGGGCATGAAGAATCGATGATGTCGTATAACCCTTATGACCTGAAAATTGAACTTAATATGAGTAATGCTACGAAATATATCGACAACATCATGACATATCAACCGAATAAGGATCAATTGCTTGGATGTCATAACTTCTATCCGCACCGCTACTCCGGATTATCCTATCCATTCTTTATTGAATGCAGTAAAAAGTTTAAAGACTTTGGGATGAGAACGGCTGCGTTTGTCTCTTCTTCCGATGCAACATTCGGTCCCTGGCCGGTCACGGAAGGTTTGCCTACGTTAGAAATGCACCGGAACCTTCCGATCGATGTTCAGGCGAAGCATCTTTTTGCCACAGGGGTAATTGATGATGTCATTATCAGTAACGCTTATGCATCAGAACGTGAAATGCAACTGCTTAGCGAACTGAACACATCGAAGCTGACCTTTACAGTCGAAACCCATGAAACGACAACAGACTTAGAAAAGACGATTATTTTTGAAGAACCTCACTTCTATCGTGGTGACGTGTCTGATTATATGATTCGCTCGACTCAAAGCCGCGTGAAATATCGTGGAAGAGAATTTGCTCCCCATAATACGGCAGACATTAAACGCGGTGATATTGTGATTGAAAACGACCTATATGCCCAGTATGCAGGAGAACTTCAGATAGCGCTTCAAGATATGGACAATTCAGGCAAAACCAATGTGGTGGGACGGATCCGCGAAGAAGAAATCTTCTTATTGGATTACCTGGAGCCTTGGGGTAAATTTGCCTTTCAAACCAAGTAAAGTGGAGGTTTCTTTAGATGACTAGAGTAATAGGTATCGATGCAGGCGGGACAAAAATACAAGGACTCGTTCTTGACTTAGAGAAGAACATCCTGTTTCAAAGCTTATCCGGACACGGTAATCCCACTGTTTCCTTTGAAGAGGCATTAACCAATCTCTCATCCGTTATTCAACAATGCTTGGATCACACTTCTTCTGAAGAGGTGTCCCATATTGTGATCGGGATGGCAGGTGCCGAGTCCGGTAATCTGGCTCATCGAATCAAGACGGAGTTACAAAGGATGACTTCCCTGCCTATTATCCTTTTGAATGATGCCACCCTCGCCTATTTCAGTTTAATCGGGAATCAGAACGGTGTGATGACCATTGCGGGAACGGGCTCGATTTGTTATGGACGAAATGGGAAACAGGAAGGAACAACCGGCGGCTGGGGACATCTTCTTGGTGACGAAGGCAGTGCTTATCATATTGCAATTGAAGCATGTAAACAGATTTCCATGGAGATGGATTCCGGTAAACCACTTTCCCCTCTCTCCCGTGACATATTAAACGAAATCGGTGCTAGTGATGGGAAGGGTTTAAAAGGGTTTATCTATTCTTCTGCCAAAGGTGAAATTGCAAAGCTTGCGAAAGTGGTTCACAAGCAAGCTGAGGATGGTAATGAAGCGGCCTTTCTTTTACTTAAAATAGCCGGTGAACAGCTTGCCCGACAGACGATTTCCTTATTGGAGAAACTACAGATCGGTACGAAACCGGTTATCGCCTTAAAAGGAAGTGTCCTCGAACATAATGTGGTGGTGCAATCCGTCTTTAAAGAAAGAATTTCAGAGCGTTTTCCAAACGCATCCTACACCGTCGATTCAACCTCCCCTGCCACCGGGGCAGTCGATGTGACAAAAGCCATCAGGGAAGGAAGGTTGTCAAATGAGTAAACGTTTAGCTGTCGGGTTAATGTCCGGTACGTCTGTGGATGGGGTGGATGCTGCCCTTGTTTCAATTGAAGGCAGCGGCACGGATACAAAAGTGGAGCTCGCCCATTATTCAACGGCTCCCTTCCCTCCAAAGGTAAAAAAGAAAATCTTTGAAGTGATGAGTGTAACAGAATCGTCTACTCCCCTCCTTTCCAGCTTACATTTTGAGCTTGGAGACGTTTATGGCGATGCAGTCTTGAAGGTATGTGCAGAGGCTGGCGTTTCAGTAGAGGAGTTAGACTTTATCGGATCTCACGGGCAAACGGTTTATCACCAGCCCTTTCATACGGAAGATTCGGTTCCTTCCACTCTGCAAATCGGTGAGCCGAGCGTGATTGCGTACCGTACAAATACTAGAGTCGTCTCCAATTTCCGCTCCATGGATATGGCTGCCGGCGGTGAAGGGGCACCACTTGTACCTTATACTGAATTCCTTCTCTATCGGAAAAAAGACCAGGGAAGACTTCTTCAGAATATTGGCGGTATCGGGAATGTGACCGTACTTCCTAAAGGTTGCGCTCTTCACGAAGTATTCGCGTTTGATACCGGTCCCGGAAATATGGTCATAGATGGATTATGCGAGCGACTATTCGGTCTATCTTTTGATGAGGATGGAGCGATTGCTGCGAAAGGAACGGTCCAGAAAGACGTCGCACAGAAATGGATGGAATGGGAGAAGGATTTCTTCCTTAATGATCCTCCAAAGTCAACGGGTCGTGAGCTGTTTGGTGAAGTATTCGTGAATCGGATCCTTAAAGAGTTTGGTGATCTTCCGAAAGAAGACCTGATTGCGACTTCAACCTACTTTACAGCCATAACGATTGCGGATGCCTATGAGAAATTCGTTCTTCCTGAACATTCGATAAATGAAGTGATCATCGGAGGCGGAGGAAGCTATAATAGGACGCTTCTCCGTATGATGAGGGAGCTTCTTCCAGAGTTGAAAATTCTTATTCAGGAAGATATCGGTTATTCTTCCGATGCGAAAGAAGCGATTGCCTTTGCCCTATTGGCAAACGAAACACTGCATGGCAATCCAAGCAACGTACCAGGAGCAACAGGAGCAAGTAAGCCTGTTATATTAGGCACGATCACACCATGTCCCATAAAATGAAAGGCAGGTAACAATACAAATGGACCTTCATAAGATCCTGACGGAATCAAGAAATCCTAATACATTGAACATAGATACAATAAGCACGGAAAATATTTTAGAAAAAATCAATGGTGAAGATCAAACCGTTGCCTACGCCGTGGAAAAAACCATCCCAGTTGTTTCACTTGTGGTCGATTCCATCGTTGCAGGTTTAGAAAATGGCGGCCGTCTTCTTTATGTAGGTGCAGGAACAAGCGGACGCCTGGGCATCCTGGACGCATCAGAGTGCCCGCCTACTTTTAGCACAGACCCCGGCCAGGTGATCGGGATCATCGCTGGTGGTGAAAGAGCCATTCAGTTTCCCTTAGAAGGCGCAGAGGATGATGAAGAAGGCGGCCGCAACGAAATCGCCAGTCATGAAGTCGGTGTAAATGATGTCGTTGTTGGTATTGCCGCAAGCGGACGGACGCCTTATACGATCGGAGCCTTAAAGGAAGCAAAATCAAGAGGTGCTGTAACGGCGTCTGTTGTATGCTCACCTAAATCCCCGATGTGTGAAGTGGCCGATCACTCGATCGTCGCTGAAGTCGGTCCCGAAGTCGTCACAGGCTCGACACGCATGAAAGCAGGAACAGCCCAAAAACTGATCCTGAATATGCTAACAACGGCAGCAATGATCAAACTTGGCAAAGTATACAGTAACCTCATGGTCGACGTGATGCCTTCAAACGCAAAACTGAAAGTCAGAGCGCGCAACATCATCATGGAAGCAGCGGACGTTACCGAACAAGAAGCAACCGAAGCCCTTGAAACATACGGCAGCGTCAAACCTGCCATCCTATCGCTTCTGACAGGCCTTGAAGAAAAAGAAGTCTACAACCTTCTCACCCTTCACAAAGGCCACCTGCGCTCAGCCATCAAAGCCGCAATTAAATAACCTTTTAGGAGGGACGGACCTTGACCCATCGTCAGGTATCGTCTCTTTACTCTTTTTATACCAGATTTGTAAAACATGTTAAAAAAGGTGGAAATTAGTATGATCACTCCTGACATCAAAAAACGATTCATCGAAATCGTTGGCGAAGAAAATTACAGGGATTCTCCCGCAGAAAAGCTTGTCTATTCCTATGACGCAACTCCTAATTACCAGTCCATGCCTGACGGGGTCATCGTTCCCCGCTCGACAAAGGAAGTATCAGAAGTCGTGAAAATCTGCAATGAGCATCACATTCCCATCGTCCCAAGGGGATCCGGAACGAACCTCTGCGCAGGCACCTGCCCTACTGAAGGCGGCCTTGTTCTCTTATTCACCCATATGAACAAGATTCTGGAGGTGGATGAAGAGAATCTAACAGTTACAGTCCAGCCTGGTGTTGTGACCCTGGATCTCATTCATACTGTTGAATCAAAGGGGCTCTTCTATCCTCCTGATCCGAGTTCCATGAAAATATCAACGATCGGTGGGAACATCAATGAGAACTCTGGTGGTTTGAGAGGACTGAAATATGGCGTAACCCGCGATTATGTGCTGGCATTGGAAGCCGTCCTCCCCAATGGAGACATCATCCGTACCGGGGGGAAGCTTGCGAAAGATGTTGCTGGATATGACCTGACCCGTCTATTTGTCGGATCTGAAGGAACGCTTTGTGTCATTACCGAAGCGACTTTAAAGCTTGTTCCCATGCCGGAAATAAAGCAAACGATGCTCGCCCTTTATCAGGATATTGAAGCAGCGGCCCAAAGTGTTTCCAGCATTATTGCCAATCGTATCATTCCGACTACCCTTGAATTTTTAGATCAGCCTACACTTGAGGTGGTCGAGGATTTCGCCAAAATCGGCTTGCCAACCGATGTAAAAGCGGTGCTCTTGATCGAACAGGATGGTCCTCCGGAAGTGGTTGCCCGTGATATGAAACGAATGGAAGAAGTGTGTTCACAGAACCACGCTGTATCCGTTCAATTAGCCAAAACAGAAATAGAAGCAGATGCCCTTCGTACCGCCCGCCGTTCTGCCCTATCGGCACTCGCCCGTCTCAAACCGACGACGATTTTAGAGGACGCGACTGTTCCACGCTCGGAAATCGCCAAGATGGTGAAAGCAATCAAAGATATCGCTGAACGCTATGAGTTGAAGATTTGTACTTTTGGCCATGCCGGGGACGGAAATCTTCACCCGACGGTTGCGACTGACGCCAGGGACCATGATGAAATGGAGCGCGTCGAAGCAGCCTTTGAAGAAATCTTTGCTCATGCCATCGAATTGGGTGGAACCATCACCGGAGAACACGGTGTCGGTATGATGAAAGCCCCTTATCTCGAATGGAAACTGGGACCTGAAGGCATTGGGGCCATGAAAATGATCAAGCAATCATTCGATCCGAACAACATAATGAATCCGAATAAAGTATTCGCGAAAGAATCAAGAAAACGTGTGGTGATTTCAAGATGACAACCCTTCTAGAAAAACAAAAGATACAGAAGGAATTCAAAGAACGCATGGATGAAGATGAACTTTTGAATTGTATGAGATGCGGTTTCTGTCTCCCTTCCTGCCCTACTTACATTGAGTCAGGATTTAAAGAATCCCACTCTCCCCGAGGTCGGATCGCCTTAATGAAGGCGGTGGTTGATGGTGTCATCGAACCCGACGAAGAAGTCGAACGAACATTGGATTTATGCTTAGGCTGCAGAGCCTGTGAACCCGTTTGTCCATCCGGTGTGAACTACGGACACCTTTTAGAAGAGGCCCGTGATATCATCAATCAAAATAAAAAACACTCGCTTCCTGTACGGGTTCTTAGAAAAACCGTTTTTGAAGGATTGTTCCCGCACCCTGACAGAATGAGAATGGTCACAAACCTTCTTGGAATCTATCAACGCTCGGGATTGCAAAAGGCGGTACACACGACGGGTGTTATGAAACTATTTCCGGAAAGCATGGCGACAATGGAACGCGTACTTCCTCAAGTTCCAAAGCTGAAAGACATGAAGGAGCGCCCAGCGTCTCTTTCCTCGATTGGTGACGTCCGTAAAAAAGTCGCTTTCTTCTCTGGCTGTTTAATGGATACGATGTTTCTGGAAACAAATAATGCCACTACGAAACTATTGCAGCTGGCAGGCTGTGACATCGTGATTCCGAAAACGCAAACCTGCTGCGGAGCCTTGCATGGTCATAGCGGAGAAAAGGACTCCGCCAAGGATTTAGCAAAGGGAAACATCGAGGCTTTTGAAGCGGATGGAGTCGATTACATCATCACCAATGCCGGGGGATGCGGAGCCTTTCTCGTCGATTATGATCACTTATTGAAGGATGATCCTAAATGGAAAGAACGTGCGGTTCAATTTAAAAATAAAATCAAAGACATCTCGTCCATTCTTGTAGAATTAGAGTTTCATAAAAAGAAATTGAACGTTTCATCTCAACGAATCACGTATCAGGATTCATGTCACTTGCGAAACGTGCAGCGTACATTTGTGGAACCAAGGCTCCTCCTTCAATCAGTGGAAGGTGCTGATTACGTAGAGATGAAACAAGCCGATCACTGCTGTGGATCAGCCGGGATCTACAACATCGTTGAATCCGAAATGTCCATGAAGATCCTCGATCACAAAATGGACAACGTCGAACAAACCCAGGCAACCACCATCATCACATCAAACCCGGGCTGCCTCCTCCAAATGAAACTCGGCATCGAACGAGAAGGCCTATCCAATAAAATGCGTGCAATCCACATCGTAGACTTTTTATTGGAAGCAATTCAGTGAGAGGGACGGACTTCTTCATCCACTCAAATCCCGTTAAATCAACGTTTTATTTTCGGGTAGGGGGGAAAAGAGGTCCGTCCCTCTTTTCCCCTTACAAATCACCATATTGGTGAGTGCCACCTGATTCCCAGAGTTTTTTCACCTGTTAAACAGCCACCATTTACACAAAAAAAGACGAACCCCATCCAAGGTCCGTCCCTCTCTCAACTCTCTCTACCGTTTTGATTAGCTGCGCAGGTGGTTGAAGGTCCGTCCCTAAACCCCAACCGCTTCCTTCGTTGTGATTTCTATGGCTTCGACCATAATTCCTACCATTTTCTCAAGTTGTTCTTCGGTTGTGGCGAGTGGCGGCATGAAGACGATGGTGTCCCCTATCGGCCGGGTCAGCATACCCAGTTCACGCATTTTGATGGTGGTCCGGTAGCCAACTCTGTCTTCCCACAGGAACGGCTTTTTACTGGCTTTATCCTGTACCAACTCAATGCCGCATATCATCCCAAGCTGTCTAACGCTGCTTACATGGGGATGATCCTTTAATGGAGCTAACAAGGATTCTATGATCCCCGCTTTCTCTTGAACTTTCCTAATCAGATTTTCTCTTTCATAGATTTCCAGATTCGCCAATGCGGCAGCACAACCAAGCTGATTCCCTGTATAGGAATGACCGTGGAAGAAGGTTTTCAGTGATGTGTAATCATCATAGAAAGCTTCATAGATTTCTTCGGTGGTGAGGGTTGCTGCAATCGGGAGGTATCCTCCGGTGATACCTTTTGCCACAGTCATGATGTCCGGCTGGACCTGTTCATGCTCGACAGCGAACATTTTTCCTGTACGGCCGAAGCCTGTAGCCACTTCATCGACAATCAGGAGCACCTCATATTTTCGGCAAAGCTTTTCGACCCCTTTAAAGTAGCCCTTTGGCATAATATTCATACCGCCAGCACCCTGTATCAAAGATTCCACTGTCATCCCGGCAATCTCATGATGATGCTCTTTCAGAATCCCTTCCAGTTCCTCTAGTGCACGATCTCGAATCTCTTCTTCATCCTCTAAATCAGGATGATGAACCACGTCCGGGAACGGAGCAACGAGTGATTCGAACATAAGAGATTTGTAGACTCTGTGAAAAATGTCCACCTTACCGACGCTGATCGCACCGACTGTATCTCCGTGGTACGCATTTTGGAGAGTGATAAACTTCTGCTTTTCCGGTTTCCCTTTATTTTGCCAGTATTGATAAGCCATTTTAATGGCAATTTCAACAGAGGTTGCGCCGCTGTCTGAAAAAAAGACTCTCGCTAAGCTCTCAGGGGAAAGTTCAACCAGCTTCTCGGCTAACAAAATTGATGGAACATTAGTGGCACCGAGTAAAGTAGAATGTGCGATTTTATCGAGCTGATCCTTAATCGCTTGATTAATTTCCTCATTGCGATGGCCATGAACGTTTAGCCAAAGAGAAGAATATCCATCTAGATATTGGTTGCCGTAGATGTCCCGCAGATAAACCCCTTCACCGCTTTCAATCACTAACGGGTGCTCATCATAATCCTTCATCTGTGTAAACGGAAGCCACATATACTGACTGCTTTTTTCAATAAGCTTCTTTTTATTCACTCTGTACATCCTCCTCTGACTCTTCAAGTTTCCAATTCTTAAATAACTCATGTACATCGACTTTTTCAAAAGAAACCTGCGTTATGTATGGCAGTACACCGATTACCTTGACACCGGTTAATGTTTCGATCATTCGTTTGTTGTCCCGCTCGATCTCCGGCATTTCATCTATGGATGTCTGATTCAGGATGATGCCTGCGATTTTAATACTCCGTTGTTTCAATGCCATCACAGACAGTACCGTATGATTAATTGTGCCAAGACCTGCTCGCGCGACAAGAATGACAGGCAATGTCACTCGTTCGATTAAATCAAGAATGGTTTCTTCTTCGTTTAACGGGACAATCAGTCCTCCCGCTCCTTCAATCAGTAAAAGTTCGTGAATGCCTTGTAACTTCTCCACTTGTTCTAAAATTGGCTTCAATTCAATCGAAACACCGTCTAATGCAGCTGCCAGATGAGGAGAGCTTGGCGTTTTTAATACATATGTATTCGCATCTTTTCCAAAAGAACGATTAGTGACCTCTTCATAAAATTCAGTATCGGGTGCTACTAGTCTATCTTTTTTCAAGACAGCTCCACTTTGCACGGGCTTATAGGGGAATGCATCAATGCCCTTTTCCAAGAAGTACTTTGTTAACAATCCAGTTGTTATCGTTTTTCCGATATCCGTATCTGTGCCGGTAATGAAAAACCCTTTCATTATTTCCCTCCTTTTATGTTAACCTTATTTACAAATTGGTTAACATTTAAGATAATAACAATCATACCACAGTTTTAAGGAGGAGAAAATGGAAATGGGAAAAACTAGAGAAATGGTCTTATGTGGCCTTTTTGCTGCTTTAATGGCAGTGGGAGCGAATGTGTCTCCGTTTCTAATGATCGGAGGAATCCCGGTCACCCTTCAGTTGATGTTTGCCATCATTGCAGGTGGAATGCTCGGAAGCAGGGTGGGAGCGAAGGCGATGACGGTATATTTAGCTCTCGGATTAGTAGGAGCACCGGTCTTTGCACAATTTAAAGGAGGACCTTCAAGTTTATTCAGTCCTACCTTTGGATTTATTCTATCCTTTATCGCGGTTGCGTTCGCCGTGGGAATCATTTTGGAAAGGAATCGCACATTTGGAGGATATCTCACTGCAGGAATTCTGGCCTTATTGTTAAATTACATAATCGGAACGAATTTCATGTATCTTGCCCTAACATTTTGGGCGGAAGCACCTGGCGAATTCAGTTACACGGTTGCCTGGGGATGGATGGTTGCGTATCTGCCACTGGACGTAGTAGTCACTGCTGTTTCCATGCTGGTTCTTCAGCGATTATATAAGGTGGTACCATCGAGGAATATGAGTCCTTCTTTTCATAAATAAGGGAATGATGCAGCGAATTTGTATAGAACGGCAACTGAGTGATTGGATTCAGCTGCCGATTCCCCATTTTCAACATGTATTTAACAACTGAATTCCCCCCATAAAACCAACTCCACTCCACAAAAAAACACCCGACACCCTAAAACAGGTATCAGATGTCTATCATCTTTATTTACTTGCTGTCTCATAAATCTTCAAATTCCCATAAATCAAACGCAACTCACTGGCTTCAATTCCCTGAGTTTCAGCAGCCTTCAATAAATACCCGTATAAATGCTCTGCTTCCACGGAGAGGTTTTTTTCCATATCCCGCTGTAAGGATGATTTCATACTGTAGCCCATTTGATTGATTTTGTCATATTGAGCATCTTCTATTTTCTCAGCAAGTGGAGCTTTCAAGCCTCTCATAATCATAGCCGCTTCATAAAGGACTCCTTTGATCATATCTGCACCCTCACCTATTTCCCGAATCGGTCCAATCGGTGCCCGGAATAAGGATGTTACGCCTGAAAGAGTGGTGATAAATAAATACTTATGCCACATTTCCTGTTCGATGGTGTCAGATAATCGAAAGTTTGCCTTCGTCCCTGAAAAGTCCCCTTCAAGCTTCACAATTCTATCCGTTCGCTCACCGCTTCTTTCTCCAAAAACAAGGTCATGTATGGGACTTGATTGAATGACCTTCCCTGTTTCGTCAAGCGTCGACTCCACAAAACATAAACCGCCTATCACTCTTTCTTCCCCGAATGCTTCTATAAGATCGTCGACGTGAGACATTCCGTTTAAAAGTGGAAGTATCATCGTATTTTCACCTACGAAGGAGTGAAGGCTCTCGATTGCTCCCTTAAGATGATATGCCTTGGTTGAGAGGATAATGGCGTCAAAGGGCTCTGCATTTTCTACTGATCTCAGCGTTTTCGGCTCGCAGTGAAAATCACCATGAACACTTTCAATATGCAATCCATGCTCTTTCAGCTGCAGATCTCTTGACTCACGGACGAGAAATGTAACATCCTCGCCTTTCTCTATCAATCTACCTCCGAAGTAGCCACCAACGGCACCTGCACCAACAACTAGTATTCTCATTCCATCCGCCTCCTTTTACTTTTCACATGCCATGTCACTATTCTCTGATATGAAAGCGCATAAATCAAAAATATTGGCTTTGCAGAAAAAAGAAAAATAAGGTGCCCTCCCAAAGCTAGTCAGGAGACACCCCATTCAATACATCAAACCGTACACCAAAAATCGCTCATACTCATTCTTTTCATAATCACCTGACAAATTCACCTCTTTCCGCAAAACGAAAAGGGGGTGATTTTCTAAATAATGCACATAATCATCCGAGCTATAATACAACACGATCTCGATATCACGTGGTGATTGTTCCACTGAAAAGAGGATGTTATTGATGATCCTCATGAAAATTTGAACAGAGAACGGATTGAAAAAGTAAAAACGGTTATCCTTTGGATGGATCGTATACTCTTCTGCCAGGCAGTGATAAAAGTAGAGATTATCACTGGCTTTCGCCTTTTTTATATAGCTTTCCCGGTTCGCCACGGCTTCTTTATAAAATTCTTCATTCATTTCAATGCCAACAACGGTGGATTGAAATAGGTGGTGAATTAAGAAATTCAATCGTCCTTTTCCACATCCGAAGTCAACTACGCGATCGCTGCCATTCAATCTATAATGTCGGAATAGTTCATCCAGTGCCTGATACGGAGTCGGCTCGTACCGATGATAATGAAAAGACCGGTGAAACCCCATCTGCAACTCACTCGTACGAACACCTAATAATTCATCAAAATACTCTTCCTTCATACATACTCCTTTTTGAAGGTCCGTCCCTCTTGGACCTCAAAGTTTAGTAGAGGTAACCAAGCATGTCCAGTTGGCCGCTTGACCATTTTTTGGTACCTACTCGTTTGATCATGAGTTCGTTTATGGTTTCTGTGCCGATGCCCCGGGTGGTCTGGTTTTGCTCGTTGATCTTCATCCACGTGCATTGATTGGACACCGATTGGAAGCCATTTTTTTCATATAAGGATGGATCATCGGCAAATAAGAGAAGGAAATCGATGTTTCGGCCATCACAGAACCTTTCTAATTCGAAGAGAAGGTGTGATCCGATTCCCAGGGAGCGACTACCCTTTGAAACGCACAAATCGATTATCCCCAATACATTTATAGGCTCATCTTCCAATTTCATGACTCGGTAATCCACCCCGACATGCCCCACTAAACGTTGATCTTCGTTATGGACGAGATACCTGAAATGAGGAATCTGTTTAAAGTAAATTCTATCATCAGGATAGCCATCTCCAAAACATTCATTTAATAATTCTTGTATTTCAGCTTTCATTTTTCCTTTGATATCATAATCAACTATTTGTTTCACTTGATATGCCCTTTCCACTTTCACACGTTCGCCTCCTCATAAATAATTATAAGCACTTTCGTTGACAAACCTTCAAAATCCTAATACATTAATAGTAACAAGGGGAGTAGCGACCGGTAATCGGCTGATGAATCGTCATCCCGGTATGAAGATACCTGGTTCATCAGGCTTTAGCTCATTCTTCAGCACGCAAGACCTTGGTACAAAAATTTGTGCCGGGGTCTTTTTTGTATGCGCTGGCTTGGAGGAGATTATATGGTTTACATTGTTTTTTTACTCGCCGCAGCCATCGTGGTTGCTGCCGCTATTTACCTGAATCAGTTCGGAGATGTCATCAGTAAGAAGTCTTCATTAAGTGGGGCTGTCGTAGGAACATTCCTCATTGCAGGCGCAACGTCACTTCCTGAATTAACGACGAGCTTAACGGCGGTTTATATCGATAATCCTGATATCGCCGTAGGAAACATGCTCGGTAGTAATGTGTTCAATCTGTTTATCCTGGCAGTGGTCGACCTTATTTATCGTAAAAAGAGATTGTTCCAAAAGGTGAACAGGAAGGCAAATATTCCTTCTGCCCTATTTGGATTCCTGTTTCTCACGATCATTATTTTCGCCCTTTTCATGCCGGGTTCCATTGAATTTTTTGGCGTTGGGCTTGAGATGTTCATCATCATTATCCTGTACTTCGTTGCGATGAAATTCGTTTCCAGCGATGATACTGAAGGAGAATCCGTACCTACAAAGGATTATTCCCTCAAAACGGCCGTCTTCGGTTTTATCATTGCTGCACTGGTCGTGTTTGCGTCAGGAAGTGTGTTATCGATTGCCGGTGACCAATTGGCAAAGGCAACGGGCATGAACGCAAGCTTTGTCGGAAGCTTTCTCATTGCTGCTTCGACTTCCCTTCCCGAGCTCGTGACGGTTCTTGCTGCTTTTAAACTGGCGAACTACAATATGGCGATCGGCTCTATTCTCGGAAGCAACCTGTTTAACATACAGCTGCTCGTCCTAACCGATGTCCTTTACCGAAAAGGCGCCATCCTTGAAGCAGTCGACACTTCCCATATCTTTATCGCGGGATTGGGATTATTGATGACACTCGTCATCGTATACTTGCTTTTGCGGCCAGCCAATGTTCTGAATAAGTGGAGATACATGGCCCCATCCTTTATTATAACCGTTTTGTATATTGTCGTATCGTATGTATTATTCTAGACATTCAAAAGGCGTGCCTCGGGACGCCTTTACTCTTTTACAGGCTTTAAAATGAGACTCGCCTTATGTTTCATTTTCCCCTAAAATCCCAATCCAAATAGAGTTGTTCAGGCACATGACATGATTCCCCTCTTCACTTATGATAAATTAAACATGATTGAATCAATGGATAAGGAGTGAATGTTCAATGGCTGGTAAAGAACAAGTAAAGCAAGACATTTTAGATGCTTACCATTTCAGACATGCAACAAAGGAATTCGATCCAAACAAGAAAGTATCCGATGACGATTTCCGATTCATCATGGAGACAGGGCGTCTGTCACCAAGCTCATTTGGATTCGAACCTTGGAGATTCGTCGTGATTCAAAACCCTGAACTGAAAGAAAAGATCAAGAACACGGCTTGGGGAGCATACGGAAAACTGCCTGAAGCCAGTCATTTCGTCGTGATCCTGGCTAGAACGAAAAAAGAAACGAAGTACGATTCACAATACTTACAGGACCATTTTAAAAACGTGAAAAACCTGCCTGAAGATCATATGGCAAAATACTTGGAAAAGATCGAGCAGTTCCAAAAGGTTGATTTCGATTTATTGGAAGGCGAACGCCCCCTATACGACTGGGCAGGAAAGCAAACCTATTTAGCACTTGGAAATATGATGACAGCAGCCGCTCAAATCGGAGTCGACTCGTGTCCAATCGAAGGCTTTGACATCGAAAAGATGAATAAGCTTTTAGATGAGGAAGAATTGTTGGAAGACGGTCGTTTCAGCATTTCCGTCATGGTTGCATTCGGTTACCGGGTGAAGGATCCGGCACCGAAAACGCGTCGGCCTTATGAGGATATCGTGAAGTTTGTTTAATGAAAAAAAGGAATCCGGATTATCTGCCCGGATTCCTTTTCTTCACATTTACCCAGCATCTATATTTAAAGATTTATGCAATTCTATATAAACCGTCGTCCCTCTATTCAATTCACTTTTCACTTGAATATTACCCTTCATAGAATGAACAATAATGTTTGCCGCCATTACCCCTAAACCAGTTCCTTCGTCTTTCGTCGTAAAAAATGGTTCTCCAAAACGTTGGATCTGCTCCTTGGTCATCCCCAATCCTGAATCAGTTACGGCAATAATAAGGTTTTCATTCACGATCATCTCTACAGAAAGCTTCCCGCCTTGTGGCATGGATTCTATAGCGTTATTCATAATATTCCCGATACATTTCCGAAAACTATGGGCCTGGCCTTCTACATATATATCATCAATGAGTTGATGGCTAAATGAAACATGTTGAGCCAATGGCTCTACCATCTCTATTAGTTCCAGAATCGAATGTTTTACATTGATACGCTCTATTTTATCAGGTGTTGAGTTGGTAAAAGTCAGATAGTCTTCTATGATGTGAGTAGCTTGATCAATTCCTTTCAAGGATAAATCAATAAACTGCTTTTGAAGTTCTTTATCTTTTTCCTCACGCACCAGCTGCAGGAATCCTTTGGAGGAAGTTAAAGGATTTCGCACCTCATGGGAAATACTGGCCGCTAATTGACTTACAACCTGAAGCTTCTCATGTTGAGACAATGTCCTTCTCATTATGATTAGCTTTCGGATCATTTCAGCAATCATAACTGAAATAATGGTTGCGACTAGAGGAATGAGCACAAGATATATGTATTCGTTCCTCGAGATTTCAGCTTCATAAACATATCCAAACACCAAATTGAATACAGTCATGCTAAAACAGATCACTACAGTGAAAAGCATTTTTACTTTTTTCTTAGCACGTAGAAACCCATTAGAAAACGCTGCCAAAATTAAAAACGCAATAAAATAATTCAGAATGACAAGGTGGATAAGTCCACTACCGATGAACAAATATCGTAATAAAATGATGACCATCATTAAAACGAAGGAAACTAGTGGACCAAAATATAAACTTGCCAAGAAAAAAGGAATTCTTCTTAAATCCACATAAACCCCGGCCGTAAGCTTATAACTAAACAACACACATAACAGTATCGTGAATGTTGAAAGAAATATGACGATACCTTTTGAAGGGGTCTTCTTTTTGAAATCAAAATACAATGCAAAGGCTAGTAGGCCTACGATAATAAATAAAAAGTTTAATAATAAGTTCGTTAAAGCAGAATCAATCATATGAAAACACCCCCTATCTCATTTCTATCAAAATTACCGGTCAGGAGTGAATTTTTTGACTACAATCCGTTACCTCTTCCTTTAATAATTGAGTGGAGGCAGAGCTTCCCCCAATCAATTCACCCTTCTCATTAAATAATGGATGACAGGTAACATCATACTCATAAGTACTATCTGATAGGGGAAAGGAGATTTTCTTTCTAATCGATTTACGTTGTTTGATGACCTCTTGTTTTATTCTCATTAGCTCTCTGGTTCCATCATTATCTTCTAGCTCCACATCCCTTTTGCCAATCACGTAAACAGGATCGAAATCCGGGTGGGGATTAAAAATCCAAGTATATCTGAGCTCTAGATCAAAATGGGCAACAATCATCGGGGAATCTTGCAGGGCAAAATAAAACGGACTAACCTCCAATTCGAAGATGGAAACATGAAAGTTCAGTAGATTGGCCAAGTCCTCTGCCAGCTTCCTACTTGGTACTCTCACACCATTTTCAATCTTTGAATAATAGGATCTGTCGATGTGAACTAGATGTGCAATCTCTTCTTGGCTATATCCTTTGATTTTTCTTAATCTTTCTAGCCAATTTCTTTTCTGCTGACTCACTCGCATCCCTCCTGTAAAGCAACCTTTCTAGTTCTATTATACTGATTCTAATTTCAAAAACTATGTGACTATTTTGTCACTATTGCAAAAATACGTAAAACCGACTAAAAGGCCCATAATTAAGGAAAAATCAGAAAATATTTTCTAGTAAAATGGAAGAATACCTCAGCACTCTTTCTATCAAAAAAGAACCTCGGGAATACTCCCCAGGTTATACTATTATTTACTAAACCAATCCACTCCCTCATCCATATGAACAAACGGAATATCTGTATCAATTTCTCCCTTAATCTGATTAAGAGAAACATTTTCTCCCTCAAGCCACTGGGAAAAATCAAACACAACCGGTTTCCGATCTCCCCCCAGTGCAAACCATGCTTTCATTTCTTTCGGCAAATAAGCCGATGTATGGATGGTGCCGGCCCAACTTCCATATAAATCAGAGAATACGCCTTTATCCGTGTCATTCATTAAGCGGAAAGCTTCATGGGCATCCGTAGCCTGCTTATCTTGAATGATACTCAATCGGCGTTTCGAATCGACCAGATGATTTCGATTTTCATGGGTCATCACCTCAAAATGATTCGTACACGCATTTGACTGACGAATCTCCACACCACGAGGAGACGTTTCAACAATAAACGTTTCACCACTTCTGTCATACACCACATAACTAAACGAGTGCCGGTGAGGAATTTCTTTTAGCATCTCAACGGCTTCCGAAACATCTCCACATGATTCCAGAATCAATCGCCCGATCATACAGCAAATAAAGCCATCCCCTGGGTTTTTCCGATGCATGAAGTTATATCCAATTGCCAACCCTTTTTCATTCATGCCATCCATCCGTCCTGTTACCCGCTGACTCGGTCCGATGATACTATACCCGCCATCCGTCGGTTGGAAAAACGTATACCTTCCCTCATACGTCTTCGGATGATAATCGTAATTTCTGATCAAATAATTTTCACCTGTCATAATCGAGCAGCCGGACTTCGTATATTCAACGCGGTATCCGCCAAACTCCTGCAGCACTTTCTCCATCCGCCACCCTAGCGCTTCCTGTAATCCGATAAGCTCATCCCAAACACCCGGAGCAAATCTCAGGATCGCGCGCTTCGCTTCCTCTATGTTTATCGAGAAACGGGGCTTTCTCACTTTCCATTGGTTCTCTCGATTTCTCACCGTGATCGAATCCTTTATCCTTAACCCTTGCATATAACCAAAATCGTAATGAGATCCACGGAATTGAATCACATCGCTATGTATTGTTTTCATGATTGTCCCTCTTTTTATTAGACTGTTTTCTCTAAGGATAATTGAAAGGAAGGGAAAAATAAAGAATCGGAATCCTGGTAAGTCTGTCTTTCAACTTGTGAAATACCATACCCCTAAATAAGCTGGAAACGCACATCGGTTAAGGTTTGGTTTGTACCTGGTACAATCACCCTTCAATGTACCAGGTACGACTATAGCCTCATTTGCCTGGCACTGCCCCACCTCCCAAAAACACAATAAGGAACGGTCCCAACGACCGTTCCTCCTTCCATCACTTCTTCTCAATAATCTCATCAATAATCCCATATTCCTTCGCCTCATACGCACTCATGAAATAATCGCGATCGGTATCAAGGGCAACTTTATCAACAGGCTGGCCCGTTTTTTCAGCAATGATTTCGTTGATATGCTGTCTAAGTTTCAGAATCCGTTTCGCTGAAATCTCCAGGTCTGTCGCCTGCCCCCGGGCACCGCCTAATGGCTGGTGGATCATGATTTCGCTGTTTGGTAAGGCAAACCGTTTTCTTTTTGTCCCCGCAAGCAGGAGCATTGCGCCAAAGGAAGCCGCCATTCCGGTGCAGATCGTTCGAACGTCGGGGCTGATATAGTTCATCGTATCAAAGATGGCGAACCCTGCTGAAGTAGAGCCACCCGGGCTATTGATATATAAGGAAATGTCTTTCTCCGGATCGTCTGCAGCAAGGAATAACAATTGTGCGACAATGCTGTTGGCCATCTGGTCATTCACTTCATCACTCACCATGATGATCCGGTCTTTTAACAATCGTGAGTAAATATCGTAGGATCGTTCCCCTTTGCTTGACTGTTCAATGACATAAGGTATGGTATTCATCCATTCTTCCTCCTTCATTCGTTATGCAGCTAATGAGAGGACGCTTGAAGGAGAGCCGGACGATCGTACAAAGCGGCCTTGGGCAGGAGCATGTGCAAGCAAGATTGGAATGTATGCCAAAAGAAGGCTTGGATCCTGGGCCATTAAGCTGCGGTATAAAATCGCGTTCAACTCTTCCTGAAGAGTTTCATTCCAGTAGGTTTGAACGCCGCTCACGTCTCCATCTTCGGAGAATTTTTTCAGTTTTTCCCTCGAACGATTCAGCAAGGCTTTCACAGCGGTTTCCGTTATTCCCAGAACATCTGCAACTTCAGAAATCTTGTACTGAAACGCCTCTTTCAAAACAAAGGTGACTAACTGTTTTGGGGTCATCTTTCTCGAAAGCTTCTCCATGGTTTCAAGACTGATCCCCTCTTTAGGAAAGTCTTCAGCCTTCACTTCCGGGACTCCGCCAATCGATTCCTTACTCTGTTTGCGGACTTTATCCACCCATAGATGATAAGCGATTTTATTAAGTAAAGATGACCTCCACTGTTGAGCAGGGTAATGACTCAGTGCTTTATAGATGGACTCTTGAGCCAGGTCTTCACCGTCCCATTTGCTCTTCGTCAGAAAATAGCAGTATCGATAGAGCTTGGGAACAAGCTCTTCCATGACTTCATCATTTGGCTGTCCTTCATTCTTTTTTAAGCCAGACCTCGTTTGCATCGTCCTCACTCCTTTGAATCCTCTCATGCTTATAACGGATGAATTGGTGAAAAAGATATGGGTGAATGATATTTTTATCTATATTATATCCAACCGTACTGGAATGGGTCATAAATTGGTTTATGCAGCGTGAGTTGTGCTAAAGTTGATTCATAAAAACAGGTGACAGAAAAGAGGATTAGCTATGATATCAATACTTGCCGTGGATGATGATCCCCATTTACGTAAGCTTATACGTGTTCATTTGGAGCAGAATGGCTACTTGGTTACCGAAGCACAAGACGGGGACGCAGCATCTGTCATTCTTGAAGCACAGTCGATCGATTTGGCGATTGTCGATTTGATGATGCCGAATAAGGATGGGTTTCAATTGGCGAAGGAAATTAGGGAGGACCACGATATCCCGATAATAATTTTGACCGCCAAGGACAGTCTTACAGATAAAGCAAAAGGCTATGAAGCCGGGACCGATGATTATATGGTAAAGCCCTTTGAAAAGGAAGAGCTGCTCTTTCGTGTACAAGCGATCCTGAGGAGATTTCACCGTGCCGCTCCCCAGAAAATCCGTCTAAATGAGATGATCCTCGATAAACGGTCGTACGAAGTGAAGGACGGATCAAAAACAATCATTCTTCCTCTTAAGGAATTTGAATTATTATATTATTTAGCGAACTTCCCTAACAGAACCTTTTCACGGGAAGAGATCATTCAACATGTATGGGGAATGGATTTTGAAGGGGATGACCGAACGATTGATGTCCATATTAAAAGGCTTCGTGAACGGTTCCGCCATTCCGATGATTTCTTGATCACTACTGTCCGTGGAATCGGCTACAAATTGGAGGTGACCTAAAATGCGCTCGCTGTATGTCCGGATTGTTGTCGTCACTCTTCTTATCATGATGACGAGCAGTGTTATTGCTTTCATCGGTTCGAACCTTTACTATCAGCATATTTTAAAGCCTGCCAATGATGAAAAAAATACTGAAATCGCGAAAGACATCGTTGATTTATATAATGCTTCTTCCATGGATGCACCTTCTTTTTTTCATCAAACGGCGAAGCTCAGCTATCAATTTTATGTGACCGACGGTGAAGCTTCCGGAACATTCTACGGTGAGGACTTTCGTGATCGCAGCCTTTCTCCAGAAGTTGTAGAAAACGTTGTGCACGGATCCACTTACCATGGAATTGAGAATTATCCCTCTACCACATTTGTGACTGGATTTTTCTCCAATGAATTAACCAATAGCATTGGTGTTCCCATTGAAATTGACGGAAAACCCCATGCCCTGTTCATGAGACCCAATGTGAAACAACAGTTTAATGAAATTCATATTCTTTTATCTGTCCTGCTTCTTTTCACGATACTGCTCAGCATGCTGATTGTGTTCTTCAGTACCCGCTATCTTGTGAAACCGATTCGTGAATTGACGAATGCCACGAAGAAAATTGCCGGTGGTGAGTATTCGCTTCAATTGAATGAAAGCCGCAAGGACGAAATCGGCACCCTTGCCCGTTCCTTTACATCCATGAGCAGGCAGCTGATGCAGGTGGAGAATATGCGACAGGAGTTTGTTTCAAATGTATCCCATGAAATTCAAACGCCCCTATCCTCCATGAAGGGCTATGCCAATCTGCTTCTCTCCCCTTCCTTGTCAGAAGAGGATCGGGAACACTACTTAAAGGTGATTGAATCAGAAAGCACCCGGCTGTCGAAACTGAGTAAGCAGCTGCTGACCCTCGCTTCTCTCGATAAAGATGATGGATTGATTCAACATGAACCCATTAACGTGACTCAATTGCTCCATGGTCTCATGAAACAGACACGATGGCTGTGGGAAAGAAAAGACCTCGCTGTGTCCATCGTAGCCGATAATGTAACCTATAGCGGACACGAAGAGTTGCTCTATCAGGCATTTGAGAACCTGTTGGCAAATAGTATCAAATACACTCCCCCAGGGGGCGAAATCAACCTGTTCCTTCACAAACATCAAAGGGGGTTCAAGTTTATTATTCAAGACAGCGGAATCGGAATTCCTTCTGAACACCAGGAAAAGATTTTTGACCGTTTCTACAAAGCGGATCCCTCACGGAGTAAAGAAAAGGATAGCAGCGGCCTTGGCCTTTCCATTGTCAAAAAGATCATTACCCTGCACCATGGTGAAATACATGTTGAGAGCAGGACCAATAAAGGATCCACCTTTACGGTGACTCTTCCTTAATTTGTTGTTCATCTTCCGTTCATACTTCTCTTTTATCATTAAGGAGAAGTAATGAAAGGGAAGGTGATTTTTTTGTTTCTGGCATGGAAAGAAATGCGTTATGCCAAGATGAAGTTTTTATTAATTATTAGCATTATCACCTTAATCACAAGTCTGGTCCTATCAATCTCAGGACTTGCCAATGGATTATCGGTGGATAACGCCTCTGCTATAAAGAATATGCCTGCTGATACCTATGTTGTTGAAGCGGCCGACACGAATCAGCTTGAACGATCACAGTTATCAAAACAAGATATTTCTTCTATAAAAGGGGGAACTCCTCTTGGTCTGAAATTGGTAGAGATCAATCAGGAAGGCAGCACTGTAAATGTAAGCCTATTTGCCACTGATCCCGACAGTACTTTTATGCCAATGACAGCAGATCACCCGAAGCTTGCTCCCTATGAAGTCTTGGCTGATCCGGGCTTGAAGGAAGAAGGGTTGGAGATTGGGGATTCATTCACCTACGAAGACAAAAAGTGGATGATCAAGGGATTTACTGAAAAACGATTCAGCTATGGGCACACGCCGGCCATTTTTACATCTTTAGAAACATGGGAGGATCTTTTTGGAGATTCGCTCACATACCAAGCCATTCTATTTACGAATGGAGGAACAATAGACACGCCTTCAAAAATGGATATCACCTCTAAAGAAGACATTCTATCAAATGTGCCCGGCTATTCTGCAGAGCAAGGCTCACTGAATATGATGGTGATCTTTCTGCTCATCATATCAGCGATCGTCTTAGCCACTTTCTTCTATGTCATGACCCTGCAAAAGCTTCACCAATATGGTGTTCTAAAAGCGATCGGGACGAAATCGGGCATTCTCCTACGTGCACTGTTCGCGCAAATTTCCACCCTTGCCATCTCAGGGATCATTGCAGGGAATGTCGTTACCTATGGACTTACCTTAGTGATTCCGGCAGGCATACCTTTTGAATTATCGGTCACCATGATTCTATTCAACAGTGCATTAATTCTACTGATGGCGTGGATCGGTTCCCTTTTATCCTTTAGAAGCATTGTGACTGTGGATCCATTACAAGCAATCGGGAGTGTGAAATAAGATGACAGCCATTTTAGAGTTAAATGATGTGAGCAAAACATATGAACAGGGAAGTGAGAGACTGACGGTATTGGACCATGTATCCATGAAGGTGAATCCAGGTGAGTTTGGTGCCATATTAGGACCTTCCGGATCGGGGAAAAGTACGCTTCTCTCCATCATAGGAGCCTTAACCAGTCCATCCAGTGGTGAAGTGAAAATGAACGGGCGAAACGTCCACAATCTAAGTGAGAAAGAACAAACATCCCTCCGACTCAAAGAAATCGGCTTTATCTTTCAACAGTCAAACCTGGTTCCTTTTTTAACGGTGGAAGAGCAATTAGTGTTTGTGGGAAAGCTGAATAAACAGGGGGAAAGTCTTCGGAAACGAGCAGGGGAATTATTGTCCCACCTCGGATTGGCAGAACGCTGCTCCCATTACCCTGAACAGCTTTCAGGCGGGGAACAGCAGCGGGTTGCCATCGCCCGTGCCCTCATGAATGAACCGAGATTGATCCTTGCAGATGAACCCACTGCAAGCCTGGATCAAGCACGCGGTAAGTCCGTGGTGGAGCTTCTCGCCAAGGAAACGAAGGAAAGAAATATCGCCACCATCATGGTGACCCATGACGAAACGATGATCGGGCATTGTGACTGGGTGTACCGGATGACGTGATAAGAGAGAAGTGCCTGACTTATCAAGAGGCAGGCACTTTTTTATCACGAACTCCTTATCTCTAACAATTCCTTTAACTTCTCCGGCTCATCCACTCGCAAGGCAACCTCTGATACCAGCTGTTTTCTCCCCATAAACATTGTCGCTTCCACAGGTTCCTTCAAAAACAGCACCACCTGTGGATGGATCTCTTCAAAGTCTTTATGCATGAAAACGAGTGCTTCTTTGCCAGGTTCCCTACCCCATTCGATTTTTTCAATTTGATTAAGAGGCAAGCTTATTCGTTGCATCAATCCTTGCGTCACATAAAGATGACCATTTTTCACTTCCAGTGGATGCAGTCTGGTAATCTGAATTTCAGCTATAAACAATAGAACGGTATAAACGTTCAGAATCAAGAGAATGAAAGACAGAATCGGAAGCTTGGAATGAAGCCACCAGTGGATACCGATCGTCTCGATCACGACGGCATGGATGAGCATGATATTCATGGCAACGGCACTGGTCTTATGATGCATCGTTACAGCCCCGGCATGGACAGGCGGTTTGCGGCGCCAGCACGATAGGGCATAGTAAACCATTAACACTTCTGAGGAAAGGATCCGGATCAGAATGTGACTGGTCACTTTCTTCTCTACAGCCGGCAGGAAAGAAAAGATCGGTCCTACTCCGGATGATTTCATGGCAGATCGAATTTCGGGAAATTTTCGAATGGCGAGGAAGATAAGTCCCAACTCTGCTGCCAGGAATAATACTTCCAAACCTATCCCGGAATATAGAAGGATAGTGAACGGTTCAAATAATTCTTCAGGAATGATGAATCTGGCTAACACAAGGCCGAATACCATCAATCCAACGACTTGTTTCTTCGACAGTTTAAATGCGGCATAGGCCAGGGCCGGGGATACAATCATTAAATCCAGCAGAGACCCTATGACTACTCCCCTCTCCAATTCTATCGATAGAAATCGTTGAACTATCGGTTGATACAATAAAAGATTACTAAGGAGAACGACACCTAACAAGGCGATTGCCCATTTTGCTAATTTCGTTTTGCGCAGTACCATGAACACTCCCCTCCCCAACATTTATTCCATATACTTACATTATAGCTCCTTCAGCTTTTTTCTGAAATCCTCATCTCTCAATATTTTCAAATTAAAACGGTTTAAATTGTTTAAGATTTTTTGACGTTCCACTTCCTCGAGATCATTGGCAAAAAAGACGATCTCCGTCGAGTTTCCATCTCTATCGGTTGCGTACGCAGCATTTGTGGCAACGAATAATGTAGACCCGCCTTTTTGCCCAGCATGCTTTAACCATTCCTGGTTCCTAGGGTTCTCCATCATTCCTTCCATCACCGCATCCAATCTTTCCTGTGTTCCTTCTGAAAAATACGTCTTTGAATTCAGTTTCCTCATGATTTCCGCATATTCGGCCGTCGTACTTTTCGTCAGTCTGTCTGACCATATTTTCTGAAGGCTCCTATCCGTATGACGTTTTTCAATGTATATATGTTTTTCCCCATTTGTCAATGAAGTGAAAATCCTATGGGAAAGATCGATGTACTCTTCTTTAGACATCTCTCTCAGTTTGTTTTCTATCTGTTTCTCTGAATAAGCAGGATACTCATTTTTTAAATAGGCGGGGATCAGCATGGCTGAACTGCTAGGGTATAGAGGCTCATGGTCTTCCATTTCCATCTCTTCCCTTACTTTATTGATGTTGTCGATTCCCAGAAGGTTCATCATATATTCGGTATTAGCATTGGAGCTGAATAAAATCATCCCTTTCACGACGTTTTCCAGGGTTGATGACCCGTCTAGAATCTCTCCTTCTTCTTTGGAGTAATCAATCCAGGTTTCATGTGCTCCACCGTCTGTATCAGGAATATAATACTGATCTAATTCTTTTAATGATACCTTTTTTGACGGATCTAATTTTCCTTCATCACACTGTTTGGCGTACTCAATTGCGATTATGATTTTCACCGTACTTGCTAACGGGAACATTTCATTTTCCCGGATAGCTGTTAAGGTTTGTCCGTTCCTTGACACGGTTAAGCTGCTATTATTGTGGTTCTTTAGGTAGTTTAATAGATATTCTGGATCTTCTTTTGTTAAATAGTGTCTCGCTGCAACGATTACACCGATTCCAATGACAAAACAGACACCAACGATAATGAAAACAATCTTCATTCCATTCACTCCTGTCATAACCTTGATAATATATCTACGAATGAAAAATGGAAAATGTTTCATTTTATTCCCATGAAAAATACCCATCCATATATTCAGGATGGGTATTTTTCGATTATGCTTCCTGCCTTTTGGCTGCTTGATTATTTTTCAAAAACATATAAAACGAAGCAGCAAAGATTATGACGTATCCGATGATGCTTAATACATCAGGAATCTGCCCGAATAAGAAGATGCTGATCATGGCGGAGTATACGACGGTTGAATAGAAGAAAATTGATATTTCTCTTGCAGGTGCGAACTTGTAGGCCATCGTGATTCCGAACTGACCAACTGTCGCGAATACCCCGGCGGATAATAGATAAATCCACTGCTGAGCGCTCATCGGTTCATAAAAAGTGATCACGAACGGAATAAGTACGACAGTCGTAAAGAATGAAAAGTAAAACACTACCGTATAGAATTTCTCCCTGCTTCCCAACACACGAAGGACCGTATATGCCCCTGCTGCGAAAATAGCGGAAAACACTCCTGCCAAATATGGAATAACATCAAAGGAGAACGCCGGTTTGATGATGAACAGTGTTCCAATGAATGCAATGATGATCGCCACCACTTGAAACACCTTCGTTCGTTCCTTCAAGAAAATAGCCGAGAAGATGATGGTCAGAAACGGACTGAGCTTGTTCAACATATCGGCGTCGGATAACACCAGATGATCAATCGCATAGAAGAACAAGACAATCCCGACAGCACCTAAACTGGAGCGCAGCAACAGCAGCTTCTGATTTTCTTTCTTCCCGAATAATCGCTCCTTATGATAACGGACAAAACCGAATGCAATAAATGCAGAAACAATGTTCCTGAAAAATGTCTTTTGAATCGTCGGCACATCTCCTGACAGCTTCACGAACGCCGCCATCAATGAAAAGCCAAACGCTGATAGAAGTAATAGGAGTATTCCCTTATTTCGATTTGACATGACTTCCTCCAATGATTGAACGATTTAGCAACTTAAATAGTGTAACAAATTCACTGTGATTGTTGGAGGAATTCAGCTTGAGTTTTTTATCTCCCTATACAAAAGAAAATACACTCATCCCTAAATAGAGAGAGTGTCTATTGTTCGATCATTGAATTTTTTTCCTTCTCTTAATTCTCCAGTATCTCCTTAATTCTCTTTAAATCCTTCTTATTCGCTTTTTTCATCATGGTGGACATAAGTGGAGTCATCCATTTTGAGAAACCAGCGGGATTCCCTTTGTTTTGAAGGGTCATCCTTGTCAGCTGGTCATCAATCGCTTCCCACGTATAGGTCGTTTCCATAGGGAACGGGCCGTTCGCTGTTTTCATGACAAGCTTTTCCCCTGGTGAGTACTCTTTTATTTCATATACATAGGATAGTTCCCGGCCTAAAAATTTTGCTTTAAATGCGATTTGGGAATGAATGGACAAGGGCTGATTCGTTAACCATTCCGCTGAATCAATATTGATGTACCACTCTGGTGCGTTATCAGGGTTAGCTGCATATTCTGATACCTTTTGACGTGGACAGCGAATCGTGATATCTGTAAAAACATCTACCATTTTCTTTATCTCCTTTAACTTAATAAAGCATAAGATGCCACTGTATTTAATCCCTAATTATTATTTAGATTCAACGTAATTTTTCAGAAGTGTGCCAAGCAGATAATTCCATCCTTCAGAATGTTTTTCTTCCCAATCGTCTTCGATGACTCCTGAAGCAGCATGGGATAATTGAAGTAAAGTGGATTCACCTTTTTCAACGAGCCTATACGTATAAGCACTATTGACTGCGCCTTGCATGCCAAGATGCCCGTGAAGACGGATTTCTTCCGGAGCGTTTACGTAATACACCGTTCCCCACAGAGCCCCTTCATTTTCACGCCATTTCTCAATAAATTGCCCACCAGGTATAGGATCGAATGTGAATTGTGAACTTACTCCCTCAGGAGCCAATTTAAACTCCCACCAATCCCCCGCTTGCTCGGTTAACGCTTTAAACACCTGATCCCTTGGTGCATCTATCATCACTTCTTGCTCAATACGAAAAACTTTACTTTGTTCCATTCTTTCTTCTCCTCCTTTGTTTTCTGCCAATGCCCGTAACTTTAACAGCGGATTGGCGGTAGACTCCATATACTTTCCTACCCACCGATTGTGCATTTCCTGCAGTGGAACCGCGTTAAGATAATTCCGTCTATACTTGCCTTCCCGCTTCACCACCACCAAATTTCCTTCCTCCAAGATCGTCAAATGTTTCATAATCGCATATCTTGTCACCTCGGGAAAATGCTCATTCAGTTCACCGGTTGTTCTTGCAGACTGTTTCAACAGGTCCAGGATCTCCCTTCTTATCGGGTGCCCCAGCGCCTTGAATAATGTGGAAAGTTCGTCCTTCATATTAACGACCCTTTCATTGTGTTTTACATGTGAACTATTGGTCACATGTAATGTGTGACTTTATAGTAACATGATAAGTAAGAGTGGGTCAAGAGCGAATAAAAACTGTCCAGCTTATTCATACGAAAAGCCCCTTTACGTCATCCGCAAAGGGGCTGTCTAACCTTATTTCTTCATTATCGGAATCCATATCTCACAACGATAATTCTCTTCATTCGGGTTTCCAGGCGGGTACAATTCAAACTCCGGCCCTCCGCCATGTTCATACCCGGTCGAAGGAAACCATTCAGAGTAGATTCGCTTCCATACTCCTTGGATTGCATGTGGCATCGGACCGACAGATTCAAAGACAGCCCAGGTCGCAGCCGGAATCTCTTTTACCTCCAATGAACGATCTTCCTCACTCTTTTTCTCCGCCCCGATAAAATAAGTGAACTCTTCATTAGGATGGTCAAACTCCATACAGATCCCGAGCATCTCGTTATTTCCTGCAGCTTCACAAATCAACCTGTCTAAGTCAGTCGTGTTCACTTCATCCCAAAATGCAGGAATGTCTTTCAAATTCTCACCGTTACAGGTAGAAACTCTCTTTCCTTTTCCAATCACTTGAAATGCTTCTTTTTCCACAATTTTATAATCCATTTCGACTTCTCCTTTAAGCTGTATTTGGAAGGATATTCGCGGAAATGCCTTCAATGATGTCCCGGCTTCCCTTACTTGGGACGGCGAAACTCCATGGGCCTTCCGAAAGGCTTTCGAGAAGGATTCCGGTGTTTCATATCCGTACTTGAAAGCAACGTCAATGACCTTTGCATTCTGGTTGATCAGTTCCTGGGCGGCTAATGTGAGCCTTCTCTTCCGGACATAATCAGCCACTGTATACCCGGTTACAAGAGAAAACAGCCTTTGAAAGTGAAACTTCGAACTGAGTGACAACCGGGCAAGCTCTTCCATCTCGACTGCCCCATCCAGGTTGTCCTCTATATACTGAATGCAATCATTCATCCTGTGCAGCATTTCCACTCGCGTTTCTCCTTCCCGCTATCTAAATGTATCATTCTCAATTTGAGTCATCCTGTCATTCTGTGCTTTTGTGTGACCGGTGGTTTTATAGAGATATGTCAATCGTGTTCACAGAATATATTTCACCTGCAAAACATCTACTACACTACGTCTACCGAAACTCTACTTCTACAAACGTCCATCTATATCCTTCTTTTTTCATTTCAACATATCCAGGGCGGCTGGAAGCATGATGATGCGGTTGTTTCCAAAGCTCATGACACGAAGAGGGACGGACCTTTCTCTCAAGGTCCGTCCCTCTTCATTTTTCACAAGTTAGAGAATAGGAACTACATCCAAGCAGTCTATTCTCCTTATCTACTATCATATATATAGGTAGTGCAGCTTTGCTTTGGCTTAAGGAGGAGAAAGCAATGAGGAATAGAGCTGATAATCACAATTACGGTGATCTTTCTTATCCAGATGACATGGTATCCATCGTGAAATATGGTTTGGCTCCCAAACTAGAATCAAAGAATGTGATAATAATCGGGGCAGGCATGGCCGGACTGGTGGCAGGCTCTCTTTTGAAAAAAGCAGGTCATACCGTTACGATTCTCGAAGGAAATGATCGCATTGGCGGAAGGGTATATACGTTGCGACAGCCTTTTTCAGAAGGCCAATACCTCGATGTCGGTGCTATGCGATTCCCGGAAACGCATGATTTAGTATTCGAATATATTCGTAAATTCAACTTACCAACAAATGAGTTTATTAATAAGAGCGATCTCTATCTCGTGAATGGAATTCAGACGACAGATTCCAATTACAACAATAACCCTGATATTTTCAATTACCCTTTACCTCCTGAAGAACAGGGAAAAACGGCCATTGAATTATTATCGTCAGCTGTAAGGCCGTTTTTAGACTTGTACGAAAAAGCAAGCCCAGAAGAACAAGAACGGCTGCGAATCAAGTTTGATCATTATTCATTCGATGTCTTCTTACGATTCAATCCGATCGGAACGTCCCTTTCCCCGGAAGCCATCCGGATCGTAAAGGTCCTCTTAGGCATAGAAGGGTTTCCGGAACTAGCATTCGTTGATATTCTCCTGGACATTGTCCGTACGGTTTTCAATGATAAATTAATGTTTTATGAAATTGATGGAGGAAATGATAAACTTCCATATTCCTTTTTGCCAGAACTCCAGCAAAACATCCTCTATTCCCAAAAAGTCCATGGGATCATTCAGAAGGATGATGGCGTTGAAGTCATAGTGAGAGACCGCACCACAAACCGTTATCGACGTTTTCAAGGGGATTACACCATCGTTACGGTCCCTTACTCTGTTTTTCAATTTATTGATGTCCACCCCCATGAATCTATCTCCTTTCAAAAATGGAAGGCGATACGGGAACTTAATTATGTGTCGTCTGTGAAAATAGGATTGGAGTTTAAGTCGAAGTTTTGGGAAACCTTTAAAATTGGAAATATCATAACTGACCTTCCCATCCGGTATACGTACCGTCCCAGTCACAATATAGGAGTCGCTGGTCCGGGTGTCATGCTCGGCAGTTACAGCTGGGGACAAAATGCAAATCTGTGGAATAGCTTGCCTGAGGATGAACGGATTCGCGAAGCACTCCAGGGACTTTATAAGATATATGGCGATCAGGTTTACAAAGAATTTTCTAAAGGTGCCTCTTACAGCTGGGGAGAAAACCAATTTTCTGCCGGATGCTTTACCCTATTCGCTCCCAACCAGGCTTCGGACTTTTCTGACCATCTGTACTTACCAGAACAACGCATCCACTTTGCCGGTGAGCATACCTCCCCTTTCCACGGCTGGGTGGAAGGGGCAATCGAATCAGCCATCCGTGCGGCCTATGAGGTCAATAACAGAACGGACTGAAGAAGGAGGGACGGACCTTTGAATCAAAGGTCCGTCCCTCATCCTCTATCTAACACGTATCACAATCTTCCCTTGAGCATGATGAGTTTCACTCAATGCATGGGCATCCTTCAGTCCTTGCTCACTCAGATCGAACGTCTCACCAATTACAGGTTTCAATTGATCCGATTCATATAATTCAGCCAGCTTCTCGAGCTGCGCACCCTTGGGATCGAGCCATAGGAATTCAGCTTTGACGCCATACTTCTCTGCCTCCTCTTCAGACGGAGGCTGTGCGATGGATACGAGTTTTCCGTTCTTCTTAAGCACCTTGTAGCTGTTTGATTGAACTTCCCCACCCATGGAATCTAGTACTAAGTCAAAGTCGTGAAGCACTTCACTGAAATCTTCTTCTTTATAATTGATGAATTGATCAGCTCCCAATGATTTCACGAACTCTTCATTTTTTCCGCTTGCTGTAGTCGCGACGTGTGCCCCGAAGCTTTTTGCAATTTGAATCGCGAAATTCCCTACTCCACCGGATCCAGCATGGATGAGCACCTTATCCCCTTCTTTGATTTGTCCAAAATCGACTAAGCATTGCCAAGCCGTTAATCCGGCAAGGGGAATGGCCGCTGCTTCTTCAAAGCTCATGCTATCCGGCATATTGGCTAGTAGCTCATCGTCCACTGCCACATACTCTGCATATGTACCTTCCCTTGTTGTCGCAGGTCTAGCAAATACTCTGTCACCCACTTCAAACCCCTGAACATTCTTGCCTTTTTCTGCAATCACCCCAGCTGCATCCCATCCTAAAATAATCGGGAATTCAAAGTCCAGCATATCTTTTAAGTATCCTGCCCGTACCTTCCAATCAATCGGATTAATGGATGTCGCATGATTTTCCAATAAGATTTGATTGTCTCCGATTCCTGGTTTGTCGATTTCTTTTTCCTGTAATACGTTTTTGTCTCCATATTGATCAATGATGATGGCTTTCATATGGATACCTCCTAGATTTTAGTGATACGGTTTATGTTCCCTCTCTATAAGGGTATTTAAACAAGGGTATGTCCATAGACATATAAGACAGGGTGTATTACTGGATTGTTCCCTCTCACTATTGTAAATTTAATACAAACGTACATAGTCATCAGCATATGGGAATCTATCTTTCAAAAGGAGGAACACTATGCAACACTACAATATGATCATCAACGGAGAACAAATCGGTTCTGATCTTTCGAAAAGGGATGTGACCAACCCAGCCACCTCAGAAGTCATCGCCACCATCCCGAACGGAGGCAAAAAAGAAGCTGCCAGTGCTGTTGACGCGGCTTATGATGCATTCAAGGACTGGTCCCAATACTCTGCATACGAACGAAGTGAACTCATTCGAAAATGGTATGATTTAATTGATGAGAATAAAGAGGACCTTGCCCGGACCATGACCATGGAGCAAGGGAAACCACTAAAGGAAGCGCTTGGTGAAATCCAGTATGCCAACGGCTTCATCTCCTGGTACGCTGAGGAAGGAAAGCGTGTATACGGTGAACAGATTCCCGCCACTCAACGAAACAAACGTCTATTTGTTCATAAGCAGCCTGTCGGGGTCGTAGCTGTCATCACACCATGGAACTTCCCTGCCGCCATGATCACTCGTAAGGTTGCACCGGCACTCGCCACCGGCTGTACGGTCGTGATTAAACCGGCAAACCAAACCCCTTTGACCGCTATAAAAATGGCGTTACTTGCAGAGAAAGCCGGCATCCCTAAAGGAGTCATCAATGTGGTGACAGGTGATTCAAAATCCATTGGCGAAGCGTGGATGGAAGACACACGCGTACGGAAACTGACATTCACGGGATCAACGGAAGTCGGGAAGGTCTTGATGAAAGGTTCGGCTGACACCGTCAAGAAAATATCATTGGAGCTCGGAGGACATGCGCCAGTGATCGTAATGGCTGACTCTGATCTGGAAAAAGCAGTCGATGGCGTCATTGCCTCCAAATTCAGAAATGCAGGTCAAACCTGTGTCTGCTCGAACCGTGTCTATGTTCATGAATCCATCGTGGATTCGTTCACGGAGAAATTGGTGGAAAAAGTGAAGGATTTAAAAGTAGGAAACGGTCTTGAAGAAGGTGTCGATATCGGCCCATTAATTGATGAAAATGCAATCGATAAAGTCCAGAAACACGTAGAAGATGCTGTAAACAAAGGAGCTTCCATTGCCTATGGCGGCAAAGGAAAAGGCGGGTTATATTTTGAACCAACTGTTCTTACTAACGTAACTGATGACATGCTTTGCATGAAAGATGAAACATTCGGTCCAGTCGCTCCCATCACCACTTTTAAAACGGAAGATGAAGCGATCGGGCGGGCTAATGATTCCATCTATGGTCTCGCTGCCTATGTATTCACAGAGAATATGACGAAGGGAATCCGGATCAGTGAGCAACTGGAATATGGAATCGTCGGATTGAATGATGGCATGCCATCCACTCCACAAGCCCCATTCGGCGGATTCAAACAAAGCGGACTTGGTCGTGAAGGCGGACATCATGGGATCGAAGAGTATTTGGAGGTCAAGTATATTTCCGTCGGGTTGTAAGAGCAAAAGGCACGCTTCATCTGCGTGCCTTTTTTTGGTGCTCAAGGTAAAAATACAATTTACAAAGTGATAACTTTTCCTCTCCCTATTACTTTTTATAAATCTCACCAGACGACATCCACTCCATAAACCTCTGATAAGGATAATAAGTCGTCCCCTTCAACTCCACTTTTGGAGCCTCGGGAAATTTGTGTAGCAATTCACTGACTTCTTCTTTACTTAGGCCCACGTGCAAATGCAAATCTTTTTCTTTTACTAGAGTCGGATAATCTGAGAAGCTTGCTTTCGGGTTACCAAAGTTCTTTAACCCATCCCCAATAAAATATCCTAATGCCGCAAGCCCTGCTGCTATCCAGAAAAAGCTAATATCCATTCTAAAACTCCCCTTTTCTACTTTTCTACGAACCTGTACCTTACATACGTTTAAACTTGATAAAAGTTCCATTTAATACAATTTTTACTGATTGAAATAATCATATAAATCTAGAAAAATAGAAATTAATATTATATTAGGAAAACTTATTGACTGCGCTTTCTTCCTATGCTAGATTGTGATTATTAATTAAATTCCACGACGAGAAAATATAACTCGTCCCTGGTCAGGGGCGGGTTTTTTTATGTGAAATAATCAGAATAATCAATAGAAGCTATCATGGTTTGGTAAGGATTTGGAGGGGTTTTTTTTGAGAAAAAAAGATGTGCTTGTTTCAGGTTTTATGCTATTTTCTCTATTTTTCGGAGCAGGGAATTTAATATTCCCGCCCTATCTCGGAATGGAATCTGGAGACTACTTTGCCGCCGCAATTACCGGGTTTATTTTAACAGCAGTGTTCCTGCCTTTTTTAACGATCATTTCGGTTTCGTTATCTACTAACGGATTATTGTCAATTGGCCAACGGGTCCATCCTGTTTTTGGACTTGTGTTCGCCATCGTGATTTATATGTCGATTGGAGCACTATACGGTATTCCAAGGGCGTCGAATGTTGCCTATGAATTGGGATTTATGCAAGTGATCAGTGTGGAAGGACGGTTACCCTTATTCTTATTCTCCCTTGTCTTTTTCGGATTGACCTACTTACTCAGTATCAATCCAAAAAAGGTGATTGATCTTGTCGGGCAGTTTTTAACGCCTGCCTTGCTCATTGTATTAGCGATATTATGTGTAAGGGCCTTTATGATCTTTGATTATTCGGACGCACAAGCAACTGAAAACTTCCAGTCCGATCCGTTTCTCAAAGGTTTTCTGGAAGGTTACTTTACCATGGATGCCGTGGCAGCCCTTGCCTTTGGGATTGTCATCATCAATGGATTGAAAGATAAAGGGGCGACGGATAAAAGGGATCTGATACGAGGAACAATCAGTTCAGGTATGATTGCAGCAGTCGGCTTAATCATGGTGTATCTTTCACTCGGATGGATCGGACGGGTTGTTCCCCATGAAGAGCCCCTTCAAAATGGGGCAGAAATATTGGTTCTTGCTTCTCACCAATTATTTGGATACAGCGGGAATGTGTTATTCGGAGCCATAGTGATGATAGCTTGTTTAACGACCTGTATCGGCCTCATCAATGCATGCGGACGTTTTTTCAATGAAAATTTCCCGAGGTTTTCATATAAGACTTATGTAATGATTTTCATCCTGATCGGGTTGGCGGTGACCAATCTTGGACTGAACTTGATATTGAAAGTCGCTACACCGTTACTCGTTCTGATTTACCCTGTAGCTATAGTGCTTGTAGTCCTCTCTCTCTTTCAGCATTTCTTTGGAGAAAGTAAGAGAATGTATGTATATGGGGTTGGGGTCGCCACATTATTTGCCTTTTACGAAATGCTGGTGACGCTAGAAATTCAAATGGAAGGAATTCATGCTATCCTGGAATTCCTTCCCCTAAGTGAAAATGGCCTGGCCTGGACCCTGCCTACCCTCGTGGCCGTCGTGGTTGGGTACGCCGTAGACCTCTCCCAAGGAAAGATCACCTTTCCCTTCAAGAGAGGGACGGACCTCTAAAAAAAGCAGCAAGACATGAGTGAATTTCCCACTCATGCCTTACTGCTTTTTTTCAGGAAGTTTGATCTGTTGCTTTTTGATAGACATTCATGGAACCACCACTCAGTCCAATGGCTTCTGTTGTGTGAGTCCATCCATATTTTTCATAATAACCTTCCAGATCCGTTGTTAGGTATAGATGTTTGTAGCCTTTTTCATGGGCTTCCTGTAAAGCATGCTCCAGGAGATTCGAACCAAGTCCTTTCCCTCTGTGATCCGGGTCAATGTAGAGGCAAGCAAACCATGGAAACAGGTCTTGCCTACTATTCAGGTCGTTTCTGAGCAGCGCGTACGTCCCAATGATTTGTTCTTCCTCTAAAGCGATATAAAATCGCGGTAAGTCCTCTTCGGTTCGGCAGGAATGGAACATACAATCGTAATAGAACCTGTAATTCTCCTCACTTCCCCACTGTTCCCAGAAAGCTTTCACTGCTTTCTCAAAGATACTTGAATTCTTTTGTAACTCCAATATTTTCATTGCTGCTTTCCTCTCTTTACTGAATAGAAGTATCTTTATAAGGTTCTTCATTGGGAAAGGAAAACCTCTATTTCAATAAAAAAAGACACGCTCTTCATTGAACGTGCCCTCATTAATTGATCAGTATGCCCCATCTGAATACGTTAATTCATAGCTGTGTGAATAAATCTCAAAAATATTCCCGAATGGATCTTCAACATACACCATGCGATAAGGCTTTTCACCAGGATAATATTCACGGATCGGCATGCGCTGTTTACCGCCGTGTTGTTTGATTTTTTCAACCATGCCTTCTACATCGGGGTCCTGGATACAGAAATGGAACAGTCCTGTTTTCCAATACTCGAAGTTATTCTCCGGCTTTTCGTTGTGAGGGAACTCAAACAGCTCCACTCCGATTTTATCACCGGTAGCAAGATGAGCAATTCTGAATTTCTCCCAATCATTCCCGAATACATCACGGCACATCTGCCCGATTGCAGTATCATCATTTTCCACATCGGAAGGCTCCATGATGGTATACCATCCGAACACCTCTGTGTAAAATGCAATGGCCTCTTCGAGATTTGGGACGGATAGGCCAATATGAGAAAACGATCTTGGATATGGTAACATCGTAATATTTCCTCCTCTTTTTGATTAGTTTCATCTAACACGTCTTCATTATACGAAGTTGAGCTTCTTAATGTAAGAATGCACTTTTTTGTGAGAAACTAACCTTAAGGTAAGAAAGGACTGAAAAAACGTATATGGATACACCCATTGATCAAGAAGGAAAATTAAAGTGCTCTATCGAGTACACACTTAAGAAAATCGGAGGAAAATGGAAAACGGTCATCCTATGGCATTTAGGGACAGACGGTACTCTCAGGTATAACGAATTGCGCAAATTACTACCTGGTGTGGCCCATAAAGTACTGAGCCAGCAACTAAAAGAACTCGAAGAAGACGGCTTCATCAATCGAACCCAGTACGATACCATCCCCCCAAAAGTAGAATACTCCATGACAGATTTAGGTATGACCCTCATGCCGATTCTCAAGCAAATGCATGCCTGGGGTAAGGAGCATGGTGAGTTTTAGGAGAGGGACGGACCTCTTATTCATTATATAGTTGGAATTAGGGGTTTATTGGAGGATTGGAGGTCCGTCCCTCCACACACTTTTTAACAAAATCAGAAATTATATCAAGTCAATAAGAATATACGAACTGAATATCGTAATGATGATTCCCGCCACCCGATTGATCATGGTTAACGAGTCCGATTCAATCCGACTGCTTAACCATCCGCCTACCAACGCAACCGTCCCCCACCACAAAGCGGATCCGCAAAACACCCCCAAAACGACGAGCAATGCGGATACTACACTGCCATCAGAACCGGTTACCCGAAAGACACCAAAGATGGCGATAAAGGCAATGATGGTCATTGGATTCGTAAGCGTCAAAAGAAAGACTGAGAAGAACCCTTTCAATGAAGAAGTGGTTTGCGGTTCACCAGTCTTAAATGGTTCCGTCTGTGAAGTGAATGTCTTCCACCCCAATAAGAATAGAAATACCCCTCCCCATAATTGAATCCAGAATTGGTAATCAAGAAGGAAGTCGGAAACAATCGTAAGCCCCATGACAGCGACCAAGCCGTATAGTGCATCTGCAGTGGCAGCCCCCAACCCCGATACAAAACCTGTCCTTCTCCCATATGTCAATGTCCGCTGAATACAAAGGATACCGACCGGTCCAACAGGAGCAGCAATGGTGACTCCTATGATGAGACTCTTTAAAAATAAAATGGTATCAATCATGGTCCTGCCGCTATTGTAAAGGAAAATTATAAGTTTGTAGTGGCAGTTCCGAACTCTCTTTGAACGAATCCATTGCAATCGTAGTTGTGATCATTGTTATTGCCGGCAGGCTCTTCATTTCATGACTGATGACGTGATCCATATTCTTTATATTTCTACTCCGTACTTTCAAAAGATAATCATCCTCCCGGGCGAACTGTTATGCATGTTATTTTTCGTAAAAGAGGGACGGACCTTCAATTCGGATTCCCCCTTGAATACCTCGGTCAAGCTATAAAGTAGGTCATTTAATATATGCGGAGTTTCTAATCCTTTATGTACTTTTTTCCAAGAAACTAAAGATAAAAGATCTTTGCTTAAACCTTCGATTCAATTTATTCTTAAGTAAATGAGAAAGGATTGGAGGAAGATCGATGTCTATCGTTCTAAAGAGAATTTATGATGAACCTCCCCAATTAGGCGGTCATCGCATTTTGATTGACCGGGTTTGGCCACGTGGAATTTCAAAAGAGGATGCAAACTTGGATGAGTGGATGAAGGAAATTACGCCAAGCCCACATTTAAGAAAATGGTTTAATCATGAGCAGGAAAAGTTCGAGGAATTTAAAAAAGCCTACAAAGAAGAACTCAAACAAGATGATAAAAAACAAAAGAAGCTGCAGGAACTAAAGGAAATGTGTGCTAACGAACGCTTAGTCCTTCTCTACGGTGCAAAAGATGAGCAGCACAACCATGCCGTTGTGTTAAAAGAAGTATTAGACGATTTATAATAATGAGGGACGGACCTCCAATCAGGATAAACCTTATTACGTACAAGGCTTATACTTTATGGAGGTCCGTCCCTCTAAAATTACTAACTCACTATATCTTTTTCACAAATTCAGATTTTAGTTTCATGGCTCCGAAGCCGTCGATTTTGCAGTCGATGTCGTGTTCTCCTTCGACGAGCCGGATGTTTTTGACTTTGGTTCCCATCTTGAGGACGGATGAGCTTCCTTTTACTTTTAAATCTTTAATGACCGTAACGGAGTCACCATCGGTTAAGAGATTTCCGTTTGAGTCTCTAATCACCTTTTCTTCTTCAGATGTTTCTGTTCCTGCATCTGTTGACCATTCATGAGCGCACTCGGGGCATACGAACAGACTTCCATCTTCATACGTGTATTCTGAGTTACACTTTGGGCAATTTGGCCATTCTGACATCGTGTTCATTTCCTCCAATGATTGTTTATTCATAATAAATGTAAAAGACATGGCATTCCATTATACCTGACCCAATGCGAGTCATATATCTTTTTCGTTCATCCATTTAGTCGGAGAGCCTTCGTCACATCCAATTACTATTTTAGAACACGTTCAGAATGTTTCCTTTCCCATTCCTCCAGAAACTTTTCTAATAATGGTCCAGGCAAAGGCCGGCTAAAGTGGTATCCTTGACCTATCTGACAGGCATTCCGTTTCAGGAACAATACTTGATTTTCTGTTTCAATGCCCTCAGCAATAGTGGTAAAGTTCATATTTTGACTCATATCAATAATCGCTTTTACGATTGAAACTTGATTTGAATCCTCCATAATATCATCTACGAATGATTTATCTATTTTAATACTATCAATCGGTAAGTGCCTTAAATTATTCAAGGAAGAGTAACCTGTCCCAAAGTCATCCATGGAAATGATGACGCCCAGCTTTTTCAGCTTATTGAGAACGTTCGTTGATTTTTCGAAGTCCTGCATAATACTTTCCGTAATTTCAAGCTCAAGTCGATCCGCCTGAAACGTGAGGTCTGATAGTGTTTCTTTTACCATGTCAACGAATCCATCATCCTTTATCTGTCTGACGGATATATTTACAGCAACAGGAATGATGCCTAACCCGTTCTTTTCCCACTCCTTACTTTGTTGACAAGCCTCTCGAAGAACCCACTCCCCGATCGGAATGATCAATCCCGTCTCCTCTGCCAGTGGAATAAATTCACATGGAGAGACCATTCCAAGTTCAGGATGTTCCCAGCGTATCAAAGCTTCAACACCTATAATGCCCAGCGTTTCTAAATCCACCTTTGGCTGGTAATGGAGAGTTAATTGTTCAAGCTCCAAAACCTTTCTTAATCCATTTTCTAGCTCCATATTCCTTGAAGATGCTTTTTCAAGTTCAGGAAAATAGAATTGATAGTTGTTCTTCCCGCGATCCTTCGCTAAATACATGGCTGTATCGGCATGTTTAATTAAACTTTCCTGGTCCTCTCCATCCTTTGGGTACATACTGATACCGATACTGGGTGTCACAAAGAACTCCTGTTCATGGATGACGATTGGACTGTTGAAGCTATGTAATACTTCACCCGTCGTTTCTTCGACCTCTTTCTCATTCAAATTAGAGAGTAAAATGATAAATTCATCTCCCCCTTGTCTAAACACAATCCCTTTATCTTTCACCACATTCTTCAATTGGAGGGCAACCTTCTCCAGTATAATATCGCCAGTAGAGTGCCCTTTCGTATCATTGATGACTTTAAATCGATCTAGATCCAGAAATAAGATGGCAATCGATTGATCAGGAGCTTCGTGAATTGACTCATTTAAGTATTGCTTAAATTTATTCCGATTTGGAAGCCCCGTCAGTGAATCATAATAAGCCATGGTACGAATGGTTTTCTCAGTCTCTTTACGATTCGTGATATCTCGTCCAACCAACTGTATGGCCATTCTTCCTCCGTACAAAATGGGCATCGCGGAAATCTCCAACTCTATCGCCTCACCGTTAAGGCGATAAACGGTGATTTCAAATCGTTCCCCTGCGGTCGAATCTTTTGTCTGCTCCCTTATTTTCTTGATATTTTCCATACTGGTAAAATGGGAAACATCTTTGTTCATGATCTCCTCGGGGCAATTGGCACCAATCAGCTTACTGCCTGCTTCATTGATATAATCAAACCTTTGATTACTGATGACCGCAATGATATCTGGAGACATTTCTACTAAACTACGATATTGATCTTCACTTTCTTTCCGGTTGGTGATATCAAACAATACACTGGTAAAAGAAATCATTTCACCGTTCTCATCCAAGGTTGGGATGCCTCTATCCTGGATCCATCGAACCTGACCATCCGGCTTGATGATACGGTAAACACTCACACAGGCCTGACCGGAACCAAGCTTTTCCTCCCTTTTATTTAATACTGGCATATCTTCAGGGTGTATCACTTTTCTCCATAGTAGCGTATCCTGATAAAATTCATTCAAAGGAAATCCGTACAAATTTTCAATACCAGGTGTAATCAACAGAACATCGGATTTCAAATCATGAGACCAAATCGCAACGTCCAGCGTCTCGAAGATGTTGTTTAAATTCTTATTACTCTTCGTTAATTCCTTGGAAGCATTCCAATTCCCTTTGAATAGCAGGAATAATAAAGTAAGCAGACAAAACACTATTCCTATATGGAGGAATAGGGATACTGCCCCATTGGAGTAATTATTGGTTTTCCAAGACAAATCTGTGATTTCTAACAATAACATTATGAAAAATAGCATGAAGATTGTTTTCTTATTTTGTGTAAAATTCATTCATTACTCTCCTGAATATAAGAATTCTTTCATTAATCAAGTGTACTATTTATGGCTATCATTCACAATATAGCTAATTATTACCTTTTACACTATATAAAAAGGACCAACTCCATCGACTGGAGCCGGTCCTAATCGTTTCTAATACGACACACCCGTCCGTGTATGCGTCTTCTTAAATTCATCCATATCCGGATCAAAATAATCCTCATTAAAGGCCGGCACAAACTTATCATCCTTTAAATAGCCTGACCCCCATGTAGGATCCAGAGTGACCCATTCCCCATCAAGGTTCGCTTCCACCCAAGCATGCCTTCCCGGGAAAATCCCACCTGCCCTTCCTTCAACGAATCTCGCCTCGATGTCGCTGGCACGAAGCATGGCAATCGCCAGGTAGGCGTAGTCCTGGCACACACCCGTTTTGGTTTCCAATGTTTTTAATGCACTGTCATCCCAGTTAAAGTCGTCATTTTCATATTTCTCAACGTCATAGGAAACATTTTTTGCGACATAATCATAGATCGCTTTCGCCTTGTCCCTATCGCTTGTTTTTCCAGCTGTGACTGTTTTCGCCTGCTCCTTGATTTCCTGCGCATCTGACTGTACTCCGCGGGAAGGCAGAAGGTCCCGCTTGTCTTCACCTGTCGATTCCACTTCAAACTTCGCAAAACCGAAAAATCTGAAATAGTCACTATTCTCCTCCTTGATTTCAGGTACGCTGAGAGTCACCTCATAGGTGCCGGGTCCAAACCGCAGATAAACGGAATCATCAAAGGTAAAATCCTCTACGGGGATCACATCCAGAGCTTCATCCTCCCCTTTTTTAGTGGTGATATAAATATGCGTCGTTTCCGGACCGAACTCAGCTTTTGGATCGATGCTTCCTTTGATGGAGTAAACACCATCCGTCTTCTCCCCGCCAAATTGAGGAGATTCCAGAGTTACACCACGCTCGCGATATTTATCAGCGTACTCAACCGGACTCATCACCCGGTCAGACTCATTATCAATGATTAGAGTAGTGGCCGTCTGGTAGTAGTTTTCTCGATCTTCATCTGGTACCAGTACCTCAAGCTCGTGAATCCCTTCCCCATAAAATAAAGGAACCTCATAACTGAATTCTCCCTTTTTCACGGGAATGACATGTGTCCAATTTTGCGACTCCTTCTTTAACCTGAGCATGATGGTGTCTTCATCTGTCAGGTTAGCAGCTTCTCCTTTTAAAGGAAAGATTTCGTTCACTTTGAAATAGCTTGATTCAGAACTCAAGGACAATTCTGCCTCCTGGCCAAACGGGGTGAGCGTCACATCCCTCGTTATGTCGGGATTCACATTATGAACCGTGAAGGAAGCAGTATCATAGTAATAATTCTCACGATCCTTGCTTGGCAGTTGTACAGACACACTATACTCACCTTCTCCATTGAACAAGCGGATGTTCTGTTTGAACTTGCCATCCTTGATGGGTGTGTAGTATTCGAGCTGCTTTCCTGCGGGGCCTTCTTCACTCGCCCTGACCTTGATCCAGGCGAAGTCCGACTTCAGCTCAGAATGCTGTTCAATTTCCCCGTCGACGGTCACTTGACCATTCACTGCAAATTCCTTATATGACGGCTCATTCATGGTGACACCGATTTCCTCGCTGTAGGAAGTCAATTGAAGGGGCTCCATTTCCCCAAGTTCATCGTTCGTTTTCTTCTTTTCTTTTTCATACAGATCTTCTTCTTTTTCATCCACCTTCGTTTCTTCTCCCTTGGCACTAGAATCACTGCATGCCGTCAGGAACAAGAAACTTGTTAACAAACCCAAAAATAGAATCAACAAGGAATTTTTCTTCTGCATGTTTTCCTCCTTGAAGGGACGGACCTCTAAACGTTAAGAATCACCTGAATATGGAGTGATTTTAGGATTTGAGGTCCGTCCCTCTTATTATTTTATTCTTGCAACCTTCTAAATCTGTTTGTAATAGATAATGGTTGCCTCTAATTCTCCAAGAGGTGAAGCTGCATAGTCGGGAATCCGCCCTCCCTGAACGAATTCCAGTGACTTATACAAGTGATTAGACGGCGCCCCTTCGACCGTATCCAGTATCAGCAAGGTACGTCCCTCTTCTTTCGCTCTTTCCTCCGCTGTTTGCATGAGTGACCGGGCAATTCCTTTTTGACGAAATTGAGGATGGGTCATCATTTTTGCGATTTCGGCTCTGTTGGTACCGTTTTGTTTGGTGCATAGGTGAAGCTGCACGGTTCCTGCAATAGTATCATCCACCCAGGCTGCATATAGGATCACATGTGGATTCAGTACATGCTGCCAGAATTCCATCGCTGCAGAACGTGCCATTGGGGATAAAAAACCAATGGAAGCTCCATCATCCACTACGTTCATTAATAAATCAGACAGTTCCTCAATGTGCTGATCTATCGTTGTAAGTTCTTCGATTTTTAGTCCCTGATTCTTCATGACCTTCTCACTCCTTAGCATTTCTTCCCTTCTTTATTACAGTGGTCCAATATTGTTTTTGCAATGTATTTGTTAGATGTGATGACAAGGTAAAATCTTCTTTTTTATATAATCAAATTATAACGAGGGACACTTCAATAATCTAACTTTTTATGGAAAATCCGTTTTTGTTATACATAAACTAGAACAATTCTGTTATACTAAACATATAACAAACTAGGAGGTGAATCCTTGTTTATCCAAATAGAACCTCAATCAGATATACCGATTTATACTCAGGTCAGGAATGGGATCATGGAGGGGATTGTCCGCGGGGAATTAGTGCCAGGTGATATCCTCCCGTCCGTCCGCAGTCTAGCCGGTGACCTGGGTGTAAACATGCACACGGTGAATAAAAGCTATCATGAATTGGAAAGCAAGGGTGTGATCCGCATTGTTCCAAAGTCTGGGGCTGTTATTTGTCCACCATCCGAGGGAGAAATTCCGCCATCCCGATTGGATCAGATATCAGAAGAATTGCGGCCGATTGTAGTGGAATCAATGGTAATCGGCATGAGTGAAAAAGAAATTCAAGAATTAGTTGCATCTATTATGCAAAAGGTTAAGGGGGAGTAACAAATGGAAATGACGCTTTTATTTGTCACTGTGGGATTTTTGATGGTTCTGCAAATCACCATTCCTTTTATCGTAAAACGAACGGTGGTTTTTGGTGTAACGATACCTGTTGATGAAATACGGAACGAACAGTTGCTTCATTACAAAAAACTCTACGCATTGTTAACATTTTTCATTTCAATTGCGGCATTGGCTCTCTATTTTATCTGGTCAAAAGACATCCCATCCACTGAAAATCACCTCATTTTAGCAGGCTTATTACTGCCTTTTGTCATCCTATTTATTTCGATGTCCTTTTATTTCTATTTTCATATGAAAGTGACAACACTGAAACGGGAAAAGCAATGGTTCAAGGATCGCAAACAGGTGAAGGTTTCAGAATTGAACCTAAGAACGAAAGATGAAATGCTCCCTTGGATAGTTTATGTAATACCCATGGTGATCACTGCCGGATTAATGGTGTTTACATTGGTGAATTACAATAGCCTGCCGGATCAGATCCCTACCCACTGGGGACCTGATGGAAAGCCAGATGCTTTTACAACGAAATCGTATCTTTCCGCTCTGACCCTGCCACTCGTCTTACTGGTGATGAATGCGATGTTCCTCGGTATAAACGAGCTCACAAGGAATTCCGGGATCAAGCTGAGTGCAGGAAATATAAAGGCATCACGTATCCGCCAGCTCCGTCTCCGTAAGTACACAAGCTGGCTCTTATTCTTCATTTCCATTCTGATAAGCATGCTATTTACATTCCTGCAATTCACCACCCTGTATGAAAATAGCGTCAGCGACCTGCTGATCATCACCATGCCACTGGCCTTCTCTGCACTCGTCTTGATAGGGACGGTCCTTATGGCCATCAAGGTGGGGAAAAAGGATTCGGACCTGGACTTAGAGATCATTGATGAAGGCACAGGCGAAGTGATCAATGCAGATGACGATCAATACTGGAAAGGGGGTCTCTTCTATTTCAACCCTGAAGACCCCTCCATCTTCGTCGAAAAACGCTTCGGAGTGGGCTGGACCCTTAACTTCGCCAGACCCCTCGGATACCTCATCCTGGTCGGACCGCTGCTCGTGATAGTAATCATTACACTCATATAACTTTGAGGGACGGACCTCTCAAACTGAGCGATAAAGTTACATCATCGTTCAGCTGAAGAGGGTCCGTCCCTTTTGTTACGCGATTTCCACCCTTCGATAACACTTGGGACCACTTTCGCTTGTAAATGAATCCGAGGTCCGTCCCTCCTGCTAATCCTCCTGCTACTCTTACTACTAAAAAAGGCTCAATCTCTGGAAATTCGACTTTTGTTATGGACAGATTGTTCGGAATACTATATAAATAGTAGATGGAAACTCACAAAGAAAACGTTTACAACATGAGATGACAAGGAGGATTCTATGTTAGATGTGCTAGACAAGATTAATTCATTCTTATGGGGGACACCAAGTTTAGTACTGTTATTTGGGACAGGCCTTTTCTTAACGTTTATGCTTAAAGGGCTTCAGTTCCGAAAGCTATTGTATGCATTTAAACTTGCTTTTACAAAAGAAGAGCCCTCTTCTTCTGCTGACAAATCGGAAGGGGATATCAGCAACTTCAAAACGTTGATGACGGCTCTGTCAGCGACAATCGGTAACGGAAACATTGCCGGTGTTGCAACGGCATTGACGATTGGCGGACCCGGGGCCATCTTTTGGATGTGGGTTGTCGGCCTTCTCGGTATGGCGACGAAATACGCAGAAGCGCTGCTTGCGATGAAGTACCGTGTGAAAAATAAAAACGGTGAATACTCCGGCGGACCGATGTATTACGTAGAAAAAGGTCTCGGAAGCAAGTGGAAGTGGCTGGCTGTTGCGTTCGCTTTATTCGGTGCATTTGCTGCCCTCGGAATCGGAAACAGCGTACAGTCCAATACGATTGCAGACGTCATGACATCAAGCTTTCAAATTAACAATGTCGTAACAGGAATCGTGTTAGCCGTCCTTACAGGTTTGATCATCTTTGGAGGGATTCAACGGATCAGTACAGTCGCTTCCTTCTTTGTACCGATCATGGCATTCCTGTACATTGGTGGTTCATTGATCATCATCGTACTGAATTATGACATGATCATTCCAGCATTTGAAATGATTTTCCATTACGCGTTCAATCCTGTAGCTGCCGCTGGAGGTTTCACAGGAATCATTATCAGTGAAGCGATCCGCAGCGGGGTTTCACGTGGGATTTTCTCCAATGAAGCGGGGCTTGGTACAGCTGCATTGATTGCAGGTAATGCGAAAACCGATCACCCGGTTAAACAGGCACTTGTCGCTATGACGGGTACGTTCATTGTAACAATTGTCGTCTGTACGATGACTGGTCTGGTCCTGCTGATCACAGGCTTCTGGGATCCGACAGGGGGAGCAATATCGGGTGTCGAGCATGCGCCAAGTCTTGACGGCGGGGCACTGACGAGTGCGGCATTTGGACACGCCCTCGGTACTGTCGGGGAATACATCGTATCGTTCTCCGTCATCTTCTTCGGGTTCTCGACGATCGTCGGATGGTATATGTACGGAGAGAAATGCTTCGAGTATTTGACGAATTATCGCTTTGCAAACTCCTACAGACTCATATATATTTTAGCAACCGGACTTGGTGCCGTTGCGAACCTGGAGCTCGTTTGGGCATTCGCTGATATGTCTAACGCATTGATGATGATTCCGAACCTGATTGCCCTTATTTTACTTTATAAGGTCATCGTTCGTGAAACGAATCATTACTTCAATGAGTACTTGCCCATGATGGAAGCTCAGCCAAGGAAGAAAGCCAGTTAAAAAGAAACCCGGCGTGATCATGCCGGGTTTCTTTTTTATTGAATGACTTAAGTTGAAAATAAACCACCCCTATTACACTTAGTAATGGTTCCTTCTATCAAGCATACCACTTATGCCACATATGATCGTTTCTGCCTCTCACAAAGGCATCCACCCGGTTACGGCCCCAGGACACGGCTCCCGGTGAAGAACGAACGCCTCCCCTTGGTGCTCCAAGGTCTTCCCAGTTGCTCCAGCGGGAACCATTCCACCATTTGTGCCACATGTTATTGTTGTCTCCGCGGACAAAAGTATCGATACGGTTCGGTGCCCATGAAGATGCTGCTGGAGCACCTTCAAACCCTCTAGGCGGTGAACCGAGATTTTCCCAATTACTCCATCTCGAACCGTCCCACCACTTATGCCACATCCGGTCGTTGTTTCCCCTGACAAAGCAATCAATCCGGTTGGATCCCCAGGATACCGCACCCGGTGAATCCCTCAAGCCGCCTCTTGGAGCGCCAAGGTTCTCCCACTGGCTCCAATTCCTTCCATCCCACCATTTATGCCAAAGATTATTGTCATATCCCTGAACGAATACATCCAATCGGTTGGCTGCCCAGGATGAAACCGTTGGATCCCCCTTGAAGCCCCTTGGCGGTCCCCCGAGATCTTCCCATTCATTCCATCTCGAACCATCCCACCACTTATGCCATAGAGTATCCCGATTCCCTCTTACAAACGTATCAATGCGGTTCTGGCCCCAAGACACGGCAGCAGGCGAACTCCTTAAACCTCTTCGCGGGGCTCCAAGGTCCTCCCAATTACTCCAGCGGGAACCGTTCCACCATTTGTGATACATTCTGTCATTCTCACCTCGAACAAACGTATCCAAACGGTTCGCCTGCCAGGAAGCAACAGCCGGCGAACCCTTCATCCCTCGTGGCGGAGCACCAAGATCCTCCCATTCCCTCCAGCTTGCCCGCCAATCAAATGGATATTCGTAGACAGCTTGGTCATAGAATCCTTGATAAGGATCATAGTAGTTCAACTGTTGTGGATAATACGTGAACTCACGTTGTTGTTCGTAGCCTGGATAATACTGTTGATAAGTATGTGGTAAAAGACCATCTTCATATTGGTTTCTGACTTCGGGCCAATACGGATAACATTCATTTTGAAAATCACACGGTACCACAGGATATCGCCGTGGAAAAAACATACCGCATCCCTCCTCTGCATTTACTGTATGCAGGAGCCCAGATGGAGGAGCAAGTACTATTTTTTCCTCAAAAAAAGATCCCCTCCACATGTGGAAAGGACCCTACCGGTTACACTATATACTCTTGGTATCTCTCTGCGTCACTCGTCTTACATTCTAGGGTCAGCTTCGTACCATTTTCTTCATACTCGGTTTCTAACACATTGGCATTCTCATTAAAATAAGAAATCAGATGTCCTTTATCAAATGGAATCAGCATTTGACAGCGTTTATAGTCTTTAAAAATATAACTTCTCACCACTTGAAGCAGTTCGTCGATACCAATTCTATTTTTCGCGGAAAAATAAATGCGGTCCTTTTCCACTCTGGGTATCCCTTCTTCCATCAGTTCAGCTTTGTTAAAAGCATAGATCACAGGTGTATCACCTGTACCGAGTTCTTCAAGGGTTTGATCAGTCACCTTCATCAATTTCTCGTAGTGAGGATCGGAATAATCAACCACGTGAATGATGAGATCAGCCTCCACCACTTCTTCAAGTGTTGAACGGAATGCTTTGACCAGCTGATGGGGCAGTTTGTTAACGAATCCAACCGTATCTGTCAGGAGAAATGCCTTTTTGTCAGGTAAGGTGATGTTTCTAACGGATGTTTCAAGAGTCGCGAACAGCATATCCTTTTCAAACACTTGCTTGTTCTCGTTTGGATGGAATTTTTCTACGAAAGCGTTCATCGTCGTAGACTTCCCTGCATTTGTGTATCCTACGAGGGATACGACCGGGATTTCACTCTTTCGACGCTGTTTACGTTGTGTGGTACGCAAGTCAACAAGCGAATCAAGCTCTTTATTCAATGCTGTGATTTTCTCTTCAATTCGGCGTCGGTCAAGCTCGAGCTTCGTTTCACCTGCACCACGGTTCGCGAGTCCAGACCCTCCACCTTGACGGCCTAATGACTCACGGCGTCCAATCAAACGCGGGAGCATATATTGCAGCTGAGCTACCTCTACTTGAAGTTGTGCTTCCCGGGTTTTCGCACGTTCTGCGAAGATATCGAGAATCAACATGGTACGGTCCATGACTCGAATATCAAGTTTCTCCTCAAGGACACGAATTTGCGAAGGAGACAGCTCATCATTGGAAATAAGCACCTCCGCATCCCACTCTTCAATGAGTGGAAGTAGCTCTTCAATCTTCCCCTTACCAATATAATGAACATGATTGGGCCGGGGCAGGTTTTGTGTCAGTTCACCGACAACATCAATATGCCTCGCTTCTGCCAATCCATTTAACTCAAGCATCGAATATTCGAAGTCATTATTCTTATCCTTTGTATTAACGCCTATGGCGATTGCTTTTAAACGTTCTTCCATTCCTTCGTCACTTCCTATCTTTTAGTGGGTACAGAAAAAAGCACAGGCTTCTGCCTGTGCTTTTCGTAAATGGATTTGAATAAACCGGTGGCGCATGAAGAAGACCGCATTTTCTCCTGGCGTGTTCCCAAGAAAACACACAAATTGGCACCACTCGGAAAGTATTCAATTCTATTTTTAAAAAGAAGAAAGATGAGCCATTCAGCCTCGCTTTCCTCCATTCAACGTCAAATGAAGAATTCCTTTAAAAATAGTCAGACCAATCCCATTTACCCTGCACACAGGCAGAGCCTTTGAACATATTCAATTAAGCGTTCAAATTGCGGATGCGTAGTCTGATTAAAATCAAAAGGAAAACCTCCATTTCTCATAAATTATTATCATCTTACCACAAACAGCTGTGGATGGGAAGATATGGTTTGAGTGGTTTGAGGGACGGACCTTCAAATCTTCTGACCGCAGTTTCCAAAAAGAACTTAGTGAGGTCCGTCCCTTTGGAAACTTACAAGATCTCTTTGAAATCTTTTGCTTGAAGGTCCAGTCGTCGAGCTGCACTTCCGATTTCTTTAAAAGCCAAGACTGCCTGTTCGTTTAGAACCTGGTTATTCGAAATTCCTGACTGCGACCGGATCGTTCCTTCATTGATTTTATTAATTTCTCCTGTGATCCCTTCTACATGGGAGTTCACTTCCTGTATAGAATCCTGCACCCTTGTGGCAAGCTTTCTAACTTCTCCCGCAACGACATTGAAGCCTCTTCCATGTTCTCCGGCTCTAGCCGCCTCGATAGCAGCGTTGAGGGCCAGGAGATTGGTTTGAGTCGCAATTTCCCTAATCGTTTTTACAATATTCCCGATAGAATTTGCTTGTAATGTAAGAGACTCCAGAATTTTGATATTCTCATTAGAATCGTGCACCAGTTTCCCGGTGGCCATAGCCGCTTCTTCACTTCTGGTAATACCCAAATCCGCTTTTTCACTTAACTCTTCTGACATCTTCTGTAATTCAGAAGCGATCATTTCAATAGTTGTTTCCCGTTCCGTAATATCCGTCGCTACCTTTACAACACCTTCAAGCTTTCCTTCTTCGTCATAAACCGGGGTGTATGTTGCCTCTAACCAGAGCAGCATCCCAGTCTTCGTGACCCGTTGAATCTTTTCCTGAAAGCTTTTTCCGTTCCGCAAATTACGCCACAATTGCTTATATTCCATGCTTCCGGAGAACTCCGATGTACAAAATATCTGATGGTGCATCCCAATTATTTCTTCTACATCATATTCCATCGTCCTGGCAAAATTTTTGTTTGCCCAGAGAACTCTACCATCAGCATTGAATTCAATCATTGCCAGCGATTCTTCAATAGCTGCGAGTAAAGCAGATTCCCCAAACACCTGAGTACTTTTTCTTGGTTCTGTTTTAAGCACGTTCCTGACACTTCCTCTTTTTAAAAGATATTAGTAGAGACCAAACAAATATGTACAAAAGAGAAATTAGTAACGTATTAGTACTAAAGAAGACTCCATTGCTTGTGCCGGCCGGTTGCGCCACTCACTCCCATTCACTGACAGCGCCCATCTTCTTCGTGAATGATCTCTGCTTCCAACGCAATATATTTGTAAGACTATCCTACTAACAACACCTTCATATAACAACTGATATCCTCTGAATTTTATAAATTTTTCTCCTATTTGAGGATTTACTGAGATAATGATGCTTCCCACACACACCTGCATGCAAAAAAGACCCCCATCCCACATGCAACCTTAAAATGTAAAGGAAGCAGTCAGATTGGAGGTCCGTCCCTCAATACTTGATCGATACATTCACTTGATCGGAATGGGAGATGGTGATGGGGTGTTGTCCGCTTCCCAGTTTGAGGGTGGCGGATTTGTTTGGGATTCCTTCGTTGTTTACGTCAGTGTCGGATACAGCGGTTTGTTCTGTATATTGCCATTTAACTTCCTCCCCTTGGATGTCCCCTACGTTTTCGGCATTGATGGTCAGGTCCTCCGATGAAGCGAGAACCAGATTGACCCTTGCTGAGCTTGATACTTCCCATGAGCTTGAAATGGTTCTCGGCTTTAATGTGACTTCATTGTAGTCACTTGAGATTTCCAGGGACTTGGATCCCGGGATGACGAGTGTAGCCTCCAACTCTCTCCCTGATTGCATCCAGCCATTGGAGTCGGGAAGACTTTTCAATGTGATATACAGCGTGTCTCCTTTTTGTGTCGTCATCAGATAATCTTCCGGATTCGAAAGTAATGGTTTCCCTTCTGTAAAGGAAGAACGATACGTACCAAACACACTCACTTCTTTATCCGTAACCGTTTCAACCGTTATTGGATAATGACTGGAATCAACGACGATCCGTTTCACATCATCACCGACCTGATGGCTATAAGAAGGAAGGTCCGTTGTCTTCACTTCAGAATCAAAGAACGATTGCATCTGTCCCATCAATCCCGTTGCCTGCAGAACCGTAAATCCGACTCCCAGCGTCCCAATCACAGCCACAAATATGATACTGAGGAAATCATATTTTAATATTGGCTTCTCCTGCTTTGATAAAAATAAGTACACTAAGATTTCTGCCCCTAACACAATCAGTAGTACAGGCCACCAACCTGCTAACACGTACGCTGAATCCCATTTTAAAAGCTGCGATAGCAGTAAAAAGATTCCTAAAAAAAGCAGGGATGCCCCCATTGATATGGATCCGACTCTCCAAGTTCTCATTCTGATACCTCCTCTTTTGAATGGGCTCTTTTACTTCCGGCCACCAATTTGATTCCTCCCCCTATAAGAAGAAGGCAAACAATTCCCGGCTGGATATAGCTATTCATCACATGATATGGATCGATGCCATACGTCTCTAAAATTGGTAGAGATAACGGCATCATTATATTCGTTGCCAGGTAATACACACCAAGGAGCATCAACCCGATCCCCACCCATTTTTGCTGATTGATCAAGTAGGATACAATCGGTGTGTCCTCAAATGGTTCTTTTCCGTGCTTCGTCGCCCTTTGCAGACCATCAAAGAAGCTGTAGAACCAGATGATCGGTACCAGAAAAAGAAAGATTCCCAATCGAAGAACATCTAATATATAGATCGAGAACAAGAATGCAGCCATGAGCTGTATCCCTCTTTTTTGATAACCAAGATACAGATGACCCGCTCCAGGAAACATCGATAAAAATGTGGCGAATGCCTTACTCTTTCTCCCGCCTTCATGCTGGGCTTCCAGGTCTTCCAATACAGACCGGTCCGTCAGCACTTCACCAGCCTGTTTTTTATTCAATAGTTGCATCGTATCGAAAAAATTGTATACCCATACGACAGGGAGAACGATCAAGAACACCATAAACTCCCCTCTCCCCGTCATCGCTGTTACAAATAGAATCATCGCAGCTACTCCGAGGAACGTCGCCAGAAATGTGACTCCCCGGTTCATCAGTCCCAGTTGGAAATGACCTAGTCCTGGTATCATGGAGAGGATGATGGTATAGAAGCGTTCGGTGCTCAGCTGCCCAGAATCACTTTCTACCACCGGTTCTCGTGAAGCTTCATTCGCTTTCAACATTCTTGATGCCACAAGTGCCGTATTAACGATACTGATAAGATATAATAAGAACGCAAACCCGATGGTGATAAAAGCAAAACCATTCCAGTTCAACACTTCCGCTCCCACGAAGGCAACAGGAAATGACGCCATCAATACGAGTATAAACAGGACCCCTCTTAATACCTTACCTAAGTACATCAATCCCACACCGGGTATAAAAGCCAACAAAAACGCAATGATTGGATTCTTCTTTTTATTCATCTTACTCTGCCTCCTGTTCTTCAATTTCTTCAACACTATCCAGTAAAGCCGTTGTTTTATTTAAAATATTTTCTGTAAAGGAAGGCGGCTGATTTCTTTCAAATTCAGTCGTGATCTTCGATAGTTCACCAAAAATACCAGATGCCATCAAAATCAGCGTCATCGCCGTAGCCAGCACATAATGAAACACCTTTTCCTCATACCACTGTTTCTTACCCGGCTTCATCACTGGATTCCTTTCAACCGGAATTTGCTCCATCACCTCTTCTGTAAAGAGGGACGGACCTTCAATGGAAGGAAGACCATCTTGAACCGCCTCGATTGCTTCCATATAAAGACTCATGCATTGATCGCAACTGTATAGATGCTCCTCATATTCGGTTCGCTTATTATCATCCATTTCATCTCTGGCGTAATTCATCCATTCTTCCAACGCAATATGGCTCATATGAAATCCTCCTCCTTCCAATTCTTCCGCATCCAAAGCCTTGCCCGGTACAGCTTTGTTTCAATCGTTTTCACCTGCACATGCTGTTCATTTGCAAGCTCCTGATAGGACTTTTCTTTTATGTAGAATCCTTCAATCACTTCTCTGTAAGATTCGGGAACTTCTTCTAAATGCCTCAACACGAGCTGCTTTTGTTCTTTTCTTAATAATCGTCTTACTACAACATCCTGTGACTCTTTCACAGGGAGGTCGTCGACCAGCTCTTCCTTCTGTCTTGCCTTCCTTCGCTTACAATCAATGGCATGGTTCACCGCAATTCTCGTCATCCATGTTTTGAACCCTTGATGCTCGTACTGAGGGAGAGAGGTGTAAATCTTCATCCATACTTCCTGTGATGCATCTTCCGCATCTTTCTGATTTCGCAGAACCCCGAAGATGCATTTAAAAACATACTGCTTATGCATTTCAATCAACATGCGAAACGCATGCTCACTGCCATTCTTCGCCTTTTCAATTAGCGGATCCACCAACCTCTCTCCCCCTTTCTTCTGGTCTCATAGTAATAGACGAAAGAAAATGGTGAATCCCTACAGTTTTTTGAAAATATTTTTTTGTTGGTGGTGAAGCCTGGAACATTTGATTGGATTCGTAGCTGGTCATGGCTCGTAACTTCACGATTTGGGATTTCGCCGTTAAATTATAGATTTCGCCGTTATATTGAGATTTTCGCCGTTAAAATTAGAATTTCGCCGTTATATTGAAAATATCGCCGTTAAATAAATCTCTCATCGACTCAACAGGAGATTACAAGAACCGGGCAGCGGGTCGATATCTCCTCTTGAATGCACGTTCGCTGATATAATGACAAGGTCCTGAATTTCACTCCCTCTCCCTAATCGAAACAATACGCATTTTGTCGGCCATTCGGTGGAGCGCGATTAAAATTGAAAAAAATCACATTATATATCACTCTCCACCACCCATCTGCCACATCCATCCAGAAAACCACCCTTATTTACCACCTAACACGATTTCTTCATTCCTGATATACTCGTAAAGTACTTATCTTCTTAAAAAAGTGAGTGGATATAATGAAAGAAGGCATTACCTTAATAGTGGAGAGCATTAACAACCTCCATGACATGTTAATAGGAATAACAAGTGATCTCGGTTTCACCCTTACGGATAAAGATTTGCATTTTTGGATTATGGGCATCATCGGAATTTCCGTGTTCTTTTTTGTATACATTGTGTCTAAGATTCTATCGAAGCTTAAGTTCGGCATCACCGCACTGGCTTTCTTCTATACATTGACCTTCATGTTTGTGTTGGTCTTCGCAATCGAGATTCAGCAGGCAATCACAAACCGTGGGCAGATGGAGTTCAACGATGCCATCGTTGGTTTATGGGGATACATTGTTTTTTTCCTCATGTATATTGGATTGGCAGCGATTATTCTACTGATTAAGTTTTTCTATCAAAAGCTTTCCCGGAACAAAGAAAAGACCGTGGAAAGCGACTAGGGTATTGCTCTCCCCGGAATACAAGCAGTTCTTCGAATGGCACTGCTGATTTATCATGACCTATCAAAAAAGGAGCAAACGCCATATGCGCTTGCTCCTCTACTATTTCATTTTACATAAATATTTCAATTCTATTAGATTCCTCATTCAAAAGACTCTCAAGTACTTCGCGCTTAATCCTCATACCACCCGTACGATATCGATTAGAAACCTCTTCTGTCTCCACTTTTTCACCATTAACCACAGTGTGGCTGCTCTTTTCTCCCATGTGATAAGTGAACGTAACAGGTCGATTCATAAATTTGAATTCAAAGGTCAATCCGTCAAATTTCTCTGGTAAAACGGGATCAATGATCAAATCTTCTGCTTCTTGGCGGATGCCCAGGCAGTTGGAGATTAATTGGTTCATGTAGATTCCAGGTCCGCTTGAGTAGATTCTCCAGCCGCCTTTCACCGGTACGGTCCCTGCGCGCAGCTCGTTGAAGCGTTCTTGCGCCTCGTATCGAGTATTGAATTTACCGTCGGAGCTGCTGAAGTATGCGTTGCTTTGTCTTCTTTCAGCGTTTGGAACGACTTCAGTCAACCCGACCGGATTGATGATTTCAAGTCCCTTCCACACTTCTTCCGTATTTCCGAGCTTCGCCATTGCTTCAACAAAGCGAATATGAGCGTGAACATATTGCAGACCGATTTCGCGGCCGAAATTGGCTGCTTGTTCTGCCCGTTTGAAGTGTGTGCTTATTCCACCTTTGTAGTTTGCAGGGCGGTTCATTAATCGGACTCCGTCTGGACAATATAGGTGTTCCTTTACCAATTGGTAATGGGATTCTGCTTGTTCCGGCGTGAATAATTCAGAGATGATACTGCGGTTCATCGGCAGCAGTCGATACTCGATGCCTGTTTTCGTGTCCGTCGGGTGAAGCATTAATTCTGCATGGGCCGGATCTTCCATGTACACGAAGCCTGGTATCACATCATTTTGTAAAATATAGCGATTATAATCATTCTGTATTCCTGATGCGAGTGCTTTGAATTCCGAAGCTTCTTCATCCCTGACTCCCTCAAGTACGTTAGACAATTGATTCAATACCTGATAGGTAAGGGCTACTGTCCAGCTGCTCGCCATGAATTTTTTCAGCTGGGAGTTTGCAGGTTGAAGCGTATCATCCCAGTCCCCATCGCCGTATGACGAAAGGAATGTGTCATGCAAGAAATGTTCTTTAATGTAGGTGATTTCTTTATGAATATGGTGTAATAGCGTCGCCTTTCCTTCCGATAAATCAAAGCCATCCCGGGTCGTATAAGGGATTTCTTCCTCCAGAATACTGTAATCATTGGTTGCTGCGATATAGTCACCGACAACTTTTAATGGCCAAACGATGATATCTCCATGACTATCATCCTGCTGGATCTTGAAGTAACGGTCAAACATGAACCATTGCGGCCAATTACCGTTGTCTTCATATTGATGAGAATAGACGGTTTTGATGATATCTTTCACACTTTGGTAGTTGTGAGTGGCCATGAAATACTCCGTCGGGCCCTGACACACATCCCGGGTTCCCCAAGCCGCTCCGCCGTATTGCTCCAGTCCATGGGGCACCGAGAAATGGACAAGCATATTGTGTGTGTACCACCATGTTAAGGAATTGACTTTGGCCAGTTCACTTGGAATCTCCCCATGTTGAGAAAGCTTGAATCCATTCATCACTTGATGATAGTACTCTCGATAGCGCTCAATTTCACCATTCATATCAGACTCTTCGAATTCTCTATCTTCCCCGTGAAGAAGACCTTGAAGGGTCATGGTCCATTCTGATGTCGCGGTTAAGTCGAGTACACAAAGAGAGGCGCTTCCAGCTGGGACGTTCTTACCCAATCTTTCCTCGTTCCCGATGCTCATGTCAGCCCCATCGACCTTTATTCTGTAACACAGGTCAGGGTACGTTTGGCTGCTTTCAGATTGAGAATCAGCCGAAATAGAGAGGATATCCCCATTTTTTTCAAGCTTATAAGGGACTTCGTATTCATTGTTGTTCATTGTAATCTGATTCGAAACAAGATAACGGTACTGTTTTCCGTTCTCAGATCGTACGTACAGTCGGACTTCAGGCGTATCAACCGTCGTATAATTTGTAATGATGATCGTGTCATCCTGTGTCTTGTAATACCAGCGCGCATAGTTGAAGCCTAATTCAAACATGGAAGGCATGGTTAATAAACGATACACTCCTTCAACCTCAACATAAATGCGCTGACCGGACGTTTTCATGACGTTCAAATGATTCCGGGTATTCGTTATCATCTTGTTAAACGATGTATTTCCAATCACGAGTTGGGAGTTGAATACTCCGTACATGAAGGATGTGGATGTGATGGTCCCTTCCTTCAGCTCATGATTTCCTCCAGACATGAGGATGTGCCCATGAGGGCGTTCAACAACCAATTCTTTTTCTTTTAACACGACATGTTCGTGGGTGTCTGTGAAGAAGGAAAGCAAACGGTCACCATCCCATTCTTCCGTATGACGCTCGGTAAATAGACCATCAATTTCTTCTTTGGACATTTCTTCCGTTTGAAGGGGTTCGCCAATTTCAGGTGATAGCGCAACTTTTTCGAGTGGAGCACTGAACTTCTCATGAAGCTGCTGTACTCCTGCCCATGCATGTTCCACTTCTTGTTGATATTCTAACGTCGTGATCGCTTCAGAATGGTTTTCTTTAAATAGACCGTAGAAGACAAAATGTTCTTGTTCTGATAATCGGACCTTCTCTGATTGCAGGGCCGTATAAGCAAATTCATATTGATAGACTTCGTTTGCCAATGAAGGCTGCGTCAAGATTTCAGGTTGGTTTGTTTCCTTGTAGGATAAGCCGAAAAATTGGAATCCGTCCGTCGAGTAGCCAACCGTCTTTCCAATGGACCCTTGTTGAATATAGGGAAAACCATTCGATTGTGGTTGGTTTTGACGGGAACAGACGACAAATCCTTTTTCATCATCTTCAAATACCTTGTGATCCACGTATTGGGACATATAGGCTTCATTGGAGCGGACGCCGCCTTTATCTGCCAATCCTAAATCCTGTCCATAAATGACATCGATCTCCGCGTCCTGTCCGTCTACCATCACATCCCAGAACCAAACTCCTGTTTGTGACAATGTAAACGTTACTTCGTATTGAAGAGCCTTATGGTTACCTGACCATTTCACCTGTGATTCTGAAAATCGTACCTCACTCGTTGATTGAACACCGATTAATGGGACAATCTCGATTTCGGATGATTCATAGATTCGTAAATAAAGATTGTTTAACGAGCCATCGATGGGATTCGTCAATAATTGATTGATCATGGTAGATGCATGGTTTATTTCAAAAAGATCGCCACTATTTAAAAAGGTGAATTGAAGATCACCGGATGTAAGCTTTTGTGTAGAATTCATTCTGTTCCCCTCGTTTCGTCTATTTTACTAATGTAAAGGATTTCTCCATTCCTTCTTTGCTATGTGGACCTACATAGGCAATAAATGTCCCCGGGTCACTGTCAAACTGTAAATCTGAATGATGATATCGAAGCTGTGGTTCCGATAAGACAAAGGAAACATGCTTCGATTCTCCTGGTTCCAGGACAATTTTTTGGAAGTCCTTTAGTTCCTTTAATGGTCGAATCACTTCCCCACTCACATCCCGTACATAAAGCTGAACGACTTCCTCGCCTTTCATAGAGTCGCTGTTTGTTACGGTAACAGAAACGGTAATCGGCTGATTGGGTTTCATAATGGATTCTGAAAGAGTCATGTCACTATAGGAAAATGTGGTGTAACTTAAACCGAAACCAAACGGTAGAAGCGGATCATTCGGAATATCCAGGTATTGTGAAACATAACGGACCTGGGCATCCGGTGCTCCCTTTGGCCTTCCTGTATTATAGTGATTATAGTAAACTGGCACCTGTCCTACACTATATGGGAAGGACATGGTCAGGCGGCCGGACGGATTTTCATCCCCGTATAATAAGTCAGCAACCGCTGCCCCGCCTTCCGTTCCAGGGTACCAGGCTTCAAGGACCGCATCGGCCTGGTCGATGACCCCATGTAAATCCAGGGGTCTACCATTAAATAGAATGGCCACCATTGGTTTATTTAATTTCTTTAAGCGCGATACAAGTTCAAGCTGGGCATCAGGTAGTTTGATATTCGCTCTACACCCTGCCTCCCCACTCATTTCAGAATCCTCTCCAAGTGCCAGTACGATGATATCTGCTTCTTCCGCCACTCTCTCTGCCTCAAGCAATTGCTCTTCTGAAACCGATTCGATTTCAGAACCTTTTGCGATTGTCAGGTGAGAAGATTCCACTTTCATCTTCATTCCATCCAATAATGTCACGGCATCTTCTTTTGATCCTAACCATGACCAAGGCCCCAGGATGTCACCATTTTGAGCAAAAGGTCCAATAAGTGAAATTTTCTGGTTCCGTTTTAAAGGTAAAACGCTCTCATTTTTTAGTAGAACGCAAGACTTTGCTGCTAGTTTACGAGCTGACGCGCGGTGTTCAGAGCTTAACACCACTTCTTGTTCAAGCTTTTCATCTGCACCGCGATAAGGATTCTCGAATAACCCTAACTTTTGTTTAAGCTCTAAAATACGTAAAACGCCTTCGTCGATGATGGATTCATCTACTGCTTTTTCTTCCACCAGCGTTTTTAAATATTTCACATACGTCGAAGTCATCATTTCGATATCAACACCGGCTGTAATTGCTTTAAGGGCAGCTTCCTTCTCATCCTCTGCCACACCATGGGGAATCATTTCTTTCACTGCTCCCCAATCCGATATAAGAACTCCCTTGAATTCCATTTCTTCTCGAAGTATGGATCGCATAAGCTTTTTATTTCCTGTAGCCGGTATCCCAAACACCGTATTAAAAGCGGTCATGACCATTTCACAGCCTTCATCAAGAGCCGCTTTGTATGCCGGTAAATAGGTTTCCCTGAGTTCCCGCTCCGACATATCGACCGTGTTATAATCTCGGCCGCCTTCCGCTGCACCATAGGCGGCAAAATGTTTGACACAAGCTGCCACACGATTATGATCCTGAGTTAGATCCTTCCCTTGAAATCCTCTTACAAACGCTCTGCCAAATTGGCTGTTTAAAAAGGAATCTTCTCCTGTAGACTCCATCACTCTTCCCCAGCGAGGATCGCGGACGAGATCAACCATTGGAGCGAATGTTACGTGAACACCGGATACAGAAGCCTCTTTTGCAGCAATTTCTGCACTCTTCTCCGCTAACTCCAGGTCCCATGAGCATCCGATCCCAAGAGGAACCGGGAAGATCGTTTTGAAACCGTGTACAATATCAGACATGACTAATAAAGGAATGCCCAGTCTGTTTTCTTCCATATGAGTGCGTTGAATGTTAATAACGTTCCTTGCACCAGAAGCTCCCAATACGGATCCAGTATTTCGGACAACTTCCTCGTCGATCCCCATGTCGACCATCGGGCCGGTAATTTCACCTTGATCGCTTGCCCCTTTGAAAAAAGGCGTAGCAAGCTGGGTAAGCTGAGCAATTTTTTCATCCAGTGTCATTTGGTTAAGTAATGCAGTCAGTTTATTTTCATTCATAAGTAGAACCTCCAATTGGGTTTTTCATTTTGGTTCTTTCTAGTTATTGAAACGTTTCGATTAACAATTGAAGAAAAGTATAAAGGTAAATGGTTGGTCAGTCAACTATGGAATCCCACCATACTATACTTCTTAAAACCTTGTTATAACAACAAATAATATAATATATATATAGGTATAATATGGAATGAAACTTAAAATTCTAGTATTTTTCAGAAAAGTATTGAAAGCGGATACACCTTTGATTATAATATAGTTATCGAAACGTTTCAATAACACCTGGTAAGATATTTTCCCTAATATGAAAATATCTCTTACCACCTCTGATTCAATTTTTTTAATAGGGTTTCAAACTAATAGAAATGGAGATGAAGATATGAAAAAGAAAACATGGTCTTTCTTAATGATTTGTGTGCTGGCGCTATCTACTGTTTTAGCAGGCTGCGGTGGCAGCGAGTCAGAAGATGGAAAGAAAACGATTACTGTCTGGGCAATGGGGGAAGAAGGTAAGAAGCTTAGTAAACTTGCTGAAGAATTTGAAAAAGAAAACACAGATATCAAAGTAAAGGTACAAGCGATTCCTTGGGAAACAGCTCATGACAAACTATTGACAGCAGTTGCTTCAAAAAATGGACCTGATGTTCTTCAACTGGGAACAACATGGGTTCCGGAGTTTGCAGATGCAGGAGCGTTGCTTGATCTGACTCCATATTTAGAAGATTACCCGGATTTCAAACCTGAGAACTATTTCGCGGGTTCTGCGGACTCTATGACCTATGATGATCAAGTTGTCGGGATTCCTTGGTATATCGATACTCGTGTTTTATACTACCGAACTGACCTGTTAAAAGAAGCAGGATACGATCAAGCTCCTGCTACTTGGGATGAAATGAAAGATGCAGCGAAGAAATTAAACGACAGAGGCGATGACGTTTACGGCCTAGATATCGACCGCAACGACCAAATCACACCGTTTATCTTTGCTTGGCAAAATGGGTATGAATTTGAAGGTAAAGATAAGATGAATTTCGATAGTCCGGAATTTAAAGAAGCGATGGAATACTATACAAGCTACTTTAAAGAAGGAATCAGCCCTACTACTGAAGGAATGGATATTGTTCAAGCGTTTAAAGATGGCGTGAAACCGATGTTCTTCAGTGGTCCATGGATGATCAATATCATTAATGACCAGGCGCCGGACCTTAAGGATAAATGGTCAGTGGCTGTTATGCCGAAGAAAGAAAAGAATACATCAAGCATGGGTGGAGCAAACTTCTCTATCTTCCATAATTCAGAGAATGTAGACGAGTCCCTTAAATTCATCTCCTATGTGAACGAAGTGGATACACAAATGGAATGGCTGGAAATGTCCAATACTCTTCCATCAAGAAAAGAAGCATGGGAAGAGCCTAAATTAAAAGACGATCCACTATTATCCGTGTTCGGGGAACAGCTGAAATCGACTAAAGCTTCTCCACAAATCAAAGAGTTTGAAAAGATCGCACAGGAATTCCTTTCAACAATTGAGAGAGTTACCGTTGGCGACGCTGACTTAGACAAAGAATTAGAACAGTTTAATAAAAAAGCAGAAGAAATGGTAGAAGAGTAAATCGAGTCATTTAAGACGAAAATAAATGAAACAAACGCTTCTATTACGAAGTCATAGTAAGGTACATTTGGAGTTACAGGCATATGGATCACACCTTTGCCTGAGCTCCATTTTTAGCAAGCTGTCCTTTACGAAGCGTAGTTTTAGTTAGGTGGGATATCATGGGCAATGGATTCAAATTCAGTAAAAACAATAAACATCCATATGTGTTTATAGCTCCTGCGGTTATCATATTGACTGTCTTTAGTATCATTCCGATCATTGTAGCGTTCTTTATAAGCTTTACAGATCTTGACTTAAAGGGCTTAGCCGATTGGTCCAACATCAGTTTCATCGGTCTTGAGAATTATTCCAAATTGATAACGGATGATTTATTTCATAAGTCGATCATTAATACGTTGTTTTATGTTGTCATCGGCGTTCCCCTCGTCATTATATTTTCATTGGGAATCGCCTTATTGCTGAACTACGGAACAAGCTCGTTGTTCAAAGTGTTTCGGGGCGTATACTACATGCCTTCCATCACAAATATCATTGCCGTCGCAGTGATTTGGGGATTTCTTTACAATACAGAGTACGGGTTGTTCAACTACCTATTATCACTATTAGATGTGGATAAAATTCCTTGGTTAGGAGAGCCAACGATTGCGAAACTATCGTTGATTGTTTTAGCCGTATGGAAGGGAATCGGAATCAATATGATCATCTTCCTTGCTGCCCTGCAAGGAATTCCAAAATCCTATTACGAAGCGGCTGAAATGGATGGTGCCAATCGATTGCAGGTACTGTTCAATGTCACGATTCCATTATTGAGGTATGCTACCTTCTTCGTGACGATCACCACCCTGATTGGCTGGTTGCAATTCTTCGAAGAACCATTTGTCATGACTAATGGCGGTCCATTGGACGGTACGATCTCCATGGCATTATTCATTTACAAAAAAGGCTTCCAATTCAGTGAATTTGGTTATGCCGCAGCCGGTTCCTTTATTCTATTTATCTTTATCATCATGATTACGCTATTCCAATTCAAGCTTAGAAAATCTGATACAGAATATTAATTCTGAAAATTTATTAGTATCGGGGCTGAAACAATGAAAGCAAATACAATGAAACGAAAAACCGAAAAAACGCTGGTAGCCTTACTCATGATTCTTGGTGGAATCCTTGTTTCCATCCCTTTCATTTGGATGATTTCAAGCTCATTCAAACCTGAAAGTGAAGTACTGCAAATTCCACCTACCCTGTTTCCAGAGAATCCTACATTGGAAAACTATCTTAACTTATTTGAGAGCATGAACTTTGGTGTGTATTTAAGAAATACTCTTGTCATCGTCTTATTTTCCTTTTTAGGATTATTCTTTAATGCCATGGCTGGTTATGGATTTGCAAAGTTTCATTTTAAAGGGAAAGAAAAAATCTTTTATATAGTGCTTGCAACCATGATGATTCCTGCACAAGTAACGATGATTCCCGTTTACCTAATTTTAAATGAGATGGGCTTGACCAATACGATGGCCGGGATCATCCTGCCCGGGCTAGCAGCTGCATTCAGTATCTTCCTATTTAGACAGTTTATGACGACGATTCCAACTGATTTGCTTGAAGCAGCCCGCCTTGATGGGGCAGGAGAATTCTATATCTTCTTTAAATTAATCGTTCCCATTGCGAAGCCGATCTTTGCTGTACAGGGAATTCTGACGTTTATCGGAGCATGGAACAGCTTCCTATGGCCTTTGATCATCGCCAATGATGAAAGCCTCTACACCCTTTCAGTAGGACTATCCCTCCTTCAAGGGCAGTATGCGAATAACTTTGGTCTTCAAATGGCTGGGGCTGCGTTCATGGTCGTACCGATTATCATCATCTTCTCTTTCTTCCAGAAGTATATCGTTGAAGGGTTCACGATGTCGGGGATTAAATAGTAAATGGGAAAACCTCCCCCTCTACTAGTAGAAAGTGTGAATGACTATACTATAAAGGTATAATGGATTTAACCATTAAGATGGATGAACAACCGCTATTCATATAGCAATCATAGGATGTGAATAAATGGCAACAATCAAAGATGTGGCAAAGCTTTCAGGAGTAGCCGTTTCAACGGCCTCTTACGCTTTAAATAACAGCACAAAAGTAAGCGAAGAAACAAGAAAAAAAGTATTGGATGCAGCAAAACAATTGAACTACCAAAAGAACGGACTCGCATCCGATTTAAAACGGACCAACACGAATACCATCGCCTTGATTCTTAGCGATTTATCAGGTCCGTACTATTCTGAATTAATTAAAGGCGTCCAGGATGTGACATCTACCAATGGGTATGATCTCATAGCCTGCAGTTCAATTGGCGGTGCCCAATCTACGGCCATTAAATTTTTGAAAGAAAAACGAGTCGACGGGGTCATCATTCTAGCCCATAACATCACAGACGAAACGATATTGGAATCCACTCGCGAAGGATTCCCTATCGTCGTACTGGACCGGGATATTAAACATGACTATGTTCTCCAGGTGGAAGTCGATAATGTCGAAGGTGGATTTCAGGCTACAGAACATCTGATTAAGAAAGGTCACCGGAATATTGCTTATATTAGCGGACCTTATAACTCCCATGACAATGAACTCCGCTTCCAGGGCTTTAAGCAAGCCTTGGAGAAACATGATATTCCTTATCGCTCTAAATGGAAAACATCAGGCGGATTCACACGTGAAGGCGGATATAAAGCAACGAAAATGCTCATTGCCCAACAAGATATCCCCCAGGCAATCTTTTACGCCAACGATGAAATGGCCATTGGTGGATTACAAGCTCTATCCGAGAAAAATATCCGGGTGCCGGAAGATATCTCGATTATCGGATTCGATGATATTCAACTGGCAGAGTACGTATCTCCCCCATTGACCACCATGAGGCAGCCGAAATACGAAGCCGGCGCACTCGCTGTTCACCTTATCTTTCAGAAGCTTGCTAAAGAGGAAGTCGATCCTTATTATAAGTTGACGACTGAATTGGTGGAACGGAAATCGGTGAAGGACATTAAGTAGACTTGAGAGAAGCAAACCCGTGAAGATGGGTTTGCTTTTTTCGTCCCCTTCGTGAAACACCTCTAAAAGCTTACGTATCCCTCTTATTGCAATTAACCCTTCCACTCTTACTAGAACCCCCTCCACATTCCGTTAACAAAACCTTCACAAATACTGGGTACATTGTGTGATTGAGATGGTATTTTACTGGGTATACAATGGAGAGGAATGATTATTCATTCCGTATTTAACCATGAAAGGCTGAATCCTTATGGCAACTGCAGTAAATAAACGAGACAGCATTATATCAAGCGCTTTGGTTCTTTTTGCTGAGCGTGGATATGACGCAACGACGATTCCAATGATTGCTACATCGGCAGGAGTTGGAGCCGGTACCATCTATCGTTACTTTGAAAATAAAGAAGTCCTTGGCAACAAGCTTTTTCAAGAGTATGTAAGGATATTTACGGAAACTCTTGAAAATGAATTCCCGTATGATGAAACCATTCGGGATCAATTTCATCATATATTTAAAGCCATGATTCTATTCACAACAAAACAAAGCCAAGCACTTTATTTTATTAAAACACATAGCAGTGCCCACTTTTTAGACAAAGCAAGTCATGATAGCTTTCAAGGACTCCTGGATATCCTAAAAAATTTCTTTGATTCAGGAAAAGAGAAAAAAGAAATTAAGGAGCTTCCATCCTCCGCTTTGATTGCCATCGTTTACGGAGCGTTTCTTGAGCTTCAACGATTGGTACGTATTGGGGAGCTGGAACCGGAAGCAAAACTATTAGAAGATGTTGAAGAAAGTATGTGGGACGCTGTACGGTTACATGAATGAGAAATGATTTGTTTCTCATTCACCAAACGGAATGAACGTTCATTCCGTAATAAATCTTTAAAAAGAGGTGCTACTAAATGACAAATTCAAACCAACTACCGCAGCCAAAGACGTATGGACCCCTTGGCAGTTTGCCGGTCATCGATAAAGACAAACCTCTTCAATCCTATATGAAGCTTGCAAGAGAGCTCGGCCCGATCTTTCAGTTTCAATTTCCAGGGCGCATCAGTACGTTTGTATCGAGTGCCTCCCTTGCTGAAGAAATTTGTGACGAAACACGATTTGATAAGAAAGTCGGCCCTGCCCTGCAAAAAGTAAGAGCATTTGGCGGCGACGGCCTTTTCACAAGCGAAACGACGGAAAACAATTGGAAAAAGGCGCATAATATCCTGCTTCCAAGCTTCAGCCAGCAGGCAATGAAAGGCTATCATGCTAAAATGGTCGATCTCGCTACCCAACTTATTCAGAAGTGGGCCCGCTTAAACCCAGCTGATGAAATCGATGTTCCTGAAGATATGACTCGCTTAACCCTGGATACAATTGGTCTCTGCGGGTTTAATTACCGCTTTAACAGCTTTTACCGGGAAAACTCCCACCCATTTGTCGACAGTATGGTTCGGGCAATGGACGAAGCCATGAATCAAACGCAGCGACTTGGTGTTCAAGATAAATTGATGGTTAAATCTAGAAAACAATTCAAGGAAGACATTCAATACATGTTCAACCTGGTGGATGAATTGATTGCGGAACGGAAACAAAATGGTGATCAAGGTGAGGATGACCTGCTCTCTCATATGTTAAAAGGGATCGATCCGGAAACGGGTGAAGCGTTGGATGATGAAAACATCCGTTTTCAAATCATTACGTTTTTAATTGCAGGACACGAAACAACGAGTGGTCTACTGTCCTTTGCCATTTACTATCTCATGAATAATCCGGAAAAATTGAAGAAAGCACAGCAAGAAGTGGATGAAGTGCTGGGTGATGACGTTCCAGATTATAAACAGGTGAAGAAATTGAAATATGTTCGTATGGTGCTTAATGAAGCTCTTCGTCTATGGCCCACCGCACCGGCATTTTCCGTTTATGCAAAGGACGACACGACGCTAAACGGGAAATACAAAGTTAAAAAAGATGATGTATTCACCCTTATCATTCCTGAGCTTCACCGTGATCCATCCGTTTGGGGAGATGACGTGGAATCGTTTAGACCAGAGCGTTTTGAGGACCCGTCTTCGATTCCCTATCACGCATATAAACCTTTCGGAAACGGGCAACGCGCCTGCATCGGACAGCAGTTTTCCCTTCACGAAGCAACTCTTGTTCTTGGCATGGTTTTGCAGCACTTTGACCTGATTGATCATAGTGACTATCAATTGGTTGTTAAAGAAACCTTGACCCTCAAGCCAGATGATTTAAAGATGCGCGTGTCTCCTCGGAAACCGGAAATGTCCTTTACGACTGCATCTTCTGAGGAAGTGAAATCCGAAAAAAAAGCAGCACCAGCTTCTATAGAGTCGTCTCATGGTACACCCCTCTATATTCTGTTTGGTTCAAACATGGGGACAGCTGAAGGAATCGCCCGCGATCTTGCTGAAACAGGTCGTCAACAAGGTTTCATTACCGAGGTTGCTCCTTTAAATGATTATACAGGTGGACTCCCTACAGAAGGGGCGGTTCTCATTGTCTCTGCTTCCTATAACGGAAATCCACCGGACAATGCGGACGAATTCGTTTCTTGGCTAAAAGAAACCGAGGAAGGAACACTGAACGATGTTCGCTATGCGGTATTTGGATGTGGCGATCACAACTGGGCCACTACGTACCAACGCATCCCTACCTTCATTGATGAGCAGATGGAACAAAAAGGGGCTCAGCGTCTGTCGAAAATCGGGCATGGAGATGCAAGTGACGATTTTGAAGGAGATTACGAGAAATGGTCGGAAGCACTTTGGCCAAACCTGGCGAAAGAATTGAACATTGAACTTCATCAAAACGGAGAAGAAAGCAGCTCGATGACGATGAAGTTTGTCAGTGATGTCAGTGACACACCACTGGCTCGCACCCACCACGCCTTTACATCGGTGGTAAGTAGAAATATTGAATTGCAGCACGAGGAAAGCGGAAGGAATACAAAACATATTGAGTTGACTCTTCCAAAAGGTGTTGATTATCAGGAAGGAGACCATCTTGGGGTGCTTCCACGGAATCCGAGCGCTCTTGTTGAGCGAGTGCTCAGTCGATTCAACCTGAACGGTGAGGACTATGTACAACTTACCGGAGATACGGGAAAAGCAGTCCACCTTCCCACAGAGAAGCCAGTGAATCTTAAGGAATTACTCTCTAATTATGTGGAATTCCAAGAACCCGCCACCCGTTCGCAAATCCGGGCACTTGCTGTTCACACGGTATGCCCTCCCCATGTAATAGAGCTTGAGGAGCTATTGGAGGATGAAACGTATAAGAGGGAAATTCTCGGTAAACGGATTACCATGCTGGACCTGGTCGAAAAGTACCTTGCCTGTGAAATTCCGTTTGAAGGGTTCCTGCTTTTACTCCCGGCACTAAAAGCAAGATACTATTCTATTTCAAGCTCTCCCCTCTACAAAGAAGGAGAAGCGAGCATCACGGTCAGCGTCGTTCGCGGAGAAGCATGGAGCGGAAATGGAGAGTACAAAGGAATTGCATCAAACTATCTGGCGGAACGTTCCGAAGGCGATAAGGTAGCGTGCTTCATCTCGACACCTCAATCGAACTTCCAGCTTCCTGACGAAACCGAAACACCAATCGTCATGATCGGACCTGGAACAGGAATTGCACCATTTAGAGGATTTATTCAGGCTCGCCGCATTCTTAAAGAAAAAGGAGAAACGTTGGGTGCAGCCCATCTTTACTTCGGATGCCGCAATCCTGAACATGATTTCTTATATCAAGAGGAATTGGAGAAGGCCGAACAAGATGGAATCGTAACTCTTCACACCGCTTTCTCAAGATGCCCTGGTCAAGAAAAGACGTACGTCCAACACCGATTGGCGGAAAACGCTAAAGCCATCCTTCCTTTACTGAAAGATGGCGGCCGCTTATACATCTGTGGAGACGGTGGTAAAATGGCACCCGATGTGGAGAACACATTAGTGGAAAACTATATGCACCTCTATCAAACAACGAAAGAAGAAGCTGCCGCATGGCTGGGATCACTTGAAGAAGATGGTCGATATGCCAAGGATGTTTGGGCAGGAGTGTAATGAAAAGGAGAGCAGCGGACCTTTAATGGGTTCGCTGTTTTGTTTTGTGAGGCTGCAGGAAATCCCGAGATCATTTAGAGATGCTATTGAATCCTTAGGTGCCTGGCACTAATTTTTTTAGAACCTAGTACTTCCCCTCTTATACCTCATTCAGTGTAACGTTCGCCGTTAAATTTGAAATTTCGCCCTTAAATCCTGGATTTCGCCGTTATATTGAAAATTTCGCCGTTATAATCAGAATTTCGCCGATAAATTGATTTCTGCTCCAATAGCGAGGCTGGGACAAGCAACAATTTCCGCTTGGTGCCACCTCTTGACTACTATCATTCGCTGATCTATTCGAGATTTCGCTGATAAAATCAATATTTCGCTGATAATTCTATCTCTGACGACAAAATGCCCCCGCACACCCCACCAATCTGACTTGCAACACCATAAACTACAACCAAATCAGCAATAATCCGCAGCAAACCCATCAATATTCCTGCTTCCCCCTCTATTTTTCACATACCCTTCACTCCTTTACTCACAAAAAAAGAGAGCTCCCAAAATGAGAAGCCCTCCCTTCACTATTTCCCGCCTGTGAATGATATTCCTTTAATAAAGTAGCGATTAAAGAATGCATACAGAAGGAGTACTGGCAGAGTAAAGACCATGGATGCCGCCATGATGTAGTTCCAATAGCTGACGTATTGGCCTTTAAAGGTGTTTAACCCTAATGGCAGTGTATACATTTCTGTATCGGTCATGACAATCAATGGGGTCATGAAGTTGTTCCAGAATCCCATGAAGACAAAGATTGCTTGTGCTGCCAAGGCTGGTTTTGCTAATGGTAAAACCACCTTGAAGAAGATTCCGAAACGGCTGAGACCATCGATTTGAGCGGCTTCTTCCAGTTCTTTCGGGAAATTGATGAAGAACTGTCTCATCATGAAGATGAAGGTTGCATTGATCATTGCCGGTACAATCATCCCTTGATACGAGTTAAGCCAGCCGATTTCTTTTAAAATTAAATAGTTCGGTATCATCGTGACTTGCGCCGGAATCATCAGGACAGCAAGGATCATGATGAATAATGCCTTTTTCCCTGGAAAGCTTAAGCGCGCCAAGGCGTATCCAGACATGGAGTTAAAGATGATATTCAATGCTGTCCCGATTATTGCGATGAATAAACTATTGAATAACCATCTCGGAAATAGCTCCTGCTCAATGAAAATCTGTTTATAATTATCCAATGTGAAATTCTTCGGTATGAAATTCATCGTTCCACTGATGATTTCTTCTAATGTTTTAAAAGAAGAGGAGAGTGCCCATAAGAATGGAATCAGAGTTGTGATCGCATAGCCTATCAGGACAATGTATAGAAGACGCTTACTGAACGTCTTTTTCTTCGAATTCATGCTTCCATCCTCCTTAATAGAGTGATTCTTCTTTAGAGAATTTACGTTGAATCAGTGTCGCCACCAGGATGATTAGAGCAAGCGCGAAGGCAAGTGCGGCTGCATATCCCATGGTGCCCAATGATTTAAAGGCATATTGATAGATTAGGAGGACAACCGTTAATGTCGAGTTATTCGGACCACCGGATCCACCTGAGAAAATATACGATTGATCAAACAGCTGGAACGTTCCGATAACCCCCATGATCACGACGAAAGATGTAACCGGTCTGAGAAACGGAACGGTCACATAGAAGAACTTCTGGATAGCGTTCGCTCCGTCCAGTTCAGCCGCTTCGTATAACGAGTCTGGAATATCCTGAAGGGCTGCAAGATAGATGACCATGAAAAACGGTGCCGTCGCCCAGATGTTCATCAACATAATCGCATTCAGGGCAATGTCAGGATCACCTAAGAAATTATACGTCGGCAAGCCCACTTTTCCCAAAAGGTTGTTGATCAGCCCTTCTTTGTTATACATCCACATAAAGATCAGCGTTAATACGGCTGAAGACGTTAAGGTCGGTAAGAAATAGACAATCCTGAAAAGCTTCTCACCCTTTAATCCTGCGTTTAACGTTGCAGCCAGGACCAATGCCAGAAAGGTTTGTGTCGGTACCACAATCAGTACGTACTTTGCCGTGTTTTTCAATGCGATGATGGCCCGATTGTCTTCCATGATCCTTGCAAAGTTTTCAAACGCAACAAATTCAAAACTCATATCCCCCAGGAGTTGAACCTTATGAAAGGATAAAAAGATGGCATAAAGAATCGGTCCAATAATAAACACCGCTAATACAAATAGCGTGGGAGACATAAATAAGTATCCTTGTCCTGCATCCTGTAATCTCTTCTTAGAAGATTGTTTGTTCATTCTCATCCCTACCTTCTATCTGTCTTAAATCTTCAGCTATTACCTGTATTCTTTCCGCCCAGGTCCGCGTCCAAGACCTCAAAAGAAAGAATACAGTCAATGGTAAAGCTGTACCTGACACATTTCATGAGTGCCAGGTACCTTTAAAAAGATTATTGAATCTCGCTATTCGCTTGTTCTTCTGCTTCTTTCAGTGCTTCATCCAGAGGTCTGTCACCCAGGAAGGCAGCGATAAATTGGTTGTTAAAGTTGTTCATGATGATCGGCAGGTTCTTTCCTTCTGCCCAAACCGTCGCATATGGTGCTCCGGCTACCAGTGCTCCGCGTAATTCATCCTTGTCATACCCTAATTTTTCCGCTACTGACTTACGTGTCGGAAGGGCAAACCCTTTGGACGTCCATGTTTCCATTCCTTCTTTACCAGTCAGATACGAGATCAGCTCCCATGAAGCTTCCTTCTTTTCCGATGCCGCATTCATCACATATCCAACCGTGTAGGCCATTGTTGCTTTTTCTCCATTGATGGTCGGTAATTCAGCTGTTCCGTATTCTACATCAGGGAATGTATCGGCTAGGAACGGGATTGCCCAGTTTCCTTCGATGACCATGGCTGCTTTCCCTTGACCGAACATTTCCCCTCCCCAGTTCGCGCCAACTTCTGATGCCTGAGCAGAGGTTTTGTCTTCGTTATGCTGGTCGATGATCGGCTGAAGGGCATCGACCACTTTGTCTGAAGCAAAGTTCGCCTGATCATCCTTCACGACTTCCCCGCCGGTTGACTGAGCGATGTGATAAAGACGGGCGAGTTCAGGCGCCACGCCAAATCCATAAACACCGTCTTTCGTCAGGGCTTTTGATACTTCACGGAGTTCATCCCATGTTTTCGGAACTTCCACTCCTGCTTCTTCAAACATCTTTTTATTGTAAAATAAGGCTAGAGTCGAATAGTCTTTCGGAAAACCATATGTCTTTCCATCAACTTGGAACGCTTCAAGCATCGGTTTCTCGAAATCTTTCACATCGAAGTCTTCCGTTACGTAATCATCCAGCGGCTCCACAACCCCCGTTTCAATCAGGGCAGGTGCTTCCAGTGCATCCAAATAGAAAACGTCAGGACCTTCCCCACCAATCAAACGTGTTTTTAATACGTCCATATACTGCTCAGAAATGACTTCGTGCTTTACGTCAATATTCGGATGCTTTTCTTCAAAGTCAGCAATCGTTTGAGTCAAAAGCTTTTGTTCAGAAGGATTTCCTCCCCAGCCGGCTAAAGTAATTTCGACCTTCTCACCATCTGCTCCATTTGAACTCGTCTTCTCGTCTGATCCACTGCACCCTGCCAAAACCGTTCCCACTAACATCGTCGTAATACCTAGACTCGCGATCCATTTCTTCTTCGCCATTTTCATAACCCCTTTTTTTGATTTATTTAAAATAGGATTGTTATTCCTGGATGTGATTACACTGTCTGCTTTTCTTTCACAATGTCGTAGCCTGTTGAGTTTTCTAAAATGGTGGTTTCTACTTTGTCTCCTTTTCGGGTTAAGGATAGAGACAGTACTCCATCACCAATCGTAATATCCTGCACCGTCAATATGCTCATTTCATCAAGTAAAATCGGATTGAGATGGATTTCTTTTGTAAGACTGTTTGGGAATAAACCTAGCAGGGATTGTATAAAGACAAGTGGTGTCCCCGCTGCCCATGCTTGTGGAGAACATGCGACCGGATACTTTACAGCCTTCCCGATCGTTGACTCATATCCACAGAACAATTCCGGCAAACGATCATACTCGAAGTGGCGGGATGCATCAATCAGTCCACTCATCACCTTCTTCGATTCTTCAGTAAATCCTAATTTACTTAATCCCAGCAAAGTCATGCTGTTATCATGGGGCCAAATGCTTCCATCGTGATAGCTCATCGGGTTATATCCAGCTTCGCCTTTCCCCATGGTACGAATTCCGTACCCTGAAAACATTTTGTCATTCGTTAACGTTTGACTTACTTTTTCAGCGCGGTTCCCTGACATCATTTCAGAATATAAAACATGTCCTGGATTGGAAGTGATCGTACCTACCTTTTCTTTGTTTTGATCAAGGGCGATGGCGTAGAATTCCTGGTCATCCATCCAAAACTCCTGTTCAAATCGTTCTTGCAGGTTTTTCGCTTCTGCTTTTAATCTAGAAGCCGTTTCATTATTCTCAAGTGCTTCATAAACAGCAGCCAATCCCCGTTTCGCCTGGTACACATAACCTTGAACCTCTACTAAGGCGATAGGCGTATCAGCGTATTCCCCGTTTCGATGAACGATGGAGTCCCCGGAATCCTTCCAGCCTTGGTTGGCGATTCCCTTGGATGATTCCTGATGGTACTCTACGAATAAATCTCCATCACGATCTCCATATTGATCGATCCACTCAAGCGCTCTACTCACATTGCCTTCCAGCTTATGGAATGTATCGAAGTCACCCGTCCATTTCACATACTCGGTTAAAAGAACAAGGAATAACGGTGTTGCATCAATCGTTCCGTAATAAGGCGTGAATGGAATTTGGTTCGTATTCGCAAGCTCACCGTAGCGAATTTCATGCATGATCTTTCCTGGCTGTTCGTCTCTCCAAGGATCAACCTTTGTCCCTTGCTCACTGGCCATCGTGAACAGGGTGCCTTTTGCAACCTGGGGTTGGAACGCGATCATTTGAAGGGCCGCAATCAGACTGTCTCTTCCGAATGGAACCCCGAACCAAGGCAGGCCAGCTACAGGAAATTTTCCGTATCCAGTGTCAGTCAATAACACTCTAAGATCAGATAATCCTCTGTCCACAAGGCGTTGAAGCGGCTGGTAATCCGTTTCTACTTTCGTTAACTGAGCAGACCATTCTTTATAAGAGACTTTTAATTTTTGAAGAGCCTCTTCGACAGGTAAAATGTCATCTCTGGTTTCTACATTTTCCAGTGGAACGATCATAAATGTAATGGACTGTTCTTCCTCATGCTGAAGCTCTACCTGGAAGGTAATCTCCCCATTTTCCTTAACGTTTTTCGCTTTGGCATCCCACTGAATTTTTGTGGCACGATTGATATCGTCTGCTCCTTCATATTGGAAGGTGAGGGATTGATCCTCAACGTTCTGACCTGTCCTCTTTCCTACGTTTCCAGTTTGAAATCCGCGTACAATAAACATATCGTTGAAGTCCACGTCTACTTCAACATTCAACTCAAACGATACGGGCTTTGGATAATAGTTTTTCGTCGTAATCGTTTCATATAACACATCATCATAAATAAAGCGCTTACGTTCGATTTCTACTGATTCCCTCCAGAGAATAAGATTTCCATCCTCCTCTTGGTGGGGGTTCGTCGATAGAATCGTAGACATATAGTTTTCTGATCCATCCGAATGTAATAGAATCGGTTTTTCATTATTTATTTTCACATTCAACTTGCTAAGGTACCTCGTGTCATTCTTGTATAAACCAAGTCCATAACTATGATCTGATACGATATCTCCTTGCTCATCTGTAAGAAGAAATAAGTTGTTTTCTTTAATCACTCTGTAGTTCATATTGGTTCCTCCTACTTTCAAAACGCTATTGTTTGTGAATCTCTTTATTGTTTCCCGAAACGTTTTGGAAACAAGGTAAAAAATATATCCGTTGTCCAAAACGTTTCGGATTACCCCCTAAATAAAAGTTGGCTTTTACTCCTCTTCATTTAAGAAGGCTTTCACCAACATTTATTCATTTCTATGATTCGAACTTTCTCTTTTGATTAACTTTGTCTCCAACACCATCCGATGGGTCTTGGACTGATTTGATAACAAATCCAGCAATAACCTTGCCCCTTCATACCCGAGCTGAAACTTATTTTGTTGGATGGTTGTCAGCTTTGGACTAACATATGAAGCTAACAAAATATCATCATATCCGACAATCGAAAGTTTTTCCGGCACCTGTAACTTCAACTCTTTCGCTGCACTCATCGCACCGATGGCCATTAAATCACTTGCGCAAAATAATGCTGTTATTTCAGGATGTGAGGTTAATAATGCGTTAGCTGCTTTCTTTCCACTTTCTTCTGTGAACTCTCCATTTACGACGTAATTGGTATTGAGTTCGACCTGTGCTCCTTGCAAAGCATTTTTATACCCTTCCAATCTCTGCTGACTAACAAACGCAAACTCATGTCCATTAATCATCCCAATGTTCTTGTGTCCATTGTCGAGTAAATGTTGAACGGCTTTTTCAGCTCCTAATACATTATCCGTCGTCACATGACTCACATTCCCGGACTCAAGGGGAATATCAATTAATACGCAAGGAATATCACTTTCGACGACTTCATGTAAATAAGGATCATCGGTTCGAATCCCCTGGATAATGACCCCGTCCACTCTTCTTTCTCTGCAAAGTTGAGTATACGTCTTTTCACGTTGCTTCGAAGAATTGGTGTTGAATAAAACGAGATCGTAGTCAGCACCTGAAACAAACTCATTAATCCCCGCAAGCACTTCCACAATGAAATTATCCTTTACACTTTCCTTCGTAAATCCGGAAACGAGTAATCCAATCGTTTTCGACTTCTTCATGACCAGACTTCGGGCAATCGAATTCGGACTATAATTTAACTCCTTCGCAACTTCTGCAATCTTCCTTCTCGTGTCTTCGTTGACATCAGAATATCCATTTAACGCTCTTGAAACAGTCGTTACGGATACCCCTGCTACTCTGGCAATATCTTTAATCGTAGTCACTTGCACATCTCCCAAAACGTTTCGGATTTCCTTTAACTGAATAATACATCAGCTTGAAAACGATTACAACATTATTTTTCTATAACGTTGTTTTGGTGAGACGTGGGGACAGGCACCCTGCTGGTTGGTCCTTGGTACCCGCTCCTCTTTTCAATGCTTCGTTCGCCGTTATATTTTGGATTTCGCCGTTAAATCCTGGATTTCGCCGTTATATTAAAAATATCGCCGTTAAAATCAGAATTTCGCCGTTAAACGGATTTCTGCTCCAATAACGAAGCGGAGACAAGCAACAATTTCCGCTTGGTGCCTACTCTTGATTACCATCATTTGAGTTTTTGCTGATATAATCCGGATTTCGCTGATATATCAGTCATCCTTAAAAAATGTCCCCCTCTTTTAACACCCAAAGGACTATCCCCTCACCTTTTTTTCGCTGATTGACTCATGAATTATGTGCCGGAACATAAAAAAACAGCGAATGTCACTACATTCGCTGCATGTCTTGGCCTCCTCTTTAGAGAAGGCCCACCAACTTAATTATTTTCTGGCTTCATGAACCTTCAGCATCTTACCTTTGACCGTGGTTTTCTTCATCGCATGCAATACCAGTGAACCTTTACCATTCAAAATCTCCACATACGAAAGGTTTTCCTGAATGGTTATGATGCCGATGTCGTCTGCGGTGACTCCCTCGATTTTTGCAATGGTTCCCACGAAATCGACTGCCCTGATTTTCTTTTTCTTTCCGCCATTGAAGTAGAGCTTCATGATGTCTCTGTTCAACTGCTCACTCTTGTCTGATTTAAAATCAGGTTCGGTGTCTAATTTTCGTTCAAAATCCGCCTTTGCTTTTGCCACTGTGTCCTGTGACGGCGGCTGCAGCTTTGGAATCGTAAACCCGATATAATCTTCAATCTCGGCAAGGAATTTATCTTCATACGGCGTGCAGAAGGTGATCGCTTTTCCTGCTAGACCAGCGCGGCCTGTTCTCCCCGTACGGTGAACATAGCTTTCTTTCTCCATGGGGATATCATAATTGATGACGTGGGTTATATTTTCGATATCAATTCCACGCGCCGCCACATCGGTTGCGATGAGATACCTGAATTCTCCTCTTTTAAAATCGTCCATTACTTCAAAACGGGCTTCCTGAATCATACCGCCATGGATTTTATCCACAGGGTACCCTGAGCGGTCCAACTCTTCACACAATGTATCCACATTTTCTTTTGTTCGGCAAAAAATAATGCAGCTATCTGGATTCTCAACGGTTGTGACGTTTTTCAGAAGAGTTAGCTTATCTTCTTCTTTCACTTCGATCAAAGAGTGATCGATTTTATCTGTCGTAATGCCCGTGGCCTTGATTTCAATATGAACAGGTTTCTTCATATATTTATGGCAGAGTGCTTCGACATCCTTTGGTAAGGTAGCAGAGAATGTCAACGTAACCCGGTCTGTTGGCAGCTCCTGAATAATCGCTTCCACCTGTTCGATAAACCCCATGTTCAGCATTTCATCTGCTTCGTCGATCACAAGGTACGCAAGCTTTTCCAGTGGGAAAGTCCCTTTTTCAATATGATCGAGTACACGACCGGGGGTGCCGACTACGACATGATTTTTCTGCTTAAGCTCAAGCTTTTGTCTATGAAAAGGAGATTTTCCGTACACTGCAGCCGCTTTGATTCGCTTATATCTCCCGATGTTTGTGATGTCTTCTTTTACTTGAACCGCGAGTTCTCGGGTTGGCGTCAGGACAAGAGCTTGAGGCTTATTTTCTTCCCATTCTACCATCTCACAAATCGGAATCCCGAAAGAGGCTGTCTTACCGCTTCCTGTTTGGGAACGCACAACAAGATCATTCTTCTCCAGGGCCAATGGAAGCACCTTGGACTGAACCTCGGTTGGAGCTTGATAGCCTAAATCGGATAGTGCCCTTACAATATCATCACTAAGCTTATAATCCTTAAATTGTTCTATACTCATTTCAATACCTCATTTATTCCTTCATTTAGTCTTATTCTCATAGGAAAGTGTCGATTCTATTCAATGGAAAAATACCCCTTGCAAATTCTTTTCAAATATCTTTAGGTATTCCATCAATAGTGTGTTATGCTTTACCTAACCATTTTTAACTTGTAACATGTTGTCTCCGGGACCGACGAACGCTGTCGGTCCCTTTTTATATCCAAAAGCGGAGGCGGCTTGCCCAGAGGCGACAAGCATAAGGCGAACATGCCGGAAAGGCGTTCTTTGCCTTTTTGGCATGTTTGACTTATGACCTCGAGCCTCTAGCCGCCGGAGCTGGATGTCACCAAAAGCGGAGGCGGCTTGTTCAGCCCCACTCAAATAATCCCCACTAATATCTATTCCCCAACAATAAAAAAAGGACCCTCCGAGAGAGTCCCTTCATCAAAAGCTATTACGCTTTGTTTACATTAGTCGCTTGAAGTCCACGTTGACCTTGCTCAGTGTCAAATGTAACTTTTTGACCTTCGTCTAAAGATTTAAATCCTTCGCCTTGGATAGCTGAGAAATGTACGAATACATCTTCTCCACCTTCGATTTCGATGAAACCGAAACCTTTTTCTGCGTTAAACCATTTCACTGTACCTTGTTGCATAATTGTTTCCTCCTGTGTGGATTTGAATCCACGATTTATTACTATCGTTGCTCAATTAGATATCAAAGGCGAAAAGTTTAAATACTTTCTTTCCTTACAGACCGAACAAAAATAATTCTTCCTTAGAATAACAGATAATCTGAGAAAAAGCAAATCTATTCCTATATTCTTTACAAACCAATATCATCTCACCTTATTTCATCTATTAACTCAGGCGGCTCATTTTGAAATAACCTTTGAATATTTACCTTTAAACTCTCTATCAGTAAAGGAGAAACCCATCCTTGTGTCGAAAGTAAAAGATAAAGGGGATGACCCAATGAATAAAATTGGATTATTAAAAAGTTTAAATCAAGCCAGCCGTGGAAACTTCTTTTCAATTGAAATTCCTATGACGTCAAAAGAAGAAGCGCAAACCATTGAAAATCTGGCACATGAGTTAGAAAAAGAAGGAAAAATCAAAATCAGGGAATGTGATCAGAATGAAACATCTGTTTACATTCAAGGAATCATCAAGTATGCGTTAACATAATTGTGAAGGGTTGCCTGCAACTTGTACGACAGGCACCTCTTTTTTTTGACAAATAAAAAAGGACTCTACGAGAGAGTCCTTCATCATAAAGCTATTACGCTTTGTTTACGTTAGTCGCTTGAAGTCCACGTTGACCTTGCTCAGTGTCAAATGTAACTTTTTGACCTTCGTCTAAAGATTTAAATCCTTCGCCTTGGATAGCTGAGAAATGTACGAATACATCTTCTCCACCTTCGATTTCGATGAAACCGAAACCTTTTTCTGCGTTAAACCATTTTACTGTACCTTCTTGCATGTGTGTATCCTCCTGTGTGGACTTTGCATCCACGATTTATTACTATTATTGCTCAATTAGATATCAAAGGCGAAAAGTTTAAATACTTTCATTCCTTACAGACCGAACAAAAATAATTCTTCCTTAGAATAACAGGAAATCGTAAAAAAAGCAAATGCTTTTTATAAGTTTGTTTAAGAAGCGCTATGAAATCCTTTAACTTCCTATATAAAAAGTCCACTTCCCCGAAAGGAAATGGACTTACATATAACTATTTATCTTCCTGCTTACTCCCATGCTTCACGCCTTTACTCGTATAAGGCTTGTTGCTCTTCTTCTTATTGGCCCCGGCCTTCCAGCGATTCCAGCCTTTCTTTCCTGTGCCTTGGCCCGTTCCGCTCTTTTTCTTTGGTTTACTCATTTTTTCACTCCGTTATGATAAGGTTCGTTCTTTCACGTTCATCTCCATATCATAACACTTATTGGGGGTGTAGAGAACTTCTTGTTTATTCCACTTCTTTTTTCTGTCCTGTATAGATGTGAATCGCATCCCGCAAGAACTCGGCCAGTCCCTCTTGTTCAGCGTCATAATAAGCCTTGAACCGTTCATCGTCCACATACATTTGAGCAAGGCCGGCATGGGCTTCCTTGCTGTAATGCCCCCAATAGAACGAAATCCATTGCTTATGGAGGTCAGCCGCTTTCTGGGCAGCATCACTTGCAGGATTACCGGTTTGAAATGCTTCCCCTAAGGATTGTTTAATTTCCTTTTCCAGTTCTGTGACCTTTTCATGGTCTTCCTGAGACATGTTCATGACTCTCGCGTTGGATTCGTCCACTGCTTTGTCACCGTATTTTCCCCGCACTTCTTTTCCGTACTTTTTCTCATTATCTTCCACCATTTTCTCCTTGAATCCTTCAAACTTTTCTTTATCCGACATGGTGATTCTCCCTTCCTTTACCCGTAATGTTTTATCTACATTCGCAATCAGTCGATCAAGCTGCTCTCGTCTGGCCAATAATTCCCCTCGATGCTCCATCAAGGCATGTGTTGCGTCAAAGGCAGGATCATCCAGAATATCCTTGATCTCATCCAGTCCAACACCCAGTTCTTTGTAAAAGAGGATCTGCTGCAGGCGGTCGACTTCCTTCTGCCCGTATATACGGTATCCTGACGAATTGGTCCTGGCCGGCTTCAGAAGCTCAATTTCATCATAATAGCGCAGGGTCCTCGTGCTCACACCAGCAATCTCCCCAAGTTTTTTGACGGTATATTCCATGATCTCACCTCCTGACAATTCTTACTTTACAGGTTGACGCTGCGTAAATGTAAAGGGGATATTGGAAAAAAGTTCGCGTTTTTTATCTTTCATAGGATAGCCCGACTGCACGGGATCTATTTAGGGGAATCCCTTGAAAATAAAGTGCCAGTCCGATATTCTTAGATTATTAATTATCAGTTTAAGGTTGTGTTGAGCATGCGTATCAATAAGTATATAAGCGAAGCTGGAAAGGCATCCAGACGCGGTGCAGATAAATTGATTACGGAAGGAAGGGTGACCATCAACGGGAAGATCGCGAAGATTGGCGATCAAGTGAATCCCGGCGATGATGTGAAGGTTAGCGGAGCTCCTGTCAGGGTAGCAAGAAATAATGTGTATATTGCATTAAATAAACCTGTTGGGATTACGAGTACAACTGAAAAAGGCGTTAAGGGGAATATTGTGGATCTCGTCAATCATCCGCTGCGAATTTTCAATATTGGACGACTGGACAAAGATTCAGATGGCTTGATTCTTCTGACGAACGATGGGGATATCGTCAATGAAATCCTCCGTGCGGAAAATCAGCATGAGAAAGAATATATTGTCACTGTTGACCGCCCGATTTCAGAGGATTTCTTAAAGCAGATATCAGAAGGCGTTAAGATTCTTGGGACGAAAACCCTGCCTTGTAAAGTGGAGCAGGTGTCAAAATACGTGTTCCAAATCACGCTGACCCAAGGATTGAACCGACAGATCCGCCGCATGTGTGAAGCCCTTGGATATGAGGTCTACAGACTGCAGCGTACGCGCATCATGAATATTCAACTGGGGAATCTGCCTGTTGGACAATGGCGCGACCTTTCTAAGAAAGAAAAGACGCGACTATTTCAAGATTTGGATTACGAACCGAAGGAATGGTAATCATTCAACCGGACCCACCATACGTTACGTATGGTGGGTCCGGTTTTTACTTGTGTAAACCTATCTCCATACCCCTAATATGAAACCCATCAACGTAAAGGTCACAACATGATACCCGGCATTAATGAAGAAAAGTTTAATTGATTTCCTTTCAAATAAATACGTGATACCCATCGCGGTCGCCACCCAGAAAAGCCCTGCCGTGAACCCTGCAGAAGCTCCGATCATCCCGTTTCTGTCCGGACCTAAAAACAGCACCAATACAATCGAAATAATAAGTGAGAGGATAAATGCACCACCGAAGATTTTCCCCATGTGACCGTTCTTCATGTCTTCTTCGTCAAAAGTGTTTTCCACCATCCAAGCTTTCCCGAATAGGAGGGAATACCATAAACCTCCTATTACAAACGAAGATAGTGCTGCCACAAATACCGCTAAGTAATTAATGGATTCAGCTGATTGAGCTATCATATTCATTTTCCTCTTCCTTCCTGCACATGATGTATGTCCTTCATCCATTATAGGTACATGACGAGGAAATGTATTGTAAAAAATGGACATGTTTTTATGAAAGAAAATTATCAGATCCGGATGCCCTTCTCTTATATTCTCCAGGAGACATACCGGAAAACCGTTTGAACTCTTTATTGAAGTGAGACTGATCATAATACCCCAGCTGAGAAATCAAATCTGCCACATCGTTATGAGTATGGGAATAGAGAGACGAATAGGCTTTTTCAAACCTATATACTTGAGCCAGCAGCTTCGGATTCACACCTGTGTGATCATGAAAGATCCTCGTAAGATGTCTTTGAGTAAAACCTAAGGAAGCTGCCAGTGTCGGAGTCGATTGATTGGGATTCACTTTCAGTTGATTTACGATACCAGTGATGACTTTATATTGTTTTGTTTTCTTTTCAGATATTTTTCTCATCAAGAACTGATCTAAAAGGGGATAAATCTCTTCGTTTTCTTTTACCATGTAAAGGGCCTCATACATTTCCTCCTGAAAAACTCCCCAAATGGAATGAAGGGGATCTACCTGGTTGACCGTTTCACCGATGGGGATATCTAAAAAAGGAAAAATCCCGTGTGGATAAAAACGTATGCCAATTAAGTTTGATTTCCCCCGGTAATTGATTTCTAAAGGTTCATAGTGACACCCCGACAACCAAGATTGGTTTACGCTGCGGGTTCTCCGATTCATCACTTTATAGTTTCCTTCAAGTGCAAAAATCATTTCAATCTTTCCGTTGGGCAGGATTAATTCAGTCTTGTCTTCCGTCCCCGTGTTCAACTCTACATTCCAGTAGCATTCAATCCACGGTCTCAAATCCTTATCCGGCTTTCTAACCTCGAAATTCATAACACAGATCTCACCTTTTCATGTACAGGATTACCTCTTGCTGTAGTAAAAACGTATGGCTTTCCTTTAACAAAAAGAGCCCTATTGCTCACACCAATTATTTCAAAAGCTGTGATTTAACTCAAGTATGAAAATTGAAAAAGGGGTCTGCCCCCCCGATGCATTAACTGCATGGAAGGCAGACCCCTCAAATTCACCCTGCCGGTGACTTCATCTTATTCATGATCATTGTAAAATAGTTCTTCGTCTGGCCTTGTGGGTGGGAAATGTGGAATGAACCAGACTCCTGAGACTCCTGAGACTCCTGAGACTCCTTATCCTCTTCGATTAATTTCGGAGAATAGACCCGCGTCCCTTCCACTATGCTGCGAATCGAGGAAGTCAGCTCTTCACTTGGACTGTCCTTTAGTAAGTACCCACCTGCATCGAATTGTTGAGCCCGCTCTAAATAACCCTTTTTCGGGAATGTCGTCAATACAAGCAGATGACAACCGACTGTCTGCACAGATTCCAGAGGTCCGTCCCTCTCAAGCATTTCAATATCCATGATAAAGAGGTCCGGTTTTAATTGGTGGACAAGGTCGAGTGCTTCTTGAGCATCCTTTACCTGGCCGACTACTTCCATGTCGTCTTCCAGGTTGAGGATGGAGGTTATGGTTCCACGTAATAATTCCTGATCCTCTGCGATGACGATTCGAATCATGTAGGTTCACTCCTTTTAAAGGCCTTATCAAGTAAAGACTCCCCTTATATGAAACGTTCATAAGGAGAGTCGGTCAGGATTATAATTCAGGTTTGGCTTCCGTTGAAATTCTTGATTTCGACTTATCCAGAGACTTAATACCTCTAAAGCTTACAAATGTTTTGTTTTCTTCATCCCAAAGCTTGAAACGTAGTGATTTTAAACTCGTTAATAGGGAGATGGTTGGTACTTTTTGTAATGGCTCTGAGTTTTTATGTGCTTCTTCGAGTTTGTAGTTCGGTACTCTCGGACTTAGATGGTGAATATGGTGATAGCCGATGTTACCTGTAAGGAACTGCATGAATTTTGGAAGCTTGTAGAAGGAGCTTCCTTCAACAGCCGCCAACACATATTGCCATTCTTTGTCTTCTTCGAAATACGAGTCTTCAAACGTATGCTGAACGTAGAACAACCAAATACCGATCGATCCTGAAACCATAAAGATGGATCCTTGTACAAGGAGGAATTCCTGCCAGCCCAGTGTTACACATAGAAGTGCGATAAGGGCCACGATGATCACGTTCACTAAATACGTGTTGTTACGTTCTTTTTTACGTGCATTTTTACGGTTAAATCTATTTTTCAGAAGGAATACATAAATCGGTCCTAATACAAACATAACGAACGGATTGCGGTAAAAGCGATACGCTAAACGAATCTTAAGAGGTGCTGCTAAATATTCATCAATCGTCAGCGTCCAGATATCACCTGTTCCACGCTTATCCAGATTCCCACTTGTCGCGTGATGGACAGCATGCTCATGTCCCCACTGATCGAACGGGAATAGCGTCAATACACCCATAGCGGTTCCGACGATTCGATTTACGCGACGGCTTTTAAAGAAAGAGAAATGGGTACAATCATGAAAGATGATGAAGATTCGTGTCAGGAACCCTGCAGCGATCACGATTGGAACGAGTGCCAGCCAGTACGATACTGAAAGGCTTTGATACGCAAGAAACCATAATAGAAAGAATGGCCCCAGCGTGTTGATGATCTGCCATACACTTTCCTTTGTTGTTGACTTTTCATAAGGAGCAACTTCTTTTTTCAACGTTTTTATATTTGTCATGTCATAATTCCCTTCATTTAAGGCGTTGAATTCATTATAAGATAAGCGATATCATCGTGTTAGTAGTAGGTGTCATATGCTGGGCATGACAAATGTCATAAGGGAGAATTTGTCATAAGCCCATCAAAGCTCTTTCCCTTGATATTACTGGATTCCCGACGATAGCAGGACGTTTCCAATTGGTTATATTATTTTTTGAGATTAGAAAAATATTCTTGTTTGGGTGATTTTTTATAGAGGTTTTATAAAAAAGAGCTTCAAAATAACAAAAAGAGCCTGGATTCATCCAGACTCTCTTTCCTGATCATTCGCAAACCAGCACCTGCCGGACAAATCTTCCTTTACTCACTTCACAACGATCGACGATTTCGAAGCCCGCTTTTTCAATATTCGCGTCCACATTTTCCAAGGTGACAATCACGACCTTCTCTGCAAATCGTCTCGCACTGCGGAGCATGTCAAGCTGCTCGTCATTTGTAATCACTGAACAAAGATTGTAAGGTAGATCGATCACAGCTACATCATAGTGGTCGGTTACGTCGTTAATATCCTTTAAAGAGACATCCCCTTTGTATCCAAAATGAGCGATATTCTCTTTCACTCCATCGAGGATCAAAGGATTGCGGTCGCTCCCGACGATATCGATTCCCATGGATAGTGCCTCCACAAGGACCGTCCCTATTCCGCAGCACGGGTCGATCATTTTGATTCCTTCAGGGTTCGGTGCTGCGATATTCACGACGGCTCTTGCCACACGAGTGCTGAGTGCCGTCGAATAGCTGTGTGGCTTTTTCACATGGTGCAGCCAAACCGCTTCGTTTCTCACATACTTTCCAAACACCCAGCGCTCATTGGTCTTCATCACCCCGAACCAAATGTCTGGATCGACTAACTCCGCTTCACCTTTTAGATGCATTCCTACTTCTTTTTCAATCTTGCGAAGCTTTTTGAAGCCTACTCTTTCCGCATCCAGATTTTGAACAAAAACGACTTTGAACCCATCAAGTGCTTCTAATTCCTCTATTTTTTCAAGTAGTTCTTCAAACTCATTACCCTCGCAGATCATTTCGATTCTCTCCCGAATAAAAGGACTTCTGCTGGGATCTATTTTCACTGAACTTTCCAGAACGCTGGATTCAGGGCTCTTTCCAAATAACACTCTTCTCTCCAAGGCACATAGGGATTCCTCGTTCGGCTCCCATGAATAATGATAGATATATTTTTTCGTTTCTATTATGATCAACTCCGTGTGATGATAAAAATGTTGTGTTGCATTAGACCATTGTAACATAAAAAAAGACCTGACCCCGGGCATGCTTAGCATTCATGCACCGTGGGTCAGGACCCGTAACATTATTTATTTTCCATCATTGAAATATATTCTTTCACCACTTCATAGACATACTCCTGATTCGCCGATGCGGTTTCCGGGTTGTATGCTCCACCATTTGTCTTATTATTGGAAAGTACACGGATGCCCAGGAACGCTACATCATATGCACCTGCAATCTGTGCTGCTGCAGCCCCTTCCATTTCCTCTACAGAAGTACCGTATTTCTCATGGAACCATTGGATGCGGTCCACTTCATTATTCCACACGTCAGCAGAACCGATGGTACCTTCGACGACCTTGCCCTCGGTGTATGTATCCTTTACTGCTTTGGCAGCTTGGAGTAAGTCCTCGTCTCCATCGTAATAACGAATCTTTTCAGCATTTGGATCTTCACCTGCACTGCCTTCAGAAGCCATTAAGTCCATAGGCTTCCAGACGGTAGGGTCAATTCCTTCGCTATCAGCTTTGTCCGCTGTTTTCAATGAACCCAGGTTTACGGTTCTTTCTCCCAATACGATATCAAATACATGCAGTTCAGGGTCATGTCCACCTGATGTTCCTTGGTTGATGATGGCAATCGGATCGTATTTCTCAACCGCTACCGCAGTAGCCGCTGCCGTGTTTTCCATCCCTTTACCTGTTTTGGCAACAATGACAGGATAATCATCAAGCGTTCCTATGTAAAAAACAAATGATCCCGATTTTTCTTCTTTCACATTTTCTAATTTTCCTGCAAACTTTTCAGCTTCAATCGGCATTGGACCTTGAATCATAATGGGTCTCTCTGCCTTTTCTTCCTTAGCTGCAGTCTGTGAAGTGGAACTGCATCCAGTAAATAAGGATAATGCAAGTACGGATAATGATACAAATAAAGCCAGTTTCTTTTTCATCAAAATCTCTCCTTTTTCGTTTTTTCTTGATGGTGATCTCTCGCTGTTTTGCCCAAAAGAAAAAGATCTAGAACTTGTAGAGTGGTTTCTACTTTCCAGACCTTCGAAGTTAAAGTATACGTGAAATGACGGGAATGCCCATCACAAAACGGCAACGGAAAAAAACCGTAAAACCGAATACTTCAACTCGTAGTCCAGTTCTTATAATGGGAACCAGGTAGAAACACTCAGACCATATTACCGAGGATATACGAGTAACGATATGTAATTAGTACAGTGTTAATATAACAAACTCCCCTTCGACAATCAACTAAAATACGAATTTTATTTAAATTTTACATTTTAATGTTCGTGTTTTAGCGAAACTATCCCAACTCACCCGCATCTTGATCACTCTTAGATTTGATATATAAATAGAGAATAATATAATGAAAGAATGATACACAAAACACTGGGGTGAAAAATATGAAAATCGGACTTATCGGACTGGGAGATATCGCCAAGAAAGCCTACCTGCCAGTTCTCTCTGAAAAAGAAGGAATCGAACTCGTGCTTTGCACAAGGAATGCCGAAACTCTAAATGCTCTTGCAACTAAATATCGGATCCAGGAAAAGGTTCAGACTGTTGAAGAACTGATTGCTACCAATATTGACGCAGCATTTGTAAGTACGGCTACCGAAGCCCACTTTGAAATAACGGAAAAACTACTACAGAATGGCATCAACGTTTACATAGACAAGCCGATTTCCTTGAGCCTTCACGAAACCGAAAGAATCGTTCAGCTTGCAAAAGAAAGTGGAAAAATCGCCATGGTCGGTTTCAACAGACGATTCATTCCAAAAGTGAGAGAGCTAAGGGAGCATGGCAACCCGAGCTTCCTTCTTATGCAAAAAAACAGATACGCCCTACCTGATTACACCAGAAGGTTCGTCGTAGAAGATTTCATCCATGTCGTCGATACTCTGCGATACTTAATGGATACAAAGGTCCAGGATGTAAAGGTTCAGTATCTAAAAAAGGATGACTTGCTCCACCACTTAGTCGTCCAGCTCATCGGTGAGGAGTGCACCGCAGTCGGGATCATGAACCGTGACGGAGGTGTGACGGAAGAAATCATCGAGTACTCGGCAGGACATCATAAATATGTCGTCAACAGTCTCGTTGAAACGACTCATTATCATAATAAAGAAGTCAGCCTTTCTTCATTTGGAGATTGGGAGCCTACTTTATATAAGCGCGGGTTTTATAATTTAGTGGATCATTTCATACACTGTGTGGAAAATGGTACAACCCCTGACCCATCGATTGAGGATTCGCTGGTTACCCATGAGATTTGTGAGAGGATCGTTGGGATGATTGAATAGAAGGAGAGACAGAGGGGGGAAGGGGACATGGGATGCCCCTCTCCCCCTCCCCCCTTTAAAACAAAGGGTTTTTCTCTATTTGCAACCAATGCTCAGAGTTCTCAATCTCTCCAGCCAACTGCAACAGCAGATCTTCTCTACCTTTTGCTGCCATCACCTGAACTCCGACGGGCAGCCCTTCAGAAGTTTGATGTATCGGAAGTGACATGGACGGCTGTCCTGTTAAATTGGCCAACTGGGTAAAAGGGGTACGCATCAGATTCTTCTGTGCGATTTGATCAACGATCCCAATCTTTTTCAATAGTCTTCTGAGTCCCAATTTCCCTATTGAACTGATCAAGAATTTCTCTGAGGAGGTCGGTTCCAGTTCTCCTATCTTGGCTGGGGGAAAAGCCGTTGTAGGAGTAAGGTAGAAATCATACGTTTCATGAAATATTTCCATTTGATAGGCTGCTTTGTCCCACTCCCTAATACTCAGAATGAATTCTTCAGCAGGGGTGGCCTTTCCGATCAAACCCAGGAGCCAGGTGGAAGGTTCCACATCAGCGTAAGTAGCTTTTCTTCCCAGCACTTCTTCCAACGAAGTTAACAATGCAGCGGTTTCCCCAAAATACATCGTTAAGAAACTTCTCGCAATCTTATGTCCATCCACAGGCACCTCCTTTTCTTCCACATCATGACCCATGGACTCTAGTACTTTAGCAGCTTTCACAACAGCCTTTTCGCATTCGGGATGTACTTCAGTTCCTATGGGAGAAGCTGTGGAATAGGCAATCTTTAATTTCTTGACTAATGGGGTTTGTGATGCTTCCAAGTATCTCCCTTCAAATGGCGGAGCATAAAAAGCAGCAGACTTTTCATACGTTCGTAATTCATCCAGCATGGCAGCACTATCCCTGACTGATCGTGTTAAAACATGCTCAACAGAGGCACCTTGCCACGTTCTTCCGTAGGTGGGACCAACAGGTGTTCTTCCCCTGGTTGGCTTCAAACCAAATAACCCGCAATAGGCGGCGGGGATTCTGATAGATCCCCCACCATCGTTGGCACCCGCGATCGGAACAATGCCGGATGCTACCGCAGCTGCTGAACCTCCACTAGAACCCCCGGGTGTATACTCCAGGTTCCACGGATTTCTTGTCGCACCGTAATGAGAAGGCTCCGTAACAGCCACTAAAGCAAATTCAGGTACATTCGTCTGCCCCAGAATAACCACGCCTGCTTCACGCAATCTCCTGGTGTACTCTGCATCTGTCTTCGCTCGGTAGGTTCGAAGTGATCTTGAACCTGCTGTCATAGGCTCCCCTTCTATCTCTTGAGTGATATTTTTCAATAGCATCGGTACACCGGCGAAGGCCCCAGTAAGCTTTTTGTCTGCAACCTCCCTCGCCTGTTCATACATTTTATGAATCACTGCGTTCAACTTCGGGTTGTGGGCTTCTGTTCTTTTAATGGCCTCTTCAACCAATTCTCTAGGATGAACTTCTTTTTTCTTCACTAATTCTGCGAGCCCTAAACCGTCGTAGTTTTTATAATGAAAACCCTGCATCCTGCTCACCCCTATTGACTATGTATCTATGACTTTCTACATAATAGGAGAATTTCCTTTTTTTAATAAAAATCAATCATACTGTAGCCTAAAAAAGATGGAAGTCCCCCAATATAGTAGCACCTATGATTGAGGGCAGTGTCTGGATCCAGCGGTTACTTTCCGATGGATACTGGTAGAAAAGACTCAAAAAGGAGGTCATATACCTACAGTTTATTTTCAGATAATTGTTACTATTGAGTGATATACGTCTTTTGATCACTCTTGTATACTTTTAATCGAAACGTTTCACCAAATTGAAAGGAAGTGTCCTATTTGAAGAAATATTTTTCATTGCTTTTAGCTTTATTGCTTATCGTCAGCGCCACGCTCCCTGCTGCGGCTTCTGCAAAGCACACAAATAAAGGAAAAGAGATCGCTTTATCCAAACAATTGAAAGCGATTTCAAAAAATACCTATCGATACTTCGAAGATTTTACAGATAAGAAAACGGGACTCACTTATGATGCCGTCCGTATGGATAACGGGGAGATCAATGCCCAGAAATTCACCTCTCCTACGAACATTGCCATGTATATGATGAGTACGATTTCAGCTGAGGAAGTCGGCCTGATCTCACGTGAAGAAGCCGTGACAAACATCGGAAAGACGTTGAGTTCATTAAAAGATATGGAAAAATGGAACGGATTATTTTACAACTGGTACTATACAGAAGATGCAACGCTCATGACGGATTGGGGTCAATTCATCTCAACTGTAGATAATGGATGGCTGTCTGCAGGTCTCATTGTAGTGGGACAAGCGTATCCGGAACTCTATGAAGAAACTCACTCATTAGTAGAGGACATGGATTATTCCACTCTTTACACCCCGGAAGTAGGGCAAATGCGTGGCGGATATGATGTAGCAACCGAGAGCTATACTTCTCACCATTACGGTGCCTTTTATACGGAACCACGTGTAGCAAGCTACATCGCGATCGGGAAAGAGGACGTACCTGAAGAGCACTGGTGGAGAATGTTCCGCACCATGCCAGAAAGCTGGGATTGGCAGGCTCAAATTCCAGAAGGATATACAGAAACTTATGATGGCGTAGATGTCTTCGAAGGACATTACAGCTACAAGGGCACTAAATATGTACCAAGCTGGGGAGGAAGTATGTTTGAAGCATTGATGCCACAGCTTGTACTGAAGGAGAAAGAACTTGGGAAAAACGCACTTGGCTTGAACAATAAGCGTCATGTAGACATCCAGATTCAATATGCCAAAGAACAGGGATATGCAGCCTGGGGCATGTCACCAGCAGCCACACCGGATAATTATTCAGAATTTGCCGCCACTCCATTAGGTATGGACGGTTATAAGTCTGATGGAACTGTCACTCCACATGCCACTTTCCTGGCACTTGAATACGCACCAATGGAAGCGTTCAAAAACATCCAGGCGTTGAAACGTTTCGATATGTACGGAAAATACGGCTTCCTTGATTCAGTCAATGTGGAAACGGGAGAAGTGACAAACGCCTACCTCGCTTTAGATCAGGGTATGACAATGGTCTCGATCGTCAACTATTTAAAAGATGGAGTCATCAGAGATTACTTCCATCAAGATCAAATCGGGAAATCTCCAGAGGACCTGCTGATGAAAGAGACATTTTCGATTAAATAATAGAAGCGATAATGATGTAAGAGCCCAAGTGGTTGTATCACTTGGGCTTTTGCATTTAAGTGTCATTGTCTATCTCCACCTCTTCACCAAGGCTTCAATATGACCAGGATCCGTCCGGCAGCAACCACCAATGATACGGGCACCTGCCTCGTACCAAATTCCTGATTGCTCATCAAACGCAGAACACGCTTCTTCCCCATGCCACGTTTTAGTCTCAGCATTGTAAGTCTCACCTGAGTTCGGGTACACGATGATTGGTTTGTCAGTGTTTCTGCTTAATACGATTATCGCCTCCTTGGCCGAAATAATCGGTGCACAATTCACACCAATCGCTGCGATTTGTTCATCGTCATTGAACACACGCGTGCACTCTTCAATCCCCGTTCCATCACTTATCGTCTCTCCATCCTTTAATGAAAAAGACAGCCAGGCACAGGTATCCGGAAATTCTTTCAAAAGTGACGCGAGTACCTTTGCCTCCTGCAAGGACGGGATGGTCTCAAACGCCAACAAATCAGCACCCGCCTCCACTAGTGCCTGGATTCTGGGAAAATGGAAATCTGCTAAATGTTGATCGCTTACTCCATAGTTCCCAACGTATTCAGAGCCGTCAGCAAGGTATGCCCCGTATGGTCCTACAGAACCTGCAACGATTGGTTTCGGTCGATTCGAATTTCCCTTATCATCCTTCCAAAAGTCATCCCGAGCCTGTTTGGCAAGAGTAACCGTTTTTTTGATTAATTCCAGCGCTTCCGGTTTCTCTATTCCGCGCTTTCGAAAACCATCCACCGTTGCCTGGTAGCTGGCTGTAATCGCACAATCGGCTCCTGCACGGAAGTAATCAGCATGAACTTTCTCAATCGCTTCCGGTTTTTCAAGGAGTACACGGGCTGACCAAAGGGGATCGTTTAAATCACAGCCATGGGTTTCCAGCTCTGTGGCTAACGCTCCATCTAAAATAAGTGGGGAATGTTTTTGTAAAATAGCATCAATGGGATTCCGCTTCAGTTGATTCGACATAACCTTTTCCTCTTTTCTTTACGTATTGTGTTAGATAATAGCTTCCATAGCAAAGGGCGATAAACGGTATTCCGCAATAAAGGGCTATCCTCTGAGTGGGATCAAAGGCAATGCCGATACAAGAAGCTAGACAAAGCAGAAATGACGCAATGGGAACGAGTGGGTAGAGCGGCGTCCGATAAGCCAGATCTTCCACATCGTTTCCTTCCTTTATGTACTGTCTTCGAAATAGAAATTGGGCAGCACTAATGCTCATCCACACGATCACTACCGCAAGGCCTGAGACCGAAACCAATACGATGTAGACCGTCCCCGGTGCAATGATGCTTGAAAGCAAGGCTAGTCCCCCTCCAAGCATGCTGCATACAATCGCATTGAGAGGGACTCCCCTATCAGTCAATCTCGCAAAAATCGGTGAGATGGTTTGCTTATCTGCCAGCGACCATAGCATTCTGGAAGAAGCATACAAACCTGAGTTTGCCGCTGATAAAATGGCCGTTATGATCACAAAATTCATGATATCGGCGGCATACGGGATTCCAATCCGTCCAAGCACCGCTACGAAAGGACTTTCCAATACACCGGCTGACTGGCTCGGTAATAAAGCAGATAATACGACAATCGTTCCTACATAAAAGATGATCAATCTCACAAGCGTGGTGCGGATAGCTTTAGGAATCGATTTTGATGGATTCTCTGTTTCTCCCGCCGCAACCCCGATCAATTCTGTTCCTGAAAAGGCAAAATTCACGGCAAGCATGGTCATCAAGATGGCAAATGCCCCATTCGGAAACAACCCTGAACTTGTGATATTCGAGAAAAACGGAGCGGGCTCTGAATGACTGAGAGGGATGAACCCGACGATCGCCCCTGCCCCGATCACAATAAACGCAACAATCGCAATCACTTTTACTAAAGAAAACCAAAATTCAGATTCAGCAAAAAAACGCCCTGACAACGCATTTAACACAAAAATCAACGCAGCAAAGCCCGCGCTCCAAATCCATACACTAATCGAAGGAAACCAACGCTGCATCATCAAGCCAGCCGCCGTAAACTCCGACCCCAATGCCACTGTCCATGTCAGCCAATATAACCAGCCCACCGTGTAACCGGTCCCTGGACCAATGAACTTTGTGGCATAACTATGAAAGGATCCCGTCTCCGGCATATGGACAGAAAGCTCGCCTAAACAAAGCATCACAAGATAAACAACCAGCGCCCCAATCAAATAAGCAAGGATCGTCCCAAACGGTCCCGCCTGATGAATCGTATACCCCGAACTCAAGAAAAGCCCGGTTCCGATCACCCCTCCAAGAGACAGCATCACTAAATGCCGCGTCTTCATCTTCCTTTTAAAACTCTGTCCTGCCTTTTCCATACAAACACCCTTCCTTCTAGAATGGGTGAACAAACAAAAAACGCACCCTAAACGAGTGCGTCACCGACAAATAAAAGATTGCTCCTATCTATCAGGGTTTGAATCACCCGCTGGAATTAGCACAGTATCTTCACAGACCTGTTGCTGAGGCTTCAAAGGGCCAGTCCCTCCACCTCTCTGGATAAGAAAATATTTAGATTTTTTAAAACTTTATCAATATATTGGAATAATGTCAAGACCATGAAATAGATTAGTAGCCCAGCCTATCCGAATGTTACATTAAGGATTAAAAAGGGAATAACTATACTAAAAAAGGAGAAACCGCCATGCCAGAAGGTCCGGAAATCAGAAGAGCGGCTGATGGAGTCGAGCGCGCTCTTAAGAATAAAACCGTACAAGATGTATACTTTGCCTTCCCTCATTTAGAAGATTACGTAGACCTATTAAAAGGATCGATCGTGAAGAGAGTGGACACGAAAGGAAAAGCCATGCTCATCCGCTTTGACAACGGATACACCATCTACTCCCACAATCAGCTTTACGGGAAATGGTATATCAGAAACACATATAACTACCCGAAAACAAACCGCCAGCTCCGATTGGCCATACATAATGAGAATAAATCGGCACTTCTCTATAGTGCATCTGATATCGAGGTTCTTCGTGACGAAGAAGTGCCAGTTCACCCATTCGTCTCAAAAGTTGGACCCGACCTTTTAAGCGAAGAAGTACCCGTAGACGAGCTGATGGAACGGATGAAGGACAAACGATTCCGAAACCGCAAATGGTCGATTCTATTGCTGGATCAAGGTTTCGTAGCCGGAATCGGAAATTATTTGCGATCTGAAATCATGTTTGTCGCTGGCATACATCCTTCCCTCAGGCCAATCGACTGCACAGAGAAGCAATTGAAGAAAGCTGCACATAGCATCAAGGATTTAGTGAGACAATCGTATGAGACTGGTGGGATCACCAATGATCTCGACCTCGCACAGAAACTGAAAGGGCAAGGAGTGAAGCGTTCCCGTTATCGTCACTGGGTCTTTAACCGGGAAGGTGGATCTTGCTTCAATTGTGGAAGTGAAATCGAGAAGACGGTGGCGGCTTCAAGAAGGCTTTACTATTGTCCGGTTTGTCAGGGAATCGAATGATAACGATAAAAGGGTACGTGGCATTCTTAATGCCTCGTACCCTTTTATCGGTTTAACGTCAAACTACAGTTTCTATTCCGTACTCCGGTTAATCGCTTCTTTCATAGAAATCCCTTTCAACTTCCGATGATTCAGCCATAGGGATACATAATATGATGCGATGATGATGATAAAACTGATGAGGACACTCATCCAATCCAGCTTTACGGGAATCGTCACATTCATCTCTGAGGTGATCGAATTCATAAAGGCTGAAATTGATAGGAGCGTCACGGGTATACCTATTACAAATCCAAGGATGATAAACCAAATATTGTAGCCGATCATCATGTTCATGATTGATTTCTCCCAATAACCCATGACTTTCATGAGTGAAATTTTGAATGAATTTTCCTCAATTAATAATGAAATCAGTATATAGATGATGATGACAGCAATGATGGCAGCAACAGAGGCAATCGCGGCTACTCCATAGTTCAACGGCTTGATCATTTCCTTGAATCCGTCAATCGTATCAGATGATTTGGTTGTAGAGACGATCTTTTCTTTCGGTAGCGTGAGTTCTTTGTTTGAATAAATCTCTGTATAACTTCCTGAAGGATAGTCATTTAATTGGTTGAATTCCTCCAGTGGCATATAGATCATACTTCCGAGATACGATTCTGCGATGTGGTCAATGGTGAGGGTAAAGGATTTATCCGTTAGTTCATTTGTCACATGAATCGAATCACCTTCTTGAATCCCTAATTTATCTGAGAGGGACTTATTCATGATGACTGAATTGAACTTAAGCTTTTCACCTCTTGAGTCCTCTAATCGAATGGCTGTATTATCCGGTTTCAGGCCTGTAATCGACAAACTCTCCTTATCTGTGGTAAATGGGGCCACAGCTCCGATCTGTCCCGATTCAGGATGGTCAGTCTGGGGAGCATTAAATAGATAGCTATACTCATAGTCGTACACTTGTTGAAAATTATCGGTCACCAGGTACTCCATCGAATTCTTGGTGACGAAGCCGAACAACAATAATAACGAGGCAAACATGACACCGATGATCAAAAAGAGTGCTCTTGGAAGGTTTCGCATGATTTCCCGGATCACGAACTTCCGGCGGAACGGCAGATTCTTCAGTTTAAATACACGCTCCAGCCTGTTTACTTTCACCTTTCTTTCTCCACCTTTTATTAAACTTACGGGTGGGATCATCAAGACACGTTGAACCAAATAATAGGTTAACGGGATGAACAGAACAAGTGGTAGCAATAAGCTCGTAAGCAAATAACCCACATGTGGTTTCACTTCCAATACAGGCAGATTATAATAAGCCGCAAAAGTTGATAGCAATGGATGCAAGCATACCCAGCCAAGGATCGTACCCACGACACTTCCTGATATGGCAAGAATCCCGGCATAGGAGAGATAATGAAGGATAATTTCCCTTTTCCTGTAGCCAAGGGCATACAATGTACCGATTTGAACATATTCCTTTTTCATTAAACGCCATAATAATATGAGAATGATCACCATACTAATGAACAATATGCCTATTGGAAGAAATTGTCCCATCTTTTTGACACCGGCAATATCCCCTTTGATGAAGGAAATGCGATTATTATCTTTTTTATCTGTCCATTTAATGATTTGATTCGTTTGATTGACTTGCTTCTTCAGTTCTTCTGGGGAGGCATCTGAAAGGCGGACACTATAGTAAACCTGATGGTCTTCCCATTTTGATAGAACAGATTGTTTCACGACCGCGACACCGAATGCATCAGGATTTTTCAGAAAGCCCGATTCTTCCTTTAATGGATAGATGTAATCCGGGATCGCCATGTATCCTGCAACTCGGAACGTTTCCCCTCCCAGTTCAATCTCGTTTCCAATCGAAATGTCATGTGCGCTGGCAAAACCTTTATCTACTAAAATATCCCGCTCCGAGGACAGGTTTTCACCTTCAACGACAGAATGGAGATTAACATCGTCAGTGGCATCCAACATCCTGAGTGTCGTATCTTTACTGTATGGAACATCCGCTACATACCTCTCCTCAATTTCTGCCCCATTCTGTTTTTCAATCCCTTTGATATCTTTCAAAGGCTCTTGTGTAATGAATTGAGCATCTTCAACCTTATTCTCCTTAAAAAACATCTGTAAATTATCAATGAGATTCGCTCCAGCTGCGGTAAACGAGTAAAACACAATGGAGCTGATCACAATCAAAAACCACGCAGAGAAAAACTGCGCCTTTTTTTCCATAATGGTCCGAAAGAGTTTTTTTCGAAGAGGCATCACCACTCAACCCCTTCAGCAGAGGTTTGATGTTCATTGACAAAATCGGATTCGATTTTTCCATCCTTAAGTATTATGACCCGGTTCGCCATGCTTTTAATCGCCTGATTATGTGTAATGATGAGGACTGTCGTGTTAAACGCTTTATTCACTTTCTCAATCAGATGCAAAATATCTTTCGATGTACCGGAATCCAAAGCTCCTGTCGGTTCGTCACATAATAATAGTTTCGGAGCTTTAACGACGGCACGTGCAATCGATACACGCTGCTGCTGTCCGCCGCTTAATTCCCGTGGAAAGCGATCCTCCATCCCCGACAATCCCACGGCATCAATCACCTCTGGAATAGACAATGCCTCCCGACTGATATTCGCCGTCAATTCGATATTTTCATAGACCGTTAAATTAGGGATCAGATTATACATTTGAAAAACAAATCCAACGTCTTCCCTTCTGTAATCCACGAGATGACGATCATTCAATTGGGTGATATCCTTCTCATTGATCTTGATACTCCCGGAATCAATCCCATCAATGCCGCCAATGGCATTCAACAAGGTGGATTTCCCCGAACCGGAAGGACCGAGAATGACGACAATTTCCCCTTTCTCCACTTGTATGTGAATATCCGTCAGTGCTTGAAAGGTCGTTTGGCCGCTCTGATAGGTTTTATGAACTCCATTGATTCTCAAGATGCTCATCTTCATTCCTTCTTTCCCGATTTTATTTTCCCTTCAAATAAAAATCGTATATGCCTCGATAGCTGTTCCTTGTACTCTTCGTAATTCATGGATTCGTTATACATGTAAAACATCGTATCCGACATGGCTGCACTATAGATGGCATAGGCCGCTTCCTGTGGGTCAACCTTGACGAGAAAACAACCAGAATGGCTTTCGATCATAAACATGATCCATTTCATCATCTCTTCATCGATGCCGAATAACCCCTGCCTCAGTCGAATACTTTCCTCCACTTCCTCCGTCATCACGTGAAACAGCTCACGCCAAAACGCTTTCGGATAGTGCTGGAAAAACTCCGCAAACCCGTGCATGGCTCCAATCACACTCTGTACTAAATCACCTTCATCCTCGTATGGATCATCGAGTGCCCCCTTCATCTCCTCGGCTTCTTCTGAAAAAATGCGGAGCAGCAATGATCCCTTAGAAGGAAAATAATTATAAATGGTTCCGGTTCCTACCCCTGCATCCTTTGCAATTTCAGCCATCGATGCCTGTTGGTATCCCTTCTCAGAAAAAATATGTTTCGCCGCTTCCATAATGTTCTGCTGTGTTTGCCGTTTTTTATCTTCTCGTAATCCTGCCATATTGTTGTTCCTCCCAAAAAGTGAACGTGTTCATTTATGAATCTATTCATATTTTAATTGGTATTTTTTTGAATGTCAAATATGGCCTGCCCCAACACGTTCATTGAGCTAACGCGTTGGGGCAGGCCTGGTTTCATATTTATCGGGCGGGACGAACGGCTCTCTTCAATTCTCTCGCCGCTTCTGTGATGTTTTCGGCACCTGATATGGCTGAGATCACCGATATTCCGTCCGCACCAGCATCAATGACTTCTTTGGCATTCATTGAACTGATGCCTCCAATCCCCACAATCGGGATAGGAAAATTGTTTATTCGAAAGCTTTTAATGATGTCCAAGCCGTGAATTTTGACTGTATCGTCTTTTGAAAGGGTGGGATAGATGGGACCAAGTCCTAAGTAATCCGCCCCATCGGTAATTGCCTGCTGCGCTTCGGCAAGTGTATGAGTGGAAACCCCAAGCCATTTATGACCGATTTTTTCCCGTACGATACTTGCCCTTTCATCTTCCTGACCGATATGAACCCCATCAGCCTCAATGGCTAAAGCCAATTCCACATCGTCATCGATGATAAAAGGGATCCCGGCGTCCTTACATACCTTCTGCAGTTTTTCAGCAAGTTTCATCTTTCCCTGTCCTTCTAAGGCACCCAAGCCTTTTTCCCGGAATTGAAAGAGGGTTATCCCACCTTCTATTGCCTGTTCTAACACACGGACCGGATCTTTCAGACAGTTTGTACTCCCCATAATAAAATAAAGAGAAAGAAAATCCTCTAATTGTTCTCGTTTATCCATCATTTACTTTCACCAATTGTCCCCATATTGTAAGCCCAATGATTCGTCGGACCATGACCATTCCCAATACCGAGCGGGTTTTCAATGGCTGCCCGGATAAACGCTTTAGCCGTCTTGACCGCTTCCCGGATGTCCATTCCTTTAGCCAATTGAGCAGTAATCGCAGCCGAGAAGGTGCATCCTGTACCATGGGTATGAGATGTCTCGACTCTCGGTGACACCATTTCCACAAATTCCTCCCCATCAAAAAAGAGGTCGATTACCTGCTCGCCATCGGCATGTCCGCCTTTTATAACGACTGATCCGGCACCCATTTCAATCAGGATCTTTGAGGCGTCTTTTCGATCGTCCAATGTTTCAACCTTTATACCGGTGATGACTTCTGCTTCAGGTAAATTGGGTGTAATGACAGCAGAAAGAGGTATTAATTGTTCCTTTAACGCAAGAACGGCTTCATCTTGTAAAAGCTTGGCTCCGCCTTTTGCAATCATGACAGGATCCACCACAAGATTCGTCCAGCCATAATGACGGATTCGTTCACTTACTGCCTCAATGACTTCACCGGAATGCAGCATGCCCGTTTTTAACGCATGTGGCCCCAGGTCCTGGCCAATTGAATCCATTTGCTGAACGATTCCTACCATGGAAACGGGATACACGCCTTGAACGCCTAATGTGTTTTGAGCGGTTACGGCAGTGATGACCGACATCCCATAGGAACCAAGCTCCTGGAATGTTTTTATATCTGCCTGAACGCCGGCTCCCCCGCCACTGTCTGAACCAGCTATCGTCAATGCCTTATATACAGACATGTTTGTACCACCCTTCCTCTTTAGATTCTCTCTACTTTTGCATGTGCAGCATCTTCTTCACGAATGGAGGAAAGTTGATCGATGAATTCAATTTGAAAACTTCCCGGACCCTTTTCAGAAGTCACACCGGCTGCTTTTTCTGCAGCTATTCCATAAATGGCGACTGCCGTTACAGCAGCTTTTAATGGATCTTTCTCAATGGCTGTAAACGCACCGATGACCGAAGATAATAAACAGCCCGTCCCGGTGACCTTCGTTAAGATCGGATGACCATTCGCTACTGAATAAGTCCCTTGCTGGTTTGAGATGATGTCGATTTTCCCGGTTATGACAACGGTACAATCCAATTGCGCCGCCACTTTCTGGGCTAATTCCACCGTGTCTCCCTCATCCGAACCGGCGTCTACACCTTTGATTGACCATTGTTCTCCTGCAACATGAGCCACTTCGGCTGCATTCCCTCTTAAAATGGAGACATTTACTTCATTTAGGATTTTCCTTACCATCTCGGTGCGGAATAAAGTTGCCCCTGCCCCAACCGGATCCAAAATAACAGGTACCCCTTTTTCATTTGCCGCTTTTCCAGCGATGATCATGCTATCGATGATGTCTCTTGATAAGGTTCCAATGTTAAGGACAAGGGCCCCTGCCAACTTCGCCATATCCCCTACTTCTTCTTTCGCATAGGCCATCACCGGGGATGCCCCGATAGCCAGCAAACCATTGGCCGTAAAATTCGTGACCACTACGTTCGTTATATTATGTACTAATGGATTTTCTTCTCGTACTTTCTCAACTAAACCATACATTCTCATTGTTCCTCCTTTGTCATTATGAAAGAAAGACGGGACCTGCCCCTGATATGCTACTACTATAGCATATCAGGGGTGAATCCAAATGAGAAAAACGCTTCAATTCGGGAACAAAAAAAGCCCATTCCATCTGCTTTCTACCAGACAAAATGAGCTTTTCCTATTCTACATTCCGTATTTCTTCCGATAAAAATCATGCTTCGGCTGAAACAACTCTTCATCAGATTGTCTGACGTCGGAGAAATGATCCACATTATAATGACCGTCCAAAGCCTTGTTGTGGTGCTGGATAATTTGTTCAGCCTTTAACACGGATGAATCCTTTGTCGAGTGACCATCTGCTACCAAGGTTACGTCCAATCCATTAACGGTTGCATAACGAACGGCCGTGTCGATACAATATTCCGTTTGGCATCCCATTATTACGACATGTTCGACCTTTTTGTCTTTTAAAAAGCTTAGTAATGGCGTACCATAAAACGAATTGGTGGCTAATTTATCATACACAGCGGCACTGTCCGGAACATGGATATCCTTGTGAACCTGGAATCCATCACCTTCTCCGCCTCCGACATCTTTATCTCGAATAAAGACGAGATGAGCACCTGTTTCGGTTGCCTTCTGGATGACCCGATTGATGTTCTCAATCAGTCTCTCCTTTTGAAATACCGCTTGTTCCCCTTCATTTCCTTCGATTAATTCCTGCTGGGCATCAATCACGAGCAATGCTTGGTTCAATAGAAAAACTCCTTTATCTCCATATTCTCCTCATCTATCTTTAAATAGTTTCGACTTATCAGTGAGAAAGTCCTCTTACACTCAAAAAAACAGGAAACCGTTTGGCTTCCTGTTACAGGTTCATTCTTCATGTACCGCAATACGTTCGGTAAGGACGAGCAGATGGTTCCGGGAGTTTCGTATACTCGCACTGTTCTGTCGATAACTGATAAGGATTTTTCAGAACCTCAAGTAAACGCTCCATAACCTTGTAATTATTGCTTTCCACTGCAGCTTCCAACGCTTCCTCCACACGGTGATTCCGGGGAATCACAGCTGGATTGTGTTTTCGCATTAACTGATGAGTTGCTTCTTTCGATTCTTCTTGCCTGTTAAGTCTTTCTTCCCAGCGTTCTTTCCATTGAACAAATTCCGGATTTTTAAACAGATCGATTTCTTCTTCATTTGTTAATGAACGAAATGTATTTGTATAGTCCGCACGATTCTTTTTCATTAAACTTAAGAGATCTTTTGCAAGGGATTCGTCCCCATCTTCTTCATTGAAAATACCGAGTTTCCCTCTCATTCCGTCGAGCCAGTGAGCTTCATACAGCTTAGGAAATTCCATTACAGCATCCTGGGCAAGCTTCAGTGACTCTTCTTGTTCATTGTGAAGAATAGGCAAAAGGCTTTCAGCAAATCGGGCAAGGTTCCAACCGGCAATTTGAGGCTGATTTCCGTAGGCATAACGCCCCCCGGTATCAATGGAACTGAATACCGTTGCCAGGTCATACGTATCCATAAAAGCACATGGTCCATAATCAATGGTTTCTCCGCTGATCGTCATGTTATCTGTGTTCATCACGCCATGAATGAACCCAACCATTTGCCACTTGGCAATGAGTGCAGCCTGGCGCTTGATTACTTCCTGAAGCAGGTAAAGATAACGGTTCGGTGCTTTCATACCTTCGGAGTAGTGACGCTCCACCGCATAATCAGCCAGTGAACGGAGATCATCTACCGTTCCAAATTTTGAAGCAAACTGAAAGGTACCGACGCGAAGATGACTAGCCGCTACGCGGGTCAGAATCGCACCCTGCTGTTCCGTTTCCCGGTAAATCGGCTCACCCGTTGTCACCACTGCCAAGCTTCGGGTAGTCGGAATCCCAAGTCCGTGCATGGCTTCACTGATGATGTGCTCCCTGAGCATCGGCCCAAGTCCCGCACGACCGTCCCCACCTCGGGAATAAGGGGTTCTTCCTCCACCTTTGAGCTGGATATCATAACGCTCACCTGCTGGGGTGATTTGTTCCCCGATCAGGACCGCACGACCGTCTCCCAGCATATTAAAATAGCCAAACTGATGCCCGGCATAGCTTTGAGCAAGGGGTTCGGCACCTTCCGGGATTTCGTTTCCCGATAAAACCTCTTCCCCAAGTTTCTCCGCGTCCAGCCCCAGCGACTCAGCCACTCGTTCATTCAGTACGATCAGCTTTGGTGCTTGAACAGGAGTCGGATCCTGTCTAGTAAAAAAAGAACTTGGAAGTGTGGTATAGCTGTTCTCGAGATACCAACCTGCTTGATTTCCCATTATCGTCATGTCCTCCTTTTCATTAATAAAACAAAAAACCATAGACCGTTTATGATTTTTGTGTAGTTCCCTTTTATGTCACCATCATTATAACGTTCTTCTCGGCTATTGTCCTTTATGGCACCTGCCTATGTATCACTACTGATAGGATTTTCATCGGCATGAATTCCTATACCAAGAATAATATCCAGTAAATTAACATTATTGTAAAAATTAAAATTATTTTGAAATTTTTGTAATGAAAAGATATAATATTTCTAAAAGACTTTGGGGGTGTTTTTACTGAGAAAGTTCAATGTCATCGGTCTTCCCATTCAATTCTTGCTCACATGCATCGGATTATTCCTTTTCAGCGGTGCCGGTTCTCTGCTTGCGTATGATACGGAATTGGTCATCATGCTGGGGAAATATCTTCAAACCTTGCAGGAGATGGGACGTGAAATGCTCCAACCAGGCTCCATCATCATCAAAATCGGGGATCCAATGGACTTTAAAAGCTACCCGATTTATCCGTTGTTTTTTCAGCTGTTCGGTTACTCTTTCTCGCTCTTGCTCCTTGCCTTTTTTCTTGCTGCCGTCACGTCTTCCCTTGTTAGCTACTTATTTATGTTTCTGCCTAAGAAAGTATATCAGATCTGCTTCCGCTTGCTGGATTCACTTGATTCCCTTCCGGATGTTCTGATTATCGTATTTATCCAACTTTTCATTGTCTGGTTTTTCAAAAAAACAGATATTTTGCTGTTTGACATCTACACCCTTGGGGATGAAAAAATCTATCTGCTCCCGATCATTTGTCTTGCGATCATGCCGATTGCTTTTTTAACGAAGCATTTCTTGTTCCAGCTTCGGGAAGAAGAGGAAAAACCATATGTCGAATACTCCTATTCTAAGGGTTTCTCAAAAGCGTATACAGTATGGGTTCACTTGTTTCGAAATGTGTGGATTCATTTTTATTACCACATCAAACCGATTTTTCTGCTTATGCTTTCAAACCTGTTGATCATCGAGATTCTTTTTAATATCAACGGATTTATGAATGTGCTCCTCGATGTTTCCAGCAATACGCCAAGTGCCTTTTTCATCGGGATGCTGATGATTTACATACCATTCTTCATCGTGTTTACATTAGGTGCTATTTTATTGAAAAAATGGCTGTCCGGAGAGGAGGTCAGTTCATGAGGATTCTGAAATCATTCCGGTTCTGGCTGCCCGTTGGTTTTCTCTTTGTCATGCTTTCAGCGAGCTTCATCTTACCGGCCATATATCCAGAGCTGCTTGAACCTGGGCCGCCGTATTTAAAGGATGATTCTGGAAGAGTAATCGCGGATCCTCCATATACAATGGAGGAGATGCCCCCTTTGGGCAGTGATAAACTTGGTCGGAATTTATTCTATTTGCTCCTTGCCGGTGCGAAATATACGTTGTTATCGGCAATAGTCATTGCATTACTCCGCATGGTCGGCGGGTTCGTGTTCGGTATTATGTATGCTTTTCTTCCTGATTGGGCGAGGCAGATGATCAAGGGGGTCGGGGATACGTTCAACTTTATCCCCCTTGCGATCATTGCCTTTGTTCTTCTCACACCACTCCAACTTGCATTCGAGTCAGGGGCGATGTATTCATTTCAATTTCTGATGATCGAAATAGTGGTGATCGCCATCATTGTGATTCCCTCACTTGGGATGTATCTTGGGGAAGAGATGAAGGAGTATTTGAAAAATGATTTCGTTACCGTATCCAAACAAATCGGGGCAAGCAGATTCTATATCATCAAGCGCCATTTACGCCCACAGTTCAGCCGCCATGCCCTTGTCATGTTTTCTGAGCAAATCTCCCAGACCCTGTACCTCCTCATTCAACTTGGGGTTCTCCATATCTGTTTGGGAGGTCTGAAAACAGAGGAGTTCGGGATCATGGAGCACATACCTGAATATTTTTCCTATACAAATGAATGGGCGGCCACGATGAGTATCAATATTCAAATGGTCTTTCTGCATACGTGGCTGGTACTGACACCACTTGCTTTTTTTGCGATTTCGATCTATTGCATCAATGAGATAAGCAGGTTTTTAAAAGAGGTTCTTCTTGAGGATAAGCTTCCTGTCGGGAAAGACGAGGCCTCTTCCAAAAAGCCGGTACCCTCGTCACGACTGGAAGATCCCTTTACGTTCAAAAATCGCTCAAAGGAGGAATTCCATTGAGGAATTGGCTGATGTACCTTCTGGCTGTCAGTCTGATTGTCCTGACCGGATGCCGGGTTGAAATGGCCACGGAACTTCCTCAAAAGCAGGCGGCGCCTTCCGGAGTCAGGATCGATATAACCGGAACGGTCTTGCTTCAAGGAAAAGAGCTCATTGTAGAAGGCCAATCCAACCTTCCTGAGGATAGCATCATGTTTGCCGGGCTCAAGGATTACGGTGAGTTCGAATCCTACGCAAGGGTCATCAACTGGCAGGGAGAAGAAAGTGAGGAATACGTCACGGAAAGTACCGGGGTGGTGGACGAAGACGGGAATTTCCAGATCAAGGTGGAACGGGTCAATCCGGAATCGCGCTACAAGCTGGAGGTCATCTTTAACCCTGCCATCCAAAAATCCAAGGTTCAGGAAATCTTTGGGCTCCGGGGGGAGGACATCGCCCCGAACATCGGCTACTTCGATTTCGAGTACAACGAAAACACCATCTCCGGGATGATCAAAGTCGCCCCGATCGTGAGCACCTCTGATCCAAACGGGGATGCCGCTAAATGGAACCTGACGAACATTCCGAAAAAATCCAGGGCTGTGAAATGAGGGACGGACCTCTATTCTGCAAATGAATTTTGCGTTGGGTGGCTGAGGAGAGGTCCGTCCCTCTTCATCATAAACGAAAAAATACCTGACCCTCATTAAGGTCAGGTATTTCCTTTCTTGCGGACAAAATTTCTCCGTCCCGATTATGAATTCAATGTTAGTGTCGCGACACATTCCACGTGCACCGTTTGAGGGAATAAGTCAACAGGTTGAACACCATCCAGAGTGTATCCGAATGGTTCAAGCTCCTTGATATCCGTCGCGAATGTATCCGGATTGCATGATACGTATACAATACGTTCCGGTTTGGCACGTCCGATTCGTCTCATGACTTTCCCGCCTGCACCAGAGCGTGGAGGGTCTAACATCAACAGTTGTGGATGACCGAAGCTCTCCAGCATTTGGTCAATTCCTTTTCGAGCATCCTTGGCAAGGAATGTCGTGTTTGAGATACCATTATCTTCAGCATTACGTTTCGCTGACTCTATCGAACTTTCGACAATTTCAATGCCTGCAAGTTCACCGACTCTGCTTGCAAATGGAAGAGAAAATGTTCCCACTCCACAGAAAAGGTCTATCATTTTTTCTGTTTCCTTCGGTTGTCCCATTTCGATCGCTAAGTCAACGAGCTTTTGAGCTTGAGTCGGATTCGTCTGGAAGAACGTATCAAACCAAAGACGGAAGCGGTATCCATCCATTTCATCATAAATAAAGTCACGACCCGCTAAAAGATGGATTTCTTCTGCTTGCGTCCGATCCGCCCATGCCGTATTTTCAAGCCATAACAAGCTTTTGACTTGGGGGAATTTTTCACCTACGCGGGCAACTAAGTCGTCCACTGCCTCCCGATGATTTTCAGGCGCCTCAGTCGCAAACAGACCTAGCATCAGTTCACCCGTTACAAACGATTGACGGACCATTAAATGACGAAGTAGTCCTTCGTGCTCATCCTTGTTATACCCTTTTAAGCCATGGCCCTTCACCCAATCGGCGACTTCCATGGTTGCTTCCACCATCTCTTCACTTGCGATCAAACAGGTTTCAAGAGAAATGACCTTACGGAAATTCCCTTGCTCATGCAGTCCAAGGGCACCTTCAGGAGAAAACGTAAATTCCATCTTATTGCGGTAACGCCACGGATTATCCATCCCCATCGTATCCCGTACCAGGTCAGGATCAAAGCCTTGCTCTTCCAGGGCATGCTTCACATGATTCGTCTTCTGCTTTAACTGACCGTTATAATCCCAATGCTGCCACACACATCCTCCGCAGCGTTCAAAGTGCGGACAAGGTGCAGGGATTCTCTCAGAGTGGCCTTCGAGGATTTCATCAGGCATCGCCTTGCGTCTACGGCGATCAGGCTGATCCACCGTCACTTCCACCTTTTCCCCCGGCAGGGTCTGAGGGATCGTGAGTCTCAGCTTCTTCGGATTCCCAAGCTCATTCTCCCGCCAGACCACAGCCTGCCCTGAACCCTTTTGATCCAAATCTTCTATCGTCACAACCATTGTTTCTGGTTTGATATTCGTCAATTTCTGGTCCTCCTTGAAAACTTCTGTCTAACTTTATACTTTATTAAAAAAAGTGGAGGAATGCAACAGGGATGTGGGCCCCTACCTCCCTAGCATCCCATGTAGAAGATGAAGGACCGCCCTTTAGAACGTTAACGCTCTAAAGGACGGTCCTCATTATGGCCGACATCCATGTTAATAGGCTTTATAACGCCCAAATTCTCCGGTTATATAAGCTCTCCTGCCGTTGTAGATGACTTCCCAGTATCCCGAGCTGCTATTGTTGCCTTTAAGGGATCCTGTGACGGGAATCGCCCTGCCCTTTGCGATGATCCCCAAGCCCTTTGATGTCAAACGGTCAGGGCGATCCTGTATGATAGCGGCACTCGCCACCCCTACTATACTGATTTCCCCGATGGCGACCGGTCCCGATGAAGGTGGCGGTGATGATGATCCCCCGGAAGATTGACCGTTTCCTTCCACCTTCACAAATTTCGGGGCTGCAGTTACATAATACACGTATCCCCTTGAGTTCTTTACTTCATACATATAAGCACCTTCCACCTTAAGCTTCCGTATAATCTCCGGAAACCCAAATCCGTACTTCAAAGTGCCGGCACGGTAGGTATCCCGGAAGGTCGGCTTACTGTAAAAATCCAGTCCTTCAGCACCTCTATATATGCTCTCCACCCGTTTACCGATAACATCCTTGAATGTCCACACTCCTTTGACCTCCGTTTCAGAAGGGACCACAACGTTTCCTGCAGCCACGTAAGGAAGTCCGAAAAAATCACATATCCCGCGAGCCTGCTCCCTTGCCGATTCCCATTGAAATTCTTCATTGATCATGAGCAGGGCTTCTCTTTCATTATCCATAAATCCGTTCTCCACAAGCACCGCTGGCCCATTGAACTCCCTTGTCATATGAAGGTTCTGCTCAATGATCCCGCGATATACCTGCTTCGTACCCTGTTTCAAGTACTTCGCGATGCTTTCAGCGAGCCTTCTATCCTGGGCATCATTGAAATAGATATGAAGGGAATGGCCTTCAGCATCTTTTCCCGAACCATCGAATTTTCCATCAAAAGCATTAAAGTGGTTGGAAACCAGGGCATTGGCTCTCTTAGAATTGGCTAGATCTGTACGTGACTTTAATGGTGTATCTTCATCAGTCGGAGCGGTCAGTATAGTCCTGAACCCACACCTCTCCAATTCAACTTTCAAAAAAAATGTCACTTTCTCATTAAACTCATTTTCACGGATCTCCCTGCCAAGGGACTGGATATAAGGCGTACGTTTCCCGGCTGTCCCGATCCCATGACCATCATCTAAAGCGATCAAAAAATCACTAGCTTTTACCATTTAATCTATCACCCCTTCTACTAGTAAAATATTCATAGCTTGTACAAATGGTCACGGCCGGATAAAAAAAGCCCCAGTTCCTGCCTGTAGAAGGTAACTTGTGGATATTCAGGGTGATGTATTAGCAACCCATAGCTGTTTAGTCCATCTTTCCAGACACAATAAAAAAGGTGCGCTGATTCCACTGATGGAATCAGGCACCTTTTTTCATTTACAACGAACGGGACATCTAAACTGTCCCCCGTTTTACTTACTTCGCTTCCAAACGACTGATCCGATCATCCAGATCAGGGTGTGTCGAGAAGATCGCTGACTTTCGTCTTCCATTGATTTTCAATGTAGAGATGGCTGTGTCATCTTCACCCTTCATACGACTCGAGTATGCTTTTAACATTTGCAGGGCATGGACCATTTTGTCCTTACCGGCAAGGTCCGCTCCACCACGGTCAGCGTGAAACTCACGGTGACGGGAATAAGCGAAGACGACTAAACTTCCCAAGATTGAGAAAACGATCTGGAATACGATCACGGCAATGAAATGCACAATCGGTGCCATTTCTTCCCTTGCAAATCGTGACGCAATCCATGCGGCGACTCGTGCCAGGAAAACGACAAAGGTGTTGACCACACCTTGCAGTAAGGTCATCGTCACCATATCACCGTTCGCAACGTGGGCCACCTCATGGGCAATAACACCTTCAACAGCGTCATCATCCATCTCACGGAGTAATCCTGTCGAAACAGCAACCAATGAGCGTTTCTTAGAAGGACCCGTTGCAAAAGCATTCACTTCAGGAGAATGATAGATTCCCACCTCGGGCATGTGCACTAAACCAGCCGCTCTTGATAAACGATGGACTTTCTCCACAACTGCCCGTTCCTCAGAAGATAAGGCTCCATTCGGATCCAACACTTGGACACCCATCATTCTCTTCGCCATCCAACGTGACATGGCCAATGAAATGAATGATCCGGAAAAACCGATGATCGCACTGAATACTAATAATGCGCCGAAATCAATTCCGCCTGAGGCATTGATGTAGTTCCCTGCTCCGGTGACGGAAAAAATGATACTAATCGTCAATAATACTAAAACGTTCGTTAAAAGGAAATAAAATATACGTTTCCCCATCTTGTCTCCTCACTCCTATTTCAAGTTCATATGAACCTGTATCTGGAGTTTATTATACGTCCTTTTCAGGCAAAATACAAGTAAAAGGTGAAATTGACGAGACCCCATCGAACCAGTAGTATAGAAGAAGATATTGTAAAAGAGACGGGGGAATCATGATGAAAACGTTTATACTGACACGTAAAAATATGGCCGACCTGCTGCTTTCACTGAACGGCACAAACGACAGGTCCCCGATCAAGGTGCTTCAGGATGCGTGGATGAATCTACATAAAGAGAACGACCTCCCTCCCATCATTCAAAAAATCCTCAAACCAGCAAAAGGAGAAACCGGTTTTTCACTCAATGAAATCGTCTCCCTGGGAAATCACATCGAATTCACCAACTTCCCCCAAAGTACTGTCCAGAACTGGGTGAAGCGGGATGTGAAAGGACTGATCGGTTCCCCGCAGCTGGGAAAAAAATATACCGTCGAACAAGCGGCCATGCTGTTCATCGTCGAAGACCTCAAAGCTACCTTGGATTTCGAATCCATCCGGAAGATCCTGACCCTGGTGTTCAACAACATAGAAGACCGTACGGATGACATCGTCAACCCCACAGATCTTTACCTTGCCTATGCGTCAGTCTTTGACCAGATCCACCATCGATCACTCCCGACGATGAAGTCTTCCGCTTCAGGCTCTGTCAATGATCTAATCGATCAATTCATTCATCAGGAATGCACGGCCATGTTATCCTCCTTCAATGTGATCAACGAAGAAAATCTCAGCATCGTACTAAATGTCTTGATCGTATCAGTGCTCACCGTTCAGGCAGGATTTTACCAAGCTGCTACAAAGAAATATGTGATGGATGCATTATCTTAATATTATAGAGAACATTAAAGGGACGGACCTTCATTTTTGCAAATGAAGGTCCGTCCCTCTTTTGATTATATTATCTCAATCCATAAGCCTTAATAATTTCTTGCGTGATCTTATTTCCTTCATCATCCCACGCACTTGCCTTCAAAGAAACACTCGTCGCGTTCTTAGGATTCTGGATGGTGGCATTGAACGTATCGCCGTCCTGGTTCAGCTTCACTTTCTTCCAGGACTTCCCTTCATTGAAGGACACTTCTAAGTTCGCGCTTTTCACATTTCCATACCCGATCGCACCTTCCACCTTGCCGACTTCCAGTTCAAGGTTTGTTGGACGGTTGGAAAGTGCATCCCCGTTCACATCTGTATCCACCTTATAGTCAAGGATCAGGAATGGAAGGTCTTCCATCCAGTTCTCAGTCGCTTCTGTCCAGAAAGTCCATTCTGTATGGGTTCTGGTAGAGGTGTTCCAGCGGTTTTCGTCCCGTTTAGCTTCTGTGACGAATCGGTATTGGGTACGTTCTTTTGGTAGGATATCCCAAACATTCAGTGCCTGACCTTTCCCTTCTTTCAGTAACGTATCTCCTTTGTATAACTGAGAGGTCTGGTTTTCGAAAGATGCATCCCATTCCGTCCCCCCTGTATTCCCTTTACCGGCGTCAGCCCATGCAGGGACATTGATTTGAAGGGAATTCCCCTGTCTTCTAGGAGGCCAGTAACCATCTCCGAGACTTGGACGGACTACAGGTGAGAACCAGTTTTCTGTCATTTTCTCCCCGCCATCATAGGACTTCAGCGGTTGTCGGATCTGCCACCCCTCGTCAAGTACAGTTGCCTGATGATACCACCCTGTATCTTCTGTCGCCGATACATATTCGGTACGTGCGCTTGGCAACGATACTTTTTGCAGGAATCCTACTGCCCGCATTGTGTGTGGACGAAGGTCATAACGGAATTCCCCCCCATCCGTCTCAACAGGTGAATTGTAGTTTGTTTTGACTTTTGCCAGTTCCTTCCCTTTTGGTGCATAGGTCAGATCTTTCGGGATGGATCCTTCATGGACATCCATTAAATCATAGAGGTATGGAGAATCGACCGTTCCTTCCACCTTCAGCTTTACGTTTCCAGAGCGAACCGCTTTGACGAGCTTGTCCCCTTCGCTTTTACTGATACCTGCAACGGCAACAGGATTATCCGTATAGTCAGGAGTTCCCGCATATTCACTGAATTCTTTGTCTTCATTGTTCACAATAACCACAAGTTCCGCTCCTGCTTCGGCAGCATTCGTAGCTTGTTGGGACACACTCACTTCTGCATTTCGATCAACTACGACCGCTTTTCCTTTTGCCTTCAATCGTTCAAAGTCAGCTGTACTCCCTTTCCCTGCATACACAGTGGACAGATTATACTTTCCATCCAATAGGGTACTACCCGCAAATGGGATATCATCCAATTCTTTTCCTTTAAAATCAATTGACAACGTCGGTTTGGTCAAACGCCAGCGGGTCAGCTGCTCAAAATACCCACTCTTCACTTCTTTAGTCTGAACAGCATATAGCTTATCAATCCACACAGGCATCAGGTATAGACTTGTCATCGGCATTTCACCGATGGTTTGGTGGTATTCCAGACGCTTATAGTTCGCTTCCGCTTTCTTTGGAACGACCACTTTGATTTCCTTTGCTTTCCGTGCATCAAGTTCGACTGTTTTCGGTCCGTCCAGCTTCACTTCCGGATTACCGACCAGTGCTACACCGGCATGATCCGTCTCTGCATCCACATCCATGAGGGACATGGCAGAATATGTGCCAGGCTGCAATCGAAGCTCGAGTGTTCCATCTACGCCCACTACTTCAGGCTCCATTTTTTCACTGAACAGTACCACATATGCCTGTCCTTTAGATCCGTCACGATCGGTTGCATTCAATGTAAGAGGATATCTTTCCCCTTCCTTGACCATCGCCATCGTCGTGCGTACAAGTTCTGATCCGTCCTTTTTAGCTGTCAGGAATCCTTGGTAGCGTGACCCTGATTCTCCAAGTGTTGAATCGAGTGTTACATTCACGTCCACCGTTCCTCCTGCCGGAACCGTAACGGTTTGATCAGAGACCGTCAGCATGCGGCTTGGTGCCTCTTCTCCCTCCGCATTTGTAAAAGTTGATTCCAGTTCAAGAGTGATTTCTTCCTCGCTATCATTTGTATAGGTCACTACCTTTTCTACTGGAGCTGCTTGATCATGAGGCCATTTAAAGAACCCGAATGAGACCGAACCTGTTGCTCTAACCTGTGAATCCAGGGCAGCAGCTACGTCCACCCGTCCTGTTCCGACATGATAAGGCTGGTAACCATCAAGCTTCTTTGTCGTATTCATCAGAGCTTGTTTCAATGTCGTTCCATCCCATTCAGGGTATTTTTCTGCTAATATGGCTGCTGCACCGGCAACATGGGGAGTCGCCATTGATGTACCATTTAAACTTTTGTAATCTCCGGTCCCACTGGAGTATTGGGAACGAGCCGCCACGATTCCCACACCTGGAGCTGAAAGATCCGGTTTAAGTCCCATATCCCCATAGCGCGGACCTTTGGAAGAGAAATACGCCAGTTCATCCGCTTTATCCACTGCTCCTACCGTCAAGGCTGAATCTGCTGCACCAGGGGAACCGATTGTACCTTCCCCGCCTCTGTTACCGGCAGCAATGACGAATAAGGTTCCATTCTCATTTGTCAATCGATTCACTGCTTCTGCCATTGGATCTGTTCCATCACTTGGCATATCGCTTGCAAGACTCATATTGACGATTTTGGCATTTTCTGAGGCCCACTCCATTCCGTCGATGATCCAGGAATCCAGCCCGTATCCTTGATCGCTTAACACTTTCCCTACCAATAATCGGGCATCAGGTGCGACACCTTTATGTTTACCGTCACCCGCACCCGTTCCAAGCACGGTGGAGGCAACATGGGTTCCGTGACCATTGACATCCTTTACTTCTTCACCAGGTACAAAGCTTACAGCTTCATCAATTTGACCCGTGATATCCGGGTGCTCAGAGTCGATTCCAGTATCAAGGACCGCCACCTTGACCCCTTCTCCTGTAAAACCTTGTTCCCAAGCGGTATCCGCTTCAATTTGCGGCACACTTTGATCGAGGGCTGCTTCTACGCGGCCATCCAGCCAGATTTTATCGAGTCCGTATTCAAATAGGGGCGCTTTCTCCGTTTCTTTCTTTTCACTTTGAGCGGTGACGTCTTTCCAGAATGTTACTGCCTGCTTTTTCTCGGCAGAAAGAGCCGCTCCATTAATGCTTTCCAAGTCTCTCACTTTCTTCGATCCTTTTGGGGCCGGAGCTGCTGAGAAAGTCTTAGCCTTGGTTTCCTTGTATTCTACGATGACAGGTACAGACGCTTGATTCTTATCATCATACCCGTACTCAATCAATTTCGTAATATTGAATAAGTCTTCATCCATTTTTCCTGCGGCCATATAAGGCATGGCAGAGTTCGGGAATACGAATGTTTCGTCTTTGATGGTCATGACCCGGACACCTTCGCCATTCTTATCAGCAGGCTCCACATTGATGATTTGTTTGCCGTTTTGGAGGGTCGATACCTTTACCACATCCCCAGTGATGAGGGTGATCGTATGTTCCCCTTTGATTGCTTCATTCTTATCAACCTTTGACTCCTCGAGTTCCTTCCCGTTGGATGAGATACCGAGTGCATCTACCTGGAACATCGAACCTGAAATCATTGTCGCGGCAATCGATCCGATCAGAAGGGGTTTCACGTTAAGCTTTTTCATGAACATTCTCCTATTCTATTCATTTCGTCTGTTGATTGATTCATATGAGTAGACTCTTGCTGAGGGAAAAATAAAGAAGGTATGTAGTCCAAAAAAATATAAAAATAGACTACCAGGTTTAGATTCTGTTAAAGGTCACCCCCTATTTTACAAAGTCGTCTGCATATCTCAGGATGCAAGCTTGTTTCTCTAGGAGTAGTTTTGTAGGTCTGTTGTTAATTAAATTGTAAGTCTCAACACAACCATTTCTCAATTGGGGTTATTTTTCGGGAGTAGAGAACTAGTCTCAAAGTGACCATTGGATTTCATTCAACTTATTTATGAAAAAAGATATAAGAAAGTGCTGAGCCATTCTGACTCTGTAGCAACCCAAGGGAGCAATTGAAGGTCATAATTCCGTCGTATACATTCGGCAAGTATAAGTTTCAGTTCACTATTTGGGGAGAGATGAGTACCATCCAATCCAGCATATCTCAACCTGCCTAAAGTCCCGTTAAATGATATTGTAAAAGGTTGTATTCCTGTTTGAAGACAGAATAATTGGGTTCGGAAGGTCGTTTATAAATAGATAAAAAAAGAAGGCTGCATCTCATTGGACGCAGCCTTCTTTTGAATTCTTTTTATACAGATAATGTTTGGGTTATGGACTTTTAGTTCAGGGATTAGTACCCATTCCAATGTACGAACCCTTTACCTATCGACTGAAAGCTCTTTTTCCTGTAAAGGATTGTTTGAGTGGTTTACAGCTGTTATCTTCGACTTTTCGATTTTATTTTTAATTTAAAAGGAAAGCCCTCCCTTTTTACCGGTCATTCCGAACCAAATCTGCATACGATTCACGTTCAATCACGACCCGTGATTCCCCATCCATTACAAATACAACTGCCGGGCGGGGGATACGATTATAATTGCTCGCCATGGAATACCCGTAAGCTCCTGTACTGAACACCGCCAGTATATCTCCGTAATTCGTAGGCGGAAGCATCAGATTCCAAATCAGCATGTCTCCGGATTCGCAGCATTTCCCGGCGATGCTCACAAGCTCCGTGCATTCCTCTTGTGGACGGTTTGCCAGGACCGCATGGTATTTTGCCTGGTAGAGGGCGGGGCGGATATTATCCGTCATTCCCCCGTCAATCGCTACATATGTGCGCACATCAGGAATGATTTTCTTTGAACCAACCTTATACAAGGTAGTTCCCGCTTCTGCCACCATACTTCGGCCCGGCTCCACCCATACTTCCGGGAATGGATATTCATTTTTGGCAAAATAGTTTTTTACACTATCCGTTATCCCTTTGACATAGGTCGGAATCGGCAAAGGCTGGTCTTCCTCGGTGTACCGGACACCAAATCCACCACCGATATTCAGCACCGGCATCGTTACGTCCAAATCAATCCGGATCCGCTGCATGAAATCAGCCAATACCTGGATCGCCTGATCAAATCCTTCCCGTTCAAAAATCTGGGAGCCGATATGGGAATGGAGGCCGAGCAATGAGAAGTATGGCTTTCTGATTGCAAGCTGAATCGCAGTGGCCGCCTGTCCATTGGAAATGCTGAATCCGAATTTCGAATCCTCCTGTCCCGTCGTGATGTACTCATGGGTATGGGCTTCCACGCCCGGTGTGACCCTGATCAGGATCTGAACCTCTTGCTCCCGCTCTTTTGCCAGGTCATGCAGCAGTTCAAGTTCGAGGAAACTATCGACCACAAAGCATCCAATTTCAGCTTCAAGAGCCATTAGCAGCTCCTCTTCGGACTTGTTGTTCCCGTGAAAATGGATGCGTGTTGCCGGGAAGCCTGCCTCCAATGCCGTATACAATTCCCCGCCTGACACGACATCCAGGGAGAGATGCTCTTGTTCCGCAAGACGTACCATCTCTTTGCAAAGAAACGCTTTACTCGCATAGGCGACCTGGTACTGCAATCCACTTTCCTTAAATGCATCCCGGAACAATTTCGCATTTCCGCGGATCATTCCTTCATCGTATACCATTAAAGGCGTCCCATAGGTTTCGACCAACTCACCCGTACTCATGCCACCGATTTCAAGATCCCCACTTACATTCACATCAACTGTACTCATATCCTAAACTCCTTTTGACTCTCTCTAAAAAAACACAAAAAAACCGTATGAAGCAGATGCTCATACGGTTTATCATCAAAAGTTTTGGAAACATGATGAAGACTATGTATTAACATCTCTTCAATAGTTCTCCACAACTTTTTCATTGTGACAGTCCAACATTTCTTCAATGCTGGCCCAACAAAAAATAGAATTGGCTATTTTCTGCTTCGGCGATCTGCCTTTCCCAACTTATCTCAGAATCCATTATTCTCAAAGAAGGTACTCATCATCCTCGCGCCTCTATTATCAGAGAGTGACGTATTATTTTGTTTGAATTACTATACCATTCTCTTGAAAAGGTTGTCAATTGGTTTTAGGAGAAATCCCTGGGTACAAGGGGATTTCTTGTACCCTCTATTTCAGCTTGATTTCGAACGGTTTCATCTCAATCGGCTTATCATTACTACTTAAGGTCGCGAATGGGACGATCAGTGAGTAGTCCTCGAGGCCTGCATCCTTAGATAATGTAAAAGTGGATTGAAAACGCAGGTCATCCCTATCCACTGTCTTCGTATCAGCACTTCTGATCATATGCTTCAACATCTCATTATCATCCAGTTCATCCTTGGCACTTCTTTTAATATCTTCGGATGGGATCACCTGAACGAATTGAGCAAAATTCACTAAAATGTCAAATCGGAACTGTTCTTCTTTGATGTTATCGATGGTGAAATCCACGGTCACCCTCCCTTTTGCTTTTTGGATATCTTTCACCGTGACCTGATAACCGAGACGGGGGCTGGGCATCTTCTTTATTTCTCACATACAGGAATGCAGTCCGGTACAGCTTCTCGCTTTCTGAGTGGATCAGTCTTTCAAATGCTTGTTCATCCCCATTGATTGCTTTTTTTACGAGTTTCACATCCATTGATTAACCTCCTGTCATTCATTAGAGTCGGGTGGGGTGGGAAAAATTTCAAGGGATTTTTTATGGGGTGTCTTGCTATGTAGAGTGAGGTAGGTTACCATTTATTTCAAAAAGACGCATAAACTATGAAAAACGACGCAATTACTTTGAAAACGACGCAATAAATTTGATAATGACGAATTCATCCCGAAAATGACGCAATCATGGACGATTTCGACGCAATTAAGTAGAATGGATGGGGTCAGCCGCCCCCAAGATTGAATGAAAAGGATCCAAAGCCAAAGAAAGATTGAAAAAACCTTTTTTATATCTTCCATCGTAAGGTTTTCCACTTAAAAAAGAAGCTTATCCCTCTCGATAAGCTTCAATCTGCCCGACCCGTATAAATCATCACAAAGTGGAGGACCGCTTCTATTGATTCCATATTAATGTAACTATGGCCTTTATCCGCATGGAATTTGATCGAGTCATACTGACCGAGCTCGAATACGTCATCCTGCACCTTCACACGTACTTTTCCTTCCATAACGGTGACAAATTCAATCACTCCCGGCTGATGGGCATCTGCACGGTACTCACTGTCCGGTTTCAGGAAGGCTCTGTGGGTTTCCAATGAGCTGTAACCAGTGGAAGTAAACATCGGTTCCAGGGTCAAGGACTCATTGGCACTGATCACTTTGCTCCCTTCATTCTTCCGGGAGATTTGGACTTCTTGTTTTTCCACGAGAAGGGTTGAGATGGGGATCGCAAGTCCGTTCGCGATTTTCCATATGATCGTCAAAGATGGATTCGCCTCTCCCCTTTCAATCTTGCCCAAAGTCAATGTACTGACATCGGTCATAGCCGCAAGTTCCTGGAGGTTGAGACCACGCTCATGTCGTATATGTCTCAGTGTCATCCCGACGTGCCGAGCCAATTTTTCCGGGTCCTGCCAAGTCAAACCGTCATTACTCATAATCCTACCTCTTTCTATAGACAATGAATGTAAGTATATTATAATATATTTTAAATAAACTATAGTATATGTATTGGAAAGGAGTGTTCTTCATCAAAGAGCTTGCTCTCGGTGTCATTTCATCTATGTTCTTTGCCGTCACCTTTATTCTGAACCGGTCCATGGAGCTCGCTGGTGGAAGCTGGATGTGGAGTTCATCCCTGCGCTTTTTGTTCATGCTCCCCTTCCTTTTCCTTATTGTAGGTTTAAGGAAGAATATAAATCAAGTCTGGATTGAAATGAAGAAGAAACCATTCGAATGGCTAACGTGGAGCTTTGTCGGGTTTGTCCTCTTTTATGGTCCTATTACCTATGCGGCAGCATATGGGCCCGGCTGGCTTGTAGCGGGCACGTGGCAGTTTACCATCGTCGCAGGCATCTTACTCGCTCCTTTGTTTTATACTTCAGGACCGGTCAGACGCAGGCACTCCATTCAAAAAAGAGCTTTGGCCATATCCTCCATCATCTTAGTTGGCGTTCTCTTCATTCAACAGGAAAATGCCAGTGGATTGTCCTTTTCTGAAATGGCCGTTGGGGTCTTACCTGTGATTATTGCAGCCTTTGCTTATCCACTTGGAAACCGGAAGATGATGGAGGTGTGCGGCGGAAAGCTTGATACCTTCCAACGTGTGCTTGGGATGACGATCGCAAGCACTCCCTTCTGGTTGATCCTTGGGTGCTATGCGTTTTTCAAGGTCGGGGCACCCAGCACACCGCAAGTGACGCAATCCTTTATCGTCGCCATCTGCTCAGGCGTGATTGCAACGTCCCTGTTCTTCATCGCTACGAATCAGGCGAGGCACAATCCCGGGAAGCTTGCCGCAGTGGAAGCGACCCAATCGACACAGATTCTGTTCGTCATCATGGGAGAAGCGGCGATCCTGTCCGTTCCACTTCCATCAGGATTCGCCCTGACCGGTATCCTTCTGATCATCGCTGGAATGATCATCCACACCATAAACGTGAAAAAAATGAATACCGGAATGGTCAAAGTCGTTAAATCGGTCAGCTAAAAAAAAGGAGGGGCATCCTGAATGCGCCTCCTTTTAGTTCTATTTAAAGACCTTCCTTCTCATCCACTGGGTCGCAGCCCATTTATCTCCGATGACAACCGGCGCCCCGCCATGAAGCGTCAAGTCGTTCAGCTCCTGGCTATCATAGAAATATTCGAAGTAGACGGCCATCCCCTTTTGCGGAGAGACAGAGAAATTCAATTTAGGGAAGTACGTTTCCCCGCCTTCCTCTACGTCATTCAAGTACATGACAAGGGTGCTGATTCTCGGATTCTTCACAGGCCGCGATGATGCCGAGAAGAAATCGAAGTGGGCCTTGTATTCCTGACCCGGTTTATAGTTAAGGATTTGAAGACCTTCTCCGTGTTCGACAGGTATATTCATAATTTGAGAGACTCGCTTTTCCACTCTTGTCACAACGTCATGTTCGCCTTCTTGAAGGAAAACGCTGCTGCTCGTTCGAAGCTCATCGACGGTACGGGTATTTCCTATCTTCGAACGTTGCACCCGATCCTTTGACAGCTGGATGAGTTCATCACATTCTTCATGGCTCAACACATTGCCAAGAACGACGATCAGCGGCTCCTCCACTTTCGCGATAATCTGTATATCCCGGTCTTCCGTCTTGATCTTATTTCCTGTATGGTGAAAAATCGTTTGTTCCTTTACAGCTATTTCAGTAGTATCCATTGTCAACTTTCATCAACCTCTTATCGTATTTTTAACATTCTGAATTTTTATGTTAGTGGAAGCATTCTTGTGTTCTTCCAATCTGGAAAAACGATCGCAACAATAGGCATAACTGTGGATTTTATTCAGCTGTTTCCTCCTGCGTGTGTATTTTAATATATTTTACACCCGGGATGAGGGGAAATCTATCTTTTTTTTGATGAAAAATAAGAGATCTGATGGGATTGTGAGTGATGGTAGGATTGGCGTGGATGCGAGAGCGTCACAGAAAAGACACGGATGGGGTTTATGCATTAAGCTTATAAAAAAAAGACTGCCGAATCGAATCCGACAGCCCCTCAAATTTATTTCTTCAATCCTTCATACTGTACCAAAACTTCCTTCACAATCTCACTATCCTCATCCAGTCCGCTCACTTCATTCAACACACGAGCCGGACCGTGCTCCTTGATCATACCTTGAATTTCCATGGCTTGTTCATCCTCAGGATTGTCAAACAATAGTGCTGCGGCAATCGCCTTGGCAAGATAAGTATAAGAGAGTCCCGCTTTTTGAGCCTCCGTTGTCGGACGGATCAAACGGTCATCGGGACCAAGCTTCCTGATCGGTGCGCGCCCTACACGGGTCACATCATCATTCAGGTAGGCATTTTTGAAGCGTTCGATGTTCTTATCAATATAAGCAAGATGCTCGTTTTCATCAAGACCATATTGCTTCACAAGGTAAGCACCGGTTTCTTTAAGTGTCTCCTTGACCTGCTTGGCGATGGCATCATCTGCCAAAGTTTGGTCGATCGTTGATTTCCCTTGCAGGTAACCCAGGTAAGCAATGACCGCATGGCCTGTATTCACCGTGAACAACTTACGCTCGATGAATGGTGCAAGCTCCTCTACAATCGTCATCCCTTCAACAGGAGGAATCGTTTCCTTCGTTTCCACCACCCACTCATAGTATGGTTCAACAAGGACATCCAATGAACCCTGATCCTGCATAGGAACAATGCGATCCACGGCTGAATTGAAGAAGAAAACTTTGCCTTTAAGCTTACTTATCGTATCTTCATTAAGATTTTCTAAAATATGCTTTTTCAAAATATCCGTCGCACCGATCTGATTTTCACACGCAATCACATATAACGGCTCATCTGAAGACGCTACACGCTTGGCAATCCCTTTTGCAATCAGGGGAGCGATCCTCGGCAGGATGTTCGGTCCGATCGCTGTCGTCAGGTAGGTGGAGTGTACAATCGTCTCAATGACATCCCCTTCTTGATGAAGGTTGTTCAGACCGGACACATTCTCGATCGCTTCCGTTTCCTTCGTTTCCGTTGCAAGCTTCACCTCGTAGCGACCTTCTTCATTCAGCTTGTTGATCACCTGCTCGGCGATATCCACAAAGGTCACATGGTAACCTGATTGGGAAAACAATGCTCCGATAAACCCTCTGCCTATGTTTCCTGCTCCAAAATGTACGGTTTGTTTCAACATCATCATTCCTTTATCAAATTAGTTTGTAAGTAGCCCAGAAAGAGATTTTCTAATTTCTTCAGGATGATCGCTTCGTTCGTGGACGAATAAATCATCATGCTTATATGATCTTCGATTAAACTTGTACTGATCAGGCTGAGGATTTCCTGTTCCCGCCTGCTCAACTCTTCAGGGGCTAGCATGAGGAGCAGACTTCTCATCTCCATTTCCACGCCGTCCATTCCCTTGATCCTGCACGGTTCATCCAGGTGGGCCACCTGGAAGATCAGCTTCTTCACGTTATGGTCCCGGCAATGGAAGAGACCCATATTCGTTTTCGGAATCCCGAGTCCGCCCTTTTTCTCCCTTTCCATCAGCTGATGCATCACCACATGTGACTGTTGAAGAAGTTCGTCCCGTTCCGCTTGTTCCACCATTTCATTCAGGATCCTGAGATGACTTCCTGCCGATTGCTTCCGGTACACCCGGAAATTCGTGAGTATGGCTTCCATGCTGGAATGGACATCCTTGATTTCCTTGAGGAGCATCCTGACTTCGGTTTTCTCACCCGATCGCGGCGCTGCCTTCAAATATTTCTTTCTGGTCAGTTTTTCGACGTTATTCTGCAGATAGCTTTGGATGAATCCGATATCCTTTTCACTTAATAACGGGCTCACCAGGATATACTCCACTTCCGTAAAGGGAAGTCTGACCGTGGAAATGACGATATCGAAGTCATCAAGGTTCGCCGTCTGAAAATCCTTGATAGACAAGATTTCCACCTTATTGATCATCGTCAGTTCCCGCTGAATGCGGCTGGCGAGCATCTTGGATGTCCCGATCCCTGTCGGACAGACGACCACTGCCTGCACATGCACCTTCTCTTCATTCATCAGCATGGCCGATCCGAAATGAAGGACAATGAACGCCACCTCATCATCGGGAAAAGCAATATCCTTGAATTCCGTTTCAAGGCTCTTTTTTACCGCTAAAAATAACACGGGATACTTCTTCTTGATTTCATCCGTCAATGGATTGAAAAGATCCAGCTCCTGCTGCAGGCGGAAGATGGACGGTCCCATATGGGCAAGCAGGCCCTGGAAAAGGGAAAAGTCATCAGACAGATCCACATGGAGGTCCGCCGATACATCCTTGATGACATTCTTGATGAGATGCCCGAGGAGGATACTGTCATAGTAAACGACGTCTGGATCCTGAACTTTGGACCCTTTTAAAATGACTGTCAAAAATTGAACATCCCGATAGGTCATCGGAATCGAAAGTGTTACCTTCAGTTCCCTGCCTATCGTGTCCATCAGCTGATATTCAGTAGAATCATGATCCTCTGCTTGCTCATATTTCTGCAATTCGAAGCCCTTTTCGGTTCGTTGTATCGTCAGGCATGTATACACAACGAGACCGATATAATCACTGTCCGTCAAGGTGATCTGACCTTCTGCCAAGTGTTGGTTCACCACCCGGTCGACAGCTAGTAAATAGTCTGGTTTGAAATACCCCAGCACCGGCTCATCTAGGTGATGCCCCTTTTGCATCCCGTACAGGGTCTCGATGATGTCTTCATAAAAGTAGACGAGGAAGAAGCTTGCCAGGGCATGACGCTTGTCGGCTTCATCTGCGGCAAGCTCCACCCCCACCCCTCGTTTCCTTGTCAGGGTGATGCCGTATTTATGAAGCCAATCGGCGAGTTCATCGAGATACGAAGTGAGGGTCGTGACGCTGATCCCCAGCTGCTGTGCAAGTACCTGTTTTTTAAAGGAAGGTCCTTCTTGGAGAAGGATGATCAGTAAATTCAGCTTTCGCTCTTCTGGTGTTTCATCGGTAGGATTTACTTCCGCAAGATTCTGGATCAAGCGATAGATGTGTTCATTCTTCCCGTCGATGAACAGGCCTTCATTGGCCGTCCGCTTCAGCTCTAAATGATACTGTTTTAAAATACTTTCAATGGATTTCAGGTTGCGCTGAACGGTTCTCCCGCTCACATTCAGAAATGCAGAAAGAGAGTACACGGTATGTTTCCCCGATGTTTTTACGATCAATTCGATGATGGATTTTTCCCTTGATGTAATAAACATGCTTTCTCCTCTTTCCCTGAATTAGCTTTTATCGATACAAATGAGAACAGAAAGGCAGGGACCCCGCCTTTCTGAATGAATTTTCTAGTTGCTGTTAATGATGTCTTTCAGTTCTTTGGCTGACTTGGCCTGAACCATCTTGTCGACGTTTTCCTGCTCGGAGCAGACAACGGCGATCCCTGAAAGGATTTCCAGATGTGTGCCATCCTTACCTGCGATACCGAAGATCATCTTCGCCTTCTCACCGTTGAAGTCGACGCCGTTCGGAACTTGAACGACCGTGAATCCGGACTTGATGACGGCTTTCTTCGCATCTTCCGTACCGTGTGGAATGGCTACATTATTACCCATATACGTAGATGTGATTCCTTCTCTGTCAATCATAGCATCTACATAGCTTTCTTCCACGTATCCTGCTTTGACGAGGGCTTCCCCTGCGAACCGGATCGCCTCTTCTTTTGTGGCAAATTCCTGGTTCATGAAGATGTTCTCTTCCAGGAGAAGATCATCATCATGATCTGCATTCGGTTCAGCGTTTACCGCTTCTTCCTCTGCATCCTCCACAACCTCTGCCTGCTCATCCGTGATCCCGTCCTGAAGACTCGCAATCAGCTTGTCGTACTCTGGACTGGATAGGAAATTATCCACGGAAATGTGATAGGCATTCGGAAGTTTATTTTTAGCCCGCGGCGTCAGTTCTTCTTGTGTGATGACGACTTGAGCGTCCGATGGCAGGTTGCTAATGGATGTGTTCGTCACGCTGACATCCAGATTTGCTGCCTTCACTTTCTTACGTAGAAGTGAAGCCCCCATGGCACTTGAGCCCATGCCTGCATCACAGGCAAAGACGATTTTGTTTACTTCTTCAGGCATTGTTCCTTGGCTCACTTGGCCTGCTACAGAACTCTTCTTGCCTTTCATTTCCTGCATTTTCTTCGTTGCGCCCTCGATGTCTTCGTCTGTTGCCTTGCTTGATTTCAAGACGATGGCAGACACGATGAAAGATACGGCTGCTGCCACAAGGACGGCTGCGAAATTTGCCAGATACGCCATTCCTTCTGGAGGGGTAACCGCGGTAATCGCAAGGATACTACCAGGTGATGCCGGTGATACCAATCCTCCACCTAATAAAACAAGGGTGAACACTCCGCTCATTCCACCAAGGATGACGGAAACGAACAGCATCGGCTTCATTAATACGTACGGGAAGTAAATCTCATGAATCCCACCGAAAAAGTGAATGATTCCTGCTCCTGACGCCGATTGTTTCGCTGTTCCTTTTCCAAAGAACATGAACGCCAGCAGAATTCCAAGACCTGGTCCCGGGTTTGCTTCTAATAGGAATAGTATCGATTTTCCACCCTGTTGAACTTGCTCCAAACCGATCGGTGAAAGTACACCGTGGTTGATGGCATTATTTAAGAATAGAATCTTTGCAGGTTCGATCAGGATACTTGTTAATGGAAGCAGTCCCGCTGCCACAAGCCAGTCAACACCTGCGACCAGTAGATTCGTGAAGGCATCCACGGCAGGTCCAACGCCAAGGAATGCCATGATCGCAAGGATTCCACCAAGAATACCGGCGGAGAAGTTATTGACGAGCATTTCAAATCCTGCTCTGATTTTCCCTTCGATCATCTGGTCAAACTTCTTGATGACGTAAGCACCCAATGGCCCCATGACCATGGCACCCAGGAACATCGGTGTATCCGGTGCACCGACAATGACACCCATTGTCGCGATCGCACCTACGACCCCACCGCGCTGGTCGTGTACGAGCTTACCTCCTGTATACCCGATTAAGAGCGGTAACAGGTACGTAACCATCGGCCCTACCAGTTTGGCAAGGCTTTCATTTGGAAAGAACCCAGTTGGTATGAACAACGCTGTAATTAAACCCCAAGCGATAAATGCGCCAATATTCGGCAGAACCATTGAACTGAGGAAGTTACCAAACTTTTGTACCGCGACTTTCATATTTGATTGAGCCACTTCTCTCATCCTTTCATGATTGAATAATAATTTCTCTTATATTCATCATAGGCTCCAGATGGTGACGGTTTCAACAACGATGAAAACTAACTTTGTCACCCTTGTCACGACAAACCTATTGTTTCTCTGGTGTGGGAAGTTATTCTCACTTAAGAGGGACGGACCTCCTGCTTTTAGAGCAGGAGGTCCGTCCCTCTTCTATATTCCTAATCCAACTTCACCTTCACCCGGTCATCCACATATTTCGTTGTGCTGTATCCCCCTATTTCAAGCTTGGTCAAGTTTACATCTTCCCTGGACGAATCGTTAAAAAATTCAATGGTTTGTTTCGTCTCGAAGTAGCGGGGTTGATCCAATTTATCATACTCATATACATCGATTTCATGGATCTTGCCGTTTTTGTCCATCAATACCCCATCCCCATCACTTACTCCGATTGAAGTATTTTCATTCATCAAATAATCGCTGGAGAACCCGTAGTTCACTCTTTCATAGGCACGATCCTTCGTAACTTCATGGGTAACAAACACCTTCGCCGGATTTCCTGCCTGGATTTCATCAATGGTGATGGTATTCCCTTGATACTCAAATTTCCGGGGCAGGTCCTTGAGATCATCAAGTGGGATGGTTTTCCGATCGTCTACAGATAAATGGATGGAATCAAACAGTATGTCAACTTCTTTTGGATTTTCAAAATATAAGGTGTCAAAGCTTGATGTAAAGGCACTCCATCCTTCCTGGTCAAAGGATTCCACGTACATATTTCCTCCAAAGAGGTCTGCCTTTACATTCTTCTTGTCCGTTCCCAGGGAATCAAAGGTAATGACATCGATCCTTCTGTCACCACCCTGATTCTGAAAGCTGTACTGGAGGAGCGTCGTGGTCGGCGCAATCGTGAGCTTATCCAGGCGGACCTTAATCCCGTCAATGGCGATTTCCTTTTCCAGCTCATGCACCCGGGATGACTGCTTTGTAAACGGAATATCAAAGCTCCAGTCCCCTTCTGCAAATGTCATCTCCCTACTGAAATACTCACCTTTTTGAGTGTCCTGATCTACTTGCATGAGCCTTGCCACATTCAATTTAATGGTTCCGCTGTCCACCGAAACCGGCAGGAGACTCATGGTACCTTTATACACATTTTTCTCTTCATTTTGTATTTCGTCCTGATCGACAGGAGGAGAATAGAACATGTTTTGCCGATCACGCCTCATGACGTCATATTCATTTTCAATATGGACGCCTTCATGAGCATTCATCATATAGCGATTGTTTTTCTCCGTATCTTCTATTTCATAAAAGACAAGAGTCTGTACATCATCGGCGACGACACTCTTGATGGTGATCTTCACCCCATTGCTTTCCGATTCGAGATTCAGCCGTTCCCCCAGGTCATGCTGGAGGATGGCACGCAATTGTTCATCTTCTTCCGTCCATGCATAGTAGAGACTGGAGAATCCACCTGTCACGAATCCGATCGATACGACCATCGCGAAAACACCTGCGATGGAAAGCCAGATCGATTTCCGTTTCTTTTTCTTCCTCTGCCTGCGCGCTTCTCTTTCCTCCACCTTGCTCCTGATCTTCTCCATGAATTCAGCAGGGATCTCTAAGGCATCTGTTATTCCTGCCAAGGTCAGAACCATTTCCTGAAAAGAAGCCAAATCCTCCTGACAGCCCTGACAATGGTACATATGCATCTCAAACTTTACCTTTTCAGGCCGGTCCATCGTTCTTCCCAGGTAATCAAGATAATGCTTATGATATTCCGGACAGCCCTCGAAAGAACCGTACCCCAACTCTTCCCTAAGCTTCCTTATGCCTGAAAATACACAGGAATTAACCTTCTCACCTGATATCTCAAGAATCCGTCCAACTTCTGCAAAAGAGCATTCATTGAAATACGATAAAGCAATCGTCTCTTTCTCCAGATCATCTAATTGATGGAAGGCATGAAAGAGTGTTTGATCAGACATCTGACTCTCTGAATCCCGGAAACTCTTATCTTTAGTGAGATCCCGACCATTATGTATAAAATGAGATATAGCCCACGTGTCAAATGAGGTATCTTTTTTAAAACGGTGCAATTCATTATGTATGCTTATAATCGAACGATAAAATATGTCTTCTATGTCTTCTTGCTTACTTACATAAATCTGACCCAGCGCATAGAACGACTGTTTGCGCTGCAGAAACCACTCCATGACCATTTCCAAGTCCTTTTCCCTCACCCTGCTGATCAACAAGGGAGCTGTTTGCGATGTGTTCATCTATGTATTCCCCTCCTCCGAAACCGAAATATTCCAAAAATATAATATATGATTTTATTTTACCATATTTAGGGTGTATTGGGGATTCTATGTGAGGACGTAGAAAAGGTCTGAACCCTTTCCCATACAGGAATTGAGATTCAGATCTTTCAACTTGAGGATGTCACCTTTTTTTAAAAAAATGTAGTTGTTAGACCGCTTTCGGCCTGCTGTTCACTTCTAATCTATTTTATCTTCCCCAACTCATCCACAAAAGCCGGCCTTTTCACATATTTCTGCTTCAACTCCTCGATCAGCCCGTCTGCAAACTGGGAGCCAAAGACTTTCTTATATTCTTTGATGTGCTTGCACACTTTCCGATATTTCTTTCTATCATTGGCTTCTTCTGCTTCTGAAGTGATGTAGGATATCATCAGCTCGTTCACATCTTCCGGATAGTCTTCCTTTAGCTCCGGATAGAGCTCCATAATGGAACCATATTTTCGCTTGGTGTATCCAAGAATTTTCTCGTTCAATTGCTCTTCCTTTAAAATTTGAAGATACGTATAGGAAAGATGTGATTCATTTTCAAATGTTTCGAACAGGTCATTCAATACTCCCGGCCATTCTTCCCGTGTATAGAGCTTTTTCAGTGGATTATAGTAGGAAAATTCACCAGCATAAATAAATTCGTGCATGAGTTCCTTCTGTTTCGTGGTGTCCCCAAGCCCTTCATAGGCTAGAAGCATATACTTCCGCCACTGAGCAACCAGTCCCCGATACGCCTTATCCACCTGCTGACCCTCTTTGCATAGAGCAAGCACTTCGGAATACTCGCTTTTTCCCAATAAAATGTCGATGGCTTTTTTCCTGAACTCGTCATAACCGATGTTTTCGTTAATGAAGTCCATCTTTTCTTCTTCATTGTTCCATTGTTCAATCAGGGCTAACTGAAGCATTTTGATAGACGATATTTCATACTTAGCGCCCCACTCTTTCTTATCGACTTCTGTAAGCATTTGTTCTAAATGCTTTTCAAGTTTGTTCCTTCTGTTCGCTGAATCACATAAGAGGGTGCTGCTTTCTAAAAGCCCATAACGCCAATCCGTCCAGTCGTCATATCTCTTATGGAGCGCCTCTTTCAACACAATCGAGAACAGCTTGTCCTTCTCAGGCTCCCCTTGGGTTTCTGCACTCAAGGATACCGCCTCATGAATGATCATATGGCTTTCCCCCATCACGTCCCCGATATATCCACCCGAATCATCGGCGTATTGAAGCATCCCAACAACCGGACCCATCACCGCCACACAAAGCTGCGCGGCCGTTTCCAACTCTCCCTGTGCCATTTTGTCACGTGCCTTCCCAAGGGTCATTTCCGCCCCTTGAAGAGCACTTGGGACAACATTCCATGAAATGAAATTTTGCCTCTTATAACGGTTAATATATTCCCGAATCAGCTTCTTACTCGCCTTGACTTCATCCTCTGCAGGGGCATACTTGAACAGAATCCCCTTCTCAATATCCGGATCATGATCTGCAAGGTCTACAATAATCCGGATCAGTTCATCCTTTTTCAGGTTCGACAAGAGTGTTTCCAGATTCGGCTGCTTCACAGTAGAGGTCACCAGTATCTTCCTTTCCTATTGGGACGGAGGTTCCCTGTCCCGGTTTTAAGATTATTTTAACATGGTGAGAAGACCAACTAAAGAAGATGGGGACGGACCTCAAGAGGTCCGTCCCCAATTACTCCAGTTTCCTATTGACATGACAAGCAGTGATAAGGTTTGAGCTCGTCCATCCTCCAGATATTAAACATCAAAAAAAGGCCTGAATCCCAATAGATCCAGACCTTTCCCATATCTATAAACGGTCGATTTCACCAAGCTGCTCGTGCATGTCCACCTCGATCATCTTTTTTGCCTTGGAGAAAGTAAACACTTCATTAGTGACCCAATGATTATATAACTTAGAAAGTGCGTTCCTGTGGTATACCGTGCCTTTGACCTCTGTGAAGAAATAGATGATCAACAGGTTGACCACGTCTCCGGGAAGGGCCTTTTTACGCTCGATTCCCTTTAACGACAGGATATCCAATCCTCTTAAAGGGTCTCCAATCACCGATTCTGCCATATGAAATGGATCTGACGTCCGGCATAATGTCACTAATTCTGGATTAATCTCTTCAAATTTCAAGTGAATTCCCCTTTTACATAGAAAGTGAACGAAAAACGTTACACTTCAACCTTCATTAGATTGTAGGATACTATGTATTATAACAAAAAGACGGGACATTCATAACTCTCAGTATGTTTAATTTTTACTTAACCAAAATTCCATGATCTTTTCATTAGTAGAAGGATAGACCAGACGTTTCACTTGTTCCTCCATCAGGTAGCATTCCGTGATCCACCCAGGGAGCGAACCATGCTCTTTTTTCCAAAGCCGCGTTCGTTCCAATGCATCCTCTACGCTCATTTTCACCCATGTATCTTTGATCATATGATCATCATCTGTCCCTTCTTTCACCAATGGATGAACGAAGCGATGAATGTAGGGAATTCCGCTGCCGAGATGGCTCTTATTTCTCACCCAAATCACGCTTTCCCTGGGGAGGAAGCCTATATGACGATTTTCAGAAACCACCTGTGTGAACTCCTCTAAATAACAGTAACATCCGGACCAATGCCGATCCGTGTTTCGGGGCAGGATCACTTCGGAGGTGTAAATCGATTGACCTGTATGAAAAAGATTGTCGATTTCCCGATTAATAAAAACCGGCTCTCTCCTTTTATAGATAGAGTCAGACTGAGGTGAACCACAGGTAAATCCATTTTGGTCGAATCGAATCATTTTGACGAATTGCATGTTGCCCCTCCTTCTATCGTGAATTTCACAAGGGCATATCATACCAAATTCACTCTATAATTGGGGTAATTCCCTGTATAGATTGGTGTTAAACAATTAGTTTTCATAGCACAAAAAGAAACGAGCGATTACAGAGTAACCGCTCGTTGAATGAATTCTTTCTAGCGTTGCTGACTCAATGCTCGTTCAAGAGTTGAAGTGACAGAAATATTTTCAAATGATATACCAAGTTGAATGGCTGTTTGGGCAATTTCCGGACGAATGCCTGAAATCGAACTCTTCACACCAATCAAGTTCAGGCTTTCGATGATCTGGAATAATTGATGGGCGACCATCGTATCCACCATGATGACACCGGATAAATCAATGAATAAGTGCTCAACATTTTTATCCACGCATTCGGCCAGTGTATTCTCGAGTATATACCTCGCCCTTCCTGTATCGATATCCCCGACAAGAGGCAGCACGCCTGTCTTCTTATCAATTAATATAACCGGTGAACTCAATTCCCTGATCATTTCCTGCTGTGCCTTCAAACGTCTCTGGGCATATTCGTAATTTTCTTCGGCAAACTTGGAAATGACAAGACCAAAGGTTTTAATAATCAATTCTCTGAATGACTCGATTCTCTCCGGTGGAAACTCACGGCCATGCTGGCGGTTAAATCCCTGCAAAATCTCCAGGTACTGATCCTGTGTTCTGAAAAACTCCCTCAGTATATAGTGAGTAGGGGTTTGTAAGTGTTCTTCATCCTTGGCAATTTCCTCGATCCACTGGGCGAAATTACATAGTGCATCCTGTCCTATATCCTTAAAAAGGACACAAAAGCGTTCGTGAAATTCGTGATTTTGACGCTTCAACGTTTGGATGACCTGAGGGTCTGTTGAAGCATAGACTCCAGACAGGTCACTTTTATCAAGTGACTCATACCAATTCTCTGTCAGTTCCCATGTACGTTCGCTCATAAATTCATAAAACTTTTCGGCTACCTGCATATTCGACCTTCTTTCTATAAGACAAGATAATGTGATCAGTCCATAACCCATGAAGACTGGCAAAAGGATAGTAACTCTGCCACTGGTATCTCATTGGTCTATACCCGAAATGACTTATTCATATGCTTATAAAAGTAATGTACTATGTCCATGCACAAATGGAAAGAAAAAGTTGAACAAATGGTGTACAATCGCTATCCACTTTCTGTATTTCAACCAAAAAAGAGATAGGGAGGGTTCTCGTATCAACAGAACATCCCTATTTTTTAATATGATGTCAATACACCGCTAACCTATGAACTCTGAGATCCATTTCGGACTACATGTTGAAAAAACAAATGCAGCAAAAAGAATGCCACCAAATAAACGGGGATGGAATACCAGATTTTCCATTCTAAGTGTTTCATGTAACCGTTTAAACTAAATAATACTTCTATCAAAAACGAGAAAATAGTCCAGATTATAACATAAAGCAAATGTTTATCTTGTTTCATAAAATTCAAGAATAAAAGCGCTATGAATGAGGGAGCAAATGCTACGAGTGCAAAATCTGAAAACTCCACACTTTTTGTCGGACCAAAATCTACATAATCCAACAATAACCCTACTAAAACATGTGCAACCGCAGCAAAATATCCGACGAACGGAAACATGATGAGATTTTCCCTGACGGTCAACCTCTTTGGCATCATAGAAAGAGCCACTACTAAAAGAAGAATGAGACCCCACACTAGCATCAAGCTGAAACAACCCCTTTATCGGTAAAGAATCTACCTGCTTATTTTGTGAAACCTGGAGAATTTTATGTATAGGCAGTAAAACAGGGACGGACCTGTTTTGAGGTCCGTCCCTGTTTTTGCTTACTAATGGGACAAGGTGAATGTTCCATTAGTATCCGATATTGCGATACTCCTCAGCAATCCTGATACTCTTTTGCTGGGTGAAAGCACTGACCACGATGACGATGACGATGTTGCAGATCAATCCAAGAATACCTGCATGGATTTCGAAAGGTGTTGTCTCTGCGACTAGCTGGTAATAGTAGTTCACGAATGTTCCGACGATGAGTCCCGTGATAACAGCCGGTCCGGTCACTCTTTTCGAATAGAGGGCTCCGTATACGCCGGGTGCGAATTGAACGATTGAACCATAAGCTCCGAGCAATAGGGCGATGAGCCCCTGACCCCCGAATACGGTGATAAAGTAAGCAAGTCCCCCGACCACAAACACACCGATTCTCATCAGAAGCAATGTGGTTTTATCAGAAAGGTCCGGTTTTACATTCTTGATGACCCCGTCCGTAAATTCCAGAGAGGCACTGTGGGTAATGGCATCTGCCGTAGACATGGCTGCCGCTAACGCTCCTGCACCTACTAGCCCGTAAACCCAACCGGGAAGGCTAAGGACAGTGGTGATCAGGTAAGGAAGAATTTCATCCGGTGCTCCAATGTCAGCTGGATTGACTATATTCACTGCTGAAAAGCCAACAAATAATAGCGGGATAAGGAACAGGGCAAAGATCGGATACACTAATACGGTTTTCTTTATCGTACGTGCATTGGATGCATATGACTTTGAAAATAGGTGTGGCCACATTAAGAACCCTATGAGAGAGACGAGAATCGTGGTCGTATAAGCTGTCCCTGACATGGCAGACCCTTCATTCCCTATTTCAAAAAAGGCAGGGTTGTCCTGAACGAGGTTGGTAAACATCCCACCCACGCTATCGTGAAGCTTATTCACAATCGCAAGGCCGACTACCCACGAGATAACGATCATTAAGATCCCCTGGAACACGTCAGACCATGCCGCTGCTCGCAATCCGCCAGTTGCAACATAGACGACCACGATTCCATACGCAAGTAACGCTCCAAGCCAAAGCGGAATTCGCCCCTCTGTCATGATATTGAAGATGTAGGCCATCCCTTTCATCTGTGTAGCAAGGTATTGAATGGAAGCGAGTAACGCAATGATTCCGATTAAGATCGGCAGCGTCTTACCTCCGTAACGTTTTTTCATAAAGCCGGAAACAGTGTAGATATTGAATTTACGGCCTATTTTCCCGATTTTGGGGCCGATGATGTACCATGGGAGAATCGCAAAAGCGGTATAAGTTAAAATATAAAGTGCGGGTGCTCCTTTGGAATATGCCCACCCTGGAGCGCCAAGAAATGAAAAGGCACTGAACACAGCCCCTCCCATCAGGAACCACATTACAACCAAGCCGAGGCCTCCACCTGCTACAGTAAACTCATCTAATGAATGTTTATCATGACCTCTTCCTGCCATCACACCAACTACAAGTGCAATCACAAGGTAGCCGATCATCATGATCATTGCAATCTGCCAATCTGCCATTAATGGACCTCCTCTTCATCTTTGTCTGGATCGATTCGATAGAGTATAAGAACGATTAAAAAGGTAATGATAATCCATAAAATCACCCAGAATATCGAAAACGGCATCCCCATGATGATCGGAGTTGCCCTGTTTCCAATTGAAAACAAGGGAAAAATCAATAGAAGAAATGGTAAAATCAGAGACAAGCAATAGATTTTCGTAAACTTGCTTTTACTCATAAGACACCCTCCTTTTTTGCTGCATATTCCACTTTCCCATCAAGGATCGTTAACTCTACTTTTAGCTCTCGTAATCTTTCAGGTTCACAGTGTAAAATCGATTCATTCAACACAACCAGGTCGGCAAGCTTTCCAGCTTCAATGCTGCCTTTAATGGTCTCTTCAAAGCTCGCATATGCACCGTTCCATGTATAAGCCTTAATTGCTTCCTCTATAGCGATTCGTTGCCGGGCACCTACCACTTCACCGGATTTACTCATGCGAGTGACAGCTGAATAAATCCCGTGGAGCGGATCCACGATGGTGATGGGACTGTCAGAGCCGATGGCAAAAGGAATCTGTGCTTCTGAAAAACTCCTTAAAGGGAACATGACGTCGACCCGTTCTCCATAATCTTTCAAGTATCCGTCACCGAATTCATAGATGAAGGCTGGATTTGGTATCGGAACAATCTCCAACTCTTTTATCTGTTGAATGAGGTCCGGCGGGGTCATGCCGGAATGTTCAATGCGGTGACGATGATTTTCACGGGGATGTCGTTCAAGAGCATGGCGAATGGCTCCAATCATCATTTCAACTGCTTTGTCCCCGATGGCATGTGCTGTTATTTGCCACCCCGATTCATGCGCTTTTCCGAGGCACTCATTTATTTCTTCCTGGTTCAAATATAAAATGCCTGAATCATTCGGATTACTCGAGTATGGCTTCCTTGTCTTAGCAGTAGGACCACTGCTGCTTCCATCGATAAACACTTTGGCTGGACCGATTTTCATCCACTCATCCCCAAGGCCTGTCCCGATTCCGCTTTCCAGGCCATTCCCCACCATTTCTACAGAAGCATGCAGCGAGCCGTAAAGTGCGTAGACCCTCTGTTTTACTCTCTTTGCTCCTACTGCTTTTTGAAGGAATCGAATATGTTCTGGCCCATACCCGCCGGCATCATGGACACTCGTAATTCCTTTTTCCAAATAATCCTGGGAAGCGAGGGCCAATCCCTGCTCCACTTCCTCCTCAGAATAATTGGCTAAAAGAAACATGTTCATATGTGCGGCTTCTAACAGCAGTCCGGTTAATTCGCCATTTTCACGGCCGTATTTCCCTCCATTCGGGTCTTCTGTTTCACGATAAATACCCGCAAGCTCCAGCGCTTTCGAATTCACGCAGGATATGTGCCCGCATGTCCGAACCACAATGATCGGGTGCTCCGTGGAAACCTGATCTAGATCCCACCGAGTTATGTGCCTTCCCTCTTTAAGGGTGTTTTGGTTATAACCCCAGCCCCGTATCCATTCCCCTTTTGGAGTCAATCGTGCTTTCTCCTTCAACTTCCCGAGGAGTTCTTTTATACTCCCTGCCTCCTTACCGTTCACCCCGAGCTTATTGGTTCCGTAAAGTTCGAGGTGGGCATGGGCGTCAATAAAGCCGGGCAGGAGACTTCTTCCCTCCAAGTTCACAATCTTCGTTCCTTCACCTGCATATCGTAAAATTTCTTCATTCGTGCCGACTGCGAGTATTTTATTATCCTGAATGGCAACTGCTTCTTTCGCAGAAAATTCAGAATTCATAGTAACCACTTCTCCGTTTATGAAGAGCATCGTCGCTCTCAAACGATCACCACCCAAACGGGACAGAGAGACAGGTCCCTCGTCCCAGTATTCTCTTACTTTTCTAAACCAGCAGCTGAGCCGTCTTTGGGGACAAGGTGCCTGTCCCCATGTCCCTGACAAACCCGCACTGCCGTCGAATAAAGGAGCTCCACCCCTTTTTCAATATCATCCATCTCGGCAAACTCCAGTGGATTGTGGCTGATACCTTTTTCACAACGGACGAAGATCATCCCGTAATCGCTGATATAGGACATGAACAAGGCATCATGGAAAGGACCGCTCATTAAGGTGGGTGAATCCAATCCAAGCTTTTCATCTTCCTCTTTCATAATGTCTTTGATCCAGTCTGCACAATATCTCGGCTCGCTCCGAGTATCTTCTTTGATCTCGTATTTAAGATTGTAACCGATTGCCGTCTCTTCGATGATTTGATAGAGTTTTTCTTCTAGTTTCGTTCGCGCTTCAACGTCGATATCACGAAGGTCTACGGTGAACTCCACCTTTTCGGCAATGATATTTCTTGAGTTAGGGAATACCTGCATGCTGCCAACCGTTCCGACCGTTGTTTCGGTACCTTCTTTTTTAACCAGTTCATCGAATTTCCGAATAATTTCCGAAGCCCCGACAAGGGCATCCTGTCTCATCGTCATCGGCACCGAACCCGCATGACCAGCGAATCCTTCGAGTGTAACCGTCAGCCAGATCGGTCCGGAGATCCCTGATACAATTCCGACAGGTTTTCCCTTCTCCTCAAGGACCGGCCCCTGTTCAATATGTAACTCCAGAAACGCTGCGATATCACCTTTTTGGTATACAGGACTTGCGGTTACATCAGGCTCTACCCCGAATTCCTTCAACGCCTCTCTTCTCGTAACGCCCTGCTTGTCTTTGCGGTCCAGTTCACCTTCCTCCAGCATCCCGGCTATAGCCCGGACTCCAAATACTCCTTTGTTAAACCGGCAGCCCTCTTCATCGGAAAAACAAATCACTTCAATGGTCCTGTCCGGGGCGATTCCATTGTCCTTCATTGTGTGAACCACTTCGACCGCTCCCAGAGCACCCGCTGTCCCGTCGAACCTCCCTCCATATGGTTGAGAATCAATATGTGAGCCCAGCATAAGAATCGGCTTATCTTTGTCGGAACCTTCTATCCTTCCAATCAAATTTCCGAAGCCGTCAATCTTTGTCGTTAAACCCGCCTCTTCCATCCAGCCTTTCACCACTTCCACCGCCTGGCGATCCTCCTTGGAATGGGCCAAGCGGCAAACGCCTGTCTCCCCGATCTTTCCGATTTCAGCTAATTCCTCTAGATGACGCTTTAATCTTTCTCGATTGATTGACATAGAATCATCCTTTGCTTACATATTTTATTGACTTATACTAAGTTTATTTTGAATAAGCTTGTTTATCATTAGACACTTTGTCTATAAAAGATCTTGTAATCCGTACAGAATGACAAAAAAAGAAAGAAATTTCAGAAAAATAAACAGAGACCTCTATCCACTGAATACCGGACATCAACCCCCTTTCGACTCCGCCCCTATTTAGACTAGTTTCTAGAACATTTTCACTTAATCCTGCCAGACTTTTAAAAATGAAGCGATTTACATAGGGGGTTTTTCACAAAAACAGATATTCTTTTGACGACAAATTCCCTGTCCTGCTGTCAATTACTTTCCGTGAAGAAGATAATCTGGTCGAAATGAGCATTAATCCGGCCGTTTTTCACGAAAATCCAGCCGAAATCATGATAAATCCGGCCGTTTCCGAAAAAAATCCAGCCAATTTACACAAATTATAAATTACATCAATAAGTGCCACACAAAAATAAAGAGGCCACTCGCTAAAAAGAGGGACGGACCTCAGCTTTTACACGAAGCAAAGGTCCGTCCCTCTAAAATATCACTCACTATAACGAAGCCACAGTTCCATCTCAGCATCCAGCTCTTTCACGACATCCAGCTTCCTGCTATACAGGTTATTCAGTTCATCGCATTCAATATGACCTGTCTCCATGGCTAGATCAATTTCTCTTAACTCGTTTTCTAGACTCTCGATTTTCTTCAACACTTTGGCAAGTATCATTTCCTCATTAATAACTTCAGATTTTCGCAATGGATTCTTGCTCTTTTCATCCACAAACCTCTTCCTCTCCTTCAGGCTCTGCATCCTTTCTATTTCACTTTTATACTCATCGTAATTCCCATGATAGCTCCTCAAGGAATAGTCCTCTACAGCAATGATTCTCTCCGCCATCCGGTTGATAAAATAGCGATCGTGGGAAATGAAGATAATCGTACCACCGAAGTCTTCGAGGGCTTCCTCTAGGGTTTCGATCGAATCAATATCCAGATGATTCGTCGGCTCATCAAGTATCAGTAAATTGATATCTTGAAATAACAGCATGGCAAGCTTTAACCTGATTCTTTCCCCACCTGACAGATGCTTCACTTTCTTGAAGACGGTGCCTTTGTAGAACATGAACTTTGCCAGGTATTCCCGAGCTTTTCCTTCAAATATTGAGATATCCTCCCGGAAACAGTCCAGTACGGTGACTTCCTCATTATTAAAGGCAATCTTTTGTGGCAAATAGGCTGCCTTTACATTGGCACCGAATTCTATTTGGCCTTCATCCTGCCGCTCTTCCCCGACAAGCATTTTTAAGAAAGTGGTTTTCCCGCTTCCATTCGGACCCAGCATGCCTACTCTTTCACCAAAATGAATCATGACATCTGTATTGTCAAAAATCATTTTATCCCCATAGCGTTTAGAAAGCCCCGCCGCCTTGATGGTTTCATTTCCAGATCTCTCTGCAGCTCTCACATCAAGCCTCATATTCCTTCTTTCAAAAACCGGCTTATCGAGGCGATCCATTTTGTCCAGCTTCTTTTGAACGCTTGAGGCCCTCTTAAAGAACTTGGTATTATCAGCCCTCATTGCCCAGTCACGCAGACTCAACACGGTCTTTTCCATGCGGTTGATCTTCTTTTGCTGTTCTCTGAAATGCTCATATTGAATGCGCATATTCTCTTCTTTTTGGCTGAAAAAAGCCGAGTAGTTTCCTTTGTAGCTAATCGATCTCATATCCTCGATTTCCATGATCTTTGTCACGACGTTATCCAGAAAATAGCGGTCATGGGACACGATGATAACCAACCCTTTATAGCTCTTCAGATAGCCCTCCAGCCATTCGATGGATTCCATATCAAGATGATTGGTCGGTTCATCCAATAGAAGGATATCGGGTTGATGAATCAATAGCTTCCCAAGGACGACGGTTGTCTTCTCCCCTCCGCTCAATAAATCAAAGTCCCTTTCTAAAAAACCCTCCGAAAGCTTTAGTCCCGTGCACACCTTGCTTACTTTCTCATCCCGTTCATATCCGCCCTTCACTTCAAATAATTGAGTCAGATCGCTGTATATATTCAGGGCTTTCTCTAGATCCTTTCCCTGCAAGACCTGCATCTGCCCTTCTAATTCACGCATTTCCTGCTCAATTGCGTCCATCTCCTCAAAGGCCAAATTCAGCACATCGATGACTTTCAACCCTTCCGGATAGGCAGGCGATTGTTCAAGATAGGCAGTGGTCGCTCCCCTCGACATATGAATGAGGCCTTCGTCATATCCATAACTCGATGTCTGGGGATAACCAGGATAGTAATTCATCGGCTCGATTCCTGCAATCAGCTTCAAGATTGTGCTCTTACCGCTTCCATTTGCCCCGACGATTCCGACCTTATCCCCCTCATACACTTCCAGCGACACATCCTCCACTACAAGCGTCGCATCCATATATTTTCTTATTCCATTTAATTTAAGTTCCAACATACGCGTTCCTTCTTTCATCTATAATTGAAGTTACGCTGTTTTATGGACGGGTCAAGAAGACCTTTACTCCTATTTCATTTGTATGATAAAAAAAGACCGTAAGAAGAGGGGTTCTTCTTACAGTCCTGTAGCATCCATGTATCATCATGTTCATAAAGCTGCCCAACCTGCAAGCACATGCCAAATAAAATGCCGTGGCCCATTACCCTCTCATAAATGCAATGGTTTCTGCTATCCCCTGTTCATAGGAAGTGTGCTGCCGTTTGCCCATAAATCCATCAATCTTTTCTCCAGATAGAATGGTAGGTTCAGAATTAATGTACTGCATCTCCAATGCTTCACGCATCCCCTTCCCTGCAAATAGGGAGAATACGGCAAACATCGATTTTGAGATGGAGTAAAGCCCCTTTTCTTCTCCCAGCTGCCTTTTTAGGATCTGCTCTACTTCGTTCCCGGTTATCGGTGCGACGGCAGGTATATTCCAATTGTGCCCGTATGCTTCATCATGGCTGGCCAAGTCTACCATCGCTTTCGCCCCATCCCTGGTATACATGAATTCACGTACAACATTCTTCGGACCGACGAATCCCGCTTTTTTCTTTTTCAAAAGCTGTTCTAATGTGTAGTGGATGTATGTGTTGGTAGCATTCGGTCCATAAAAATCCGGAAAATGGCAGATGAGCGCCGGAACTGAGGCTTCCTTGATAATGCGGTCCATTTCTAAGCGCAGTTTACCTTTTCGTGTATGAGGGTGTTTTTCTCTATCTTCGGTTAGAAATGCACCGCCACTTCTTCCGTAAGCATAGATATTGTCTACCACGGCCAACCTGGCGTTGTTTCGTTCCGCTGCAAGTATGATGTTTCCTGTAATCGTACTTAATTTATCTTTCCACTCTTCATACGGGATGTTTAAAGCATGAAATATAATTTCACTATCCTTCGCAGCATGAATAAGTTGTTCTTTATCTTCTGCGTTCCCAGTATAGATCTTTACAAGTTCCTTATCGCCAAAAAAACTGGCCAACTTCTCTTTCCCTCTTGCAAATGCAACGACCTCGACACCCCTGCTGATCAATTCCATTACAAGGGCATACCCCATTCCTCCAGAAGCACCTACCACCATTGCCTTTTTCATTAAAAGTCCCCCTTTAATTAACCACTGGTCAAATATATCCAAAAAATTTTATCCTATTGATTTCAGGATAAAATTCACGTGCGATTGTGCAAGGTTCTCCACTTCCACGTAGGTTTCATCACAACGGCAGTAATGACTGACAAACCCGTGTAGTGCCAGGAATATCGACCATGTCTGCTGGATGGTGATCTCATGGTCGCTTAGCTGAATAAGGGCTTCCGCGAATTTTTCATAGGATTCGTTCGGTCCTTTGTTCACGTAGCTTTTGACTTCCTCATCAGCAAGCAGAAACATCATTTCATACTGACTTTTATGACTCAGGCCGAATCGAATGAAGGCGAGAAGAATCCCCCTCAATTTCCCTTCGTTATCCATATCCTGATCCATCACATCATCCAGCCACTGATCCAACAGCTTAAAATCGGTTTCAATCATGGCATAGAACAATTCTGCTTTATTTTTGAAATGGTAGTAGATGGAGCCGTGACTATACCCAAGCTCAGACGCAATCTGCCTCATGGACACCTGCTGATAGCCCTTCTTCCGAAAAAGCTCCCGTGCCGCTGCCATCACCATTTCCTTCGTAAGCTCCTGTGCTACTGCTTTTCTCGGTGACATACATTACTCATCCTTTTTATTGACCAGTGTTTAATTAAATAATACCCCCTTCACATTGTTGATGTCAAGGTATTTTTTACCAATAAGAGGGACGGACCTCCGCTAAGCCGGAGGTCCGTCCCTCTTATTTACTTACCCAAAAAACCACCCTCTGATTTGATCAGCTGCCCGGTAATCCAACCGGAGTCATCACTGGCTAAAAATCGGATCAACTTCGCTGCATCCTCGGGTTGACCTAGACGTCCCATCGGAAACATCGGAAGTAAGTGATCCCTTAACTCTTCATTGATCCACCCTGAATCGGTCGGTCCCGGATCAATCGAATTGACGGTGATGCCGATTGGCGCGAGGCCGACGGATAATGGCTCCGTGATGGCAATCAACATGCCCTTTGATGCGATATAGGCCAGGTTATTGGGATCCGGACCCTTTGACACCATGTTGATGATCCGCCCGTCTTTACTTTTAGGAAAGGCTTTTTCATATCTCTTCGCAAACTCCATGGTCAGCATGAGTGTACCGCTATTGTTCACTTGATAATGTCTATCCAGAATGTCCTTATTCAACGTCCGGAAATTGGCCGATGACTCGAATGTGGCATTGTTTACTAGTATGCTTGGTGTTCCCAGAGTTTCCTCTACCCGTTCCATTATTCGACGAGGCGATCCGTCTTCGCTCAGGTCAACCTCCATGTGAAAAACACGTACGCCCATTTGTTTTAATTCTTCACATAAGGCATCCGGAAACTCATTCTCTAATCCATTTCCACTCGTCTCATCAAACGCGGTCCAATGGGTAAAAAAGAGATCGGCCCCGGCATCAGCAAGCGAACGGCAAATCGCTGCCCCTATCCCTTTTGAGCGACTTGCTCCTGTCACGATCGCCACTTTTCCTTTTAGATTGGTCATTTCATATTCCTCCTATTTTTAAAGGAAGCTAAAAGGTGTCACTAAGAGATGTATATATCCCGGCACAAAAAAAAGCGGATACAGAGGTATCCACTCATGGTGTCGGGTATTCAATCACACCAGGCGCTCCTTGTATATGATGGTCAAACAGACACACTTCTCCCGTCAGAATGATAGGTTCATAGTCTATTAATCTCGCTCATCATTACAAGATTGTCCACATGTCTGGTTGAAGTCCCCTTTCGTCTACATCTCTCACTTAGAAGTATAATGGAATTTTTTTCAATAGACAATCTATGGTTTCTCCTGCTTCTTTATCATTTAATTCCAAACCTCCATAAGAGAACCTTCAGGATCCACCATCATCACTGTCCTGTGCCGTTCCCCGAGTCACGACCGCCTCCCATTGTGTAATTCCGATCTTCACCCGGTTTAGCATCAGGATGGATTCCCTGCACATGCCGGTCATTCCCTCTCTTCTTACGCCTGATATCAATGAGTAACGCGAATAATAACGTGCCTGTAATCAAGATTACAAACCACCACATCATTCATCACCCCTTATACAGAGTATGAAGGCACATTGAATTTATCTCTTATTTCGATATCATTTGGATGGTACTTCCCCGCATCAAAAATCGATATAAAACGGGTGTTTCGTTTCATCCAAACAGTATTCGATTCTCTCCCTGAAGTTCTTCCAATTGACCATATCCAAGGCCTCCTCAACCGGAAAGAACGCGACTTCAAGACTTTCCGAGGAAGTTGTCGGTTTCCCTCCGACCGACCCGGCTAAAAACAGCGTGTTACAGATCGAACGGCTTACATTCTGAAACACCCCGCAAAATTTGACTACTTCGATATCTATCCCTGATTCTTCCTTCGTTTCCCGGATGGCCGCTTCCTTCAGGGACTCGCCTTCTTCCACTTGTCCCCCCGGCATTTCCCATCCTCTTCGGGGTCCTTTGATTAACAGGATTTCTCCTTTTTCATTCTGTACGATGGTTGCTGCTGAGATGATGTGTTTGGGTGGTGAATAAATGGTTTGTGTAGGTTGATTATTTGGAACCAAGAAACTTCTCCTCCTCTTTCTTATTAATACCAATTATTTCAAAAAAGAATAAAGAACTCAATCGTTGTTTTTATAAAAACTGGAAAATCATGATACTGGCTCCCGGTTTTATTTTTATCTGGTACGAGGGACAGCTTTTCATGATAGGCAAGCTTGGTTAAGCTATTCCATCGTTATCAAGTCTTCAAAACAATATCAGCACTTTCCCATGGAAGAAAGGTATTTAAATAATAATCTTCCGCCTTCCAATATCTATTCTCAAACTTGTCCCGTTTCTGTTTAGCAGTCTCTGCTTCCCGCATAAATCTCTTTTCCCGGGGACAATCCAAAAAGATGAGGTGGTGATAGAAGTCTGCCCATTCCTTCCTTTGGAGGAAGACACCTTCCACGATGATAAGACCTGACTGTGGAAGCGTAATCGTTCTAATGTCACGGGTATCCGTATCTGGATCATAAAACGGAAGGGTGATTTCCTTGTCCTGCTTCAGATTTCTAAAAAAGTTTTCTCTTAACCAACGAACGTCCCATTGCAGGTGATAATATTCATACCACTCTTCAAATCCAGTATGATATCGTTGGTTGCGTTCAACGATGTGGTCATCGATATGAAAGATATGATGATCAATCTTTTCTTTTTTCAGGCTTTCCCTCAGTTGCTCCACGAACGTTGTTTTTCCGGAACGGCTTAGGCCGTCTATACCTAAGATGGTTCTGTCATTGGATCGAATGGTAGCCAGGAGTTCCTTTATATCAAATTGGCTTTTCATTTTATTCTCCCTGTTTTTAATAGAATCGGTCGCTATGCAATGTTTGAAGTAATAGGGTGGTGGCGTCCTCTGTTTCTTCGATGGTAAAGGGATGGATATTATGTTCCCTGATAAAGTCGTCCACTTCCTGCCTGGAAGGAGAAGTATAATTGATGTGCTCTTCTTGATTGGAACACCCGATGACGGGATAACCTACAAGTAAAAATGCTAGGAGCACTCTTTTCATAGAACGTTTCCTGCAGTCACATAGTCCACTAATTCCTCTACGCTTCCGGTACATACTTCAACCTCTGACAAATGATAGAATGTCGTTGTCAGTGTAAAGTCACTTACTTCATTCTGAGGGGAGTATAAAATAACTCGTTTATCGAGGCCAAGTGCTATCCCAAGTTCAACATGACTTCCTTTTCCCCCTGGCAATAACACGAGGATCACATCGGATTCGATGATGGCCTGTTTTTCCTTTTCACCAATCTTTTTCAGCTCCTCAACCGTCGAAGCCCTGCTATTCTGAGTCCAGTCATATGTATGGATATACCCTTTTCTTTTTAAACGGTCACTGACTTCACGTACTTGCTTAATGTTGTGAAAGCTCGATGCAACATAAAAGTTCATGTGTGGCCCCTTTCTGATTGAAATCACAACCTGATTTTACCATAATATCTCAATTAAAAAAGGGGAACACCTGCTAACCAGGAAGCTCCCTTCAGAATTTGCCAGATGGAAAAAGGATGCTTACCCACCCGTATAAACACTTGCACATGATCCCGCTGCCGGCTCATAATAACAATGATTTTTAAATTGACCGGAAAAAGGTTGATCGTACCAGGTTGGAGGACATGGGGCATAGGGGTTGAAATACCAAAGAGCATATTTCGCCGGGTGCTGGGCCCAATAATCCAAATTCTTTTTGGCTAATCTTTTTTCAACCGATCTTGCTCTGTTGTAAAAGAGATTCCCTTTTTGAACGGCTTCAAAGGAATAATTTCCTCCCTGTACCTGAAATATAACTTGTCGGATACTTCTCACCTTTTTAAAGTCTAAACAATCCGCTTTCGCACGATTCACGATCACGTTTCCGACATACAACATCCCTTGTTTTCCTTCGCCCTCGGCTTCCGCTCGCATCATCCTCGCCATTAAGGCAACGTCTGCATCTGTGTATTTGACTCTTGGCATTTTTTTCACCTCAGAAACATTTTATGAAAAAAGCCCACATTGATGTCATTATTTATAAAATAGGGGTGGTTAGTTTTTAAGTACCTCTCTCTATTCAAACAATAAAAGCCCTGGATCCTTGCCACATTGCACCAGCATGGAGTGTAGTTGTCCTCTATGATGATACATATGAGCGACTATTTCTAAAAGCCATTCATATCTTGTGTATGTCACTCCCCAATGGGAGGTTGTTTCCGTGAGAAGAGCTTTTTCTGATAAGTTTTGATAGTTAGAACAAAGTGATTCGAAATGTTCCAGCAATCCTTCTCGTATCGATGTTAAATCTTGATATGAAACCGATGAATAAAACGCTTCCATACCGTCTTGAGAAGCCTCATTGGATATGCGCCAATCCGCCTCACAAATGAGTGCAATATGCTCTAAGAGTTCTCCGACGGAAAGCTTGTCTGGAGCAGGTCTTACTTGTAGGTCTCTCTCTTCCAATTGTTTGATCATTTTAACCAGAGTTTCGATACAAATCTGAATTTGATGTAATGCTGATTTACAATAGGGATTCATCTTAACCTCCTCCAAGGAAAGTTTGTATTTGCAGTTGTAAAGTGTATGTTGTTCAGGATGGATACTGATGCCATCTCCCCTATATTGAGCTTAACACTCACCTCTTCTTCCGTTCATTCCCCCTTTTAAAATTACCTGTTATCTTCGCCATGATCAGTTGGACGACTTTGTCATTTTCAGCCGCGTTCACATTTTTAATAAACTTTTCCCCTTCCTTCTCTTTTAAGATTTTCACCTGTTTTCCTTCATATTCGATAAAGACCGATTGATCTTTATTGATCCGATACTGAAACGGAGCTTCATCTAAACGGTTTCTTTTGTCGGTATTGTCCATTGTTTATCCTCCATTATTTGTACCTTCTGGTTATTCTTCGTTCGCTGTAATTTCCACATAATCACTTCCAGCAATGATTTCCTGCTCATGCATGCTTGTCCACTTCTCAATCGAAACTTTAGGATGATTTTTCAAATAGCTTTGTACAATTTCAAAGCCGATTTTATAGTTGGCCCATCGTGGAATACCTTTTGAAGGATTACCGCTTCTGAGACCTAAGTAAAGTCTTGGATCGCCTGAATCCCCGATTTCCATTAATTCCTTCACTATTTTTTCTTTTGTTTCTGCATTCATCGATTCTTTCCAAGGGACATCGATTTGTGGATAGAGGCTACTTGCAAACACATCTGCTTTCCCTTCCATCACAACCGCACCCAATATACTGTGCATCATGCCAACATTGCTTTCTCCCTCAATGGCATGGTTATATTCATGGGCAACCGTATACTTCAATATGTCTTTATCGAATGATGCCGAAAGCTTCAACACAATCACATCCTCGGTCAAGACGATTCCTTCGACACCACCCATTTCTTCCACAGTGAACGTGTCTTCAGGATTTGCCGGTAAGATAAAAATTTTCTTATTGTCTCCCGGAAGCTGCTCTGCAGATTTGATTAAGGATTCTTTGATGATCTGATCGGTGGAATCTTTATCCTGGATCAAGTCAGCAATCGATTCTTCTAACTTGTCCAATTCATACGTGGGCTCAAAAGGATAAGCTAAGCTGAAACCTTCCATATCGGACAGCTCTTTGAATGGTTCAAATACCTGGTCAATGTACACCGTCTCATTGCTGCTTCCAGATTTCTCCCGGACGCTGCTTATGTATTCCTTCATTTCATCATACATGTAAATAATCTCGAACTCCTGTTCATTTTGTGTGAATGTAATCGGAGCTTCCTGTTCCTTCTGATGCACCGGTTGATCATTTGAACAGCTTATTAACAACAAAGATATAAATGGTATGAGTAGTGTCTTTATTATTTTCATTCTTCTCGCTCCTTCCAGATTAAAATGCGCATATTCATTATAAATCAGGGATAAAATTCCATTTTATTATTTCTATACGTATATTTTTGGGAAAAGTTTCATTCTTCCATTAAAAAAGCATGAACCTGATGGGAACATGCTCTTTTAAATAGATATAGGATATTATTCTCTTTTTTTATAGAAGAGTGTCGGTGACAGTCTGAAAGGATTCGAACCCTAATTTCATAATAGGAATTCTTCTCGTTTCTATCGAGGTTCATCCTTCTGATCCTTACCAGGCCATCTTCGCTTCGACCAAGTTGGATAGTGTTTTTTCTGCTTGATAAAATCCGTATAGTGGTTGATTGTTTAATATGATTTCATTTACTTTTTTCAAATAGCTTTTCGCTGCTTGATGATCATTCTGCAGATGGGCAATGATAGCTTTGCCTCTGTAGTAGGAGACGGGTTCTATGTTGGAAAGCGAGTTCTGAAGTTGAGCGATTTCGTTGATGTTGGCTTCACCGTGTAAAAAGCAAGATAATTGTTTCATATGAATGAGAAATGCCATCTGGAATTTATTATTTTTCGTGATGGGAATATGACGATACGGAGCCATTGCTGCTTCAGCTGATGGAAAGCCATGCTGCTCAAGTTCAAAGTAGTAGTTCATTAGGAAATACTGCACATTCTCCTCTACAGGGTCCTTTTGTTTTGCTTCTTGTATATAATCCCGATTCCACTCAAGAGGATGCTTTCTACTGAGCATCTCTCTCATGATAACTAATACGTCCATTAACCTGCCAGCTTCCTCATTCTTTTTCATCAATGTGTGGAGAATATAGCCGTCGGTCTGCATACTTGTTTTCAGGGGCACAATAGTAGCGGCGAATATACAGGCATTCATGATGGAAAGAAAGATGAAAAACTCATAGGACATCCAACCGTATAATAGATAAAAGATGATGCCTGCTATGAAAGATAGAATCGGTCCCCCTGCTGCAAATGCTGCCCATTTAGGGATTAGGGCTTCCTTTTTCATACGGGGCGGCACCATCATGACCACTCCACCAAAGAAAAACCAGCGCTAATTTTCTCTTAATTTGATACCACTTTTCGTTTGTTCGAATTGAATCGGCCCGAATGCTAAAAAACCAAATTCAAACCCGTTCCACCTCCCTGCCATCACATGACCGAGTTCATGCAGACCAACCGCAAGCAGCCATGCCAGGAAAAAACCTCCGATCACGGCTGTCATTTCCCTTGCCGGCCCCTCCCAGACTCCTATTAAAAGAAGGATAGACCCAAAAAGAGATACCCATTTTGGTGTAAAGAAAGACTTCATTTTAATAACTCCCAACTCATTTTAATAAGAGCAATCACCATGGCGATTGCTCTTCCCTCCTGTTAGTTCATCACCCATTTATCCTTCAAGAATAGGATTCTCCCAATCACAAATATGACTAGCATAAAGAGAAGGTTGCTTCCGAACGTCAGGAAGAGATGCTGATAATCGATTACACCCATGAACAGTTCTTTAAATTGGCTGAACAGGTTCAGGACCGGAATGGCAAAGTGTTGGAAGGATAGTTCATTCAGTCCAACATTCGTGATGATCATACCGGGAAAGGCTGCGAGCATCATGATCGGCGCGCTGTAGCTTTGTGCTTCCTTGACGGTTTTCCCTATAATGCTGGTGATCATTTGCAGTGATGCAACGAACACCGCATACACGATGGTGAGAAGCAGGGAAAGGATGATGATCACATACACATTATTTCCAAAGGATACGGCCGCTTTAAGGTTTTCTGTAAAGAGACTGATTTCAATCGCCAGCACGATCAGTGTTACGATTCCCGTGACCACCCCCACTGTCGAGATGGTCAACCATTTTGCCAACAGAAGAGTAGAGCGTTTGACCGGTGTCATGAGTAAGGCTTCCATCGTCTTCTTCTCTTTTTCACCGGCAAACAAATCCGCTGCAGATGGACCTGTACCCACCCCTATAGAAATGGCCAGTATCAACGGGACAAGGAAGGCCAGTAGGAACATGCTTGTGTCGTCATCTGTCATTTCCTTCTGAGTGATGACAAAAGGCTCAATCAGGGAGAGGTCCGTCCCTTGAGATTCAAGTCTCTCAGCTGTCACTTGTTTCTCATAGGCGGTCAATGCGCTAGTGACAATATTCATAAGGTTGCTGGATTTCTGGCTTAAGGAGTCGCCGATGATGGTTACATCTGCTTCTTTTCCTTGTTCAATGTTACTTATGAAATCAGGGCTTACAATCATGGCGGCAAGGGCATCCCCCTCTTCAAGGGACTTTTCAGGATCAGCAGATTTCACGATATCAATCGCTTCATACCCTGAAAATAGATTTGTCACTTCTGTACCAACAGTTGAATCGACGGCAAGGGTGTATGTTTCCCCTTCGTCACCGGAAAACATATTTTCATAGAAGAATACAAGCCCGCTCATCATGAAGATGGGCAGGAGGACCGTCAGCAACAGGGTTCTACGGTCGCGGAAGCTGTCCTTCAATTCTTTCAAATAAATATTAAGAAGCATAGTGTTCATCCCCTCTCACCAGCTTGCTCATAAAGATATAGTTCAGATCCCGGCTCTTTTCTGTTTGATAGAGGTGCTCGATGTCGCCGTGATACACCAATTCCCCTTTATGCATCATCGCTACCGTATCGCATAGCAAGGACACTTCCTCCATGATGTGACTGGAGAAGACAATCGTCTTTCCTTCGCGCTTCAGCTGATGGACGAGCTGGCGAAAGACGTTGGAAGATGTAATGTCCAATCCTGTCGTTGGTTCATCGAACAGGATGATGTCAGGATTGTGGATCAACGTTCTCGCGATGGCAACCTTCTGACGCATACCTTTCGAGAAGCCGGAAACTTTCCGGTCAAGATAATCCCTCATGCCGAACATCCTTGCCAGATCATCGATGCGCACCTTCGTTTCGTGCTTACTTAATCCATATAACAGAGCAAAGTATTGAAGATTTTCCCTGGCGGTCAATCGGTCATAGAGTCCTGTTTCCCCTCCGAATAGCACACCGATTTTCGTCTTGATTTCATTTGGATTCTTAATCGTATCGTATCCTGCTACTTGCACATAGCCCTCAGTAGGCGTCAGAAGGGTCGCGATTGTTCGGAGCAGAGTTGTCTTTCCAGCCCCATTTTCCCCTAACAGACCAACGACCTCACCCTTTTCCACTGAAAAAGAGACATGCTTTAGCGCTGTGACATACTTCTTCTTGTCTTTAAACTGTTTCGTTACTTCGTGTATCTGTATCACTTTCTCTCACCTCATCCATTTATTATCTTAGGTCCATCATACAAACAAATAAGGAAACAATCTCCACTTATGTCGTGAAAAGTACATTTCATGTCGCGAAAATGCCAAATTCTTCTTTGAAAATGGTAAAATAAAGGGGACTTCAGAGGATGCGAGGCGAGAAGAAATGAAAATCGGTCTAGTAGACGATCGGATGATAGATTTAGATAAACTGAATGGCATCATTTCCCGCATACAGAATGTGGAGATCGTCTTCTCCACCACTTCGGCAGAAGAAGCCTATGATCAGATCAAGAAAGAAACGATTGACGTGTTGATAGCCGATATCGAGATGCCCCATTTGTCAGGTTATGAGCTGGCGGATATCATTCATTCCCATGCCCTGGATATTTCTGTGATATTCGTAACGGGAAACAGCGGCTATGCCGTCCATGCCTTTGAATTGAATGTCCATGACTACATCATGAAGCCCTATACCAATGACCGCTTGATGAAATCCATCGAACGGCTGATGGAAAAGTCAAGGTCCGCTGAATTGACAGGAAGACTCTATTTAAAACAAAAGAATGATATCCATATTGTGCAGAAGAAGGACATTGTCTTTATTGAACGGTCCGGGCGATCGACTACGATCTACACCAAGGATGAAGAAATCAAAACCTATCTCACCTTGAATGAACTCGAGGGCGAATTACGCGAACGGGACTTCATCCGATCCCACCGTTCCTTCATCATCAACATTCATTACGTCAAGAACTTCTCTCTCTATGCGAAAAATTCATATGTAATCACATTCGAAGGACTAGACAAGCAAGCCATGATTACAAAGGAAAAGGTCGATTTCCTGCAAAAACATTACTTTTAAAAGGTGGAAACTCTGTGAAACATGTGAATATATATTGGGTTACTCTCATCCTGCTCGGATTCGTCCATCTGCATGCTCTTCTTATGAATCTGCCTTGGGACTTCCCTTTCTATATAACATTTCTAGTAGCCTCACTCACTCTGTATATACTATCTAGAAAAAAAAGTATATCTTTCTTAAAAACAGATCAGAGGTGGAACGGCGCACTCTTTCTCATACAGCTCCTCCTGTTGCTCCCATACCTTGCCATGAAGGCTTCCTGGTTTTATGGAGTATTTCTGGTGCTGTTCATGTGTCTGGAATGGATAAGGTGGGAAGTGTCCAATCGAATCGCACAGCTTCATAAAGAAAACGGTCAATTTGAAGAAGAGCGTGCTCAACTCACGGAAACCTTCCGCATCGTCCGTAGTGAACGACATGATTTTCTCAAGCATGTTTCCTCAATCCACTACATGCTTGAAAACCGGCACCATGAAGAGGCCACGGCCTACCTTGATGATTTGGTGGATGGATATGAGGAAACGAATCTTTCCATTAAGGGTGAACGAGGCAGTATTGCAGGCATTCTTCATCAAATGTACAGCCAGGGAAAGGCTTTGGGGGTGACGATGATCTACGATGTGGACATGCCCCTATCCACCCTGCCCATCCCGGATAAAAAGTTGGTGACACTACTTGGAAACCTGTTGTCCAATAGCATCGATGCTTCCATTGAATGGCAGAATCACTACAGGAAATCCGCCACAGTCACCCTTCAGTTCTACAAACGAAGCGGACTGTACGTGCTGATCTGTCAAAATCCAAGCCTTCCGATTCCGATCCACATTCTAGATAAGCTTTATCAGAGCTATGGTCACACAACAAAGGGAGAGAAACATGATGGCCTAGGAACCAAGGTCATTCAGGACACGGTCGTCGATTACCAAGGGTTCCTGGACTTTGTATATCGAGATGAAGAATTTACAGTGAAGATTAAATTTCCGGCAATCCATTAAATTATTTGAGCAGTAATGTCGAATAATTTTAATACATGCAAAGGTCCGTCCCTCGAATGGATTTCAATGTGCTCCATAAAGTTTTATCAAAATAATAAAAGGGAAAAGAGAAGCTATGATCAATCACCTGAGAGGAGGAATTCCCATCTTTGGAGATTCTGGAGTTGCGTTATTTGTCATCATACCGATGGCCATTATCCTGGTCCTTATTGTAGCTACGATCCTCTTTTTCAAAAGAAAATCAGAGAAGGATAAAAATTTTTAAGGTTTCTCTAGTCAGGACGGGGTCATTGGGAATTCATAAATAATGGGTTGGTCGAGTGTCGTAAATGCGACTTTTTGGCCAGCCCCTATATTTCCATTCATTGCAACAGTTGTTCTTATTGCACCTTAACTTTCTCGATAGAAGCCCCTGCCTCGATGTAGCTTCTTACCAGCTTCCACTCGTTATGGTTGACCTTCTTGAATGTATTAAAAAAGATATTAGCGGTCTCCATTGATTTTCCTTGGATAAGAATAGTAGCGGATAATATGGACATGATTTCATCTTCCTTTAACGGAATGATGGATATTTCATTTACTTCCCACTTTGCATCGTTGGCCTTCACGAAATGAAAACCCTGCTTCCATCCATCGATCGATTCTTCATAACCAAAGTCTGCGATTTCTCCTCCCGTTACTTCTCTAGCTTGATAATCCTTTGAAATAAAATGTTCCAGCTCCATTAAAGATGAACGTTTCCAGGCTGCCAAAAATGCATCAAGAGACCGTCTGAACGTATGGTCGTTCATAAAAAAACCTCCTAAAATGACATGGTCAAAAATCAGTCTCATCTAAAGCAAACTAAAATCCTGTTTCAATTCCCCAATACCTTCAGCATTCCTTCCCTCCTGATCCTGAGTATCACATTTTATCCTGAATAAGGCGGAAGCCGTATTTATTGAACAGAACTCGCTTTTTGATCGTTTATTTTTTTTCTGTGCCAGCCAGGTACGTATCATGCTTGGAACGCCAGCAGCCATACTGACCATAAAACTCCACATGACATATCGCCAATCCCCTGTGAACAGCGCCACACCGATGAAGAATACCAGTTGACCAACTAGTGCAAACCACGAAGCAATCCATGCCAGTTTCATATTTTCTTTCACTCAGACTCCTCCTCATTAAAAATCACGCTATCCGATACTTCTCTTCCAATTATTTCAAAATATTCCCCTTAACTCAATCACTTTTATAAAAAAACGAAAAAAGAGGGACGGACCTTGTACTTCTGATTTGAAGTACAAGGTCCGTCCCTCTGTTATGAATTTAAGACGGTTCGCTATTATAGAGGTCCGCTTCTATTTGTTCAAAGAATGGACTCGGTTCGCCTACGCTGAATAGCTGCAGCTCGTGCATGGCTCTTGTGCAGGCTGTGTAGAACAAGCGGCTGAGGCTTCCGTCACGATATGATTGGGCGGATGCGTCATAAAGGATGACGGCGTCAAATTCGATCCCTTTTGCCAAGTAGGCCGGGATGACGATTACACCCTGTTCATATTCAAGGGAAGCGCTTTTCATAAGCTTGATGTCTTCTACACCGCTTAAGGAGGCGTATGCGGCTTCACTTTCTCTCGCAGATTTACAAATGACGGCTATAGAATGATAGTCCCGGTCCTGCCATTCTTCTATTTTCGCTGCAATTCGCCCGTGAAGTTCATCGTGATCAGCGACCTTGGTGAGCACCGGTTTTCCCCCGTTTCGGTCAAATGGGGATATCTGGTCGCCGCCAGGCACAAGCAGGCGTGTGAACTCGATGATCGGCTTGGTCGACCGGTAGCTCTGATTCAAGTTGATCACGTTGGTTTCATCTTGTCCGTAGAGTCCGGTCAATGTGCTGAAATCCACGTGCTCTCGTGCATGGGCAAAGATGGCCTGATTAAAGTCGCCGAGCACGGTCATTTTGGCTGAAGGAAATAGACGCTTGATGAATTCGAATTGAAAAGGTGAGTAGTCCTGAGCTTCGTCGATGAGCACATGCTTAATCGACGTATTGGTCTGAAAGCCGAGAATCAGCTCTTTTAACAATAAAAAAGGCGTCGCATCCTCGTAGGACAATTCCCCTTCCTCGAGCATGTTCACAGTCGAACGGCAAATGTCCTCCCACTCTTCAGGGATCTCCCCGTTCCATAAGGTGGAGATGTTCGCCGGATCAGCAAAAAGCTGAAGATACATTCCCTTCACGTCCACATATTGAAATCTCTCGATCGCTTTTCTCAGTCCCTTGAATCTCCTGCGAACGGTCATTCGGGCCAACGCCTCGTACTCGATTTCATAATCATTCGAAGGATTTTTCTTCTGCAGGTGCTGATGCGCTTTGTGATAGTCCTCATTGCTCATCAGTTCGATTTCTTCTTCCACCCAAGGCTTGCTCCGTTCAAGCTTCTCTGCTTCATCGATCTGTTGATTGATCCACTCGGTCAATTTCTCCAGCCTGTTATGAAAACGCAGGGACGTATCGCTGGTATAAAATTGTTCCTCGATTTGCCTTGCGGTGACGATCGGTTTTCCCCGAAACTTAATTCCTTTGAATCGCATCCCGGATTGCTCCAGTGACGTTCTATATAATTTAATGATGTCAAAGAAATCCGTCGATGCCTTGAAGGAAATACTCGCCGTCCGGGTCCGGTACGAGGGGGCATCCATTTCAGTCAGGACGTACTCCAATTGACTGTATGGTCCCTCCAATTCGAACTCCTTACTCAATCGATGATCCAAATATTCCTGAAAGGTCACCTGCTCCATATTCTCTTCACCAAGCTCAGGCAGTACGTTCGATACATAGCTGTTGAACATGGCGTTCGGGGAGAACAGAATGATTTGATCCGCCTTGAGAGTTCCTCGATATTTATATAACAAATACGCAATCCGCTGAAGGGCGGCCGATGTCTTCCCGCTGCCCGCTGCACCTTGAACGATGAGCAACCGGCCGTGATCGTGCCTGATGATTTGATTCTGCTTCTGCTGGATGGTCGCCACGATGCTGTTCATATGGGTATCGGTCCGCTTCCCCAGCACCTCCTGCAAAATTTCATCCCCGATCGTCAGGCTGGTATCGAACATGGAGTCGATGACGCCTTCCCAGATGAGATACTGCCATTTTTTCTCAAGCGTCCCTCTGACTATGCCACCGGGTGTGGTGTATTCTGCGGGACCTGGCGGATAATCATAATAAACGCTCGAAATCGGAGCGCGCCAATCATAGACCAGGAAGTCATCACCACTTTGATCCGTGAGGGTGGCAATGCCGATATAGACCTTTTCCGACTCTGATTCTCCTTCTTCGGTAAAATCAATGCGTCCGAAATAAGGCTTGCCCTTCATTCGCTGTAGAGCGGATAACTTTTTTACTGCCTGTCTGTGAGTGCTTTGACTGACGGTCAACACTTGTGCCTGCTGCCTCAAACTGAGGACGGTTTCCAGAAAGTCATCGAACGTATCTGTATTCACCTTGACCTCATCCCAGAAGTGTTTGCGAATCTCCACCACTTCATCCTGGCGCCGTCCTGTTTCATCCTCCAGGCGTCCGATTTGCTCCACAATTGTCTCTATGACACGGTCCACACGTTCCTGCTCCTGCCGAATTTCAAGATTCATCCAAGCACTCCTTTTTCTAAAAAAATTGAGGGTTGACGAAAGAGTAAATTATGTTATATAATTATTATTGAGGTAATATGTTTTAATTTACTCAGTTAAAGTGTTTCTGTTCTAATTTATCACAAATATCTACTCTAATCAATATAAATTTAAAGACTGCTGGACGATTGATTTTCGTTTGGCAGTCTTTTTTATGTGAGAAAAAGGGTGACGGACCTTATGCCTTCATTTGAAAGCACAAGGTCCGTCCCTCTGCATTATAGTAAACCATTCCCCTTAGCAACATAACTTTCCATAATCGATGAAGGCACTAAATTCCCACCTGTCGCCCACACTAGATGAGTCGCTTGATTTAATTGAGTATTATTTAACGAAAGGGATTCAAGATGCTCTCGTATCTGTATAGAGGTTGGCCCAAGCATCCCCGCAAGCGCGGAAGGCTCTAAGGAAATGGATTCTGATTTGTGTAAAAGAGCCAGCATTTTAAATAAGTTCTCATCGCTCACAGTATACACGCCGTTCACCAGTTCCTTCACCATCCTTCCAGCTAACGCTGAAGTGCGCCCGACTGCCAGTCCATCGGCTTCTGTCCGGTTGCTTAATCCTATATCCTGGACAGAAATCTTTTCATGCTTTCCGGTCGAAAGCCCAAGAAGCATACATGGAGAATTGGTTGGTTCGGCAAAATAACAATGAACATGATCACCAAATACATGCTTCAATCCGTACGTCACCCCTCCAGGACCGCCCCCAACACCGCATGGCAAATACACGACCAATGGATGATCCCTGTCGACCGTAATCCCTTTTTCTTCAAACTGCTTTCTCAACCGCAGTGCAGCGACTGCATAGCCCACGAAAAGATCCTTCGAATTTTCATCATCTATGAAAAAACAATTCGAGTCCTTCACACATTGCTTTCGCCCCTCTTCAACGGCATAGGAGAAATCATTCTGATGCTCGATCACCGTTACTCCTTTTTCTCTGAGAAGCTCTTTTTTCCACTCTTTTGCTTCACGTGACATATGAACCGTCACATTGAAACCAAGTGCCGCACCGATGGTTCCAATACTTAAGGCCAGGTTTCCCGTCGAGCCTACCGCAATGGAGTACTGTGAAAAAAACTCCTTAAACGAGGGATCGGCTAACACGGAATAGTCATCCGTCAATTGAATCATATCGTGTTGAAGCAGGAGTGTTTCTGCCAGCTTCAGTACTTCGTAGATTCCCCCTCTGGCTTTAATGGAACCGGCAATGGGCAGCTCATTGTCACATTTCAACAGTAGCTTTCCCGATATGGTGGTTTGATAATACTTTTCCAGTTCTCTCTGCATATCCGGAAGCCTTTGGATAGGTGACTCAATGATTCCTTTCTTCTCTTCTGTTTCGGGAAATACGTGTCTTATGTATGGGGCAAACCGAAGAAGCCTCTTTTCAGCTTCATAGATATCACTCCCCTCTACAGGGTTTGTATCAGAATTGACGCAGGATTTCAGTGATGAGTTTGACCAGAAGGTTTCTTTCATTGCTTTTAGATTGGAAAGTAAAGCAGGTTTCAAGCCGTATGTATGTTCCATCATTCATTCCCCCCTTAATTTAGGTATCATTTTACAGAAGTTTCGGATCCTTTAGAAGTTTAATGTTGACTATTTCTTGAAGGTGATGGATTAGCATGACACTGTTTGTAGAATTCTATTATATTTTATCAATTTCCGGGGAAATAGTTGTAGAAATTTGGAGGACAAATTGACTATCCCCTCGTCTCAATAGAATCATATTAGTTTATCGGGACTAGGTGACTAGTCCCGTTTCCCATTGTGATAGAATGAGAGAAACAATGAAACCAGTTAAGAAAATGAAAAGCTATTAAGGAGGAAAGATAAGAATGACAGAATCAAAGGAATGGAAACATGGTGCTCGCGGGCATTCATTCATCACTTCGTTTAGTGGAGGAAAGGATAGTGTCTTAGCTCTATACAAAGCATCGAAGGATGGAAATGCGATCGGCCTGATTGTGATGCTGGAGGTAGAAGGAAAACGTTCCAGATCACACGGGATGCCTCCGGAGCTTATCCGTGCACAAGCGGAATCGATCGGCTTGCCCGTATTCACAGCAGCTGCCAGTTGGACAGATTATGAAGAAGTCTTCATGACCCTTTTAGATAAAGCAAAGAATCATGGGGCAGAAGTGTTAGTGACGGGAGACCTGGATATGCCTGAACACGGTTGCTGGCATGAAAAAGTGGCGCAGAACGCAGGGCTAAAGCTTGGGATGCCTTTATGGGGAATGAACCATCGTGAAGCTGTCGAAGAGTTCATCAACCTGGGATTTGTATCCATCGTTGTAACAGTTAATTTATCCCTGGGCATGCAAACAGGCGATTTAGGTCGAACGTTAACCCATGAATACATAAAGGAACTTGAAGACCGAGGAATCGATCCCTGCGGAGAGGGTGGCGAGTTCCATACCACAGTAGTGAATGGGCCGATTTTCAAACAACCTGTTCCCGTTTTAAAACGTGAGATTTTGAAAGACGGAGAATATGCGTTTTTGCCATTGGAACTGGATAAGATGTCGGAATCACGTTAGAAAGTGACCTGAATGATTATTGAATGAAGAAAAAGCTGGAGATCAGATGTTTGATCTTCAGCTTTTTTTCCTATAAATAAAATTATTAAATTATTTTTGCACTCCTGATTCCAACACCAGGTGTTCTTTGAGTGTTTGCTGTAATGTACCCTGTGTCTCTACTTGACTGTCAAATGCCACTCCCGAATCAACTATTTTTCTAACAAGCTCTACACGCAGCCCTGTAAGGATTGCTTTGCACCCCATCATATTAATTCCGTTTAAGATCTTCTCAAATTGAAAAATAACATCTAATTCCATTTCTGCAATACCGGATAAATCTATAATTAAGGTTTGAATTTTCATCGAACTGATTCCCATCAACACTTTTTCTTCCAGTGTTTGGACACGATAGGTATCGATCATTCCAACTAAAGGCAATACAGCAATCGAGCTATCAATCGGGATAATAGGTACCGATAGATTTTCCACCAGCTTTTTTTGCGACAATAGTAGTTCATCTTTGTAATCAGAATAACTGATAAAGAAATTATTCAGGAACTGATCAACGCTGTCATTAATTCTTTTTTCCAAATCAAAGAATTTCTTTCTTGAAGATTCATTATCCTCATTCTGATCATCATATTGATATAGGAAATACCATAAAGTTCTTCTAATTGCATGTACCCATTCCAGTTTGAATGCAAGTGTGAGAGAATGTTGCGCCCATGCCATACCCTCCACTTTTGCAAATTCAACCAGCTCTTCTTCTCTGTTTTCAACGATATAGTGAGCTAACATTTCTGCATTCTTTAATAGATCGATGTTTCCTTTTTCTAGAATATCATTGATTTTGCTCCCAACATTTACAGCTTCAGATAAGAGCATTTGCTGGAATTTCTCTCTGTTAGCCGTAAGAAAATTCGCTACCTCTTCCTTATTATGGAATAATTCATTCATAATAACACGCTCCTTTTTATCCCTGATATATTCCTTATTCGATGCTATGAACAAAAATCCTTCTAAAACAAGTATTTCAAATATATATTAAACATTTTACACCAATAATCGTTAGGTTTGTTGGGAAGAAAATCATTAATCAATTTACCCATTATTTTAAATAGAATAGATGATTGTAAAGAATTCAAAAATCAGGGGTATGGAACCTTTGTAGTGCAAGAGGAAATTCAGAAAATAAGATTGAAAGGGAATCAGCTCCCTTTCAATCTTATTTGGAAATAAATCAATTTCTACTTATTCTTTCTTTCCTGCGCTTTAATGGCCACCTTTTCAAGTCCATTTTGTGCAAATTCCACATCAGACTTCGGCATCGCTTTATTATTCTTAAGGTCCTTATTTTTCTGTTTAGACATTCTTTCACCACCCTTTTTGTTTTGTTTTTATAGTGCTCAAGGTTGGCAACAAATATGATATGCAGGTTGGTAGGCCCACAAAAAAAATAAGCCGACTCCAATAGGAATCGACGAAAGAAATTAAAATACTCCATTCTCATTAGGTGAATCCTCCGGGATGGCTTGACCCACATCCCACAATTCAACAATCCGGTCATCCTGGAAACGGAAAATATGAACGACAGCCACTCCAGGGTCGTCTGGATTCTGTCTCACATGTGAGTGGACCGCAACGGATTCCCCCTCCTCAATAGCCCGCTTGACTTCGAGTATCTTGTCCGGGTTCCCGGCTGCATTCTCCTCCATGGCAGACATTAGCGAGTCTGCATCACCGGGAAAATACGGGTTATGGTGGCGAAAACCAGGACCTGCATGACTTTCGTATGCTTCGCGGACGTTTCCTGATGCGACTAGTTCCAGAAATGAGACTGCTCTTTCTTTAATGGTGAGTGAACCATTCATTTCAATCATCCTTTCATTTCTACCGTGATACTTTCATTTTAAAGGAAAAGGATGGAATTGGCGAATGAATGTCCTTGATTTGATTTCATCGCCCTGTTGGCTTTATAGATCTTTTTGTTCAACATTGAGCTCAATCAGATTACCATCTGGATCGGCACAGAAAATTTGGGCGAATCCACTTTTGGATTGGGGTTTTTCGAGGATTTCAACCTCGTTCTTTTTTAACCATGTAAGAGTATCGTGGTAGTTTTCCACTCTTAGGGCAAAATGACCTTCCCTGCTGGATAGGCGTTTATCCTGACGAATCGTCTGGGACGAGGGATCGACGATCAAATGTAGCTGCTGTCCCTCTATTTCATACCAGGCCCCTGGAAAATCAAAATCGGGACGCGTGATCTCGTTTAAACATAATGTTTTCCCATAGAAATCTTTCGCTTTTTCCAAATTTGTCACCGTAAGACTTACGTGATGGAGACACGTATAATTAATCAAAATTCTCACTTCTTTCTTTTTTTGTATAGGACTGGCCCATTTACACCGTCATCTTCCAACTGGACAACGCGAGCCACTGCTCTTTCTCTTTATAATCCGGCACGATCTTTCCGACAAGCCGCCAGAAGGAACGGTCGTGATTGAGGTGGACCATGTGGCACATTTCATGGACGACGACGTAGTCGATAACATTCTGCGGGGCCATGGCAAGCTTCCAGTTGAAGGTCAGCTGCCTTCTCCCATCACAAGTTCCCCAGGTCGTTTGACTGTCAGAGATGCGGATGGAACGGGGCTTGGATTTAAAGTGACGTTGATGGACCGCAATGCTTTTCTCCACCAATGCTTTGCACTGCTTGTAGTAGAACCGTTTTAACGCCTGCTGGATTCGTTCATCCTCAAGCTCTTTTACTTGGATATGCAACGTCTGTCCGTCAAATGTGACATGATCCTGTGTAATCTCCTGATTTTGAAGAACCTGTATGGGAAAAGAGTTCCCTAAATACAAAAAGGGTTCCCCATGTTCATAGACCTTCTCCTGCGGTCCATTCAGACGATCCTTCATCTCCTTCGATTTCTCCAGGATCACATCCCATTTATCCTCCAGCAGCTGGATCACCGATTCATCCGTGGTCCCTTTAGGTGCGTGAATTTCAATGTTTCCGAAGTTGTCCAAGTAAATGACGATGGATGTCCGGTTCTTATATTTAATTTCAAACTGTATGGTCTCACCTGAATAAGTATGGTTCATCTTTTATCCCCTGTATCGGATGGCTAACCCTTTTAAGAAATTCCGTGCATACCGGTCACCACACACTCGGTAATTGTTGTGGCCTTCTCTTCGCAGAATCGCTCCCAGTTCGCCTTTTGTGATCACCACTCCAGCCAGATCCAAGATTTCAATCACATCCTCACTTGTTAATGAGAGGGCGATCTTTACCTTCTTTAAAAGAAGATTATTCACATGCTCATACGTCAATTCCGGTCGTTCCTGTTGTCCCGGTTTTGGTCCTCTTTTAAACGTAATGAAGCCGTTTAAGAAGGACTCGTACATTTCATCATCACATGGGATATGGTCTTCATCCTCATTGATCTCTTCCTCGAAATCATCACTGTACTGTGTTTTTGTGAGCACCTTCAGCACTTCTTCCTTTGAAAGCTCAATGCCTCCAAGCTTGAAGATCTCTACCATTTCTGTATTTTTGATATCTAGTGCATATCGTAATCGAATTAATATATCGTTATTATTTAAGTTCATGTGTCTACCTCCTGAGATTTTCCTATCACTAAAACAATAGCTTACCACTATAAGGACTTGTTTTATAGTATGACCTCAATGAAAAAGAAGCTTACCTGATGACAGATAAGCTTCTTCTCTTTCCTATTCTTTTTTTTATAAGCCAACCTCATTTCAAATATTTCTTTACTATTACCCTATTATGTAATACTTCACCTTCACCGTTTAATCCTGTTATACTTACATTATCTGCATATAAAACTGAAATGAGTGATGTAATGATAACCTCATATGAGAAAATAAATTTGTCCGGAAACAAACTGGCCGAAGTATATCTACATAAAACTCCCGACAAACGATTTATCGTATCGATACCTGCAATCCATTGGTCTGCAGAATTCAACCAAAAGGATGACATCAAAATTCAAAGTGCAAAACTTCAATCCTCACTTAATTTCCATTTGTTCCAGGGGGATACAGACGAATTGGTAACAGCTATAGAAAATTTAGTTCAAAGTCATTTTTGATACACGACAGCAAATTTTATTTGCTGTTTTTTTCTTGCTCAAATTAGAAATAGCCTTATAAATATCCTTCAGTATCAATGTCATTCTCTCCGACATATTTCTCTTAGATGGTCCAATACTATTTAAACTCACACTGCTAATTTCACCTGACGCGGATGAATTCATTTATCATTTTGGGAGAATATAAAAATTGTGCGTTCAAAGCAGGAAGGAGGCACACAAAATGAATTTCAGGAGGATGTTTATGGGTATTTTAAGTGGAAATCCAAAAGATGAGCCAATGCATTATGGTGAAGTTTTCAGCACATGGAACTATTTATTCTCAGCTAAAAATGCGGTTGCTGGTTATCAGCTTCAACTGAACCACGCCGGGGATGAAGATCTTAAGAAGTTACTTAAAGAAGGTATTGAAGCCGGGCAGGAAGAGGCAAAACAAATTGAAACCCTGCTTAAAGAAAATGGAATCGGCTTACCGCCTACCCCTCCAGAACCGCCACAGGCATGTCTCGATGACATTCCAACAGGTGCCCGTATGCCGGACCCTGCTATCTCAGGAGCACTTTCAACCAATATTGCTGCTGGATTAGTTGCTTGCAGTACGGCCATCGGTCAATGTATTCGTGAAGATGTGGCCATGATGTTTGGACAATTCCATATGCAAAAAGCTCAATTAGGGGCTAAATTACTCAAATTAAACAAAGAAAAAGGCTGGTTAATCCCGCCGCCCCTTCATAAAAACAAACAAGAACATTGTGATTGATGATCTGAATTCAGTTGTAAAAGACCTGTTCGTCTAGCAGGTCTTTTACTTTTCCCTGATACTAAAGTCAAACTGGAATAGAACGGAAAAAGAGGGATCTTTTTATCTAAAGATCCCTCTCCCTAATTAATATCTAGTTATTCTTGTTGTTTGAGTTGCTTGAGTTACTGGAACCACTGGAATTATTGGAGTTGCTGGAATTACTTCCGCCTTTTGCTCCGATTTCCTGATAGAATTTTTTGTCATGGTTTTCTGAGGTAGCTTCTCCGCCCTTTTCACCAATCTCTTGGTAGAATTCTTTATCATGGGTTCTGGCTGTTTTCTCTCCGCCTTTACGGCCTGCTTCTTCGTAACTCATTTTGCTATTGTTGTTGTTGCTATTGTTGTTGTTACTGTTGTTGCTGTTGTTGCTGTTGTTGCTGTTGTTGCTGTTGTTGCTGTTGTTGCTGTTGTTGTTACTGTTTGCCATAATGAAAATCCTCCTTAAGTTTAGTAAAAGTGGTGTGTACGTTTGTACATTCGTTATATACCTCGGATGGATCTTTCTAAACAGATTTTGGATATTTTAACATTTTTGTAAATTAATTTATACCTCAGGTTCAACTGGTAAAGCATCAGTAAAATAGCAAAACATCCTGTCTCCATTGAGACAGGATGTTTTCTCGTTTATTAAGCTTAAACCTCAATCAGCGGAAACCGAAGTGTAACCTTCGTACCTTTTCCCGGCTCGCTGTCAAACTGTATGCCCCCGTTGTATTTCTCCACGATGTTGAAGCAAATCATAAGCCCCAGGCCGGTTCCTTTACTTTTTAAGGAGTAGAAGGGAGTCCCAAGGTTCTTCACTTCCTCCTGACTCATTCCACGGCCGTTGTCTATGATCTGAATGCAGACATGGCCTTTTACTTTGGCAGTCTTTACTTCAACGGACCCGCTATGGGGGGAGGCTTCGATGGCATTTTTGATTAGATTGATAAGGAGTTGCTTCAATTCAATGGAATTGGCCGCCACATGACAATCTTTTTCCACGTAAAGATCAATGCCATTGTCGTTCAGCAGACCGTACATGTTGAGGAGTTCCGTTACATCCTTGAGAACCATCTCAATGTCGACATTGTCCACCTTTTCCACATTGTCCGGCTTTGAAACGGACAGGAACTGGGAAATGACATGCTCCGCCGTATCGAGTTCATTCATCATCAGGGCAAAATTCTGCTTCTGGCTTTGACTGAATGCCGGATCTTCTACATAAAATTGAAGAAATCCATTTACGACGGTCAGGGGATTCCGGATTTCATGAGCGACAGCCGCCGCCAGCTGCCCCGTTGTCCTCATCCGCTCCGCCTGCTGCACCTGCTCATAATAAACCCGCTGCTTCTGAATTCGCAGATTCGTTAAATGAAAGATAAAATAGAGCAGGACCTGACTGGCCAAGAAGTTCACCACATTCCCTACTAAATCTGTGTATATGTAAGGATAGTCTTGCCCTTTATCGACAAACCCGATATAGCCGAATGTAACCGCAATGAACGCAAGATTGATCACAAGCGAAAAATAAAACAGCCACTTATCAAAAAAGAGAATGGATAGGGCAGGAATAAAACAAAGCAAAACAAACCCCGACCATGTTTCCGGATACAAGTAAAACAGGGTGTAAAAATAACCGGTGGACGAGATGACCGTCATATATCTCACCCACGCATTCTCAAACCATGGATAAATCAATAGACAGATTGAGATGATAACGATCATCACTCCATGCACCACGAATCGGGAATTCACCTGATTATCCACCAGCAAACCCGCCATCATCAGGACGATAATGAACGAAACAATCATATAATAGTATTTTTTATGTAATCGACCATGAAATTCCTTCATTAAAAATGCTCCCACTAATAAACTCTATTTCTGTCATTCTATGACAGGACAATCTAACTATCTGACAATTTTTGGGAAAAGTCAATCACCGAAGAAACGTATGGCCAGCATCAAACTACATAAAAAAACACCTTCCTATTGTCCATTTTCTATAGGGAGTGTCTACGATTCAACTGACACTAATTCCAACGATACATCATTCCCATCCGGTTCATCATATTGCATGATATTAACGTGTTTGATATATCCAGGGACCACATCATCAAAGAATTCATTTCGGGTAGGCATGTCAATCGGAATCATCCCAGGAAGGTCCTCTACACTTTCACCTTCCGTCACAAGTTTCTGTTGCATCGATTCTTCAAATCTCGTTGGTGCAAAAATTAATTCCAGCAGATATCTTTGTTGAAATTCCGGTCTCTCCACTCCACGTGACTTGAATGTCCCGTCTTCCTGGATGCTCATATGTTCTTCAGAGATAACTTTCGTATAAGGTTCTGCACGATAGTCCTTAATGTCGGGAACTGAAGCGTCTTCGGGATATGCTCTCAGTCTGACATAGAGAATTACATCGGGTGGAAGGGTTGAATCTCCCTCTACTTGAATACTGGTTGAATTCAATGTGACGGATGCATTGAACGTATAGGCTGGTTCTTCTTTTTCGTTAGAAGTGGGCTTGCTTTCAGTATCCTTTCTTTCTACCTTTTCAACACTGCCTTCTTTTTTCACCATCTGCTGCACACTGCTTTTATCCTTTGAAAAGTCCAGTCGACAGGCTGTTAAGATTGTAAGGGCCAGCAGGATGAATAGGTAAAGCATTCGTTTTTTCACGGTCATATCGAACACCTGCCTTCAGCTTATTAGTCAGAATTTTGTTTACAAATTTATTTGCTTATTGTAACATGAGACATGAAAAAATTGTATGAATTTGTAAAATACTGTGGAGGGATTTCATGAAAAGAGTCGTGGATACGTCCTTTCATTTTTTGATTGTGGTTGCGGGGCTATTTTTACTGAGCGGGGTCGGATCGCTTCTAGCCTATGATACGCAGCTTGTTGTTACGGTTGGTTACTATTTCCATCAGTTGTATGATTCCATTTTCGAACTGATGGACCCGTCTGCCATCACGGTTTACTTAGGAGAACAGAATCGACCATATTCCTTGTTCAAGATAGCACTGGATACTTATGGTTATTCGTTCACTATCCTGATCAGTTCGTTTTTCTTTGCCATTTGCTTTTCTGTGTTGGTGAGCTACTTCATCATGCTATCATCACGCCGGGGTTACCGATCGTCCATGAAACTGTTGGATGTACTCGATGCGCTACCGGACGTTTTCATCGTCGTATCATTCCAGATCATCACCATCTGGTTATATAAAAGGACGGACATCCTGTTTTTCAATATTTATGCCATCCACGATGAACGGACCTACTTTCTACCGATCGTCTGCCTTTCCATCCTGCCAGTTGTATTCCTTGTGAAGCAGTTTTTGTTCCAGCTGAAAGAAGAGGAGAGCAAGCCCTATGTAGAGTTTTCCATGGCGAAAGGGTTCAGGAAATCATATACGGTGTGGTTTCATCTGTTCCGTAATGTAAGGATCCACTTCTTCCTTCACTTAAAGCCGATCTTTCTCTTGATGCTTTCCAATTTACTTGTCATTGAAATCCTGTTTAATATGAATGGCTTCATGATGGTATTATTCCGGGCATCCACCAGTTCAGCTGCTGCCTTCTTTGTAGGGATGTTCCTGATTTTCGTGCCTTTTTTCATCGTTTTTCAAGCGGGTTCGTATATCTTGAAGAAATGGTTAAACGGAGGAGAATATCATGTCTAGGAAACTTGTAAAAGGGCTATCGGTTCCTGTATTCGTTATTGTGGCACTCGTCGTCATCAGCTTTCTGACTCCTGTATGGTTTCCGGATTATGATGTGGTGGTGAATTATTTAAAGGATGAAGAAGGAAGACTCATTGCCGCTCCTCCTTTTTCACCAAGTGAGATGGCTCCTTTAGGCAGCGACCGTCTCGGCAGGAATTTCTTTCTATTATTATTGGTCGGTGCGAAATATACGATTTTTGCTGCCTTGTTCATTGCTTTTCTACGAATTGTATTCGGGTTCATCTTTGCCATCGTTTACACATTTGTACCGTCAATCGTCAGGAGGTACGTTAAAGGCTTGGGGGAGTCCTTTCAATATGTTCCCCTTGCCATCGTCGCATTCGCCATGCTGATTCCCTTGGAAAGCTCTTTTCAGCCTGGGTTCCTGCCTTCGGGTGAGTACTTTGTCATTCAATTATGTGTGATTGCCATCATCACAACTCCCTCCTTCGGAACCTACCTGGGGGACGAGATGAAGCTTTACATGAACCAGGAATTTATCGACGTATCCAGGACGATGGGAGCCGGTCGATTCAGTATCATGAGGAGACATCTTATCCCTCAATTTATGAGGCATTCCATCGTATTGTTTTCCGAGCAGGTGGCACAAGCCCTATCCTTACTGATCCAGCTAGGTATCATGCTCATGGCACTCGGCGGATTGAAAATAGCTGAGTTTGCCTTCACAGACCTTGATCCAAGTAACCCGGTGTACTTCTCGGAAACGAATGAATGGGCCGCCACCATCAGTATGAATATCCGGCTCATTTTCTCGAACCCGTTTCTGGTCCTTGTCCCACTGGCCTTTTTCGCCCTCATCATTCTGTGCGTGAATAGCATAAGCTCGACGCTTAGGAAAGTGTTCATCGAGAGTGACTATGCTATGGTGAAAGTGAAGAAGGAAAAAGAAATCAAGGAAAAATCCACCACCACTGTTTCAACGGATTTGTTTACACTTAAGAATTAACACATGAAAAGAAGACGCCCATGGACCCATTGGCGCCTTCTTTTTTTATCAAAAAAGTTTCAACAACCCATCAAATGAATCAATGGCTTGCGTATATTCGTCTACTTCTCCAAATCCATAGCGGGCATAGATAAATGGAATCCCTGCTTCCTTTGCCGCCTTTTGGTCCCCTTCTGTATCTCCAATGTATACAGGGGCAGTTAAATGGTTGCGTTCAATGATCAGTTTAATATTTTCGCCTTTTGAAAGTCCTGTCCTGCCAGGGTTCTCATAATCGATGAAATGCATATCCAGTCCGTGATATTCATAGAATGCCTCGATGTATCCGTCCTGGCAGTTGCTCACGATAAACAGTTTGTACTTCTTCGACAGCTCTACAAGCACCTCTTCCACATGGCTATAGAGACTCCCTCCATGCTTACGTAAGTGGGGGATTTCATGGCGGGAAAGATCTTTCAGAAGTCGCTCCCGCTCCTCTTCGTTCAATTCAGGGAACAATCTCTTCCCGATTTCTTTCATTTGAAGCCCCATGGTTCCCTCAAGATGCTTCCTTGTTATACCTGCTTTTAACTGGTTATGTTCGTTGATAACGTTGTTCCATGCTTCCAGAACGGATTCAATGGGATCCCAAAGTGTTCCGTCCAAATCGAAGATGATGCTGTCCATGATTGATTCCTCCAATTCGTTCGGTGTTTTTTGACAGGAAAAAAATGTCATTGTATGTAGTATAGCAGAAATTCATGGGAAAGGTTATTTCCTAAGTGATCTATGCTGCTCCCATAGATCACACCCGGAACAGGAAATTTATGTTAAAATAATTAATAGGGTCATAGCCTATAACGGAGGGAAATTCAATGAGCAAACATATTGAATTGCATAATCTAATACATGAAAGCTGCAAAGAACTCGACTTCTCTGGGGTCGTCCTTGTCAAACAAGGGACAGAAATTTTATCAGAAAGCGCCCATGACTATGCGAATCGATCGGATCGACTTCCGAACACCCCCGGTACACGATTTGGGATCGCATCAGGGAGTAAGTTATTTACAAGCATAGGGATAGGTCAATTGGTAGAAAAGGGGGTACTGTCTTTTGACACCCGTTTAAAGGATTGTTTGGATATCGATTTTCCTCATTTTGATGAACGAGTGACCATCCATCATCTTTTGACCCATACGTCAGGAATCCCGGATTATTTCGATGAAGAAGTAATGTCTGATTTTGAAGAGCTGTGGAAGGAAAGACCAGTTTATCATATGAGATCCCTCAAGGACTTTCTCCCATTCTTTCAATCCAGTCAGATCAAATTCACTCCCGGCGATCGATTTCATTACAATAATGCGGGGTTCATCCTATTGGGATTGATCATCGAGCAACAAACCCGGCAGTCTTTTACCGATTACATAGAATCTGAGATTTTCCAGAAAGCAGGTATGGAAAGTTCAGGATATTTTTCATTAGACTGCCTCCCCTTCAATACAGCAGTGGGGTATATAGAGGAAGAGAACTCGTGGAGAACCAACCTTTACTCCATCCCTGTAAAAGGCGGGGCTGACGGCGGGGCGTTTATCACCGCTTCAGATATGATAAACCTTTGGGAAGCTTTATTTTCTTATAAACTAGTAAATGAAGAAACGACCTGCAAGCTGCTGACCCCTCATGTCCATGTGAATGGAGAGGTGCACTACGGTTATGGAATCTGGATGAATCAAAGGAATGAAGAGATCTACAAGTATCATGTGATGGGGTATGATCCCGGAGTGAGTTTTCGTTCCTCTTATTATCCTCAGCTTGACTTGAAGCTGTCGATTCCATCCAATAGAGAATCGGGCCCGTTTGAAGTGACGAAAGTGATTGAGGGATATTTTAGGACTTGAATGCATTAATAAAGAGTTCCATCGTCCGGCTTTCCAATAAAAAAGAACGATGGAGCCTCCTTTCTTCCAGAAGCTTCAAGTGAAATATTTCATAACTCCCCATATTAAAACACCCAGGGCAACAATGGTTAAGAGTAAGTCTAGTAAAGCCGTCTTCTTCCTTCCATTCTTCAGACTTACCACTGCGTCATATATGCTCTTAAACACCCAGAAAGCCATTAGAGACATCCAGCCGATGGAGTCATTTTGAGGCTTGTCATCAAACATCAGGATCCATGCCGCTATAATAAAAGAAAGCAGGAAGACATTGATGGAAATCTTTAGAGGTTTATTCAATTCGTAAGGTTCCATTCTTTCATCCTCCTTTTCAACATGCTACGGTTACATACCCATTTATTGGATAGTCCTTGCGCTTCGCCAGCAATATACGTCCATCTTTGTTTCGTACTATAGTAAAGCAGCCCGACGTTTTTGGCATATTCGTTATCCCCTTTTCAAAGAATCTATTAAGACGGACTCAATAATTCTTCATTAAACATTTACTGAAAGAACCCTTCCCTCCTAATTATTTCAAATATTCAGGATTCCTTCAATTCTTTGTTGCATAAAAAAAGAGCCTATCCTTATAAGAATAAGCTCTTGCGTAATTTATTAAACCACAACCACCCTTTATTCAGGTGACAACTCGCTCTCCGTCACCCATTTATGATCCTTCACCTCTTCTCCACCTGTCACTGGTGTGAAATCCACCATATACACCGTCGTCTTTTCAACGGAATCAATGGTCGCGGTCGCACCTTCCATCCCTTTCATGTGATCGGCGTTCAGGACGACCTACCGTGGATTCCCATATAAGGAATTTAAGGGAGAATCCGAAGAAAGCAGGCTCCCCCTTTGAACATCATTTGAAAACAATATGGGGCATCGGCTACCAGTGGAAAACATAAAAAAAGATCAAAGGCTTCCTGTCCTTTGATCTTTTCTTATGTTCATTTCCTTTAGGCGATTTTCTTACATTCTTCTGCACATTTGAAGCAAGCATCGGCACATGCCTGACAATGATCATGATTATGCTTCTTGCATTCTTCCCCACATGCTTCACAAATCGCAGCACACACTCCGGCAAGCTCAGACGCAAATGGAGTCCCTCTTACTAAGGATTGTTCTAAGTATGCACACATATCCGCACATTCCCGATCGTACCGGATACATTCTTTCATCATGTTGAGATCTTCTTCCTTTAAACAAGAATCGTAACAATGATTACAAGCTACCATACATTCATGTAATGCGTTGATGGCCGATTGATATTTTTCGTGTGACAAGTTGAATTCCTCCTTTAAGATTATATTTCCTACACGTTTACTATATCCCGTTCATTTTCCGATAAACGGATAAGGTACATTTTTTTGTAACCAATGAGGTTTATTTTCATTTGCATATCTTCTGCAAAAATAGAGGGTAAACAGGGACGGACCTCATGCTTTCATATGGAAGCACAAGGTCCGTCCCTGCTTTTGATTAACCTCCCCTTTTATGGAATAATGGATAAAAGGTGCCCGGTCCTTTGTGGCCTTATTCCTGAACTTCGGCGTGCTTCTTTTCACCATCATTTTGATGAACGATCCGAATCTGAATCCCATTATCCTGACGCTGATTGCCTGCACCCTTATCAGCTGCATATCCCTGTTTTTCATCAGTGAGATCAACATCAAGACGGTGACAGCTTTTCTTTCGACGATCATCACCACCGGCTTATTGCTCTTCTTCATTCTGATGTTGACGGATCAGGCGATGATCCAGGGATTCAGTGAAGAGGAAACCGAGGAAATCGGAGCGTTTTCCTTTTTTGTCGGAGTGGATTTTGTAAAAATCGGTGCTTCCATGATCATAATGAGTACGATCGGAGCCATCATTGATTTATCCATCTCGATTTCCTCGCCCATGCGCGAAATCGCTTATCACAATCCCGGCATCAGCCGAAAGGATTTATTCTGCTCCGGGCTGAGCATTGGAAGGGATATCCTCGGAACCAGCACAAATACGCTGTTCTTTGCTTTCTTCGGAGGCTATATGGGCCTGCTCATCTGGTTCAAGGACCTATCCTACTCGATTGGGGAAATCGTGAATTCCAAAGTATTCAGTTCCGAAATGATCTTCATCTGTTCAGCTGGAATCGGAGTAGCCCTCGCGATACCGGTAACTTCCTGGATTACGGCTTACTATTTGGTGAAGCGGAGAAGCGAGTCGAGGGAAAGCAATGGACGCTGAAATTTCTTATAAAAGAAGCTAACGACCCATAGGATAGGTTGTTAGCTTCTTTTGATGTATTTTTCAAAAACAAGCACAGGGACGAACCGATTCTTTCACGTCACCTAAAAGATATGGTAAGATAGCACCTACACTGATTCAGACTTTAGGAGAATGATGATGAAAAAGACAATCGACCATATCGGAGTGGCTGTCAGAAACATAGAAGATACCATCCGCTTTTACGAGAATGTCCTCGGGGCTAAGCTGATCGACCGCTACAGAAGTGATGCCAGGGGTGTCGAAAGCGAAATTGCCATCATGGAGGTGGACGGCGCCAGAACGGAATTACTTGCGCCTACGAATAATGATACGTCGCCGATCGCACGGTTCATCAAGCAAAAAGGCAAGGGCGTCCACCACATCGCCTATCGTGTGGATGACCTCGATGCCGCTCTCGAAGAACTGAAGCATCAGGGGATCCGCACATTGGAGGATAGTCTTCGCATCAACAAGCATGGAAGAAGATTGATTTATTTAAATCCCGCTGATACGGAAGGTACGATCATTGAGTATTGTGATTATCCGGACGGGGAAAAAATCTAGCCAAACAAAAACGCATTGGACTCATCTTGAGTTCAATGCGTTTTTTGTGTCCTCCACGACCACTTTTCCGTAAATTTCCGTCTTCGATCTGTTGATTGGCAAATCATGCACAGCCATTTTGCTCAATATGCATCCCTATTCCCTTAAATAATACCCTCGACCTGTTTCTGCAGCCTCGGCAGCCTCCGCATCCGCCTTCGTCACATGAACCGTCCCCCGGGGATGCTGAGGCGGAGCATAAATCGAATAAAGTTTAATCGGTGTATCACCCGTATTGATCAAATTATGCCACGTACCGGCCGGGATCACGATCGCATAATCTTCCTTCACTTCTCTCTCAAAGGTTAAGTTATCCTGCCGGTCCCCCATCCGGACGATTCCCTGTCCTTGCTCCAGGCGCAGGAATTGATCCAGGTTCGGATGAATCTCCAACCCGATATCCTCTCCCGGATTAATGCTCATCAAGGTCACCTGCAGATGCTCTCCCGTCCAAATGGCGGTGCGGAACGTGTCATTTTGTACCGTTGCCTCGTCGATATTCACGACAAACGGTGCTGGACCATAGTCCATGGATGGCATCCGGCTGTCCTCATCCGCTCCCAACACACTCAATCGCCTCGCATGCTCCCATTCATCCTTACACGCATTCGCGAACACCTCATACAGGGGTTGATGCTGGGCCTGCAGGCATCCGATCCGGAACTGTTCGTAATCTGCCAATTCCGCCTCATATCCTCTCTGCAATCCATCCCGGTAAGAATGGAATGGAACACTCTCTACCTGATAAACGGGCTGACTTCCCGTAAGCGACGTATATAGATTGGTCAGTTGCCACCAGTGACGCTGTTCGTCTTCCATCAGTTGAAGAAGTTCATGCTGGTGGTATTGATTCGGGGCTGCATGGGCTAACCGGCTGTACAGATCGGCTGTTGCCGCCTTTCCCCTGATTCCGTCGAAAAGGATTTCAGCAATCGGATGAATCCCTTCCTCCCCGGTTCTTGTCATGGGGTTTGGATTTTCATAAGGCTGATTTGAATACGTCATCGGAACATTGTACATGCTGCTCATTCCCTTCAGATTTTTACCAAGATATCCTATGCAAGTGTCGGGGAATTGTGCTCTTACCCAATTGAGCTCAGGGAAGGAAGTACAAATGATTAGGAATCGATCATCCGGGTATAGTACGTTTATGGATATATTTGGAAAACCCTTCAGTGAATGAGATGATCATCATGCACCGCTGGTATTTTTCGTTACTGGTCGGTATCGTCGTCTTTCTCGGACTGTTCCTGATCAGAAAGCAGGATTTATCGTTTACCCTTACCTATAGTGCAGGGATATCCCTTGGTTTTTTTGTGATGTATTTGATTAAGAGAAAACGGGAGAACTAGCCCTTTAGGAAGCGGCTTCAATATGGAGGGACTTCCTGTGTTAAAATAGAGAAAATTCGATCAATAAAGAAAGGAAGCTGAGCCCATGTTACCGTCAGAACTAAGAAACCGCATCCGAAACGGGGAGCACCGATCCCATACTTCCGGAGTTTGCCAGGATTATGTACAGACCAATTTAGTCGTCCTGCCTAAGGAGTACGCCTTTGACTTTTTACTATTTACCACACGGAATCCCAAATCCTGCCCGATTGTAGAAGTGCTGGAAGCCGGTGAATTCGAATCGACGTATGGGAAGGGCTCCGACATCAGAACCGATATCCCTCTCTATCACGTGTATGAACATGGTCAATTGGTGGAAAAGAAAACGCGGATCGATGATGTTTGGCGAGAGGATTTCGTGACTTTTCTCATCGGGTGCAGCTTCACATTTGAAAGTCAGCTGATCAAGGGAGAGATCCCTTTACGGCATATCGAGGAGAATAAGAATGTTGCCATGTATAAGACGAATATCCAGACGGAAAAAGCCGGTGTGTTTCAAGGTCCAATGGTCGTTTCCATGAGACCGGTCCCGAATCATCTGGTACAAAAAGCAGCGGATATCACCTCATTATTCCCTAAAATGCACGGGGCTCCTGTCCATATCGGTGACCCCACAGAAATCGGCATCGGGGACATCACACGACCGGATTATGGTGACTTTGTCGGCATCAAGGAGGGAGAAACACCGATGTTCTGGGCTTGCGGCGTGACGCCACAAGCAGTCGCCCTCCATGCAAAGATCCCCTTCATGATGACCCATGCCCCTGGTCACATGTTCGTAACGGACTGGAGCAATGAAGAGTATCTGAAGGAAGGAAAATGAGGGACGGACCTTTTAGAGGTCCGTCCCTCATTTTCCTATTTGGCGCGTGTTCTTGTATTATGTAGAGAACAGTTTCCCTTCCAAAGCATTAATATATCGTTCTGCAGATCGTTGCACTGCTTGATCGGCATCTTTTACTATCACCCGATGAAAGGCATTATACAGCTTACGGAAAGATAAAGGCTCTACTTTTTCAGCCATCTCCTTCACTTTACCCGCGGGAAGGGGAATGAGATTCGGATAGCTGTACATGAAGCTGACCCAATCCGTATCCGCCACGACCTGAATGATATCACCCGTCAACAGGATCCCTCCCTGCCCCCAGTGAAGGACCGCTCCCCCTTTGAAATGCCCACCAAGGCGGCGCAGTGAAATCCCTTCGCTCAATGCTAACTCTTCCCCGTCCCAGAACTGGATCCGCTCGCCCGGTTCCATGACCCATTTCTGATCATCCCCGTGGAGGTAAATGGGCGCATCAAACCGTTCGGCCCACTCCAGCTGAGCAGAGTAATAATGCGGATGGGAAACCGCGATCGCATCGATGCCGCCCAACTCCTCAATGGTCTGGATCGTCTTCTCATCCAGATACGTGACGCAGTCCCATAACACATTATAGCCCTCACTCGTAATCAGATAAGCCGTCTGTCCGATGCCGAATTTCGGTGTGGTGGTGATGCTGTAAAGTCCAGGTTCTTCTTGTAAAATGGTAATTGATAGACTCCGCTCCTAATCATTTCATCCAGTGTCGTAAAGCTTTGACCATCCGGATTGACATACTGACGTTCTTCCTCACAAATGGGACATCTTTCAGATTCTTCATGACTCTTAGGGTATTGGGTTCCACATGTTGTACACACATATTTGTTCATCGTAAATCTCCTCCTCTTGTCGTCTCTTTTTCTGATTTCATTATATTCCATTTTCTAGTAGTTCTCTTCCACCAAATGGTCAAATGTATTCTACGACTTTAGGAGGAGAGGGTTAATCTCCTGAATGGTAAATCAACAATAAAAAAAAGCTGAAGAATCACTCTCTTCAGCTCCTTTCATGATGTTCATTTTATCCCCTCTGCAAGCTCCCGCATGGAATTCAACTTCGCAGTCAGTTCCAAGAACCACTCTTGGTCACCCGTTGCAAGCGCAAGGTCAATCTGGAACTGGATTTGTTCCTTGTTTTTCACAGGGGTGGATGGTATTTTTGTCACCTGTCTGTTTAATAAGGGAAAGCTTTTGCCTTCAATGGTTTTATTATCACTTGTCACGACTTTTGCTTTTAGTGTTTGACTTTGGATATCAAGGTTTTCAATATAACCGATGACCAATTCACCTGAAAGTAATTTCCCTTTGATCCAATCCCCGGTTTTTAAAATGGAATGCTGGTTTGACATACCTTTTCACCTTCCCAACTGTAATATTATTTGTTACATTTAAATGAAAAGAAAGCTTCTATGCTTCCTCTTTATTGATTAAGTCGACGATATCTCTAATGGTGTAGTCTTTTAAGTAATCCCCCAGCTGTTCTTCTGCTCCCAGAAAAATGTGAAAGAGAACCTTTTTCATATTTGCTCCTACGACACACTGTTCGTTAGAGGCCGTGCATTTGGGCTGCAGGGCGCCTTCTGACGTGATTTTATAGATGTCCCACAGATTGATCTCGCTCAAGTCCCTTGCAAAAATGAATCCGCCGCCCGTGCCTTCTTTTGAGGCGATGAATCCCTGCTTTTTCAACAAACTCAGAACTTTTCGGATGCGGACAGGATGAACGCCGGCACTTTCTGAGATCGCATCGCTTGTGGACATGCGATCGGTCTTCAGGGCAAGATACGTTAAACTGTGAATGGCTAAAGTAAAGTCACTATTCATGGCCTGCCTCCTTTACGGATGTTACTGTAATGGTATCTTTTACAGTTTATACTGTCAACCATCCTGATCTAATTGTTAATTGGCCAGTTTTTGCAACTCTTTGTATGAGAAGGTACGAACTTTTCTCGGCAGGAAGCTGCGGATTTCTTCATCGTTATAGCCGACCTGCAATCTCTTTTCATCCAGGATGATCGGTCTTTTCAGCATTTGCGGATTCTCCCTGATTAATGTATATAAATCCTGGAGCGGCAAAGAATCAATGTCTACGTCTAATTCCTGATATGCTTTTGACTGAGTGGAAATAATGTCTTCTGTTCCGTTTTCTGTCAGGCGAAGGATCGATTTGATCTCGTCAGGTGTCAACGGTTCAAGCAACATATTACGTTCCACATACTCAATTGAATGTTCATCCAGCCATGCTCTTGCTTTACGGCAGGATGTGCAGCTTGATGTCAGATATAGATTGACCATTTGTTCATACACTCCTTTATAAATGTAATAAAAAAAGTAACAGTTTACATAAAAAAGATTACCCAATGTTTCAAGGTACACTGTAATATTAATATTTACAGTTAGGTATGTCAACCCTTTTTTTAAAAAAAAATAACCCCTCGCCTTTAGAAAGGACAGGGCCCTAATCTCTTTTCCCTACTGATAAATCCGAACCAAGGCACCTGCCCCCATGGAGTTCAAGGCATGGAGGTCACAGTGAAATGGATCCCCACGGTCATAATGATCAAAAACACCATCCAGCCATTCGAAATGGCCATTATCTTTCTGATCATCAAGACTTCATCCAGCTTGATCTGAACGATAAATCCCGAGACACTGGCCAACATCCAACAGGTGATGCCCAGGGGGGAAAATAAATACCCCGAGTTCATGATCCACAATAGAAAGATCATGACATGTAACAAAATGAAACCGATAGCCAGTTTTTTCAAACTGATCCCTCCTGACCTCAGGTTAATGTCCGGTTGGAAGTTGACCTGTCTCAATCTGAACCGAACCCTTTCCCTTCACCTGCTTCAACATCGCCACAATCAGAAAGCTGACGATCACTAATAAAAGCCATGAACTCACCTTCCCCAGATGAACGAGACTCCAGGCATCGGTCTGGTTTGGATATTCCCAGGCGCCAAAGAACGTGGCGATATTTTCAGCAATCCATATGAAAAATCCGATGAGCACAAATGAGAAGGAGAGTGGCATGCGGTAACGGATTCCACCCACCTCGTACAGGACCCATGTCTGCCAAAAGACGATCAGAACGAGTCCCGATAACCACCAGCGAACGTCGATCCAGTAATGGTGGGTGAAAAAATTCAAATAAATCGCAGCTGCCAATGGAAAAACGACCAAAAACGGCGGCCACTTCACCAGTTCCACCCTAAGTCTCCTCCACGCCTGACAAAGATAACTTGCTACACTTGCGTACATGAATCCGCTGTACAAAGGTACCCCGAACACTTTGGAATATCCTTCCCCGGGATAAGACCACGAACCCATATGGACCTTGAATAGTTCAAGGGCGAGCCCAATCAGGTGAAATAAGGTAATCACTTTCAGTTCATCCCGTGTTTCAAGCCCGGAGCGCAGCATTCCCCACTGCATCAGGAGGCAGATGATGAGCAGCCAGTCATACCGCGGCAGAAAGGGCAGCGGGATGATTTGTGTCAAAGCCAAGGAGGCAAAAATAACGACAGGGAACAAACAGGACAGGGCCTGCTCCCAACCAAAACGAACGAGTTGTTTTAATGCTCTCATGATTTTGCCTCCAGACTTTGATTATAGAATGTCTTCCTCACTTTGGTATTCTAAAAGGTCGCCGGGCTGACACTCCAATGCCTTACAGATCGCCTCTAAAGTGGATAATCGAACCGCCTTTGCCTTTCCATTTTTCAAGATAGAAAGGTTCGCCATCGTGATTCCAACCCTCTCCGATAGCTCTGTCACGCTCATTTTCCTTTTTGCCAGCATCACATCAATATTGATTATAATCGCCATATTTTCACCTCAGACCGTTAAGTCATTTTCTGATTTTATATCGATGGCATTTTTTAATAGCTTTTGAAGAACTGCCGCAAATACCGCAATCACCAGCGGAGCAAAAACAAACATCATGCCGATCACGATGACCCCTGGGGCGTCGTCTCTCTCTCCCACGAGATAGAAGAGCGGCATCCCTGCCACATACAAGACCGTGATGGTGGTTGCACAATATTTTATATTCTTTAAAGTCTTGACCGATAATTCCGAGAACGCATTGTTCTTGTCAATATAGCTCAGTAGTCTGATCGCTTGATACAAGGCACCGAAAAACGGAATGGCCGATACATACATCACAACTAAGATACCATATATCAAATATGCCAGCTCCGAACCAGCCGTATCCTTCGCTAACCAGGGTAACCCGAATACACACAAAGCAAGAACCGGGGTTCCTATAAGAAATACAGCTATTTTTAAAAAGAGTGTTTCTCGTTTCATCAAAAGCACCTCGCTTAGTTAAATTCAATTTTATTTTAATCTATAATTTATTGTTTTACAATAAAAAGTTATTGAAATTAATTATTTTATTGTTGTATTAAACCAAGAAAAAAAGCGTTCCTTATGAGAAAGGAATGCTTTTTATCAGTTTGATCTATGATCACTCCCAATGTTAATAGTAGACTAGTCCCCGAAGCCCTTATTTTTTCGAAAGCCTTTCCGCCAAGTAAGCAAAGCTATGAGGTTCCCCACAAAGGGCTTCTACTCGCTGTTTCCAGGAATAAAGCTGGTTCGGCTCGATAAACTTTGTCAGAATCTCATGAAAAACATCCTTCTTTCCGTAGAGGCTCTTGATCCCGAACTTGTGGCGAATCATGTCTCTAATGGCTAGGGCAATGTTATAATCCTGAAAAAAAGCAGGATTCTCTACATAGAACATCATATTCGCTGGATGTCCTGCTTCACCCTCATAGCCAAAGACAAACATATAGCAGTCATTTGCTATTTCTTGAAAGCTCCGATCGGGATGTTGATATAATTCATATTCTACTAAACTAAAATAGTGATTGATCTTCACCATTTTCAAGTCCATGAGTTGATTGATTTCATTCATTTGTGTAATTTCATCATCACGAAGATCGAAGTTTTTCATAAGAAACGCCTGATCCGTGATGATCGTTTGAAAAAATTCTGCCATCCCTTCGGCTGCGATACTTGAATAGAAACGATACAGCTCGGGATATCGATAGGAGGCAAAATGGCCGTCCATGGCGTGTCCCAGCTCATGGATGCCTGACAGGAAAACAGAATAGGAATCACGTTTACTGACGACCAGTTTCAGTTCGTTTGGACTGATGTTGATGCAAAAGCCGCCATAAGGAATGTCCAGGCTCTCGATGGAAACAGGCAATTCATCGATCGATTTCCCCAGACTGCTTACTACATCTCCTAAAACCTCCTTCATACGATCTGAATGAAAGGAATCATTTTGGATCTGGTGGAAATGGAATGTTGAAAAATACTGGTCGTAATAATGGAGGGTCTCCCATCCAAACTTTTCTTTTATCCTTTTTTCCCATTGGATTGATACTGATTTGGTTCTTTCAAGAAGAGCATTCATATCTTCTATATATGTATCCATATCTACTTCTTTCAAACTGCATCTAAAGTGATAATAATGCCTGTAACCAAGATCTCTTGCATGCTGGTTCCGTTTTTTGACTAACGATCGAAATAGATCCTCATTCTCTTCCCCAATCTTCTGAGCTTCAAGAAAAAGTTTCCTGCGAAGAGCACGGTCAGGATTTTCCAGAATATTGGAATGGACCGTACCGAGATTATATTCTTTCCCATCTACCATAAACGTGCTATCCATAAGGTTTGCTTGCAGTCTTTGTTGAATCTTTGTAAGCTCCGGATGGCTTTCAAGTCCCTCCTGCCTCATCCTCGATAAGAAAACATGGAGTCTTCTGTGCCATATCGGGTCCTCGAGGAGAAAATCTTTCCAGGTTGACAACATCTGTATAAGTGCCTCGTCCGTCATCAACTCATGCTTGATTCGTTGGATTTCAGCGATTCGTTCACTCTCTATCCCTTCCGCATACATCTTATAATATAAGCGTTCTTCCTCTTGATAAAGTTCGTCAAGTTTATGAATTTCCTCGTCATAGGCCTGTTTCCATTCAGCCGTACTTTTTATGTAATTTAGACGGTTGAAGTTTAGCATCAAGATCATCTCTTTCGAAAATTATTTCAGTCTCTTTATTAACTGATATATCCAGTAAACCCCTTTGTTTATGCTTCTACATTTATTTGAAACATCCTGCTATTTGTTATCTCAATTAAATGGAAGAAGAGTTCACCAACCAGTTTGGACAGGTTGTTAGAGATGGGGAAGAGAAACAATAGAAGATGCAGATAATGAGCCTGGCTAGTTAGAGCGAAGAAAATAAGCACGTATCCATCGACCCAAGCAAATTCGTTGCCTGTCATCTACTAATGTGAATGAGGTACAGACGGGGATCTTCAGTCCCCGTCATCCCCACCACCTCCGTCCCCATCGCCATCTCCATCCCCATCATCAAAAAAATCATTCACCTTTTCTATTAAGCTATTGTCCTTCCCCTCGTCTTCACCCAGTTTAGACGATTGAAGGAAACTTTCTAATGTAAAGACTTGAACAGCCTGTTGCTTGTACTTGGTCACAAAGTAGAAACAGATGATAATAATAAGGATTAGAAGCACAATAAATGCCGATATCATCATGTTATTCAAAATGGTCACACCTCCTTATGTTGCCTTTCTTATGAATATGAGAGGATAGGAGTTTACATGACAAGCCCAACTGCTTGATTCTTTTTTTTATTTTTCCCTTGCTATGAAACGCGTTTCATACTTTAAGCTAAAAAAAAGAATATGATTGGCGTAACGCCATCCCGGCGGCGTGACAATCATAGATTCTTATCCGAAGTGTTCATCTATTTTGAACACTTCCCCTTCCTCTTAACCTGACAATCTATGCTACGATAGAGATATCAAGAAGGGGGTTGAATGCACATGTCCATGTTCAATAAAGTGATTGCGAGTATCGGGATTGGTTCCGCGACCGTTGATACGAAGGTGAAGCGGGCCTATATTCAGCAGGGTGAGATGCTCGAGGGAGTCGTAGAGGTGAAAGGTGGAAATTCGGATCAGCGAATCGAGTCGATCGATCTGAAGCTGATGACGATGTACGGCCATGAAGGCGGCGATCGATTGTCTCCTGCCGTTGTGGAAGTCCATCAGCTCAATGAGCCATTTACCATTTCTAAGGGAGAAAAGAAGCATATCCCGTTCTCATTCAAGGTTCCCTTGCATACGCCGATCACGATGATTCACCCTGAAACGCAGAAGAATGTTCCACCGGTCTGGATTGAGACGGGCGTCGATATCAAGAATGCTGTTGACCCGAAGGACAGGGATTATGTATCCGTCGACCCATCAACCGTTCATGAAAACATCGTGGATGCCATCAAGGTCATCGGGTTTAAATTCAAGCAGATGGAGAGTCAGAACACCCCGGCATGGGTGAAAACGAACCGTCCTTTCGTGCAGCAATATGAATTCACCCCATCCTTCGGCAAATACAGCCGGAAGCTCGATGAACTCGAAGTCTATATCCTTCAGGGCGACCATATAACCACCATCTATTTCGAAATTGACAAACGCAGCAAAGGATCGATGGCGGTCCTGAAAGAAAAGTTCAACCTGGATGAACACAGAGGAAGCGTGACACTCCACAATCAGGAAATCCTGCTTAAGAGAAGCCGTGTGAGTGATACGTTTGAAGAGATTATTGATGAGGTACTTTAAATAAAAATTGGAGCCTGCCCCACACCTCGTTCCACGGGGAAGGGCAGGCTCCTGACTATTTCCGCTACTTTTTCACCTTATAGTGAAGCCACACCGAACCCTCACCGACAGGCTTCATCGTTTTCAATTCCAACCGGGTGGCACCTCCCAAATCAGTTAAATCCGGTGAATCGAAAAGGGATGGTGTGCCCGTTCCACCTATAGCTAAAGGGGCGATCACGAGACTCACTTCATCAATCAAACCCTGTCTTAATAACGCTCCATTGATTCCCCCGCCACCGCTAAGACCCAATCGCCTGTAGCCTGATTCATAGAGTTTATGTAACGCGAGGGGCAAATCGATGAAATCACCACAGCCCGCTTGCAGATAGGTAATTCCCTTACTTTCCAATTGTTCAATATAGTCACACGGAACATCCTCCCGGGTGACGACCAATAACCCTTCCGTCTGGAACCAGTCAATGCGTCCCTTCCCGTCAAACACAATATACGCCTTTGATTTCCGGGGCTCATAAATCGGTTTCTCCAGCTCCACCCAATCGTTTCCCCATACGATGAGACTTTCACTTCCTGATACCAACCCATCACAATCCAATTCATCATACAGCTGATGCGTGACCTCATTTGCTTCTCCGTCTATCCCTGCCGCTGTCCATTCCATTACATTTCGATTCGGAGCCGTAGTGATTTTCCCATCAATAGATGAAAAGACATTCAATATGACTTCTGGCTTGTTCAAATAAAATCCCCCTTTCACGTTCTATCTATCATGGTAAAAGAAACGGAAAAAGAATGTCAGTGTTTTTACATTTTTACAACAAATTTAATTTTTTTGTTTAAAATGTTTGAATATTGAGACAATGGTTAGTATAATAGAAAAAAGGTCAAGGAGTTGATTTTTCATGAAGAAGTATTTGCTAAATTCACCACAGTCCGAGGTACCCGGCATAGACTCTCTTTTTGCAGAAATGATTTTGGACAAGGCCCTGCTAACATTCCGGAAAGAACAACTCGAACAGAAAATCGACCAATCATTACGTGATCGAAATAAAGAAGAATTCCTGCGGTTAACGGAGGAGTTAAATCAGATCCGTAAAGATCACGAGGAAAAGGATGTAACCGTCTAAACGATTGATTGGATATAAATAAGCCATTGGTTTCTTTTGATATGAAGGACAATGCTCTTGCTGATGATGGCAGGGGCATTGTTTTTTTCATGATTAATTCTGCAGAAAATTTGCCATAGCCACTTTGCTGAGAGGCTACCCTTCTTGAATAAAACCACTTAGACTCCCCTCACGAATGTCTTCTCCATTCACCCAATCCTGGAAGTTTATATCCAGAACCTGACTGCTTCGGGCAATGGTTGTGAGGATCCTTGAATGTTGATAGGAATATGAAAAAGTGTGAAGGGTTCCGAATAAATTCTCGTAATCTGTAAAAAAGATAGGTGACTCTACGTTATTAAAATGATGGAACATGTCATGATGGGAAAGTCTCTTATCCATTAACTCTAGCAGATACTTATTACGTTGGAACGATCCACTAATGGATTCCCGATTTTCACTAGCGAGCTGATCCTCTTGAAAATGATTCACGCATGATAGGGCTGATTCCCCGTACCTGATAATCACGTTCTCTGGGCTTGCTTGAACTTCTGCCATATTTCCTTTTCGATCTCCGAGGGAAAAATTATAACAGGCGGAGTGAGGGATTTCCTTCAGCATGGCAGCAGCTTCATCAATGGAGGAGCAACCATCCAAAACCATCCTAATGGAAGCCCAGGGTGACACGCCTTTTGCGTAGCCAACATGACTGACGAAGTGCAATCCTGCAACAAGCCCTTTCTCGTTCACTCCATCGTGCCTTCCAAGAATTTGAAGATTGTACCCCGCTGTAGCAAAAGCTTGATCCGCTTGAACCAAACTGAATATCTCATCATATAGAGCAGGGGAAAAATCGTAATTCCTCACGTAGTATTCGCTTGTCAGAAGTGCCGAGCATCCCATTGCTTCTGTCTTCGGAACATCATACCCACTAAATAAAGCAGCTGCCCTGCCCGGAGAAATTCCCAACCCTTGTGCCAGACCCTCTAACTCTTCAAGCAAATGCGGGGCAAACGTAGAATAGATAGACTTCATGTTATGAAGATCAATCTCCTGCCTGGTGATGGATTCAAAGGTTTTTAGAATGGGAGTATTCCGGACCTTTTCAGCTGTTTTCAAGCCTATCTGATAAGAGTTGCCCCTGATTTGAAAGATACTTACCTTGAAACTAGACACATACATTCCCCCTTTTTAGTGTGTAGTTCCGTTCTCACAGGACTACGTTTTCATCATAGTCGTTGTGAAAACTTTACACCTGTCATTTTGTGCTTTGTTTTGACTAAATGCCCCTCTTGGCAAAACGAAAAAATGTATACTTTATCCAAAATGGAATAATACTTGTAGTAAGTTGTTATTTTTGTGTATAACTTGCAGTTACTTTCAGTTTTTGATACATTAGGAGGTAAGAGGTGATGAACATGCCTATTTCGGAGATTGAGAAAAGAGTATATGAAGAAAAAATCCACTTACTTCATGAAATGGAATTTGAGGAATGGGCGTCCTTCGCTTTTAATGACAAGCATTTTCGACTTGTCTTTATTAAAGCGATGAACAATCTTATTGAAGAGTCCACCCTTTCCTCCAAGCCAAAGTGGACCGAATCCATTCTTCTCGATGATCTAGAAGCCGCCAAGGACGCACTGGAACGTATACTTCTGGATATGGTCAAAGTGGCAAGTGGAAAACGGAAAGTGAGAACCGTCAAAAGCAAAACCACCGAATCAAAGAACTTCCAAGGGTATAGCACCGGCCAACTTGCTACATTTTTTAGCGTAAGTACAACGACGATCAATAACTGGATCAATGAAGGTCGGTTCTTGCGAGAATCGGAAGACGGGCATATGGATACCGTTAAGCGAAAAACAACAAACGAGAAACTTAGAATCCATCCTGACTTTTGGTACGATGCTCCCTCGGGGGTTCGTTATCAAGTGAAAGAAGCTGTAGAGGCTTACCAAGATGATGCAAGGGACTGGGAGGAATCAAAACGAAACCATTCGGTCAGTGAACAAAAACAGGTTCATTCCTATTTGGAGCACTTCAGGAAGAAATACGACGGACAGGACTTTAAGTCTGTCTTCGGAAATCGGAATTGGAATCAACTGTCGGCCGAAGAAGAAACAGACGCAGCGATGTGGTCTTTCTTCTTACAGAGGATAACTGATGCGGAAGACACTCGGGATTAAACGGACGAACTTCCCTCGACTCGAGCGACTGGACTTTAGGGACATCATAGAAGAAGTAAATAATATCTTCGGTGTGGAAGTTCCAGGCCACCACGGTCCAAATGTATCCGTTCAAGCTAAACGCATTCGCTTCAAACTTTTCTTACCCATTCCCTCCCTTAAATGTGTAGAGTATATCGATAATCAGACAAATGAGATCATAGAATACTTCTATGACTGGGAAGATGCTTCAGGTACGTTAATGAAGTTCCATGGCCATTACCATCCTGAAGAAGCTCCTGATGAAATAAAGGAATTTGATCCTTTCCACTTACACATTAAAGAAGATGAATTTGATAGAGAAGCAAGGAAACGTGAACGGGATGATGAGTATCGATGCTTATATCAAGTTCTCTTATTCATTAAGCGATACGTTTACGTGACAAGGTATACGAAATAAGAGGAAATAGAAATGGTGCCTTCACCATAAGAGGCACCATTTTTATTCCCAACTAGGGTCTGCCCCCTGCATGCTGACACATTAACGTGTGGAGGGCAGCCCCCAATACCCCATTTATATAATAATTTCGAAACCTGTTGGCTTCTGAAATGGCATTTTACATTCTCTAAAAACGAAATGAATGTTTGAAAAATCGTCGGGTAAAGCTGGTGATACAGTGTATGTATAGGATGTATGCCCCCTGGAGCCTCCTCCTCCTTCGTTACGACACTCGTAATTCTCTTCTCCTTCTATTAATAGGTCAAAAAATGTATGCTCCCGAAATTCCCTGGGATACTCATCGGATGCATCCGTATCAATGGTCAAATGAATGACACTGGCATTTTCAAATTGACGTACGAATGTTACCGAGAAAAACATATCATCTTTTTCAAATGATTTTAAGATTGGTATGTTCTTAATAAACCCTTTCGGCTCAACAACCGGTCTGAACATTTCTTCTTGTAAGAAATGAGAAAACACGCTATTTAAAAATTCCTCATGAAAATCATACTTCTCTGCCCAAGTGGAGATCAGTTGTTTAGTTGGAAAACCAGGATCATTATCAGAAAGGTCCTTACGTTGTTTGATGAAGTTACAGATCTGTTCATCAATGTCTTTAATTCGTTCTTCATAATGTTCTGTTGGTGGTTCAAACGGCATTCGTTTCATAGTACTCATCGCCCCTTTATTCAACTTTCTTTCAGCAATCCTGCCCTTTCGCTTCGTACCAATCCAATTAAGACCACAGGTACAGGTACCCTGGCTCTTATTCCGTATAAAAGCCAGGGTACCTGTACCCGTGGACTCTCCCTTAGAACGAACCGTTCCTTCCAAATCAAATACACAAATCATTTTCTTCACCTAGCGTAATTCCGTGGATCGGTTATTTCTCTTTGACAGGCAACACAACTGAAGAATATGCGGAACCGTTTATTTCAATATCCATTCTCCATTGCCCACTATCAGGAAACCACAGCGTCACTGGCTGTTTCTTCTCCCGGGAATGGGGTAACGCTATCGGTTCTTTTTTTCCGTCTCCATCGTGAGTGAATAGAAGGCGTACTTTATCTGCACCTATGGCCTTCTCAGGTAGAATCAGATTCGTCTCAAAGTTTTTTTCCTCCACGACAAATGAATTGTACTCGATGCTCCCCTTCTCATCACCCAAATACAAATTCCCTTCTGAAACATAGTCAGGGCTAGTATGCCATTTGGCTCTTTCTTCCCCTGAATAATGCAGAAATACGAAGAGCAAGACACAAGCCAAACAAGCCCCTTGAGCTTTCCAAAATCCATTCACTGTTTTAAAAGAGTTCATCATTTCCGAGTATGGAGCCACTAGCTTTAATATAAAGAAGGCCACATTTAGAGAGAGTAGCGCCAATGCGATAAATAAAAACACGAAATTCCCCCTTCCTTAAACGATTAGATACGTCTTTTATATTTAGCCTATTCTAAAAAAGACCACCGAGAACATTCCCCTTGGTTTCCTCCTTCAAAAAAGCCAGGGTACCTGTCCCCGTGGCCTCCTATATACGATCGGATCAATCTCAGCATTTCTTCAGGTTGTTCCAGGATCGTCCAATGCCCGCTTTCTTTTACTTCCACTAGTTCTGCGTTTCTTAAGTATGGGAGTACATTTTCCCTAATATAAGCTGGGGCTAGAATATCATGCGATCCCTGAGCGATCAAAATAGGCAGAGATTCGATTTGAGACAAGGACGGGAATAGGTTGTAGTTCTGTTCAATATCTCTGCCTATGTCCTCAAGGGCCACTTTGTTGTAGCGAATCTCTTTTTTCTTTTTCAATGTATCGACTGAATACACATAAAAAGGGTCCATCAGGTTGTTTAGCTTGCGGGATGCATCCATGCGGAAGATGGAACATAGCGAGTAGTAACCGAGCAGCATTTTTTTGTAGGGACCCAACTTTTGAAGGAAAAGTTTTTTGAAAGTTACATAGTCTTTGGAGGATAAACCGATGGCGGCTGTTAGAATAATTTTGTGAATATGGGATGGATATCTTGCTGCATAAGACAAAGCTAAAATACTCCCCCACGATTCGCCGAACAGGGTCACTTTCTCCAGATTCAGCGACTTTCTTATACCTTCAAGAGTGTTGATTTCCTCTTCTATGGAATAGGTATCGCCTCTTGACTTCCCGCAACCCGATTGATCATATAAAATCATCTGATAGTCTTCAGCCAGAGGCTCCATATTTGGGAGGAAATATTCAAGACTCCCGCCCGGACCGCCGTGAAGAAAGATGATCGGCTCCCCTTTCCCTTTTACACAAACATAGAACGATTTCCCATTGATCGTGATATATTTTTCTTCCAACCATACACACCCTTCAATTCAGGAGCTTTCTATTAATAAATAAATTCACAACGGTAAGTAAAACCAACATGACTGCCACAAAAGTGGGCCCTTCATGGTCATAATCGAACAGACTGTTAACGATCCCAAGCAACCCTAACGGAAGAAAGAATAGAAGCCCCGTGATCGTACCTAACAAAGACTTATCCTTGATCATTTTTTCATTAAAGCCGGCCAGCAGCCACGTTTGTTTTTTCACACCGACAAGATACGAAATCAGTAATAGAGCGACTCCAATGGCAAGTAATCCGTAATCCATCATGACTCCTCCTTCATGCGAATAAAAAAACCTTTCCTACATATACGGATTCATGCAAAAAAGGTTCCAAGATATTCCTGGATTACGATTCACTTAAACGTTTTTTACTCCACCACAGATGAATTGTATTCAATGCTCCCTTTCTCATCTACGAAATTCCCCCTATTTTGCCACACCATAAGATGGTCATTTATGTGTGATTCTAATAAAGACAGCAGATTGATTCTCATGCACCCATAGAAGCAGGTAGTGTCAATGGAATAGGATCGGCGTTGATCTTGCTTACGCAGCAGTAAAACCGCCCTCCCGCTTTTACACTTGTTTCTCCGTTACATAAACATAGGCCCAAGCTTAAACACAGTTAGAGATGCACTATTGATTGGCTGATCCGCAACCCCTCCAAAAGGTGGATACTGAACGGTATTGGTTAAGTTAATCGTCGTTTGAGTACTAGTAGCGGGTATCAGGATTTCTAACGTGATAACATCTCCTGCATTTAGAGAAATGATGGATGAAGAAGAAGCTACCTCTACTTGCTGATCTGTAAAAGTGGCAGCACCTATACGAGTGGAATTATTAAGTACACCGTTTACATGTATCCCCAATGCAATATGCACTTGACCAGGCATGGGCAAAAAGGCTACTTCGTACTGAACCATATAGTCCCCATCAGCAGGAACCGTCATGGACGTTGCCGTAGCTGTCATTCCACCAACTAGAACAGAATCCACTTGATCAAATTGGTTGAATCTCACTAATTCGTTCACGTCTCTGACGAGTTGTTGAACACCATTATCAAAAATACTCCCATAAATAGGAGAGAAAGTGCCAGGTTCTCCTTGGGGTCCCTGTGGTCCTTCTGGTCCTTCTGGTCCTTCTGGTCCCTGGGGGCCTTGGGGTCCTGGAGGCCCGGGAGGACAGTCACATTTCACAGGGAAGAAATCACATTGTTTGGGTGGCTCAAACATATCAAACGATACATTGATTGAATCAGGATTTAAGTTAGTATTAGTAGATTTCCTAAGCTGGATTGGCTTTCTTTTTCGCATATTTATATCTCCTTTTTACTTAGCATATTCTCATGAATACTCCTTCGTATGGTCTACTATCTACCATTTTCAAAAAAAAGGTGACCACCTGGATGTGTACTGTCCTCGTGTTGCTTACATGTTTTTAACAAAGAAAGAAGGTAAGGGCTACAAAAAAGAAGGGCTATACCTCACTTATAAACAGTGTGCATAACCCTTCTTTACCTCCTCTTTCCAATCACTAATTTGTTTTGTGGAAAAAGTCCTTACCCTGCATTCAAATAATAAATCATATTATCCGTCCATTCACCGAACTCATAGATAAATCCTTTCCTGATGCATTCAAATTCCATCCCGACGCTTTCAGCAAGCTTTATGGAAGGGGTATTATCGAGGTTGATATGGGCTTCGATCCGGTGAAAATCCAAGTCATTAAAAGCCATATCCAATGCCGCTTTCACTGCCTCTTTGCCGTACCCGTTCTTCCAATGCTGGTTATGTATGGTGTAACCGATCCTTCCCCATTGAAAATCACTCCTAGATAACGTAGAGAAGTCCACCATTCCCACGTGCTTATGATCCGCTTTTCTAAACACGCCAAATACGTGGGCTACATCATTACCAGCCAGTTCCTGATGCTTCGTCACCAACTGATTGAACCATTCTTCCGTGCATTCACTCATATCTATTTTCCCCAGATCGTGCCTGCTGGAGGAAGCAGATCTGTCTTCAAATTCCTTAAGCCAGTTAGGATAATCAGCAACCTTCAATGGTCGTATGATCAATCTTTCAGTTTCTGTACTAATCTTAAAATCTTTCAACTTAACACCTCTTCATATTTTTCTACTAAACTTTGTTTTCAAGGAGGGCTAGCCAACTATAATAAAAACCAAATAACAAGGCTTAACAATACGATAATCAGTCCGATTGTTTTTTTGTAAAACTGTACACCGTACCCCACTAATAAAAGAAGTAGAGCTGCCCATTTAAAGTGATAATACTCCCGAATATCTTCAGCAATGTACCCGATCCAGGTAGCAAAAGCCAGAAATAATAACAGAACCGGCATCAGAATGTTGGCACCCGCCCAGAGAAATTTCATGTTGAATACCCCCTCTTTCCTTTTCATTACTAACTTGTTTGAGTATAGTAGCGAAATCCTCATTCAAGACAGCCTCCAATACTAAACTAGTAGATGCGTATATCGCTTCCTCAACTTATGATTAAGATAGTTTCCAAGCTGGAATTAAAGAATGAAATTGAAAGAAATAACTCATCGGTATATGGATGACGGTGTATATGGCAAGAGTGAGCAAATACGTCAAAAACCATTGAGGAACAGATACTTGAAGGAATGAGTAGAGCAAGAACATCCCCACTGGAAATGGAACCAATACGATCAACCACATCGGGCTTCCCAAAGCTTCAGTCAATGCCCCAAGTGATACGACAGAAAAGCCGATGATCAATGCCTGCCAAAAAGGCAATCCATTTTTGAGAGCAAAGCTTGCGATGTAATAAGAAAGACCATTTAAAGATACTGCCAGAAAAAAATCAAAAAGATATTTCATTTTGACCCCCTATTATAGTTTTACCTCTCAATATTTTAACATAATTTTCCTGATGCGATAATAAAAAAAGCCCCCCACCTAAAAGTGAGAAGCTCATTCTTTACCTGATCCGTTGAATAAATTTCTGACCAACCAAATACCCGCCTGCCAGCACGAAGAAAATCAGAAGCAGGCCAGCGAATCCGTCGGTAAACCCCGTTCGTTCAATGGCAAATCCGAATAACGGAAAGCTGATCATGATGACGAAGCTTTCCATTAATCCGATCAGCGAAAGGAAAGTAGACCTGATATTGCTCTGCAGAAAGTTTTGCACGAATGAACTGAAGATCGGTTCGAACAGACTCAAGAGCTGCGCAAGGATCAGAAACGATAACAGGATCGCCCAGTCCGTGGCGAAGATGAACAGAATGAAAAAGAAGAGGAAAAGACCCAAGCCATAATATAAAATATTGAAGAACTTAAATCGTGCCTCTACCCTGTAAGCAATCTTCGCCATCACGACGCCAAGGAGCCCTTCAATCGTAAAGACAGCTCCCACCACGACAGGCGAATAGCCTAATTGAATGAAATATTCCTGTCCGTAGAACACCATGATCACCATGACTGCACTCGCTAAGATAAATAGCACAACAGGCTGGTGAATGACCGAGTTATTTCTCCAAACGGCCACCCCTAATTTAAATTGATGAACCCACTGGTTATACCATCGTCCGCCGATATCCTCCGTCTTTTCACGTTCCGGCTCCTTCATGAAAAACAGTGGAATCACAGCAAGGACATGGGTGACGATGGTGGCACCATATACCCATTCCCAGCTGATCTCTGCCATGAATCCCCCGAGGAATTTGGCAAGGCTCAATGATAAAAGGGAAATGGCCGTCATACTTCCGATTACCCTCGTATAATCCTTCTCACGCTTTTCATTCTTCAACGTGTCATAAGCAAACGCCTGCTCGGCACCGGAATGAAAGGTCACCATGAGACCCATGGATAGAAAGGCCAGGGTAAACATCGAAAACGTCCCGCTCATCAGCATGAACAAGGCATAAAGGAGACTGAACACATTTCCGATCACCAGGCTGACCTTCCTCCCATACAAATCTGCGATCATCCCTGTCGGAACCTCAAACAGGACGATGGCCAAGTGGAGAAACGCCTCCAATATGCCTATTTCGCCGAATGTCATCCCCTTATCGCCAAGGTAGATGACCCACAACGCCCGATCAAAGAACAACTGGGCAAAAAAGAGATAAAAATAAAGCAGATATATATTGTTTCTTGTCTTAATCATTAGTTTTCGTCCTCTCATAAACATAAGGTTAATAGAAAAGCGGAGGTGGCTCGTTCAGAGGCGACAAGCATAAGATAAACATGCCGGAAAGGCGCTTTTTGCCTTTTTGGCATGTTTATCTTATGACCTCGAGCCTCTAGCCGCCGCAGCTAGATCAAGAAAAGCGGAGGCGGCTCGTTCAGAGGCGACAAGCATAAGTTGAACATGCCGGAAAGGCGCTTTTTGCCTTTTTGGCCTGTTTAGCTTATGACCTCGAGCCTCTAGCCGCCGCAGCTAGATCAAGAAAAGCGGAGGCGGCTCGTTCTGAGGCGACAAGCATAAGATGAACATGCCGGAAAGGCGCTTTTTGCCTTTTTGGCATGTTCATCTTATGACCTTGAGCCTCTAGCCGCCGCAGCTAGATCAAAAAAAGCCACAGGGAATCATTCCCCGTGGCTTTCGCTATTCTCAGGAAATCATACGTACGTTCACATTATTGAAATTCAGCTAAAAAAGGACAGACTTGTCCCGAGGACGGCTGGAACTCCAAAAATAGACATCATGAAGACAAGATATTTTTTCTCAGCTTTGATGTCTACAGTGAACGTATGCATGAATTTTCCCTCCTTTATGTTTAAGATTCTTTTTCATTATATAGTTCTTTCCGGTTCTGGACAAGCAATCCTTATACCGAGGTTGACCCCGGGTTTATTACTGAATAAAATAAATACATACTAATTTGGAGGTTTTTGTTTGCATAACAACTGTTTATTACTGGGGTGAAAACTTTCTTAATGACTCTATTCATTAAGAGAGTACCATTTATAAACCCGATAAATTTAATGAAAGAAAAGGAGACTATAAATGGATATCTTCATTAGACAAGAGCGCCCTGAAGAATATAGCACGACAGTAGAAATGGTAAAAGAAGCTTTTTTACATGAGGAGTATAGCGATAAGAAAGAACATCTGCTTGTAAGGAACATTCGAAAATCAGATGCATTTATACCTGAGCTTTCATTGGTTGCTATCAACCAAAGCGATGAAGTGGTCGGTCACATTCTACTATCTAAAATCACCATTGTAGACCACGATAAAGTGGCAGATTCTTTGGCACTTGCTCCAGTGTCTGTAGCACCCTCATTTCAAAACAAGGGGATTGGAAGCCAATTGATCCATGCAGCCCTGCAAAAAGCTAAAGAGATCGGTTATCATTCGGTGATTGTATTAGGGCATAAAGATTATTATCCGAAGTTCGGCTTTAAACAAACGGCACTATGGAATATCAAGCCTCCGTTTGAAGTGCCTGATGAAGTGTTTATGGCTTTGGAATTGACGGAGCATTCTCTTAGAGATTTAGAAGGTGTCGTTCATTATTCGGAAGCTTTTTTGGAATAAAGTTATAAAGAGGTTGTCCCGGAGAAGCATCGGGACAACCTCTTGATGGTAGCAGCCAATCCTTATATCTTGATTGGAATGCACCTCTATTCACTAATGATCTCAAGCAAACGTGCAGATTCTTCTTTTGTAAGCTGTGTAAATTCGTGTTCTCCTCTGGTCATCTCCAATTGATCTTTTTGCGGACTAACCCAAACACTGAATAACACAGCTTTTGCTTTTATTTGTGGATTTTTAAATTGAAAGACAAATTGATAATCTGCTGGACGAACGAACTCTACATGCGTATCTCTCCAATTCGCTTCATCCATTATCCTTTTTACGTGAAGAACTTGTTGGTTGTCTGAGATTTCTTTAGACTCTTCATATTTCTTTTCATTGCCAACCCACTTTTGAACGATAATTTTTTGCTCTTCATTTTCTATTGCTGGTGAACAACCTGTAACGATCCATAATAAGAATGAAATCAGTAAACATAAAGAAGCTGTATATTTCCTTAACATATGGATGTTCCAAGGTTTTTGATTTCGCCTTTTTTGTTCACACTGTCTGTCCCGCTCTCACAATTGTCTTTGTTTTCCCATGTGATGATGTACTTATTGAATTCAGTAGTCACAGAGAGGATTTTAACTTCACCTATGTGTTTCGTATGGTGTTCCACCACTATGGATTTCGCTTGTTCCTCCGTAACCACGGATTCGATACCCTGGCAGCCACTCACTATACAAAAGAATATGGAGGCAAAAATCAAAATGATTTTCTTCATTTTCTTCCCCCTTTAAGTAGTAAGACGTTCATTTCAATTTAAAGTTTCCAGGGATGATAAAATAAATGAGCCTGCCTTTACTGAGTAAAGTAAAAGCTGAAGATCAACTTGTGGATTTTCATCTATTATTTTGATTTTCCAGCAATTCAATGATTCTATCTAATTTCTTATTGATATCATCAGAAGAATGAACTTCTTTCTTCCTATTGATGATGAGCCTCCTGATGAAAAGGGTGAATGACACGATTCCCAATAGTAATAATGAAAAGAAAACAAACTGAAAGAGTATATCTCCGAGATTCATAATGACTCCACCTTATTTTTTTGGATAATTATACCACAAAAAAAGGGATCTGCCTCCAACACGATGATGTGTGGAGGGTCAGACCCCAGTATCTATTCTATACAAACGACGATTCAGAAAAGATGGTTCTCTTTCGTCCGTGGCAGCAGAACCTTGACCTCTATTCAGCTCGAAAGAAAGACCCCGATACCCGCTTTGCCCCCGACAGATTTCACTTTGATGGTCTGGCGCGATTCCTCCTGAATTTCCCTCAATATATCGATGAAGCCGCCGGTAAGGGAGGATAAATAGGTTTCTACATTGTCTACTTTTCGTTGAATTTCCTTGTGATCATAAAGGATTTCTTCCAGGGAAGAGAAGTCCCCTGTCTCCCCAATGTGGAAGACGAGATCCCGCTCTACAAGATAATGTAAATTAAACTCTTCCTGTCCGGGAAGATAAGCAAGGATGAACACAGGGATTTTTTTATGAAGGACTTCACTGATCGTGACTCCACCCGGTTTGGTAATGATACCATCCACTGCATCATATAGATCATTCACTTCTTCCTGGTCCTGAATATACATGTAGGGCGTAATATTCGGTTGGTTGAGCAGAGACCGGTACAGCCTGTGGTTATGACCGCATAGTACAGAGAAATGGATATCAGGGTATCGGGAAAAGACCTTAACTCCATTTTTTCTTACACATAACCCGCTATTCCCCCCGGCCACAAGGATATGCTTTCCCTTCTTGCCCCGGGGACGCTGATGTGTGCCCTTACCCTTAAACACGTTCGAAACGGGGATGCCGGTTTGATAAATGCGATCCGAAGAAACGTGGTGACGGCTGACCAATGTCTCCTTCACCTCTTCAGTCGGGACAAGGTGATAATCGATCTGCCCGGTTTCCCAAACCCCGTTCACAAAAAAATCGGTATAAGCATTCATCGTTTTACAGGAAATGCTCCCCTCCCTTGACTTCAGCCTTCCGATCATTCTCGATGGAAAGGAATGGGTGCAAATCACCAGTGAAGGTTTTTCCTCCTCCACTATCTTCAACACCTTCTTTTCAAAGTAGGTGGCAAATCGGGAAATACTTCTCAAAAAGAAGCTTTGTTCTTTATCTTTCATCATCACCTTTTGGTAAAAGCCTTTATAGCTTTCCGGCGATGTTCTGATCCACTTAAAATAAATACCGGATATCATTTTTTCCAGAAGAGGATTCGAGAAAGACAGGAAATCAATGATCTTGATTTCAGCGTCCGGATAGTCATGTCTTATGCTGTCGTGTAGAACCTCGGCTACTTTCGTATGCCCGGTTGGAACACTGAACATCGATAGAATCACAATCTTCATTCCAAATACCTCTCTTTTTTCTTTTTAAAGGAGCGCCACACGGTTGTCAGGATAAAAATCACTAGTAATCCAACCCCTGCATAAGGCACATAGATTGGATTAATGGAAAGTGTGTTGCCGAGCCAATATCCAAGGCAAATATACGAAACCGTCCAAATCGCCGAGCCCGCCATGGTAAGGAAGAAAAAGGGCATGTACCTTGTACCGAATATACCAGCGAGGTACGGGCTCAATTGGCGCAATCCCGGCATAAACAGACCAAACAGTAAAGTCTTGGTTGAGTGCTTGGTAAAGAGTCGCTCATACTTAAGAACCTTTTCCTTAGACAACCCGATCCATCTTCCGTATCGATCAATAAGCGGCTGGCCAATGAATCTTCCACCATAGTACCCCGTAATCATTCCTGTATAAACACCTAGGAATGAAGAGACCAATGCCAAAGGAAGCAGTAACTGGCTTTTGGCTGCCAATAGCCCTACTAAGAACAAAAGGGACTCTTCCGGGGCCGGTATTCCTACGATCCCGAAGAATAGAAACAGGAAAATGATGAAATAACCGTAGCTATGAATGTACTGGATAAGTTCTTCACTGCCCATTTACTGCCTGCTCCTTCAATCCTGTGTTAGGTAGGTGATTGAATCGGATCTGTTTCTTTAACGCATCCTCAAGGAATGCATCCAATGACTCTATCATATAATGAGGGGCTTTCTCATCGGCCCCGAACGTCGTCCCACTGTCATGAAGGACGAAAATGGAACCGTCATGATCTGCCTCTTTCATCCGTTCAAGTAAGTCCCCACTGTTCTTCACCTTCCAATCCTGAAAGATGTGGGACCACAATACAACCTCATACTCCCTGGATAACCACAGGGTGAATACATTAAAATGTCCCCACGGTGGACGATAATAAATCGGACTCTCAAGCGTGACCTGCTCGATTACCATATGTGATTGCTCCAACTGCTTTTTCAATTGAAAAGGAGTTAAAAACCAGCTGGACACATGAGTATAATGATGAATCCCTATTGTATGGCCTTCCCTCTTCATCCGTTCCACCAACTCAGGATATTTCTCCACCTTGCTTCCGACCACGAAAAAAGTAGCCTTCACACCGTGCTTACTGAGGACATCGAGTAGTTGACCGGTATACATGGGGTCCGGTCCATCGTCAAACGTCAATGCAATCGCACCCGGAACATTCACCCTTCTTGTTATACGGTCATTCCTTTTCCTAATATATACCGTGCTGATGATGGAATAGGTGGAAAACATCAGCAGGACCAATAAAGTGATATAGATCCAATTCATCCTGTCCAACTCCAACATAAATTTCTTTCTAGTATTTTATTTAAATTGCATGCATTTAATTGAGACTCTATTTATAAAGTCTCCATTCATCATAAAGTGAACCGATTTTTATATCAAGGCTTACCTCGGGCAATAGAAGGTAGCTGACTTGATGGGTCATCATGTTGCAACCGATTCCTCAGATGAAAAAGGGGCTGTCCCAATGCTTACTTTTGGGACAGCCCCTTTCAACGACTAATGGTCAGACTGGAACCTTACAAAAAAAGGAGCAGCATAAGCCACTCCCCTTTTAAAAGAATATTAGTTTCTAGGATCTACATAATCCGGATTATCCGTAATGATCGCGTCAACGTTCATGTCGAAAAGGAAGTCTGCCGCTTCCTGACTGCGTACCGTCCATGATCCAATTTGCATCCCTTGGGCATGAACTTGATCCACTACTTCTTCTGTCACGATTCCATAGCTTGGGTTGAACCATTCTGCATAGGTTGAGATTTCTTTTAACGCTTCTGGTGTGGTAAGAGCACGGTTAGAAGTTAACACACCGACTGGAACATGAGGAAGCAATTGATCCATTTTTTTCATCGATTCAAAGTTAAACGATTGTAGAATGATTTTTTCATTTTGTGGCTTATCGAGATTCCGTTCTTTTAATGCTTCAGCCACTTGTTCTTCAATACCAGGGTAAAGCTCTGGAGCCTTTAATTCGATTAGAATCCCAACCTTACCATGGTAACGATCCAGAATTTCCTCAAAGGTCGGAATCGCCTCTCCTGCAAATGATTCTCCCTTCCAGCTACCGGCATCAAGGCTTTTCAGTTGTTCAAGGGTTAAATCCCCCACTTTTCCCGTTCCATCTGTTGTACGATCCACTGTTGTATCATGGATGACGACCAATTCACCATCTTTACTTCGTTGAACATCGATTTCAATGTAATCCGCCTTCATATCAACCGCCAGATCAAAACCGGCGATCGTGTTTTCAGGTGCATAACCTGCTGCCCCCCGGTGTGCTACATTATCCACTTGCTTTCTTTCACCTGCTGTCGGTTCTTCTGCAAACGCCTGACTGAACGGGCTGAATAATAATGAAAATGCAAGCCCTGTACCGATTAGTAATTTCTTATTCAATTTCTTCATCTCCAATCCTGAATATGTATTTCTACTTTATTTTAGGAAAGGGGTGTTGAGTTGATGTGTAGATAACAATATAGCTTAATATAGATTGTGTTAACAAAATTCGACCTTTTTTCTTAGGTTTCTTTACAAACTGATTGGAGGGATTTGGTTAGTGGTCTATTGTGCTTATTAGATTTTCTTGTCGTCTCTATTGTAGAACGCTAACTCCAGATTATATAAATGAGCTCTGATCCTCTGCACGTTAAATTAGCGTGCAGAGGATCAGAACCCATCGACCTGCATGGAACCGTCTTCCGGTTCCCCGAAATAATTAGATTATTTTTTGTATGGCCAACCATTTTTCGAATTTAATTACTCCAGTATCATAGTTAAACTCATTGTCGCTGATAGAAAAAATTTTTGCTCCAAACCCCTCTAATGATAATTCATTTTCTTGGATTGTATTTTTTAGTCCGTACTGCTTAAAATCAAAGAAGACATCCCACACATCCTCCGATAGTCTTTTAAAAGCAACAGACTCATAATCACATTCATTTTCGTAATAACCTAAATGTAGATGGTATTGATCGTCATACTTTATTTCCATTTGTTCATTTTCTCCTCTTATGGTGAGACAATTTTTACTTAAAATGAACTTTCTTCGAATCCATGTTTTCAGATACGATTTTCTTGAATAAGTCCATTTCCATATGAGACTTGAAGAATCGGTCAGGAAGAGGAATCGCTTTGTTTTTGGAAAGGTAAATTAAGAACATCCTTTTATGCCCCTTAACTTTAAGCATATCGGACCATTCATAGTAACCGTGGGATCTTCCTCTCACCTGGGTGATGCCGGATTCGTCAAAGTGGTAGGTATGTTCACGCTTCATTAACTGGTCACTCTTAAACTCCTTTATTCCCTTCCATCTTAGAAGGACTTTCGCCAAAAGAAACAAAAGCAAGGTGGCAACAGAGGTAAAGATCACGTTGAAGATGGTGAAAATCACTACATCCAAAGCATTCTCCATCAAGGAAAAAGTAGTAAAAGCAAAGATCACAAAGATCAGACCAAAATATGACAAGGAAATCATACGGAGCGTCCGCTTTGTGTGAAGAGCATTAAACAACTTATAGTCATCCAACGTCAGTGCACCTTTTAAAGATAACAATGGCTCTGCGTTTTCGTTTAATCTGCTAATGATGAATCCCTCTTTCTATTACATTTATCCCATCCACTATAACATATTTTGTTATTTTCATGCCTTCCATTGCCTTCTAATCCTTGAACCCCTTCAAGGTTGCCCCCTTATATGAGCTCCGAACCGTCGACTCCAACTCTTCATTTTTCATTTCTATGATATATTCCTTAGCGACAAATCCCCTCCCGCCATGCTCTTCGTACCAATCCCTGATACGTTTCAGATGAGCTTGATCATTCCTGATGCTGGTTTCAATCTTCTTATAATCGTCGTGACTGTCGTATTCCCAAATGGCGAAAATCTCAACGGTTTCTTCATCATGATCCTTCATCCAGCGGCCAACCAGTCGCGAGCCGTGTTTAAGCTGGTTCGGCAAGTTGGTGTGGTTGAAGTGATCATTGAACGTTTCGACGAACTCTTTTTTAACTAAATAGAACTTTCTTCTATAGAACATGATGGCTCTCCTTTCCTTGCCTTGATCACCATCGTAGTAGGAAATTTCCTCGCCTTATATAATAAGTAATAGCGATCAGATACTTCCTCCTCCACTAAGTCAAAAGCTGCTGATACGTCGCTTTCAATAACCGATTCAATCGTAAATCCTGCTTTAATGACTTCATTAATATATGTACTCAGTTTTCGTTTCGGGATGACGACAGGTGCATCTTCGCCTTTGAAGTTGGGGTACGTAGTAATCCCCTCTTTCTGGTAAGAACCTTCTAGATAAATTTGACCATCTTCACTTTTCATATGGGGGTATAAGGGATGATCCCAACTAAAGATCAGTGAACCGCCTGTTTTCAAATATGAGTGAATCAACCTTAAAGTAGAAGGAAGGTCTGAGGTCCAGCCTATGGCATAAATCGAATAGACGATGTCAAAATAATTCTTCGGTAATCCGATGTCTTCTTCCATAGGAGAACAGGATAAGTTGGCGTGCAAGCCCTTTAACGTTTCTTTTGCCGTCTCGATTTGAGTACCTGACAGGTCAACGCCCCATAATTCGCTGGCACCCATTTCCTTCATATAAAGTAAGGAGTGCCCGCTGCCACACCCGATATCAAGCACCTTTTTGCTGGTGATGTCATCAAACAGCCTCAATTCGGCTTCCGTCTGTGTAAACGGTCCGTAACTCGGCAATGCATCCTTCCCGTTAAAATGGCGGGCGACTTTATCCCAGCTTTTTTTATTTTGTTTCAGAATATCCAGCAACTTAGCATCCCCTTTTCTTAATTCGTCTCATGTTTCATCATTTGTCGTTGCCCCCACAGCATTTCCTCATCAATAGTTGCATGTAAATGAGCCACTATTTTCTCTGTCGTCATGTTAACAAACTGAGTAACTTCATCCGGCGTTAAATAGTCAAACCTATAGTCCGGATCCAATGCAAAAGCATAAGAATCACCTAAATAAAATTCTGTAATTCTCTTGATCTGTTTTAAAATCTGATCTTGAGGAAAAATATCCAGGTAATCCGGGAAACTCTTAATATGTTGAAATACATGATGAAAAACCGTATCCCTGTTCTCATGCAAATACACAAAATCTGAACCATACCAGTCACATTTTATCCTTCTAGTGTATTCAGGCGTTCCCAGTATGTCTTGATACATAGGCTCTTTCTTTTTTTCCCTATGCATCCGACTCCATTCCACATCCGTTACGAGGTGTAGATAATATCCTAAGTAGAATGAGAACCTCGGTCTGGTAACATCAACTCTATCTTTCTTTATGTACTGCTCCAGAAACAAACCTGGATTGATTTTCCCATCCACTTTAAAATGGGTTACTCTTTTGTCAGGAAAAAATTCTCCCGTGACTTTATCAGGTAAACCACAATCCGGGCCGATATTCCCTACTACAAACTCTTTTTCAGATACCAGTAACCCCTTATTCAGGAGGTTCTCTGCAATTCTGAAATGCACCATCCAAGTCGCCATATTCGTTCAGTCCACCTTTTCATTTAATTACTCTGTATATATAATCCGCACTCCCTATCGGATCCACCTCATCGACGTAATAATCTTCAGCCAACCAGTATCTTCTTTTGTACTTATCAAGCCTTTCTTGATGGTCACCGAGATAGAGGTCACGGTCCAATACTCTTTCAGCTCTTAATTCATGTGAACAATCAATATAGATCATAAAGTCAACATAATGTCGCCATTCTTTCCTTTGTAAGAAGACACCCTCAATAAGGATGATGGAAGACGGGGCCAGATGGATTGGTTTGGTAATGACCGTATCGGTTGGAAAATGATAGAAAGGAAGGGTAATAGAGCCGCTAGCACGCAGCTTTCTGAACAGTTCTGTTTCGATTAATCCGATATCCCATTGGAGAAAGTAATATTCAAGCCATTCTTCATTGCCAGTCCCATATCGTTTATGTGTTTCAACAATGTGATCATCAAGATGAAAGATGGAAGCCTCATGATTGGAAAGTTCCAATGCATGTCGAAGTTCTTTGGCAACCGTAGTCTTACCTGCTCCTCCTAACCCATCGATCCCCACAATGAAGGGACGATTTTCCGAGAACTCTTTTTGATATCGGGATAACAATGTTTCCGTTACTTTTTCGATGGACACCTTACTTCACCTCGTCATTTCTCCCCATTTGGTTCAAACACATATTTGTCGTTATTCCTAAAAATATAAGCAGGAGACGAACCGATTACTTTAAGTCCCCCCTCACTCATAACAATGCCCGTTTCCTCTGGTAACGCAATGACAGAAAATCCATATTTGTTTACGTATTCTTTGATTAAGTCATCATGGCTAGTTTCGTAGTGACACCATACTGAATAGCTGTCTATGTAGTTAAATCCTTCAAAGGTCTTTAAATTGGTATCGTTGGAATCCATATGTGAGGCCGTTAAACTATCTCTGCCTAAAATAATAGCCCCGGCACTCCCTCCATATACTATCCCCTGATTGCCTACAAACTCTTTTAAAATGGTATCAAATCCTGTCTCACGTAAGGTGTTCAACAAATAGAACGTATTCCCTCCGCCGATATAAATGGAGGAGAATTTCCTTAGATCCTCTTGAGACTTAGCTTCTACATCAGTCCACATTTCTATTTCATTTATGCCAAGAGGATTAAACACACTATGTATCCATCTGTAACAGTCTTCATAAGGAATTTCGCCATGCATCGCGATTGGAATATAGAGCAACGGCTTATTTTGATCAATTGTTTTAACAAACACCTTATCTATCATTTCTGTTTGTTCCTCATTACCGCCGCCAGACAGGAATATGTTAATCATGGATATCTCCCCCTAATCTGAATGACCTTTCTCATACTACCAATTATTTCAAATTACCACTTTTAACTCAATGATTATTTTCATTCATGTTACTGAGTTAACATATATTGCTAGCACCTTTTTTGTTTATTCTTAATCCCATTTGGATATTGAATAATAAAACATCAAACTATAGAAATGAGGTAGTTAAAATGCGAGAAAATCATGATCAGATAAAAGGAAAGCGAAAGCAGGCAAAGGGAGATTTGAAGAAAGGTTTGGGTAAACTTACAAACGACGATCGTATAATAGCGGAAGGGGAACGAGATAAGGATAAAGGGAAGATTCAGGAAAAGGTTGGCGATGTGAAGGAATCTATTAAAAAAAGTTGGTAACTGCAATCATGTGGCTGCCTGCTTAATAAATCACAAGAGGATGATTCTCCTGCTTACTGGGAAAAGCAGAAGAATCGTCCTTTTTGTTTTGTAATAGAAATTGAGAGTAAAGGCTCAAGTCGTCAACTAAAGATTTTTCGACAAACGGATCATAAAATAGAATTTCGGATTAAATATCGGAATCTCGGATCAAATGTGGCTGAAACCGGATCATATCTTCCAACCATGATGGCCATTTCATCCATCTGTTCAATATTGCAAAAACACACCATACAAACTCTGCACACTGAAACCCCTTTCAAAACCTCTAAATAGCCCCTATACTAGATTCATAAGATGATCATCTAATTAACTAACAATATAAATATGCAAAAACGATAACAGAGGGGGATCCTCATGGTATTGGATAAAAGGCGTGCACACTTATTATCCATCATTCAACATTCTACTGATCCGATTCCGACGAAAGATCTGGTGGCGAGGACTAATTTGTCTCAACGGACCATTTATTACGACCTCGATCAGATTAATAGTTGGTTACGGACTCAAGGATTGGAACCCATTGAAAGCCAGCATGGCAAGGGGTTGTTTTTGCCTCCTGCTTCGAAATCGAAGTTGATGGTTTCGAAGGATCAAAGTTTCGAAGATTGGCAGTATCAATTGTCGAAGCAGGAACGCGAAGTCCTCATTAAAGCGAAAATATTATTAGAAGAACAAGATGCCTCGATGGAACGGTTCATGGACCTGACAAGCATGAGCCGGGGGACGATTGCCAAGGAGATTAAAGAGATCAAGCAAGAGTTCAGCGAAGCAGGTTTGCGGTTGTATTACAAGAAAGGTTCAGGATACCGGGTGAGTGGTCCTGAGGATGCAAAAAGAACGATGCTTTCGAATATACTGGCAACCATCTTCTCACACCCGGATTGGCAGAACGTCCGGAATGAAGTCCATAAGATGATCCAACCGGAAGCGGCCACTTGGTCGCATGAAACGGATCAAAGGCGCCTGGTGAGAGAGATTCTTTATGAAGCTGAGAAAGAATTGGGATTGACGCTGACAGATGAGATGGTGGAGATCCTTTCCCTGCAGATCTTGATGATTATGAAGCGTATAGAACTGCAAGAGTATATTCTTGTTCCAGAAGCAGAAAAGCAGGTCCTCAAGCAAACTGAAGCATACAACGCAGCCTTGCACATTACGAATAAACTTGAACATGTAAAGGAAGTTTCTTTCCCTGATGATGAGGTTTGTTTCATCACCATGAATCTATTGGGGTCAAAAGTCCAACAGGATAACTTCAACCGTTATACGGAACGGGAATTATCCGGGCTGAAGGAAGTCGTGCAACAGATGATTGATGATTTTCAGCTTTACTCCTGTGTGGTGTTCGATGATAATGGTGGCCTTGAAGAAAATCTGATTTCCCATATTAAACCGACGTATTATCGCCTGAAGTACGGGCTCTCTATCGCGAATGATCTGGCTGACAGCATTCAAAAGAACTACCCGGACATCTTTCATTTGACCAAACGCGTGATGAAGCACTTGGAACGATATGTCGGGAAGACCGTGCCAGACGCGGAAATCGCCTACATCACCCTGCATTTCGGAGGTTGGTTGACGAAAGAAAAAAAGAAGGTCGAGACGAAGTTCAAAGCCCTCATAGTTTGTGAGAATGGGATCGGGACCTCGAATATGCTCCGCACCCAACTAGAGAACTTGATTGCCGGCCTGAATGTCATCACCACGATCTCGATGAGGGAATATCGAACGAACGAGTACGAGGCGGACGTCATCTTTTCCACCAATTATATCAAGGAGAAGGACATTCCCGTCATCCATCTTCCTGCCATCTTGACGAATCTCGAAAAAGAACGGGTCATACAACGGATGAATGAGCTTTTCGACTCGAAGCCACTGGAAAAGAATGTGACCGATCACCTGATGGATGTCATCAAACGTCATGCAACAATCCATCAAGAGGACGACCTGAAAAAGGAATTGGTCCACCTTTTAGAACAAAATACTCCCAGAATAAAGGAGATCAGAAAGCCTATGCTCAATGAATTATTGACAGAACAAACCATACAACTCAAAGACCGGGTAAGCAGTTGGGAGGAAGCCATCAAGGTGGCTAGTCAACCGCTCGTCGACCAGCAAACGATTCGCCCTGATTATGTAGAGGCCATGATAACGAATGTGAAGGAATTGGGTCCTTATATTGTGATCGCACCCAACATCGCCATCCCCCATGCACGTCCTGAGACCGGTGTCGAACAACTGGGGATGAGTTTCCTGCGACTCGAGGAACCCGTTTATTTTTCCGAAAAAGAAAAGCACCGCGCCCAGCTTATCATTGTGCTGGCGGCGATCGATAACCAAACTCATTTGAAGGCACTCGCACAGCTTACAGAATTGCTATCGAATGAAGACAACGTGGAACAATTAATTTCAGCAAGTGATCGTCAAACCGTGATTGAATTAATCAACCAAACAATTGAAGTATAAATCAGAGGAGGAAATAAAAATGAAAAAAGTATTAGTTGTATGTGGAAATGGTTTAGGAAGCAGCATGATCGTGGAAATGAATGTGAAAGCGGCCCTTAAGGATATGGGAAAAGAAGCTGAGGTGTCCCACACGGACCTGACAACAGCCAAAACGGAACAAGCGGATCTTTTCCTAGGTTCTGAAGATATCGTCGAGAGTCTTGAAGATGGCCGCAAGAATGTAGTGAAATTGAAGAACCTGATGGATAAAAACGAACTCCGCGCAGCATTGGAACAAAATATCTAGTCCACTTTTAAAACGGAAGGAGCGATACAAATGGTTGATATCATAATGAAGGATATACTCGGTACACCTGCGATCCTTGTCGGTCTATTCGCCTTAATCGGGCTCCTTATTCAACGCAAGAATTCAGGGGATGTCGTGTCCGGTACCCTTAAAACGGTCATGGGCTTCGTCATCCTCGGGGCGGGTGCGAATGTACTCGTCCAGTCCCTGGGGCAATTCAGCAGCATGTTCAATCATGCCTTTGAAGTCGACGGGGTGATTCCGAACAATGAAGCCGTCGTGGCCCTTGCACAGGAAAGCTTCGGTACGGAAACAGCGATGATCATGCTGTTCGGTATGGTTGTCAATATTGTTATTGCACGATTCAGTCCTTTTAAATACATCTTTTTAACCGGACATCATACCATGTTCATGGCCTGCTTGATCGCTGTCATCTTGACCACTGGAGGATTCACCGGAGTACCATTGATCATTCTCGGTTCGATCATCCTCGGAGCACTGATGGTCCTGTCACCTGCAATGCTTCAGCCTTTCACACGCAAAGTCACCGGTTCGGATGACTTTGCCGTCGGCCACTTCGGATCGATCGGGTATTTGGTTTCGGCTGCGGTCGGTAAAGCAGTTGGAAAAGGTTCTAAATCGACAGAAGAGATCAAAGTTCCAAAGTCACTCGGCTTTCTCCGGGACACATCCGTCTCAGTATCGCTGACGATGGTCATCCTGTTCTTTATCGTGGCAGGTGCAGCAGGTCCGGCCTTTGTTGAAGGAGAATTAAGCGGCGGACAGAACTTCCTTGTGTTTGCCTTTATGCAGGGGATCACATTTGCCGTTGGTGTGTATATCATTTTAGCCGGGGTACGCATGCTCCTTGGTGAAATCGTTCCAGCCTTCAAAGGGATCGCAGACAAAATCGTCCCGAATGCGAAACCGGCTCTTGATTGCCCGGCCATCTTCCCATTCGCAGGAAATGCCGTCATCATCGGTTTCTTATTCAGCTTTATTGCCGGTCTCGTCAGCATGCTTTTCTTGCCGCTACTGGGATTGAAAGTAATCGTTCCAGGTCTTGTCCCTCACTTCTTCACAGGTGCAGCTGCCGGAGTCTTCGGTAACGCAACCGGCGGTCGAAGAGGTGCAGTCATCGGCTCCATGGCGAACGGTGTGATGATCAGCTTCCTGCCAGCTCTCTTGTTGCCGGTTTTAGGTAATTTAGGATTCCAGGGAACAACGTTTGGAGATGCGGATTTCGGTTTGGTCGGAATCGTGCTTGGAAATCTCGTCAGCCTGATCGAATCGAATATAATGGTGTTTGCATCGATCATCGTCCTTCTTGCCATCATCTTCTTCATCAGCTTTAAGTCAAAGGGGACTGGAGAGAAGGAAGAAACAGAAGTAGCATAAGATGAATGTAGCCACCCTCTATGTTTGTAGAGGGTGGCTACTTATTTCGTTTAATCTTCCATTACGATGCAGTTGCGGACAGGAATCCGAATAAATATTAATAGTTGTCTTGCTAAATGATGCACTTAATACATATCCTTCTGAGTGAAATTCCAAAACGCAATAGCTAGGCAAGCGACAGTCCATACTCCAAGTACTGTTAAAGAAAACGGCAGTGACATCCCTTCGATTGGAGGAGCTTGACCTTCTAGATAATTGATCAGATCAAAATTCAAGTTCACCAAATACTTTGAGCTCGTCCAGCTTGAACCGATAGAAGATAAGAGGGTGCCTGCAATCAACACAGCCATCATAGCCCCGATACCGGTTGCTGTATTTTTCACAAGTACGGAAATCATCAGGCTTATGGTTCCAACAGTCGCTGTAACGACCCATGCAAGACCCGCTGACATCAGCAAGTATTCCCACATCGGAAGGGTATGGATATATGTCGTCGAAAATTCACCTGAAGGAGAAGCTTGAAAGCCCGTCAAAATAGGTGCTGTCCAGCCATCATATCCAAGGACAATCCCTGAAATCCCATAGCAGACAATTACGGTAGCTGCCATCAACATCGATGTATACAGCAAAACCGTCAGCCATTTGGCCATCAGGATCTTCCATCGTTTTACCGGTCGGGACAATAACGTCTTGATGGTACCATCATTGTATTCCCCACTCACAACATCAGCCATAATAATAATGATGAGTAAAGGCAGGACCAGTGTGAGTCCCTGTGAAAAGAAGATGCGGATGAATGTAGGTGCTCCCGGATAGTTCGGGTTGATGTCGTTGTCCAAGTAATACTGCTTTTGCTTCAAATCAAATTCAAGGAATTGTCTGACCTCATCCTGGATCCCACTGGATGCCAGTCGGTTTTGACGATCGACGATTTCCTGCTGCAGCTCCACCCTCCAGTCCAGGGTGCCCTGCTTTTCCAATTTATCTTGTATCTCCCGGTATTGTGCATATGTAAACATTGAGACTAGAATGATTAATATGGCGATAACAACCGCAAAGCGTTTTTTTGAAACGATTTTCATTACTTCATTGTGAATCAGACCAATCATATTTGGGTTAGACAATATGATCGCCCCCTGTCAAACGAATAAATAAGTCCTCCAATGTCTGGACCTTCCTTTCGATTGTCCATACCTCGATTCCCGCCTTTAGTAGAGATTCATTCAGGATCGAAGTTTTGCTTTCATCCATAAGAGTATGGACAGTATGATCATCGTACAGTTCTGCAGCTTGGACATGGGGAGATGCTTTAAAGATATCAAGTGCACGAAAAGCATCATTGACTCTCCAGTCCACACCTGATGACAATGCATCCACTAAATCACTTACCGTACCTACCTTCACGATTCTCCCATGACTCATAATGGCCACTCGATTGGCAAGCATTTCGATTTCACTTAATATATGACTGGATACAAGAACTGAAAGACCCGTTTCGTCGACCAGTTTCCTGATGAATGTACGAAGATCCTTTATTCCCATTGGATCTAATCCATTCGTAGGTTCATCCAATATAAGCACATCCGGCCGGCCTAACAATGCTTGTGCAATCCCGAGCCTCTGACGCATTCCCAGTGAATAGGTCTGTACTTGGTCATCGATTCGTGCAGTCAGATCAACCAGATCAATTACCTCTTGTATTCGTTCACTATCCACCTCAGGCAGCATCCGTGCAAACATTTGCAGATTTTCCCGACCACTCAAATACTTATATAATTCTGGATTTTCAACGATAGAACCAAGGCGCTGCATCGCCTGTACAAATTGCTTTCTCACATCAAAATCACAGATTTTTATGACTCCTGATGTCGGTTTGATCAGACCGACGAGCATCCGGATCGTAGTCGTTTTCCCAGCACCATTGGGACCAAGGAATCCAAATACTTCTCCTGGATATATTTCAAATGATATATTATCAATAATCGTCTTTTTCCCTATTACTTTCGTTACATTTTTCAATTGAACTGTTGGCTTTATGCTCATATCATCACCCTACATCTATTCTAACGAACTTTTTTCTCAATTGCTCTTTTAAATACTCAGCTTGAGTAAAAGTTGGTACAATCATAATAGAAGGAGAGATTAAGAGATGAAAAAATGGATGTGGCAACTATTTATCACCCTTTCCCTTGCACTGACCGTCCTATTTGGATATGGATTTGCAAGAGCCTATTCGGATATCGCCAATCCTCCCCAGGAGAAGATATCAGCAGAATCAGAAGAAGCTCCTGTCACTCCTGGAGAAACGTATATTGCACTTGGCGATTCATTGACAAGGGGGGTAGGGTCATCAAAGGGAGAAGGTTTTGTCCCGTTGGTCGGAAATCCGCTTAAAGAGACCAATACTGTTGAGCGGTACCAAAACTTAGGCATACGGGGTGCAAGGATTGAGGATTTACTGGCACAGTTAGAACAAAAGGATGTCAAGAGATCTCTTAAGGACGCTAAAATCATTACCATTACGATCGGGGGAAACAATCTCTTTAATTCTGGTGAGATTTTAAACAATTATTCGGAAGCTGCAGCCCTTGGCATTCTGGAAACCGAAATTCCTAACTTGGAAAAAACGTTTGAAACCATTCGTGACATAAATAAGGATGCAGTCATCCTCTATATGGGACTATATAATCCCTTTAAGGAACTGCCGGACGGGGATTCATTTGATTCTGTCATCCAAAAATGGAATGAATCTGCCCGCACATTAGGCTTAAAATACGAAGTTCAAGTTGTGGATACCTTCAATTTGGTAACGGATGCCAAACGCGACCTTTCAAGTGACAGCTTCCATCCAAACGATGCTACTTATCAGCAAATAGCTGACAGCCTATCACTTGTCATTGAAAAAAATATTATACAATAATCCCAAGGAGCCACGGGGAAGCCACGAGGACAGGTACCGTGGCTTTCAATGAGATTGTTTTCGCGTCAATCATCGTCCTTCTTGCCATCCTCTTCTTCATCAGCTTTAAGTCAAAGGGGACTGGGGAGAAGGAAGAAACAGAAGTTGCATAAGATGAATTCAGCCACCCTCTTTGTTGTTGAGGCTGGCTATTTATTTTGTTTAATTTTCCATTATTTCCTCTATTACATCTGCAAGAACGTCAATTGTCCGGTATTCTTCTTCAAGAGTATTTTCCACTCCGCCTATATTCAATAATACAGTTTGATCCAGCAAATCTTGATTGTAGGTATTTTGTTCTTCAGGATTTTCTTTCGATTTCACCAAGACTCCTCGGGATAGCCCAGGTACTTTTTCTCCCATTTGTTCACTTATGAGCTTCGCAAATTTCAGATTTTCCTCAAAGTTGCTACTGGATCTTGATACAATGAACATGATTCTTGCATACTCTTCATTTTCTACTTTAAGAGTCGTTTCAGGCTTTTCCCTTGAGTCCCGATGGATATCCAATGCCATCTCTATAGTTTGATGATCTTTAAGAACCTCTTTGAATTGTTCTCTCGACACTTTATACGAATCCTCAAATGACCAATTGCGTTTGTCTAATATTTCCCCGATATCTTTTTGTTCATGAATGACGTTTATACCTTTTTTGTTTAATTGCTGTTGAAGCCGTTCTCCCACTAATGTAATATTCGTTGAATCATCGAATGCTTCAGAAGCTTGACTTGTGGATATCTCAGGGATAAATGACTCTTTGTTATGTGAGTGATATACGTAAACAGCAGGTTGTTCCTGCTCTCCGATAAGAAAGGAGTCATCGTTTAAGAGTGATGCCACATTTCTATTGATGGTGGTGGTTCCGTCGAAAAATAAAAGCCAAGAAGCGACGATGACACAAAGGGTAAATCCTATTGACGTAAGGGCTCTGTTTTTGTACTGTCGTCTTTTGCTTTTTCGTCTTGCAGACTTCTCTAATACATGCTGAGTGGAGGAAACAAAGTCCTTCCTCGGTTCTAAAGGATACGTCTCTTTGATTAGTTGGATGATTTCCTTTTCACCTTGCATGTCTTAAAACCTCCTCTGCATCTACGTTTATTTTCTTTTTCAGCTCTTTTAAAGCCCTGTGGTAGCTTACCTTTACTTTGGATTGGCTGCACTGAAGAATTTCAGAGGTTTCTTTTACTGAGAATTCATTGATCCCCCTGAGGATAACGATGGATCTGTAATCGGGTTTCAAGCTGAAAATGGCATCATGCACCATTTTCTGTAACTCTTTTTCTTCAAGCTTTTCAATTGGTTGTTTAGTAGTGGAAACAATTTTTTGGAAGAAGCCTTCTTTAAAGATGGAAACAAATTTCTTCTTTCGATGATGATCAATGGCGACATGTTTGGCGATGGAGAGAATCCACGTTTTAATGGATGATTGCTGATTATAATGGGATAGATGATTGAGTACGCGGATAAATACTTCTTGTGTTAAATCTTCAGCATCGTTTCGGTTGCCTGAGAAACAGATCAGAAATTTGTATACGTCTAAATAATACGCCTGATACAGTTTGGAAATGGTGACCTCAAGATCATCTGAATCAATCAAGCTTCTCCCCCCTTTTCCTTCATTCATATATTAATCGAATGAACCCATTAAAAGGTTACAACTTTTTCCACCTTTTATTATACAAGTGGCCTGACGCTTCTGTAGACATGTCAGGTCACAAGGTTTTGCGTCAACTGAAGATTTTTCGACAAACGGAAATATTTCCAAATTCCGGATCAAATGTCTCTGAAACTGGATCATATATTCCAGAAATGGATCATAAGTAGTGATAAACGGATCATAAAATAGGCTTATGGAGATCAATGGATAGTGCTGGCCTCACATTGACTTCTATAAGCCCTTAGATTTAAAGATGTACACACTATTTTCATCAAAACTAAGCCCAAAACGGGATTTTCTATGAGAAAAGGGGGGATGAAGGACATTTCATTTTCCTGTACAAACAAAAAATCACACCTACTCTGTTATAATCCCTTCTTCAACCCCAAACCGAATCAGACCTTCAAAAGGATCTCCCGTAATATCAAAAATCTTACAAAACGCCGGTTCTGTCTTGTATCCTTGTTTTTTCAGCTGTATCACTTTCTGTTGAAGATCAGGATCTCTTTGCAACAGTTCATGCTCAATCTTCATATGAAGATACGCATGTTGTCTATGTACCGGTTGTGCTTGACCAAACAGCTCAAACTCAAATCCTCTAAAAATAAAATTCGCCTTCACGACTTCTTTCCCATTAATCATTTTCCTTTTGATTGTAAATCCATCTTGTTTGTTGTATAACGTTTGGATCAATTCTTCAAATGGTTCTATTTCCTGTACTTCCATAATGATATCCAGGTCTGAACCCGAAATGTCTATCCCGATGGGCAGTGTTCCGCATAGAACAGGATTGTAGGTGCTCAACTCATTCAAGATATCCAGTTCCATGATGGCTGTAAATGCGTCTTGTTGCTTTTTAGTCCCCATTTTCATCCTATCGTATAAGTCTATCAATGGTACACCATCCTTGCGCTGACTTCTATTCATTAGAAAAGAAGTCTCTCAATGTTATTCACCATTAACAAAACCAAATACTCAACAGTTTTCTATTAACGTTTTAACTGCATTTATCACCATTTCTGGTTCATCGTTTTGTATATAATGGGCACTATTTTCTGCCAAAACGAATGTAGCATCTGAAGAAATCGCTAGAATCCCTCTCTGCATCTCATTCCATAACTCTTGAGAATCCTTTGAATAATGAGCTTTTTTCCCTGCTGAAAGAACGATTAATGGAATACTCGATTTCTCTTTGGAATCATTCAACTGTTGTAAACTTTCCATGAATTCATCGTAGTTTCCTTCATGAACAAATTGCTTATTGTAGCGCTCTTGAAACTCTTCTGACATGGTCGGAAGGAATTTCTCTTTATAGTCTACAGGGGTGGAGTCTACCAAGATAAGCCCACAGACCTCACTCTGAAATTCAGTTGCATATAATCTGGTATTCACTCCACCAAATGAATGACCGACTAATATGTAGGGAGGCTCCAGGTTAGTCGCATGAAGAAGTTCGTTCAATTCTTTTACCATTGTCCGACTGGTTCTCGAACTTGAACTTGATTCACTTCTCCCCAGTCCTGCCCGATCATAAACGAGGACCTTAGACATTTTAGATATCTCACCTATCACCTGATCCCAAGCCTTGGAATAATCCCCATATCCAGATTCCATCACAATAGTTGGTTTTCCATAATCTTCACCCACTAATCTTGCAAATAGCTTGCAACCATTTATAGGCACCATCATTTCTTTTGTCATATATTCTGTACCCTCTTCCGATTTACCTTACGATACTAAAATTCTTTAAAATCATGTTCTCCTCAATCTAACGTCCCCTTCAGTATCATTCTCATTATCCCAATACACCTGAAACTCGAAGGTCCCTTCTTCAAAGAACAAGGGAAATCTTCTTTTAATGGATTGTTGCATTGGAAGGTTTTCTACCTCTTTCATATTAACCCAGACCGGCTTACCTTCTGGTGATTCTTGTACCAAGTCTCCTTTAAAACTTCGAGTAAGATAATTGAAAATAATATACCTATCATTTTTTTCCGGATTGACATACTCATAAAGGCCCTTATAAATAAGGTTACTCACTTCAAGCCCCGTTTCCTCTTTAACTTCTCTTATTGCTCCTTCTACAAAACTCTCAGGAAACTCTACTTTTCCCCCGGGTGGAATAAAGCCCTTAAAGTCGTCATGCAGCCTTTCTAATAGCAATACTTTCTCATTATCCTGAATCATACAAATTGTCCAGAACTTATAATTAATCCCTTCGCTCATTCACTCACCCCAAAACCTATAAAGTGTCATGAAACCGATAACCGTTCGACCTTAAATTAATAGGCAATGCTAAAGCTTTTCCCGGATGTATCTCATTACTTTTTCCTGCCAATATAAAGCAAGTGAGAGGAAATACCAAGTATATAAGGGTCTGTTGCCTTCTCTATTATTAAATCGATTAACTTCCTTACTTCGCCTTCACCTTTTTCTCTCCAGTAATCCCAATGGTCATGATTCAAAACCGTTCCTGCATTGGATCCTATTAACTTGATGGTTTCAAATCCGTTTGCTTCCATAAAAGGATTGATATCTTCTATATTAAAATAATACGCTCCTGTAAAACGTCCTTCATCTGCGTGATTAAAGCAACCTGATTGGGAAAATTGCACAATCGCATCCATATCATTATTGGGCTTCCAATTATCCGGAGACAAGAGCGATGTGAGGATGTGTCTAATTCTAGGCATAAAGGCAACAAAGACCAGTCCATCCTTTTTCGTCAATCTTTTTAATTCTTCCACTGCCTTGATACGGTCATTTTCTTCCTGCAGATGGTACATAGGGCCGAGCATCAACGAGGAATCAAACTGTTCATTTTCAAGCATATTAAGGTCTCTGGCATCTGCTGCATGAAACCCTTCAAATTGCCCCTCTAAATCAAGTTCTTTCGCTTTATCTTTTGCTATATCCACTAATCTTGGGGTCAAATCGGTCAGTGTTACCTTATAACCAGCTTTGGCCAGTTCCATTGAATATTTTCCCGGGCCTGCTCCATTATCAAGCACATAGCCTGTCTCGGGCATATATGTTTTTATATAATGCCAATTCACCTGGAATTCAATTGGTTCACGTTCAAGTCTTCCCCACTCATCAAATTGATTGTAATACTGAATGATCTTACTCATATTTTTCACCTATATTCCACTTTTTACCTACACATTCGGCATAACTTCGGTAAAGTCCTGCTTTAACTAGATGGCCGTTCATAATACTTTCATCTAGTTAAAGGGGATCAATCCATGCAATGAATTTATCCAGCAAAAAAACGCGATATTATGATCGCGCTCGATTGCTGACCCTATTAAACCCACTCTTTCCCATGTTCACGAATGAATGTAATATCTTTTTGATAATGTTCATAGTGTCCTTCATCGATCATTTTCTGGAAAGCAGGGTCCCCTTCACCGGCTTTTCTTTTCATATAGTTGCATAAGCCTTCCAAGCGCAGCAATACCATCTCCAGATACTCTTCTTCCATTCCCTCCATACCGTAGGATTCAAAGAACAGTGCCACTCTTTGTTTTATACGGTCGGCATCATGGGTTGGATGGTAATGAACGGCTTCTCCTGCTTCGGTATGATAATGCCTGCTTAAAGGAACGCAGGTGTACAGAGTATAGGCAATGTCCCAAAGTCTCGGACCGGGACCGGCAACATCGAAATCAATGATGCCTACTGGTTTCTCCTGGTTAAAAATAATATTATAAATGGCAAAATCATTGTGACATATAACCTCTGTGTTCGGTGGCGTGTGGTCCATTGGTTGCCATTCATCCATAAATGGAAAGTCGCTCACAGCATCGTGGTACTGACGGAGCATCTTCGCTATTCCTTTTAAAGCATCTTTGGACCACATGTACTCTTTTAAGGGATAATTGCCGGCTTCCCCCTTAATAAACGATAAGATCTCTCTATCTTTATCATCAATGCCTAGAAACTTCGGTGCATGATCAAAACCTTTCTTTTCCAAATGCTCCAATAACGTATGGATTTTGCCACTATCAGGCTTCAGTTCCCGCCGAACGGTATCTCCGGAACGATATACGTTTGAGACATTCCCTCCTGTTAGCATTTCTTCGTTTTCGTGCTGACTCTTCATTTAAATCCCCCCGATTTAGGGACGCTGCGATTGTGTCAATCGAGATGGTTGAACTACAATTAAGGCCCTATTATTAAACAATCAAACTTATAAACTCAATACCATTCTATACATCTTAGTGATATGACCCTCAAGATCATCTTCAAATTCTGAAACGACGGTGAAGCCTTTTGCACGATAAAAGCTTGTTCCTGTCTCATTTTCTTTCTCAACACTAATATAGACCGACCTAGCACCATTTAATTCCTTTATCCCTTCTTGAAGCAAGGCAGTCCCAATCCCTTCGCCCTGATATTCCTTATATAAATATATGGCCCCTAATTCCACTTCCCCTTCTTCTTTTACAGGAGAGAAATTAGCGAATCCTACAATCTTTCCGTTCTTTTCAGCCACATACAGTGAAGAAACCTCTAAACGCTTAAGCATCATTTCGTCGCTATAAGCAGAAGTCAAGAAACTTTCCTGGATTTCAAGAGGAATGATGCCCTCATAAGTAGTATTCCAGCTTGTTCTTGCGACTTCCTGAACTTGGTTTATATCCTTTTTCTCCATTTTGCGTATCGTGTACTCCATCATTGGCACCCCTTAACTTTTCAACCTTCTATTCCCCTCTTGTTTTAACCAATACCGAACCCCTTTTCCAGCCAATGGTTCATCATTGTATCTTGGTATGACGTGGAGGTGACTGTGGGGGATTTCCTGGTTGGAGACTTTTCCTACATTCCAGCCAAGAGTGTAGCCATCTGGTGAGTACGTCTCATCTAGTCCTTTTTTCGCCTCCTGCAGCAGTTCATATGTATCGATCCACTCTTCTTGTGTTAATTCAAAAGCATCGGTATGATGTTTTTTCGGGACAATCAACCCGCTGCCCTCTAATACACCTTGATGTTTGTTGTGCTGCAAAAAATAACAAGTTTCATTCTCCAGTACAATGTTCTGTTCCTTATCTTTATGTGGATTACATAATGGACAATTTACATCGTAAGACATTTAAACCCTCCTATGATCAAATCTTCTTATGTTTACTGAATCTTGGTTTACTAAAGTAAGCCCCAAATAGCATGAATAACATGGCCGAGAGTAACCCGATTGCTTCTTGGTTAAATAAGATAGAAACAGGCATGGATAACGCTGCAAATATAAAAAAGATCTTCATCAACCTGTGACTCCTCCTAACTAAACGTCACGATCGTTATTTCAGTTCCTTGTGATACGATCAATGTTCACATTCCAATTATTTCAAACCATTTATGTTTTAACAATCCCTATTCCTTTATTAGGAAATTCTTCTCACTTTACTGTTATCCTTTGTGTTAAAGGATTGTGTATGATACTATATATAACATCTTGAAATTGACCTCAAGTTTTAATAAGAAAACCCATCTCTATTTAGAGGTGGGTTTTCTTTGTATAGGTTTGATGGATTCACACTCAGACCCATTCACTTTTATACTTCGTAAAGAATGCTTTATCCTTATATACCTTGTCTAGACTTTCATGATATTCTATAATGGAAAATATTACATTTGCCGGTGGTGAAAATCATGAAGTCAAATCCTATAAACCCTACAGTTAAACTAGTTAAGTTTAATGAACAATACACTCATCCATTATCCAACTTTCACTTACCTCAAGATCAACTAGAATTCACCAGTCTCCCTTTGGAAAAAATCAATAACCCGAAAGTCTCCAAAACTTCTATTCATGTATTAATCATGAGTAATAATGAACCAGTGGGATATTTTGCATTAGAAGATGGGGAAAAGGTTCATAAGTATAGTGACAATCCAAAAGCCAGAATCTTAACATCTTTTTCAATCGATTCAAGGTTTCAAGGAAAAGGCCTGGCAAAACAAGGTCTAAAACTACTTCCTTCTTTTGTAAAAAACGTGCTGCCTGAAATCAATGAAGTGGTTCTTGGGGTTAACAAAAGGAACACGGCAGCCATAAATCTCTACCTGAAATGTGGTTTTGTAGATGAAAAACAAATGTATGAGGGACCTAAAGGACCTCAGCATGTTTTACACTTGATTATTTAATTTACCTGGGGGCTGCCTAAGCTCCTTTTTGCGCATTAATAATTATTCGTATCGTGTTTCTACATGATCACTGCGAAATGAAATATTTCTCCCGGAAAACCGGACTAAGCTCACTCCACACATCAAACTTATTTCCATCTAAATCATAAAAAACAAAATTCCTTCCAGAGTGTCCTCTGTTTTCAATAGTGCCAACCCGAATCCCATTATCTATAAAATCCTTATGCAGTGTTTCCAACGCTTCTAAACCATTCACTTCAAAAGTTAATGAAAATCGTTCTTCACCATAAACATCTATGAAATTAGCACTTTGATTTTCTTTTGATTTAACAAGAAAAATACTTTGATTTGCAAGATTCAGGATAGCTTTATCTTCATCTTTATAGCTTAATTCTGCATCCAATTTATGTATGTACCATTCAGATGAAAGATCTACATTCGTTACTGGAATATAGGTTGTGCCAACCCTTAATAATTTTTCGCTCATTAATTATTCCCTCCCACAATCAGATATAGTAAACATTCTCTTTTCACATGGATTTACCCTGCTGGAATTCCCATATTTTTCATAACCCTTTTCTCCCAATCTTCACTGATAGCGTTGATTCTTCTTTATATTCTCCAGATTCACAAATATCGAGCATGGCCTCCCTCACTTCACGTTCAAATAGCGAGATGTCACTTCCAAGAAAACGCTTAGATCCATAGGATGTAGAATACAGATTCCCTAGTAACGACTCAATGGTCCAAGTGATTTCGTATGTTGGTAAGGTATGAACTTCAAGGTCAAATTGAGAATGGGATATGACTTCTTCATGACTGTTAACGGGATGAGTATAGGTTGAATTTCCAGCCTTTCGATCTTTTCCATACCATTTCGCGATCACTTCATTAAACCTTACTTGCCAAGGTTTCAATGATTGATTGGGATCATAATTATCAATGATCGCTACCCCGCCACCAGGAGAAATCATATCAAATAACTCCTCTAACACCTTTGGCCTTTCCATCCAATGAAAAGCCTTGGCTATCGTCACGAGAGAAAAATGCTCATGATTCTCAAGGCTGTACTGTTCCAAGGTTCCATTGAACCACTGAATCTGCCCCATCCTTACTTCCTGATGGATACGCGTAGCTTCTTCAATCATTTCCGCTTCAACATCTATACCGACTATTTTATGACACCAATCTGAAAACCTTATGGTAAGCTGCCCTGTGCCGCAGCCTAAATCAAGGAGGTTCTGCTCCCCATTTAAAGAGAACGTTTCAACAAGAAATCGTATTAAAGAAGATGGATACATCGGTCTGTATTTCGAATAATATCTTGCAGAACCTTTAAATAGATCTTGCCCGTACTTGTTCACTTTTGTGGTCCTCCCCATCGATTTCTATATGCTTCCAGAGAATCTTAAACCATTTCCCTCTTTAATAAAAGGAATCTAAAACTACCTTTCCCCAATACAAAAGGCTCATTGTGAAAAATACAATTACAAACGTGGTTAACATTTTTGGTAAGCTTTTGTAATAGTATATTGATGCTAGTCCAATAATTATATGTAGGATAGCAAAAAGGGTAATGCTCACCTTTTGTCTCCCCCTTACTAAATTAATTAAACTATCCAGTTACTAGATAAAGATTATGCCTTTATCTTCATGACCATTAATCATATACGGTTTCTTTTCTAGGATCTCTCAAGAATTCAAACAGCATGTGAATCTGAGTTTCTGTATTTCTTCCGGTTGAAAGCTCCGGTAAATTCTCTTTTTCAAAAAAATGAACTCCTTTTGTTTCAATTCCACTTCTTCCCTTTCCACCCGTCACCTCACATTGAATAAATATTTTATAGTAATGGTACGGCTGCGAGGGATGGGGATGCTTGTTCATATCGAGAATTGCGAGGAATTTTACAGGGGTTACATCATATCCTGATTCTTCTTGTATTTCTTTTACAATGTTTTCACTTGGAGACAGACCTACATCACAAAATCCACCTGGCAGAGACCATTTATCATCAACTTTCTCTCTTACCATTAGAATTTTGTTATCCTCAAATACGACACCGCGCACATCTACTTTCGGTGTCTGATAACCTGTTTCGTTCGTAAATAATTCCCTTATTTTCCTCATTTCCAGGTCCGTATATTCCTCCATGATCTCCACACTGATCGTTCGTAACTCTTCATATCTCTCAATATCGTAAACATCCTTTGAAAAGGACAGCCCTGATTGAGATAATGCTTGGATCCTTTTTGCCCATTCTAACCATTTATCACTCATCGTTCTTGCACCACCTTATACTTTCATACACATAAGTAAGATAACAGACAATCGTGACCCCTTACTTCACTCTTCCACTTCCAGAACCATCTTGTATCTTTTCCTCTGCCAATTTTATGTTTTTCTTTAAATAATCAGGTATTTCCGGATGGGCAAGAATCTCTGAAGTAGTCATCCATAATACATCATCAACTTCTTCAGTGCTTTTTGCGAAAGGTTCACCCAATTTATGATGACACAGAAAAACGATATCAATTACATTGATGCCCGAATCAGTAACAAAGGAAGAGCTGTTCACATATTCAATACCCGTAACCTCGCTTCCCACCTCTTCAAATATTTCTCTTTGTAAAGTCCTTTCTAATATATCGGATGAAACTCCTTCTATTTCACACTTGCCGCCGACGAGTGAAAGAGAGCCACCCGCATGCTCCTCCTTCTCGCTTCTCAGGATTAGAAGCCACTTACCATCGCGGTGAATAGCACCTTCTACATTTACAACAAACATATAACAATCCCCCTAATAAGAATGATCCTAATACCCATTAGTTCAAAATACAGCGATCTACTTGCACAGGAATATATATTTTGATTGATTCCATTAGTAGTCCTAACATATTCAAATTTGCTCTCAAAGATAATACAAAGTTTGTCAAATAGGACAATACTGATTAACAATCTCCAAAAGACGCTCTGGTTCTTCTGTTGACACACACTCAGACAATCTTGCCGCGGCGATAAGTGGCGCCCATTGAAAAATCTCATCTTTAGACAAACCGCTTTTCTCACAATAAAGACGCATATACATATCAGCCAATTCCACTGAAAACCGGGAATACAAGAGATACGTTCGATATACGTCAGCACGTATATCCCCTGCACTAGCATCAACCCAGTCGATAATGGTCACTTTATTATCTGACATAATTAAGTTGAAGAAATGAAAATCCCCATGACAGAGTTTTTCGTCGAAGGTCATTGAATCTAGTTTTTTAATTAAGGTAGATTTAAGTTTAATATCCAACCCTGGTGCATTTTCGATTTGTCTACTTAATTTTTCAGACATCGGTTCAATAGAATCAGCTTTGATTTTATGTATTTTCATTTGTATATCAACAGAGATGTTCATATAATATTCCGCTTTTTCCATGTTATTTGTTAGAAAATCCCCTATAGTTCTCCCTTTTATGTGTTCCATTATGATTACCTGTTTACCATCTATTTTGGTCACATCAACTATTTCCGGCACAGAGAGTCCACACGAATAAGCAAAGCTTTGCTTGAAAGCTTCATTAGTAGATTCCTTATCTGGTAATGAGTCATTAAAAACTTTGAAAATCTTGTTTTCATAAAGATACACTTTTGCTGTATTTCCGATGGCAATAGGAGTTCCTAAATTCATTGTTTTTCACTCCTTTTACTTGTTTTTAAAAAAAGGAAATAGCTGTGTCTCACGCCTCCTTTTGCCCATAATCTGCTTACGAGCATAGGGTCCAGATATTGGTATCTTGTTGGCTATGAAAGACTCTATTACCCACAGAGATGATAAAAGGACTGGAAGACTCTTCTGATTCAATACTATTTATTCTCCCTTTACTTTTTCAGCTATTGATTCAAATGTTACTCCCTCTGTGGTTTTCACACTGAGCGGTTCCTTGATTTCATCGATTCCTATCATAATGTAAGGCGTTTGATCTGGTTGCTCACCTTCTCCTATTTCGACAAGGATCTCAGTGCTATCTTTCTGTCTAACCTTTTTTACGTCAATGTCTTTCCCCAAATATTCTTCACCAAGAGTCAATGTTACTTGTTTTCTTCCTTCAGAGATTGTGGTCACCCGATAGTAATTTTCAAACTCACCGTCATCTCCCTGAACAAATTTCGTGCTTCCTTCATCAATGATCCAATAATTATCAGCACTATATATAAGGAGCATTAACGATGAAAGGAAGATAATAGGCGTTGTAATGAGAATGAGCTTATCTCTCTTTACAAAAGGTTTTTTCACACCGTCAGACGCCAGGAATCTCAAAATGATCGTTCCGGATATCGCTGTGATCAAGAAACCTAATCCAAAGAATCCATAGACCATCCCTTCAAATCCATGAAAGAAAACAAAACCATATACCGTAATGAGAATGGCTGCAAGGAAGGTGATAAGTGACGGTATATAATACGCGCCAAACTTCTTTGAAACGGTATAAGTAAATATAAATAACAGAACTCCCCAAAATGCCCCAATAAAAATGAGAATAAACATGTTATCTCCCCCAAAAAATAGCGGCTGTTCTTCTGATGACCGGCACATCCACACCAAACGATATCACTAACCTCTGTTCTTCCTGAATTACCCTTCAAACACTTTGTAGTTGTTGCTCATGAGTATTCTCCACAATCGTCCCAACTCATGAAGCTGGTCTAATCTCACCAGTGTGCTTGAAGTTTATTACCATTTGGGTCATAAAAGTGGAAAAAGGCATGGCCATTATCTTCTTTTATATCCTCGACCTTAACTTGATTATCCATTAAGTGTTGATGAAATTCAGATAATTCCGGGCTTGTAAAGCCAATGCTAAATTCTGGTTCATTATCAATTGTAAAATGTGCAAATGTTTCATCTTCAGTAGGAACTAAGATAAGTAAGAATGGTCCTTCATTTATTTTTATAATCGCAAGTTCCTCAGTAATGTTTACTAACTGGAGCCCTAATACATCTCTATACCATTGTGCAGACAGATCTAAATCTTTTACAGGAATTCTAATATAATGTACTTGTTCAATAAAAGATTTACTCATATTCTTCTCTCCTTTATTTCATTTGGTAGATCAAATAGTTTCCTTAATTCCCACCTATACTAAGTACCTTTCCAACTCATCTTTTTGACGAACATGATGACGAAAATGCATTCCGACCAAATAATACCATTCCTTTGCATTCAGCCAGCCGAATCCTCCATGTTCAACTTTATTATCTGGGTTAATATAATCAACTTTCGTTTCCCAATGTGTCAATCGTTGGATTAATTGTTCCATCCTGCTAATGAGTTCTTCCTTACTGTCTGAATTATTCGGTGGAGCATTCAGTTCATCTGGTAACCTTATTTTAATAGGTGGAAAACCTCCGTTCTCAAATAATTGCTCACCAAACTGGGTTTTCCCATAGGGTTGTTCCTCATTCAATGCAGCACATTCTTCCATACTATCAAGATACTCATGGGCAACAACAATTAAATGGTCATACATCTGTCCTATCGACCATACCCCTTCTTCTGATATATACCTTAGCTGTTCTAATGAATAATTGTTTAGGTCACCTTTGAAAGTAATAAGTAGTTTAATGTCATTCATTTATAAACTTCCTTTCTATTTACTGGATGTCCAGTGAAGGTTCTGAGGCTTCCAAGGTGATGAAAAAAGTAGCATGGGATAGATCCGTACCCCCACTTCCTGGATAACCAGGATAATTTTCATTTCATAACTTTTTACCCCGCATAAAACGCATACACTTTAGATAGATTACCTCTAATCCCATTAACACCTTTCCATTCGGCATATTCGTCTGGTATTTCTAGTTTAGAAACAAAGACTTCGAATGGCACACCATTTTTCACTGCTTCTTTCGTTTTTTCAATCAAAAAGGAAAGATACTTCTCTAGAGTACACACCAATTCATTCCCCCCTGGAGATCCATGACCAGGTACGACAATTTCAATATCCAGTAGCTTCATCTTTTTTAGGATGGCACAAAATTCTTCCGGATCATAAATCGGTAAATGTAAATCAACGGTTACCAGATCACCCATGAACCCAACCTTCTCTTGGGGTAAGTACAGAAATGTGTCACTTGGTGTATGGCCTCCTCCAAAACAGTGCAGTTCAACCTTTCTTTTTGAGCCTTCAATTACCATCTTTTCTTCAAAAAGAACGGTTGGGAGCAAGAGCTTCATAGTAGGTAAGTCTTTTAGAATGGCTGCCATTTCCTTATATTGATTAGTGAGACTGGCTTTCAAGACTCTATCTGTAGTTAAAACGATTTGTTTTCCCAGCTTATTCAAATAGTCTTCCGTTTCTTTTATTTCAGTCTGCAAATCTACTATTTTATTTTTCTCTTCAAACCATTTCCTTGTTAGAGAAGTGGAAATAATCGTTGTATCTGAAAATGCTTGATTCCCAAAGACATGATCTCCATGATAATGACTGTTGATCAGGTACTTTACTTTTTTCCCTGTGATCTCTTCAGCTTGCTTCCTTAATTCATAACCGGCGGAAGGAGTGGCAAATGAGTCGAAAATCAGCAATTCCTCACCCAAATCAACGATGCCAGCATTACTCCAGGCACCTTGGCCAGGCTTCGCAATCGCTGCATAGACTCCGTCACATAGGGCATACAACCTAAAAAAATCAGTATCCTTAATCGTTTCTTTCATTTTCTCACCTTCAGTATAGGGACTTTAATGGTTGCCAATCTATTCGTTACTACCAATTATTTCAAATAGCAGATAGAAACTCAATATCTAAATTCCATAAAAAAGAAGCTTACCTTATTGCGGATAAGCTCCTGTTACTTGAAAAGTAGTTATTGTAATATTTTAGATAAGATTTCCTTGTGGTTGTTTGAAAGCTTTATTAAATCGAAACTGTTTGTGCTTATTAAACTCTTAATGTTTTTCATTTCATTCCATGCAAAGTCATAAAGAGTTTTATCAATAATCCCTTTTGTTAAAGCATCGTCAATTTCATCTACATCCTTTTCAATAACTTCTCCAGATGGTAGTAAAACTATGTCTAAAAATAAGTCATCCATCCAAGGAACCTCATTCTCAAATCCGTTACGAAGACATATGTCGATATACCATTGGACTATATCACCATTGGCATTAAACATCGTTGTTACCGAATGATTTTTCTCCAATGGAAATTGTTGCAACCACATATAACCATCATTCACAATACAAACATTTTCCTCACCATACCTAACTGATAGAGGTTCAGTTACTTTTATTGTATTTAATAAAGTTATATAACCTTTAAATTTTTTTGTATCTAGATATGATTGCGAATATTTCCTTTTTATTACTCGTTTCCATTCTGAACGGTCCCCGAATTTCCTTTTTAGCATCCCGCTCCCCCTTGAAATTAATTACCTAATAGTCGCATTTTGTCGTACTGATTTAGTTGTTTCTTGTTCCACTAACCTCCCTTTAACGGAACAGACAATATAGCAGGAGATTCACTTCCCGATTTTCAGCTATTCCCTTGTTCAATAACAAGAATAATTAATAATAATTTACGCCTTAATTCATCCCCACAACCTTCGAACATCCACCAATTCCTTCTCTTTAAATTCCATCCTATAAATATCAGGTTTAGACGTGCTATGTAAAAAATCCAAGTCATACTTACTATCAAAATATCCCATCATCAAGGTCATTACAGCCCCGTGAGATCCTATTACGATATGTTTATCTCTAAAAGTTTCTATTAGTTCTTTAAAAACGTTAACAGCCCTTTTCTGACAATCAGCATTTGATTCTGCTCCTTCTAAAGCGAAACTTGAATCCCCGAACGACTTCTTCAACAATGGAACCAAATCCTTATCAGAAACTCGTTTATCTTCAGAAGAAAAGATTCTCTCTTTTAAATCTTCATATACTAAAACCTCTTGCCCTAGTTGTGCAGCTAACTTTTCGACCGTTAAGATGGAACGTATATAGGGGCTTGAAACAACTGCGTCAATCTTTTCATCTTTTAAAATGTCCGTTACCCGCTTCGCATCCAAATGACCTTTTGGAGTTAGCCCTCTTGTTCTTTCATTTCCTTCCTTTGGTGACTCACCGTGTCTCACCATATAAACAAACGTACTCATTATGTATTTACCTCCACTAAAGTTAGATTACGATGCTTTAGCAGAATGTAGATCAACTTTCCAGCATCAGTCCTCTTTGTTGATATGATTCACTGATTTCTTTTATTTTGAAAGGAACATCCTCAATCCCAATGGAAGTGGATGCAAATTCTTTTATTGGATGCTGCCCCACACAAACACTGTACTTTGCGTTTTGAAATAGTTCTAAGTCATTTTGGTCATTTCCGAATGCAATAAACTCACCTGGCAGTATGCCTAATTGTCTCAGGCCATCCACCTTATGTATTCCTGACGGGCTTATATCCATTAACTCTTCATTCCCGTGTTCGTATACTTGTACAGATAGCTTCTCCAGTTGTTGTTTGACGGCTTGATCTCTTGTAAATAATACGATTTTCGTGATCTTTGATAATTGAGCCAATGGCTGATTTACAGCACGCTTTTCAGGATCAAGATTACGGAATATAGGATGATGACGATCGCCTGTGTAGCTGTAATCCCAATCACCGTCTATCAGATAAGTCAGCTGGTTGGTTTCTATGATCTGTTTTATATAATTTACTGTTTCTGCTGCGAAAGCCCGGGTCTTAATCTCCCCATCAGCATACGTAAAGGCACCATTCCCACCAACCATCCGAAAATGCCGGAATTCTTGAGGAAGAACGGGTAATAAATCACGAATGGGCCTGGCTGAAGCAAATATAATTTCGTGTCCATGCTGATGACATACGTTTAAAGCATCACATATCTCCTGGCTCAAGGGCTTTCCTTTAAAACAAATCGTCCCATCTAAATCGAATACAAAAATCATCTTTTTTCACCTCAGGCGTATTGGCATTAAGTAATATAGCTTATTAATCTATCAAAAGAATCGATCTCGGCATATGGTTTGATATCGGTATCATTCTTGATCCTTTGAGGATTGAACCATATGCCCTTAATATTTGCATGTTGACAGCCGCTAATATCCTTTTCTAAGTCATCTCCTACAAATAAGACATCTTCCGGCTGCACATTCAGCTTATGCAGTGCTAATTCAAATATGCGTCTTTCGGGTTTAGTCATTCCCACTTCTTCAGAAATAATGATTGTGTCGAAATAATTAATTAACCCGGAGTTCATTATTTTAGCTTTTTGTCTCTGAGTGGAACCGTTTGTAATAATTCCAACTTTAACGTGCTGCTTTATAGCATTCACGATAGTAAGAGTATGCTGATTGATAGAAAAACAACGAGGGAAATGATGATTCCAAAAATCTTGAATGTCGTGGCGCGGCAATCTACTCTGCGGTGGAAACTCATCAAATAATGATTCAAAAACGTTTATTTTATTGTTATCGCCATAGCTTCCTTTATCGTATTCTTTGAACCTATGCAACATTTCGTCTTTTGCTGGATGTTGAACATCTTCATAACACTTTTCTAAAATAACCGAAAACATTTGATCTACAGCGAGTCCCCTGTCAAGTAAGGTATCATCCAGATCGAATAGGATTGCTTTATAATTACACAAATAATTTCACTGCCTTTCTCTCATTATATAATCCTCACATTTTCTTACCAATTCTAGAATGTCTTTTATCAGAGGCACTTAGAATCAATAAAAAAGCAAAAAAATAAGCAACACTTCCTATAATCATCTTTGTCCCATTACCTAATGGGAATAGAAATGACAAGAAAAATATACATAATGGACTAAATAATATTAGAGATAAACCTATTGTAAATGCCACTTTTTCAGGTATTGCTTTAATTTTATCTAACATTTATTTTCACCTTCTCTAAGAATATATAATGGAATAAGAGGTTCATATCCTCCTGAACCACTATCCCACCACTCTATTCAAATGATTCTGCTATCGCAATCATGGTTTCTTTGTTAACTTCTGTTTCTAATTCAATTGTTTGATAATCTATAACGTAATGATAATCCCCATCTGTCCAATGTATGGATGGACCAGTCACATCATTTACAGCATAGAAACCTTCATTTCCGTTTATCTCTACTTCTTCTTGATTTTCTAATTCTCCATCGTAACTCACTGGACCTGAATGAACGAGGAGAGTAAATCTTTCACCATTTTCACCCTTAAGTTTTGTCTCGTGTCTAGTCGATTCGTGCGGTGGTTTCAATATCTGATATTCTGTAATAGCTACCGGAAACTCTGTCGGTAATTTAGGTTCGATTCCTTCCTTTTCTAAATCACTTGCGAGTTGGTTGTTATCATATGTCACTAAACTTTCTCCATTGCCATTGTTGGTGCAGCCTATCAGTAGAAAAGATGCTGCAATGATCAAAAAGAATATACTTCTCATAAGGTAACCTCCTTAAAGTTCACTTACGGACAAATGAGCACAAGGTTTCAAATGATTCAAATTAATATAACTGTGGTTCTTCCTCCATTAACCTCCCTATAAAGGAAGACTGGATACCACTATATACTAACTTTCGATTCATTAGTTACACACTTCATAATCGTATCGCCAAACGATCTTACATCAGATAAGTAATCATAGCCTTCAGGGGAGCCGAAACTATTAAACATGCGAACAGCAACAATCTCTTCTTCAGGAATAACTAATAAGGTACAATTTGTGAATCCAAGTATTTGATAGGAACCTTTAGGGACATGGTGACCTATCTCTGTCTTTTTAGCAGGTAAATCTTTTACAAACCATAAGAAACCATTTTGAGGCAATTCTTTAGGAAGGGTGGATGGACTTTGAAGAGAAGTGGCCATTTCTATGATTTCTGCGGGAACGATTTGCTTTCCATTTATTTTCCCTTTATTCAGATGGAAATACCCCCAGTAAGCTAATTCCCTGGTGGATACATACATATTCATTTTGTCGCCTTCAGCGCTTTCACTTGTCTTCCAGTCTTCATCGCCTTCATAGCGTAACATCACATTAACTAGCTGCTCGTGTTTCTTTGAATACCAATTGGATTCGTTAAAACCCAATGGGATAAAGACGTTTTCATGAATTATATCTGCAACTGATTTATTTGTTGTGCGTTTTACAATCTGAGTTAGTGCCTCGATGCCAATTTGTTTATAAGACCAGTTTGTGCCTGGAGCAAATTCTCGTACGGTTCTATTCCCCTCTTGTTTTAATCCATGAGTATGGGTAAGTAAATGCCTTATTGTTGTATCTTTCCAGGTGGTTTCTTCAAGTTCAGGCAAATAGGTTAAAACCAGATCATCTATGCTGTTTATGTAACCATAGAATTGCGCATAAGAAACGGCAAAACCGATATAACTCTTCCTCACTGAAGCTACATGAAACTGAGTATCCGCCTGAACGATTCTAGCCTCATTAGCAGCCGACTGTTTCCCGATGTACTGTTCTAACACAATTGAATCCTTATGCATGATAAGAGTGGATGCTCCTGAACAGATTACATTATGAAACGTACTGTTTACGTGGTCTAATACGGGTAAGAAAGATGGATTGTTTTTGTTATTAAGAATCAAGATCATATACTTCCCTTCAATATTCACTTTGTTCGGTTATGTATTAATCGTCCTCGTATCGTGGTCACCGTTTTAATCAAAGAACTTCATATGTGTCTTCTCTTCTCTATAGAAATCCAATCTGTCTTGTAATGTACCTGTATGAAATTCAAATTTATGGCCATCCGGGTCAGTGAAATAGATAGACTTTTTATCCCTTTCATCTCTTTGACGACCTGACAAGAGATTTACATTTGATTTCTTTAATTTATCGTACATACTATCAAAATCCTTTTCTTCAATGGAAAAGGCAATATGGGTGTAGGATTCGTGTATTTCATTGCGGGGAATGTCGTTTTCTACATTAAGGGCAAACCACATTCCCTGTACATCCAAGTAAGCCGTTTTTCTACCCTTTACTAATAATGTTGCATCGAATATTTTCTGATAAAACTCAATGGACGTTTCTAACTCTGTAACTGAAAACAGAAAATGATTAAGCCCTTTGATTGTCATTTATTCACCTTCATTCTTTGCTAAACGTAAGCTATCCTCGCATTCTAATTTTCTACTCCTGGCACATTTTATGTACACAATCAATAACTAAATCCGGGCGATCGAGGAACACAGAATGTCCTGAGTTACTCGCAAAGATTAATTCACTTTTTGAAGATAACTTACTCTGGTCAGTGATAAGCTCTGACCACTTCTCTTCAAATTTCTTTAATTCCCAAAGTGGTATTCCTTTGCCCTTTTCTGATTCAATTGTAAATTCTATATCCCGTCCAATGACGAATAAGGGGACATCCGGAAAACACCCTAAGTTCTTAATGGTTTCTGCGTCACGTTTCCATTCCTTAATCTCTGATGCCATCGCTTGATAGAGGGATGGCTTCACTTGAAAATCCAATAGTTTTTGCTGAATAGCCTTTGGAAAGCTAAGATGCTTCTCATTAAGTACAGGTTGAATGATATCCGATAATTCTTCTTTATCTTTTTTCGAATAATCTAAGCATTTCTTTATCCAGGATTCATCTGATTCCTCATTTATAATGGGTAAATCGAGTGTCTCCAATTCTTTCAATTCAACAGAGGTAGAGTCTACTAAAATCACTCCTGCCACACGTTCAGGATAAACTTTCGCGAAGTGTTGGGCACACAGACCACCATAGGAATGTCCTACTAAATAAATCGGCTCATCGATTTTAAAGTATTGGAGTATATCCGCCAGATCACAGGCTGTCGACTCTGTATTATGAACTTCCTTACCTAAATCACTTCGTCCGAGTCCCCTTCGATGAAAGGTTAGTATTCTACAAGTATTACTTAATGTTTCAATTACCTCATACCATTCATCAAAAGAGCAGCCCATCCCTGTAAGAATAACAATCTGCGGACCTTTATGACCTTTATGCAGCACTTCAATTTTATTTTTTTCTAGTTGAATAAGTGAATGAATCCTACTCACTCCTTTTCAGTCAGTGCATTAACGTCTGAACCTTTTCCGAAATATAGTTTTTTATCAATTCGAGTTCATCTTTCTCAAAGTCGCAAGTATCTGCCTCACTCGAATAACATTTCACCACTTTGTTAATCGTCATACTCATCTCTTTGGGGAATGTTAATAACACCCAGTTACCAGCTTCAAGCTTGGAAGAAATAACCCCTTCTTTTAGATACCAAAAAACTCTGATCAAATTTAGTGTACAATAAATGGGGTCTTCTTCGATATTTGTTAAACAATCCTTAAAATCCCCTAATATGGACGATAGATAATCTGAATGTGGTACTACAGGGAAAACTTCACCAATTGGTCTTCCTTTTACACAAACCCCTCTAGTAGTAGTGATCATAAGATGAGCTGCTAAATCTGCATCAGTGTTAACATCCCCATTTAAATACTTGTATGTTCCACTGACTAAATCACTTTCATACCGTTCTCTCCAGAATTCACTAAAATGAAAATCATACGGACAAGGATGCTGCCATTCTGTTAATTGGTTCATATTCAGGAAACTTATTTCAATAGGAAATGGGGAATTGGAACACATTAAGAAGAGCTTTGCTAATTTCCTTTTCGTTTCGACTGTCATCGTTTTTTTCGTGACGACCAATAAATCAATATCACTTCGGTCCGGATTAAATCCTCCCATCGCCAAAGAGCCGTGTATATATAAACCTATCAAATCACCCTTTATTATTTCAGCGACCTCTTTTTGTAAGTTGAAAATAAAATCTTTTATATCGGAAGAACACGTAAAATAATTATATGTCATTTGTATGCCCCTTTTATCATCCCGTTAACTTGCTGCATGGATGGACAACTTAGGAAGCGTTGGGACGGTTTTGGTGCTTCTCTTGCTCTCTCTTTTTACTGTTCCATTTTCTCCAATAAACCATCATCATTCATATTTCGAATGGTTACAATCTTTCCATCGTCATTGAGGTTCATTCTTGCTGTGATCATAGCAGTGTCGGTTTGGCCGTCTTTCCTGTATTCCACTTCGACTTCATAATCATAAGCTTGGTCTTGATCTTTTTGTATTTCAATATTTGTTGGTTTCAATTGGTACCCATTTTCATATGCAACTCTTTGAAATAACAAAATGTGATTAGTATTAATCATATCTTCCCAATTCATCACCAGCGGCTTATAGTTTTCTTCTACATACTCTTCTAATTCAGGCGGAAATGCACCCTCTTGTTCTAGAGCATACGTTAGCTCATCATTTGGTTCTGTGAATTCTTTCTCCAAAAAAGTTTGGATTGTCTTCACATTCTCATCACTTTCCTTTGGAGAGCTACAGCCTGCGGCCAAAACAATGACAGACGCTAAAACGAATAAGTTCATGGTTATGCCCATGATTTTTTTCATAACCCCAACCTCCTCCGTATTCATCTATACGTACAATAATGGTAAAAGTTTCAATTTCCTTATAACGAATCTGGACTTCTCTAACCACCCTTACGACATTAAAAAGAAGCTTACCCTTTTCTGGATAAGCCTCCACATCTTGAACCACATACAGAATAACTAAAACATTGGTTTGTCAGTATTTGTGACTTGCAAATATAACTATTCACTTGTTCGGATAAGTTCCCTCGTTTTAGAATCATAGATTTTATAACTTATTTCAAACTCATGATCCTTATTAAATATCAATAAATAAATAAATACCGAATCCGTTTTTCTGATTAGCAGCCAAGAAAACGCAGGAACAATCCTCGCCTTATGGTTACAATCTGGCGCCCGCAAGCATCGGTGATCACTTGTGGAGCAAAGGCAAATGCGCCGACCGTATCAAAACAGGTCCCTTGACAATTTTCCGTTTTGCAGATCGTTTGGATCACTTGATTGACCGGTACGGAAACATCACTTGTAAGGGTACATGGAATATCCCCAATTTGAAGTCCCCCTTCAATCGGTGTCAAGTCCCCCACGTTTATATGAAATCTAGCGGTACCGACCAGACGAACGGCATCGATCGCCACAGGACACGTCAAAGTGCCACCGCATGGGTTCTCAACAGTCCCTTCCGCCTCCTGCTCTTCCAGCATACAAACAAGCGCACTCAAATCAGAGCAGGCCGTGAAGCTATCGAACGTAGTGAATCTGAAAGTAAATCCATCCGGAACAATAGCGGTTGCACAATACTCTATGGTGCGGTCGCAGCTTTCCTGCTGGATATCGAGTTTATCTACCATTTTGCCATCTGAATCATAATACACGACATTGTTTTTTAACATACTATCCCTCCCCTCTACTACTATATATATGCATTTCTAGTAGATTTGAGAGGGACAGACACCTTTGATGAAAAAACTTCTTTTTTATACGACTAGCAACAACTTTTGGTGGTCACTGCAAAAAAGTTATATAATTTTGGCTTTCTTGCTTCAGAAGCAATAGTGGATCATCCGTCACTTGTTGACGAATCTCCCAGCTTTCCCGTCATACGTTTCATCACTCTTTCCATGGTGCATTGATAGACATAAATGATGACAGCCAATGACAGAACAATCAGGTAAAAGAGGGTGGAGCTCAACTTACTTAGTTTAAATGCACCCACTCGATCGTAAAACTTTACAACCGGAAAGGCCAGCACGAAATCGATCACGGCATTTAAAGCGAAATACGTTTTAAAGTTTCCAAAGGTCAGCTTAAACACCCATAGTGTCGTAATGAAGAACATTCCCGCCACAAACGGAATATCGATCGGGACATTCTTCAAGATAAAAGGATCCGCTTTCCACCACCGCTTTTTATTGGCGAATACACTGAGGATACTCCAAATGACATTCGTAAATATAGCTACGGATGTATAACGAATGAATACCTTCTTGCCTAAAAATGGTGCTGTGAACCATGGCAGAACCAAGGTACACACAGATAATATGGTTGAATTCTTACTAGACACGTTACGTCCCCCATTATTCGCTTAGATAGTTGTAACGTTCTCCTATCATAGGGGTTTTATGTATGTAATCGTGAGTTTCAGCATCCAAGACGGTTGGTAGTATAGCGGCTCGCCCCTTAATAGTGAAATTGAATGATTACCCTATTTATACCCGAACAAGAATCATAAAGTAATCGTCCTATTTAAAGTTCATTACTCCTTAACAATAGAGAAAACGACCTATACTGAATAGCGAAATATATAGTATGATTGACGATATAATTACATTTATTAACAAAAAGGGGTGTCAATGGTTATGAATTCCCTTCAATGTTCAGTAAAGTATTGGGTTGTGTCTTCGTTGCTTCTTTCTGCCGGTGCAGCTGTAGGGGTGACGCAGACATTCGCAGCAGAGAATGATGGTACAAAGGTGATAGAAGATGGCGGCGGCCAAGGGGGAGTCACCTGGACGGAGTATTATCGGAGAGCTTCAGGCAGTTATTCCATCATCATGTATCGAAGTGCAAACGGCGGGAATCAGTGGAAAGAAGTGACCTATAACCAATATGGAAATATTGTTAAGGTTTTGTATGGAACATATTAAGGGGAAAGGATGATAGATTTGGGATCTGTCATCTTTTTCTTTAAGTGAAGTGAATAAAATCACTAAGTGTAGACAAATACCTGAGCAGTATTGTTTCTGTCTTGAATGGACCAAAAAGAAAAAGAACCCCTATTTTTTACGGTTTACTTTAGAGGTGCAAACATTGTAAAACATATAGGAAAACACACTTGAATTCACAATATAATTCAAAGTGCGTTTTTTATTGATTTAGCAGCATTTTGAGAATTTTAATTGCTTATTGTTGCCTAATACACATAGTAATTCACAGGGTATGAAATAATGATTGGAGGATACGTGAATATTTGTGATTTAATAAGAAATTTTATCCTTAATTGAGCAACCATGATTTTAAGTAAGCGGAGTTTTTCCCGTTATTCTGTAGAATAGAGCTCTATTCGGGGTAAATAAGCGGAGTTTTTTCCTTATTCAAAGCAAAATTAACGATTTTCAAGTTTTTTGAGTCAATAGTGGAAACCTTTCCGTCTATTTAAGCTATTTTCAGTGCTATTTCCTAATTAAGAGTAAATCCTCCGCTTATTTATCAAAATCACCTCGCTTTAGCGTCTCATGAACCTGAACAACTTACCGGTGTTTAGTGAAAAAAGAAAATTCAAAAAAGGCTTAGTGATATTTGCATCACTAAGCCTTTTTGACTGTGAATTATGCTGTGAAATTTATGTGATTTGCTAATGGATTGGGTCTACGAGTTACTAGTAAATCCGTTACTATTTTGAGCGATAGGTCCGTACTTGAACGAAACATCTATTTATTTTCACCAGGAAATAAAGCCGCAATAATAAGTACTTCATGGTCTACTATTTTAAAATAAAATTGAAACTTCCTTACTACAATTCGAGATATTCCTTTATACTTTCCAAATTCTTCTGTGTAAGTCTTCCCGAGCACAGGATTTTTCAACAAATCCTCAGTTTCTAATATAACTTAGGAAATATAGTCGAGTGTTTCAATCGGCGTAAATCTTTTACTCCTAAACTCTGTAAGCTTCTCTCTTACAATTGGAGTCCATATAACATTACGGGACATTACCTGAAATCCTTCTCTGACAATGATTTTAAAAGGTCCGAAGTTGAAATTCCTAATCCTTTCTTGTATTGCTCTTCACTTTCTTTAATCATACGTTCTAAGCGGGGATGTTTCTTAATATCTGCTTCAATTGACTGTTCATCCTCTTCTTGTAGTACAAGAGTAAATTTACCCTTACCGGGGATCGAAAATTGAACAACTGAGTTTTCACTATTCATATCATCAATATACTTCATAAGCTCTTCTGAAGAGTGAACCTTTCCCAAACAATCACCACCTTGTAAAAATAACTTATATTCTCATAATACTATACTCCATAAATTCAGGTGAAACAGCATAAACTGGTCTCATCTCTCAATTCTATATCATGCCCTGTTTTTCAATCACTAGCAAAGTAGAGTCGGGGCAATAATCACCCACTTCTCTACACTAAGAAATTAAACGTATAACCAACCGTTATAAAGATGATGAAGAATACAAGACCTAAGAGTGTCATGATGTACTCTCTTTCAGCTTTATTCATTCTCCATTGTATAAAGGCCTCAAATCCCGAGATTAAGACAATGATCATCGCCCCGACCAGTTCTGCCTGGAAGAACACAACACATATAAAAAAGACCGTCCAACCGATTCGCATTGCCCAAGTGTGAATCGTACCATGTCCTTCTAATCCGGACTTTCTGTTATAAGGGATGTTCCACCATCTCCTGACAATCTTCTCAACGATAAAGTACGCGGACAGGGAGATGACAATATAAACGATAAAACTGTACATGTGATACACCTCCAAAAGGACCTTCTACAGGCTAATGATGCATGCCTAAGGATTTATCGAAATGACTCCGCCATCTTAATCATGTCTTTTTTAGACAAGGTAATGTCAGATCCCCCAGGCGAGTATTCCATTTCATATTTAATGGTATCCCCTTCAATCCATATCAGGCGGCTGACCTTTGCCGGACCTTCAGACTCGTAATAGCTGCCTTTGGATTGACCGACTTTCACTTCGTCATGGGACAATGTCAGATTGGGATCTGCTTCCATGGATTGAAACGTAAGATTGATCGTTTGCCTTTCCTTTCCCATCAAAGTAACCATTTCCATCTTTCCTAATGGATCCTCACCTGTTTTCGTCGTGACCTTCTCTACTTCAAATGGAGCCTTTGTGAGAAACTTGAATTCTGCGCCAAGGGATTCAGGACGATCTTTGGCCTCGTATTGATAAAAAGGGGCACTGGCGTTATTTCCGTCAAAGAGTCCCAATTGGGTTCCACCGAAATAAACGAATAAAGAGAGGCAGGCCGCAACGAATAAAAAGGACATCAACGGAGCGAATATCGGTTTTTTATTGAATGAAAAAGCGTTGGATGAAGGTTTCGAATGAATCTCATTCAGGATGTTCTCCCTCATTTTATTGGTAAAACCATGCCCTTTGAAGGTTTCTTCTTTCATCAGACCACGCAAACGTTTAAGCTCATCCATTTTTATACACCTCGTTCCGTTTAATCGTTGAACCGAGCAGCGCTTTTCCTCTTGTTAGTCTGGTCTTCACGGTATTGGTGTTCAAATCCATACAGGCCCCGATTTCAGATAGCTTCATTTCTTCAAAATAATAAAGAAAGATGACTTCCCGATATTTGATGGGAAGGGACAATACGCTCTGGATCAGCTCAGAATTCTTTTCCTTCTCGATCACGGTTTGTTCCGGCGCGCCCATCTTTCCTTTGACCATGTCATTGATTTTATTCGATATACTGACCATACGTGTATCCCACCGTCTCAGATAATCCTTACAGTGATTGACAGCCACGCTGATGATCCATGTTTTGAGAGACGAATCCTCGCGAAAGGTATCCATCTTTTGATAAAACTTGATGAAGATCTCTTGTGTCAGATCTTCCGCCAGGCTGTGTTCCTTCACATAGGAATAAACAATATAATAAACATCATTTCCGTATTCCGTCATGGCTTTCTCTAGTAGTCGATCTTTCTCGGATTTAGAAATAGTTCCGGATTTCAAACACTCACCTGCTTTGTATGTATCTTCACTAAATAAGACGTTTCTTATATAGATAAAGTTTGAATTTTTTTATAATTTGTCAAAAAAACACGCCTGGCGAGACCCCTCGACAGGCGCAAACGCTGATTACATGTTCAACCTTTTTCCCTCTTCATGCCTGACTGAATTCCCTAGGCTTACGAGGCTTCCCGCAATCAGGAACTGCGCCGAGTAGTAGGTTGTCATGATCAAGACATCCGAATAAGGAATCGCTGACACGAACATATTCCATGACAGGATGGAGTCGGAGATGACAAACAGGATGCTTCCGGCAGTTGCCCATAGGTTTCCGGTCATGATGGCGGTTAGGGCCATCAGGGAAATGACCAGCATGTAGGCAACGACGGGGATCACGAGTCCTTCATTTCCTTCAGTTTGGAGCGCGGAAATCAGTTGTCGGCCGATGATGAAGGAATACAATCCAATCGGCAGTAAAGCGGCGAGTCGGGACTTGTTGATACGGGAGATCTTGATGAAGCCCATCAAATAAAAGACATGTCCGATGAGGAATGATCCAAGACCCGCTACAAATGATACCGCGATAAACCCGTCGCCCAACATGCAGAAAAACAAGCCGATGACGATGAGTCGCATGGCAGGTTTCGGTTTGGCAGGCAGCTGACGGAATGCGTAGAGAATGATGAGTAGCATGGGGATCAGCTTGAAGGCGATTTTCAATATCAACGGTTCTGGAGGAATAATCCATATGTAGAGGGCAGCCATGATTCCGATCAGAATGGGGAGCATCGTTTTTTTCAACATCGTTCACATCCTTTTTCTTAATTCAATGGCATATATACTCTCTTTGCAGAAGAAATTCCTTCAAGTGAACAGAAATCGCAGGAAAAAGTCTGAAATGCCCCCTCTCGTTCGTAACTCATACCAGTAATTAAACCGGTTTGGACGACTTTCAATCCGGATTTCTGATAATTGATCCAGCTTCGAATGGATTGATCCGGAATTTGATTAATTGATCCACTTTTTCATATTATTAATCCCCCGTGTCGAATTTTCTTGATTCCCTCCCACTCCTCATAAAAAATGAACGCAAGAACTACTCATAAGTTAAGTGGTTCTTGCGCCATTCATTAAAATGACGTTGACTTTTGAATGATTTCTCCCCCAGTACTTACACTATAATGAGCGATCGAGTTGGTTGCTGAGTCTTCGCTAGTGAGCCCATCTTTATAGTTGAACGTGATTTCCCAAGCCTTTGAATCACTACTGAAATGGGTTTCTTTTGAAAGGAGTTCCACGTCATCCATATCGATTTTTTTAAAGCTTGATTCATTATGCTCCTCTACATCTTTTTCAAATTGTTCCATGGCAATGGCTTCAGCATTCTCGCTTTCAATGACTCCCGTTCCATCATCCGCACATCCTAACAAGGAAAGGACTGTGATCAAGGTTACAAGGAGCATTATCATTCTTTTTAAATGAAACTCCCCCTCAACCATTGGGACCTCCACCTGAATGGTGATTTGAATTCATGGCTTGTTGGGAATGCCGGGCGGACTTTTCATAGGCTTCATCCCTTGGGCTTCGGGACGTATTCTTTATGCTATCTCCATAAAACTCCATCTTCTTGGAACCGATCCAAATTCTAATAGCAAAGTATAGGACCAGGATTCCGGCGAAAATAAAAAAATACATCATTTGGTTTCCCCCTTCTTACTCTTTATGTACTCTTAATGTCAATTATTTCAAATATATAGGTGTTGGGCAACACCTAATCATATAAAGACTAAAGGGGCTTGGCTACATTTAAGGAGCACAGGTACAGTTTCTTTACATATCCCCTGAATCTTATCGATATTTTAACTGTTTTAGCTGGGAAATCGATGCTTCATTGGTTCGCAGGCCGGTCTTGGAGTTGAATCATTGAACCTTCGTTTATGAATTAAGCCGGTTTCGAGGACATTCATGCCGGATTTGAAGTAATCGTGCCGGAATTCCATTAATCATGCCACTTTCGTTCATAATCATGCCAGTTTGTCGAATGTTCTTTATCTTGTCATTAAAAAACACCCGTCTCATCGACGGGTCTTTAGGCTGTATCATTTCAATGGAATAAAATATTTCTCCATTTCCCTTTCAGAGATCATCATTCTCCTGGATAAATCTTTCGTCCGTAAAACATACTCCTTGATGCCAATATACTCAGATTCAGCAATCAAATAGAACTGGGCCCCCTTTTTGAACCCTCTGAAATCACTTCTTAATTGATATCTTTTCAGCATTGTCTCTAGTAACTCCTTGGTTCACTACAGGCCAGTAATCCCATAGATCACTGGCTTTTCTCCACCTGATATGACTCCGGATATATCGTTTCGATTTTCTTTATAAAATAATAATGCTTATATAAAGCGAGCCCGATTAAAATGATCCGAACGAACAGGATATCGACGAACACGACTGAAAGCAGAATAAAGAAATCAGCCGTCACGTTGATCCTGATCTTCTCTTTCCGGGTCATCCCCTTTTTTTGAAGGAGGGCGAGAACATATTTATCATATATGACTGTGCTCTTAAACCAACGATCGATCCGCTTGGAGCTTTTTGCAAAGCAAAACGCGGCAAATAAGTAAAACGGGCCACCCGGCAGAACCGGAAGCACAGTGCCGGCAATCCCGAACACCAGGGATATCGAGCCAAGCAGCATAAACAGGATGCTCTTTATCTTTTTTAGTGTCATGATTGATTTCCCCTACCATCGCTAGATTCATAGACATGTTTCTACTTTCATTCAACCTTCATTGTACTATAACTATAACAGGAAGTTCCGGGTACTTGTTTAGGGGATTTTTGTTAAATGTGACGATTAGTGGGCGATAACTAGTGTTGGAAATCGATTCTAATGCTAATAAACATACTCTTTACATCTGTAGTTTATTACTTCTAGTAGGCATAAACTGGGAGTTCCCTAATAAAATATAAAAAACCAACAGAAGCGTATTCCTGTTGGTTTCTTTACTATTTACAAAGCCATATTACAAACTATCCTTACGTCTAACAAACCTCGCCCTATCCCACTCATCTTTATACTCCGCTAGCGACTGCTGACGCTTCTCCCTCTCATCACTCACCGCCTTCAACGCCACTTCATATAACTCCTTACTCAACCGCCACTTTTTCATTGACCGGTCTTTTTCCCCGCCAAATAAAGCAAAGGCAGTAGCCCCCATGCCATATACATTCGTCATTTCATCAATCGGTGCACCACGTGTGAATTCCTCCGGCGACATAAAGCGTGAAGATCCCCACATCCTGCCCATCGTATTGATATAGGGTATTTTGGAATAGAGATCAATATCACAGATGAGGGTCTTCTCCTTGTGAAAATCATACAGAATGCTGCCGTCATAAAAGTCAATGGCCACATATCCCTGCTTGATCACGTGGATATGAAAGTCCAGGATGTCGTTGAATACCTCAAGCCTGGTGCTGTCCGGCATCTGCAAGAATTTCTCCCTGGACAGTGGATACATTTTTCCCATGCACTCACCATCTGTCCATTCAAAGATGGCGGCAAATCCTCCTCCCACTTCCTCCGTACGGATCAACCGGATCAAATGAGGATGCGCCAAATCTTGATACACCTGAACGGCAGCTGTAAGACCAGCGACGGCATCTTCAGGTTTGCCGGCATACCTCTCAGTCGGTGCACCGGCGAATTTGATAAAATACCTCTCATCTCCGTTCTTCACCCCGAAGCAGATATTGCCCGAATCCTGATCATCATACACCTTGAAAACCTCACCATATTGCTCGATGAACGAAAGGTCGAAAGGAGACTTTAACTTATATGGAATCTGATGGACGTACTGAATATAGAAGTCCTCCAAATACCAGGTCGGCACTGGATTATTCATACGATTAAACCAGCCCATCACTTCCTTTGCCTGATCCTTCATGACGTTCACTTCTTCCTCACCGAAAGCAATGGCCCAGGGAACGGACGACAGCATATTGCTGCTTATGTAAAAAGCCATGAGCTTGAAGAACTCCTCCGGCGGCCTTCCGTTAAAATAACCGTTGAGCTGGCCGGTGGCAAAATGCGGACTGACCGAAGCGCTCCACACAATGCGGTTGAACTCTTCCCACGGATCGCCGAAGTCATGACGGTTGAAATCGATGACGGAGAGTTCCCGTTCCGGCGAAATGACCATATTCCCCACGTGATAATCTCCGTGATGAAACGATTGCGGCCTCCCCCGAAGAAGATGCCTGTTTGCCTCTATATAGGCAATGATTTGGTCGCCGTCTTCTATTTTAATGGGGGAGTCTTTGTACTGCTCGATCTTGCCATCCGCTTTACGGTTGAATTTCGCTTCCCAGTCCTCTTGGTCACCCGGCGCAGGAACCGAGTGGATCTCCCTCAGGATCCGCCCCGAATCAAGCCCGAGTTCATATTGCTCGGTATCGGTCAACTTGGGCAACACGATCTGAGCGTCTTCTCCCTCGCACCATGTAAAAAGCGAATAAACTGAATCGCCATTGTCAAAAATGCCAAAATCAATCGGCTGCGATATGGGGAGTCCCCTTCCAGCCAGCCGCTTCATCACCTCATATTCGCTCTTCTTCATCTCATAGGCTGACCGATCAGCCGTGCGGAGCAGGAGCTTCTCGCCCGTATCGGTTTCAATATAGTATTTCTTGTCGCTGGACCAACCCTTGTTGATTGGTTTGATTTCTCTAAATGTGCTGTAGCTTTTTATATCCTGCAAGAATGGCACCTTCCTTTTACCATTTTCAACACTTACCGGCCCCGTCAAATGTCACCTGCCCTGCCCCACCTTTTGTCACATTGTCTTGGAACGCGAATCAAGACCCATAGAATCTATGTTAAGATGAGGGGAACTTCATCACCTTAGGAGGCTGCTAACATGAATAGAAGAATAATCATATTATCGATCCTGATGATCTTCCTGTTGATTGGAATAGCCGTGTTGTTTATATAGAATACATAGAAGCAATATTCACTCCCCTGGTGTAAATCATGGGGATAGGAATGAAAATTGGAATCTCTTAATCTCTTGACTGTCCCACCACGGTCCGGGATCTAAAGACCTCAACAACCGTCTTGGCAGCAGGGGATAAACTCTTTTCAGAATCCAGACTTACCAGAGCGATTTCCCGATACAGTAATGGGAAGTCTGCTGGTTGTATTTTGACTAAATGATTGGTTTCCAAGCCGTTCTTTACCATTGATTCTGTGACCATGGCCACTCCCTTGTTTGAAAGAACTAAATCCAAAGCAGTGGGTGGGGGTAATTCTATGAAGTTCATGCTTGGATTGGTCATTGATTTCTGCCAATGTTTACTTTCAGTACTCCAATCCACCATGATGTAGGGATCACTGTTCTCTATGATTTCAGCGGATGTTCGATTTTCATCAGATGCTGAAGCAAGTGGATGAGAAGGATGTGCCACTAAAATGAGCGGTTCCTTTAGAGTAAGGATGGTTTTCACGTCTGTATTATAGTAGGGATTGGTCACTAACCCTATCTTAATAAATCCGTCATACAGCATTTCAAGGATTTCCTGATTATGCCCCGTGTGTATTTCGACGTGAATCTCGGGAGACCACGTATTGAGATGAGCCATCGCTGAACTGAATACCCCGGAAGTAAATGTGGGAAGCGTCCCGATCGTAACATGGCCCGCTTTCCCTTCTTGTATGAGACGCGCTTTTTCCATCCCGTTCGTGACGATTTCAATGGCTTGTCTCGCATACGGCAGGAACCCCTTCCCTGCATCTGTTAATTCTACCCTCTTTCCGACTCTGTGAAATAGACCCCTTCCAACCTCTTTCTCTAAACCCTGTATCCTGACACTAATCGTAGGTTGAGAAAGATTCAGATGCCTGGCAGCTTTACTAAAACTGCCGAACCGTACGACATGATCGAAAGCTTCTAATTGATTCATATCCAAATAGATCCCCCTCTTCTATTAAAAAAGTTAATACTAACTATAAGGTTTATCACCTTGTTTAATATGTTGATTATACTATAATTTTCTTAAGATTCCGTATATGGGGAGGATCAGAACCAGATGATACGAAGCAAATTAAAGGAATATGCTGATCAGCAATATCAATTACCCAAAGGAATGCTGGGGCGATATTTTGGGGAAAAGATGGTCTTGCAACATCGGACAGAAACACGCTGGACACTGAACTTACTAAATGTAACGAAGGAAGAACGAGTATTGGAGATTGGGTGTGGCGCAGGATACGCCATCAAACAACTGCTTAAATTACCCGATGTCGAGTATGCAGCCGGACTCGACCTGTCGGATTCCATCCTCCGGTCAGCAAAGTCCAGGAATAGACGAGCCATTAAAGAGGGGCGGGCTGCGTTCATACAAGGCAATGTATGTAAGATCCCTTTAGACAATGACATGTTTACCAAGATCTATAGTATCCACTCGATCTATTTTTGGGACCTGACGTTCGAAACCATTTCTGAGATCCACAGGGTTCTGAAGAACAACGGTTCCGTAACGATCACACTCTGCACCGGCAAGAATGGGGAGACCTGGAGTGGAGTCCATCACATGTTGAACACCCAATTACTTCCCTTAATGAAAAAGGTCGGCTTTAACAACGTAAAACTAGTAAAAGGACCGGATTCAAGACAATTTCAAACTGTGGCAGTCATTGGCGAGAAGTAATCGTCACAGTGAGGAGGGACGGACCTTAATCTATTCACTAACATCAGAGCGGCGCCGGTTTATAGGGACAAGTGGCCTGTCCCACCTAAAAGAAAGGTCCGTCCCTCACCCCTTATGGCCGCGTGACCAAGGAGAAGGATTGGCCCATCCAAACGCCATTCAATCGATCGTACGAAGTGAAAGGGCAGGACCCTCTTTTCTAAAAAACACGACCATTCCAGCACGGTTCATCAGATTCCTCTGTCAAACTCCCGGTCTACCAAATAAAAATCACTCTCTACCAATGAGCCACTCTCTCTCCGTTCTCCCCCCTCACTTTCAACAGAACCTGCCTTCACCTCATCCTCTTCCAACAATCCTTCAAGTCCCCTCGCAATCCCCGTCAGTGCAAGGATTGTCAAGGCAAAGAAGGCCATCGGGATGATAAAGATCCACCAGGCATTGGTTAATTCCACAAAGCTCATGGACATTATGCTCGCCCACTCCTGGACGAACGGTTGGGGCGGATCACAGGCCGGACCGTAGCATACATCGGTGCCTCCGAAATACAAGTCGAAGAACCCGAGATGGGCGATGATGAGGAGCACCTGAATCGTAATCTTTGGAAAAATGATGAAGAGTCGCATCTTCAAGTGTGGAAGGACATGCTTCCGGAACAGGAAGAACCGGCTTCCACCGAGTACCCGTGCGCTGGTCACGAACTCTTTATCGAGAATCTGGCGGGTTTCATTCGATAATAGAATCGCCGTTGTCGGGGCTGTGATCACGGCCAGGGTGACCGCCTGCCAAACGACCCGTTCTGTAAAACTTGTTTCAAACCCCTGTCGAGTCTCCCATAAGAGGGGGTATAACATATTGTAGGCGATGATCGATTGCGGGATGAAATAGAAGGATGTGAAGATGGACTGCGTCCACTTCTTCCCCCTCGATTTCGTAAATCCTCCTGCCACCCCTATGACAAAGGAAAGCATGAAGCTGAGGATGGAAATGAGGATCGCAGCGCCAATCGTATACTGCGCTCCATCCAGCACTTTGTAAAACAGGTCATCCCCCTCACGATCCGTCCCGAACGGAAAGTCCGCTGAAGGCGGGAACGGCGCATCCCCGATGATCCTGCCCTCATCGTCATAAAGGACGAACGTATTCGGGATCTCCCCATCCGTCACATTGAAGATCATACTCCAGCCGACCAGCACGACGAGGAACACTAAACAGAAGGCAATGGTGAAAGTATGACGATTCCATATTCTCATAGACTCATCCCCCTGCCTATTTTTCTCGAAATCACAAGCTGCATAGCTTTTAATAGAACGTATAACGGCACAAATAACATAATCGAGGTGATGGCAAAGATGGCCGGTGTGTTATAGGAAAATAAGAAGGATGTGATTCCGAACACATTGAATAGATATTCCAAGATCAATAGATTCGACAGCATCATCCAGATGATCTGCTTGCCGTGATAGGTTAAACTGACGAGCACATTTCGCATCATATGGATGAACATGATGCGGAATTTGCCTAGCCCCTTCCCCTTTGCGAGTTCCACATAAGGAAGCCCCTCTTCCTCCTGCAAAAAAGACACCATCGATCCGAGAAAAAAGAACGTCGGGAGAATCGAAAGCGTGATCGCCGGGAACAGGATGACCTGATTTTCCCCCAAGGAAGCAATATCAATCACTAAAATGCCGGTTTGTTTAAAAAACCAGATGACCAGCATCTGGAGGATCCCAATCACAAAAATATCTGGCAGCGACGCGAGATAAAAAGAGACTCCTTGGATCACTTTCCGGATCACGTTCCCTACTGAAAAATAGAGGACCATCAGGAGGATCGAACTCGCAAGCGCCAGTGCCAGCGCAAAGAAAAAGATTCTTGCACTGCTCATGAAGGCCTTGATGATGATCGGGAATAACGGACGTTCCACATCCGAGATTGGGTTTGAATAGACCAGCTTATGGGGTTCTGCTAACTCCTTGCATAACGTGACTAATTCCTGAGCATATGTAACAAGAGAAAACGCCTGATGTTTGAAGATGCCCGATGTCGCACTCACTAAGATAATGCCGATGATTATAAGAACGGCTTCAAGGCCGGATTGTTTGAGTTTGTTCATCTTGTGCCCCCATTTGCATCAACTGCTAACCATTACCAATATACCAGAATTGAAAATTCTGTCAATTACACTCCCAAAACCAAGGTCCGTCCCTCACTCCTTTAACGCAGTGAGGGACGGACCTCTGGTGTTTGTTTTACGCTATTTACGTTTTCCTTTCCTTTATAGATGGGGAAGGAGAGGATGACGGAGGTTCCTGTGCCCGGTTTGCTTAGGACTTTGATGGTGCCTTTCATGCCTTCTACTAGTTGGAAGACGGTCATCATTCCGAGTCCCGTCCCGTTCTTTCCTTTCATGGAGAAGTAGGGTTCCCCGAGGCGCATGAGTTGTTCCTTGGTCATCCCGGTTCCCGTATCGTTGATGACGATGAACACCCTGTCTCCTTCCTGGTAGCTGAAGATTCGAAGCGTACCGCCTGTTTCCATTGCTTCCAGCCCGTTTTTCATCACATTGATGAGGACCTGCTGCAGCTTATTGGGATCCCCTATAATGGAATGGTGATGGAGGATGTTTGCCTTCAGGACGATTCCCTTTTTGACCGCCAGGGGCATGATGATCTCCGTCGATCGGTTGATTTCATCCCGGATCTCCACTTCCACCTCAAGCTCCGGGTGGGGCCTTGCAAAGTTCAAGTATTGGTTGATCACTTCTGTGGCGCGGTCGATTTCACTGACGGCCACCTTTGAAAGCTCACTATTGGTGCTTACGTTGGAAGGGTCTTCCTGAATCAGCTGAAGAAATCCCTTCACCGTTGTCAAAGGATTCCTCACCTCATGACTCATGCTGGCAGCCAGGTGACTGACCACCTGCATTTTCTCATATTTAATCGCTTCCAGCTGAAGGGTGTAGATCGTTCGGATGATTTCACATAAGTAAAAGACAAAGAACGTAGACCCGCTCAGGACAGCAGAATAAACCAGGAACGAGCTCGTATAATCGAAATCAAATACCAGAGACGGGATCAACAATGAAAGAACCGAGTAACCGAACGACATCAACGTATACCAATATACCCTCGCATTCCAATCTTTGTTCTCCAATCTCGGACGCATATACATAATCACAAACGTGAACAGAATCGCCATGATTATCGTCACCACTAACCCAGGACCAAGCATCGGCACACGGACCGCAATCATTGTGACAGCAAGCCAAGGTAAGACCCTGTTCCCACCATATATCCCCCCGAGTAGAAAAGGGATGAACCGCAAATCATACACAAATCCATCTTCCAATTGAACGGACAACGCCAGACTAAGCAACAAGAGAAGTGAGCTCGCCAGATAGATCGACAGTGGTTTCATGTGGAGCTTATGTACTTTATTTCGGGAAAGATAATTAAAGTTTAAAAGTAGAATAACGATCAAAATGACAAGAAGGTTCAACAGTAAACCAGTCAGCAAATCAGAATGATTCATCGCCATTGCTTCCCTACTTTCAATAATTTTTTAAAAATTTACAAAATTCACTTTTTACTTTCTATTATAACTGAAAATATTCGATTTTGTTTTATAGTTTCAATAACCTTATTTTTCTAGGAGAAACGCCTCTAATAAACGACCCCTGTTTTTAAAGCTCCCCAAGAATAAAAATAATCTTCAACAGTTATCCAAACTTTAGAACCAATGCCAAATTTTATTGACAATGAGAATCATTCTCTGTATATTTAAATTTATAATGAGAATGATTATCACTATTAATTAGAAAGAAGGAAAACAAATTGAAAAAAATACTCATCCCCTTCCTGCTCTTGGCCATCTTCATTCTTCAGGCTTGTGGCAACACCGAGACTGCAAAGACTGAACAAAAGGAAAAGAATGCTAATCAGAAAACCGCATCAGAAACCATTACATATCAATCAGAAACCGGTCCTGTTGAAGTCCCTGCGAATCCTACCCGCATTGTGGCGCTTTCGAACGCTCCAAACGTACTTGCCTTGGAGGGTAAAATTGTCGGCGTCGATGAATGGACGAATATGAATCCCCTCTTTGAAGAGAAGCTGGAGGGAATTGAAGTGGTATCCGAAGAAAACATCGAGAAAATCGTTGAGCTCGAGCCAGACCTTATCATCGTGGGATCCCACTCGAAAAACATTGATAAGATGAGTGAAATCGCTCCCACGGTTGCCTACACGTGGGGGAAATTGGATTACTTGGAACAGCAAGTCGAAATCGGTAAGCTCCTCAATAAAGAGCAGGAGGCAACAGACTGGGTTGAAGATTTCACTACCCGTGCGGAAGAAGCAGGGAAAGAGATTAAAGGTAAAATCGGTGAGGATGCCACTGTATCGGTCTTTGAATATGATACGAAGTCTGCCTATGTATTTGGGAACAACTGGGCGCGGGGCACCGAATTATTATATCAAACAATGAAACTGGAAATGCCTGAAAAAGTGAAAGAAAATGCATTAGAACCAGGCTACTTTGCCCTCAGCACGGAAGTCCTTCCAGAGTTTGCGGGAGATTATATCGTCCTCAGTAAAAACCAGGACGGTGACGGTTCATTTATGGAAACACAGACGTGGAAGAACATCCCTGCCGTAAAGAACAATAGAGTCATAGAATTAGATACAAAAGCGATTACGTATAGTGATCCAATCACACTGGAATATCTTCTGGATGTGTTTAAAAAAGCATTCCTTGAAGAGCTGAACTAATCTTACAAAATATGAAAACCGCATGGATCGTTGGAGTCCATGCGGTTTTTCATTTCCCTTATATACTCGTTCATGACTATTGAAAAAAGCCGGGAGGTCAGGCACCGCGGCTCCTATCCAAAACCGGGCCAAGGTACCTGTCCCCTTGGCCCCCCCTTGGCCCCCTACCTACAACGGCAGCCGAATCACAAACTTCGTACCCTCCCCTTTCTCACTGAACACATCAATCGTCCCCTCATGCATGAGCACCAATTGCTTCACGATAGAAAGTCCGATGCCGAATTCACCGTATGGATTATTCGTCCGGGACAGGTCCGCTTTGTAAAATCTGCGCCAGATCGATCGGATTTCTTCGGGGTCCATGCCGATTCCTGTGTCTTCGATTTCGATGACGGTTTCAGTCCCGGAAGACGAGCCCCTTAACGTGATGGTTCCCTCAGAGGTGAATTGGATGCTGTTTTTCGTGATGTTGATCAAAATTTGGATGAGCCTATCATAGTCGGCATGTACTTTGGCAGCGGAATCAGCCGAAATCCTGATTTCGTTCCCCTTTTCTTCCGCCTGAAAGTCGAGCTGTTCTTTGATGACTTCGAGGACATCCAGTAAGGGTAGGGATACTTTCGTGATGACTACCTGGTTGGATCGGATTTTTTCGTAGTCCAGGTTTTCGTTCACCAGTCTGATCAACCGCCTCGTTTCCTCGCTTACGAGTCCGAAGCTTTTCTCTTTCTGTTCTTCGGGGATCATGTCGTTTCTGATTCCCTCGATGACACCGCGAATCGTAGTCAGCGGGGTTCTCAATTCGTGTGATACATCCGCCATGAACTGCCTTCTCCGGTTCTCCAGGGTATCGATTTCCTCTTTGGATGCCCGGAGTTTCGTGACCATTTCATTAAAGTCTTCGGCAAGATCACCGATTTCATCGAAGTTAGAGCTTGGGACGCGAACATCGTAATGACCGGATGACACACGTGAAGTGGCATCTCTGATCCGCTGAATCCTTTTCACATGGAGCTTTGATAAGAACAAGCTGATCAAGAGGGAAATCGCCAGTGACAGGAGCACGATATATAGAAGATATTTATTGATCTCACTCAGCATTTCCCTCGAGCCGCTGATCGGGGAAATCAAGATCAGTCCGCCAGTCAGCTGATCATTCACAATCCGGGGCATGATGACGAGGGATACAGCCTGGTCAAAACGTCCGAAATCTTTCTTCAGCGGGACGGTTTCACCGCTCTCGATTTTTTGCCACTCTTCCTTTGAGAGCTCGATCCTCGGGTACACCCCTCCCCTGGAGAATGATACCTCCCCTTGGCGGTTGAACGTGATCACATCGATGTTCCGGGCATGAAGCAAGTTGCTGTATTCCTCCAGATAAAGAGGTCTTCTCGGACCTGGCCTTTCAAGGTCTGATAAAATTTTCTCCCCATATGACCTGAGTTCCGTAACCTTATTTTCGTAGACAAGATTTTCGACATACTGGGAAAACAGGAGGCCGAGAATCAAGAAGGCGATGATGAGTACACTTGTATGGCTAAGAAGCAGCTGATAAAGATATCTAATTTTCATCCCCGGCCGCCGTCTCATCGAATTTATACCCTACTCCCCAGACCGTGTGCAGGTACGGCTTTTCCTTGCTGCCGATTTTGTTGCGGAGCCGCTTAATATGGACATCGACCGTCCGTTCATCCCCGTAGAAATCATATCCCCATACCCGTTCGAGAAGCTGCTCCCTCGAGAACACTTGACGCGGATGCCGTGATAGGTAATAGAGCAATTCAAATTCTTTCGGTGTCAGATTCGTAAGGGGAACGCCTTTCAAAAGGACTTCACGGGTTTCCTTACTGATTTGGAAGTCTGCCGTCGAGACATCCTGAGTTCCTGACCCGCTGATTTTCTCCCCTTGATATCGCCGCGTAACAGCCCGTATCCTTGCCATCAGGGCAAGGGGGGAGAAGGGCTTGGTCACATAATCGTCGGCTCCGAGCTCGAGGCCAAGCACCTGATCGGATTCACTATCCTTCGCCGTCAGCATGATGACCGGGATCTGTGCCCCTTCCTCCCTGATCTTCCGGCAAATGGTGACCCCGTCCATCCCCGGCAGCATCCAGTCCAGGATGACAAGATCCCACTCACCATCCTTATAACGCCGGTATCCATCAGCCCCGTCGTGGACAAACTCACCTTGAATCCCTTCTTTTATAAAAAACATCTCTAGCATGCTTGTGACACTCTTATTGTCTTCTACTACCAATACATTCATCATCATCGCTCCTTTCCCGACTGAACCATGGGGACAGGTACCTTGGCTCCTATCCAAGACTGTGCCAAGGTACCTGTCCCCATGGCTCCCTATCTAAAGTATAGTCGTTTTGACTGATTCATTCTATTGTTACCTCCTAACGAAAAATCCCCGCTCACTTGGCGGGGATATCCATCCTTATAATGTGTCACTTTGGGATTCGGCTGCAGGTTCCTCACTCTGTTCGGCCTCAGGCACAGATTCATGAGGTCCTTTTCCATGGGCTGGACCACCATGATGGCCTTTACCGCCCTTAAGGAAAAAGAAGCCCTCTCCTTTAATAAAAGGGAAGAAATCCAGTTTCTTCGCTTCGTCGGCATGATTGGTCATGATTTCTTCCATCAGTTCTTTGGACGTTTTGCCTTCTGTTTCAACGCCCAGTTCTTTGGCAGCTTTAAGAATGGAAGCCTCGAATATCTCTTCTTTTAATTCATGATGCTCTTTTCCTTCTGTCTCGATGCCAAGATCCTTCGCCTGTTTTGCAAGGGCTGCTTCCCTGACCTCCTCTGCAAGTTCATCCAGTTCCTTGCCCTCGGTTTCCACTCCAAGTTCTTTCGCCTTCTGTTTCAACAGTGCTTCCCTTATTTCTTGAGCTAGCTCCTCCTGGTTTTTGCCTACCGTTGCTATCCCCAGATCTTTCGCTTTTTCATTCATTTCCGCCTGGCGGATTTCATCCATGACGGCACGGTGATCTTTTCCTTCTGTTTCAATACCCAATTCTTTCGCTCTTTTTTCGAGTTCGGCATCCATGATCTCTTTGGCCAGTTCCCGTGAATCCTTATCGGTGCTGTCGATTCCAAGCTCTTCTGCTTTTTCCTTCAACTGTTCCTCATCCATGCGGAACTTCCCATGTCCACCGCCGCGATGTCCGCCAAATGCCTGCTTAGCAACCGCCGAGTCGTTCGTCTTCGCAGCTTCCTCCTCAGCCGCAAAGGCGGGAAGAGCTCCCGCGATCCCGATCGTTAATATACCTGCCAACGCGAGTGTTCTCTTATTGTTCATTCCATTTCCTCCTTGTATAGGTTGCAGCTGCACTATCATTATTTCCAGAACATATGACCAAATCATGAACAAACCATGGCCGGTTTATGAATCTTTCAAAAGATTTTCGATCTTGTAATCCTTTTTCTTTTCCTGGAGCCACGTTCCATACTCCGTTTGAAGTGCCTGATCAAACAGAATATCCTTTATTTCCTCTTTATGATCGGCAAGAACCGCTTCTTTCGCGTCTTTTTTATCCGTCACCTTGATGATATGATAGCCAAATTCCGTCTTCACCGGCTCACTGATTTCACCCTTTTTCATGGCAAACGCTTGGTCATCAAATTCAGTCACCATTTCACCTTTTGCAAAAAAACCCAGCTCTCCGCCTGACCCGGCATTGGACGTATCAGTGGAGTATTCTTTCGCAAGCTCCGCGAAATCTCCTCCGTCATCAAGCTTGTCCTTCACTTCCTTGGCTGTTTTCTCATCTTCAACAAGAATATGGCTTGCCTGTATCTGCTCATCTTGAGCAAACGAGTCTTTATTCGCTTCAAAATATTCCTTTATCTGATCATCCGAAATCGAGACTCTGTCCTTCAGCAACTTTTCCGTTAACAAAAACGATTCGACATTCTTTTTAACACTATCAAGGCTCGCTCCGCTTGAAGCCAACGCCTCATTGAATGCCTCTTCGCCCCCATAGGATTCTTTGATTGACTCCAGCTCCTCATCGATCTCACTGTCCTTGACTGAGAGATCCTTCTTGTCACTCTCAAGCTCCACTATCTTCTCGGCAATCAGTGTATCAAGGGCTGCTTCCCCATACTGATCCACAAGCGTCGTATACAAGTCCTCTTTACTGATCGACGTGCTTCCCACCTTCGCCACCACTTCATCCTTCGAAAAGCCAAACATCACAAGCATCGTGCCGACGACGACAATGCCTCCTATGACACTCCATAATGTAATCGAACGCTTTTTTTTATCCACTTACCCGCTCTCCTTTGTCTTTCATTTCCGATTCTACTTCTTGGTACCAGGTACCATTTGCTTGGTTTGTGCCTGGTACAATTTGCTTGGTTTGTGCCTGGTACAATTCGCTGGATCTGTGCCTGGTACAAATCACTTGGTTTGTACCTGGTACACTTCACCCAATCTGTGCCTGGTACCAAACACCCAATCCGTACCAGGCACCACACACCAAATCGATTAGTTAACCATCGTGTTACTAGTCAAAGTCAAACTGATCGTCGTTTCTTCTCCACCCCGGAAAATGGTCAAGTCAATCTGATCCCCCACTTTCAGGTCAGCGTACAACTGCCTTCTCAAGTCGGCCACATCCGCTACTGATTGGCCATTAAGCTCCGTGATGACATCGCCCTCTTTGATTCCGGCTTCTGCTGCCGCGGATGTTTTATCAATATTGGCGACAATCACGCCTGCTTCTACTTCACTCGGCAAATCTTTCAAGTATTGGCGGGGAACATCCGTTAGATTCGTCATTCCGATTCCGATATACGGACGCTCCACCTTACCCGTTTCGATGATTTCCTTGACGATTGGCAGGAAATCCTTACTTGGAATGGCAAAGCCAAGTCCTTCTACACCGGAGTTCGAGATCTTCGCGCTGTTGATCCCAATCAGCTCACCCTTTGAATTCAGAAGCGCCCCTCCGCTGTTACCCGGATTGATGGCCGCGTCTGTTTGGATGACATTCAATTCAGATTCACCTTTAGATGTCTGCACCGGAATGGTCCGGTCGACGGCACTGACAATTCCTTGTGTCACCGTTCTTGATAGATCGAGTCCAAGGGGGTTCCCGATCGCAATGACCTGCTCACCGGCGCGCAATGCACTTGAATCCCCTACTTCCAACAGATTGTCCGCATAGTTCTCATCGATCTTCAATACGGCAAGGTCTGTCAGTGGATCCGCCCCGACCAGCTCCGCGTTGTTTTTTTCACCGTCATGGAGGGAAACCTCAATCTTTGAAGCCCCTTCAATGACATGGTTGTTGGTGATGATATACGCACTGTCCCCGTCTTTTTTGAAGAGAACGCCTGAACCTGTCCCTGCTTGAGCAGCTTGTGAAGTACCCATGCCATTCTGCTGCTGATAATTGACGATTCCAACAATCGATTCAGAGGCATCTTCCACAATGTTCGCTACATCGCCACTACCTGTTGAAACCGTTGTGGGATTGATTCCCGAATCACTCGAAGATTCCACCTCGCCGTTGTCACCTGCTGACTGTTCGATGCCCGGCTGAGCCAGGTTCTGATAGTAGTCGGTTTGGGGCAATACCGTCAGTGTCAGGACCGAACCGATGATCCCGGCACCTACAGTGTTTAGAAACCCCCGTCCTTTAAAAGGCTTCTTCGGCTTCGGGCTTCGTTGCATCTCCTCTTTCTTCACGGCTTCCGTATTGTCTGATTCTATATACTTCATTTCTTCATTTTGATTGTTATGTTCTAGCACGTAATTTCCTCCTCTATTGATTTTGGTCGGTTGAACTTTGCTGTTGATTTCATCTTAGAGGGAAAATGTTACGAAACTATTAACAATTTATGTACAGGGTGGGAAGTTTTCAAGTCTGGGGAGAGTACTTTTGTGAAACACCAATAATCATGAACATAATATTCACACACACCATTTTTAAATGATTGATAGTCACCGTCTCTGATCCATATGAATATGGATAAGCAGGCCATGGGACCTGTCCCCACGGACCACGAAAGATCGAACCCCAACAAGTTAGAAGGATAATCTCAGATATGTTAAAATAAACCAATTAGCACATTTTAACAAGGAATTGGAGCTGTAAAAATGAAGAAATGGAACAAATTTATTGTCGTAGCCTTATTGACGATGTTATTCGCCTTAATGTCTGCTTGTAGCGAATCATCTAAAGAGGGTGCTTCTAATCAGTCTGAATCTGATACGATTCCAGCAAGTACTGATGATTCCAATGATTCATCTAAAGAAAGCACAGGAGCATCCGATAAGAACGAGGGAAATCAAGCGGAAGAATCCTCAATGGAAGATAGCAACACTCAGGTAGACAGTAGTGAGGAAGATCATACTCCCCTATCTAAGGTAGCGGGAAGAACAGAATATCTGAACAAACTGGACAACATCCAAAAGGAACTTGATGCCATGCCAGATAAGAAGGATTCAGATAAAGGCGTGACAAACGCTATGAAAAACTATTATGGGGTGTCTTACGAAAGGTATGACGATGCATTAAATGAGATTTATTCCCTTCTGAAAAAAGAATTATCTCCAGCGGTCATGAAGGAGTTAAAAGCGGAACAATTGAAATGGATCGAACAGAAAGAAGCGAAAGCCGAGAAAGAAAGACTGAAGTATGAAGGCGGGACGTTTGAAAATGTGGCATGGTACATTTCTTTATATGAGTCGACGAAGGATCGGTGTTATGAGTTGGTGAATGAGTATATGACGGATTAGATGATATATGGAAGTGGGTGCGACATGGCACCCTTATTAAAAGACTACTTGTAAAAGGGTTTAATTATACTACTGTTCCATAGAAGTTCTTTAAATTCATTAAGGAGACACACACCCTAGGAACAGGAGAGCCAGCCATGATAATCCGTAAGTACACCTCTTTTAATTTTCTGAATATTCTATTATTTTTTTGATTAAATTACAAATTTCATGGTAAAATAATGAGGTCAAATAAGGAAGGCGATGATCGAAATGGTTTGGTTAATTATTTTGTTACCCATTGTAGGCATTTTGCTCTTTGCAGTGTGGTATGACAAAAGACATTCGTATAAAAAGCGTAGCTACACTGAAAATGAATTTTCAGCTACACAGTATTCATATACAAATCAGCAGCAAAATGGTAATCATGGTCCAGTAGATGGGGGTAACTGAGAGCCACGGGGACAGGTACCGCGGCTCTTATGCAAAATTGAGCCAAGGTACCTGTCCCCCCGGCTTCCTTGAAAGTAAATCTAATTCTCAATAACTATTTCCCCTTCCCCCTCAGGAACTTCAAAACCCTTCAGATAGGAAGTTAACACTTCTTCCGTAATCGGGAACGCATTGGCATCAAAGCGTTTGTTCCTTATTTTAAGGCGTTCACGCAAATCATCAGGAGAAACTTTTATATAAATCAGTTTCCATTTGCCACCGGACTTTTCTATGAGTTGTTTATATTGCTCCCTCCTTGCACGGTCCCAAAAACTGAAGTCAATGACCACCTGTTGTTTATCGTGAATGAGCTTCAATAAGTCATTGCGCAATTTACTTTCTGCCTCTTTCTTGTATTCCTCCATCTTTTCCATAGGGAAATCAATCCCGTAACGACCATGAGTCGCCCATATTTCTTCATCAATGGAAAGGCGCACAAAGCCGTTTTTTTCTAATTGCTGTGAGAATGTCGTTTTCCCGGAACCGGCCACACCACACATCATGACGACTAGTGGTGTGGAAACACTCCGTTGACGATAAATCGTTTCAAAATTAAAATCGTTGAACATGTGGGCACTCTCCCCTTTATATAAGTTGGCGTTTCTTTGTAGTTACCCCAAACTTGCCAGCAAAACCATTACCCCATTCGTCAAACCGTGGATCAAAACCGATGACCAGATGGAATTGGTGCGTTCATACGCTAGAGCAAAAAGGATCCCGCTAAAGAAATTTACCGGCATGACGTTGTATGTCGGGATGTGGATAATGGTAAAGATGAGCGAGCTAAGTAGAAGAGCTCCAGTCAATCCTATGCGTGTACGCAACCAGCGATATAAGAAACCCCGATAGAAAATCTCTTCGTATATCGGTGAGATGATTGCCGCAGAGATAAAGGCGATCAGTATCGTAAAGAACGTTGCATTTTGCTGCATGGCCTCTGTCTTGCTGTTCTCCCACGAATTGCCTATGAAACTGGTCAAAACGACGATGATTACGGCACCAACTAGTAAGATGAAAGAATAGAAGATTATGATTTTCCAATCTTTCACATTGAATGGCTTGACCCCTACTTCACTCCAAGAAAGCTGTTTTGGACGGAGTGCAATCAGATAAACACCTGAAAGGAGAATAATGGCTATGGTTAGCCCCATTAACGTTCCGGCATACAGTTCATTGTCAAGCCAGTCAGAATATATGGGCTTAACAACGAATTTAATACATCCGATCACCAAACCAAATTCAAATAACATCAATAATATGAATTCTTTCCAACCCCACGGGTCCTGTTCTTTCCAGTTCATTTGACTCTTTTCCATTCATCTTCCCTCTTCCTATATATGGTATAATCCAACTATAGGAGATGACGTTACGTCACCTGCAAGCATTTTTTTCAGGAGGGAATGGAATGAAAAGATGGACCACCGGGGAGGTAGCCAAAGAGCGGAATATATCGATTCGCACACTTCGCTATTACGATCAGATTGAACTCCTTACACCAAGCTTTAAGGATGCGAGCGGAAAGCGTTATTATTCAGAAGAGAACTTATTTACATTAGAGAAAATCATTATCCTAAAATCTCTTTCACTCCCCTTGGAGGATATTCGCCATATATTAGATAAACTATCTTTCAAACAAGTTCTCGTCTCACACTACAATTACCTGCAAGAACAACTCTCGACACTTCAAACAAGCATCTCCCATACGACTTCATTAATTCATATGATGGATCTGGAAGAATATTTACCCTGGGAACGAGTCTCCGAACTGGTCCGCCGATCACAACACAGCTCAAAGAAGTGGATGGACTATTTTCAAGAAGATGAACAGGTCCTCTTACAAAAGTCCGTTCCAAACCTCAGTAACAACGATGAAGCAACCCAGCAATATATTTCATTAATCCGGCGAATGGAATCGTGCATCAAACACAATGTGGAGCCTGAATCAGAAGAAGGCTTTCAAATCGGGACCAGGTTACTGGAACTATCCAATGAGATGTTCCAAGGAGATAAAGAGTTGATGGATAAATTCTGGAAGGTACGAAAACAGCCTGTAAAGGAAACCGGCCTATACCCGATTTCGGATGATGTACTGGAGTTTGCGGAGCGTTGTATGGCGCATGTAATGAGTTAACTCGTGGAGGTCCGTCCCCGATAAAGCAAAACCTCATAGATTGTGTATGCAATTCTTTGATTATGCTGTCCGATAAATAATTCAAGAAAAAAGGAGAATCGAGATTGGACTTATTTCTTTGGATGAGTGTTGGTTTCTTCATAATGGGATTTGCAGTACTCGCTTTTATTAAAAGAAAGCTAGAAGGAAAGAATAATCCAACTATCCAATCAATCATTTGGTTGGTCGCTGGAACAACAGCTTGGGGAGTAATCAGTATCATTCTTATAGTTTGGTCGTTTAATAGGATTTGGTAAGTTTCTTAATTCCACCAGCATGAACGTTTAGATTAAAAGTTTCTATCAATTTCTTAACAAAGGTTTCATCTACAGGAAAATGTGTTAAAGTCCTCCATATTCTTCTATATAAAAAGGATGTGTGAGGCAATGAAAAAGTTATCGCTGCTACTTGCAGCTGGAGTTCTTATTCTGGGAGCGTGCTCTGATCCTTCGAGCACAGAGGAGAGTAAGAAAGAAGCACCGTCATCCAATGAGAACGAATCCAAAAAGGAAAAAACGGAAAACGAAGAACCAGAAAAAGACGAACAACCCTTCAAAGCGTTGGAACCGTCTGAAGATGCTGTGTCCTTGGATAAAAGCCTATCAGAACAGGAAAAGCAGAAAATTCCTGAAATGCAGGCGGCACTCGGCGGAAATCCTGAGCGTACGGTTCCTGTGGGTGAAACGCTGACTGAAGGGGTGAAAGATCCATCCAATGGACCATTAAAGAATCATCGATTGGTCGCCTATTATGGAACGCCAGATTCTGAAAATATGGGGATTCTGGGCGAGTTGGAGCCTGAGGAGTACATGAAGAAGCTGAAGGAACAGACCCAAGCCTATTCTGACGCAGATCCCGATCGTCCGGCGGTCCCGACGATCGAGTTGATTACGACGATGGCCCAGAGTGAGCCGGGTCCTGATGGAGATTATGTGCGCATGACGTCGGAGGAAAATATTGAAAGGTATGTGGAACTTGCGGAGAAACATGACGCCCTGGTGCTGCTCGATATTCAGCTCGGTACTGACACGGTCATGGAGCAGGTGAAAATGGTCGAGAAGTGGCTTAAGCACCCGCATGTTCACCTGGCGATCGATACGGAATTCCACGTAGCTGAGGGGGAGAAACCTGGAGAGGATCTCGGAGAAGTGGATGGTAAGGAAATCCAGAAGGCTGTCGAGTATGTCTCGGAGCTTACGGAAAAGAACAATCTCCCTGATAAAATTGTCCTCGTCCACCAATTCACCAGTGACGTACTGACGAATAAAGAGGCGATCCAACCGACAGACAACGTCGAAATCGCCATAAACTTTGACGGCTGGGGAGCATCTGCGGACAAGCAGGCTTTGTACGGAAAATACATACGTAATGAACCGAATCAGTATGGGGCATTCAAGATCTTTTATGATAAAGATGTGCCGGTCTTGGAGCCGGAAGATGTTTTGAAGATGGAGCCTAGCCCTGCGATTATTAACTATCAATGATGCGAAACAAAGCCGGTAATCGCTATGATTACCGGCTTTCTATTGACATATCATTACACCTGAATACGATTCAATTGAAGACCAACCCCCGATGGATTAAAGAGCAAAAGTACACCGGATCATCCCCAAACCTTTATTTAACTCAATCCACCATAAAGCCATGCTTAAACGGATCATTAGGATCAATTAAGATATTATTAAACCCTGTGATGAAGGCTGATCCCTTCACCTCTGTTAAATACGCTTCTTTTTCTCCGAGAGCTACTTTTTCAATCGCTTTTCCGTAGAACTTTCCGCCAACAAACCCTTCACAGACGATTTCCTGCCCTACTTCCAGTTCTCCTCTTCCAATCATTCTTGAAACCATTGCTGTTGTCCCAGTGCCCCCTGGTGAACGGTCCGCTTGATTTTCACTAAAGACGTGAACATTCTTATAGGTTGCTTCTGGAATGGTAGGTTTTCCAAAGAACGTTACGATATCGATATGATTGATATATGGTTTCGTTGGATGTTGGACCTTTACCACTTTATTTACTTCTTCCTTAATGATTTTTGCCATTGCTTTTAATTTCGATCCATTGGACACATGAATTGTCTCTCCTAATTGGTCAATGTCTACCCAGGCAAAATAGTTGCCACCGAAACTGATATCTACTTTGATCTCACCAAGTTCTCCTGCGTTTATGACAACATCCTGCTTTTCAAGGAAGCCTGGAACATTTTTAAATGTTACGGAAGTGACTCGATTGTTCTCAACCTTCACACGCGGATAAACCAGACCAGCAGGGGTTTCAAGAACAAGTTCTGTCTCATCACCTTTCACTTCTACGAGTCCCGTTTCAACAATTGCCGTTGCCACTCCGATTGTTGCATGACCACACATATTCAAGAAGTTCGCGTTATCCATGTAAATAACGCCAAAGTCCACTCCTTCTTGTAATGGAGGCAGTAATACTGCCCCGAACATATCACGGTGACCCCTTGGCTCTTGAATCAGTGAGTTTCTGAACCATTGATAGTGCTCAACCATATAATCCCGTTGCTCTGCCACTGTATTCCCTTTTAGCTTTAATAATCCCCCATTAATGACCCTTGTAGGTTCTCCGTATGTGTGGGTATCAATCACTTGAACGACATTTGTAAAATTCATTTAGCATTCTCCTTTTTATTAGAAATGATTAAATCATTAATCTTGGAATATATAACATTACATCGGGGAAGAAAATCATTCCGATTAAAGCTATAAATAGAACGAGTATAAACCAGACATTGTACCTGCTTACCTGAATCATACTGACCTTTGCTATTGCGGTTGTTATGTAAAGCCCGCTGGCAACAGGAGGTGTTTGCTGTCCGATTGCCCAAACGATGATGACCACCATCGCAAATTGCATAGGATCAATGGATGTGGCCTGAACCAAAGGTAAGAACAGGGGCACAATGACAAGGACCATGACGGTTCCATCAAATATGAATCCACCAATGAATAGAATCAGACTGGCAATTAACATCAACATGATCGTGTTATCTGTGAATCCCATAATCGGTTCCAACATCATTCGCCCGATCCCAAGAGATGAAAATGAAAATCCGAGTATCTTGGCTGTAGCTACGATAAGCATCACCAGTGCCGTATTGACTACACTTTCATTTAAAGCTTTTATAAAGCTTGACCATGTTAATTGTTTATAAATTAATCCTGCAATGATTCCACATAGTACAGCGATAGCAGCCGACTCAGTGGGTGTTGCGAATCCCGTTAAGATGCCACCCATTATGGCTACAGGAACAAGTAATGCAGGTAAGGCACTGATAAAGGTTTTAAACACAAGGTTCCAGGAAAAAGGATTTTCTTTAAAGTCATACTTCTTCTTGGTAGAAATGATATAGACGACGATCATGTAACCTATCGCAATCGCAACGCCAATAGGAACGCCTGTTAAAAACAAGCTCGCAACGGATAATCCAGAGATAGAGCCGTACAGGATCATCGGTACACTAGGAGGAATAATAATGCCAAGTGATGATCCTGCAGAGGTTACCGCTGCTGCGAAACTTGGTGAATATCCTTTTTCTTTCATGGCCGGTATCATGATTTGTCCTACTGCTGCACTCGCTCCAGCTGCAGTTCCGGTTATCGCACCGAAGAAGACCGATGCCACAACATTGACCATTCCTAAACCTCCTCTTACCATTCCAATAATGGCGAGAGCAAAATTAATTAATCTCACCGATATTCCACCGTGATTCATTAATGCTCCAGCCAACATAAATAAGGGGATGGCCAAAAGTGGGAAACTATTTGTACCTAAATAAAGTTGTTGAATGATGAGTTCTAACGTGATGTCAGAGTAATACATAATGAAGATTACAGCTGTTAAACCAAGTGTGAATGCAATAGGAACCCCTATAGCAAGAAAAAGGAGAATTAATATTAACATTAAGAGTGGGAGCATTCTTCACCCTCCTCTTTACCTGTTGTTGGGTTTGATATTTCTTTAATATGGAAGATTATTTGAATCACAAACTCACATAACATTAGAAGAAAACTAATCCAAATAATACAATACGGAAGCCCCATAGGAAGACCGGATACCGGCATTTTTATATTTCCAGCCTTTTGAATAAAGGTCCATCCCCAATAACAAGTGATGAATAGAAACCAGATGACGAATCCTTTAGAAATGATTAAAAGATAAGGCTTGATTTTTTCAGGGATTTTACTTTCCAGGAAATCCATTTTCAAGTGATTTCCCTCAATTGTGCATTGATACGCTCCAAAAAAAGTAATCCAAATCATTGTGATTAATGATAATTCTTCCGGCCAGGATAAAGGATAATTAAAAAACTTTCTCGTTAAGACCTGTATTAGCAAGATTAAAAACATGAAAAACATGACCAGAATGTTTATGCTTTTAACAGAAAGATGTATATAGTGGCGTACTTTCTTCATGTAACACCAACCCTTTACTGTGTCTTAGTAATATCATCTATTAGTTCTTGTGAATTTCCGCCAATCTCTTTTGATACTTGATCCCATACTGGTTTGGTAGCTTCCTGGAATGGTTTGACGTCTTCAATTACTGTTACTTCCATCCCTTTCTCTTCTAACCCTTTTACCATTTCCTCGTCTTGTTCTTGGTTCATTTTACGATTCAAATCTCTTCCTTCACCAGCAGCTTCAAGAATGATGTCCTGTTGATCTTTTGTTAGTGAATCCCATTTAGAAGAATTGATAAATAGTGTCGCCGGGGAATAAACGTGATTAGAAATCGTTAAATATTTCTGAACGTCATAGAAGGAGGAGCTGTTCACAACGGATAAAGGATTTTCTTGACCATCGATGGATCCTTGTTGTAAAGCTGTAAATACTTCAGACCATGCCATCGGTAAAGGACTCGAACCTAACGCTTTAAATGTTTCAAGTCTGACATCGCTTTCAGGTACCCTAATCTTCAATCCTTTGAAATCATCAATTTCTGATATTGGTCGGACATTATTGGTTATCTGTCTAAACCCATCTTCCCAATAAGCTAAGAAGGTTAAATTGTGCTCGCTTAACTTTTTCCCTACCTCATCTCCAACAGGTCCATCTAATACTTCCCATGCTTGTTCTCGACTGCTGAAAATGTAGGGCAATGAAAACAGATCCAGATATGGATTCATTTGAGAAAGTGGTGTAGATGAAATACCTATATCGATTGTTCCTATTTTCACACCTTCTTGTATCTCTCTACCGGATGCTGCAAGAGACCCATTTCCATGAACCTCTACTTTCACTTCCCCATTCGTTTTTTCCTCTACTATCTCTTTGAATTTCGTAGCGCCATGTCCCCAAGGGTGGTCCTCTGGTAATTCATAAGCAAAGCTTAAAGTGATTGGCTTATCTTCTCCCGCCTTTCCAGCTTCATTGCTGCATGCCGACAACAAAATAGCCATTGTAAACAGAATAGAAACCATCCATCTTAACTCCAATTTTTTTCTTATCATAGAAACACACTCCTTTTTCGTGGATTACACTTGATTAATTAGGGACCGGTTTTAGATCTTCCAAGATCACATCTTCATATTCCGAGATGCCCTCTAAATGTTGCGTTACTAACTTTTTCACCAATTCTTTATCCCTCTTTCTCAATGCAAACAATATTTCTTCGTGTTCATCTATTGACCTTTGTGCGAGTTCCGGTCTTGAAATAAAAGAATATCTGAAAGATACAATGTAATCTTGCATATTATTCAATATTGATACGATTCTAGAAAGATTCGATGCTTCATTGATGGTCCTGTGAAATTGATCATTCAGTTCCATGATTTTTTGAGCATTGCCTTCAACCATAAGTTCTTTTGTTTTTTCTATTAAACTACTTAATTGATCAATATCCTCATCCGACAAATGGTCAACAGCATGGTAAGCAGCCATAGGCTCTAACTGGGACCTAATCAGGTGAATTTCACGAATACAACCGTGAGTCACACCTTTAACCAAGCAATAACGTCTTGGGAAGATTTCCACTAATCCTTCCAATTCTAATTTATGAAATGCTTCTCTGACAGGGGTTCTACTAACACCTAATTGTTCTGCTACCTCCTTTTCGTTCAGCTTTTCACCCGGCTTAATTTCTTGAGAGAGAATCATTCTTCTTAATTCAGCGAAAGCGTTTTCTCTTATAAGAGTATTTAATATTTTTTTCATGTTATCTCTCCTTTGCATTTTCATTATATGACATACTGTATCCCAGTTCAATATTATTTTTAGATAACTTTTAATATTCAGATAAAATACATCGAAATTCCTCAATTAAACCAAAAACAAGAGTGAACGGAATTGAATTAAACTCCGGTTCACTCTTGCTTTTTAAGTTCATAAATATTTTTATAACGAATGGATTTCTACCACCACTAAACCCCCGAATAAGACATAAATCCACCATCAACAGGTACCGTAATACCTGTTACAAACCCTGCTGTATCCTCGTCAACAAGCCATAATAACGTACCCAGTAAGTCCTCGGGTGTACCGAATCTGCGCATCGGGGTTTGAGAAAGGATCTTGGTTGATCTCTCTGTTAAACAGCCGTTTTCATGGGTTAATAATGCCTTGTTTTGCTCGGTTAAAAAGAAGCCGGGAGCTATGGCGTTGATGCGAATGCCAGAGTCCGCCATGTGAACCGCGAGCCATTTGGTAAAGTTATCGATCGCTGCTTTCGCTGCACTATAGGCGGGTACTTTCGTCATGGGAGACGGTGAGCTCATGGAGGACAGGTTGATAATGACGGCACCTTTCCGATTCACCATATGTTTCGCGAATACCTGGGTCGGAATCAGTGTACCGAGGATATTAAGGTCAAAGACAAATCCAAATCCTTCTGGAGAAAGGTCAAAGAATGTTTTGATCCCTTCTGTGTCCAAGTCTTCCACGTTTAATGTTTCGTTAGAAGTGGTACCACGAGGGTCATTACCGCCTGCTCCATTGATTAAGATATCACAAATGCCCAATTCTTCGATGATAACCTTTTCCGCTTTCTTCACACTTTCAGCATCAAGTACATTACAAGAGATGGCAATGGCTTCACCCCCTGACTCTCTGATTTCTTTAGCCACTGCTTCTCCTTTCTCTGCTGTCCGATTAAGGATCGCGACCTTCACTCCCTGCCTGGCGAGTTCTAGAGCCATCGAACGGCAGAGTACCCCGCTGCCTCCCGTAACTGCAGCCACTTTTCCTTTTAAGCTTTCATGTTGTGGCAGCATTATGCATTCCTCCCAGCACGTTCTAGGGAATCCCATATTCCCCATAGGTACATGATGCCCATCCCTCGATCATAAAGGCCATATCCAGGTCTGCACTCTTCTCCCCAAATATGTCTGCCATGGTCGGGTCTTGCATATCCTGTAAAGCCTTTTTCATGGTAGGCTGTCATGATTTCAAGGATATCGACAGACCCATCCTTCGATCTGTGGGAAGTCTCTATGAAATCTCCATTTTCATATACCTTTACATTACGGATATGAGCAAATGGAATTCGATCGGAGAATTCTCTGACCATATCCGCTACATTATTATCAGGGTTCGCACCGAGGGATCCGCTGCATAGGGTCACTCCATTGGAAGGACTGTCCACAAGGGAAAGGACTCTCTTGATATTTTGCTTATTTGTTATAATCCTCGGCAATCCAAATATGGAGAAAGGCGGATCATCTGGGTGGATTCCCATTTTGATATTGTTTTCCTCGGCAACCGGTATGATTTCTTTTAGAAAATATTCGAGGTGATGAAATAAGTCTTCTTCTGTGACCTGTTTATAGGCTTCAAATAATTCCTTCAGTTTCGACAATCTTTCCGGCTCCCATCCAGGCATGGTGAAGGCTGAGTTACTGGAGATCTTATCGACCAATTCGAATGGATCCATATCTTCCACTTTTGCTTTTTCGAAGAATAGGGCCGTTGAACCATCTTCCATTTCCTTAAATAATTCGGTTCTTGTCCAGTCAAAGACCGGCATGAAATTATAGCAGATTACTTTTACACCAGCAGCGGCCAATTTCTTGATCGTTCGTTTATAGTTTTCAATGTAGTTGTCGCGGGAAGGCAAACCAAGCTTTATATCTTCATGAACGTTTACACTTTCCACAACATCAATGTTCAAACCGAATTGTTCAGCCTGGTTCTTGACTTCCTCTATTTTGTCTGAGGGCCACTCTTCCCCGGCAGGGACATCATGGAGTGCCCAGACGATCCCTTCCACACCAGGGATCTGTTTGATTTGCTGGAGGGAGATACTATCATTTCCTTCTCCATACCATCTGAATGTCATCTTCATCGATTGAACCTCCTCTTCTTATGTATACATTTTTGCCGCTCTTGCTTCTCTCACAATCTCGCAATATTGTGTTGCCAGTTTTGTCACTTCATCATAGTTTCCAAGGGACGCAGGCTTGGTCAGGTCACTTCCGATTCCTATGGCAACCGCCCCGCTTTTGATCCACTCTGCGGCATTTTGGAGGTTAACCCCTCCTGTAGGCATCACAGAGATTTGAGGGATCGGCCCCCTAATGGATGAAATGATGGAAGGGGCGAACGTATTCCCCGGGAACAATTTCACGACATCGGCACCATATTCCATAGCGGTCTTCATTTCTGTAATCGTCATGCAGCCCGGCATGTACGGAATCCCATACCGATTGCACAGCTTTGCCGTTTCTTTATCAAAGCAGGGACTGACAATATATTCTGCTCCCGCCAATAGGGCAATTCTTGCTGTCTCGCTATCCAGGACACTTCCAGCCCCCAGGATGAGTTCTTCTGTTTGGAACGTGCTTTTCAAGGAGCGGATCACCTCTTCAGCTCCCGGGACTGTGAAGGTGACTTCGATGGCCTTGATCCCGCCCTGGATGCAGGCATCCGATATCCGTTCAGCGTCTCTCTTTTTTTCTGCACGCACCACTGCCACTACTCCGGACTCCATCATTCGATTCAGTATGTCGATTTTTTTGATCATAGCGCATCTTTCCTTCCTTCTTTAGAGTCTTTTGCATCACCCGAATGAAATGACCACCTTCCGTACGTCTTCTGGTGATGTCTCGATTAAGCGGATCGCTTCTTCGATTCGGTCTACCGGGAATTCCTGCGTCACCATTCCCCTCGTATCGATTGTCCTGTCATTGAACATCTCGATGACGACCGGGAATTGATTGGTCTGAAGTCTGGACCCTGTGATCGTCACTTCCTTTTTCGTGATCGGCAGCTGCGTGATCTGAGATGGCCTTTCGTCGAACCCGAGGACCACGACCCGCCCTGCTGCTGAAGCTGCTTCGATGGCCTGTTCAAAAGTTTGCGGGATGCAGACGGCATCAATGACCACGTTTGCTCCCTCCTGTTTCGTCAGCTCCATGACTTCTTCTATGACATTAACGCGGGAAGCATCAATCGTATGATCAGCCCCCCATTCTTTGGCAAAAGCAAGGCGGCTTTCATTTAAATCACTGATGATCACGGTGGCGCCTTTTGTTTTCGCGACTTTAAGACAACATAGCCCGATCGGTCCTGCGCCCATGATGAAGACAGTGTCCCCATCCCTGACATCACCGCGCCAATTCGCCTGTGCACCGATTGTAAACGGTTCAACCAGGACAGATTCTTTATAGTCCAATTCTTCGTTCACTTTATGGACCAGCTTTTGCGGTATGACCATATATTCCTGCATGCCGCCGTCACGGTGGACCCCGTAAACTTCCAGGTGGCTGCACACATTTCCCCTGCCTGACCGGCATGCATAGCACTCACCACAGGACTCAATCGGTTCAATGACTACCTTATCTCCGAGAGAAATCTTGTCTACTTCATCCCCGACAGCCTCCACGACCCCTGTGACTTCATGTCCGATGACTCTCGGTAAAGTAGCAAGGGGATTGGTCCCGTGATAGATATGAATGTCCGATCCACAGATGCCGACCATTTTCACTTTGATCAAAACGTCCTGTTCATGGGTGATGACAGGCTTCTCTCTTTCCACAATGCTCAACTGATGTGGTCCGGTGACTTGAACGGCTTTCATAGATAAGCAACTCCTTTTCTTTCTAGTAATCTATTTGAATAAACCAGGCAGGAATAGAGTGATTTCAGGAATGAAGGCTACCAGTAACAGCACGACGAGACTCGCTCCCAGGAAGGGTAGCAATGCCTTTGACGTTTTCCCAATGGATACCTTCCCTATACTTGAGGCAACGAATAAGCACACACCGACTGGCGGAGTGGATAATCCGATGACCAGGTTCAGCACCATCATCACTCCGAAATGAACCGGGTCCATTCCAACACTCGATGCGACAGGTAACAATACCGGGAATAAAATGACCAGCGCTGCGATGGTTTCCATGAATGTTCCTACAAACAGCAGCAACAAGTTGATTAAGAGAATGACAACAATCGGATTATCCGAAATACCCAGGATCCCATCTGCCACGAGAATCGGAATCTGCTCACTCACCAAGATCCATCCGAACAGATTGGCAAAGCCAACCAGGAACATGATCGAGGCCGTGCTGACCATGGAATCCAGTAGAATCTTCGGAAGATCTTTCAATTTCAATTCCTTATAGACGAACATCCCGACCACTAACGCATACACGACGGCTACGATGGAAGCTTCTGTAGGCGTAAAGTAGCCTCCCAGAATCCCAAATAAAATAACAAAGGTCATTAATAATGCCCAGAAAGCACCTGTAAACGATTTAACGATCACACCGATCGGCTGTCGTTCACCCTTCGGATATTTCCGTTTCACCGAAATGACATACGTGACGAGCATCAAACTTAATCCCAGCAGGACACCAGGAACGGCACCGGCCAAGAACAGATCTCCGATCGATACGCTCGCGAGGGTTCCAACAATAATCATAGGTAATGACGGTGGAATGATCGGCCCCACAGTCGATGATGAAGAGGTGACGGCTGCCGAGAAGTCCGCATCGTACCCCTCTTTTTTCATCGCCGGAATCATCACGGCCCCTATACTCGCCGTATCAGCGAGGGCGGTACCCGAAATACCGGCAAACCCCATGGAAGAACCGACATTCGCAAGGCCAAGTCCCCCTCTGATATGACCGACGAAATTATTCGTAAAGCCGATGATGCGCTCTGTGATCCCGCCTGCATTCATCAGGTTTCCTGCCAAAATGAATCCGGGAATGCACAGCAGTACGAAGGAATTCAGCCCTGCAAACATTTTTTGAGGGACGATGGAAAGAGGGATATCGGCGATGAGTAGATATATAATGGAAGATATACCCAAGCTGAATGCGATGGGCACACTGATAAAGATAAGAATTAAAAATGAAATAAATAAAATGGCTGCTAACATCAGCTTTCACTCCTTTCTTTCGGACTTATGAATGCTTTCATGACATGCATGATCGCATAGATGGCGATGAACAGAAAAGATATCGTAATACTCGCATGGATGATGGACATATCCACTGCCATTGTCGCTGATGTCTGCCCTTTTCCGACAGAAATGAACGTATATCCATGATAGGCAATGACAAAAGAAAGAACGACAACGACTAAATAAATGAACGCTTCGTAAATTTCTTGAATTTTTTTAGGCAATAACCCCGTTAAGATATCCACGCTGATGAATTCTTTATTCTTCAGTGCAAGTGGTGCACCGAAGGAGATTGCATAGATAAACAGAAACCTCGTGAGTTCTTCTGTCCAAACGGCTGTGTATGGCAAATACCGGGAAAGGATTTGTATCAGCACCACTACGATGACACCGAGAAACGATAAGATCGTCGCCGCTTCCAGTGTCCGTGTAAGGATGTTTGTCCCCCTCATTCTCTCCCACTCCTTTCTATAAAGAAGGCATATGCTTCACATATGCCTTACATGGTTTATTCCACTGCCAGGATGTCTTCATATAATTTATACTGTTCGTCAGTCAAGCTCTCTTTGATCGCCGGCTTCATCACCTCGCGGAAAGCATCCTGATCGACTTCATTGAATTTCATTCCTTCATCTTTCAGCTTCTTCTCATATTCTGTGATTTCTTTATCAAAAAGGTCTTTTCCGAATGCTTGAGCTTCCTTGGCCGCTTCTTGAACCGCTTTCTTGTTTTCATCGCTCAATTTTTCAAATTGCTTGTTTCCTACAAGGATATAAATCCATGAATACACATGCTCGGTTTCATTCACATAGTCTTGCACTTCATATAATCCGCCGCTGTGGATAAGGTCAACAGGATTTTCCTGACCATCGATCACATTTTGCTGTAAGCCGGTGAATACTTCATTGAAGTCCATGACCTGAGGTTTCGCTCCTGCCGCTTTCCATGCATCAAGGAATAAAGGAACGTTCGGAACGCGCATGCTGAATCCTTTCAAATCGTCAGGTGAACTGATCGGTTCTTTTGACGTTAAATTACGAGGTGCACGTGTATGGTAATAAAGAGGTGTCAGACCGACTTTATCTTTGATCTCTTCTTCAATCTCTTTACCGATGTCTCCCTCAACCACTTTTTGAAGGTGGTCTGCATCCCTGAATGCGTATGGTACCGCCATCAAGGCAGCTTTCGGAGACCAGTTTGCCATCGTTTCACCTGAAATGACCAGGTCGGCCGTTCCCGCTTTGATGCTGTTGATCGTATCGGTTTCCCCGCCCAACTGATTACTAGGATAGATCGTGATTTCAATTTGGCCATCCGTCTTTTCTTTGACTAAATCAGCGAACTCCAAAGCTGTTTTATGCCAGATATGATTCTCATCCGCCAGATGTCCGAATTTCCATTTTATTTTTTCTTCCCCGCTTCCTGAAGATGATTCCGATCCACAAGCTGAAAGAAGCAGCATGATCGCTGTGATCATCGCAACCCATTTAAATTTTTTCATTTTCATTTCCCCCTTGTTTTTTCATTTCCGCCTTGAACATGCGTTAAAGAGTTTAATCTTCCTGAAGAAAATACCCCTCTCCTCATCACCCCTTTCAAGGTAAAGCGTCACTGTCCTGATCGCAGATACTGATAAACGGTTTCGGTCATCCGTACCCCTTCTCTCAGATGTTTCTCTTCCTTTATCTGTTCCGGCTCCCCGGGTACGAATACCTGATCGAAACCTTCAGCGGGCTTCACCGCATGAAGTTCATCTACCATCCTGTCCATCGAGCCAAGGAATTCCTCTTTATTGGTGAAAAAGGTAGGATTGATCGCGCAGACATAGTGCCCCAGTTTCCGATTCTGGTTGTAGTCGCCATACATTTTCGAAATATGGGGGCCAAAGGCTGCGCCGGCTAATAGGCCTGAGAAGATATCCGCCACCATGCCGAGTCCATATCCTTTTGGACCTGCAAATGGGGTTAATGCGCTTACTTTATTTGGGTCCGTCGTGGCACTTCCCTGTTCATCCACTCCCCAGCCTTCAGGGATGTCCTTCCCTGCTTCCTTTGCGTAAAGGATTTTCCCAAGGGCGACATTGCTCGTCGCCATATCCAAAATAATAGGCTTGTGGTTCTTTGCCGGGAATCCATACGCGATCGGATTCGTTCCCAGGAAGGGCTCTGCTCCGCCAAACGGGACAACGATCTTATCGGTATGCGTCATCGCGACACCGATCAGTCTTTCAACGGCTGCCTGCTGGACAAAATAGGATAATGCCCCGCAATGACTGCTGTTTGTGACGGTGATCATTCCGATCCCATTTTTCTTCGCGAGTTTGATCGCTTCTTCCATCGCGTTCTTTGCCACTACATGACCTAGGCCGTCATCCCCATTGAAAATTCCTGAGCAAGGCCCGGTCTGCTCAAACGAGAATGATGGGTTCTTATTCAGTCCCCCTTCATGCAGCCTTCTAACATAGTGTTCGGTTCTCAGTACCCCGTGGGAACTGACGCCCCGGAGGTCGGCATGAACCAGGACATCGGCAACCACCCCGGCATGTTGTGAATCCAGTCCTGCCCCGACAAGTTTAGCGGCAGCCAATTCCCGCAGCTCTTCATGTGATACGTTCACTTCCCCCATGTTCTCACCACCATCCTAAATTTGGATTACTACTCTACATTCGCATGTCTTTGCAACAGTTCGTCGTTATGATCCCTTCCTTCGAGAAGGACAAGAATAATGGCATCCAGCAGCAGGTGTGCGCTTTGGTCGAATTGGCTTCCAAGCGGCTGAATCGTTTCAGGTTCTTCCTTTCTCCGGTGTTTCGTCGCTGCCGGAATCACAAGTGTTCCACCCGGAAGCAGTCCATGTTCGTTAGAAGCCGTTACTAAAAAGGTAGCCGCACCCACTTCTTCCGCTTTCGAGAAATGATGTAAAAGCGAAGGCGAAGTACCCGATGCACTGATTCCCATCAAGAGATCACCTTTGTCGATGCTCGGCGTGATCGTCTCGCCAATGACATATACGTTGTATCCACAGTGCATCAGCCTCATCGCAAATGCCTTACCGATCAATCCGGAACGTCCTTCACCATATAGAAAGATGCGCGTTGCTTCCTTGATTTTCTTGAGCAGCTCATCGGTTTCTTTCTTGTCAACCCCGTCAAGCACAAGTGCATTCTCATGAAGAATCGTTTCAATCATCCGCTTCATCATCGAGTGAGTTCCCCTTTCTTCTCTCCACCTTAGAAATCCAGTGGATCAGCGTTCGATAAATTCTTTTTCCCCCAGCTGTACCAGTACATCTTCCAGATAAGGAAGCCCCTCATTATCCCCGGATACACTGACAACCATGGAACCGATTGTGTTTGCAAACATCAATATCTTCTTTAATGGCCATTGCTGCAGGACCCCATATAAAAAGCCAGCATCGAAGCCGTCTCCCGCACCCACTGTGTCGACCACTTTCCTGGCTGTGACAGGAGCTGATTGAATGATTTCACCATTGTGGCAACCCACCGAACCTTCCTCACCTTTTTTCAAGGCGATATGGGAAATCCCGAGCAGTTTCGACTTTTCGATGATTTCCTTTTCATCCCTTGTATTAAACAATAGCTCGGCCTCATCCGTGCCTGTCAGCAGGATATCCACGAATGGAAGGATGTCTGATATCACTTCCTTCGCTCTCTCTATATTCCACAATTTCAATCGGATATTTGGATCGAAGGAAACGAGTACGTCATTCCGTTTAGCGATTGTGACTGCATGCTTGATGATCGCGACATTTTTTTCATCGATTGCTGGAAATACTCCCGTAATATGTAAGATTCTCGCATTGGCAATATAGGATTCTTCCAAGCTATCAGGCGTAAGGTTCAGCGTTGGAGAATTCAACCGGTAGTAAAACGTCCTGCCCGACCCATCCTCCAGCACTTCTTTGAAATTGACGGAAGTGGGATACCCGTCTACCAGCTTCAGCTGGGATGTATCGATTCCTTCTCCCCTCACAAAATGCTGGATATAACGACCGAATTCATCATTTCCCAATCGGCTGATCCAGCCGGTTTCTAACCCGAGCCGCGCACATCCGATGGCGACATTTAATTCCGCCCCCCCTACATTCCGTTCAAATGAATGAACGAATCTCATAGGTCCTTTTGATGTCGGATTCATCGTAATCATGGCATCTCCAATGGTGATGATATCTTTCATGGTACCTTCCCCCTCTTTCTTCCACATTTTCAGCAAGATTGCCGAATCATCAGCTCCGGTTGGAATCGATAAATATGCTTTTCCTCGATAAAGTCCGGGTCTTTTATTTTGTTCAATAATAATTCAGCAGCCTGTTTACCCATTTCGAACGTCGGTTGAGCAATCGTTGTCAGTTCCGGAGTAAACAAGCTTGCAAATGATACATCGTCTATCCCGATCAGTGCCAACTCCTCAGGCACCCGGATATGATTTGTCTTGATATACCTTAAGATTTCAATCAACGCCAGGTCGTTCCCGGCAATCAATGCCCGGGCCGGTTCATCGGCTGAAAGCATGTCATGGAGACCATCCTGTATGAATTCAACTTCCATGGACTTGATATATTCTTCGCGAACAGGAATTCCCTTGTCTCCCAGCGCTTTTCTGAATCCATTAATCCGTTCCACACGGGGAGTCACATGTCGATGCAAGGAAGTGGTCATAATGCCGATCCGTTCATATCCCTTTTCAGCAAAATGATCAACGGCCATTTTAATAGCGCTTTCATTATCAAGCATGATCGATGACGTTTCGAGACCATCCACGATCCGGTCGACAAATACGAGAGGATACTTTTCCTTGACCATTCTTTGGTACAACTCGATGTTCCCGCCCGTCGGAAAGATGATGAGCCCGTCTACTTGCTTCGCTCTCAACATCTCGATGTATTCACGTTCCTTTTCAGGATTGTCATCTGCATTACAGACAATGATATGGAACCCCTGCTCATTGCAAATGTCCTCCACTGCCCTAATCGTCTGTGTTGAAAAGGTATGTAAAATATTCGCCACGATCACGCCAATGGTGGACGTCGACTTCTGCTTCAAACTTCTCGCCACGATATTCGGTTGATAGCCTAATTCCTCGATCGCCATCCGGATGCGCTCCTTTGTTTTCGGAGCCATGTAGTCGAATCGTTTATTCATATATTGAGAGACAGTGCTTTTTGATACTTCGGCATGCTGTGCCACATCTGAAATCGTTATTCTTTTCATAAATCCTTCTCCATACCCTTCATTACTAAATCGGTTTAGTAACAAAGGAAAAAATTTTGGTTGTACTCTTTTTTTCTTTTTGTAGTCGTATTCTTCACATGAGTAAATCGATTTACTAAATCGGTTTAGTTGTTGATTGTTTTCAATTATAAGAAAATTGAAAGCGTTTTACAATGGTTTTTAGAAAGTTTTTTAAATTATTTTATAATTAGGTTTTACAAAGATAAAAAACACTGTAATAGTTGGACTTTTAATTAAGAACCAATCCTTCGTTTACATCTGGGACAAGGACCTGTCACCACTGTTTCCTTTTAGAAGCAGGAAATCCGCTCTATGTTTTTCCTTCTAATAGTACATTCTATCATCCTCTCTTTTCCTATTATGGTAAAATAAAGAAAATTCCAAATAAAGGGTGAAATGATTGAAAAAATATTGGCTGATGGCATTTGCCATTCTTTTCATTGGTGCTTTAACGGCTTGCTCAGAGGATATTCCGGAAGCAAAAGAATTTCAGGTGAAACATAACGGGCAGACCTTAACGGTTATTCCGCTTTATGACAGAATACTAGACTATATATCAGAAGCGAAGGGTAAGAAGAAATACGAAAAAGAGGATTTGTACCTTGAAAAAGTCGTTCAGCCTTTCCAGGAAATGGCCGAGGAAAAAGGGATCGACATCGGAAGCGATTATTTCGCCTATTTTACTGGAGATACGGATATCGAGCAATTGGAGAAAAACACTATAGAATTGTTACAGAAGCAGGAAGAAGTTCAAACCTTGGTGGAAGAAGCGTTTATGAAATCTGCTGAGCTATTGCCCGGAAAGGATAAAGCCGTGTTCCTGATGCCGATCAATCCTGACTTCACTTTACCGATAGAGAAGATGGAAGGATCATCAGGTGTCACTTTTACAGATGAGTTTATGATACTACTAACCGACCCTTCCTATGCAAAGAGCGCGGTTAAAAATACGGTTGCTCATGAATATTTTCACTCTGTGGATATGGAACACCAAAATGGACGGCCCACTGTATTCGACTCCATCATCATGGAAGGAAAAGCAGACTCGTTTGCCCGTATTATTTATCCTGATTTCACTTCCCCTTGGACCGAACCCCTGACCACCGCACAAAAGGAGAAGGTCTTCAATGAGTTGAGTGGTAAGCTTGATTCGTACGATTTCGAGGAGTACCAAAACCTTTTTGCCGGAAACCCGTCAAAAGGCATTCCCCTCTGGTCGAATTATAAAATCGGATTTGAAATCATGCAGGGGTATTTAGCTTCTAACCCTGAACTGACTCCAAAAGAATGGGTACTAACGGAAAGCAAGGATACGCTGGAGAACTCTTCGTACAAAGATTTTTTGGCACCGAAGGAATAGAAAAAAACTCCGATGATCCCTTTAATTTTGGGGTTAGACCACTGGCGTTATACGACAACCCTGACCTATCATTGGAACAGGGTTGTCGCATAAATCGTTCATTACTTCCACTCAAGGTTTCCACATGTTTAAACAATTATGGCCACTACTAACAGGTACCGCGGTTCCTTCCAAGGTGCTGCCAAGGGACCTGTCCCCGTGGCTCCCCCATGGCTCCCCGTGGCTCTCCACTATCCTATGCACTCCCAGGAAAAAACACCCTAAACACCGTCCCCTCACCCGGCTCGCTTTCCACCTGTATTTCCCCCTTCATCCGCTTGACGATTTGATAACTTACTGTCAAACCAAGTCCCGTTCCTTTTTCCTTGGTGGAATAATAAGGTCTGCCCAATACTTTGAGTTGTTCCGGTGGCATGCCGACTCCATTATCTTGAATGACGATCATGATCCGGCCGTCTTTATGTAAAGTGGCTGCCGCCGTGATTTCTCCATTTTCTTTTACCGCCTCGATGGCATTTTTCAGAAGATTGAGGAGTACTTGCTTCACCTCTATCTTCATTCCTTTGATCATCAGACCACCTTCCATGTTTTTGTTGATTTTTATGCTGTTCATCACAGCATAAGTAGACATCACGTCAACGGATTCATTCAAGGTATCGGTAAGACTGAACACCTCGTATTCCTCCGTCTGGGGCTTGGCAAGGGAAAGGTATTGATTGATGACGTCTTGTGCGTGATCTAATTCCTGGATGGATATATCGATAAAGCTCTTTTGTTCCTTTGTTAGTGTTTCTCTCTGCAGGAGCTGCATGAATCCTCTTACCGTCGTCATGGGATTACGGATTTCGTGTGCCACAGATGCTGCCAACTCGCTGACTACGTTAAATTTTTCAGCTTTGATGAGCTCTTTTTTGATCCTGACTTGTTCCAGTCGATTTTCAATCAGATAAATGGTCAGGATCAGCGTGATCCATATGATCAAGGTGGAGCTTGCGACAAGTGGGAGCTGCTCTACTTCATTGTTCTGAAGCAAGAAAAGAGTTCTTGTAACCGGGATGAATAAATAAAAAGCCGAAATCAGAATCATTTTGTTCTTCCAGGTTACCCTTCTATACCATTTAGATAGAGGGATGAGCATCACTCCATATATCGCATAATTCACGACCAAAAAGATCCATACATGGTGGGTAAACAAGCCCATCACCAGCAGAGCGAAGAACGTACTAACTCCCACTCTCTTCCCTCCATAGAGAAAGGCAAGGATAATGGGGATGACTTTGAAATCGTACACATATCCGCTTGAGTAAACAACGGGGAAGATCATGGTAAACACTAGAATAGCAAGGTTCATGAGAAAGAACTTAAGGGTAAACCCTTTTGTGCCGCTGTCCGATTCACTCGTAACCATTTGAAAAACAAGAATCGTAAATAGAATAAATACCACATGCAGAATTAAATGGTGGACAGTCTCTAACATATCAGGTCTCCTTTAAGAAAAAGAATCTTCTTTAATTCTTCGACATCTTAATGGGAAATCCTTTCCATTCATCACGAACATTCGACAAAAATCAGGACCTTTTGGCGATGCTCGTGGAATACAAAAAGGCTTAGACGGACATTTCCTCTAAGCCTGTTCAGTCAGATGATGAAATTTGTCATTCATTTATTCTTTATCGTGACGTGAGCCTATTTTTTCATATCCTTACCGACTTTTTGATTGACCGCTTCTTGATAAAGATCAGCGTACGTTTTCGAATCTTCAATGAGTGCATCGCAGAAAGCGGCAACGTCTGTTCCTGTGACTTCAAGTACACCTTTCCCGGCAGCAGCACCTTCTTCAAAGAAGCTAACCATTTCCGATAACAGTCCGATCCCTTCGTTTAGCTCAACAGGACCGACTTTGAAGAGATATTTTTGGATCTCTTTATAGACAATCTGATAATCTCGTGGCAGCGCTTTGACACGCATCACATTGGCTCTCCACTCTTTTTTGCCATCGATGATTTTTTTAATACTCATTTAAGCCCTCCTAATTTTCTTAATACGTTCTTGTTGAGTTGGTCACGCCATTTATCTCGATACGTTCTTGTTGAGTTGGTCACGCCATTTATCTCGATACGTTCTTGTTGAGTTGGTCACGCCATTTATCTCGATACGTTTTTGCCCCTTCGTCACCCACAAGCGCTGCAGAGAAGCCTTTGATATCCTCTCCCAGTACTTCTTCGACGCTCTGGCCGTCTGCCGATGTCACTTCAAGCAGTTCAAGCACACTGTCGAAGATCGGCATCAGATTTCGACCTGTGAAATCTCCGTGAATCCAGAGATGACTTTTTATTTCTTCCCATGCCGTTTGATATTCAGCTGGCAAGACACTTACCCGTTCTTCAAAACCCTTCATTTCTTTCGTCATATCGCTGCCGGTTACTTTCTCATAAAAGTTCATAGTCGTCTCCTTTACTTTGCTTTTAATTTGTCTAGTTGGCCCGAGACAAATTCCCATTTTTGCCAAAAGACTTTAAGATGCTCTTCGCCTGCTGCGTTGATTGTGTAAAATTTTCTCGGTGGCCCCATAGTGGATGGCTTTTTCTCGATGTCCACCAGATTGTTTTTCTCAAGCCGCATGGTAATCGTATAAACGGTTCCTTCCACCACATCATTAAAGCCAAGTTCTCGAAGCTTTTGCGTAATCTCATAGCCGTACGTCTCGCCACGGCTGATAATCTCAAGTACACAGCCCTCAAGCACCCCTTTCATCATCTCTCTGAAATTTCCCATGTTTACCTCCGTTTGTATGTTGATTGATTTTCTCAGTATTCTGTACCAAGGGTAGTAAGTATCACTGATATTAAGTAATACTTACTACTGGTATATAGTATTACAAAGTAGCGTGTTTTGTCAAAGAAAAATAAAGGAACCACGGGGACAGGTACCGGGGTTCCTTTTTAAAAAAACGGTGCCAGACCCCGGAACGCTAAAAATTTGCCGTGATGGCGGTCTGGCACCGATATTTTAGATCCTATTGATTCTGGGCTTTCAAATATGCTCTATTACGCAAATGGAAAATAATATATGTAACCAAAAACAAGATAACTCCAGCCTTATTAAAAAGGAAATATACGTTTACTAAATCTCTAAAAGAAACAAGCGGATAAAAACCGCTCAGAAGTAAAGTTGGAAAAACAGTCAACAGCATGACCAAATAATGAACCATAATTTGTTTTAAAAAACGCCATTTTTCAATTTCATATACGACGCTTGCCAATCCCAAGAAAAAAGCGATCAGACCATAAAAAAAGAATATGTTTGAAATAGCCGATGACCCTTGGAATTGATTCCATAGCAGAGAAATGATGATCAAGAAACCAAATGGGATGCCTCCTCTGATCAATCCTTTTATCAATAAATTCATTGTATGCTCCTTTCTTTACATCCTCTCATTTTTCAACGTTGCTGCCCAGAATAAATGGTAGATGGGGGCGATAAAACAAATACACAATAGAGCGAGTGCAATTGAAAAAGGCAAACGTGACTCCATTCCAACTGCATTTCTCAAAAATGCTTCATTAGCAAATATGAAGGTTACAGCACCCATGTATTGAATAAATACCATTACTTTTTCAGCCTTTGCATATTGTACTTTCTTGTTCCCCTCCGTTAAATTAACATAGTTCAGCTTCTCCGGTTTTTTGACTACTAATCCAATAAGGAACCAGATTAAAATACTTACAATGGGCATGATGAACAGGAAGTATTTTGAACCCCATTGGTCAGGTTCTCCTTTACTAAAATGGATGGTGATTGTATCTGGAATTTCTGACCAAAGATAAAATAAATGAAAAGTATGATATAGAAGAATAGTAGTTGAGATTAGTATAAGAGTTAATTTAAGAGGCTCGTTTCTCATTTGACCGTCACCCCATTGTATTTTTTATAAAAACTTTCTCCCGTGCTTGGCAAGTAAAATCAATCAAATATTTCCATCTATACAAACTATACGTTTCACTTGTCATTTGGTTTCAACAACGAAAAAAAAACGGACTCTCTTCTATAAGAAAGCCCATTTCCCTATTCTTAACTCAATTTAACTGGTGAATGTATATCATCAGAATCCCGGTAGGATCGATAAGTTACCAATTCCTTTCCATTTAATGCACCATCCAGTTGTAAAATACGGCCCTTGGTGGTTTCTAAGTAGAACCGATAGTTGTTCACGTTTAATCTGAAAAAGGTATAGTTGTTGCCGAGCAGATGCTTCTTGATTTCATGTGTGTCAGGGTGTATCTGAATGAAGTCCGCCAGCTCTTGAACGGAAGCTGTGGGAATATCAGCGATAGAATAGTACGTCCCCTTCATATTGTGTTTGAACTTACTCATTGCGGCCATAGCCCTGTCTTTTAATTTTCTGCCATCTAACTCCATAGGTCCACTCCTCTTTCGTTACTATTAAGAAGAATCCCCAATTTATCCTAGAATAAACCGATATAAGAAAAAGGGCCTTTCTCTTAGCATGCTGAATCCAGCACGCTAAGAGAAAGGCCCGGGTTTACAAATCACTTCTGCTCAATCATCTGAATAAGGTTTCCACATGTATCGTCGAAAACAGCTATTGTAATATCTCCCATGACGGTCGGCTCCATCGTAAACGTTACACCTTTTTCCACTAACCGCTCGTACTCTTTGCGAATATCCGAAACTCCAAACATGGTTACAGGGATGCCGTCTGCGAATAGTTTCTCTTGATACTCTTTCGCAGCCGGGTGCTCATTTGGTTCAAGTAAAAGCTCGGTCCCGTCTTGTTCATCAGGTGAAACAAGCGTAATCCACCTGTGTGCTCCTGTAGGAACGTCATGTTTTTTCACAAAGTCCAGCGTGTTCGTATAAAACGCTAATGCTTTGTCTTGATCTTGAACGAATATACTGGTAATTATAATTTTCATCCTCATTTGGCCTCCTTTAATCGTTGCAATGGCAGATTCTCTTCTGCCGATTTGTGATAAATTAGTCTACCCATCCTTTCAATAAATTTTCAAGTGGTTCTTTGTTAAACATAAGTACTCGATATTTCCCCTTCCGTTCTGACATGACGAGTCCTGCATCTTCCAATAGATTAAGATGTTTCGTGATCGCCTGTCGCGAAATGGAAAGGTTATGTTTCATCACGAGGCGAGCCGTAAGTTCATACAACGTCAGCTCGTTGCGGTCGGAAAGCTCATCCAGGATAAGCCGCCGAGTCGAGTCGGCAAGTGCTTTGAATATAGTGTCTTTGTCCCAAGTCATAGATTGATTATATGCAACTCATTGGTTGCTCGTCAAGCATAGGCAACTAAATGGTTGCTTGATAGTAGGTACTTTTTGATTCCGCTGTGATAAGAAGAGTCCCCTTTTAAGATTTAGATAGTTATTAGGGATATAGAAAGACGCTGGGACAAAACTAAAAAACCACGGTATAAAGACGAACAATAGAAGTGTGGGTTCTTAATACCGCTAATGATTTCCGTGCAAGACTTCGCTTTCCGCGGGTAGCCCGTGAGCCTCCTCGGCAAGCCTGCGGGGTCTCACATAAGCTACTTTTCCCGCAGGAGTCTTCGTCTTGCACTCCAATCAACCGCTGGAATTAATTGGTTCTTCCGTTTCCCTGATAACCAGCCATTTTTCATTAATTAATCTCCAATTTTCAATGGTAAATAATCGTGCTAATACTTCCTCATCTTTTACAATCAATTGTTCATAGAACACTACTGCATTTTTGTTATCCCTTAGTCGAATAACTCTATTTTCAAACCTCTTATTAGCACCTGAAAAATGTCGAACCGATTGTTCCATACCATTTATAGCTTCTTGTTTGGTGAAAATAATTGGCTTTTCATTTCCCCTATTAAAAAAAGCAACATAATAATCATCTGACATTCTTTCTACTGAGGATGTGTCACCTGAACTCATCGCATGGTTCCAATCACGTATAAATTCATCATGCATTTTTGTAAATTCATTTAAGCAATTTTGTAATTCAAGCATTGTAAAACCTCACTTTTAATTTTCATTTATGAGTCTGTTCGCCAGTGTGCCCCAACCTACAAAATATTGATTATCCACCATCTTTCTTCCATATGTTCTTTATTTACTCCCTTTAGAAAAGCACTCATCACAAGTGACCCTAACTCTGGATATTCAACTTATCCATCAACTCAATAACCTCTTCATCCTCACCCGGACCAACCGAAATCTGTTCTGTATCTTCAATGATCCCCTTCGTATACTCCTCCATGGATTCCTTTATCTGCTCACTACTCGGCCAGTGGGAAGGTATATCATACACATTAATCGTGCCGTCTCCATTACCGCTATAGGTGACGACTCCATCAGCCATGGCTTTCCCGCTTAACACAATGACGTCTTCTGGATAACCGACACTGTTGTCATCATAAGGATTCACCTTTTTCCCTGCCGGAATATGACGAACGTTCAGTTCTCCTACGTCTTGATTTCCAACCACTTGTAACCAGACCCGGGCGTATTCGATTTCCTCTGAGGGGTATGTAGACAGGGGGTCTTCTTTGCTTTTGGATTGATCCTGGGAGGTTGCCTCTGCCAAGTCCACCGAATCAACGGGTTCATCTGTTTCAGCTTCTTCTGATGCGGACTGGCTGTCTTCACTTTTACTTTCCTGTTCGGGCTCCGCTTGTTCCGCACTTCCACTCTGCTTCGCTGCCCCACTGCAGGCCATCAATAAGAATGATATGGCTAAAATCATGATGAGTAGCAGTCGTTTTTTCATTTTATCTCCCTCACTTTATGAATTCTGTGTATTTAATACTCTTTGAATAAATGCTGCTTTCCCTTCCGAATACGCTTCCCGATCGTCAGAAAATTGATGGGCAAGATGCTTTTTCAGCTCGGCGTATTCTTCTCTTAATGAAGGATTTACGTTCAAACGATCCCGGAATGACCGCTGTTGTTCCCACCTTGGTTCACCTGTCAGCATGAGGTGCAGATGTGCGACACGTCTTTCGTTATCTACTTTTATGAAAAACCTTCTCCACGGCCGGGTGTCAAGCTCAACAGGTACAAAATGCCATTGATCCTCTCCTAGCCTACCAGCGATCTCGTCAAGATCATCAAAGGATGGAACCATCGCCATAACGTCAATAATTGGTTTGGCAGGAAGGTCGCGGATCGCGGTACTTCCAACATGCTCTACTTCCTTTACACCAAAGGGACTCAAAGAATGTAAGAGCTCCTTCACTTCAGCTCTTCCCATCTCGAACCAGTCCGGGTTTGGAGGTTCAATCTCGACTGCTTCCACAGCCCATTTTGGCCAATTACGATTTTCCATCCGTCAGAGTCACACCCTTCTCCAGTTCAATTTCATCCCTAATCGGAATCCCGTCATTCCCGAACATAGGGATTGAGGGCTTTACCTTTCTCGCCTTCTCCACCGCGAACCGGTGAATAGTTGAAATCATGAAGCCCCTCTTTTGGTAAAATTTCAAGGCCAGTAAATTGTCATTGGTCGTAATCAGCTTGATGCGTTTGCATCGATTCCCGGCTGCCACCTTTTCTACTTCTTTCATCAGGGCGGTGCCGATCCCCTTCTTTTCTTCCAAACTATCAAGGGAAATAATCTCGCATTCTTCGTCTTTGACCACATATGTAATCAAACCTGCGATTACGGCTTCTTCATTCAGGTAGGCAAAGCCGTCTAAAGCAGTACAGTCATAAATCCCACTGGAAATGACCATCTCCGGACTGCCCCAATGCCGATTGAAGAATTCAACCAGGCTCTCTTTCGACATCTCTTTAAGTGATACGACCCTCATTCAATCTCTCCCCCTTATCCGATTCGTGAGCTACTCTACTGGAAGATACCATAGATTTAATTGTAAAAAAAGGAAAATACAAGAAACCATGGTAAAATGGAATAAAATTCTCCATGTCTTATAAACTTCAAAATACATGTATACAAAGAGCACTGGACATTTTGAAAAAGGTACGCGTATTCCTTTTACTAATGGCAGCGGTCTTATTGGCCGGTTGTTACGGGAAAGAACTGAATCTGATAGACGGAGATAAACAGATAAGCCAACAAATCGATGACGCGATTTCCCAATATATCATCCAGAACTACTCTACCTCCTACTACCCCACAGAAAAGCAGTTCGAAGTCCATAAAGTCTATGGAACGAGCGAAACGGATGGGATCCTAAGTGTGTATATGTGGTCGTATTTCGGTGGATTTAATAAAGCAACCGGAATAGAGACCCAGTCCGGGCATTCCTTACCCGCCGTGATCCGGTTAAGCAAAAAAGAGGGGACGTATTCTGTGATTGAATACATAGAACCCAAGGACGGCAGCATGTATCAGTCCTCCTTGGAAAAAATGTTCCCGGCGAAATACGTTAAATCCGCTCAGCGAGATAGTGGAAATATTGGGGAATTGCAAAAAGAGATGCAGAAAAAAGCGAATAAATGGATCGAGAAACAGGACAAAGAATCCTAAGGGGGATGACAAGCATGGAACTGACCATTAGAAGAAGAACCGAGGAAGATATCCATGAGTTCATTACGTGGACGTATGATGGAATCTATTCGTTTTATGATAACAATAGTCAGGCGGAAAAAATCGAGGGATTGAAAGAGAGTGTTCATCTGGAAAGAGCCTTTTCAGTCGTTGACGAAAACGGAAACTTGATCGGAAATTGTGAGTTTTATGATGTAGAGGAAGACGGGAAAGACATCCTGGTCCTTGGGGTTCAAATGAAGCCTTCCATGACAGGAAAGGGATATGGTTCGACCTTTGTGAAGGCGATCATCGATCAAGGACGGGAACGGCTGAAGTTCACTCATTTGGAATTGGCCGTTGCAGATTTTAATGAACGGGCCATTCGGACGTATGAGAAAGAAGGATTCAGGAAGAGAGGTGAATTTGAAAATGAAATAAGGGGTCAGGTATATCAGTTTGTTATCATGGCTAAAGATTGGGAATAGTTTTTTCAAAAAAAGGGTCAGCCTGGAGGGACTGGCCCTTTTGCTTTGTTGTCCTACCTTCCAGGAATCCCCCTTCTCTTTTACTTCCCCCCACTCGCACCAACACCACCATCCAACACTTTCGCCTTTACCCAACTACCGCCAAACAATCCCGTATAAACAAGAACGGTTCCGAGCATAACGATGAAACCGATATAAACACTCATCATCGTTGGCATCAAGAAGGCACCGATAATGATCGTGGACCGTGCCACAAGGTCCGCTCCACTGAAGGACAGATTAGAAAATGCGGAGTAGGATCCCCGCTTATCGCTTGGGATCATATTAGCCTGCTCTGCGTTGCGGATCGGGGAGTAGATCAGTTCCCCCATTGTCGCAAGCAGATTGAAGGCAATCAGGACGTACCACGTGTTGGCGGATGTCACCGTCACATAGCCGATGCCGTACAGGATGAGTCCGATCAAGAGGGCGTTCTTCTTATTCAGGCGGTCTGTATAGCGGTTGATGATGAACGTGAGGCAGACGACGAGCATCATGTTCTCAATGTTCAAAATACTGAGCATCCTGACCCCAACGATTTCAAAATTCCCGATATTCACGGCCTTGAAGGTTTCCGCAAGACGGATCCCGATATAGCTGTTCAGGGAGAATTCCGCTGCAAAGATGAAGGTGGACCCTGCCACCACTTTCACGAATGCCGAATCCCTGAAGGCTATCCGGTAATTATTCACGAGATCAATGAACACATTCTCGTGCTTTTTCTGTAGCTGCTCCTTGAAGTTGTCCTGAAGCCAGATCCCATACGCAACGGGAATCGTCGTCGACGTGAAGGTCAGCATCATAAATAGCTCGGTCTGATGATTCAAATACAGCAGTCCACCAAGTGCCGCACCGATCGCCATGGACAGATTGACGAGCCAGTAATCCAAGGCGTAGACGGCTTTCCGGTTCTCCGGCGTCGTCGAATCGATGATGATCGCATGCATCGCCGGACGGCCCAGGCTGCTTGTGATGATGAACCCGATATACGCACCTGCGAACAGCAGGATCAGATTATCTTTCGGAAAAAGACTAACGGTCATGATGAAAAAGAACAAGGCGTTCAGCCAGGACGTAGTCAGCAGAACTTTCTTCCGGGGAAAGCGGTCTGATATGTATCCCCCGACCAGATTGATGAAAAAACCGATCACCACGGTGACGATCAGGAAGATCCCTGCCCAGATCTTATTCAGTTCCTGTGCAAAGAACAGGGCCATAAACGGCATGACGGCGGATGAGACGGCACGGTTAAAGAATGACGTGATCATCCGTACTTTTATATTTTGAGGTAATTCCTTCCACTTCATGTTGTTCCCCCTCCTCTATTTACTGTATAGTAAACTAGACGAAAGATTTTAAAAATAGACACTTTTCAAATTGATGTCCCCTTTTAGGAGGAGAAGCAACATGGAGAATAAATTACTCACCCTTTGGCGGTACTATCCATCAGGCAGCATCCGAGTGGAGGAAATCTCTGAAACCCTGCAATTGAGTCACAAGCAGACGACCCGCTATTTAAAAAAATGGAATGAAGAAGGCTGGATTGCTTTCACACCGGGACGCGGACGGGGAAATGTATCGACACTTCTATGGAAGAAAGATGTGGAGGAAGAGTTCGAAGAGGAAGTCGTAAAGCTTCTGGACGAGGAACCAATTGAGACTAGCAGCAAATATCTCATGTACAACTGGTCAACCGACAGCAAGATGAGGCTGATGAATAAATTCCACAGTAAGCTCGGATTTGTGAAAGAGTCCAAAGATAAGCTGATCGTGCCGAAGAGATATCCCTTTTTCTCCATCCATCCATTGGAGGCGGCCGACGTCCTCAGCGCACATCTTGTGGCAAACGTATTCAACCGCCTCGTCTCCATCACAGAAGAAGGGGACATTCTCCCGGAACTTGCGCACAGCTGGGACGCTTCATCTGCGAAACTGCGCCTATATGTAAAAAAGGACATCCGATTCCACGACGGTTCCATCCTGACGGCAAAGGATGTTGTCCATTGTCTCGAACAGCTGCGGACATGCCCTCATTATCAAGATCTATGGGAACCAGTTGAAAGGATCGAGGCGAAGGCCCCCCTCATCATCGACATCCATCACCCCGGGGGCTGCAGCTACATCCTCCCCATGCTCAGCATGATGTGCGCGAGCATTTATAAAGAAAACAAGGGACGGACCTTGGGGACAGGATGCTTTTCCCTCGAGGATAATACAGATGCGAAGACAACTCTCGCTGCCTTTAAAGAACACTTTCAGGAGAGGCCGCTCCTCGATGCAGTAGAATTTGTCCAGGTGCCGAAAGATTTCAAAGGAATCTATCATTCTCACATAGAGGAAAACCAGTCTTCCTCCGTTGAAGTCGAGAGTGACTCGGGGTTCGGGATCGTTGTCATGAATGCTGTCCCGGGAAGAGATTCCCAGATTCAAAGAAAAGACGTCCGGGATTATCTGCACTGGGTGATTGCGAAGAACCGCCACACCCTTCGTGACCTCGATCCCCGCCTGACACCGAACGGCAAGAGCATCCTGATCGGACAGGATCAAGCCATGACTATCCCCGAGGCAGAACGTCCCTTGTTTAAAGAGCCGATCGTGATCCGTTGTGCCAATCATACAGCGAAAACCACCGAGTGGCTTGTGGAGGTTTTCGAAAAAGAAGGCATTCCAGTCGACGTTAAGTGGTTTTCCTTTGCCGACACCCTGACGAGGCAGCCCGATACCTTCCACGTGGACCTATTCGTTCACGGGGAAATCTTTGAATCCAACCAGAACTTCTCGTTTTATCACTTTTTGAAAAACGGCTATTCGCCTCTTTATCCCCTTTTTGAAAAAGACAGTACGTGGAAAGCCCGTCTGGAGGAATATCGTCAAACGTCATTCGAAGACTGGACCGCCTTGAATATGAAACTGGAGAATAGGCTCATGAGAGAATCCATCATGATTCCACTCTATTACGAGAAACGATACATTCCTTTTTCGACTGACATTATGAATATTGAGATCAAGCATTTTGGGTATGTGGACTTTTCAAAGTTGTGGGTGCGGCCGGAGATGTGAGAGCCGGGGGGACAGGTTCCGTGGCTCTTGGCTGTTGACGTCGCGTATACCATGATACGAAACCGTTAGAGTAAAAAAAGGAATGCTGAGAATGAATTAACGGCGAGCCATTTTCATCTCGTGACTAACTGGGGACGGTACTTATCCTACTTTTCTGGTGAACCGAGGCGTGTAGCAAAAAACGGTGCCATACCTTTTGGGGTCAGGCACCATCCATTAAAAAACTTATGGTAGCTTGAGAACCTATTAAATATTGCATATGTCATGCCGAGATGTTTCAATCTTCATTTATTTCCTCATAACAATGCTAAACATAATACTCGTAAGGATATAATAGATTCCTATGATTGATAACGCATCTGTCATCACGGTCCATAGACCATTTCCTTGTATCACAAACCCCCATAATAAGAAGCTCGTGATAAATATAAGTGGGAATATTAGAAAGTATCCCAGGAAGTATAGTTTCTCTTTTTGTTGCTCCATCATCATCATCCTTATCTGGGTAATGGATTTCTTACACTATAGTATAAACGTGTCTGTTTAATATAGAATGATCCGATTCAACCGTTTTGCTGGCCCAAGGTCCGACGCCTTCCAGACATTTAGCAGAATAATACGTCAAGAACGCGACCATTCCAATGGCATTTCCACCGACGCCAATCTTGATTAATAGTTTCGCAGCTTCTTTATAAGCCTTCTTCTCTAAATAAGCCCATAACCCGCCAGTCATCGCAACTTCAATAATAGCCACCCCAAAATGATCCTTTAACGCACCAATCATACAGCCCTTCCACGTCTTCTTGGCGGCGAGTGGCTGGATCGATTGCGCCGCCATCATAGGCTTAAGACCTTCAATACTTGCAGAGTTGATCTCTTGTTCCAGCATATCAAGCTCCTTCACCTTTCCAAACTCCTCTTCCAATTTAGCAAAATCAAACCCTATAACCTTATCTTCAGAATCATAGATAGCCGCTTCCTCCATCAAAAATTCAAGATCAGCCGCCAATTCCTCCACTACTTCTTCGTTCGTCATGGGTGCCGCACTAACAGATGGGCCAACCGTCCCTACTACTAACATCAGAGCTATTACTAATAGTAATGTGTTTCTACCTACTTGTTTCATGATTCCCTTCTCCTCTCTAAGTATGATACCTCGGCACTTGTCTTAATCAGTGATAAGCTCAGAATTAAAAGGTTCATAGATAGAGGATACATTATTTACCTTATAGGAAGCTTAAGGGAAGGTTAAAGAAACCTTAAATTAATTTTTTTGCTCTTCAAGGAGCCATGGGGACAGGTACCTCGTTCGTTTCCCATCATCATGATCCACACTCCATTTCTTCGATTTTTCTTTTGTAAGGTTTCTTAGCGTTAACACCAGTAGAAAACGGTGCGTGACCTTGTTGGGGTCAAGCACCGTTTCTTATTCCACAACTCTTTCAACCATACGTTCAATCCATCGCTGTAGAAGGGCATAATACCGATTCAAATTGCTATGAATTTTAATTGCTACTTCTTCATTATAAGCATGGACGGTCAGGTTCCGATCATTCACCATTTCTAATGGCAAAACAGCCTCATCATCCTCCAACAATCGGACTTCCCTGCAACCTCGTATGACACCCTTTGGAGAGCCGATATCCACGCCCTCAATGTCATACAAATATTGCTTTGCCGCGTTCCAGCTGGCCTCAAACGAAAATTCAAACCGTTGAATGGCCGCATCTCTTTCCACATCATTCGGCTTTTCAATCATCGCTAACTTTTCAAAAGAAACCAGTGCCTTCTTTGCAGACTCTAGTCGTTTCTGTAATTTTTCCATAAGATCCCCTCCTCTTTCACTTGTTGCACTAACGCTCTTTCAGCATGGTGCATATCCACAACGTCCACTTTATAAGGAATGGTAGACTCCTCGATTTGCTCAATCAATTGATTCCATGTAAAAGGAGAAAGCGGGGAGTAAGATTCTATTGCGATGTCGATGTCCGAACTCTGCTTTTCTTCCTGACGGGCCCAAGAACCAAATAAATATACACGCACATTTTCCTTGGCGAGTTCTTCATTCAAAATGAGCTTCAATTCTTCTAATATTCGCTCCCTTAATTCTGCAGGACCTCCCATACGATCCCTTCCTTTTTTTTTATTTTATTATAGCATTTGTACTTATGAATCAAACGGACAGGTACCGTGGTTCGCCTCCTCATTTCCTTCGCCATCTTCTAGAGCCAAGGGACCTGTCCCCACTGTCCGATTTTATGATATGATAATTAAATTGTTTGCCCATACTAATACTGATGTATATCCATCCTAGAAAAGAGGTACTTATGCAAGAGACTGTATTAACCAAACAGCATTGGTTTCTTATCTTTACACTTAGTTTACTAACTTTTGTTCTCGGGACAAGCGAATTTGTCATCGTCGGGATCTTAACGGAGATTTCTTCGAGCCTTCATATAACGAACGCAAAGGCAGGTACCCTTGTGTCGGCGTTTGCGATTACCTTTGCCATCGCCACCCCGATCGTGATGTCCGCAACAAGCCATTTTCCAAAACGGAAATGGATGTTGTTTTTGATAGGGTCGTTTATCATTCTGAATGCCTTGTGTGTGATTTCGACCAGTTACATCATGCTCCTTGTCCTTCGAATGCTGACAGCCATTGTCACAGGCGTATCGATTTCCCTTGCCATGACGATTGCGAGCGAAGCGATTCCAGTGACTAAACGGGGAGTGGCCATTTCATTCGTTTTCGGCGGGTTCACTCTGGCAAACGTGATCGGAGTGCCCATCGGTACCGTCATCGCTGAATGGTACGACTGGCATGCCACGTTCCTGTTGACGACGATTCTTGGCGGGGTTGCCTTTTTGGCATCTTTCATGAATTTGCCGAGTAAGCTCAGTCAATACCGCAGTTCCATGCGTGATCAGTTTTCTTTATTGACCCACCCGCGGATCTTGATGGCTTTCTTCATCCCGGCTCTTGGATTCGGTGCAACCTACGCGGTATTTACGTATCTTGTCCCGATTCTCGACATGATGGGAGCACCGGGCAGCTCCATCAGCTTGATCCTGTTCGCCTACGGATTCATCTCGATCTTCAGTAACATACTGGCCGGAAAGATTGCCAGTCACAATGCCATCGGACGCCTCCGATTCGTTTTCCTGATTCAAGCCTTTGTCCTGTTCGCCTTGTACTTTACGACCGGCGATTTTATCATCGGACTGATCAACATCGGCCTGATGTCCTTGATGGCAATCCTGCTAACCACCTCAACCCAGCTTTACTTGATTGACCTTGCCGGTGTGTATCAACCGAAAGCGACAGGACTTGCCGCTTCCTTGATGCCCGTTGCAAGCAATGTCGGTATCGCCATGGGGTCGGCACTCGGGGGCCTTGTCTACCATCAAGGGCCATTGATGAATGTGTCACTTGTCGGTGGAGTGGTTGCCCTTTGTGCTAGTTTGTTGACATTCTTGAGTCATCGATTGGACAGGAAGCACGAGACATTAGCGTAAAGGACGTTATCCAACAGAAGGATCTAGAACGAAGTGTTCAACAACGTTAACCTACATTAACAGGAAAGGAAAAAAGGTTCTGATCACCCGATCAGAACCTTTTTCTATTATAAGCCACGGGGTTTTCCCTGAAGAAAAAGTGCCTGATCACCTTGCTGGGGATCAGGGACCGATTAATCATAGTCTCATCAATAAAAATACCACTCTCAATATTCCAAGAGAATGGCATTAAATTTTTACGATATGTTGTTGAATGATAAAAACAATCTCTTCAAAATTGTATTTGTGATTCACTACGTCCACTGTAAAATCTTGTTCTTCTTCAATTCCCATTGTCCATTTATAATGATTAATCTTCAAGAAAATAATGAGTGAAGCAAGCGCCGTTCGTTTGTTGGCATTATGAAACGCGTGGTTTTTTGCAATGGATTCAAATAGAGCCGCCGCCTTTTCAGATATTTCCGGATAAGCATCACGGCCAAATGCAGATTGTTTTGGCCGGTTAATGGCTGAATCCAGAAGGTGCGCATCTTTAACCCCTACTGGTTCCTTTGGTGAGTACAGACGAATTTGTACTGTGTTTATGGCAATCACTTGGTTTGTGGTCAGATAAATAAATTCATCCATTATTTGTCCACTAACCCTTTAAAGGCTTTGTCATGTTCCTTAATCACATCATTTAGAATATCCATGAACTCAGCATCTACTCCTTCAGGAAGTGTTAGCTGTTCTTTTTTCCGTAAAACAATTTTCCCTTCTTTGACTTCAACCTGAACGTCATCCCCTTGAGCTAATCCAACTTGCTTAAGAAGCTCAGTAGGAATCGTGATACCATAGCTATTTCCTATCTTTGTAACTCTCCGCTCATATTGTTCCACTTTTCTCACCTCTCGTCATAACGTTATAACCATTATAACATACTAACCGCAGAAAGCTACGGGGACATATCTAGAGCTTCCAATATCGATGTATGGCAGGAGAAAAGGGGGCAGTCCCTCGGCACGCTATAGCGTGTTAAGGGACTGCCCCCAATCATCCACTAAAATATATGTCATGAATCCATAAAAACGTCCATGATCTTATCACAAATATCATGATGAATAGTCCCGTCAAAATTCAATAAGACCACCACTCCCAGGTTGAGCTCAGGTACGATGGTCATCAGGGATCTTACACCTAACTGGCCTCCACCATGTTCGACGATTTTATATCCCCTATACGTATCTGTAAACCATGCAAGTCCATAGCTCCTGACATCACATCCAGGCGCCCTCCATTCTTCGCTTACAAGATGGATGGACTTTTGCATTTCTTCTATTAATTCTGATTGTAAAACAGTCGATTCTTTATTCAAATGGAATGTTAAATAGTTGCCTAAATCATTGGCGGTTGAATACAAATACCCGATTGGCGCCGAGATTGGGTTGATGGGAAAAGGCGTTTCTATTTTATCCTCGCCTACATAATATCTGGCACTGTTCTGATCTTCCTCAACCTCATGTGAGTCACTTGTAGTCCGCTTCATATCAAGGGGTGTGAGGATGTCATCGTGAAGGGATGCTTCCCATTTGCTGCCTGTCACCTTTTCAAACAGATCGGCAAGAATCACATACGAATCTGTGCAATAATTCCATCCCTCTCCTGGTGTATATTCCATCTCTACTTTTTCGAACCATTTCGTGATATCTTCGCGATTCTTTATACTAGCAATCTCTTCTTCTGTCAGCTGATAATGATCCAATGCTTCCTGAAATTCTGTCGGTGTATCAGAAAAGATTTCCCTTACATTCGGAGCAATCATATTGGCGATCCCCACTTCTGAAGGAAAACCTGCCGTATGGGATAACACATGCCGTATCGTGATGGCGTCACTCTGTTCTTTATTCTTCGTTCTGAAGTATGGCAAATAGGTAACAACCGCATCGTCCAATGCAATCAAATTCTTCTCTACAAGCTGCATAATGGAAAGGGCCATAAAGTTCTTGGATATACTTTGAATGCTCATCCTAGTATCACCGTCAATCGGGCGTTCTGTGGTTTCGATCCGGGCGTTCCCGAAACCTTTAGAATAGATTGTCTCTGAGTCTTTCACAATGGCAACGCTTACTCCGACTCCCTGGTGATTATGAAGCAAGTCATTTATGTAGTCTGTTATTTGGTTGTATTGTTCATTAATTTGTTTCATACTGACCTCCATATGTTCGGTTCCGGGTTCTAAATCGTACGATCGCTTCGTACACTTTTTGAGTACTCTCTCTAATTCTGTTAACCTGCCAATCATTTATATGCATTCTCTTTATGTTACCAAAAAAAAACGGTGCCTGACCCCCAATTCGGGGCTTGGGATCAGGCACTAATATATGATTATTAAAATATAGTTAAGGTTGACTCCAAAAGAATGCTGAAACTAGTGGAACAACTACGGAAATGAGAAGAATGAAAGAATTACCTATGATTCCGAATGTTTTAAAACCGCCTTTGGCCTTAAGACCCAATATCAGTCCGATCATCGGAAGCACTATTACGATCATGATCATTACTTTTCCAGAGAATAAGTCCCCTGTTATAAACATCGATATAAAATAAACCGAAAATGCTGCTAAAAAGAAAAGAACTGACAGTAACCCGTACTTTTTCATTATATATCCCCCATTCCCCTTTTATTTTTCCATTATATTACTTTTGAGTTATTTATTCAAAATTATTTCATGCGGACGGGGGCTCCTTTAAAGAATAGGGCCAACTAAAAACCGAATCGTGATGATCAACTGATCCTGAAGGAATAGGAAGAAGGATTCAACTTTTGGAAAGTGTGATGATTTACAAAATATTAACTTGTTAGAAGGTTATTCCATCCTCTATCATTTCAAGTAGAGGCGAACTAACGCTATAGTCAATCTTCTATGAAAATCACTTCAACATGAAACCGATCCACTCCCTTTTCTCAATGTACTACATTTGCTGCGGGCTTATTATTAATTTCCCATTCTCTCAGAATGAGATGTTGATATAAAAAAATACATACAGGAGGCATTCCCATGCTAAAGAAATGGATGTTGTTTGTTGTTGCACTACTTCTCTCGTTCGCTTTATTCCTGCCGTCAGCACTAGCATTCCCGCCTGGCACACCGTCCAAGTCCACGGCCCAATCACAACTGAACTCACTGACTGTGAAATCCGAAAGCTCCATGACCGGCTACTCCCGGGACAAGTTTCCTCACTGGATCGGGCAAGGCAGTGGCTGCGACACCCGCCAGCTGGTGCTCCAGCGTGACGCCGACTACTACAGCGGCAGTTGCCCTGTCACGTCTGGCAAATGGTACAGCTACTACGATGGCGTTACGTTCTACGATCCGTCCGACCTTGATATCGACCACGTCGTCCCCCTTGCTGAAGCGTGGCGCTCCGGTGCCAGCAGCTGGACGACAGAAAAGCGTGAAGACTTCGCCAACGACCTGAGCGGCCCGCAACTGATCGCGGTCAGCGCCAGCTCCAACCGCTCCAAAGGTGACCAGGATCCATCGACATGGCAGCCACCGCGTTCCGGCGCAGACTGTGGGTACTCTAAGTGGTGGATCAGTACCAAGTACAAATGGGGGTTAAGCCTGCAATCTTCAGAAAAGACCGCGCTTCAGGGCATGCTGAACAGCTGCGTTTACTGATTTGAATACCAGCAATGCCCGTACGATCGGCTCGTACGGGCATTGTTCATACCACACACAAGAATGGAGGAATACATATGGATAAGAAATCAACGATCTTTACCGCAACCCATGGTGTCATGACCTCTGAGGTCGGCGTCATCAGCGGCGAGCTTGAACTTGTCACTACCTGCGATGATGATGGTGTGCTGACTCTTGCTATTACATATGTGGGAGCTGAGGAGTGGTATTCGCTTCCAGGTGAGGAGTATCGTCTGCATGATGTGCGTGATCATGAGGTTGTGCATGGGATGCTTGCCGCTGTACTGGAACGTTCTTAACGATAAATAGATCAACGTGCCTGGGGCAGACCCAGACACGCTTATTGAAAGAAAAGATAAAAATGCCAGACAAACTGATCAGTTTGTCTGGCAACTTCATTGGCTTAACAATCGTTTATCAGTCTCATCAATAGCCTGACGAAAAGGGCCTCCATTACTTTTGCAAAATCATATCGATATGAGGGATGCCATCATCCAAATAGGTTTCCGTTATCGCCCTGAATCCAAATGACCCATAGAACTCCCTTAAATATTCCTGAGCCTGAATCTTCACCGTTCTTTCCCCTAATTCATCATGAATGAAATCCAATCCTCTTCTTACTAATTCGCTTGCCAGTCCTTTACCTCGATATCCATCCTTCACAAGGACTCTGCCAATGGACGGTTCTTTATACGAAACACCTGCCGGTAAAAGTCTTGCATAGGCAACCATCTCCCCGTTCTCTTCTTTATAAAGATGATACGCATGCAGATCCTTCCCATCCACTTCCAGGTAGGGACATTCCTGTTCCACTACAAAGACCTGGGTCCTCACTTGTAAAATCCCGTACAACTCGTGAGTCGATAGTTCATTAAAGCTCTTTAATTTCCAGTTCATGATATTGGACACCTCTTATGTACTGTTTTTTTGTGTGGGTTATGGAAGCGCAGGGACAATCCTGCCCGATCATTGACGATGGCCGGCAGCCGACATTAGCCAATATCTTCAGTTGAAATGAACGAATTCCAAAAAGAATGACTCTAATCATATTAAAATATGAACAGCCCCAACAATATTCATATATAATCCTATGAGAGATAGAATCGATCCCAACATAAATGTCCACGGATTGTCTTCTTTTTCTTTATCAAAAGTCCCAAATGTAAGTATTGCAATAATCAAAGTTGCGATAGGTAGAATGACATATTGTGGTCCAAATGTGAATGAAACCCCACCAAAGATTAACACCAAAAGCCCATATGGATTTGTTTTCTTGATATTATCAATATATTCTTTCTCAGAGGCTGAAAAATCTTCATCGTCATAATAATAAAACACTTGCTTGAATCTATTTAAGAGTGTAACTATCCTTTTATATACGCCCATGTGTGCCGGTTTCATCTCCCTCCTTTGTTCAATAATCCTGCGGGTTTAGGTAATAAAGATGAAGAATCAGCTTGCAAATCTTAATCTAAAGCCCCTATAGCTCACACTACCCCCTTATACTTAACAAAAAATGGTGTTAGCAATGAACCACCCAAGAGAATGGATATCCCTATTACAAAAGTTAAAATGAAATTATCGAAAGGGGTTAGGAAATTCAAAAAAATCAGCGAAGGGACAATAGTGCAAAGAACAAAAGATAACCTCCCCAAAATGGTTATTCTATGTTCCGTTCCACAGTTATTACACTCAATTGGTTTGTATGTCCATACAAACGATTTATAGATTTTTCTCCAGCTAAATGGAGTATTACAATGATCGCATTTCTGCAAAATAGAACACCTCGACGATATTAGAGTTTCTTCCTGAACAATGTACTTCGTGTATTAAATCTAAATAGAATCGCATTTCATAATGATCCGTTCCCATTAGGATGATAAAAACTAAGCAATCCAAAATTGAAAAGCAATTAAGACGGCTGTTAACACCAAGAACATTTCAGCTAACGTCAAAATAGCTTGTTTAGGATATTCGCTGGATTTCCATTCAAAGAATGCATTTACAGCATAGTCCAATGCAGATAAGGTGGTAAACCCTAGTATGTATAAGTAGGTTAAGTCTTCATCTTTTATCATCATGATCCCTAAAACCATTAAAGTGATTGCAGTTAGAATCCTCACCCATTTGTCAACTTTACGATGGGACTCATTGATATGATTATTGGAAAAGAATTTCCTTTTCACTTTCTCTATTTTAAAAATCTTTCTTAAAAGAAACTTAACTATTGAGATAAGCACAAAAACAATTATCGCCATCAAACTAAATTTCACCCAGAACATAACACCACTCCTAGTAAAAAACTGCTTTTTCCTTGAATAAGACTTTAGTAATTAGACGAAAGCACAATTGTTTAAGTTTCGAATTGTTCCATTCTTATGCAAATTCTATGAGCCACGAAGACAGGTACCGTGGCTCTTTGACAAAAATGTGGCCAAGGTCCCAGCTCAAAGTACGGCTCCGGTTCTGGGATTGCTGCCCGAATTGAAGTTCATCGGTCCCCTTATTTCTGCTTATCGAGGGGAAAGGACGTTAGATTGTGCTTTTTTAGTTGGAGACGGCTCTTTGGTGGGTATGAGGTGCCAGATGTAGAGTGTGAATCCCCGAAAGAAATCCCTTCGGCTATGGAATTGATCCCGATTGGCCCACATTCAATCCTGATTTTCAATTATTAATCCTGTTCAGAATTTATCGATCCTCTCTTTGGTTTATTTAATCCTCTTTTTAAATAATTGATCCTCCGTGTCAAATTTTCTTTATTAAAAACCACGTAGACAAAATGGAGCCATGGTACCTGTCCCCATGGCTCCCCGACTCATTTATAAGCTTTCTTAAACCCATCATAGCTATTAATCACCGCAGTGACCAATAATCCAACCGATACGGTCAGGTACAGCCACTGGAAATTGAAAGAAGCATCGAACAGTTCCTGTATCCTATCGATGAAATCGGCATTCAGCACCTCCATGTTCCTGAAAACAAACATAAAGGCCAGAACAGGTATGAACTGATATACTGCATTCACGATCGCAAGCTTCCTGGTCCAGACCCCCGCTTTCCATTTTCTAAGCAGAAGGAGAAGTTCCAAGCCGATCAGGACCACCACCAACGGCCAATACCCGATGAGCACATCCCCATCAAAGAATGGAGTGAACATTCTTTCGTTGTCACTCTTTTCATACAATCCGACGATACTCGACGCTTTAAAGTAACAGGTTGACCAGATGACCGTCCAAATCAGACCTCCGAAAATCTCCAGCTTGGAAATTCGTTTTTCTTTTGGGACATACGGGATGTCTTTCAAGTCATCAGGCGTCCACTCTGTTCCTTTCATGGTGATTGGAAGCTGACTGTCCGTTGAAACGGTCCGCTCGATGATGGCGAATGTGAGCGTCAGCCAAAAGAAGACCTGCATTCCTGTTCCGATGGCCTCGACCACGCCATTTCCTGCGATGGACAGGAATATCTCAATCGGACTTGATTCTCCTGAGTAGCTCAATACAGATGATACGGCTAACACGATGAACGTAATGGCAGCAGAAATCGGGAGAATGATCTTCAAGAGCGTCATATACAGATCATAATATCTTGGTCCGATCAGGTGCATCGGCCTGTCTTGATAATTCGAGGCCAGCACGGCAGGATTCCCGAGTGAAGTCAGTACCTCTCTCACATCATCCTCTGTATACTCCTCCGGCAGCATGTCTTCAATCGTGGATTTCAATTCAAGGGCAATATCCTCCCGGTTCTTCTCCGGCAGCCTTCTCATCACTTCTTGAATATAGAGTTCAACAAGCTTCATCCTTCCTCATCCCCTTTTAATAAAATGGCCAATTCCCCAGACATCTTTTCCCATTCAGTCTGTAACTGTTCCAAGATTTCAGTGCCGTATTCACTCAGCACATAATATCTCCTCGGCCTGCTTTCCGACCGGTCCCAGCTGCTTGTGACCAATTCTTGCTTCTCCAAACGGCGCAGCAGCGGATAGAGTGTACTCTGCTCCATCGAAATTCCGCTTTTCTCCAGTAATTGGACAAGTGAATATCCATACTGCGGTGTCCGCAATTGACTTAATACCGCCAGGGTCAATGTCCCCCTCCGCAGCTCCGTCGTCAGAGATGTCAGCAGTGACTTATCCATATGTTCACCTCTTTGATTGATATATACTGTGTGTCGTACACTATATCGTTTATACTATGTATCATACACTATAGAGGTGAGTAATAGAACAATTTTTTTAAAAAAGGAAAAGAAGGATCAAAGAACGTTGGAGTGTTCTTTGATCCTTCTTATTCCGAACGAAAAATATGTCTGACCCCCGGTATCAAAGCTTTATGGTGCTGATGGTCAGGCCAGCCAGAGCGTATAGGAAATCAAAATAAAAAGCCCCTAGAAACCTAGGGACTTGTTAATAAATAAGAAACGGTTGCATTTCTTCTTCAGTTAAATCTTTTGGTCTAACGCCATGCTCTTTGCAGTATTTGTCCAATGCTCTTATTTTCACTTTTGGGGATTCGGCGGGTGCTGGGGATGCAAATACCCCATCAGGAAAAGCATTTTCAAATTTTGCGATATCTTTATTCATAATATCACTCCTGGTTATAGCATGACCAATAGCTTAGCTCAAATCACTTTTGTTTGATTGTCATTCTATTATACCATAAATATTGGAAAGAATCAGGGGAACCGCGGTTACAGGTACCGTGGCTCTCATTCAAAACATTGCCAAGGAACCTGTCCCCATGGCCACTACAAATACTTCTTCAAACCTTCCTTCACCTCATCACTCGCAAAAGCAGCCTCCACACTATTCATATCAATCTCCCTATAATCCTCATCACTCATCGCAAATTCATTCCATACCAACTCACATTCCTTCGTCATCGTTGTATCGGATACGGTTCTGTTATCTGTATTGATGGTGATTTTGATCCCGTCCTTGTGAAAATCGTATAGGGGGTGATCCCGGAATTGGTTTACGGCTTTGGTTTGAACATTACTCGTTGGGCAGATTTCAAGCACGATCTGTTTTTCTTTTACAACCTGATACGCTTCCGGACAGTCTGTAATATATACACCGTGTCCGATTCTTTCTGCTCCTAACCATTCAACAGCCTCGAGCACATTTTTCCCAACCCCAGTTTCACCGGCGTGGATCGTGACTCTGTAGCCATATTCTCTCGCCAGTGCGATGGGTTCAATGAATTTCCCGCAGAACCCTTCTTCTTCGGAAGCACATAAATCGATCGCGACGACTCCTTTTCCAAGGAAGTTCTTCCCCTGTTCGACGACCTCAAAGGCACGTTCCGCCGACATCGTTCTCATACAAGACAAAATGATATTTCCTTTAATATCAAATTTTTCTTCTGCTTCTTTCATTCCCTCAATTACACTTCCAATGATTTCTTTTACAGATAACCCCTTCTGTGTATGAAGCAATGGAGCGAACCGGACCTCCATATATTTCACGTTTTCCTTGGCTGCATCTTCATAAAGCTCAAAAGTGATTCTTTTTAAATTCTCTTTTGACTGCATAACGGCATTAGGGATCGAGAATTTCTCTAAGTATTCATCCAGTGATTCGCAGTCTAATGGGGCAATGAGCTCTTCTTTCATCTCTTCTATATCAAAGGAAGGGATATGGATGCCCTCTCTCTTTGCAATATCAATAATAGTCTCGGGTCGAACACTTCCATCCAAATGGCAGTGCAGTTCAATTTTAGGCATTGTAGAATCATTCATTGTTGTACCTCCTCAATTTTTCAACAAAAAAAAATCCTGATTACGAAGAAAATACAAATAAATGTATCTTCTTCGTAATCAGGATTTATTGGTTCCTGGTAGAGACCTCCAAACCATATTATTGGAGTTATACGAATGTGAGAAACGTATTAGGTTTTTTATTACGATAATAAAATTTTCAATCATTGTCAAGGGGAAGCGCGGGGACGGTTCTCGTGCTTCCTCTTAGATCAAAACGAAGCAGCAGAACCGTCGCCATTCTACTACTTCTTTATAAACCCATTCTTAAAAATATCATACCATCTATCTAATTCTTCTCCCTCTAAAACACCCAATTTACGCAAGATATCTCCTGAAAACTCCACTGCTCCACTTCCATTCGCGGTGATCAGACAGCCATCACTAACGGATTGTTCGGCTATATAATTCTCTTCGTCCCGATAATGAGGTGCCCCCTCTTTTAAATAAGGCAGTGTATTACCTGTATGTTTAAGATGGTCAAGATACCCGTGAATTCCCAGGAAAGTCGTCGCATCACAAATCGCGGCTACCGGAATGTCATGCTCAAAGCAATAATCCACAAGCTGCTTCGCCTGCTGATTCTTTTCCTCTCTCCACCCGGTACCACCAGGAATGATGAGCATCTCAAATTCCAGAGGAGCGTCTACTAAACTAAAGTCCGGAAGAACCGTCAATCCACCCATTGACACCTTAGGATCCTTGTCGATCGCAATGGTCTGAACTTGATAACCCGTTTTTGATTTATTGATCTCAGCCGTCACGTAACTTGCTTCCCAATCGGCAAAACCATCCGTAACAAATACCAACACTTTTTTCATGTGTACGTCCTCCTTATTTGTTCATTACTTATGTACCTAAGAAAGGAGCTGACCTTCGTTCTCAATCAACAAACCCCCATCCTAAGGATCTAATTGAACTTGCAACAGACTGTATAACCTCCTATATTTTAACACGTAGTTTCGCTTTTCCGTTAAAATAGTTTAAATAATCTAAAAAAACATGACCCCCGTGCCGGCTGAGGGTCATGTCCCATTATCTATAAATGCCAAACACAACCACAAACCGGCATCCCTCATCATATCCCCTATCCAATTCAATCGCTCCACCATGTTGTTCAATTATTTTCTTCGCAATCGCAAGTCCCAGGCCCGTTCCCCCGGTCTCACCATTCCTGGATTCGTCCATCCGCACAAACGGTTCGAATATTTTGTCATGGTAGTCGGCAGGTATCCCGGTTCCCCGATCCTCAATGATCATCACGGCCTGATTCTGTCTCTGCTTGAGTGAAATCGACAGATATCCATCACTGTATGCCATACCGTTTTGGAGAATGTTCGTAATCGCCCGCTCAAGCTTTGAAGGATCGAACTTCACCATCAGGGGATCCTCGGTAATATCCAGGTGATACTCCATTCCTTTTTCCTCGAACTCTTCTACAAAGGAAGACAGCATGGTACGGAGCCATTCGGCCATATCCTTTACCTTAAGCGAAACCGAATCGCAGTCTATATCCATATGGGACAGGTCGAACAGGTCATGGATGAGCCGGTTTGCTCTCTTACTGTTGGACACGATGATGTCGGTATATTTCTTCTGATCCGCACGACTCAGATTCGTCAAGCTGGTCAACGTTTCAGCGTAACCCTGTATATTGGTCAATGGGGTTTTCAAATCGTGGGAAATATCCAGGATCAGCTGTTTTCTCAAGTTCTCGGACCTTTCCTTCAATGCGATTTCTGTTCCAATCGTTTCTGCCATTTGGTTAATGTTATGTTTCAACTGGTTCAATTCCTGATTCGCCTCGAACTCGATTTTCTCTCCATAGTTTCCTGCTGAAATCGAATCGATCCCCTTCAGAAGCTTTTGGATCGGCTGAATGAGCTGGACTGATGTTCTCTTCACGTACCAGTACAGAATAACGATCAAGCACACCATGAAAAAGATGATGGTGAAGAAGAACACATCATCCAATTGGAAATAGTCCTCTGCGGGAAAATAGAGTAATAGATACTCTTCACTATTCTCAGGTATATATAAATCCGTATCATACGTATCGGTATTCTTCAGGAATTCATTCAATCCATAGTGATACCCGATCTTGTGAGGACTATTGAATTGATCGGTCACCTTATAATCGGGACTGACGATTTCAAGATAGGCATGATCCGGCAGCTCATTCTTCTTGAATGCCGCTTTCATCCCCAATTTCTTCGCGTCTTCATACGTCCCTTTCAGGAAGTCCTGATCCAAGTCCTCATACACGGTCTCGACATACACAAAGTTTGCCACCAGGGTGAACGTCCCTACTCCGAGTAGAATGATGAACAATAAAGAATAATTGATAAAAAACTGCTTGGTGATGGAAATGGGCTTTTTGAGGAGGATCGGATTAGTCTTCATGATTCTCCATCCGGTACCCGAGCCCTTTCACCGTCGTGATGTATGTCGGGGATTTGGGATCGGATTCAATTTGTTCTCTGATCCGACTGATATGGACCATGATCGTATTGCTGTCCCCGATGTAATCGGTATTCCATACAAGCTCATACAACTGGGCCTTCGTATACAACCGGTTCACATTCTTCATGAAAATCGAGAGCAGCTTCGTCTCCTTCGGGGTCAGTAAGAGCCGCTCCCCATCCTTCGTCACCGTCTGATTGATGGGGTCATATTCGAGGGATCCGTTGCAAATGATCCCGTCTTCCTCCACTACACTATAATCCGTATACCTCCGAATCTGGGCATTCACTCTCGATACGAGCTCTACCATACTGAAGGGCTTCACGACATAGTCATCTGCCCCCAGCCCAAATCCCAGGACTTTATCTGCATCATCCGCCCTTGCTGTCAGCAGCATGATCGGGACTTTACAGCTTTTCCGAACCTCCTTGATCACCTGAAACCCGTCCACTTTCGGCATCATCAAGTCCAGGATGAGAAGACTCGGTCGCTTCTCCCTGCACTTACGGATCACTTCAGCTCCATCAAAAGCCTGCTCCACTCGATACCCCTCATTCCGCAAATGAAGGGTGATCAATTCATTTATTTCCACATCATCTTCCGCTATATAGATCAACTCTGCCATACCCTTACTCCCAGTCTTGTAAAATCAAATTTTCATCCTATTTTACCATGAAATTGTCAGTGGTTTTTGAGATTTATGGTTAATTTAAGGTTGCTTTAAGGTTGGGGTTAAGGAAGTCGTGTACAATGAATTAGTTAATGGGAAAACCATGGGGACAGGTACCCCGGCTCATTTTATAATAGTGCCATTGTACCTGTCCCCATGGCTCCTCTATTAAAAAAGTAGTAATTGGTGGGTAATGAACATGACAAACAAACTAAATGAATTCATCATAAAAGGAAATTTTGAAGAGGCAAAAGAAATGACGAATGAACTTTCCTATTCAGAACTTGATGGAGAACTGATGGGAATGGCCTTCGAGGATTCAAGTATAACGAGTTACGCCTTCATTATGAGTTTACTAGTCGAAGAGGAAAACGTTGAGTTACATGAGATGGCGTTCAGATTGATGGCGATTCCACTAAGTTACCTGAACGGTGCTTATTACGCTGCCCTTTATCATGCAAGACGATGTGTGGAATTAACAGACCGACAAGATATCAGGTACTTATCCAACCTGTTATTCTTGCATCAAATCCCCGAGAAAGTAGTCAGTGAAGAGGAAGCCTATGATACGGCGAAAAGGATGCTGGCATTAGATCCTGATCATGTAGTTGCTAAAGAGTTTTTGAATAAGTGAAAGAGGGACGGACCTCGCTAAACGGAAAACAATGCCTGCCCCCGATTCGCTAATTGGGAGGAAGATTTAGTAGTGACGAATGCTAAGATATGATCCTAGAAATTGAGAGGAAATCAATATGTTTTTTAAAAACGATGAAAGAATTAATAAGAAAAGTGTTAATACCGCATTTCAGAGTACATTTATATTTTGGGGAGTTACCCTTTTTATTAATGCACTCTTTGAAATGGTAAATAATAGACCGTTAATAAGTAGTTCATTTATTATTTTAACTGTAGGGTTAATAATATTCTATTCTACTGAACAAATAGCTAACTACTTTAATAAAAGAAAAGTATAAAGGGTAGAGCGGGAACCGGCCCCAATATACCCTAGAGGGACGGACCTTGCTAAGGTAGAAGGTCCGTCCCTAATTCTTTTATTTCCGGTATGCTCTTAGTTTATATATGTGCAAATATCCATTTCTGCCTCTAAGTCGTTCACAATAAAGGATAATGTAGACGGAGAGAAGTACATGGCTGGCACCTCGTTATCATAAATCTTAATGACAATGGTCAATTTACTTTCAAGGTTATTGGCTCTTTTAATCTCCATTATTTTGTCTGTTTTTTCATTAAGTATGTCTTCCAATTTACTCAAAGCATCATTGATATCCAATGATGGAGCGTAACCTGTTTCAATCTCCCAGCATCCTTCTAGTCTTGTCATTATTCTATTTTCTTTAATGAGATCACCTTTTTTATAACTTAATGAAGGTACTAATTCAAGGTACTTATTAATATCATCCGGGTTTAAGTCATCACCGTATAGGCAGTATGCCACATTGATCTCCGTTTTCATTTATTTTAGCCCCTTTCTAATTTACTTAATAAATTCTTCTGTTGGGATTGGCGTTCCTTTTCCACCTTTTTTGTATATCCAGACTCTTTTGGTATCTTTATCTATATATAAATCATATTGTGATATTTTCGCATTTTTCCCTAAGTAATCCTGCTTTAACTCATGTGCATCAATACCATTTTTCTTTAGAAATGAATCATCGATTTTCTTAACGCTCTTTGGTAAATTTTTTAGTGCAGCCTTTACTGCTGTTTTACCGAACTGTTTCTGAGCTGCGGATAATCCCACCCTCGCAATAATTGCAAGAATATATGGCCAAATGGAAGCTGAAGCCTTTATTGTATCCATTTCATATATTTCACCAGTTTCCTTATTTATGAAAACTGCATTAAAATCATTCTCTTCAATAGCATATAAGTGAACATCATAGGAGCTTTCCTCAACTACATTACCTTCTTGAACTCGTCCCTCCACGGAAATGGTTCCATCAAGACTATCGATATTTATATAGGCGACCGCATTCAAGTTCTGAGAATCATACTCACTCTTAACAACCATATTATTAGAATCCACTTGGTCTACAGAAACGGACATATTTTCTGCGGCTTCTTTACCAAACTGTTCTACTAATATATCATCTTCAATTTTAACCTCATCTTGTGCGCGGCTTACGACAGGCGATATGGTAAATAACATTGTGACAACCAACAAATACGATACAAACTTTTTCATATATCTCCACTCCTCTTCATAAACTCTACCTTAATTTAATGACTCCATTTCCAAACTCTTCATCGTGCCCTTTTTCCCCAAGATCTTGAACATAAGGTTTAAGAAAGTTATGTATATTTTTGTATGTGATATCTTCATCAGATTGACTCATCAACACTGAAATGACACCGGTTAACATAGGCGCAGCAAATGAAGTTCCTTTCCATAATCCGATTTGACCTTGGTTATTAATGGATAAAACATCTTCACCTGGTGCAGCATAATCAATTTTCCCTTTTGCAGAAACACTGGACCTCTTACTATCTTTGTTTATTGAAGCTACAGAAATAACACCTTGATATTTAGCGGGATACTCAACATTTAAACCTAGAGTGTTACCAGAAGCAGCAACAATAATGATTCCTTCATCCAGTGCTTTATGAATCACACCCTCTAATTCCGGGTAATTCTTTTCAAATCCAAAACTGATATTGATTACATCTACTTTTTCTTTAATACACCACTCTATTCCGTCTACAACCGTGCTAATATCCCCAAGCCCATTTTCATTTAGAACTTGTACATCATATAGTATCGAGTGTTGATTGATCCCTTGAATCTCATTATTGATCCTTTCCCCTCCAATAATCGCAGCTACTGAAGTACCATGATCGAATGAATCTTTCGTAACTTCATCATTCTCAATGACATCAAATGACTTGATTACCCTGTCTTTAAGTTCGGGTAATGAAGAATTAATTCCACTATCAAGCACAGCGATTTTTATGGGTTTTCCACCTTCTCTTTGATTGCCACTATCAATGAATTCATATCCCCAGCTACCTGTTTCTTTGTTGCTTGAGTCTTTTCCTTCAATCTGAGCATCACAAGCTGATAATACCAATGCAATAACACAGTAAAGTAGGATACCGATTGTCCTCACCCACCTAAAATCCTCCTTTAATCAATAACTAAACCCAACTTTATTATTATAATTGCAGTACGTTAAACTAACCTTAATCCATCCTTAAACAAACCTTAAATATGTTCATTTATCATTACACAGCTCCCAGTAACTCCTTCTCTTGATGTCCTTACAACATTTCGTGGATAAGATGCTATTAATTTCAAACGCCAAATAGCTCAGAACATGGAACAGCTGTCCTGAGCTTATGTTTAGTTGTTTCTGAAAAAGAGTCTGATTCCTGCGCGGAAATGATTTAGGTTGTTGATGATCAGACCCTAATAAACTTATTGTTGTATCCTGACTTTATTTCAACTTCTGAAGGGCTTCCTCCAGGCGGTCCCACGTTTCGGTGATGCCTTCTATCACACCCATGTCAGTAACGGTCTTGAGAGAATCTGCTGAATCATATTCAGCACGGTTGATCAGCTTCGTCCTGCCACCCAAATCGATGAATTCCAATGTATTCGTAGTCGACGGCATGTCTTCATTCGTATTGCCTTCCGGATCTGAGAAGGAATCGACGTAGATGATCTTCTCCGGCTCGATGATCTCCTTGTAAATCCCTTTTCCCCAAGATTCCATACCGAAGAATTCTCCTTGATTCTGATCAGTGCACTTCATACAGAAGTGCCACACACCTCCCGGCCGGAAATCCACTTTACACACGGGAAGCTCCCAGCCTCTTGGTCCCCACCACTGTTTGAGATGTTCAGAGTCTTTAAACATAGTAAACACTAGCTCACGCGGCGCATCAAATTCTCGCTCAAGCACAAGTACCCGATCATTCTCCACCCTTGAAGTCAACGTATTGCTGGTCATTTCATTTCCTCCCGAATATTAGAGTATTTGATTCGAATCACATCATAAAACGGTATATCGTGTTTACGGTGAAAAACTTAGACACTGCAATCGCCTATGATGAAAAATACCCAAGGATCACCCATTGCAATAGGGAATACATGACGCCCGTCAAATCAATAGCCGACATGATATCTGGAAAAGAATCTAGAAGCATGAATGGGATCAACAGCCTGTAAAAAACCAGTATCCGCTATTACTATTCTTCAAAGATTCCTTATTTCCTTCTTTGGTTTTGAGAGTCATGATGAGTTTCTGATTTCCAACAGGAGGGAGTAACGAAAAAGGGTGTCTGACTCCCAGTTTTCCCGCGCTGGGGGGCAGACAACAATATAAGAAGAAAGAGAGATTTATTGAGGAACTATTAATAATCAATTCAAATATTGTGATTGATAAGTGATGGAACCTAGTATGATAGATCATGATTTTAACTAAAAAAGAAATGCCCCCGTCCGCTGAAACTTTCTACGTTCGGGGGCATTTCCATTTCATTCATTTTCGAATTTCACTTGTTTCCTCATAACAAAACTAAAGATAATACTCGTGAGGATATAATAGATTCCTAAGATCGATAACGCATCTGTCATCACGGTCCATAGACCATTTCCTTTTATCACAACCCCCCATAATAAGAAGCTCGTGATAAATATTAGAGGGAATATGAGAAAGTATCCCAGGAAGTATAGTTTCTCTTTTCGTTGCTCCATCAGCATCTTCCTTATCTAGGTAATGGATTTCTTACACTATAGTATAAACGTGTTTATTTCATATGGAATGGTCACATCTAAAATACTTTTCTATAATTTCCATTAGACAAATACCTCTATTGTCCTTTTCAATTAAGCTACCCATTCCCCGAACCAGAACCAATCCACCCCTTCATCCTCGCAACCATCACGGCATCGAGACGATTTTTCGCTTCTACTTTTTGAATGATTTCAGAGATGTAATTTCGTATGGTGGGAGGGGATAAATATAAGAGTTTGCTCATTTCGCCTACGGAATATCCTTCCTCAAGATGGAGGAGGATGTCTTGTTCCCTATTCGTAAGCGGATTCAATTCTTCGAACATAGAATGGGAGAGTTGCGGACTGAATACTTTTTGACCTGTTTGGATGGTTCGTAAATTCACAGCCAATTGGGAAACGGGGGAATCTTTCAGGAGATAGCCGTAGACCCCTGCCTGGATCGCCCGTTGCAAGTAACCACTTCGTGCAAAGGTTGTGACAATCACAATGCGACAAGGATGCCCTTCTTCTTTCAATGTCTCCGCTGCTTCAAGGCCGCTCACGATGGGCATTTCAATATCTACGATGGCAATGTCGGGTGACTTCTCCCTTATTAGATATAATGCTTCTTCCCCATTTTCAGCTTCACCTACCAGTTCAATATCAGGTTCTAAGGATAATAGTTTTCCGATAGCACCTCTCACCATACCTTGATCTTCTGCGATCACGATTCTCATCTTTTCACCTCTATTCACTCATTGGTTTTTCGATTTTGGGTACCGAAATCGTTATGTTCATCCCCCGGCCGGCATTGGATTTCCAATGTAACGTCCCTTCAATCATACGGAGCCGCTCTTTCATCCCCGTCAAACCGCTCCCCTCATGGGTTTTATTCACACTCTCCATGCCTACTCCATCATCTTCAATCTCCAGGATGAACGAACCGCTAGTTTCATAAATGGTTATCCAGCAATTTGCAGCTTGACTGTGCTTCACAATATTGGTCACACATTCCCGAAGACACAAACCGAGTATTTTGCCATTCACGAGGGGGATTTTCTCCAAATCCACCGAATTCAGATGTACCTCTATACCTGCTGATTGAAGGAATTGCGATGCCTGAACCACTTCTTCTGATAGTCTGACAGACTGCATATCACTAACCAATTTCCGGACTTGCATTAACGTATTACGGGAAATGTGTTGAAGCTCACGTACCTCCTGAATCGCTTCATCAGGATTTCGCCGTATGAGCTGTTCCACGAGTTCACCTTTCAACGTTAAAAGTGACAATGTATGACCGAGCGTATCGTGAAGGTCCCTGGCAATCCGTTCTCTTTCCTCTATTTTGATCAGTCGGGCAATTTCTTCATTTGCACCCAGAAGCTCTGATTTCATTTGGTTCGATATCTTTTGATTACGGAGGAAATACGGTAACCCAATGAGAAGGATGAGGATTGGGATCCAGGACAAATCCTGTGTTCCAAATTCAAATTCAACATGATACCATACGGAAGCGATATAAAAGGCGACCATCGATCCAGTATAGACCGTGATCCGTGTAAATGAAGGAAGGAATCCGGTCACAATAGCAGGGTACAGACCGAACCAGATATTCCACGGGTTAAAGAGGACGATCAATACCATCACACACATATGCTGCACTACTATGCCTAGTTCACGATGTTTTATGTGTGACGTGCTTCTCCAAAATGTAAAGGCAAGTAAAAGAAAAAGAAAATAGCCATACCACTTATCTCCGAAAGGCAGAAGCAGCATATAGAAAGAAGGAATGATGAGCAGCCTTGACCAAGGAAACTTTGCGATTGTCGGCATCCGTCATCCCCCTCCCTCTACAAAAAATCTCAAGCTTTTGTTCTTCTGACCGTCCTATCCATCCAGCCCGGAAGCCAGGCAATGGAAAGAGTAGCCACAAATCCATGTAACGTATTGGCCACTCCTGCTATGCCAGGCTCTGCAGGAAAAGCCCAATCAAACAGGGAAAGGGCAAGTGCCACCCCAATCGTAATGAAGGCATAAACCCATCGTGGTCTCGTCGTTTGTTTCATTAATTTCATATAAATCAATGCCCCGATCATATTCACGACAATCGACATAAAGAGGATCGACCCGGGTGTTATCTTTTCAAATGTAACGTCTAACACAAAGCATAGCAAGTAATACACCACTATCGCTGCCACACCGGAAATCGCCCCCACCATAAAGCCAACCTTTAAACCATTCTTCATACATGCACCTACTCTCATAAACTAAAAATCTGCTTAAATCGTAGCATGTAGAGGTAGGAGGAAATAGTTATAAATATCATTTGTTTGGAAGCGTGGGGGAAGCGTGTGGACGGTTCTCGTGCTTCCGTCAGCATCCTTATACTATCGTCTATTTGTGGACTCAGGTACCTGTCACTTGGCTTGCAAGTTCACAAAATATCAAGGTAGTATCATCGATTCATTTCCATTATAATTGTATGAGGGAGGTGATAAAATGGAAAAGCAAATCATAAACATGTTATCCGATATTCAACAGAACATGAAGGTGTTCGACCAAAACTTGAAAGAGCTTGACCGTAATATGAAAGGGCTCGATGGAAGAATGCAAGGACTCGAAAGTAATGTGCGAGGGGTCGAAGGAAATATGAAGGAGTTCAGAAGTGACTTGAAAGAGATAAAGGAAACGGTTAACAGAATCGAAGTTTCACAAACAGAAGATGTCATTGCTTTGTTAAAAGTAGGCAACCAACGTTCTGAAACGGACTTTCATTATCTGAACACAAGAATCACCGATATTGATAAACGGGTTTTCACCCTTGAGAATCGAGATGAAGGTTAATCGTCATTCCTTGATACAAAGTTATGACGATTACCTTATACCTACTCTTCGTTTCCTCTCACCATGATCCACACTCCATTTCTTCGATTTTTCTTTTGTTAGACTTTCCGTAATGAAAACCCTAAAATCTCTGATCCGCTGCAAGTAAAAATTCATGAGGCACCTGGCCGGTCATAGACGATTCTGTAAGCCAAGGGATCAACCATAGTCTCAGCATGAATAAAGCCATTCTCACTATTCCACGAGAATGGCTTTATTGTGATGTTCAATGATAGATGAGCTCTGTGTTTCTGTGATTCTCTACACACCTGTAAAATCTTATTCTCCCATCATCCGTTTATAATTTTAGATCAATCTTATGAAGAGGTACCACTACTCACTCCAAAAACCCGTTCATGGTCCAATATCTAATGCTATCAGGGAAAAAAAGTGCCTGTCCCCTCGATTCCTTACTGAAGGTCAGGCACCAATAACTATAGAACGTAATTTGCATGGAACAGTTCTTTCAGTCTCTTTACATCTTCTTCTACATCTTGCGTACCATTCAGATTCATATCTCTTTCAAGGATAATCGTCTGTACGGGAGCTTTTTTCAGAATATATTCAAGCAATCTCCAGACCTCTTTATGAATAGGCTCAGAATGTGAGTCAATGAGTATACCATTCATTTCTGTGAAACCGGCAATATGAAGGTGATTGATTTTCTCTTTCGGAAGTGCATCGAAAAATTGATATGGGTCATAGTCATGATTTGCCGAGTTTACATAAAGATTGGAAACATCTAATAGCATTCCAACCTCTGTTTCATTTAACAACCTGATCCAAAATTCACACTCACTATAAATATTGTTCGGCCAATTAAATTGGTAAGTGATATTCTCCAGGTAAAGTTGCCTGCCTATATACTGATGAAAATGACGCGCTTTTTCTTTTAGTAAATCGATGGATTCTTCTATAAAAAAGGATGGTATAAAATCAGTCAAAGAATACTCTTCCACGCTGCTAACGGCAAGATGATCCGTAATAAAAGGTGCATTGATCGAGTTACTTAATTCTAAGAGTCTATTCAATTTTCTTTCATTTAGATCTTCAAACGTAGCCATTGATAAAGATAAACTATGAGGAACCAGGGTAAAGTCTTTCTGTAACCTCGAAAGTTCTTTATGTGTATCCGGATCATAAAATAACTCCGGTGATATTTCTAAGAAATCCACCATTTCCTTTAATGCGTCCAGTTGATCAGCAAATTCATTTCGGTAGCTTATACCGACGCCTCTTAAACTATGCAATGGAGTCACCTTCTTCATGAATCGTTTTCTCATTAGATAAGAGAATTTTAAATGAATAGTTCACCCTGAAAAGGGATAGTAGGGTGAAAATGACTAAAAAAGAAACAACACCGAATTTATCTATGATCAAGTAAGAAATCGGTATAAATATCAGTTTACTAATGTCACTTAATGCAATGGTAATCGATTTGTATTTGGCTTTCATGTGCTTTGGAGCTTTGATGAATATTTCAGCACGTAACAGGTTATTGATAATCGGGGTACCAAATGTAAATAATGAAAAACCGATTAAATAATATATTGGAACTGGCGAGACAGTCATCATGATTAATCCCCCGACAATGAGAGCGTTAGAAGTAATGAGAAGCTGTAACTTTGACCACTTGTAGACATCAACTTTCGATAAGAGCATGTTGGCAAGGATCGATCCAATCCCTCCAATGATCCAGAACCCTGAAAATACGGCTGTACTTGCGTCATATCTCAGATCTAATACAAATACAGAAACGCTTATAATAATCGGGGTAATCATACCATTGATCGTTTCTAAAATACTTAATTCAGATAATGTTTTGCTTTTCCAAACACTTACAAAAGATTCTTTCAATTGATTCAATATCTTTGTTGGATTTCTATCACTTATAGCATCAATCGTTTCATCTTTTACATAATATTTTTGAATGAAAAGGACGATGCCCAAACTAATGACATATGTAGCTAAATCGAACAGCAAGGCATTCGCCATAAAGAGTTTGAAGAATACTGGTCCCAGGCCGAATCCGAGCGTTTTAGCTGACAAAAACCAAGAATTTCTGGCACTAATGTGTTTGACTAAGTTATCCCCTTCAATTAATTTATTCATCCAGATATTTTGAGCTAATGCATTGGCTGATCCAAATAAACCATTGAGTACCATGAGGGGTACGAGTAGATAGAACAACTCTTGCTTAATGGCAAGGTAAAGGAAGGAAAAAGTAAAGATTGATCCAACGATGCATATAATCATAATCGTGATTTTCTTGTATTTATCTACATAATACCCACCAAAAAAAGTTGTCACAATCCTGGCAATGGAGCTGGTGATAAATAAGAAGCTGGTAAATAGAGGAGAACCCGTTAAATAAAAGGCCAAAATCGGAAGGCCGGTCCAAGTCAATGCAGATCCAAAGCTATTAATCGTACTTAACGCTACCAGGAGATTTACTATTTTAGTGTGTTTCATATTATTCTGCCTTTCTAATAAGAAGATTAGGAATATCTAGATCGATAATAAGTTCAGCATTTTTTATAAATTCCTTTTTTCCGGACTCTTCATTCGGTGAATAAATCGTATAATCAATGGAAGAGTCATTTGAATCTGAAATATCTTTTAGCCATTGGTAAACTTCACTAGTGATTTCATATATTTTTGTACTCTCTAAGTAATGATGTTGTACAAATAAAATGTAAGTTGATTCAAACTCATCTTTAAACATATCGGATTCAAACGGAAAGGCGTAATCCATTTTAAGAACACTGGAAGAGTATGGTGTACTGGCTACTTTGTATTTTTCGATTTCATAATGAGTGTATTGAGTTAATTTCTCATCTAGATGAGAAGATCTAAGATATGTATGAAATGAATTCAGATCAGTTACTACAGATTGCCCTTTAAACTCAATCTCTGAAAAATAACTGGCCATTAGTTCTGTGAATCTAGTAGTCCCTAAATACTGGATCGTTTTAGGTAATACGGTTACAAATCTTCTGGTCCTGCTGTTTATGGTAAAGGATCTAAACCTTTCAAACCCAATATTAGACCAATTACCGAGGGTAAAAGTCCTACTTAATGTAACATTATGTAAAATAATAGCCGATTTGTATTTATCTGTATATATACTCTTGAGAATAGACTGAAGGGAAGTATACTCCAAAATATGTGAATATTCGACAACTTTTATAACTCTAGTTATATTTCGAGAAAAAGTCTTAAGTAGAATCTCATTAAGAGCTACACCTATCTGATTACACCTAACCCAACTCCCCCTACTAACCTGCTCCCTCCCAATCCCTCCCCATTTCATCATTTAACCCTTAGCCAAGGGACCCGCAAAAATTTGTTGGATTGTTGGTTAGAAAATAAGAAAAAAACGCGTGGGGACGCGTTTTTTCTAGTTTACAATTTTGTTTTTCGAGAAGCGCGGAGACCATCCCCGTGGTTCACCCTTCCAGCTAAAAAAGAAGCTCTAAGCCCTTCACACCTTTATCTTACGCCCCTTCCACTTCACAGAATGAAAAACATTCACCCGGATGAAAGAATAAAGGAAAATCACGGCAAAGAATAAAAACACCAACGGGTAAAAAGGGAAATACACCCATCTGAAATCCCCGACCCTGCGGGCAAACCATGCTGTTTGAACGGAATAGAGGATGTACAGTGCCCCATTGACGATCATAGCGGCGGTTCTTTCCTCCATAATGGAAGAGATCAATGCAGACGCGGTGGTTAAGCTGCCAGTTATCCAGAGAATGACCATCAACATGACGACGGGATGAGTGGACTTGGAACCGACGGCAAAACTTTTGCACCAGCCTTCGATCAGGCTCCCCAAGCCTTCCGGATACATCCGGAACGAAATGATCCCTCTACCGCCAAGGCAGCGAACGGGAAGATTCTGTTCAAGAAAGGCTTCTCCCAGCGCCAGATCATCCATGATGGCACCCTCGATTTTTTCATGCCCTCCGGATAAGAAATAATCGTCTCGATTACATAGAATACATGGACCGAACGAACCGGCAGCCTTGAACCGTGATCCCCAGACCGTAAATAGATTCATGCCCACTACGACGATGATGTTAAATACAATGGAAAGATGCTCATACAAACGCTCCACTGTGTGATAGGGCTGCAAGGCGAGGATACCCCTGGCTCCCTTCCCTTGGTAGTAATGGAGAAGATTACGTAATCCATCCACACTGGTGAATCTTGTATCGGCATCCAGGAATAGCAACCAGGTCCCTTTTGCCTCCCCAGCACCGCGCCAGCAGGCAGACGATTTCCCTGCCCCGTTATTGTGCAGGACCGTGACACCGTAGCTTTCTGCAACCGCCACGGTACGATCCGATGAATCGTCATCCACCAATAGAATTTCAAATCCCTTGAATCGCTGTTCCTGCAATGACTTCAATAACGGGGAGATCCTGCCTTCTTCATTCCTGGCAGGGATAATGATGGACAGAAACGGCAACCCCGCCGTATTTCTCGAAGTGAATCTTGGAACCGGCAAGGACCAAAACATGATAATGGCAATCATAATCCCGAGGAAACCCAGGATGAAATTGATCACTTCTGAAATTGTCATTTCACCTGCCTCCTTCCTCTAGAACACACAAACGTGACAATCCCCGTTCAACCTTTATGTAGCTGCATTTCCTTACAAAAGTCTGCTTCATTTCTTCCCAAGGCCAGACGTAATCGCTGATATACGCCCGCGGTTGTAACGCTGAACCACGATAATAGGAAGATTGAAGACAAGGGCATACAGGACCATCGCCCATCCTGCCCATACTGGATTCCATATGAAGAACAGCGGAGCAGGGAGAATGGACAGCCAATGGGTTAATTCAGCGCGTTTTGTTTCCGCCGCAAATACGACCAAGTCCCTCGACTTCGTCCCATGCAGCCCCTTTTTACTGTATCCCTTTTTGAAGAAAATCGTGCCATCCAGAATCAATCCTTTCCACGATTTCACGCGGAATAAAAGCTGCCACAATGCTCCGTACTGTTCAAAAGAGAACGTCCTAAACCAGAAACGGTCCTTCAGAAACCAGGTCAAAGGCAGTTTCAAGCAAACGGCCGAAATGACGAGATGAAAGAACGTCCAGGCAAGCACATCAATGAGTATGATCCAATGGTCAGGCAGTGAGACGATCATGACATCACCCCTTTTTTATCCAGAATCCCTCTCCATAATTTTCTCCCCTACAAGCTGGCCGCTTAACGTAACCATCGGCATTCCACCTCCCGGGTTCACCGTTCCCCCGACAAAGTAGAGGTTGTCGTAGCGTTCACTCTGTTTCGGATGCTTCAAGCCTTTATTCTTCTTACTGTCTGACACGGTCCCATAAATCGCCCCGCGGTCGGAGCCATACGTACGCCTGATATCTTCCGGGGTCCACATATCCCTCGTGACAATGTTCTCACGAAATCCATCAAGGCCCATCTTCTCCAACTTGATCAGGACCCGCTCAGCGAATTGTTCATAGTCCTCTTGCGTATACGGATTCTCATCCCGGATAAAAGGAATATGAGGCAGCACCTTGATATTCTCATGTCCTGGAGGAGCCTGAGTCGGGTCGGTCTTATTGACATTGACGAGATAAATGACAGGATCCTCCGGCAGTTCATGACGGTGGAAGATCGATTCCATTTGCTCCTTCATATTTCCGGCGAAAAAGAAATTATGATGGCGGAGCTGCGGATAACTCTTCTTCACACCCAGATGCATGACAAGGCCGGAGCTTGCCGGTTCGAATTTCTTTTTTAATTTATTAATATAATCGCTGTCTTCCTCCAGTAATCGCTCGTAAACCGGTATGACTTCCATATTGGAAACATAATGATCGGCCGTTACACGTGTCCCGTCTTCCAAAACGGCTCCGGTAATGTCGCCATCCTTCTTTTCAAGCTTGACGATCTGCCTTCCAAGGTGGAAGGTCACCCCCACTTCTTCCGCCAGCTTCACAAGAGCGTCCGCGAGCTTATGCAAACCGCCGGGAACGTACCATGCTCCCTGATCATGCTGCATGTAGATCATCATATTCATCACGGCCGGCGCATCGTAAGGGGACGAACCCACATACTTGATAAAATAGGAGAGCATATCGCGAAACTGCTCATGACTGATCCGCTTATCGAGGGATTTATGCACCGTGGACATCAGGTCAATGTTCTTCAAGACACTGAACAGTCCAGCTTGCTTGACGATTCCTCTTGCCGTATCCGCACCTTTAAATAAGGTTTTATCCGTCATATCGTAATGGGTCTTCGAATGCTCCAGCAGACGTTGATATTCACGAATGTCCCTTTCACTGAGAGAGGCATTCTTCTCTCGCATGTCGTTCATATCTTCATACAAGTCTATGACATTTCCATCGGGGAAGAAGGAACGCCATTGATGATCCAGCCTCTCAATCTGGACATAATCCTTCATCGATTTTCCACTGGCCGCAAACAATTTCTCAAAGATCTGCGGCATCGTCAAAATGGACGGGCCAAGATCAAAACCAAAGCCGTCTTGCTCCAGCCGGTTCAACTTTCCTCCAATGTGATCGTTTTTTTCATATAAGGAGACATCGTATCCCGCCTGTGCCAGTGTAATGGCCGCCGACACCCCGCCGAGTCCGCCTCCAATGATAAGTACCGTTTTAGTTTTCAATGGTTACCGTTCCTCCTGTTCCGAAATCTTGTTTGGAGTATGTATGTTTATCTAAAACACATTCAACATCTGCCTGGCCTTGTGCCAGTGCTATTCCCAATACATCAAGTCTGTATTCTTTGCACTTATCTTATACCCTAACTCCCTCTAATAAAAAACGTTGAATGTGTTTAGGTCATGGTTCGATGTGGGGATTACCCCCTGTCCACTCAAACCGAAGCAACAGAACCGCACCCCTGTTTCCCCAGAAATATTCTCCTAACTTTATTCTTAAAAACAGATGATTTATAATGCAGATAAATAAATCAAAGTTGGTGATGTAAATGGAACCTATAAGAATTGATCAAGATGCTGTAAAAAAAGCAATTCAATCGGGGCATTCATACATCCAAGTCGGCAAACGAAAGTACTTATTAATGGAAGTAGAAGAAGTCAGTCACGATGATGGTTACCAAGTGACAGATCCTGATGAGGAAAAACAGTTATTGAAGGCATTGGAGGAAGATAATCCGATTCTTTCAGAAGAAGAAATCAAGAAGATGTTAGAGAGCTAAACCTATGAAAATTGTGTGGAGAAAGTCGGCGTTTTCTTCCCTTATAGCTCTAGATAGATGGAGACAAACCATTGAACTCCAACCGATTGCCAATTATCTAAAGGAAACTATCGAGTTCTATTTCATACAACAGGATTTTTCAATTTATCTTCCTGGTAGACATGTTCTCGTGAAAAGATGCCTGTGGACCTTCGCATGGTTCTAATATCTATAGGAAAGTCTGATCCCTATAAAGTCTTTTACAGAATAAAAATGAATCAAATTGAAATCTTTTTAGTTCGTCACCCTCACCAAAAGTCAGTTGAGTAATTAGGATGTAGGCTAATACTTATAAAAAAAGATCCACATCTTCATGTGAAGATGTGGATCTTTTTTTATCGTTCGCTCGATAAAGCTGTAATATATATGGAGATAGCAGCCACCAACATTTTCGTTCACTGCATTTCCATTTCAATGTATATATTCCCCGCCTCTGTAGGAGAAATTCCAAATTGTTCTGCGGCCATTTGAGCAACCATTGGATCATGAACATCTGGATCATAAGAATCGCCGTAATTTGTGAGTTGGTCATATGCAGTTTTCATATATTGATATATTTCAGCTTTGGAAGGTGAAGATGTAGAATTGTCGGATGTAGATACCGGAGAAGATACGTCTTCCTTAGGTGCAAATTCCTCCTCTAAGTCTTCCTCTGAATATTCGGTATCGTTAAATGTTAAAGAATCGGAGTAGCTCGAAATATAGCTATCAAATGAGGTAGAGTGATTTCCTTCAGGACTCTTAACTATTAATTGAGAAAATGAACACTCATAGTCCCCACATGACACTATCTTATCGGAAGCTTCATCGACCAGTGACCGCATCACCTGATATTTCTCATATAAATTCATCTCATCAAATTCACTATTAACAGATAACAATACGTTGACTGGATAATTACTATCTTTCTTTGCACCAACGACTTCAAAGGAATAATCTTTGACATGCTCACTTATATCACTGTCACTAAAATAAGAGATTAATTCCTTTTCATTTAAATCTTCATTAGATGGATAGCACCCGGCAAGAACAAACAATACAGAGAAAAAAACTACAGTCATTGATTTTCTCATGAACGTGTCTCCTTAAATGTAATATAATCTTTACTAAATAATTCCACATGATTGGGTTTTATTCCTTCTAAACTAAAATGACATAAAATAAGCTTATTAAGTTTGGATGGTGATGGATAATCTCAGAATAAATTTTCACTTAGAGGATTACTCCGGGTACAGATGAAGAAAACTGCAATAATCAGAATCGCAATGATCCAGACCCACCACTTTTATAAAACGATTTTTTCTTTTTTGATGATTCCCCCACTATCTGTACAAAAAAACACAGCATTCGGGACCGAATGCTGTGTTTTACTTTCACTTCAGAAAATTCTCTATCAGCTCACATTAAACCTGAAAACCACAATCCCAAAGTCGGCCCAATCAAATCCTTCCAACCTTTCGCAATGGCCATGGCAGCAGCGGTTGTTGGCCCTCCGACATTGGCGTTGCTGGCCAGGAGGGTTTCTTCAAGGTCATACTTTAATAGCTTTCCTGCTGTCAGTGACACAGCCAGGTTCACTACGACAATGATGAACACAAATACGAGCAAGCAGCGGAGCATTTTGAACAATGAGCGGGATCGATGCCGGAATACCAATCAAACTCTTTTTAGACAATGCCTCCCAATAAAGAACAAGCACTATCACCCACTACCTTACTTCAACGAATCCTTTTTCGTCTTCAACAATTAAACCTTTATCCACATTCAAATCAATTGCTTCTTGAATAAACTGCTCTCCTTGGCTGCTCGTTCGGCTGTACCCAAGCTGCTTTGACATTTCTTTAATTAGATCTGCTTTAGGTAATCGAAGAGCTGTGCTGATAATTCCCATTACTCCGTTGGCAAATTCTTGTTTGCTAATATCCTGTAATGCTCTTCTATCATTTACAGCCAATCTAAATTCTTTATAGGTGTTGAATTGAGCTTCGTCTTCCCATAAAAATAGACCTTTTTCTTCTTTGGACTTATAGATTTTCATTTTAGAAAGAACCGTTTCAATAATGGTTTCCAGCTTGGCTCCACTTCGAGTGAAGCCCCAGGCTGTGATAATTGATTTCGTCAGTTGAGAAAGACTTACCGGAGCTTCTTGATTAATGATCTGTTGGATTTGCTCTTGGATAATCGGTCTGCCCTCTATTGTGTAGAACGATTCATTGGGCAAGTCAACAGCTTCCAGTATGGCTGGTTCAAAGAAGTTTCCTTTTGGTTTTGTATTTTCTACTGGGATGACCAGACTGCTTATTTTTTGCTGAATGGTCGGTTGAACCTTTGCAGAAGCCACAGGTTGATTTCCATTTTCTTTAGATGGTTGTTTCTCAATATGTTTTAATTGATTTAATATACCTTCTATTTGTTTACTTTCATCATGCCACCATTCTATGGACCATACCTTGATGACCTGCCAGCCTAATCTCCCTAACATGAGATCACTCAATTTGTTCCGGTCCCTTGTTGTTTTCCGATTTGCATATCCAGGACCATCGATTTGTATCGCAGAAATGTATTTGCCTTCTCTGTTCTTATCCACTACGGCCAAATCGATTTTAAACTCACTGCTTCCTACATTTTGTTGAGTCCGGTATCCATGATCTTCTAAAGCATTTTGGATTTTAGGAATAATGATCGCAGAATTTACATTTCTGCTTTGGTTGCGGTTTTCCAGAAGCAGTGGTTCATTTCCGCGCTTTGCAAATTCCATGAAAGCTCTTAGACTGTGGACACCTTCAGCTTTGGTTCTAGACAGATTAATTTGGTCAGGTTCCATAGAAGCATAGATGATCATCTCTTTTTTGGCTCGGGAGACCGCTACGTTCAGACGACGCCATCCTCCATCACGATTCAATGGACCAAAGTTCAATGTCATATGACCTGTTTCATCAGGACCATATCCTACAGAGAATAAAATGACATCCCGTTCATCTCCTTGAACATTTTCAAGGTTTTTAACAAAAACAGGATCAAGAACTTCATCTGTGAAGTACTTTTCAAGACTGGAATCTTCTTTCAAACGCTCGTCAATCATGTCTTCAATTAAGGTTTGTTGGACCTGGTTAAAGGTCACAACCCCAATGCTTTGGTGCTGCTGTTTTGGATTACTCAACCTTGTGAAGATTTCATCCACGATTGCTTTTGCTTCAATTTTGTTATGCTTTGTTTTTCCTCTATCGTATACACCCTTAACGTTTTTAAAAGAAACACGGGACTTAATATCATCAACCGATGGAAAGGTGATTAATTTATTTTCATAGAAATGATTATTGGAAAACGAAATTAAGCTTTCGTGTTCACTTCTGTAATGCCAACTTAAATGCTTTTGCGGCATCCTTACAGACAAACAATCATCTAGTACACTCTCCAAGTCCTGTATATCAAAATCTTCCTCAGATTGTTGTGCACTAAAAAAGCTTGTAGGCGGTAATTGTTTAGGGTCTCCAACTACTACCACGTTTTCTCCTCTGGCCATAGCTCCAATCGCTTCACTGGTTGGCAACTGGGATGCTTCATCAAAAATGACAAAATCAAATTTTGACACCGAAGGATCCAGGTACTGCGCTACTGATAAGGGACTCATCAGCATACATGGCTTGATTTTAGGCAGCAGATTTGGAATCCGTTCAAACAATTGCCGGATTGCAATCCCTCTTCCTTTACTTTTGATTGCTTTCAACAAAATACCCGGCTCGGAACTTTGAATTACATTATTAAGTAAATCCGGTACCCTCTCCATGAGTCTTACATATACTTCAAGTTTCGTTAACTCACTGATTTCGTCATCCAAACTATTAAAAGTTTTAACCTTATTCTCAAACTCAGCTCTTGAGAAACCGGATAAAATCTGGCTGCTCGTAATTTCTTCATCTATCCTGACACGATAAAAACCATGCAGGAAAGCAGGAAGCAGTTCACTATGTTCTAGTTGACCATTAAGATAAGGCTTTGTGACATTTTCTAAGCCTTCTAATTCAGCTTCTTCTATGGTACGAGCAAGCTGACAGTTATCTTTCAATTGAGAAAGAGCATTAATAAGAAGTAGAGATTTGTCCTTCATGAATTGTGGCCAATCAGGCTTTCCAGGCTCATGAAAATCTGAAAGAAGCAATTCTTCCTCAATTTTCATTACACGACTCTTAATCTCCTTGAATGTTGAATTGAAGTTTTTGATAGCATCTTGCATTTTTTGAGCAGTAATTGCTTTTGTATTGTTCTGTAAGACCTCAGCTGTATTGGTTAAATAGCTTTGTTCTTCATTAAACTCCTGAAGGGCAGATCGAAACGATACTGTCCATTCAATTGCTTTTTCTATTTCAGACCAGTTGCCTTTTGATTCATTCCATAAATCAGGAAAGTAGCGTTCCATTGTTTCATTGGATTGATCTAAAGTTTCTTGTTTTTGCTGAATCTCTTTTATTGTCGTAATAATGGTATTCAGTTCATCTGTATCAATCTTATTTTTTGAAACAAGATATTTTTTCAATTCCTTTGAGATTTTGTTCTTCCCTATTATCTTTTTAAGGAACCAACTGTTTTCTGCCAGTCTTAATTCCTGTAACAATGGTTCTGGATTGATTTTCAGTATAGATAAATCAAATCTTTCTGTGATTGTCTTGATTTGATTGTCTCTCTGCTTACCAGTCGAAATAATATCTGTTAATTGTGAAGCAAGATGCTCAAAATGATCTACCCCTATCAAGTTAAGATTGGCGTTAGGTATGTCTTGGAAGTAGGGGCTCAGTGAATCCAATAAACTGTACCATTTATATGTTCGGTTCTGATCGACCAACCCCAGTTCATTAAATGATTGTTCAAGCTCCTCTAAAAATGAAACGTTGGTCTCTATAGCGGACAGCTGCTCTTTTATTGTGTCATTTAACTGTAAAGAGTAGTTGGTTTGTTTGATCCCAATCCATGGGTTATTATTAGTGTCTCCGCAAATTTCTCCAACAACTGCGATATTTTCTAGTAGTCGTTTGGATTTTTTAAATAACTCCTCATTCATCTCTTTGACCGAATTTCGATTGAATTCTATGACATGGTTCTTTACTTTGATATTGGAATACTCTTCTATCATTTCAAAGATACTTTGTCCTATTGTAGTTTTCTTGTGTAAATCATGAACATATGCGTTCAACTCTTTCTTTAACCTTTTGATCTCCTCTGACTTTTCATTCCAATTTGTCCCTTTTGTTTTACTCTGTGCCTTAAAGGATGCTTCTAACTGAGCAAATATATCTTTTTTCTGCCCTTTGCTGGAATAAACCTCCAAGCAAAAGTCACCCAGACCAATATCTGAAAGCCTCTTTTGTACTACACTTAGTGCAGCCATTTTCTCTGCAACAAATAACACCGTCTTATCATTAGCCAGAGCATGAGATATCATGTTTGTGATGGTTTGAGATTTTCCTGAACCTGGGGGTCCATGTAGGACAAAACTGTTATTATCGCCCGTTGCCAATATTGCTTCCAATTGGGTACTATCAAAGCTTAACGGAGCAAAAACCGTTTCTTCTTCATCCACTTCTGCTGTAACTGGTTTATTCATTGTTTGGTTGGCTTCACCCAAGTAGTTACCTTCTATTAAGCTTTTGACAACTTTATTTTTCTTTAACTCCTCCGAATTGTTTACAAGGTCATTCCACATGACGAACTTTGAAAAAGAAAACAAACCGATACTGGCTGTCTCATAGACATCCCAATTTTTCATAGGCATAACCAACCGGCGCATTGTCGTTAGTACTCTTTTCACATCTGCACCATGATCATCCTTTGGTATGTCATATAATTTAGAGGCATCTATACCGAACTTTTGCTTTAAGTATTCAATAAGAGAAATATTTATCTGGATTTCTTCATCCCTTGCTCGAATATAGTAACCCTTCTTGGCAGACAACCTTACTAAATCAACAGGCAACAATAAGATTGGAGCGTAACGCTCTTTGGTATAAGACTTTTCTTCATACCATTTTAAGAATCCTAAAGCTACAAATAGGGAATTTGCTCCGCTTTCTTCAAGAGTATTTTTGGCTTTCCGATATAGTTTCACTAGTTCCTGTTCAAGCTTAACCTCAGTAAGGGTTGACCGTAACCGGTTGTTTTGCATGTCTCCTTGTAGAATTTTCGATTGTAAAAGCTCCTTTTGATCCCTGAAATCGCGCGCCCTGTTTTTCCACTCATTTGGCAAGGGATTAATAAAGACTTTTTGTCCCATGGCTAATATATCTTCAGTTTTTGATAAATCTGGCGTTACTACCGGGACTCCCTGAGTATGTAGACGATAATTCAACAGATTATTACGGAGACTCATGTCAATAAGCTTGTTTTGCCAGTAGACGACTTTATTTTCAAGCTCGTTAATCTGATTAGATTTATCACTTTCAGGAATTACTTCGACATGAGCAAATTGCATGTTTGCAGGAGTTTTAAGCTCAGCTTCGGTTTGTACTTCCACTTCAATTTCCCCGCCAACCTTTTTCAACGGAATGGGTTTGATTTGGCCGATTCTGCTTCTCTGAACATCTATAAAGAAATTGAATTGTCCTTCTTTATCAAGGCTCATTTCTGCAGCTTGTACTGCTCCGTTAAAATCAGCCTCTTTCTTTGTCAAAAGGGTAGACTCCACTACAATAAGCTCATTAATTCCACCAGCCATCGATTTAGTTAATATGCTTTTATCATCTTGAAAACTCTCAAAACACGTTTGTTCCTTTAACCAGAATGCAGGAAAAGCATGACCTTGCAAGAATACAACGATGGGATAAATACCAACAGCTTCTGCACACGCAGCATAAAGCAGGGTAAGATCCAGGCAAGTTCCTAATTTATGCTCTTTGATCAAATCCGGGAATCTAACTTTCTGCCCTTCTTCCTCAAAGCTGGCAGGAGGATTTACATATGCAATTCCATAGGACTGAATAGCTGAAAAAATAGCAGACAATTGGGCCAATACCCTGTTTGGATTTCCACTTTGATACCCATCCATTGAATTTATCCCTGTGCCTTTTTCCATAATAGTTGCAGCTTGTCTGATAATTTCATTAACAAATGGACGATTCGGAGTAATAAAACTGGATATTATTTCAGGCAACACAGAAGCACCTGGCCATGAATCAAAAGACATTACCTCAATAGGAAAAGTTTTTTTGAATAGTTCCTGATTCTCATGAGTAATACTTACATTTAGATGGCCGGCAATACTTTCATCCAGACTGCTAAGGAATTCTGAGGATAATTGCAAATCAGGTCGTATTTCAAGAACCTCATCAGCCTCTAGCTTCTCAATAGTCAAAGTGTAGGATTCAGCAAACATCGGATTGGCTGTGATTTCTATTTTAAGATTGGAAAGGTAATCGGAAGATGGGTTTTTGACGGAAAGAAACTTAACGACGGGGACATGGTTCTGTTGCAGGGCAAAACTTACTTTTTTATCATATTCACATTGACACTCTATAGTTGTATTCAACATTAGTCCTCCTTGTATTAATAAGTAGTTAAATAGGATCACTATTTATTATATCAATTATTGGTAATTATTGTTGAAAATTAAGAGAAAAAGTAAAATGACTATTAAATCAACTGGATAAATATACCGGATAACTTATGCTACTATTTAAAAAAGAGACAATGAGGTTAAGAGAATGAACGAACTTAGAAGGATTTCAGCCATGAGCATCTCAACCATTCAAAAACAGTCTACTTAAACAATTATACAATCGTATTAATTCTCTACAACGATAACAAAAAGCCCTCTGCCTATATAGGACAATCGGTTCAAGTTGCACGTCGTTTGAAGAATCACTTGGCGGAAGAACTTAAATCGTTTAATCTTAATTGGTCATGAGAAGTTTAATTAATCGGCGACCTAGGTAGAGCGGGGACGGTTCCCACTCTACCTTTTTTTGTTTACAAAGATATCAAGACCCCTCCCGAACACTCTTCGTACCAAACTCTCAAAAAGTAGAATGGGAACCGTCCCTATTTAGCTCGTTAGACTTTCCATTGAACCTAAAAACGGTACCTGACCACCTTCTAGTTGGCCAGGTACCGCTTCTTATTTCACAGCTCATCAACCATCCGTTCAACCAATTGCTGAAGAAGGGTTTAATACCGGTTCAAATGCTATTTCCTCATTATACGTATGGAGGGTCAAATTCCGATCATTTAATTAGATACCCATCTCCAAACCCCTCACCTTGGCAGATGAAAAAACGAACTCATCTCACTATAATTCCCCGCAAGCCTTCCAAGTGGTTGAAGTCGATCTAAATTGATTTTGTAGTTTCCTAAATAGTAATCTTCATCTATATGATAGCGCAACATTCTACCAATAACTAAGTGATCACTTCCAAGTTCAAGGATTTGTTCGAGCTTGCATTCCATTTGGATCGGCGCCTCTTTTACTCGTTTTGGTTCGACGATGACGCTGTCAATGGGTGTAACGCCTGCTGCTGCAAACTCGTTGACGCTGCTCGGAAGGTTTTCTGCGCTTTTTTGCATTTCGTTTCCAAGAAATGTGGGTACGACATTGATGACGAACTCTTTTTGTCCTCGGATATTGACCAACGTATCTTTTTCAGTTCCTTCTCTCTCACCAACACCAGGCCCGATGGAAATCGAGAGCATTGGCGGGTTTCTGGACGCCACCGAAAAAAAGCTGAATGGTGCGAGATTTAATTCACTCGATTCTGATATTGTAGATACCCATGCAATAGGCCTCGGGACGACCGAGCCACTTAGTAATTTATAGACTTGTTTTTCCTCTAACTCCGAAGGATTGAATTCCACTATTCTCTTCTCCTTTCATTTGCAACTATTACCACTAATATGCCGCTCTTGTTTTGATTTCTAACAATAATAAGAGTAATAGCATAAACACAAGAATCATTACGCCTACAATCATGATCCATCCAGCTGTAAAACTTCCGAAGAAATCGACTATAAAACCAAAGAGCGGTGGTAATGTGATCACTCCTAATGAGCCAAGAGTGATACTAAACCCACTGGATAGTCCGGAAAATGTAGAGTCCACAACCTCACTGGCCACATTCATCCATATAGCATTGAAACCGGATATCGCAAACCCAAACACCATTGTGATCGGTATCATCACCCCAAATGTAGTTGATGGAGGCAAGAATGCCAGGATCATGCTTGTTACCCCGGCTATTCCCGAAATTATCATCAGGATGATGACACGTTTCCCTTTAAATAACCGGTCACTGATGACTCCCCAGACGATTCTGCCTATCGATCCGCATATTTCTGAAATGACTAGAAGTACACCAGACAAAAAGAGTGAGATGTTCAAGTATTCATAGCAATAGATAACAATATAGGTAACCAGACATAGCTGGGAGCCACTCAATCCCATCGCACTTATGCTGACGAGCATCAATGGTTTATTTCTCACCATATGCTTCATTGATCCATAAAAAGAAGCTAGGTTCTTCTTATCATGATTGCTTTCCTTAATCGAATCATGATAAAAAGTATAGGAGACGACTCCGCCCATGATCAATAAAAGACATGCAGCCGCGACCACGGGCCTCCACCCATACATGGCCGCTAAAGGGAGGAGGACTAGTCCTGCGAGAGCTGAGCCTGTGGTGATGCCAGTCTGCTTAATCCCCATGGCAAATCCACGTTGAGTCCGTTGGAACCAGTGGATGATCCCCCTGTTCGTGACAGGATGCATCGCCCCGTACCCCAGTCCACCGATGACGATAAGAAGGAGGACGAACCCAAATTGATGGGAAAATGTCATGAGGATGAAGCTGCTGCCTACGCATAAAGAGATAAGGAGGAGTAAGGTTTTCGATCCGGTTTGATCGACGACAAAGCCGACTGGAATGGAAGCAAGTGCCTGTCCCAAGAAGAGGGCGGCAGGCAACATGCCAATTTGAGATTTACTTAACTCTAAATCTTCTCCTATCAAGACACCCAACGGCCCCACACTTCTTCCAATGAAAGCCACCAATAATTGGGCAAGGAGTAGACAGGCAAGCATCTTCCAAGGTTCCTGTAAGACGGTCCTCTTCATTTGTTGCTGAGATGTATTCATAGGTCATTTAGGCTTTCACATTTAATGACAGGGGCTCATCCTCAACAACCATACGCTTTTTAGAAACAGGAACGAGAAGAGATCCAGCCACACAAATCAGGAAGTTCAAGGATAGTCCTATGACTCCCCCATGAATCCCATACACTGTTTTATGTCCCGTGAAGGTTAAAAGTCCAGCAAGAATGGCTCCGATCAACATCCCCCAGAATACAGATCGTTTCTCCAAACGTTTCCAGTAAAGTCCCAGGACAAACGCTGGAAATACTTGAACTAATAATTCAAATTTCAAGACAAAGATTTCATATAACGTCCCAGGCGGATTCCACGCGATCCATAGCAGAAGGAATACAGCGATGATGCCTCCGACTTTACCAACCATCACCTTTTTATGCTCTGTTGCACCCGGATTGATGAACTTGCCATACACATCATTTGAAAGCATGGAAGAGAAGCTTAGTAATACGGAATCGGCAGTAGAAACAATGGCTGCGACAATCCCGCCGAAGAAAATGATCATCACCCAATAGAAGAATGGATTAATCGCCGCGATGTCATTAGCCATAAGTCCCACGATCTGTTCGGAACCTCCTGTATCAAGCCCTGGATAAAGCATGATTCCAATGATACCGATGACGAATACTAACCCGGTCGTGATAGGAGGCATCCAGGCCATACGTGAAAAGGACTTCTTCAACGTCTTCTCACTCTGAGCAGAATAAATCCTCTGAACCGCATGGGGATAAATACTGGCACCTAACCCGACAAGTATCAGCATACTGAACCAGTTTATAGACACATCCATAGGAGGAACCGCGGTTTTGACAGGTTCCATCTCATTGATGTAGCGAGTCACATCTCCAAAGTTCCCTCCAACCAGGTATAATCCCCCAATCAGGAACACAATGATCCCCACCATCAGGATCAACCCTTGCATGACATCCGTGAAAGCAACTGCTTTCATGCCTCCCATCCACTCATACGCAAGCATGACGAATATAAATACAAGTACCGCAATCTGATAAGGAACCGTTCCCCCTGTCATTCCTGATACAGCCTGCCCGATGGCTACCAGTTGCTCCAATAAATAGTTACCCAATCCCCAGAGCATCAGAAAAATGCTGAGAAGAGTTACTGCCTTCGAATTAAAGCGGTGCTGAATCCAATCTGTCGGTGTGACGAAGCTCTTTCGTTTAGCGATGACATAAAGCCTAGGTGCGAATAAGAGGTAAATACCGATGATGATGGTCATGAATGAAATGGACTGAAGCCAGGAAAATCCTGTTCGGTAGGCAGACGGAGCATAGCCTACAATCGTATTCCCGCTATACTGAGTGGCATATAGGGTGAAGAATAAAGCAATAAACCCTAAATTTCTTCCAGCTAAGTAATACCCGGACAAACTTTGATGTAAGTCTTTATCTCCTCTTCCAGAGAAATACCCAATGGCCAGCATGATAATGGCAAATGCCGACAGGATGACAATGCCATCCAACCCTGCAAAAGTTAGATTCATATTCTACTCTCCCCTTTTTATCTGCTCTTCTTCATCCTCAACAATGTTCCATTGACTTACACACAACCAGCTCAGGTAACCGCATAGTGCGATCGAAAAAACAGTAGAAATAAAAGCCCATAACGGAAATCCAAGAATAAAGGGTTCAACTGCACTAGATGGAAAATACCAAGGGACAATCGCAAGAACAAGCAATATTAAACCGATCCAGATCCATACCTTCCGGATCGGTTCCTTGATTTGGTTCTGTTTCATGATTTTCCTCCTATCACTTTTTCAACTTTGCCATACTAAGATTTCAGTCGATAATGGATGATGTGATTTCTTTCAAAGGAGTCAATGATGTCTCGATGTGCCAAAGTAGAATCGATCTCATCCAGTCCCTTTAGAAGTAATTCCTTGCGATACGGTTCAACAGGGAAATGAGCATCAAAGCCGCTGTCATCTGAAATGGTTTGATTCACCAAGTCGACGGTCATCTTGTAACCGGGGCTTTTCTCCGCGTTTCGAAAGAGATCATCGACCTCCCTTTCATTCAATACAATCGGCAATAACCCATTTTTAAACGCATTATTATAGAAGATGTCTGCAAAGGAAGGAGCAATGATCACTTTTATGCCAAAATCGGCAAGTGCCCAAGGAGCATGTTCCCTTGAAGATCCACAGCCAAAATTCTTACGTGTTAATAAAATTGGGGCATCCCGATACATCTCCTGATTCAGAACAAACTCCTTAACTTCTTTACCGTTTTCAAACCGCCAATCATAAAAAAGAAATTCTCCAAATCCTGTTCGCTCTATTCGTTTGAGGAACTGCTTTGGAATGATGGCATCTGTATCCACATTGATCGCATCCAAAGGGGCAACCTTTCCTGTCAATTCAGTGAAGGCTCTCATCATGGCTTCACCTCCTCTTTAGACCGTGGTTCCCACTTTCTCACATCAGTAAAGTGTCCCATGATGGCAGCAGCGGCGGCCATTTCCGGGCTCACTAAATGAGTCCTGGCATTCCTCCCCTGCCTTCCTTCAAAATTCCGGTTAGACGTAGAGGCGCATCGTTCACCTGGCATAACAATATCGTCGTTCATTCCAAGACACATGCTGCAGCCTGATTCACGCCATTGAAATCCGGCCTGAATAAAAATGGAATCAAGCCCCTCCATTTCAGCCTGGAGTTTCACCTGTTGAGATCCTGGAACGACCAAAGCTGTCACAGAATCAGCTACCTTATATCCCTTAACAATGCGGGCAGCTCTTCGGAGGTCTTCTATCCGACTATTCGTACACGAACCGATAAACACTTTATCAATTGGAATCCTGTTCACAGGTGTCCCTGGTGTCACCCCCATATACTTCATGGCCTTCTCTGAAGATTTCCGCTGTTCTTCAGGCAGCTGGTCCAACGTAGGAATGAGACTATTGATTTCGATAACCTGACCGGGATTGGTCCCCCATGTCACCTGGGGTACGACCTCAGAAGCGTTCACTTCGATTGATAAATCAAAAACAGCATCGGGATCTGTATAAAGATCCTTCCATTCTGTAAGAGCTTCCTCCCACTCACCATCCATTGGGGTATATTGCTTTCCTTCTAGATAATCAAATGTTGTTTGATCCGGTTGGATGAGTCCTGCTCTCCCTCCCATTTCAATGGACATATTGCAAACCGTCATTCGTTCTTCCATCGAAAGACTGCGGATCGCCTCTCCGCGGTATTCAATCACATACCCAGTGGCGAAATCGTGACCGAATTTCCCTATAATGGTGAGAATAAGGTCTTTGGCCGTCGCTCCATCCGGAAAGGAACCGCTTACATTTATTTCGAGGGTTTTGGATTTATACTGCTTTAACGTCTGAGTAGCCAAGACATGTTCGACCTCGCTTGTTCCAATCCCAAAGGCCAGCGCCCCAAAAGCTCCGTGAGTGGACGTATGACTATCTCCACATACAATCGTTTGACCAGGCTGGGTCAACCCAAGCTCAGGCGCGATGACATGAACAATCCCTTGGAATTTGCTTTGTAAATCGAAAAGCTCAATCCCAAATTGCTTACAATTATTCGCTAAAGCATCTACCTGTTTCTTCGCCAGTTCGTCTTGAAAAGGGGCGGAGCGATTCGTCGTCGGTATCGCATGGTCCATCGTCGCAAGTGTTAAATCCGGTCTCCGTACAGACCGGTTCTTCAGCCTCAATCCTTCGAAGGCTTGGGGAGAAGTCACTTCATTCACTAAATGAAAGTCGATGTACAAAAGGTAAGGCAATTCCCGCTCTTCCCGAACGACATGCTTATCCCAAATCTTTTCATATAACGTTTTTGCCACCCTTCTCCCTCCTATACAATATTCTCATTCTCTAACTCTATTAATTGTTCTTCCTCTAGTCCTAATAACTGAAGATAAATCTCTTTATTATGCTTACCCATCCGTTCTGCACCCGGCTCCTTCACTTTCCCTGGAGTCCGGCTCAGTTTCGGCACAACGCCCGGCATCGGAAATTCACCAAGCTCCGGATGCTCCACATTGATGATCATTTCTCTTTCTTTATAGTGAGGGTCCTCTAATATTTCCTTGGCTGTGTAGATCAAGCCGGATGGCACCCCTTTCTCTTCCAAGATCTGAAGGGCATCCTTTGCATTGAGGGACTTGGTCCATTCCTCGATGAAAGAATCCAGGAGCTTCATGTTCTCTCCTCGGGCATGATGCGTTGCAAACCTCGGGTCCTCACTCAATTCAGGTTGACCCATCGCCTCGCATAAACGTTTAAACACTCCATCGGCATTGGCTCCAATGACGATATAGGTCTTATCCAAGGTGAAATAAATATTAGACGGAGCAACACCCGGCAAAATATTCCCCATCCTCTCCCGGATATAACCTGCCAGCAAGTAATCAGGAATCAAGCTTTCCATTATGGAAAAGACAGATTCATAGAGAGCCGTATCGACCACCTGGCCCTTTCCTGATTTCGTTCTTTCATGGACCGCCACGAGACATCCGATGGTGGCAAACAGAGCCGTAAGCGTATCCCCGACAGAGACCCCGATTCTAGATGGCGGCCGGTCTTTGAAACCTGTTACATTCCGCAAACCTCCCATTGCTTCCCCCACACTTCCGAACCCGGCCCGGTCCTTGTATGGGCCGGTCTGTCCGAATCCGGACGTTCTGACCATGATCAATTTAGGATTGATTTCAGATAAGATTTCATACGAAAGATTCCATTTTTCCATTGTTCCCGGCCTGAAATTCTCAATGACGATGTCTGCCTGTTTAACAAGCTCCTTCAGCAGATTCTGACCTTTTTCTTCTCGCAGATTCAGGGTCACCGATTTTTTATTCCTGGACTGGATCGGCCACCAGAGACCGATTCCATCTTTCGATTTCCCCCAATTCCTCATCGGATCGGCTTTCCCTGGTGGTTCCACTTTGATGACTTCAGCGCCAAAGTCAGCAAGCAGCCGTCCACTGAAAGGTCCTGCCAGCAATGTTCCAAGCTCTATGACTCGTAAACCTTCTAAGGGTAGCGTATGTTCTGTCAATTCCATCCCTCCTGTTTGAATTTTCTTAATCTTGTATACAAATTTAAACTCTTGTATACAATAAGTCAATAACATATTTAAAAAACCTTGAATAAATCGCTTATAAAGGAAAAATATTGTATTTTATTTATAGTTTGTATACAATGGACGTGAGGTGTTGTTATGGATGCATACGAGTACATCAAAGGGGCTATTATCGACGGGAAATTCGAACCTGGCATGAGATTAGGGGAAGAATTCCTCGCAAAGAAACTGAACTTGAGTAGAACCCCCATCCGGGAGGCCATTAAGCATCTGGAAGCAGATGGTCTGGTCGTACCTTTGAAACGGGGAGTCGGAGTAAGGAATTTCACAACGGAAGACATCCGGCAAATTTACGATCTACGTACCATTCTGGAGGGGTATGCAGCAAGTCAAGCAGCCATCTACAGGACCGCGGCAGACATTGAGCAGATGGAAGCAGCGAACATTGTTTATGAACAAGTCATCGATGAACATGTGCAGTCAGATATGGATAGCATTAAAGAAATCGTGGCCGTCAATCAACGCTTCCACGAAGTGATCATCCAAGCAGCGAATAACGCACATATCCATTTCCATCTATCAAAAGTCGTCGTGGTCCCCATTGTGTACCGATCATTTTATTGGTATAACGACTACCAGCTAAAGCAATCATTGGAAGTCCACAAAACGATTCTGCAAGCCATCAGGAACAAAGAACCAGAGCGGGCGAAAATCGCAATGCATGAGCATATCTATCAAGGTCGTGATCATGTGTTAAAGCATTTGGAAGATATTAAAAATAGTTGATTAAGAGGAGGAAGAGAAATGATTGAGATTTGTGAGGTCGGTCCACGGGATGGTCTGCAAAATGAGTGTAAACTGGTTACGACAAAAGATAAAGTAGAACTGATTAATCGATTGATTGAAGCAGGAATAACATACATTGAAGCCGTTTCATTTGTGAATCCAAAAGTCGTTCCTCAAATGGCTGACGCGGAAGAAGTTCTTCTCCAGCTCCCCAAGGATAAGGGTGTTCAATATGGCGGCCTCGTCCTCAGTCGATCAGGACTCAATCGTGCTCTTCAAACGGATATCGATTATTTACACGTCGTCACCACGACAAGCGACACATTCAATCTGAGAAATGCGAAACGAACGGTTAATCAGGCAGTCTCTGAATTAACTGACGTCATCAAAGAAGGTATTCAATCTAATAAAAAGGCAGCCGGTGTCTTAGGCACGGTATTTGGCTGCCCATTTGAAGGGGAAGTTCCTCTGGATAAAGTACTATTTGTAGCAGAAGAATTCTTAAAAGCCGGTTGTACAGAGCTTACCCTCGCAGATACAACAGGCATGGCAAACCCAAACCAGGTACAGACTGTCGTTCAGGCATGTAAAGATCGATTCGATAAAGATCTATCTTTAGGCCTTCACTTTCATAATACGCGGGGACTCGGATTAGCCAATACCCTTGCAGGCTATCAAGCTGGCGTTCGACGATTTGATTCTTCCATTGCCGGAATGGGAGGCTGCCCATTCGCACCTAAAGCTGTCGGCAATGTGTGTACGGAAGATATGGTAAATATGTTTCATGGCATGAATATTGAAACGAACACAGATCTCAAAAAACTTCTGGAAACATCCAAATGGCTAGAAGGCATTATGGGACGTCCATTGGACGGAATGTTAATGAAAGCGGGGATTTCTTAACTGCTAACAAACCAACTACTAGTAAAGCCTTTGCCCTCTTTGGGTACAGGCTTTACTGGTTATAGAATTAATGTACTAACCTCACCCAACTCCCCCCACTAACCCTCTCCCTCCCAATCAATCCTCCATCTTCCACCACACCCACCATATCCATCATCACCGCAAACGGCACTTCATACCCCGACAGGACCCCAGCTTCCCTACACCCCTCCCACATCTCCCTATAACTAATAAACACATACCCATCCTCACGCCTCTCCCGCTCGTCACCCAACAACCCCATCACCACCCCATACACCTTCAAACTATCAATCTGAAACTCTGACACGTTCTTCGCATACTCCGTCACCAACATCCCAATTCCTCCCCTTTTCATCATTTACTCCTGAGCCAAGGGACCTGTCCCCCCGGCTCACTCAAACCGAACCAACAGAACCCTCCCCCTGCATCCATCCACCCCGAAACCGCCCAAACTCCTTCACAAACTCCAGCTTCACCGTCCCAACCGGCCCATTCCGGTTCTTCGCAATCTTCACTTCCACTTCCTGTCCGTTCTTCGAATCCGGATAGTAGTAATCATCCCGGTACAGAAACAACACCACATCCGCATCCTGCTCAATATTCCCCGAGTCACGCAGATCCGACAGCCTTGGACGCTTGTCATCCCTCGACTCCACTCCCCTCGATAACTGGGACAACAGAATGATCGGAATCCCAAACTCCTTCGCCATCCCCTTCAATTGCTTTGTAATATGCCCAATCGCAAGATCATGCCGATCAAACCGCTCCTTCACATTGATCAGCTGCAGGTAATCAATCACCACAAGAAACGGCTCCGTCGGATACTCCCGCTTCAGATTCATGATCCGCTGTCTGATCTCCGGCAAGGTGATCATCCCATTTTGCGAGAGTTCGAGCTTCGCTTTGTACACGGCGTTCATCGCCCCGTGCATCCTCGGCATCTCGTCCTTGGTCAGATACTTGTAAGGATTCTGCCATTTCATCATGTTGATATCCGTCAAACTTGAAAGAAGTCGCTGCATGATCTGCCTGGAGCTCATCTCAAGGGAAAACACCATGCTCACTCCCTTCTCCCTCGTGCATTCCCATGCGAGCTGGATGGCGAAAGCGGTTTTCCCCATGGAGGGTCTCGCAGCCAGGATGATGAGCTCCCCTTCCTTCCACCCTCCCGTCAGCGCATTCAGGCTCTCGAATCCCGTCGAGACACCGGGAAGTCCGTCCCTCTCCATGTAAAGAGATTCATAGAGATCCATGATGATCTCGTCCTTCGTTTCTTCGCCTGTGATGGTGTTCGTATGCATGTCAATGAGTGCTTTGTAGAGGCCCTGTGCGGATTCCGGGGTGTAGGAGTTCAGGAAGTGATGGGCCGAGTTCTTGATGAGGCTAAGTTCGTAATACTTCAGGACGATCTGTTCATACTGCTCGATGTTCACCGTCGTCGGACAGTAGTTGGCAAGTGCCAGGAGAAAGTGGACCCCTCCGACATTCTCAATGTCATCCCCAAGCTCCTCCACTACCATGACCAGATTGATCTCAAGCCTCTTCTTCTGAAGCCCCTTCATCGCTTTATAAATAAGGCGGTTCTTCACCAGACTGAAATGCTTCTCCTCCAGGGTCAGTTCATCCAGGACACCAGGCTCCATAAGAACAGCTCCAATGATCATGCTTTCCGCTTCATGCACTTCGCGAAGCAGCTGTTCATCGTGCCCAGGGTGGTGCAGGTCGTGTCCATTCAATTCGTCGTTCATTCTCAATTCGTTCCGCTCCTTCTTTTTCCCACGCTTCCATGGTTTCTAGTATCGTCGTTTCCTCCACCGGCTGTTCATACAGCTCAGCAATTGTCGGCATATACTGGCTCACTTTGATATGGGCTTCGATCCGCCTCTTCACCTGGTGATAATCACAATTCTGCAGGTGCTGAAACCAGATCGCCGCCGTGTCCTGGGTGAGCTGTCTGTGAGGGAAAGCCCCCTGGATCATCTTGACCAGCTCCCTGAACTCCCCGAAAGTCATGCCCCCGTCACACTCTCCTCCAGCCCGTCCAGCATCTTGTCCAGATTCCGCATCGAAGCCTCAGGGGGCAGATACGATTCAAGAGCCTTCTCCAAATACCTGGGGCTGTTGATCGTCAGCTTCGGGTTGATACTCTCCTGCTTATCAAACTGCTCGTCCATAAACGTAATCAACTCGGCTGTCGACATCTCGTTCAAGCTGATCCGCTCCATCGCCATCTGGTCCATCGGTGTCAAGAAGAACCCTCTCCCCCTCCTGCCGACGAAATGTCCGATCAACGCTCGAAGCCTTTCCTCATCAGCAGCTCCTTTGTTGTTGTTCTCTAAGATCTCTTCTTTCTCTAAGTTCTTAAGTCTGTTATCGCAACTCATTCGCTCCTCCTTCATATCTGATTCACGTGAAGAGGACAAAAGGGTACCAGCCCCCTCATCAGGCTGGTCACCAGCGGATTCATCATCCCCTTTTCCTTCCATAGGGATTCCCATCCACTTCAAATACTCCCCACACAACGGATCCTTCACAGGTCGAACCGTAAAGATAAACCCGTGCTGAAACTTCTCCGCCTTCAACCAGTCATACTTCTCCAACCGCTTAATCGAACGCTGGATCCTCGACGCCGTATACGCATCCTTCTTCTTCCCATTGTAAAACCACAAATCCTCCTGCAGCTTCCCGATCGACCTGATGTACTGCCTCTCCCCAAGAACCACATCCCAACCTGAACCCCGCCTGTGTGAGTTGCATGTAACAGAATCCATACATACAATCGGATATCCTCCGGGTGATGAAAAATTTCCGTATCCACCATGACTTTTTCTAGTTTTCTCCATCCACTCATTTGAATCACTCCTGTTTCAGTTTGTATTCATCTTTTATATAGGGGGATGTGGTGGGAATGGACACCCTTTAAATAAATTTTTTATAAAAAAAACATTCGGATGGGGTCCGAATGTTTGAAGGAGGACATATGAACTTATGAATACGCCATTCAATCAGAATTCAATGGCATGAAAACCCTTGAACTTTCATTTATATAAATTAGACTTAAAGTAATGACCATTAGAGAGGAGGACCCTATGTGCAAAATAAAACATTCACATTCAAGCTGTCTGATGAGGGATATTATGAGCTCCTCAAATACATGCCATATTTTAGAAAAGTTTACTTGTTTGGAATCATAGGATTGTTCGTGATCTCCATCGTATTATTTTTGTCCTTGAATAATTCATTTCAAGAATCGGCTAGTACATCTTCCCAAGTGATGTTCGCATATATATCGCAAGTGATGTTCCCAGCTCTATTGGCGTTGGCTTTATCTCTTGTGGTACTCCTGGTGTTCTATCTGTATTTTCGCTTTAGAATCAATACTTTCCTAAAAAAATCAGCCCGACTTTTAAAAGAGAAATACCAGCCAGCAAACGATGAGGAATACATGATTGTGTTTGATCAAGATCAAATGGCCTTCTTACTCGGAAATCGACAACATAGGATTGAGATTGGCCAAAGTTTGAAAGTAATATCTACCTCTAAAAATATTCTTTTTTATAATGGTGATGGAAAATCGCATAATAAATTTTATATTCCTAAGTATGGAGATAAGGAGCATCAGGAAAATGTAGCTTATATGACTGATTACTTGGAGAAATCTTCAGAGGTAGAGTATAAAGAGAAGGACAAAGACTGGTGAATGTTCACTTGGGTTAGACGGAGATGAGAAGGTAGTACCCCTTTTGTATCTGGCAATTTTCTTTACGGCAATATGTTTTTTGAATAGAAATTAAGGCTTCAAATAATGCGCCTACTTCCACCTTACAAAAAAAAAGCGACCACACATAGGATCGCTTTTTTGAACTATGCAAAATATTTTTCAAGTGGTCCCCAATAGTTATCTTTCCAACCTCCAGCAAGATGTTCACCTTGTCCTTCTGGGAAGCCAACATGTTCAAAAACTAACAACGTTTCTTCACCTTGTTCTTTTATTTCGAACTTGGCAATGGAATAGACTCCCTCAGCCCAATTACCAGCTCTCCAGGCTTGTACGATTCTTTCATTAGGTATCAGCTCAATATTCCTACCAGTAATCATGCCACCAAATAAGGAGAATGCCCCACCAGCCTCTGCGTTAATTTCAGTTGGTGCTCCACCTGTAACTTCCTTGAATTGATTTGCATCGATAAGTGCACCATATACTTTTTTCGGACTTGCTTTAAACATTACTTCTTGATGAATAGTTGAAGACATACCATCATTCCTCCTGTATTTCTTGAATTTTTTATTTTTTAATCGACCAAGGATCCACACCTGGATCTTTTCCCTCAGCCAGCATTTGAAGACGTTCTATATAATGAGTCCATCCGTTGCTGTTGGATGTAGTTTTTTCAGCTGGCAGGTTATAATGGTGTAACTTTAAAAGTGTACCGTCATTTTGTGGAGTCAAAGTGAATTCAACGGTACTGGAACCCGGAGGCATAATGTCTGAATCATCCCATCCCCATGTCCATACAATTTTTTCAAATGGTTTAATTTCCTTGAATTCACCGATTGCGATGTCTAGCCCATTAATGTCTATTCTGTATTTCCCTCCGACACTTAGGTCTAATAAGACGTTTCTCCCAATCCAACGAACCATTTTTTCTGGATCAGTAAAAAAAGAGAATAACGTTTGAGGACTACATTCAATAAAAATTTGTTTCGTTAGACTTTCATGATGACTATTCATTCTTCCTCCTTTCTTCAGCTTCAGCTGCTTCTTTTAAACGCATAAGGCTGTCTTCCCAAAAACTGTCTAAGTATTGCTTTAGTTCTTTAAAACCTTCCCTTCTAATACGATAAAATCTCTTTGTTCCTTCTCTTCGTACAACAACTAATCCTGAGCTCTCCAATACTTTTAAATGCTGTGAAATTGCAGGTGCAGAAATTTGAAAATGAAGGGCAATTTCACTGGAAGTAAGCTCACCATTTCGTAAAAGATTGAGTATTTCCCGCCTATTCGGTTCTATTATGGAATGAATTACTTTTTCTATCATAAAACTAATTTAGCATACACTTAATTAATCATCAACTTAATTAAGTGTGTGCTAAATTATATAAACTAACAATTATAGTTTTTTTGGTTTTTATTAATAGAACCAAGTTTTAGAATCTCCCTTTAAGGAGGTTCTTATTCCTTATTCACTAAACGACCCTTAAGTACATTTTTTCAAAAAACCTTATCAAAAATGAAGAGGATTAATGACCATATAAAAAAGATCCACACCCTCCATAAAAGATGTGGATCTTTTTCTGGTTAAGAAAATAATCATGGCAGAGCCTATCACATTAAACCAGAAAACCACAATCCAAGTGTCGTCCCAATATAATTCCCAATAATATACCCCAACGTCCCAACCACAAGAATCGGTCCAATCAAATCCTTCCACCCTTTCGCAATGGCCATCGCCGCAGCGGTTGTCGGCCCTCCGACATTGGCATTGCTGGCTAGAAGGATTTCTTCAAGGTCATACTTTAATAGCTTTCCTGCTGTCAAAGACACAACTAGGTTCACTACGACAATAATGAACACGAATACGAGCAGCAACGGGGCATTTTGAACAATGAGGGGGATCGATGCCGGAATCCCAATCACCACAAAGAACAAGTAAATGAGGAACGTACCGATTTCCTGGCTTCCATTAATCGATCCAAAGTACTTCGGAAACAGGGCAAGTGCCAGGAATGTCAATGTCGTCAACATTAAGTACTGGTCGCCAAACAATCCATTCAGCAAATTGAGAAAGAAAGACGTCCCCTCACCGGAAGGAATCAATCCATCCAGGAATTCGGCGATTTTCAACGAAACCATCACGAGCAGGAAGGCAGTCCCTACAGACAACGCAATATCCTTTAGAGAGATATCCTTTCGCTCCCAAAAGCTTTCCGCAAGGGTCTTTCCCTCTTCTTTCATTCTGCCGCTCTCTACTTTTTCCACATGCGGTGCGTTAAAGCGTCTTCTAAAGAAACTCATGGCCGGAATCATCATCAGAACGATGAAATAAATCGCCATCATTAAATTGTCTGCGACCACGGCAGAAGAAACCATTTCACCAGGCGCTTCGAACTTTGCTGCCATGGCTGCAAAGTTTACCCCACCGCCAACATAAGAGGCACTGAGCATGGCGCCAATCTTATCAAGAACCGGTATATGATCCTTCAACAAAAAGAAACTGATGATCACCCCTGCAACCGTACCGATAGAGCTGATCAAGAAGAGAATCAGAAGCCGTCCGCTTTCCTGCCAGATCTTTTTAAAATTCACATGGAAAAGCAGCAGCGGAATGGCGAGAGGAATGATAAATGTCCAGACGGCATCATAAACCGGCGACGCTGTAGGAATCACTCCGGTATTAGATAGAATAATAGCACCTATCAGCGCAACAATGGCACCAGAAATTTTCGCCGCCCAACTGTAGCGCTGCTCTAAATAGATGCTTGCGGAAGCCCAAACTACAATGATTCCCCATAGCGTTACATAATCATCTGCTTTAATTAAAGTCTGCTCCAAAATGTTTCCTCCTTTTTACAGTTTTTCTCACTATCAATATAGTACCTATATTAGGTGGAAAATTCAAAATATTGGTGATGAGGGTTGACAATGGATAGCTCTCACTCCACTTTACCTCTTGATAAAAGTTTTAAGTTTGGCTACACAAGAGTCAGATGGTCGGATAGCCATACTCCGGTAACATCGTTTTGATGCATAAATATGTCTTAACTGTTGTTCTATTAACAGCAAAATTTCTCATATCCATAAAAAATACCCTGAATGATTGAATAAACAAATCACCCAGGGTGCTATTTTCGCTACATCATTATCTGAATTTAGTTATTCATTCTCAATCTTCACGTCAGTTTCTATTGGTCTTTCTATATCAAAGAAATCTTCAGCCAAATCATTGTAGAGCTTACTACCTTTAGAAATGTAATACACCGAGTCCAAATCGTAAAACTTCAACCTGATTGCCTTACTTTTTTTATCCATCCATACTCTGAAACTAGCACCGTCTTTAAATATACTTTTTTCTGTTTCCTTTGAAACTATTCCTTTCGGTTCAAAAACTGCCATTGATCTTGCTCCTTTAAAATAATGTATTTCATCAATAAATCCTACCCAAGTACAGCCGTGCAAGGTAAATTAAAATAAAACTTATACCAGATAAACAAATATACAATTCAAGGCTTCCTTTTGGGCCGTATAATCCTAAAGAATATCATCAAATTCCGAGGTCACAAGAGGCCTGTCATGTACCAGACCGTCTAAAAGACTGGATGGTGTATCCTGATAAAAGACTTTAGCCTCCTGTTGGGCCCGTGTTAACAAGACATATAAAAGCCGTGCATGAAGTTCGTCATTTGGAAAACTATCTTCATTCGCATTGACGACCAGGACAGCATCAAATTCCATTCCCTTACTATAGTAGGATGCCAGTACTGATACATACCCCTGTTTGACTTCCGTATTCGGGTTGACATAAATCGCTTCCTGACCGAATTCGTTACTCAAGTACTCCGATAACTGCAAAGCTTTTCTTTCATCCTTATGAATCACTGCAATTCTCTTATATTTCTTCTTCCAGTTTGTTATCGTAGAAACAATCCCTTCGAGCAGGTCTCTACCGGAAAGAACCCTTTCTAACGTTACATCAGGGCCTGAACGGTTAAGTGGTGTGATAGGGAAGAACTTGTTCTTATCGTAGTGGTTACCCAGCACCGTGTTTGCTACATCTATAATTTGTTTGGTGGAACGGTAACTGGTGTCCAGTGACAACAGCATATATTTCTTCTCATTGAACAGATTTCGCATTAAATCGTTCCAACTGTATTGTCCGTACCCCAGGAATATGGATTGCTCCTTATCACCGAGAATGGTTACAGTTTTTGTGATTTTCTTCAAAACGGCAAAATGAATAAAGCTTAAATCCTGTGCTTCATCAATGACAATGTGTGCAAACTTTTCAGGCGGATCGAACATCAGAAGATAGATATAATAGATTGGCGCTAAATCAAAATAGGTAACCTCATCTGCATTATAACCCTTAAAGAGTTGAGGAATATCTTTTCCGATATCCCCCCTGAAATTGTCCAGTACTTCAAAAGAAAGTACCTGTTGATAGATTGAGAACGGATTCGGAAGAGCCATTGTCTGTTTCCAGGCAGCAATCTCTATCTTGTACTCCTGTTTCAGTTTCTTTTTCTTATAGTCGCTGATGGACCAGATTTGTTTCTTTAAAGCTTTTAACCCAACTTCATTTAATCCACCGTTCTCCAGGAAAGTATCTTTAATCATACTATGCTGATCCTCAATTTCCTGAGTTTTAATATCCAACATTCTTTTAAAATGATTCTCGATGTGTTGTACAAACTTCTCTACCCGTTTTATAAAAGGCAAATAAGCATAGCCTTCGTAAATTTCAACTATTTTTGATGTCGACAGCTGCTCGTCAAAGATTTTTATCGGCTTAAATCGATTTTCATACCCATGTTGGAATTCATTCACGAAAGTATCAAGGATATTCATAAAAGCAGCAGATCCTTTAAATTCATTAATGTCTTTTTCTTTTGTATATCCAGGTGTGAAAAGTACCTGATCAAAATAAGAATGATAATCAAGATTGACCTTACTCGGAAGGAATGGCTTTAAATGTTGAAAGACCAACCCCTGAAAGGTGGATTGCCGGATACCATCTAAATCCAAGTCAGGAAGCATTCCCTGGGTAGAACTGATAAATAAGTTGGAAGGGCCAAGAATAAGCAGTTCTTCCGGCTTCAAATTTTTATTATTGAATAAAAGATACGATAGACGATGCAGGGCAATGGAAGATTTCCCGGAACCAGCAACCCCTTGGATTACCACATTTGAGTCAATGGTTTGTCTGATTGCTATATCCTGTTCTTTTTGTATTGTGGCAATGATCTCTTTGAGATAGCCGGTAGATTCACTGTTCTCTAATATTTCTCTCAAGAAATCATCTGTTACAGTTAATTGCTCACCTTTATCTGTCATAGTTATATTCAAATCACTTTTGCTTTCTGCAACTTGTTGCAGGATTTTCAGGATTCTTCGATTTTTGATTGTAAAATCCCTTTTCTGCTGAACTTCTATAGTACTGATATGTTTTCGGCCGTCTTTGTCTATCACTGTATATTTTTGTTGCGGTCTGCCTGGCATGAAATTGTAGTATGTTGAAGCCATGGGCATGCGCCAGTCGAGCACAATAATTTGCTCATGTTTGTCCCTTACACCATGCTTTCCTATGTAAAACGTTTCCTTGACTCCACCTTCAACTATATCAATTCTTCCAAAATACGGCTGATTAATCGCCTTCTCCAGCTTACTCTTATCACTTTTTCCCAACTTGTAGGATACGCTGTCCCCTATAAAACTTGTCTGATTTTTAAACTGCTGTTTCTTTCGGTCAAGCAGTTCCCATATGTAAAAAGTATGGTCTTCTATCTTATTAATCGTAGTATCCAAAATAGACTGCTCTTGATGAAAATGCTTTTGGTCCATCATTACACCCCTAAAGAAATATTATTGCTTCTTTCCTTTTCTACTATATTACTATATTTCATACATTAAATGTCAGAAAGTCAGAATTTATATACCATTCTGTATATAAACTCAACTCTTTACAATGTTATTAATTACTTTACTTAAGAAAGGCAAAGTTCGTGGACTAAAAAATGATTTTTTTGAACCATGAATAAACTCTCCAAATTCATTTACACGTTTAACAATTAATTATCTAGGTAATTAATTGTTAAAAAGGACTAATATTATGACAGATAATTTAACAAAGGAACAAAGAAGAAAAAATATGCAAGCAATAAAATCTCAATCTAAATTAGAGGATAAAATAACTCGAGAAATTTGGAAAAAAGGTATAAGATTTAGAAGAAATGTTAAATCTCTGCCAGGCAAGCCCGATATAGCAATAAAGAAGTATAAAATAGTTATTTTTATTGATTCTTGTTTTTGGCATAAGTGTCCTATACATGGAAATATGCCAAAAACTAATAACGACTTTTGGAGAAAAAAGCTTAATCGAAATTGTGATAGAGATAAAGAAATAACCCGTTATTATATCGAAAATAATTGGAACATCCTTAGATTATGGGAACATAGCTTTAAGTCAGATTTTAATAAGACAATAAACATAATCATTTCGTTTATTAATTCATCTAAAGGATAGTATACAAAAAATTTTAAGCATCTCATTAATAGTAAGGTTGTTTTGTATATTATCAGCTTAATGACCCATACTATTATATAATTGCCCTCAGTTTGTTATATTATTATATTAAAATGATACACTGTAAATATTAGTAAATATTTCACAACAACTAGGAGGCACTTTAATTTGTTATACACCAAAAATCTTGACCAAAAAATTTTTAATGCTCATCAGTATATTCCATCTGATGAATTAATTATACTTTCTGGATTTGTTGGACCCACCCCTATCCATAAATTATCTAATTTATCTATTAAAACCACAGTTATTTATGGAATGTATGGAAGTGCATCTATATCACAGCCATTACATAAGGTATTTTTACAATTACATCAACCACCTCTGAGAAATATACTTTACTCAAATTTACCTGTACACTCAAAATGGTATATATGGAAGTACAAAGGTGAGATTACATATGCATTAGTTGGATCAGCAGACTTTAGTACCAACGGGCTTACAATTCCTTATAGAGAAACATTAGCAGAAACCTCAAGTGACACGTTTCCTGAGTTAGACAACTATATTAAACGTATTTTAAATAATTCAGTCTCTTGCAATTCAGTAAATCCAAACTTTGTTAATAACATTAAGTGCGAAATGGTTTTGTACGACCCTAGAACAGGAGAAGTTCCACTAAAAAGTGGATTGAACTGGGGGAACAGTGAAAATGGTCATACCAAATTAGGAGATTCTTATATACCAATACGCTCAAGTCATATTCGGTCCTACCCAAATCTATTTCCTCCAAAGCAAAATGTTCCAACAAACATGTCAGTAACAGGAGGAAAAGCCAACAGACAAAATGATTCAATAGAATTAATATGGGATGATGGTACATTAATGGAGGCTCTCTTAGAAGGCTCACAAAACATTGATGGAAACTCCTATCCAAAGCAATTGAGCTCTTTTCCTAGTAAAAATACACTTGGAGTCTATATTAGAAAAAGATTAGGGCTTGCAATAAATTCTGTGGTAACAACACAAGATTTAGAGAATTATGGAAAAAGTAAAATACTTATTCAATACTTACAAGAAGGAACCTACTATATAGATTTTTCATCTAGGAGATAATTTAATATTAAAAGAAGCGAAGGATAGTTTCCCCTTCGCTTCTTTTAATCATACTTATCAACATATTCACTAGTCAATAAATCTTGTATAGCAAGTGCCAGTTTAGCACTAAATCTAGGAGGAACAGCATTCCCTATCATTTCATAATTCTGACTCATACTACCTATAAATTCAAAATCATCATTAAAAGTTTGGAGCCTGGCAGCTTCACGCACTGTGATAGAACGCGCTTGATCAGGATCGGGGTGGATATGCCTTAGGCCATCTTTCTTTAGATGAGCTGGTATTGTATTACTAGGCTTGTCCCATCTTAACACATGGTATTTATGAACATTCGAAATCTTTCCGGTTTTTTCCGTGTAAAGACGCTTCAAATTTTCAGTTGATTGATATTTATTTGTACCTGTAATAATATCCTCTGCTAAAGTTCTAAAAATATCTATATCACGACTATTATGGTATCTTGGTGAATGCCAATTTTCAGTCGTTTCATGTGGTGAATGTGAATACTTTCGATTTCCAACCAAGTACTCTTTAGCCGGAAATAGTTTGGGTAGGTTAGATATGGCGTCCCTAACGGTTGGAGCAGGAACTTTATATCTATTTAATATTTCGTTGTAGAATTTGGATAGAATTAGTTGAATTCTATCCTGATTACCCCCAAAATATTTGCGATTCAATCCTACCAAAATTACCCGTTTCCTTTTTTGAGGAACTCCAAATTCTGAAAGATCAATAAGAGCATATTTTCTTATATCATTAATAATCTCAAATCCGTGATTATTAAAGCCTTTTCTAATTTTATCTACAATATTCTCACCGTTAGGGGTAGCAGACAACATTCCTTCAACATTTTCAAAAACAATGACTTTTGGTTTATATTTTTCTACTACCTTTAGATAGCTCTCGAATAAATAATTCCTATAGTCATTTTTCATGCCATCTTTATCTTGTATTCTCCCTGCAAGTGAATACGCTTGACATGGAGGCCCCCCTACAATAATATCAATCTTATTTTCTTTGATAACACTGTTTAATCCTTTATGAGTTCCATATTTTTCATCATTATTCCAACCATTAATAAGTTCTGAGGTTCTTTGTATATCAAAATTAAGAACCCTATCTTGAGCATCAGAATAATTGTACTTTTGTATTAAGCGATTGACCAATGTTTCACATGCATGTTTTTGCCATTCCACGCTTGCCAATGTTTTATAATATCCTGTGCTTTCAAACCCGTCCAACAGGCCTCCGCACCCTACAAATAATTCTATTGTTGTAAATTTTTTCATATAGTCACCTTATTTATTTAAATGAAGTTCTAATTGAATATTTTTCTTACTATTTATATGACTCTCAAAATGATTATTAATTGCCATAGCCACATTATAAGATAATAGCGGTGGTACAGCATTACCTACCTGTCTATTTTGCTGCGTTCTAGTTCCTTTAAAAATGAAATCATCTCTAAAAGACTGTAACCTAGCATTTTCTCTTATAGTTGGAACTCGATTATATTTATAATGAAAATGGTTCCTATGACCTGTATCAATAGTTCTTGATGGCTTTTTACTATGATAGCGGGTCCAGGCTTCATTAAATTTTCTACTCTCACCAACTCCACTAGGTAAGTCTTTATGGTTACCACCTTCAGGGACTTGATTTATTACCCATTTAACATAATCCGTATGTTTAGTACCAACATGGTTATACAATTTTTCACTTTTCCCTCTCATGAACACTTGATATGCCGACACTGGGCTGGTGGAATAATCATCTACTTCTATTCCGAGTTCCTCCTCACGACTAGGAAGATCACTGATTGCTTCTTCACAAGTAACATAATTTTCAGATGAATGCGTTGGTACGGGAAATTCAAACTCTCCAAACTCTTTATGAAACCCAACAAAAAACATTCTTTTTCTCATCTGTGGAACTCCATAATCTGCAGCCAAAAGAGGTTTATCAGTTACAGTTACATTGTATCCCATATCCTCAAAGGTATTTGTAATTTGTTGTTTCACTTTTCCACCATACAGAGTTGCTATACCAGGTACATTTTCGATCAGAAAAGCTTTCGGTTTGAATTTTTTTACAGCTTTCACTACTGCTAAATACAATGTATTTCTAGTGTCGTTAATATCTCTCGAGCCTGTTAAAGAAAAACCCTGACAAGGTGGTCCTCCAATAATAATATCTACAGTTTTATTATTTAGTTTTAACTTTATATCATTTATTGCTTCATCTTTTGATAAATCGGTTAGTAAAGTCTCAGAATACTTATGATTATATTTGTATGTTTCTAATGCAGCTTTATCAAAATCCACGCCTAACATTACGTTATACCCTGCGTCTAAAAAACCCTGAGATAGACCACCACAACCGCAAAATAAATCTAATACATTTAAATTATTTGATTTCACTATAATGTTCCCCTCCACTCAAAAAGAACATACGTTCTAATTCTATTATATTATTTAATAATTTTCATTTCAAATCGTAAGTATTAATTATAACATCTAAGTTGATTCTAAATCTTTTCTATTAGTTTAGAAAAAAATGGGATGGTATCTTCAGCACAGCTTAAATCCTGGTAACCCGTCTGTTCAATTAGTTACTTAATGAATAAAGTCAGGTATTTTCACACTAAGATAACCTCATGTGCAAATACCTGACTATATTTTCAACATATTAAATTAAATTAAGCTCTATAATATTATAATGTAATCCAGTTAAATCAATTTTATATGTTACTTGTAAAATATGTTCCATATTTCTTACGTTATTTAAAGTATTAACATTAATAAAAGGGAAGCTATCATCTACCGGATATTCTCTAAGTTCTAATAATTTAAACTGTTTTTTTCTATCTAAAGAGTTTTCTTTAAATCCCATCCTCGAAACAGCTGAATTAAGTTTATCTTCCCTCATTCCTATGTCAGTAAGCTTTTGAATCATTATATCAAGACTTACTACATCTTCATCCGATGCATTTTCACTATTGGTATCTTCAAACCTAACAAACATTAAAGATAAATTGCTACTAGGATCTATTTGAAATTGGCCGGAAATTGTTACTATATTGTTATATTTAATCAATGAAGACTTTACTTCATAATTCTTAATCTCACTTCTAATATCTACTGATGCTCCGCTTGGCCCAGTCCAATTCTCTACTTGGATAGATGAACTCAACCCAGGACTATTTTTTAAATAAAAGAGAGTTATTAATTCTCCTAATACTCCATGAACAGTCTTCTCTACACTCTTATTTCCTAAAAGTTCCTTCCAACTTTTCCACCAATCTATAGGGTGTTTTAATATAGTTTCCCTCTTTTTATTATTGGTCCCCAATTCTAAAAACACTGCACATATGCCAGCGAATTCGTGTCTTAAAGATTCATCTGAACTAGCTAATAGTAATAGATACTTTCTTTTACTACCAATTTCAAACCAGTCTGTAAAATAAGAAACATTTGTAAATCTTTCATTTATCTTAATATCCCTATCTATCTCTATCCCAACAGCATAGCTGTTATTAATTTTTATAGTCCAAGAAGAATTCTCCTCTTCAAATCCATCAAGCTTTAAAGCCCTTCCGTTTGTTGAACGCGCAAAATTCCTTCTAATTTGGTCGACTAATTCCATTTCAAGACCTCACAGAATTTATTTATTTATATTTTTTAATACAGCTTTTGCAACCCCACTTGCTAGTAGAGGTGGCACAGCATTTCCAATCTGTGTAAAAGCACTCCCCATTGGAACACTAAAAATAAAATCATCTGGAAAAGATTGTAGCCTAGCAGCTTCTCTAACTGAGATTCCTCTAGGTTCAAATGGATGAATATGACTGTATGTATCTGTACCTAAATGTGCAACCAGTGTATGTGAAGGCTTTTCAGGATTCAATCTTTTCCACTTACTATGAAATTTAGTAGCATCATAGGGAGGAACATAATCTTTTTTTATTCTATTATAAGAATCAATTTCAGTATTTTTATTGATATTATTATAATCACAAGCTTCTTCGAATAAATTTAATGCTATTTTTAAAGCCTCTCGATAATCATCGCTAGGTTGCATTTTTTCGAAAATACGAAAGTCTCTTGGAGTTTTCCTAAAACAGTTTGCAGATACACTTTTTGCGTACTCACCCTTAGGTAATTTTCTCATAAATTTTTGAAATTCATTAATAGGTGGGGTTTGATAAGGTTTTAGTGTATCTATTTTTTCCAATGTATATTTACTTCTTGAATTTGGAAATAGCCCCGGCAAATCTGACAATGCATCTCCTACTGTTATCCAACTTGGAGCATCGTATGCTGCCGTCAAAGGAAACCTGAAATTTTTTAAGTCTTTAAACTTTTTAAACCTTGATTCTATGTTTTGTTTACCTCTCCATTTAGGATTAACATGTGTTGGTTCTGGTAAGAATTCGATTTCACCATACTTACTTTTGATTCCTATTACAAACACTCTTTCTCTAGTTTGGGGTACACCGTAATCGGCTGCATTTAATATTGTCCAAACTGCATTGTAGCCGTTCTGTTCGAGTATTTCACTAACAGTTTGAGGAATATTATTCCCTAAGAAGTTCACAGATTCAGGAACATTTTCCATTACTATTACTTCAGCATTAAGATCTAAGCTTAATCTAATAAATTCTTTATATAAAAACGCTCTTTTGTCATTCAAACCAAACCTATGTTCTCCCAACGAGCGAATTTTTGATTTGCCAATTCTAGAATATGCTTGACATGGAGGACCTCCAATAACCATTACTGGTTTGTCGATATCTCGATCTATAGTAGAAGCTTCCACGTTGTTTATATCTTCACATAAATGCTCTCTGTCTTTTCCATGCTTCCAATGTAAATTATAAGATGCAGTTCTGCAGGCATGATTATCTTTTTCTATACCTGCAACTATTTCAAATTCTTCTAAATGAAATCCATAAGACAGTCCCCCACACCCAGAAAATAAGTCAACTACATGAGGAAAGAAGATTTTTTGTTTATTAATTTGTTCAGATTCTTGCATGCACTTCAAAATAATTTATTAACTCCTCAACATATTTTTTTGTACCACCTGAGGTTAATGCAGGTTCTACAATTTTCACTCTTGCAGTGTTTAGTTTCATTACTTTTCTAAATAAATTCCTATCAAAACTATTTAACTGTCTATTTCCAAATTGTTTCATGATTTCCCTCGTGACATCAATCCTGTATCCATTTGGACCTGAGCGTTCAACTAACTGAACAATTTCATCAGTAGTGAATTTTTTTAAAATATTATAGGTTTCTTCAATAGATCCATTCCAGGATAGATGTATGTACCACCATAATGTTTTCAACCAAATCCTTCTACTTTGTTTAAAAAAACGAGTATCGGACATACCCCATCTATTATATATAATATCAGGTACAACTTTCATAGAGAGATAAATCCATACTTCATCATTAGAAGCATCTCGAGTTGTAATTTCAAATTGCTCTTCCAAAACATTATATAATTCTAATCCGAATCTTAAATCGAATATATAATCTTCCTTATTCTTACTATCTTCACTAATATTAATAAAACTATTTACTCTTTCTTCAGCCTCGATGAGTCTTTGCCTAAGTTCAAGCATTTCTCTCTCACAGCTAGGTTCTGGAACTTCATCAACACTCCATTTATTAAAATCTTTAAGTGCTTCAGATTTTGAAAGTAATTTCCACATAAATGTCCGCCTCACTTAAATCTATTTTCAAAGTCTTCTCTAATAGATTTTGCTAATTTTTCTGGAGATGATACATCCCATCCGAAAGTAGAAATGAAATAATAGATAGCCTCTCCAATACTTCCCTGTTCACTTTCACCATTTAAAATTGACTCCCATTCGCCCGTTAATTTAGTTTTCTCTAATATTATTTGCAAACTAGTTGCTATTATCTCTATTAATAATGCTGATGAGCCCAATCCATTTTCTATTTTCAATTGACGTGCTAGCTTATGCGCCTGATTGATTACTATAGCGACGTTTTCTTCTCTAAATTGTTCATATAAAGGATCAATAAAATCACATTTCACCCACCATAAAGGCTTACTAGGATCATTCACTTCAACAATTGGGAACATAGATGAATTTCCATCAAGCAATATTATTTGGCTTTCCAAAAGACCTAATATTGTACCTGGTTTAGTTAATAGCATTCCACTGTTATTTTTATACCTAGATAGGTATAAAACCACTTCAAATGTAATTTTACCTCTTAATGTACCTTTCGGAATAACTGTAGTTATCTCAGAAGAAAGACTTTGTACTTCTTCTTTTGAAAATTCTTTGACAGGCTCTACTTTTATTTGGGATGAATCTTTAGAATACCATTTGTACGCAATTCCTAAGACGGCATCTTCTGAAGCTACACCATTCGGTCCAAATAAAAAACTTGGATTAGTAATTTGTATAAGTTGGGAAATATGCAAATCATTAATTGTTGGATCCCAATTGACTTTGGGATCCACAATTTGAAAGGCCTTTTCTTGACCTTCAATAAGCTCAACTTGCATTTCAACCTCTTCATATTCATCATTAGTGTACATTGCCTGCATAGGTTGAGAATTATACCCTATCCGTTGAATTTTTTTTTCATCTAACACACTGTGAAAAGATATTGATGTACTCATGTTAACTCCCCTTAGCCATTTCTATATCATGCTTAATTGATGCTTGGATCATTGAATCCGAATTAGCAAGATATAATTCCCCAGAAACCTTGTCCGAGATTCCAGAAAAATTAATGTGCACACCCTTACACACATTAAACTTTTTTGTCCTCAAAAAATTCATTTCTAATTTATTTATGCCTTCATTTCCCATGTCATTTATATCCATTTTACAAATTTCAATAGGGTATTTGGTTCCAATATCCTTTTCCCAATCATCACCTTTAATCTTTTTATTACCTTCAGAATCTATTTGAATTTCTATTACCATAGAATTTGATTTTTTAGGTATTAACATTTCAAAGTTCAATTTCATTAGTCCATCTTCCGTTAATGCCTGGCCGATAATTTGAAAGCTCCCTACCGAATCTTTATTTTGTCCCCCGTTATTCTCAGGAGTCTTCCCTCTAAATCCACTAGGTGAATTACCAAAACCTAGTGGAGGAAGCAAGGATTGAGCCAGAGATTTACTTAATGCACCACTTCTGCTTGCATTTTTGCTTTCCTCAGGATCTCCATAAGCCTCTTTAATAGAACTGGCTACTCTTTTTTGTATTCTTTCAACAATAGTGAATTTCTTATTATCCATTACAATGTCTGCCCAGGATGAATGATCCGCTTTCTCACCTTGTCTAAGATATTCATCTAAGCTTATTTGATTTTGTGTGGTTATGACAGTGTTATTGGAAAAAGGTACAAATATACCTAAAACATATTCGTTAGATAGAGTTTTTTCGATCCCGTTAGTCCATTTTCCTTCAGTTTCAAAATTGACAATCATACCTGGTTTTCTGACATACGTAATAATTGGTGAATTATTACCATCATTATTTTTCGGCAAATCAAGGTATTCATATGGTGACTTCTTATTGTCAGGGACATTCATTTTCAAATGATCTCTATTCACTTTTATAAAGGCAACGTTTCCTGCATCAGTTGTATTTAAATCTCGATGAATTTTAATTTCCCTTAAGTTAATCTCTTTTTTGTTTATAAAATTAAAATTTTCATTCACATCGCCCTTTTGTGCAAAAATATAAAGCGATCTTATAATAGAAAATACCGGCTCCATATTTTCTTTTTTTATTTCTTTTCCATTAACAGAGGGTTTTAGATAACTGCCATACTCGTAGAATGGGTTATCAATTCTTGGTGCATACCAACGCTGTATGGACATCTCAAGATAATAGTCAATGTTTTTATGCCACCATAGCTTTTCCTGCTCATAATCACGATTATAGATTATCTTTGAAGTGTCTATAAATGGAATTATAATAGTCGTTCCTGTCTCATTCCCTTCAAAAGAAGGTACATTAAAATCGTTTAATACTTTTAATATTTCGTTCTCATCAGTTAATGGTTTAGTGGAACCCTCTTTGTGGGTTTGTCCCCACCATGCAATTCCTCGTTTTGGTTTCCCGTCATTATTTGGAAGCAGAGAATCTTTTCTATTCTCATCTTCTACAAGACAAGCAGCCAATCTAGACTCATATCCCCCATTTTCAAGTTTCACTCTAGAGTAGTAGATTACCAAACCTACACCAACACGGAAATAAACTGTTTTCCCTAGTCCCCATGACCCTCCAGCTTCTTTTTTTTCTTGAGGCATGCTAATTTCATAAACTAGTTTCAAGAGGTTCCCATATTTATTGTCTTCTATAAAATCATGGTGAATAGGTCCTGTTAAACCCGTTGTACCTTTATCTCTAATTACAATACTCTTTTGGTTCTGATTAGAAAATCTTGTGTTTAGATTTTCATCTATCCCTTCAAAATGCACTGCGGCTTTGGACTTTTCAAATTCCTTTATTGATATGTCATAATTAATCGGCGTTTTAGGACTTTTTCCTGCATCAAGACTGTTTTGAATTGATTCTCTAATTAATAAATCTAAAATGGGCGTATGACTATTCTGAATGAGTCTTAACAACGAACTCCCTCTCTCAGCCATTCTGCTCATTTTTGCTATTTCAATTTTCATAATTATTCCCCCAGAACTTACTCATTATCTTCTTCAGTACCATCTATTCTCACCCTCAATGCTTTAGCATGCGGTCTACTGGAAGCACTACCTGGAATATTGATATAAACCCCAATTATATCTTCTTTAAAATCAAGATTTATTCTTCCGTCTTTTTTATTATCTGTTTTGGATTTCGTTATCGAGTCTTTTTTAATCCTATATATCAAGAGTTGAGGCACATTACCTAATCCATACCTTTCACGAGTTTCTTTTATATCTTTACTTTTTACGCTTCTAATTTGATCATCAAGAAAATCAGGATCTTTAATATCTGCAAACAAGTCGTTAGGTCCTCTTAAAACGCCAATATTCACTACATCTTTTGAATAATTTATTGAAGATTTTTTTGCTGAACGATTTACTTTCCCTACTAGGAAATGATTCAAGTTCCATTTATTTGTTAGATCAGTACTCTCATTGTATTCCACTACTTCCCCTGATCCCGCAATAATTACATTCCAATCTTCAAACCCTATTTCATTTTGTACTTTTTCGTACCATTCACAAAATGAACTAATTTGATTAAACACTCTTGATCTTTGGTTGAATATCATTTTTAATAAAAATTTATCCTTAATCTTGTCGAAACTAATTCCCTCATAAACAAGTGAACTTTTTGCACTTAATTCAGTCACTCTTGGATCGGACCCAAGATTCCCAAGGAAGTTTTCGGTTACCTCAATATTGGACTTTAGGATATCTTCCTTATTTTCAAAATGAATTGTTTGTATAGAACTACCGGTGAAATCCATATCTATTTCTTCAGCGTTCTGCATCTTATTCTTAGCAGTAATTCTTAACCAAGATACTTTAGGAGAATTTTTCACTCTTGGCCCGTATTCTGCAGGACTTTTATTTCCAATCGCAAATTCTCTCAATTCTTCACGTAACTCTTGTTCTATTGCAGCTAAAAAGCAGAACTTTTCATAAGTATCAAATGTCATCCATATTCTCGGAAACATTTCATAGCCTTTCCTATAACCAAACCATCTGCCCATTTGCATTAAGGAATCTGCAGCTGTTGATGCACGTAAGAAATATGTACTTACAAGCCCCTCTATTGTAAGACCACGAGAAAGAGTGCTTCCACCTACTACGATGAACGCTGGTGCTTTTTCTAACTGCGCAAGGCTTTCTTTTGTTGGATAGGCTAGCCTTATATGCAAGTCTTCCTCGTTAATGCCATTATTTGCGCAATTATCAATGCACAAATGAATTCCTTTGTGGTATTTTAATTCTCCTTCTTGGTCCATTTTTATATGTGATATTTCATTTTTCATTTCTAAAATCTCTTCTTCTAAAAGAGAAAAATTAGGATAATCATTTAATTCAGCGTCAGTTATTGGATAATCCTTATTACTTTCTCTAAAACTACTAATATCAAATGTATGATTTTCGTTAGAATATAATTTTCTGCAAAGTTGTAATAACGTTTTATCATTTACTGACTTAATCCAACTATCAATAGCAGTAGCTACTTTTGCATGGTGATCCTGTTTTTGACTTGTGTGAACGAGCATACTAATAGGTTTTTTATATTTGTAGTATCTCATCACCGAAACAGTGCATAAAAACCAACAAACACTTTGCTTAAGACTTTCAGGTATTTTTTGAGTTTCTCCATCTTGCAAGTTTTTTATTTCATCTAAATCTGCCTCAGAAATATTTCTTATAATATCCATTCCATTATGTTCTTCAGAACCTTCTATACCGAATATTTGTTTAGGTCCAAAGTATTCATTGGATTCTGTGAGCATTCCTATAAAATTCCTTGGATATAATGACTCTTTTGAAGATTCATTTAAAAAATTCGAATAAGGTGTAGCTGTATAACTAATATAATTCATTGATTTGGGTCTGTTGCCAGATTCACTTCCAACCTCGACTAATCTTATTATTAGTTCATTAATTTTAGCTCTTTCTTCCTCGCTTTTTTTTGTATTTACACTCCCTTGATCAGCCTCGTCATCTATAACCAAGATTTTCATTTGTTTTAGTTTATTCTTATCAGATTCCAACCAATAGATTAAATTTTCTAATCTAGTTTTATTTTTCAAACATACATTTAGATATCTTTGTGATGCAGTATCCTCGAATTTTAATGCTTGGAGTCGATGGCCTGGGTCTGTAAATCTAGATAATTTAGGTAGTGAAATCCAAGTTTTGTTTCCCGTATGGTTTAAATCATTAATCAGACGATTCTGGGTTTGCGCTCTCAAATTCTCAATCATCCCCGATAAGACAATAAAAGTATTCCATCCCCAATCAGAAGCCATTGCCATTAAGGCTGCCATACTAGCTGTCTTCCCCGATTGGACCTTACCTATAACTAAACCTTTAACCGGACCAGATTCACTTGTATCTCTGTTCAATTTTTTTAAAATCCCAAGGGTGCTCTTCTCTAAATTTTTTACTGCACCCTCTCTCCAACCATCTTCAATGAGTTTATTGCGATAAAGCTGCCAAGCAGACCGGGGATCTTCTGGTACAACCACGTCATTATCTTCATCTTGAGAAATAATTGTCGTATCAATTTTGCTTTTCTCTATATGCTCAGATCTGTACGATTCATCTTCTTGTTCTTTTACAATTTCTATCCAATCCTCTTTAGTTACGAAATTGGGGATAACCCCAAATCCATAGAGCTGATCATAGCTATCGTGTATAATCCCCCATTCTTTATTTTCGTTTCTCATAGTATCTATAGTTCTTCTTACCGTATCAAAACTTGGTAAATGAATATTATTAGTCATAATTATTCCCCCATATGTATTCTTTGTCATTATTTTAACATATAAAATAAGTTAAAAATATACAATTAAGCACACGAATAAACATACAGCAACAATAACTCAAACCTTTCAAATAATGCTTTTGTACAAAGCTATACTTGGTGAATTCGAATTATCAGAAAAAATACATATAAGGAGTTGAAAATAAAATAAACCACCTCAATAAAGGTGGTTTATCATAAAACTTAAGTTTGCTAAAAATCATTACTTTAGAACTATGGTCTATCTCATCTATTTCGCTTTTATAAGTTGACTTTTATTTAAATCACCACTATTCATTTGGAATTTCCACGTAGGTTCAATCGAATTATATGAAATCCCTGCGAATGATTTTAGTATGGCATCAATGATTACTTTTGCACCTAAGGGAGGAACAGCCATCCCTACTTGTCTTCTTACCTCATCTTTGTTTCCTTCAAAATAAAAGTCGTCGGGAAAAGTTTGTAGTCTTGCACGTTCTCTATTAGTTAAAGCACGATTTTGAGAATAATGATACATGTGTGTCCCACCCCCACCTGATCCTGTCACAGTATAGGCTGGTTTAAATGGGTCTAGTTTTCTGTAAATATTACTCATTTTTGCACCTGACACTTTCAATTTTAAATTTTCAGGAATATCAGCAGTCCATGCATTTTGCCCCGGTTTAATATGACCCAACATTTTGACTGTCTTATGACTGTGTTTTGTAAATTCGTTATTTTTAACATCAAAAGGCATTATCCTTTCGAGGTAACTTTTGGAAGTAACATAATTGTTTTTTGTATAAGAAGGGGCTGGCACTTTAAACTCTACCTCTATATCTGATCGAATCCCTACTATTATTATTCTATGGCGGGTCTGAGGTACCCCGTATTCTTCAAACTTGTATAAATGTGGAGTAAGTTTATAACCTTTTCCTGCATTCGACATATCTTCAAGAATTTTCAGAAATGCCTGCCCTTCATTCGCACTTCTCAGACCACCTACATTCTCTGCAATGAACCATTTGGGTTGAAAATGATCTATTACTTTAATCCCATAAGTATATAAAGGTCCATACTCTCCATTTATACCCTTTGACTCTCCAACTATACTATAATCATTACAAGGAAAGCCAAAAGCAAAGGCATCAATATTATCTAACTTTGATATATCAAGTTCCCTTACATCTTGGCATATTACTTTTGAATTATTGTCTCCCCCATTGCAGAAATGATTATAATAAGTTTTACATGTAGAGTCATGATAATCATTTGCCCAAATGTGTTCTATACCAAATTCCTCTCCATCTGAGAGTCTTGTAAACTGCGACCATTTTGCACCTAGCGCTATTCCACCTGGTCCACAAAAAAGTTCTCCTAATTTAAATTTCATAGCACCCTCCGAATTGATCTACTAATATATATTGATCAATTTATTATACATGAGTGACTCTATGTTAGAAAACTAAGCAAAAAGATATAAATCAACTCATCGTGTTAGAAAATAAAGTATTTTTATTACTTATTTTAGCTTTATAATTATATTTCTAATTGTTTTGAATTTACGGACCAATTGACAGCTACGGTTGTATATATATATTTAGAGGGTTTTATTTTTTCAAAAGGGTTAACTATAAGATTTAATACAGGCATATCATTTATATTATTTATAAAAACTAGAATATACTTTTCTTTGAACTTACGTGCCTTTTCCCACTCTTTATCAGTAAATACTATCCCTCCGCTTTTTCCAGCTAGCCCCTTAACTTCAATATAATAATTGATGTCACCCAACAATTTAAAATCGTAACCAATGCCATCTTGTCTTGTATCTCTCAATTCTCCACTCAATTCCTCAATATTCCCTTTAGAAAACTCATCAATAAAAATTTCTTCCGCTCTTAATCCCGTTATTCCTCGACTACTATATTCTTTAGTACTTTTTTTATCTTCTTTTTCACTTATTGATTCCATTATTCCAGTATAAGTATCTACATTATTTTCAGAAACAATGTCTGTAACAATTTCATGTAATGCAGTTTCGCTTAATAATTTGAATTTTTCTGCTACTTCAATACGCGAAGGCGGTAATGGGAATTGATAGTAACCTTTCCTATGCCCATGTAAAGTATCAAATTGGTCACGCATTTGTTTTATTGTATATTTATTTACATCTATTTCTTTTCCTATCTCTCTAAATGCCTCTGCTCTAGACTTATAGTTTAAGTTTCTTACAGCATTCATATCAAATTTTGATAAATAAAAAGCAATAATAAGGGCCATTTTAAACTTGTTTTCCATAGAGTATCTCCTTTAATATTCATTTTTTCTTGCTCAAATAACATTATTACCCCAAATGATTAAGAAATGTTCTTTTTGCTTGATTTAAATTGTTATTCCACTAAATATATTTACCATTTCAAGGGGTCCACTTTGAATCAAACCCATTCTTGACAGAATAATCATATAACATTAACATTTTGTCAGGTTCATAGTTCTCCATTAACTTATTAAACTGTTTTTTAATTGTTGGTGCTAAGAACCTTTCATTACGTTGTATAATGCCTTCAAGAAAATCTCTATTTGGCAACCTATCACTTTTAGAACTATTACACTTATTACAAGCCAAAACAAGATTCCATATATGATCTGACTGAACAAATGACCAAGGTATAAAGTGATCCACATGAGTTTCCCTCTTTTGTCCAGTCAATATCTTATTACAATAAAAGCATCTTGCTTCAAAATGGGATAGAAGTATCTTTTCAAATGGTCTAAGTGATGATCTCTTAGCAATACTCTCTACCTTTCCTAAAAGATAGTTAATGCTAGGGACTTCATTAAGTTGCTCAATCATTGCTGCCATATGGTAATTTGTAAGATTCGTAATGAGTCTTTGATAGTTCAACATGAAAGCATGGACAGCTGGATTGAACCTTAACAGTTCCGTTTTGTGATCAAATGCATAAAATTGTCCTCTTGTATCACCATATAATGCCCCAAATACATTTATCTTCATAGTTGCTTTAACTTTACTGACTAACTTTAACTGTAGGGAATCAGGTATTTTATCGAAAATCATTTCTGGTGGAATTGAATACTTGCTCTGTTCTTCTATTATTATCGCTGCCACTCTTGCCATTTTACCGCTATTTTGTTTTATTAAGTTGTGATGGACGATTAAATTCCAGTATACTTTTGTAAATGTGTATGCTAATTGATCATAAGTAACTTTGAAATCCTCATCAATTTGATATAAGTTTTCAATTAATGCTTTGATTAGGGCATATTTGTAAGTAGAAGATTTAACTGATTTGCTTGAAAGGACGATTGTAAAGCCACGCCAGATCTCTTCATCTGTTAAATATGTCTCTCTTAACTCTCCTACCTTTAGCTTATGACTCATTTGGTCTCATCCTTTTTAACTTAATCCTCTACATCCTTCAAAAAAATCTTTTTATCGAACGAGCCTCTTTTTTCAGCTTTTTCACGCCGTATGGCTTCTATTTCATCTAAAGACGTATTATGTAACTTGGCAAACTCAAGAACAATCTCCATCAGATCAGCCAATTCTTCTATTACATCTTCCCTTGTTTCTGCATCATGGAATTCCTCTAATTCTTCAAAGCTCTTCTTCTTCAACTCAATTAGATACTCCTCGTCGGAAAGAATTCTTGTTGTGAAAGTCTTCCCGGTTGCTTCAATGATTTCTGGTATTCTATCCCGTACTAGTTTGTTATATGTAGGCATTAACTTTCCTCCATTATAAGTTTAGATGAAGTTATCAAACTTAATTAATAATCCGCTTTCCCCTCAGCAACCATACTTTCACTTCTAAAAAACTCATTCCCACCATACTTCCGACTACTCTCCTCAAACCGTTCCTTAAAATACTGTCCAAGCTCAGGGTCCGTACAATACACATAGCACCCCTTCTGCCCACGAGTCATCAACGTTCGATACGTGTTACGTATAATCTCATCCGCTTCCTTCTCAGCTCTCTCTGGATCTTCCTTCAGCATTTTCTTTATACCCTTTAATGAAGAATCAGTCTTAGCTCTTTCGGTGTGATCTGTGATAACCTGTCCGGCTTCATATCTCATGTCATCCCCTATGATCACCCCTACGTATTCAAACTCCAGACCTTGGCATGTATGGATACAGCCGGCTTCTTTAACAGAATCGACATCAATTGCCCAGGTCGCGGAGTTATCCAAGTTCCAACTCATCTTAAAGTCGAATTCTTCAAGTACAATGTCATGATAGTCCGTGTTGCTTTTCCCTTCTTTATCCCAGTTCCAGCAATAGCCAGCAACCATTCGGGATTTATTGTTGGGATTTTTTCTCTCAATTTCGCTTCTCAGTTCATTCGGATTATCAAATACTCGGAAATCATACTGGCCTCCTATGTTATTGGCGTTTGCCGTTTTCCTAATCTGTAGGACGTCATCTAACCACGCTAAGTAGCCATCGGAGCCACTGCAGCGAAATTGAGATTCGAGGTTCATGATCGTGAGAGGAGCATTGTTTTCTTTGGCAAATCGTTCTATTTCTTTCATGCTGCCATGATCCTTTAACGTGACCCGCTGTCTTTCATCAATGAAGAAGATGGAAAACTTGGAAGCTTCGATAATTTCCTTTGTTTGATTTTCACCGAGATGCTGAAACATCCCCGACTTCAGGTTCAGTCGGTGGGCTTCATCGACGATTAAGGCATCGAACTCATCCCTAGGAGCATCAAAATAGCTGCCGGATCCTTTAAACAAATTATCGATATGCCCCTTTTTGAAATCCTTCTTCAGTTTAGTAGAGTAAATGTTTCGAGGTGCCGCGTTTTTCGTAACGTACTGACAGACCATGCTGAGATTGGTTAGGTGAACCATCAGATTGATAGCGAGAACCGATTTCCCAGTACCCGGCCCACCCTGGACGACCAGTACCTGCTTTGTATTTGTCCGAAGAGCTTCTTTTGCCAAATGAATGGCTTCCTCATACACCACTTTCTGATCATCAATCATCACAAATTCTTCGTTTCCTTTTAGCATCTGATTCAATGAATCCTGAAGCGACTTCGATGGCCTGATGCGACCATTCTCGATTTTATAAAGATTCTCCTTATTGTCCCCGACCTGGATATAACGCTTAATAAAGTCCCGCAGCTTCTTCGCCTGCCCCTTCACAAAGACCGGAGCCTGCTCCATATAATACTCATAAACCGGATCCGTCAGGGGATCCTGTTCCCCCTGATTCAAGTAATTATGTAAATACGCACAAGGATATAGCTCCATCCCCTCATTCTGAGCATTCTCGTTATAGTCCTTGATGAGAGATGCATACGACCAAGCTTGATAGGAAGGATGTGTCGTCTCCACCAGACCTCTATTCATCGCAGTCTTTACAATCGCTTCTTTCCCCCTGATCACCTCAACGGACTCCCACTGCTTCAGCTCCACAATCACAATGGAATTCTTCTTCCCCTCCTTCCCAGAGATCAGGAAATCCACTCGTCGCGACGTATGCGGAATCTTAAACTCAATCGCCACACCAGCGTCACTAGGAATCTCTTGATCACTCAGGACACGATACATGTACTGCATCGAATTATCCCACGAGCGAACTTCCCGCTCATTGATCTTTCCTATTTTCGATGTGTAATTACTGCATATATTATTGACTAATTCATCATGAAAAACATCTTCTAGAAATTCTTGTTTAGTAGCTTCATATATGATCATTATCGGCAGCCTTTCGTCTAACAGTATATTCCTATTATTTAGTTAAATTTGGGATTAAGCAAGGGGAACGGATATTTCAAAAAACCTCGACCTTTTTAGATTTTTCAAGTAAAAAAGGACCACCTGTGCGTGTACGTTGATTTTCTCCAATTTGATAATGGTTGTAAAAGGGGAGAATCCTTTGACAAAAGAAGAAGAAAAGCGTTATGAGGAGCTTATAGGAGTCTATTTAAGACAAAGAAGAAATAAACTCGGCTTAACCCAAGCTGAATTTGGAGAGCGGGTCGACCTTTCCGAAAAAGCTGTTGGGAGAATTGAACGGGCAGAAAGATCTCCTCTGGGATATACACTGTACAAAATACATAAAAAAACCGGAATTAGTATCGATCAACTTTTTCGGGACATTCAGAAATCATCAGATTCAGAGGAAGACTGACATAAACTAATATACTTGGTAGTTCGGTGGAGGGGATTCGAATGAAGAAGCGGGAGATGGTCTTGTTAAAGGATAAAGAAGTATATCAGTTTGTCATTGTGGGGTTTAATGATAGAGAAGCCTACGGGGAGATCTATCTCACAAAGAATGATGAAAAGACTGCTATTTATAGAGGGTCTGATATGAAAGAAGTCATAAAAAGAGCAAAAAAGCAAAGCTGTTTCTTACAACGAAAGTAAGACACAGCTTTTATTATAATGATCATCCAAGCGATATTACCCCATGCTCACTAAACCTCTTGTTTAATTCATCCATCAAAAAGTCATTAGCCTCTTGCGTAATACGTATATGAGACCTTCTAAAATGCATGCTTTGCAAAGTCCTTTGAGTTACTTGTTTTCTTTTTCTTAGTGAAGGAAAGGTTGATTTGCCGATTGTATTATACAAATCTACTAATCTTATCCCATTCTTGATAGGAGCATTGATTACCCTTCCTCCCGTAAATTCTACATAGAATGGAAAACGGTGTTTCCAGGGAGTATGTTTAATATCCAAATCATCGGCAGTATTTTCGATCTTAAATCCATCCGTTTTCGCATAGCCTACGATCATTGGAGTGGGTCTATCCACTTCGTCATAACTAACAATGGTCAAGAACAGGGTATCTCCTTCAGCGATGCCACTTGGTTGGCGTGGAAAATACGTTGAATATAAATCTCTGTTTCTCTCACCTTTCATAACCTTGTAATCCCAGTTGTTCGGAATTCTGTCCTCTCCAGTACCTTCGAACTTCAGCCAAGTCCCACTAGTAGATACGTCTTCTGTATTCGAACTTTCGAGAATTGATTCAAATAAATCCGGTTGAACGATTTTCTTTAATACTGCCCCCTTCTTCTTATCATTAGAGTATGTGACAGTTTTACTTTTTTGATTAGCAGCTAATAAGGAAACCTGCAGTTTCTCTTCGTTGATCCACTCCTGTGTAACTTTCCCATCAGTTCCAGTCTCCTCAATCTGCTCAAGCAAGTCAGAGAAGTATTCATGTGCTTTTTCTGCAATTTCAGGCTCATCATTCATCAATACACATATCTCATAATTTGAAACGAAGCCACCCTTGGTAAAGTTAGCTGAGCCAATAATAGTAGAGTGCGAATCAAATAGGTAAAGTTTCGAATGCAAATCTATCAATGCATAAATATTTGCTCTTGCATGTAAGAGCATCTCCAACCCATGTATACTGCTCACACGTTCAATGAAGTCTTCACGATAAAATCGGGTAATGATATTACAAGTAACTTCCGGATTCTCAGATAACCATTCAGCTAACATTTTAGCTGTTTGTGTTCCGATAAAAGGTGAAATGATGTTTAATTCACCTTCTGTCTTATTCAATAAACCATTGAACTGTCTATATAAATCATCGGATATTAAACTAACAGACATGTCCACACCCCTATCTAAATTTACTTATTAAAAAGATCCAAATCATGTATATAAGTATGGAAAAACCTCCAAATACTTACTTAATATTATTCCACTCATCATTTATTTTTTGCCTATTTCTGATCACTTTTTCTCCTGTTGTATTTCTTTGTTGTATCCTTACCATCTCTACACTTTGTTTAACAAAAGCGAGTACTTCACTAATATTAAGAGCTGACGGATTTCCTTGATACAAGATAATTTTCAAAACGTTGCCGCTTGTTGCTACAGAATGAGCAATAAACAACATCTTTTCTAACCTAATTCTATCCTGTACTTCCTTAAGATTTCTTTGATATAAAAGTGAGTAAGCATCACTTTCAGCTAATGTAAGCTTAAAGTAAATCCTCATGCAGAGATCTATAATCCCAGGAACGATTCCCATTGTTACGAGATGTCTTAGATCATAACCTTCCAGGTACATGTATCTTGCTAAATCAGCGAACGTTCTATTATTTTCTCCAAAGCTACCGAATTGCAGTAACTGAGTAAATCCCCATCCTGGAACAGGTACACCCATCTTTGTACATACATCCGACAAAATATGTCCTATCCAAACAAATGGTGCAAAAACTTTATCTTCAAAAGTTATATCCTGAAACTTCTCCAGACTTACATTGTGTATTACACCTTTTGAATCAATAAGAGTGATATTACCATTTATAATATCTAATAAACCGAATATTAATCCGTAAAAAGGATCATGCCCTAAGCTCATTAGCCTATGAGTTTTAGGATAGAACCCACTAACTTCTTCACTATAGCTCCCGAGCCCATGCTTTGTACTTGCATCAAAACTAACCTTATTTGTTTGTTCTAACTGCCTAAAAAAATGATTAAGCTTACCATCTTCATCTATACCAAGAGATTTGAGCCATTCAGTGATTTTACTTCCTTTTTGCTCATACTGGTTCAAATAAGTAATATCACTTGGTATTTTGACATAAAGCATATCCACGACTGCACCTAGAGTTCCTATTATTAATGCAACTGAGTAATCTAACTTTGTAGTAGCGGGAAGTAGATTAGTGTTACCATTTACTTCTTTTGTTACTTGCTCTTCTAAGTCTTTTGAAAGATTAGAAAAAAATTCACTAGAATAATGGTTATGGTTAATATTTTTGATATCCAGCCATTCAAATGAGCTATTAGATTTGGATAAACCCAATTCTTGTAATTCTTTTTCTAGTTTGATTATTTCTTCACTGACAAGATTACTCTTCTCCTTAGCATTCCTTAACTTACTAGAAACGTCACATAAAGAACTTTGAATATCAGTAAATTCTTTATCGAAATCAATTATTTTCTTCTTCATTTTTTATTTTTATCATCATCTTCTGTAAAATTATTTAAAGCACTTTGCGAATTATCAAGTGAGTTTCTAAAAAATTCGATAGATTTTGCTAAAATCTTAATTTGCTCTTTATTCTCATTGTCATTAAATTTAAGTTCAGAGAGCTCGCGTTCTAAATTTATTATTATTTTTTTCTGTTCGTTTATCATTTCCTGAGCAAAACGAGTATCCTTCTGAGCTAGAAGAACTATCTCTTTCATGACAACTTCTAATTTAGCACTTTCTAAAAGAGCAAAATCTGAAGACTTACCAAGGGCTGCCCCAATAGCACTTCCACTCATAGCGCCAAAGATACTACCACCACCCACAATTACTGCCGTTCCACCAGCCATACCTAATCCTCCTGCCGCAACCGCACCTCCGCCTAAAGCAGCCAAGCCCGCATTTACTGCCGCTCCTCCAAAGAGACCAGCCGGTGCTGCTAATGCACCAATATAAGGAGCTGCAAAACCAGCTGTGATGGCCAGTAATAATGTACCAGCACCAGCGCCAATGAGCATTTTTTTATAAAACCCTGATAATGATTTTACAGATTTCTTAAAGGTCTTCTTGTATCGATTTATATATTCATAATTAATGTCTAACCAACTTGAAATTTCTTTTAAATGTGGCTCAACTTTCTTACTTGAATAACTAACCTTCTCATAGAACTTCCAACTTAGATCCCCAAGTGGAAAGTAGGGATCAAATAAAGATAATTCTAAAAGAATCAAATAGAGAGGCGTCTTTAAGTTCTTACTTTTATCTACAACTACTTTACATTGTTCCTCAAGTAAGTATTTATCTTTAATTAGTGTTACTGGTACATTGAATTCCCTCAGGATGTCATTAACCCCTTTCTCCCAAACGCTCAACCATTCTTTCTTTTTTTGTGATATCGATGATTTTTCTTCAGCTATAATATCTGCAAAAATAAGAGACCTTTGCAGACTAAACATCACCAAAGTCTGCTCTTCATTCAACCCAAATTTTTGTAAAACATCCATACTTTTCCACCCTCTATAATAGATTTACATCACGAAATTCAAATAAATAATAATTACTATAGATTATGACTCTTTAAAACTGTTAAAAACATTTATCGTATTCAACTCCATTGCAGCAAAGATTTGAAGAATTGCCCTTTCATTTTCATTTGCCACTTTTAACATTTGAACGGAGAAGTGCTCATACATATAATCTCTTCCATCCCTAATTGTGCTAATATCTGGATACTTCTCCTTCAAGGTTGTTAGTTTATATGATAGGGTCGCCTGCTCTCTAGTTATTGCTCTTAAATCGATACCGATTCGCGTAGCTAAATTTCTTGACCGGCCAACATACACAAACTTATTCTCAGTATAATTACTTATTACAAAAACACCTTCAATAGGTAGGTTTTCACCGAATATTTTCTTTATCGTTCCTTCAGTTAAATTTTCAATTCTATAACTTGGTGCATTAATTAGTTTCTCTAACTGATTAGGCAATTCTTGAGAAATTTCTGCAAAAGATTTCAATACCATTCCCCCATTAGCTTTAGTGTGTAATATGGCACACTGTAAATTTTACCATGTAATTTAATGGTAAACCAAGTATACTTAAAAATCCTCACTATTCTAATTCTACAGACCATTTGCCAAGATCCCCAGCGTGTATTACCAATCCTTTCTTCAACATCAAGCAAGAAATCTCGTTATTACAAAAGAATTAGTTATTTACATATTCAGGATATAGCTTAACCCTTTTAAAAATTCAAACAGGTAAAAAGATCAAGGAAGCACAGGGACGATTCTGATGCTTCCTTTTCATATATAAAGAAGCACGAAAACCGTCCCCTAGCTTCCCCTGTAACGTACCCCACAACACAGTAAAAGAGACATAGCAAATTGCTGTGTCTCTTAATAAATTCATTGATATTTCAACTAATATCTCAATTTTATGAAGGGATATAATTACTCCTCGAGTCTTAAGATTCCTTATGCTTTCTTTTAGGCGCATGAACCGCAATACTTAGGGAAAGAACAAATATCGCTACATAGTTAATGGCAATCGGAATAATAGGCTCGTCCATAAACACCCCTGCAAAACCCAACGCTGAGAAGATAAATAGTAAAGTGCATAAGAATCTGATAGTTGTCATCTAAAGAACACCTCTTAGGATAAATTGAACAGTTACCCGTTTACTTAAAGAGAGGAGAATTTTCATGGAAATGAAAAGTATCGGTATTTTAATATCCACTCTCTCCGTCCTAACCTTTTGCATTGTAAAGGCCATTGAAGAAGCATCAAGGTATATCTCCAATGGAACATTTGATTCCATGGGGTGGTACATCTATGGATTGATTGTCATCGTTTTCTTGACTGGAATATTTTTATTATTCAAAAGGGATGAAAGTAACTCCTAGATTTCCTTAAAAGGATATGGGGGCGTATTTGAAGCGTCATCTACGCCCCCTAGTTGTTCCATTTTATCCTCTCAGTTAACCGAAGAAGCAGCCGCTTCATCAGCCTTCACACAATCAATCGCAATAACAAGTGCAATCATCATCGTTTCCATCTCTTCATTCATTACGTTCACCCTGTAACTGTCGCCCCAAGTGAACCACTCCTTGCCCACTTCGCCTACCACGTTGCCATGCTGCAACACCTGAAAATCCATATCCCACCAATTCCCCTGCACTTCAATGCCTGCCGCATCAATCGTATAACGTGCTTTTAAGAAGGAGAGCTCCTTCTTGATCGTCAATACCTCCTGACCATTCACCTCAACTAAAAACGTCGGTAAAAAGCTGAACGTCTTTTTCGTAATGGTGCTACTTCATCCCTGCTTGTATTCATAATGGAGAAAGTCTTCGGAACCTTCATAAAGCTTCCCTCCACATAATATCGATCCTTCTCCTCTTGATCCTTTACCGTGAATTTCCCGCTAAGACTGAATACCTTTTGCTTTATATAAAGTTGCCTCATGATTTTCCTCCCCCATTTAAGTCCTTACATTATCTACGATTAAGTTGGGATCAAGTTCCAATATTTTCACTCTCACCCTAAAACAAAAGCCATTCCCTTACAAAAGGAATGGCCCTTACTCTTTCTTTATCTCTCACACGCCCAGTCATCCTTATCCCGGTCATGCTTAGATGCATATGCAGGATGATCGGAAGGGACTCCATCCGGATAGACTTTTCTCAGTTCGGTACAGTTTTGATAATATTCTTGTTCTTGAGCAGCTGCCGGTTCTTCCGTTGTTGCACTGGAGCTGGATTTAGGTGTGGCCGCTGTCGCTGTATTCTTTTCTTCTTTTGGATCCAGATCTCCTTTGGTCGTTCCATTTTCACCGTAAGCCCAGAGGCCGGTTCCATTCTCTCTTGCTTCCCGGGCGAATTTCACGAAGTACTCGCTGTATTTCACATCCGGGTTGTAGGTCGACGGCTCTGCATATCCGCTTAATACCAGGTCCGCATTGAACATCTTGGTCCGGATTTCTTCTTCATTCATGTCATCCTTAGGGATCTCCAGCCAGATAAGGCGCAGGAAACGATTGTACCGGTCCGTTTCGGACACATCTTTTTGGAGCCAGACCGTCTTGCCTTCTAACTTTTCCGTCGTGTAGTTACTTGCTTCTTTTCCGTATTCTTCTGTTCTCGTAGTGGACTCGGGAGTGTTGACGCCGATCAATCGTACTTTTCTTCCATCCTTCAATTCGACTGTATCACCGTCTACCACGCGGGAAACCAGCACTTCTTCTAACCCGAATGTATCGGCAAGTTCTTGCTGCTCTTGCTCAGCTTCCGCTTTTTCATTTGCCTTTTCTTCAGCTAGTCTCTTCTCTTCTTCTTCCTTGGCTTTCTTCTCTTCAGCCGCCTTCTTTTCTTGCTCTGCCTTCGCCTGTTGATCGGCTTCTTTCTCAGCCTGGGCAGTGGTTTCTTTATCCACTTTTTCTGATGGAGCTGCACAGCCCCCGGTGATGACCACCAGAATCCCGATCGTCATCAACCAGCCTGGTTTCCTTAAGAACGTCCTCTTTTGAGAAGTTTGGTATAAACCAAATCCCACGATCAATAGTCCAACCAATGCTACAGGCGTTATCATCGACATGAGCAAGGTTAACATGATGGCCACGGCACCCATGATGAAACGTAATCCGTTCATTTCAGCACCTCATTACATTTTTTCGTTAAAACCGTTCTCGATTCCCTCTGACCGACCGCAACTTTTTTAACAGATTTGTATATTAATTGTATTACAAAATCGGTTATTTATCTGACAATCTCACAATTTAGTAAAGATTTTTCTGTATATAGCTGAAAAAAAGAACAGAAGCTTCGTAGCCTCTGCTCTTTCCCCTCATCATTATTTTGCTAACCCCTATATGTCGATGACTCACTTCCCACTCCCACCATGCCTCACTCTATACAAAATCGAAGCAAAAAGATTTGCCAAGAAGAATAACGGGTTCCCCTGCATATTCCCATGAAGGCTCAGTTCAGCAACGTTCATGGCATCATACATCTCTCCCTGTTTCTTTCCTTTCAATCGGTTCTTTTCCTCTTCCGCTTTTAATGCGATCAAAAAGCGATATTGCATAGGTAAGATCAACAGGGAAATCAACACATATAAACCGAAAATAGCTAGAAAGATATACAATTCCATTTTGACTGCCTCCTCAAGTCCACCACTGTTTTTATTCCTTATATATGTATACGTTTAACTGAATTGGAAAGTTTCGTAAATGACAGTCTTTTGTCGTGAGGATAATTTGAGTATGATAGATAGAGAGTTGCTTAGAAAAGGAGATCCATATGTATGTGTATGTAGATTACGTAACTGAAATCATCAAACTATTTATCATCGTAGTCCTCTCCACTCAATTTGCATATGGCTGCACGATTCTGCTCTTAGAAAGAATCATGTTAGATTACTACGATTTGGCCGTTTACCGCCCTGCCACCACGATCTTTCAAAAAATCACGAACACCTTTCAAAAGGGCATGTTCGGCTCCGGGTACTACATTTTTACAAAGATCGGAAAGTACAACTGGTTTGTGCGAAAAATTCTATACTTGCTATCGCTGATTGTTCAAGGTGTTCTTTCCATTATCATCTATTACATATTAGCCTGGCTGGTTGATTTAATCTTTGGTTTGATTATTTAAAGGGGAGCACGGGGACGGTTCTCCCGCTTCCAACTCATATAAATGAAGCAAATCAACCTTCTGCTTCTAAAAAGGAGACCCAAATGCTCTTGATCCTCCCCACAATCATTGAATTCATAAAGTATCTATTGATTGCCATCTTACTCACACAACTCGGTTTCGGTTGTCTTATTTTATTATTCGGAAGAACCATGGTAGATTTCTACACAACCTCCATTTACGAAAAGCCTGAAAGTCCCTTTCAAAGAATGAGTAACGTTTTTCAGAAGACCACCATTGGATTTGGGTATCTGCTTTACTCCAAAGTTTCAACATTCAATTGGTTACTGAGGAAGATCTTATTACTGGGATGTTTACTCCTTCAGGCACTTCTATCAATTTTCGTGTATGAAATCATTGTAGGTTTAATCGATTGGCTATCATTCTAAACAAATCCTTAGGGAACAAAGAAAGGAAAACGTTATGTTTCTTACTCCTGATGATATTGGTGAATTGATTTTATTGGCCGTTGCAGCCGTACTGGCCACCCAATTCGCATACGGCTGCACATTCCTGCTCTTAGAGAGGACCATGCTGGACTTCTACGACCTGTCCATTTATCGTCCCGCTACCACCGTCTTTCAAAAAATACAGAACATTTTTCAAAAGGGGCTACTGGGTTCCGGATACTACATTTACACGAAAATCGGAAAGTACAACTGGTTTGTCAGAAAGATCCTATTTCTCCTTGCGCTTTCTGTCCAGAGAATTCTCTCGATAGGGGGCACGGGGACGGTTCTCCCGCTTCCAACCCATAAAAAAAGAAGCAAGAGAACCGTCCCCTTGCTCCCAAATCTCATTTCTCCCGATGCCTCCAATCCTCAATCGTCATCATCTCAAACTCTTCCTCATGATCTAATCTCAGAGGAGCAATAAATTCAAGAGAATTTCCATCGGGATCATGAAAATAAAGACAAGCATGGGCTTGTGGATTGTTAGGGAGTACAATTGGCTGCCGCTCCGGTGAAAAACCAAACGCTTCCCTCACCTCGATTCCTCTTTCTTTTAACCATTCCTTAGCCTCTGTTATATCTTCTGCTTCTACATGAAAGGCAATATGTCTAATGGAGGGATGATACGGGATGTTTACTTGATCGGCCTCCCACAAACCAAGCCAGCTCTTCCCTTTTTCAATCCAGACGAATGAAACGTTCTCGCTTTCATACGCTACTTCCAAGCCAAGCTTCTGATAAAAATCGATAGAATTCCTCATATCCCTTACAGGTAAATGGGCTTCATATAATCCTTTAATCATGATGCCACCTCCTTTTCCTCTATCCTATTATTCCTCGCAGAAAGATGGCTCCGGTATTCGTTTGAAGTTTTCTAAGACTTTTGATTGAATACACCAATGGATAATCCTGCTAAACAAGCACATACTACCTTCTGAGTAAACAGATGTTTACATAAAAAAAGCAGGAGGTAGAATCATGAAAAACAAAACATTTGCTTTGATCTTGGCCGTATTCATGGCATTGCTGACCCTTTCAAATGGAATATCGGCTGTTGAAAACGGAGCTCCGGCAAGTAAGGATATCGTTGACACTGCTGTAGAAGCAGGTCAATTCAAAACCCTTGCAGCCGCTTTAGAAAAAGCCGGCCTGGTGGAGACACTGAAAGGCGAGGGGCCGTATACCGTATTCGCGCCGACTGATGCTGCGTTTGAAAAGCTGCTGAAGAAATTAGGCATTACGGCAGAAGAATTATTAGCAAGAGAAGATTTGAAGGACATTCTCCTGTACCATGTGCTTTCTGGTAAAGTGATGTCTACAGATTTGAAAGACGGTACAAAGGCGGAAACACTAGCCAAGAAAACAGTGGATATCTCACTGGACCCCGTTCGCGTCAACAATGCCAATGTGGTGAAAGCGGATATTCAGGCTTCCAATGGTGTTATTCACGTGATTGACGAAGTGTTACTTCCGGAGTAAGTTCTGGGAAAAATAAAGCTCGCTCAAAAGTCCGGTTGCGACTTATTGGGCGAGCTTTTTTTATGGGGATGCACGGTGACGGTTCTGACACTTCCTAATAATGTCTAACTTGCAACTAAGACAGTGAACCTGTCCCTCCGTCCAATAATCAAACACCATTCATCAAAAGAAAGACCTGTTTTATATTGCCCCCTATAAGGCAATTTGTATATTTTGATGTTTGAATGGGTATATTTTCGTTCTTCGAATAGACCTTCGGGAAATATAAATAGGACCCCACAATTTCGTGGAGTCCGTTTGTATTCAATACATAATCTTGCTTATGTTCATCTAAATTAATTCACATCTTTTATTTGCTTAGAATATAACTCATTACCATCATTATCATAAACCTTAACTGCTTTTATTTCTTTAAAGTCATAATCAACTTTGGCCATGTAACTATCCGTATATTCTTTATCTTTTGGAGTGTTTACGTCGAATCTTTCTTGTTTATCATCATCAAGGACCACTTCAAAATATCCCACTGAGTCGGGGGATTTATTAAACTGAATCCCGATATAGTTATTATACTTTCCATCAAGAAACGCAAAGGACAAATTTTCATGGCTATTCACTTCTGAAGTCTTTTTACTATCTTTTGAATATTCCACAATACCAAGCTTGTTTTCTCCATCATTTAAATATAAAGAATATATATATGAATCTTCTTCATGAATTTCTAGGCTTTTCATATCGTTTTCACTAATATAACCGTTGTACCCCTCTAAGAGTGGATTTTCCTCCTTACTCTTTCCTTTATCAAAGCTGAAACTATACGCAATTCCACCTATGGACGCTGCCAATACTACAAATAGACCTATTGCTAAATAAAAGATTCTTGATTTTTTTTTCAAATTTATTCCTCCTCCTAGAACAGAGAAAAAGGAAGCAAGAGAGCTCTCCCCCTCGCTTCCCTGTCAAATGAAGTAATCCATCTACCGAGCCAAGGGACCTGTCCCCTCGGCACCTTCCCTCGGCACCTTTACCTCAAACTCTCCGAAAGCTCCGTAAAAATAACCCCCAGCGCATAAGCACCGGCATCCGGATGACCAAGGCTTCTTTCTCCTACGGTACCGGCACGTCCCATCCGGGCAACGATTTCCTTGGTTTTCTCGGCTCCTTCTACAGCAGCCGCTGCTCCTTTTTCAAAAGCGATCTTGAAATCATCATCGTTTGCGGCGCTTTCTGACCAGGAGTCCGCACAAGGGACGAGTGCATCCACGAGGGTTTTGTCGCCAACCTCTGCTCCTCTGCCGAAGGATCTCTCGCCTGTATCCTGGATTCCCTTCACGGCCGCTTGCAGCATGTCCGCGAATTCTTCAATGGTTAGCTCCATTCGATCTTCTGCCGCTTTTCCTGCAGCCCGGAATGCGGATCCCCATATCGGACCGGAAGCACCGCCGCAATATTCCATGATGACCATGGAACTTGCATCCAGGAAGCTGCCGATTGTCAGATTCTCCTGACCCAGGATGTCTTTCCACTCACGTTTCAATTGCTTGAAGCCTTTGGAGACGCTCATCCCGAAATCCCCGTCTCCGGCATGTGAATCCAATTCACAGAAAGGTACTTCGTTCTTTATGATGATATCGCTCATTTTATCCACGAGGTAGATGATGTTCTCAAGTGAGGCTGTATCATTCTTGATTACAGCATGTTCTTCCGGTGTTTCCACCTCAAATGATACCGGCTTCGTTTCATCATCCTCCTCGAGCTCGATGTACTCAACACCCGGTACCGGTCCGTCCACTCTGAACGCAGGCGCGGTACTTACGCTTGACAGCAATGTTTTCAACTCTTCGTCGAGCTTCATCACGGTCAGGGAAACACCTGCCATATCGATACTTGTCATGTAATTGCCGACAAACGCACGGTTAATCGCGAGCTTTTTATCAGATAAGATTCTAGTAACGGCATTGTTGAAAAGGTAGAGTTCCTGCAATGGCGTACCCCCAAAGCCGTTTACTAGGATCGCGATTTCGGAAGAATCCCCATCTTCCATTTTCAGATCCTTCAGAAGGTCGTTCACCATACGCTGTGCCAATTCATCAGCGGACGCGATTTTTTCCCGTCTTGTCCCCGGCTCTCCGTGAATCCCGACGCCATATTCGATTTCATCATCATCCAATTTGAACGTCGGAGATCCGCTGGCTGGGACGGTACAGGATGTCAACGCGAAGCCAATGCTGCGAACATTTTCAGCAGCCTTCTCCGCCACGGCTTTGACTTCCATCAAGTCCCTGCCCTCTTCAGCAGCCGCTCCGGCTATTTTATGTACCAACACAGTTCCCGCAACACCTCGGCGTCCCACTGTATAAAGGCTGTCTTCCACGGCAATATCATCATCGACTTTGACGTATTCCACCGGGATGCCATCTTCTGAAGCCATGTGAGCCGCATTTTTAAAATTCATGATATCCCCGCTGTAATTCTTAATGACGAGCAAGGCTCCCTTTTTACCGGCCGTCGCTTTAATCGCCTGATAGACCTGGATCTGCGAAGGTGACGCAAACACATCACCGCACACGGCAGCATCGAGCATCCCTTTCCCCACAAGCCCCGCATGTGCAGGCTCATGTCCGCTTCCCCCGCCGCTGATCAAGGTTACCTTATTTTCATCCAAATCCTTCTTCTTCATGACCTTATACTTTTTCATAAACTCGAGCTCCGGATGAGCCATGGCCATCCCATTGCACATTTCCACGACCAGATCTTCAGGTTTGTTCATGACTTTCTTCATTGATAACTCCTCCTCTAGCTTTTAGTTTCTCAAATTATCTCACTGCAAATGTTAAAACGAAAGCATATCATCTTATAGGACAAAACATGCTATATTCGATATTTCTTTCTCTATTCTATAACCGTTTTTGTGTTGATTGAAAACTAGAAAGCATGGAGACGCATCAACTGTTGATTCCTCTTAAAGTAAAAAGAGCACGAGAACCAGAACCGTCCTCGTGCTTACAACACCTAAGTTTACTTATTGTTTCTTTCAGAGGTAGTTATCTTAGCTTCTTATACTCCTCATATAAATCTAATAATTGTTTTCCAAGTTCGCTATTAAAATCCCAGGAGTCAGCAATAGCTCTTGGATATGATGGGAAATGACTTTTGCTTTCAATCATTAATTCGATATCTTTATAGAAATTTTCAAGTTGACTTATCGTCCCATCTTTACCTTGACCTAATTTGTGGGCTTTAATTTCACATTCTAGCCTCGTTTTCAATTTTTCAGCTTCCTTAATAAAGTTTAGGGTTTTATTAAGCTGTCTAGGTTCGTTATGTACCATTGTTCTACGCCTCCAATATATTGATTTCCTATTTGAAACTGCGGACCTGCTTTTCCTTTAATTATAATTGTGTCTGGTTTAACTTGCCATTGTTGAATACCTGTCATTCTGTTCCAATCTGGTGGAAGTGCTAAATTACTTCTATTAACTTGTGGTGAAAATGTTTCAAACAAATATCTTCCTTTTGCATAAGCATTTATATTATCATAAAACCTTAACCCATAAGTATTTGAACCTGCAAACTCAAGCCTAATTGTACCGATTTCAAATGATTCTAATGTAGTCTTTCTGAATTGACGTGGTACCCCTTGAGACTTTAAATATTCAGATGCTTGTTTTACCCCAATGTATGGATCAGTAAGGTTATCCGTACTCTTAGTACCAACCCTACCACCAGTACCTACCTCTCTCTCCTTAACCGTCTTATCAACAGAAAAACTATTCCACCCAGTCTCTCCACCAATCAACATCCCATTATCAGCAACCATCATAGGCCGCTTATAAAGCTCATCAATCCCCAAACGGATCTGATCCCATCTATGAGTCAATGAAACTTTCGGAACTGTCTTAGGTGCAGGAGTTGATATATTCGTGCCAGCTTTGACTCCTAACCCAGGTTTCGCCCCGCCGACAAGAAGTGCTGCCAGGCCAAAGCTGTTCAACCAATGTTCCTTTGAGTAGGAGTCATCTGGGCTTACTGCTCCATTGAAAAGATCCATTCCACCCATCGTCAGGTAGTTGATAAAGTCAGAGCCGGAGTCGGTTGCTACTTCAGCGCGTTCATTCAGACCACTCACGAAGCCCTTGCCTAAATCAAGGCCGCCAGCCGTAATATAGTTTCCAAAATCATAGACGGAGTCGAATTTGGTTTCATTTCTTTTCTCCATCCCGGCCCAGAGATCCTGTCCAATTTCTTTGAAACTATTGAGGGATTCGGTGATGGGGTTTTCGTTGACTTCCTCTTCCGGGATCGGTTTGGGCTCTCTTGCCTGTTCTTGAAATTCCTTGAATGTTAAATAAGAGTCGGTCTGTGCAGTGATGTCGTCCGTCAGTTGATAGGCATCACTGGAGTAATAGGCTGTCGCGTTGAAATAGAGCGGTGATATATGATTCCCTTGCTTGGACGATTCCATTAATTCCCTCATCAGCCCTGAGAGTATCTGTTCGCTGACCTCTAAATGTTGATATTCCCTTTTTAATTCTTCATCAAATTGATTAACGGAGTCAAGTGTATCCTCTCGCTGCCTCCTTGCCTCTTGCATATGGGTATCGAATCGATCCCGCGAAAAGACATTCAGCGGATGGATGTCGCTTATACGATTGAGGATTCTTTGGAGTTCTTGCTGCTGTGCAGCGATCATTTCATCTGAACGTCTTTCGCTTTGATGAAGATCTTCCTCCAGAAATGGGAGTTCCACCGTTTCCTCGCTAAGGTTGCGCCCTTCTGCGTCACCTTGAATGCCATTGAAAAAAGCGATGTTACTTTCAGCAAGCTGAATCCAAATCTCAACGACATCGATTTGAGCGCCGTAGAAACCTTTAATGGCATCGGCACCCTTTCCCTGGAATTCATCGTCAAGTTCTACAATGGCTTGAAAAGAACTTTTAAGTGTAAGAAGTTGGTCTCTTAATGTCTCATATTCATGTCGACGTGATGACATTGCGTCGAGTAAAGTGGGGGCTTCATATACTTTCAATGGTCGCGTCTGCCTTTCTATCAGGATCTTGTTATGGCTTCATCCTGTTGTTTTAAAGCTTCTACATTTGCTTTGGTATCTTCAATATTCTTTTCCACTGTGGCGATATATTCCTTTAATAACAGTTGAATGTTCTGTTCGCGCTGAATCCATGCATCCGTATAATTCAGCTTGTTCCGTCCCAACTGCTCCTGTGCGGGCGGGTTCAGCTGAAGCCGTTCCAGGGAGTTGATCGCTCCATTCAGTTTCGCCATGACCGCAGTATGGTTGAGCTTTATTTGCTGCGCTGATCCACCGCCAGATCCCGGGTTCACATTCATCTAAAATAACCTCCCTCTCAAATCACTGATTTTATGGGAAACTTGATCATAAAAATCTTCACCCTTAGACAGTAAATATTCTGCGTCATTGGCCAGATTGCCGTAGAAGCTAATAACCCCTTGCTGCGCTTCCAAGGAATGAATCTTTGATTCTATGGAACCGACGTATTCGTCATAGCTTTCATGTCCGATTTGCCTCATGGCCTGAAGGGCAGAATCCCGTTCCGCATGATACTCTTCTGACCTCGGACCCATCCAATTCGTATGTAATTCCGGCTGCTGGATTTGCTTGATTTCATTTAAAAGTTGACTTTGTTCACTCAGAATGGCGTTCTTTGCTTCCCTCAACCGCGAAATCTTTTCCTGAATATCGCTCGATCGGGAATGGATCACACTCTGAATGTAGTTCAAGTCATTGTAGAGTCCCATATCGGCATCTCCCTTACAGATTATTCCACTAATGATATAGTACCACCCTTTTTTCCCTCATTCTATTTAGAAGTTAGGTAATGACAAAAAAAGGAAAATATTCATCGTTCTTTTATACCACTATTATCATTGTTCAAAACCTTCTCAATCGCTTTTCGTGACTTTAGAATCATTTCCCTCACGGACAGGTTCCTCTCCCCATTCACCTGATGGCCCATAACTGAAAAAATGGTGTTTTAATGAGTTCTAATGTGCCTGTTAGGCGCAGGGATGGCCATACTGAAAGAAAGCACGAATATCACCGCATAATTAACCGCAATGGGAACAATCGGCTCATCCATGAAGATCCCAGCCATTCCGAGACTTGAGAAAATCACCAGCAGCAAGCATAAAAACCGAATCGTTTTCATAGAATACCTCCTTTTACCGCTCTAACACTCTCCCTATCATCAACCCCATAAACGAATCAACCTGAGCTCCATCATCCCCAAGCCCTTCCCGAATCCAATCAAACTCACTCTCTAACAGACTCGCAATCTTCCGGACAGCGTCCCCATGACGAGAAGGCGTCATCTCCTCATAAATCTCCACCACCCTGTCTTGCATCTCTTTTGGCAAATCCCTGTGAATCGTCTTCAACCCAAGAACTGCCCGCTCCTTCGCATATCGCGAGAGCAGAATAATCGTCACACTCCTCATAGAATGCCGCAGCATTTCCACTGCCCATGTATGGTTGCCTCTGGCCGCTGCTTTCTGATGTTGAAACAGGAACCAGGCGGCATCAAGGACGTTATCCCTGAACTGCTCGTTGGAGATGGTCAAGTTTTGGGTAGATTCATATTTTTCCATCAGATTGTCAGGGTCATATAAAACGGTAAAGAAATCCTTCTCCTGTATCGTCTTTTCCGTTACCGTGAACAGATCGATGTGCAGCCAGTCTTCATAGATAGCGATGATCTGTGGCGCAATGATGAAGATATCATCATGAAAGAGAAGGTCCTTGTACGCTTTCAAATGATCGAGGCGACGGGTAAGGAACGTCTTCTCTTCCCCTTCCTCAACCAAACAATACAAGTCGACATCAGAGTGTTCATCATGTTCTTTCCTTCCCATCGATCCTTTTAAGAATACACTCCGGACACTGTGATCCTTTTTTAAACTCTCAAGTACTTTCTCTACGGCCACTTCCTGACGCATATCCATTTCCCCTTCGTAAAAAAGTATATTACGCCATTATACCAATTTTTTCATATTAAAGTAAGGTGAAAAGTAAAAACAGAGCAGCTCCATATTTCCTCCACATGAATTGAAACAACAACATTCTGCTTCGATTTCAAAATAGAACCTCAACCTTATCAAAAATTCAAAAAGGTCACCCATTAGACTGAGAGTATAAGGAAAAGTTTTACATTTTTATTTTAAAGGGAGGAATTTTTTATGAAGAAGATTATTGGTTTACTATTCGCTGGGGCAATGGCCCTCATGCTTGCAGGCTGCGGTGGGGATGCGGCTGTCGAGGAACTGGATAAGAATGATACGGAAAAAGCCGAGGCAAAGACGGCAAATGCTTCAAGCAAGGAAGAAAAACCTGAGGAAGAAGCAAAAGAAGAAGATATTTGGACGTATTACAATGATGCGAAATGGTCGGATGATTACAACGGCTTGAAGATGGAAATCCAGAAAGCCGTCGTGACCGATAAAGCCCCTACCATGGAAGATGAAAACGCAGAGACGTCAGCTGTGGGAGTAAAATTCAAAATGGAAAACACAACGGATGGCAAGTTCACGTTCTACCCGGACCAGGCCGTCCTGGTCACTAGCACCGGGGAACAGATTGATATGCCCGATATGTGGGTGTCCGATAGCATCGGCGGAGAGATTGACAAAGGAGTCATCAAGGAAGGCAATATCATCTGGTACCTGGAAAGAGGCCACGCGGAAGAGATCGAGTGGATTAAGATGGAGTTCGGTGGCCATCAGGGAGGGGATGATGACTATGAAGCGGAGATGAAAGAGTATGAGATTGAGCTTCAGTTGAAATAAAAATGAGGGTCTGCCCCTTGGTTTTAGCACCAAGGGGCAGAACCAATTTTCTTCCTGCTGCTATAACTCAATCAACTCCCCATCATCCGGTACCAGGACGTTTCCTTCTATCTTCTTCTCTTTAAGGTACTCAGCCAGTTCGTCTCTCTTCAACAAGCAATGATTCAGAGATTCCATGTGAACCACGATGACTTTTGCTCCAGGAGCTGCCTTATGTGTAGCGAGGATATCTTCACTTGTCATCGTAATCGGACCGCCCTCCAGGAATTGTGCTGCTCCTCCATTCACGATGATCACTTCGGGTTGATGAGTGTCAATTGCGGATTGGACTTCGGTGCACCAGACTGTATCTCCTGCGATGTACAGGCTTTGTTCGTCCGGATGTTTGAAGATCACACCTGAGACTTCTCCGGTCAATTGGGTGATCTCTCCCCTGCCATGATGACCGCTTGTTTTGACGAGCTCGATTCCTTTAAAATGTGTGGTCGGCTGCAATGCTTGCACTTCCAGAAAGCCTGCATCCCGGATGATGGCTGCATCCTTCTCGTTTTGTGCAAACACTTTGATCTCTTTAGGTAGTGCTTTCATGGCTGCTTCGTCAAAGTGATCGGGATGTAAATGTGTCACGATGACCACGTCTGCATCTGTAACATCTTTTACCCGTACGGGAAGGTCCACAAGGGGATTGGCCTGGTCCTGATTAGGTGTATTCGGAAATGGCGGCATGGATTCTTTTCCCGCGAAGAAGGGATCGATCAGAAATCTCTTTCCAGCGAACTCTACCACCAGGGTCGCGTTACGTATCAGTCGTATATTCATCCTCTTTTTCCTCCTTTTATTGACTTCACCTATAGTATAAAATAGGGAGAATAACCGATACATAGACGAAATCAAGTGTTTATCGGATTCGACTTGAATAGTGAAAGGATGGGTCAGGATGCTGGATGCCACGGATAAAAGAATTCTCGAAGAACTGTCCAAAAACGGACGGATCACCATGAAAGAGCTGGGAGCCAAAGTTCATTTGACAGGACAGGCGGCTTCAACAAGAGTATTGAAACTTGAAGAAGAAGGAATCATCGAAGGGTACACCATCAAAATCAATGACCGAAAGACAGGATATCCCGTTCACGCCTATATCAACATTTATACCAAAAGTCTTCATCATGACCCGTACCTCACTTTCCTGGACAAGTTTCCCCACTATGTCATCCATAACTATAAAATCAGCGGGGAAGGCTGCTACCTCCTTGAGTGTAAATTCCCCTCACACGATGAACTGGATGACTTCATCACCCAACTGACGGAATACGTAAACTACAAACTATCCATCGTCATCAACAAACGTTAACAACCGTCAAAGGTCCGTCCCTCATCACGGTAAAACTTTACCGTATCGAGGGACGGACCTTCTTCAAACGGGTATCCTGGGACAGGTCGCTTCCTTCACCGGCAGCGATGGCACCCACCAATTCAATCCTGATTCTTGCGATTGCACTCGCCCTTCTTGGACTTGGCTGGAACTTTGGATTGATCAGCGGCACAGCCATTCTTGTCGACTCGACAGATCCCGCTACCCGGGCAAAAACCCAAGGAACGGTGGACGTGTTCGTAGCTTTATCCGGTGCTACTGGCGGTGTGCTATCAGGAGTCATCGTTGCTTTCTCCAGTTATCCGGCCCTTTCGATAGGTGGAGGAATCGTTTCACTTATACTGATACCAGCCATGATTTGGTTTCTTGTGGCTTCCATACAAACGGGATGAAACAAAGGCGTTTCATAATTAAAAGAACTGGGTCAGGAGATGAAGGGGTAATTCTATTACTTTAGAATTACAGGGCCCCCTTGGTTTATAATCCAAATAAAAGGCCAGACCCCCGGGTACTCTACCACTTTAGCGTACCGGGGGTCTGGCCCCATTTTTGCGCCCCCACACTTCTGCATTCTCTCAAAATAGAACCACGGTACCTGTCCCCCTGGCTTTCCCCGCTGGCTCACCAAAGGTCCGTCCCTCAAATCTGTATAGTCGAAATCATCAATTTAATACCAACCCCTGTATTTCCCGAACGAACCCTATTAGAGGGCATAAACTATTTTGATAGTCTATATGAAAGAAGGTAATGAAACATGAGAAAGCGGGTTAAAAAGGAAAAGAACGCTCCCGTATGCCAGGTGCAACTCCCTCCCGATGGATGTCCCGATTTATATCCACATGATCTTTGTATTAATCCTGTCATCCAATTGGAAGACTTGGTAGTCATCAGTTGTGAAGCGACCATTAGTGGAAGGGTGTTATGTGATCATGTGCCCGTGCCAGGTGTACAAGTTAATTTAACCTCTACATTTCCTGAATTGGAGTTCAGCGATCCGACTCCGGAAACGAACAGGCGAGGTGTTTTTACTACCACGGTTACAGTCCCCCGTGGAACACCGATCGCTCCTAATGTAAGGATTACAGCGACAGCTACTGTCTTAGGGAGGACTGTCAGTGATTCTATCGTAGTACGTGCAGGTTGTATAGAATGTACAAACCCTGAACTGACCCTCAATCCGATTGAAGGTACTATCGGATGTCCCGGCACTCAAATTTCAGGAAGACTGACTTGTGATGGCCAAGCAGTACCAAATGCCGCCGTATCGTTTACGATTGGCAATGATTCCACGAAAGTGGTGATCACTCCGAACCCGGCCATTACGAAGTCGGACGGAACTTATACCGCCACATTGGTTCCCTTCCTGGGAATTGATGCAACGATCACGGTGACGGCATCCGCGACAGTCGGTGGAATTCCGGTTACTTCTGAAACGCAACCGGTAACAGTAGAGTGTCTGCCGTGTCAAAATCCAGACATTATACTGAATGACCTTGGTCCAATCGAGTGTGAAGGGGTCGTGACAGGCCGTGTCCTTTGTGACGGAAGACCGGTAGCGGGAGTACTGGTGAGGTTAAGCAGTCCGCTTCTTGTTTTCCAATCACCGACGGTCATCACGAATGGCAACGGTGAATTTTCAAGCCCTGTCATTGTTCCACCAGGTACATCTGAACAAGTGACGTCTTATACAGCAAGAACAGAGGTAAATGGAATTCCAGTCTCCGAATCGAATACGGCCGAAGTCAGCTGCCCTCCGTGTCAAAACCCTGTCATTCAATTGGATAACCCCGGCCCGATCAGCTGTAGAGCCGTCATTACAGGACGTGTCCTTTGTGATGGTCTTCCAGTACCCGGTGTTCAAGTAACATTAACCAGTCCTCTCCTTGTATTCCAGCCATCAGTCGTCACAACCAATCTCAACGGTGAATATTCCAGTGTGGCAACCGTGCCGTTCCCTACTCCTATAACAGAGGGTGTTTCTTATACAGCAAGCGCAACGGTAAATGGCATCCCTGTCTCTAATACCAACTTTGTCCGAGCGGGATGTGTTGACTGTCAAAATCCAGCCATGAATCTGATCGTACCGCCGACCATCGAATGTGACGGTACGATCCGGGGAAGAGTGGTCTGTGATGTGTCAACACCGATTCCGGATGTGCCGGTCTTCTTCGATATCGTTCAATCCCATACCAATGTATTTATCAATCCAAATCCTGCTATCACAGGAGCCGATGGGCGATATACTGCGACGATCATGGGAGTTGAAGGGACGGTTGAAACGGTTACCGTCAGAGCGAGGGCGACCGTGGGTGGAATCCCGATCAGTGCAGGTCCATTTAACGTCAGTATTAATTGTCCTGTGCCGCCGGAATGTCCTTGTAAGTTCAAGCTCGATACCCAGGGAGGAGCGCAGCCTGGTGCCAGAATCAGAGTGACACGTTTTGATAATAATGTGACAGATTATATAGGTACGTTAAATGTGACCATAAACGAATGTGGTGCCAGTCCAGGGGCTCCGTGTAATCCGGCAGTCGATAACTTCAACTTTGTCTTCAATGCAAATAACGGGGATAATTTCCAGTTCACCCAAGGCAGAAGAACGATGATTTCCTGTGAGCAGAACTTTACGGTTGCCAACGTGGAAGGGATGATCCGAGGACGAATAAACAATGGCCCTCCACGAACATTTGAAGCCCGAATCAGAGCAACCCTCAATAGAGTGAACGGTCAGATCACCTATGAAATCTTTGCTACCGATAATACGACTACCATTTTCGAGACACTGGTTCCCTTTACCGCAGCTGGAAGTCCACAATCTTTTATCGTTGATTGTTAAGAATTGTTTTATTAGACACATGTTAAGCACAATCCGCTTTAATGCTCCTTCACCAAGAAGGCTGTCGGGAAGTCCCGACAGCCTTTTCTTTGTTGGATTGTATTATTTACAACAAGGGCTATCTAAAAAAAGCCATGGTACCTGTCCCTTTGGCCCCCCCTGGCCCCTGAAAGAAGCCTCAAACGAACTCCCCATGATACAATGAAACAGAAAGTGTTTGATATTTAAAGGAGGGAATCACATGTTCACAACCGCAAGTAGTTTCGTACACGAATGGAAACAAGAAGCCGCCGTCACCCAAAAGGTCCTCGATGCACTGACGGATGAGTCATTGAAGCAGGAAGTGGCACCTGATCTGTACAGCATCGGAAGTGTCGCCTGGCATATCACGGGATCGGCTTATTACTTCCCTGCTCAGCTCGGTATCACCTTTGAGGTACCGGATCTTAGAAAAGAAGCACCAGCATCTGCCGCAGAAATCAGCGAAACGTATAAAACGGTAAGTGCGCGTCTCGCAGAAGCCGTTTCCGACCAGGTTTCAGATGAAAAGATGAACGAAGTGGTGAATCTATTCGGGATGGATATGCCGGTGCAAGCCGTATTCCGCCTGCTGATTCAGCACCAGGCCCATCACCGTGGTCAATTGACGACTCTTATGAGACAGGCTGGTTTGAATGTGCCTGGCGTGTATGGTCCGAGTAAGGAAGAATGGGAAGCGATGAATGCCCAGAAGAATTAATTTGAGTGAAGACAACCGGTGGGAGCCGGTTGTTTTTTTGTGGAACCACAGGGACAGGTACCATGGCACCCTCTCAAAAAAATCACCAAGGTACCTGTCCCTGTGGTTCACGTAGTTCCATAACATTTCCCCGTGTGCTATAGTATCCTAGTATTCAACTGGAACGGAGTGATACTATGAATGCAACAACGAAAGAAATTACACTGATCATTATTGGCTCCTTATTTTTTGCCCTCGGGGTGAACTTATTCGCGATCCCGAATGAGCTTGGGGAAGGCGGCGTGACCGGTATTTCCATGACCCTCTATTATGTATTGGGATGGTCACCAGGTATTACCAACTTCGTCATGAACGGGGTCCTCTTAGCGATCGGTTATAAAGTATTAAATAAACGTGTGACCTGGTACACGATGCTGGCGATCTTCTTTACCTCCCTCTTTATTCATTTCACAGAAGGCATGGGTAATTCCGTCGATATCATGCTTGGGACGGTCTTCGCCGGTGTGTTCATCGGGTTAGGCCTCGGGCTTGTGCTACGTTCAGGTGGGACGACGGGAGGATCCACCATCATTGCCCGCATGCTGAATCAGCATTTCGGCTGGGCCGTCAGTACAACGATGTTCGTGTTCGATATTCTTGTCGTTCTCGGTTCATCGTTTGTCATCGGGGTGGAGAATACGATGTACACCGGGATCTCCATCTATATCAGTACGAAGATCCTGGATTACTTGATTGATGGTTTCGATACCAGAAAGGCCGTCACGATCATTTCCGCGCATACCGACGCCATCGCTGAAAAAGTGAGCGCCGAAATGGACCGCGGGGTGACCGTCATTAATGCAAGAGGTCACTATTCAAAGGAATCCAAGGATATCCTGTATGTGGTCATCAATAAGCAGGAGCTCTTCCTCTTAAAGAAGATGATCCAGCAGATTGATGAGAAAGCCTTTGTGGTTGTGCATGATGTGAGGGATGTGTTCGGGGAAGGATTTACGTTTCCGAAGACATAAGAAACAGTGTCTGGCCCATGGCGATTGCCCCGGGCCAGTTTACTTGATCATCAGTATCTACCCTAACGTGCAGACTGTCATAAGTTTTCAGCCTTCTTCCTTATCCTGCGTCACACGCGGGCATCGCATTCACTTCTTCTATCTTATATTCATATTCAACGAAGATATTTGGACATCTACTTGATAATCGATTTTCGCCTGACTGAAAGTATTCTCCCAGTCATCTTTGTGACTTTTCCAATAGTCCGGGTGTTGAATTCTAACGTAGTCGTGAAATTCTAACACATCCACTTTCAAGTCCTGTTGGATTTTCTCTAAACTATTTTTTATTTGTTCTTTGATTTTTTCTTCTATTTGTCTCTCTAGATCCTTAATATTTTCTTTCTTTGTGAGTTCATCCGTTTCTGCGAGCAGTTCAGTTATGTGCCCGTTTACTTTAGTATCAACTTGAAAGGAAATTTGTCCATTCTTTAGTAGAGGTTTGACTTTGCTATCGACGGTTTCAAGCTCATACGTAATTGTTTTGTTGCTGCCTTCTTCCTTTATCTTTACGATTCCTCCATCTGTTAAAGCCGTTAACCAATTAATTCCTACCAATTCTTCTTCATTTAGAAATCCTACTTGAGTGAGAGTGTCCCCATTAATCACAGCTGCCCCGGTGAGGATGATTTCATTATTTCTCTTCTCTATATTTTGCAGAAGAAAACTTGATTTCGCCTCCATCGTTGCGTTGATTTTCGAAAGAGTCATGGGTTCGATTAGCTTATTCGATTTTTCGATATGATCTGAGACCTCTTTTATATGCACCGAAGGAATTTCATCCGTTTCCGTATCCATAATGTCCCTGGACAGGCCACCCGTTACCATGATCAAACAACTCATCCTTGCTTCGGGATCACGAATGAAGAAATCCAATAATTCTCTGATATTTCTTTTTTGAGCTATTTTACTGCTTAATACAACCAGTCTTTGATGTTGCCCGTTTAAAGTGTTTTTTCGTTTTAGTAAAACTTCCCGTGCGGTCTCAAGTATTGATTCTCCTGTTTCATTCACATTAACAAAAGGCTTTGCATTACCAGAATACGTGTTAGAAGATTGATTGCCGGACACATTCGCTAGTTGATAGGTCACTTCAATTAATTCCTCATCTGAAAACTCATTACTATTCCTTTGCCCCTCATCGATCCCCATACCCAATAGAAGGTCCAATTTTTCAATATCCTTAGAACTCCAACACCCTGTCAACAATAGAACAGTGAGTAAGAGGATGAGAAGATATGTAATAGTCTTCAATTGAATTTCCTCCTTAAGAAAGAGACTCCTAATAAAAGGATTGGCAGTACACCAAATAAAAGGATCGCAGCATTTCCAAGTAAATCTCCTAATGCGAATAATTGGTGGATATCATTCGGGACCATGGAGATGATCAATACGATGGGAAGAAAGATTAGCAGAAACACCTTTATGTCCTTATTAAATAGTTGTGAAATACCAAGAGAGGCAACATAAAGCGTGATGGAGATCGTAGCGAATATTTGTAGTATCCATACGATCAAAAATAGCGAGTCAAAGCGTTCAAAAAAGATGCCGGGAAATTCAAACGAGTTGATGAGAGAAATAGTCGGCCAAGCAAGATTCCCTACCCCATCTATTGATAACGCACCTATGACAATAACGACTGTAACTAGGTAAAAAATCATCGGTAGTAAGACTCCAATAAAGACAATCTTTTTCCCTTTCTTAGGATCCGTTAAATAGGCCGATAAAATCATCATTAACTCAATCCCAATGTAGGATAGGGATGTTGTCTTAACACCCTTTAACACAGGGAGAATTCCATTTCCCATAACAGGGCGCAGGTTATTGATTTCAAATAAACCTAAACTCATTGTGGCAATTAAGATGAAAATGATGACTGTAAGGGGGAAGATCACCTGGAACACACGTGCAATGGAGTTAATTCCATCCGTATTTAAATAAAAGGCAAGCCAAAGAAATAATACAATTAAAACTGGAATGGGAGTCCCCTCGAGTAAATAGGTTTCGGTTACTTCAGCCATAACCCTGACTTCAAAACTGGTGAGTGTAAGGAAATAAATCATCATTGTTACCCCAATGATGACACTGATGATTTTCCCGACAATTTCTCTACTATACTGAAAAAACGTTTTGTCAGGATATCTGTTGTTAAGGATTAAAATAATCATCCCTACTATGATGGGAAAAATACTGCTGATGATAATGGTTATCCAGATATCGGGCGTCCCTACTTCAGCAGCAGCTGTCCTTGGCAGCGTTAATATACCGACTCCAAGAACATAGTTAATGATGAGGATGATCGCTTGAGTAGGACTAATTCGTTCCTGTTGATTCAAGTTCATTCAGTACAAGTCCTTTCAATAAGTGAAGTCCATGACTATCCTTTTCTGATTTTGTCGCCAGGCTTCAGAATTTCGGGTCTCCTTTTCATTGATTGGATGGGCAGTCTGATTAAAAAGTCTTTCCAATCGCTGATTTGGTACGGTACTGCAGGACCGAGGAAAGGGACTCCAAAGCTTTTTAACCGGACAAGGTGAATACAGAAAAAAAGGAAAAAGACGATGACACCATAGAGTCCCAGAGTAGCAGCTAAAAACATGGCGATAAATCGTAAGATACGTAATGAAATACTTAACGTATATTGTGGGAGTGAAAACGATGATATCGCCGTTATGGCCACAACAATGACTGTAACTGGACTAACGATACCTGCTTGCACCGCAGCCTCTCCAATCACAAGACCCCCGACGATCCCAATGGTTTGGCCGATGGGTTTTGGTAAACGCAACCCTGCCTCCCTTAATATTTCAATAGAAACTTCCATTAACATAACCTCAATGAGAACAGGAAATGGGACGCCTTCACGAGAGCCGATAATGGAAATGGCCAGATTTGTTGGAATCAATCCCTGATGGAATGAGACAAAGGAAATATATAAAGCGGGAGTGAATACCGAGATGAAAGCAGCCGTATATCGTAACAACCGAATCAATGAGCCGGGAATCCATCGATCATAATAGTCTTCTGGTGATTGCAGATACATATTGATGGTGACTGGAGCAATCAAGACAAATGGGGTACCATCCAGCAAAATGCCTACTCTCCCCTCTGACAATGCAGCAATCACCCGATCAGGTCGTTCCGTACTTTGAATTTGCGGGAAAAGTGAGAAAGTATTCTCTTCAATAAATTCCTCAATATATCCAGATTCCGGTACATTATCGATGTGAATCGATTCAATCTTTTCCTTCACGTTCTGTATGATTGTTTCATTGGCAATGCCCTCTATATAGGCGATGATCAGTACCTTTTTAAATCGTTCTCCAACCTGGAAGCCCATGAACCTTAGATCCTTATTTACACCAGCTTTTCTTAGGATTGCTTGATTATCATTTATATTTTCATTAAAACCGGTTCTGGGACCTCTCACCACCTGCTCGGTTACAGGTTCTTCAATACTCCGATCTTTTGATTCACTTGTTTTTAAAATGATTGCTTTAGTAGATTTCTCATGAAGCAATGCTGTTTCCCCTCTTAAAATATAGGAGGTGATTGTATGTATATCCGTTTCCTCATGACATTCACTCACAGGAAGCATTTCTTTAAGAGAATAAGGGATCCTCTCGTCATCTATCGTGTTGAACATGAGGGGGTCCAAAATATTATTATTAATAATGGCTGTATCCACTAACCCTCTCGTGAAAATGATCGAAGCTCTTGAATCATTCATGAAAAATTCCCGGGTTATGATATCATTATTTTCTCCCAGCACTTCATTGATCATCGATACATTCTCAGATAGATCGCTTGTAATCTTAAGGGTTGATTCCTTCTGTTTTGGTGAGCCGGGTTGATTTATTGCACCAGTAAGTAAGGTCTTTATTTTCATGATGATAATGGGTACGATCAACGTTAATATGGCGTAGATGTATACGTTGAAATCGGGAAGGTATCCAATGACCTTATGAAGAAAATCCACTAAACAAACCTCCTAAATAAGCTTGCTCTCATCTAGTTTCTCTTTAAAGTAAGGATTTATTCCGAGGATAGATGATATCAGTGTTTTCAACTGCTTCCACGTCTTAATGCGGTTAAATCAAAAAAAATCCCCCGAATTACTTCGGAGGATCATTATTAAAATGAAATTCCTATTGATTTCCGTAAATATTTCCGGTCGTTGACGTCAATACACCATTCTGAGCATTTAATTTATATTTCTGGCCGTTGCTGCTTGTCCAAGTCGGGAAGGAGAATGTATCACCTGTTTCTAACTTCACCATTTCAATGTCTTTCATTGTTAATGGTGAGCGTGAACCGCTTGTTGGTGCACCTGTTGTACGAGCGATGTATACAGCGGCATCCGTACTTCCCGGTTGAGATACAACACGTGCTGAGCCGTCTGCTTCCACTAATAAAGCAGTTTGTTCGTTAACGGCAATCCCTTTTGCCTGTGTCGTCCAACCGTCCATGATATTACGAGCCATAAACCCAACAAATCGCCCCATACGGTCGCGTTGCTCGAAATGCGTGTCCGTGATGGTGCTTGTTAAATAAGGATTATCTAAAAAGTTGCGTGTAAACGTCATGTAACGATTGCTTGGGTTACTTAATGCTTCATCTGAATAAACCGAACCGTTTCTCGCATCATATACAAATTGTCCTTGAATCGCGAGTCCTGCACTCGTTCCACCTATTGGAACATCGTAGATTGAAATTAAATCATTTAATGTATCTGCAAGTGGTGTATCTATTATATAGTCCACATATAAAGACTGATCACCACCCGCAAAGAAAACGGCCTCTGCTTTAAATACTTTATCAAGTACAAACGAATCGTACGCAGCATTGCGATTATTTAATACAATGGTTTCCACTGAGTCTAAGGAAACACCGTTACTTGCGGCTAAGTCGTACACATATTGATTGTAGCCATCACCACCAGATGCTCGTAGAACAACAAAGTCCCCCCCGTTTGCCTTTTCCGCCATCCATAGCATTGCTTCATCCACATCTGTTGACCCACCCATTAAGTTAAGCCCATAAGTGGTAGATCGGGTAATGTTTGTCGTGTCTCCATAGCCGTAATACGTATAATCCTTACTTGCTGCTTCAGCAGGCCCGTGAGCAGCCAATAATCCCATTGACAAACCAATCGTTGCAGCCATTTTCAAATATTTCTTCATGTTTCTTGCACTCCCCACACTTCATTATTTGTAGGGACGTCTTATCTTCCCTACACTTAATCTAAGTGCAAGTTTTATGCCAATTTGAAAATTGTTAATTTTCAGTATTTTATGAGTTGATCTGCTTTTTTAATGTCTTTTAGGTTATTCTTAAAAGAACCATTTAACCCCAATAACCCATTTAACTATAAATCCTATCAAGTAGAATGCATGACATCATAACCCAGGTTTCCTTAAAATAAAGAAGGAGGTAACCAAAATAATCGTAGCAGAAATGACTAAGTATAAAATCACCCTAGGCATAAACAGGTTAAACAAATAGAAAAATAGAGTTACCCTTGTTTTTTCATAGATGTATAGAAGCTCCCTATCAACCAAACCTAATTTAGAAAGCAGACTTATATACTATTACTGAACCAATCCTGTGCTTCAAATACAATAACCATCACTTTTTTAGATTAGCCTTCATCAATTCTGAAATCTGTTGCTCATCTGTATATGGAATTTGTTCAAGTTGATTGATCACCAGCTCTTGTCGCTGTATGGAATGATTTTGACTTAACTTCGCTTTTCCTTCTATCTTACTGATTTTTATTTTGAAACCTTGAACTCCCTTGCTCATACCAGCGAGATAGTCAGCACCTGCATCCTGTAATCTGTATGGACTGTCAGGGGCTTCATACTTCATTACCATATCATGGAACGAATCCATTAACTCCTTTTCGTCCCTCAGAAGCTCGACTTCTCCATACACATGAACGGTCACGTAATTCCATGTCGGCACTGCTTTATTCGTCTCATACCAGGACGGTGAGATATAACAATGAGGACCATGGAAAACAGCCAGGACGGTTTGATTTTCAATATCTTTCCACTGAGGATTCGGGCGTGCAAAGTGTCCGTATAAGTACTTCCCGTTTACTATTAAAGGTATATGAGTGGCACATGGCAATCCATCGTGTTGAGAAAAAAGAGTCGCAAAACTATGTTCTTTCATGATTTCGTAGGCAACCGATTCATCTGTGATCTTAAAATCTTTTGGAATATACATGATCCTATCCTCCTTTCAGCTATACATTTGTTCGTTTCTCTACTGCTGCTATCGCTTCGATTTCCACCAATTGATCCGTGTATCCCAGCACAGTCACTCCTGATAACGTACTGGGGACGTCATGATCCCCAAACTCTTTTCTTATCGCCTCCCAAGCCGTCACTAAATCTGACTGCTGTTGAGATGCTACCAGGACCCGGGTATATACGACGTCTTTCAAGGAGGCCCCACTCTCTTTCAGAACTTCCTTCATATTCTCCACACACAGTTTGGCTTGGAGTTCGTAATCATTGATATGGGGGACTTCCCCTTCTTTGTTAAGAGGACAAGCTCCGGCTAAAAATAGGAGATCCATGTCCGAGGGTACTCTTGCAGCGTACGCATAATCAACATCAGCTAAGTGGGCTGATCGAATCAATGATATTTTTTGGTTCATGTTATTCCCTCCATTTGTTTTGACGAACCGGATTTAAGACGGCTTCGTTCTGTTCAATACCCCTAAATATTCTTTCCACGGCCCCACATCTTCCATATATCGATTGGAAAACACCCTTACTATTTGAGAAAGATGGGTTAAATCATGGACCACCCAAGTGGAGATTAGTTCATTGGCACTGACCTTGCCAAAAGCAGGGTGCATACCCGTTGCATCAAGGGAGTGCCGAGCCACTAATGCCTTTAACTCATTCACATTCGTTGCTCTGAGCGAGGCAAACTCCATGATCTTTTCCTCGAGACTTTTTGAAGTGGCCTCTTCTAAATGGGAAAAACGATCAAAAACAGGAAACACCGTACTTTCCCCCTCTTGAAAGATCATCTTCAACCTCGGTATCCAATTATGTTTCTCCCCTTCGATTAAATGCTCCACAACCTGAATGGCATTCCAGGTCCCTTCCCCTTCATCACACTCCAACCATCCTTTGGACAAACCGGTAAGGAAATGTTCAAGGGTCTTCGGAGTTCTCTCCAAGACCTCGATTGCTTCATTTAATTCAAAGTTCATACGCTTTCCTCCTCTATGCTGTTCCACCCTCCACCTCTATGCCTTGCCCAGGTTAAGGAAACAATCCTATTGATCTCTTAAGTTAAGTTCGACGTAGAAGAATGAATCCCCTGTTATGTTCGATACATGCCCAACACACAAAAAATAGGCTGCCCACCAGTCACGGGCAACCTAACTTGAACGTATCACACAAAATGTACTACAGTCCCAACCACTAAATAAACGATGCAAATATACGTGACGATCGTTTTCACTTTCGAGTCACCTTCCATGCTCATCATGGAATGATGATGACCGGATTTCATGAACATTCGATTCAAATAGATGGAGATCATCGCGACGATGGCAAATACGATGTTTAACCAAAAGGTATAATCGATTTGAAAAGGTGATTCATTCATCACTTGTTTTGCGTTTTCCGGGATTAATCCGACAGCGGTAAACACATAATGCATCCCCATCGCTGTCAGGATGATGGATAGGTAGAAAATGCCTGCAATGTATAATGCCGTTTTTAAACCATAATACTTCTTGTGAACAGCAACAATCGGTGGTACGACTAAATCAGAATAGATGAAGGCCATAATTCCTGCAAATGCCACTCCGCTTGAAGCGAGTATGGTGGCAATGGGAATGTTCCCCATGGAACCGATGAATGTGAGCATGGCAACGATCGGCCCGATCAGTGCATTTTCCAATACCTTTAAAAATGAGTCCGGTTGATCGGCGAGGAAGAACATTTTCCAAGTATCTTCCGAAATGAATGTAGCCATGATCCCAGCAATGGTGAATCCGATGGTAATCTCTTTCCACACCATTTGCCAATTCATCACAAACTCATGGCCGACCTGAAACCAGCCCTCTTTGGACTTGATTTTCTCTTTCCAGTTGAAGCCTTCTTCGTCTTCCTCTTCGTCCTCCACATGATCCTTTGCTTCCTCCACCAGCTTCTTAGGATAGGTGACTTTCACAAGAATCCAGGTAATAAAGATCAGAACGATGCCCCCAATCATTTCCGCAACTACAAACTGCCACCCGAGAAAGATATAAATAAGTATGCCTAATTCAATCACCAGGTTGGTAGATGCAAATAGAAAGGCCAGGGTCGGAATAAAATGAGCCCCTTTTTTGAAAAGATTCCGCCCTGCTGCCAGGGCTGCAAAGGAACAGGAGGAACTGATCGCCCCGAAGAGTGTCGATAACCCAACGGACTTCAAGCTTGGATTCCCCATATACTTCACCATTTTATCCTTCTGTACAAAGGCCTGAATCATGGAACTGATTAAGTATCCAAGTACGAATGCCCAACCGGATTTCCAGAAATACCCCAGTGAGGTCTTCGCAGATTCGCCTATCAACTCTAACAAATTACCATCTCCTTTTCTGTAATCGATATCTTCTATAGGTTATTGTTACCCACTAATCTTGCAGAAACTGTGCATCTTTAAAAAATATAAAAAAACGTACCAATTTGAACTCTGTGGTCTCGCTCCAACACCTCGTTGTACTATTACCATTAGCTGTTTTATGTAAACACTTGAATTTCATGAAACGGTGCTCTATCCTTACATGAGAAAAAACCGAATACAGCCTTGTATCCGGTTTTTTCTCTACTATTAATATAGGAAACGTGCGCTTTTCTCAAGAGACCTTATGCTTACATTAAGGCGTAAAGATCGTTTCGTATTACCGGGGCCCACACCCTATTCCCCCAACTCAATAACAATCGGATCGAGTTCGATTTCTTCATGGCCTTCACCAGACATCAGGCTTGCAATGGCAACCGGTTGAATGATGAGTTCCTTGGCGCCTTCGCGAACGGTTCCAAACGCTGTCGTCCCTTCGAACGTTATCCCCTCATCATGTGAAACACCGCCTCCGCCCGTTCCATCGATGTACACGTGACCGAGATCATCAGTGATACGGAATACAGGTGTCACACTTGGCCACTTTTCAAGGAATTCATCTTTCACCACCTGCTCATAGCTAATGACCGTTGACACGTCCGTAAATTCAACTGATTTCAGCGTAAAGGTTACATCTTTATGTTGGACGGTTTCATTGACAAGCTTCTGGTCACCCTCCAGGCGATCCAATGAAAAGGCGAACGACCAAACTCCCTCCACCTCTACATCATTTTCAATGCCCTTAAAGCTCTGTGGAGTCCAAGTAATGTCCACCTTTTCTGGATACTCGCCATCTTTGAAGTTCGGGGTGAAGGTGGATAACCCCACATAGCGTGTTTCACTAATCTTCGTAATTTCGCTACTACCACCGCTGCCGTTAGAACCAGCGACGTCAAACCAATTAGGCCCACTCATTCGAATCGTTTCTCCAAAATCCTTATCCGTTTCAATCGCAAACGACACCGTAATGTTCGTACCGTCGTATACCGCATCATCAATCATGACCGTTACACCATTATCGGACTCTGAAAGACCGATATCAGTAGAGAACTCCTCAAAGCTTTTGTTGTCTACGCCATTAAAATAACGGATGACATCATCCATAAACGGAATTTGTGACGCAACAGAAGGCACGGCAAAACTTGCAGCCGTTGCAGTCCCGACAATGATCACAGCAGCGGCTGCCACCGTACGCCAAACCGGTGCTTTTTTTCGTTTTTTCAGTATGTGTTGTTTGGCCCGTTCTTTTTCCACATCAGTGACGTCCAGTAACTCAAGCTGATCGATATCGATTTCCAACCATTCCTTCATACTCATACGAATAGCTCCTTTAACTTCAAGTTAGTGGCCAAGACCTTTTTCCCCCGATACAAGCGATTATCCACCGCAGCTTTCGACAGACCCAGATTGTCCGCAATTTTACTATTTGAAAACTCCAAGTAATATTTCATCATAAAAATATCCCTGTCATTTTCCTTTAACTGACTGATTGCCGCTAATATTTCATTCCGTTCTTCCCGTTTCATGACCGTCACATCTGTTTGAAAGGCACTTGCTTTCTGTTTTAGCGGTTCATCCGATTGTTCATGTGTCATTCGCTTTTTTGACTGACGATACCGATCGATGGCTTTATATTTCGCAATCATGCCAATCCATTTCTTAAAGTCTTGTGGATCACCTTCAAACTGATGGGCATTTTGCCAAACAGTCAGAAATACATCATTGACGCATTCATCGACATCCGGCTGCTTCATACTGTGCAAAATTTTCGTCGCAATCGTCTTCACAAGCGGCATATAAGCATCGATGATAAACTCGAGTGCATCTTCTTTTTGTTTTTTCAACCTAGGGATATAATTTGTCGAGGAACTTTTCATCTTTTCCGCTCCTTTTGTTATTGAAAAAGCTTTTTCATAAAGTACAACGAAGGGCGTGAGGGGTTATTCTCAATAAAATTTCAAAAGAGCAACAGGGACAGGTCGGCTCACGGGCCAAGGGACCTGTCCCTGTGGACTTCGAGCTATAGGGACTTCTCACTCCACCACCCGCGGCCCCACAACATGCAGCACAATATCCGCTGTGAAATGAGCAATCATGGCGAATTCAAGTCCGATGAAGACGAAGAGTGCCCCGAATACGAGTCCTCCAATTCCGTTGATGACGAGCATGCTAATGAAAAGTCCGAGAGTCATCTCGAAATTGGACGCTGCCACACCATAATGCATGATGCCGAAGATTAAGCTAGCAACGATGATGGCCGTCCATTTCTTAGCTTTTGTCGCCGTTCCTTTAAACATCTTCACCTGCAGCCAAATCAGCATGGTGACCAGGAACAGACGGAAAATCGATTCTTCATTCACCGCAGCTCCGAATGACCCCAATGTCCCGAGCCACCATGCGGGTTCATTGAGTGAAGAATTGTCCACTCCGAGTGGCTTCGATACGATCAGGCTGAAGATGCTGATGGCCACACCTGCCAGTACCCCATAGAGAGCGGATTTCATGACGGGTTTTCTAAAGGAATGAAGCGGTTGGTTTTTGTTGAAAAAGGCTTCGATGATCGGTGCCTTGAGCTTCACCTTCTTTGCAAGCCATAAGGCGATGAATAGCAGGATTCCCGCTTCCAGCAGCACCTGGATGACGTAGAACACGGTGAAGGACAACTTGCTCAATCCCATGACTTCATGAAGATTTTCCCGTGCCATGGCATAGGGGGCAATTGCCAATGCGCCAATTATGTTCAGGACAAGTAGGGTGAAATAGACCTTCCAGTTGATGATACTCGGTCTTTTCCCCTCATGAGCGGCAGCGACCAATCGATGTTCTTCCATGTCTTCGCTATCATCATAGCCGTCCACTTTTTCCTGAAGGTCCATGATGAATGGTTCCGGGTTGTCCATCGATAGCAAAGCTTTCTTCACTTCTTTTTTCTGGCCGAAATAACCTCTTGCGTAAATCGTCTCCTTGAAGATGATTTCATATTTCAGTTCATCCATCATGCCGAATACACGGGTGAACACCCTTGGAAGCATGCTGACATGGTAGGCATTTTTCTCGTGGATGATGCCACCGCCCTTGTTATACTGCGTCCTTGCAGGCTGAATGGCTGCCACATCCCTGATATGAAAGGTCAATGACCTTCTCACCCCGATGTTCATGACGACTTTGTTCCCTTTTATCCGGATCGGCGAGTTCCTGACTAAGTTATAGTCCCCCAGCATGTAGAGGATACTGTAAACATGGAGCACAACGAGGATATTCGCTCTGAGGGGATCGATTTCTTTTAAATAGATATGAAAGACAATCCCTTCAATCACCTGTTCATGAAGGAGGGCGATGAACAGCCAGAAGTAATTCGATCCTTTGTGATAATAATAGCTCTGGACTCCTTTGTCATTGCTTTTCTTCCTCTTCCATTTGAACAAAGCATAGAAAAGAATGATCCACTCTTTTTTCAGGATGGTCATGAACGGGTTGCTGTCCATGTCGCCCCGTCTGTATTTCACAAACAGGATGACGGCTCCGACTTCCGCCAGGGTAATGAGTATGATGATTGAGATGATCAACTGAGTATCCATCTGTTTCCCCCTTTAACTGAATCGCTTCATCTGGAACCAATAAATGAGGTATTGAACGACGCCCATTCCGATTAATAGAATGATAGGAAAGTAGAGAATGTGATGTAAATAAGCCATAAGTGTAATGCATATTGTAATCGCAAAGAACCATTCAAATAATTCCACATTTATCCTATAATGGATTTCTTATCTTAAATGTAATGTATCCATTGTATTAGGGATAGAATGATTTACTTTATTTGCTAAATGGTCAATTGATTGTGTCTGAATTGTTAATAATTGTATTTTTAATTGACAGGGTTTTTTTCAGAAAGAGAGGGCATGAAACTTCACGATATGAAGAAAATCGTAAGAAGAGATAGCTAGGAGCTAGGATAATCTTTTTACAGAATTGTACTATACCAAGATATCTCTTTTATTAATTAGTGATTTTGGGTATACCTTCTTCTAAGGGATTATACGGATGAAGAAGGAGGTTGATAAAACTATGCCGAAGCAAACTCCAAAGCTTGATAAGGAAAAAGAACTGTCCTTCGAGGAGCAACTTAAACTCTTATCAAAATCAATAGGGTCATTTGATATTGACAGTGATTCAAATAAAATCTGCCGGGAAGTCAGAGGAAAAGAATGATGATTGTTCAATACCTTGAAAACCAATGCATCCCCGGAAAAGAATATTCCAGGGATGCTTTTTACCATATATGTTCAAGGTACGAAATACGTCCTAACACCTCACATACTTCCGCTTAAACCCAATTTTCCCTCTCTCCACCTGCTTCTGAATATCATCGGCAGCCTTCAGGGTGCTGTTCTTTTTCCCTTCCCGTACCATTTCCACCGGTCCGATTTCTTTAGCCGTCTGAAGAGCCAGTTCATGAAGAGGTACATAAGAAACCCCGACTGTCGTGACAAAATTACTCATCGCCGATTTCGTTCGTTCAGGTGCATCGTGGATGGTTTCTTTCACTTGCTTCAGCATTCCCGCGAGCTTCGTTTCCGAAAACTCTTCGTCCTTCCGATTTCCGAGCAGCCAGCAGTAGCAGCTCCACCCCGCTGACATTTTCAACTCTTCACCACTTGCGATCCACTTATCGGCAACGTCTTGTGCGATGTCTGCTTCAGCCAATGTGACCGCCACCACGTAATCGGACAGCATATAAAAGTACGCCCCATCGATCCAACGGCCAAAGTCTGCCTCCGTCATGGCTTTCGGATCGGCAATGACGCCTGCAAAGTACATGGCGTCGTAGTTCCCAGTAGCATAAAGCTCCTCAGCCAACGCCTGATCCTTCTTGATTTTCCTGGCGATCGGCTTCATCGCACCTGTCGCGACGCCAAATACCGGCTCATGGGCACCATTGGATATGTACATTCTCTTGCTTCGTTCCTTGCCAAGTGCTTCCAGCTCTTGCATGACCGTTTGTGAATCCATACTATCCACTTCCTTTATTTTATAGGGTGTCCATCTTACCATAACCACATTTTGATCAAATCGGTTTATGATTTTTTTGCAAAAGATAGCCCTTTTTCTTTCAGAGCCTCATTCAATATTCTCACTGCTTTTGGTCCTACCCCATGAATCTTCAGGATATCGGATTCCGACACGCTAGTAAATTGCTCAAGGCGATAAAACCCGGCGTTATGAAGCTCACGGTTAGCGGGCTTACTCATCTTAGGCAATTCGCTTTCTGGTGTTGGGTTATTGGTCATGCCCCAGTCCCCCTCTCTTTTCATCTGTTTTGCAATACAACTGAATCGAATGCTCCTGTTTAGTATAAATATTCTCCCTAAATATTGCTGTTCCTTTATTTCATGGCAGAAAAAAGAGCTGCCACAAGGACAGCTCTCTTTAAGACTACATTCACTCTAGCGCAGGAGCAGGCTTTCCAGCTTCGATCAACACTTGGTCGCGGCCAAGCATGACGGAAAGAAGGATGGTCAATACGCCTGTTCCGATGAGGAGCCATTCAATAGCGATGATATCTGCCAAGGGTCCGAATATCAGCATTCCAATCGGCATCATCGAGGTGGAGATCATCCCCATGACCCCGAAGACTCTTCCCAAGTAATTCTCTTCGATTTTCTCCTGCAGCAGCACCATTGTCGGTGTATTGAAAATCGGCATGGCCACTCCGAATAATGCCATGAATACGAGATAGAACCAAAAGACCGGAACGATGCCAAGGGCGAAGGTGCAGAATCCCATAATCAGACTCGAGAAGGTCATCGTGGCAATCTTATTTTTAAATCCGCCCCATGAAGCAATGATGGCCCCGCCTGCCATCATCCCGATGGAAAAGGCAATTTCGATGGCCGTCAGTCTCCAAATATCGTCCCCGAAGCTTCGAGCGACCTGCAGCGGAGTCAAAAAGGCCGCAGGTGCCATCAGAACAAAGAAGATGGAGAAAAACAGGAAGAACTTCTTCAGGAACCCATGGCTGTTGACATATTGCAAGCCTTGCTTGAAGTCACTGAAATAGCTTGTTGTTTGTTTGCCCGCTGCCTTCTCATGCACCGAGATTTTCAAGAAGGCCAGCAGTGTGATGATCGCAATGGCTGCTGTTATGACATCGATGAAGAAGATGATTTCGATCGATGCCATCCCAAGTAATGCCGCACTGACCATGGGGGACACGAACATAATGACAGCCTGAATGCTTCCATTTGCCCCGTTCACCTTCGTCAGCTTCTCCTTTGGGACAATCTGCGGTAAAATCGCGCCGACAGCCGGTGTCTGAATCCCGGTTCCAAGGGCCCGGACCGCTGCCATGACAAACAGCAGCCAGATCGAATCGTACCCCATTAAGAAGAGAATCGCGAGAACCAGCGTTGAAGTCGCGATCAATCCATCCGATAACACAATCAGCAGCTTCCGGTTATACCGATCCGCCCAGACACCCGCAACCGGGGACAGGAGGAAGGTCGGAATAAATCCGCAAATGATGAACAACGTCATCATCAACCCGGACTCCGTCTCTAACGTGATATGCCACATGATCGCGTATTGTACCAAAGACGATCCAAATAGCGAAATCGTCTGACTGCTAAGGAAAAGAATGATATTCCTTAACCAATCTTCCTTATGATTTTGATTTACTACATTCATTTCCCACCAACTCATTTCTATTATATTTAATATAAAAATAAGCCTTGCCTACTTGTTATTTTTAAGACACAAAAAAGAGAGGAGACTCCTCCCCTCTTTAAAAATACCGACAAATACAGGTTTTCTTAAAAATAGACAGATCAATCCCATTGCTCTGAACATAGGCAGAGCCTTCAAACGTATTCAATTAACGAGTGAAAAGCGGGAAACGCAATCTGATTGATGCTGTCAACAGGAAAACCTCCATTTCTTTTATAAGTAAGATAATCATAACTGAGGACTACTGTTGGCGCAATTGTTTTTTCAAACTGAACCTGGAGTTTGCTCCCGGTGTATATACACTTCAGGAGCTTACCACTTTCGTTTTCTCCAAATAATCTCTCAAAGAATCCAAATCCTTTGCGCAAGCCTTCTTAAAGACGCCTGCCATTAATTTACCGAACCATTTCGACAGGCCGGTCAGCCCTCTTATTTCACCAAGTAACGTCACTTCTGTCTGATCACCTGATGAAACCAGCAAATAGGTAAATACAAATTCCCCTTTACCTGTCGTCCCCTTCGTGCCGTCGCATCGCAGCACAATCTTCTCAGGTTCTACAAGCTCAACTACTTCAAAATGTTCCGTAGCTTCTTTGCCGAACATCTTTCTCGTTTCTCTCCACTGACTGCCTTCACGGAGTGGACCTTCATCCATCCGCTCTATTCCCACCAACCCTTGCATCCAGTCTTTTGCAGAATCGAGGTCTAATAGACTCCTATAGGCTACTTCTTTTGAAACCGGAACATTTCTTTTTACTTCGAAAGGGATACTCAAATGGAATGACCTCCTAATATATCGTGCTTATGAATAGATTGGACAACTTTGGCTTATTTCCTTTTTTTATTTTTCATAATAAGGATGGACTATCGGTTTAAACCCGCCTAGCTCCACCAATTCCTTCTTCCCATTGACCGTCACCAGGTAGAAGTCTTCCCGGTCTGTCCCCGCGATGTCTTCCACACTCCACCCTTTGTCTGCATAAAACGCTTCGATTTCCCTTCGATCATGAGGCGATACCCCGATTTCCTGCTTTTCCTTTAGTGGTCCAGGGGCAACCGGTTCAGACGTTTCGGGTGGGGCAGGCTCCCGTTGATTGAAGATCCCTTGGAGAAGCTTGATGATTTCAGAAAATCCGAAGAACACGATCCCCCATATGATTCCGTTTATCAGCAGACCGAACCCTATACTTGCCTGAATGGGGCCGAATGGAACGAATTCGTCATTCATTCCATAATACAACCCCGAGATGATTCCCGTTGCAATGGACAAAATACCCACTACGGTCAGGGCTGATGCTACTTTGTTTTCTTTGTTGGTCAAAGTGTATCCTCCTCACTCTTTTAATAGAAGATGTTTGGTTATAAGGACCTATTCTCTTTGCCCAATACCATTTCCTTTTTTTAAGACTGACGGCCGATCAGTAAATAAAGAATGCTTGAATCTTATTTTTGTGAACACTATGTTAAAATTCACCATCCTTGGAAGCTTCAAGCTTTCAATAAAAATTCTAATCTATTATAATGGTAATTAAGAATTATTATAATTATCACACTATTTATTGTGGTAGTTTCTTCACTCAAATCTTTGAAAACAGGAAGGTGAATCGTAATGGAAAACAACAATCGTCCAGACCAAAAGGATCACTCAGCAGCATCGGGCCAGTGCCCTGTAACCCACCACAAGGATAGCGCCATCACGACAACGACGGCTCCAGGTGGTACGACGAATAAACACTGGTGGCCGAACATGTTGAACTTGAACATCCTTCGCCAGCATGACACGAAATCGAATCCAATGGGGGAAAACTTCAATTATAAGGAAGAATTCTCGAAGCTGGATTACGATGCCCTAAAGCAGGATCTGCATAACTTGATGACGGACAGCCAGGATTGGTGGCCTGCCGACTACGGTCACTATGGTCCATTCTTCATCCGGATGTCTTGGCACGCAGCAGGTACATACCGGGAAACCGACGGACGCGGAGGCGGTTCATCAGGTTCACAGCGTTTTGCCCCATTGAACAGCTGGCCGGATAACGTCAATCTTGATAAAGCCCGCCGTCTGTTATGGCCGATCAAACAAAAGTATGGAAACAAGATTTCATGGGCGGACCTCCTTGTGTTGACCGGTAACGTCGCCCTTGAATCCATGGGCTTGAAGACGTTCGGTTTTGGTGCAGGACGCGAAGACATCTGGCATCCCGAGGAAGATGTGTATTGGGGTAATGAGAAAGAGTGGCTTGCTGACAACCGCTATTCCGGCGACCGTGAGCTAGAGAATCCACTCGCTGCCGTCCAGATGGGTCTGATCTATGTCAATCCTGAAGGCCCGAATGGTGAGCCGGACCCACTGGGAAGTGCCCGTGATATCCGCGATACATTCGGACGCATGGGGATGAATGACTATGAAACCGTAGCCCTAGTCGCCGGCGGTCACACATTCGGTAAGGCTCACGGAGCTGGAGATGCTTCTCTTGTCGGTGACGATCCCGAAGCTGCGGAAATTGAAAATCAAGGGTTTGGATGGATCAGCTCACACGGAAGCGGAAAAGGCCGCGACACGATTTCAAGTGGTGTCGATGGTGCCTGGACGACGAATCCAACCAAATGGGACAACGGCTACTTCGACCTTTTATTCGGGTATGAGTGGGAGAAAACGAAGAGTGCTGCTGGCGCGTCCCAATGGACACCGGTCGGCATGACGGAAGAACATATGGCACCGGACGCTGAAGATCCATCCATCAAAGTCAAGACGATGATGACGACGGCCGATATGGCGTTGCGTATGGATCCTGACTATGAAAAAATTTCACGCCGTTTCCATGAGAATCCCGAAGAGTTTGCCGATGCCTTCTCCCGTGCCTGGTTCAAGCTCCTTCACCGTGACATGGGTCCGAAAGCAAGATACTGGGGTCCAGAGGTTCCCGATGAAGAATTGATCTGGCAGGATCCGGTTCCTGCGGTGGACTATGACTTATCGGATAGCGAAGTGGCTTCTTTAAAGGAAAAAATCCTGGACACAGGCTTAACCGTGAGCGAGCTCGTGAAAACCGCTTGGGCATCCGCAAGCACGTACCGCGGTTCCGATATGCGCGGAGGCGCGAACGGTGCACGCATCCGTCTTGCTCCACAGAAAGACTGGGAAGTGAACGAACCGCAGCAGCTTGAGAAAGTCCTTGGCGTGTATGAAGACCTTCAAAGCAAGCTTGATAAAAAAGTCAGCCTCGCTGATTTGATTGTTTTAGGAGGAAACGCAGCCATCGAGAAAGCCGCTAGCGACGCCGGCTTCGAGGTCACCGTTCCATTCTCTCCTGGACGCGGAGATGCAACAGCCGAGCAGACCGACGCTGAAAACTTCGGCGTACTGGAGCCGGTGTCAGACGGATTCCGTAACTACCAGAAGCAGGAATACGCTGTCAGCCCGGAAGAAATGCTCGTGGATAAATCACAGCTGTTAGGACTGACTGCACCGGAAATGACCGTTCTTATCGGCGGCATGCGTGCCCTTGGCGCTAACCACAGCGGTAAGGATCACGGGGTATTCACAGATCGCGTCGGTACTCTGAACAACGACTTCTTCGTGAACCTGCTGGACATGGGTATCGAATGGAAACCGGCCGGCTTCAATCAGTACGAAGGCCGTGACCGCAAGACGGGTGAAGTGGTGCGTACAGCTTCACGATTTGACCTTGTGTTCGGTTCCAACTCTGTGCTTCGTGCTCTTGCAGAAGTGTATGCGCAGGAAGACAATCAAGAGAAATTTGTCCGTGACTTTGTTGCCGCTTGGGTGAAGGTGATGGATGCGGATCGGTTTGATTTGAAATAATAGAAGATATACGAAACACGCCTGCTCCCTGCTGGGGATGAGGCGTGTTTTTCTGTTCAATAATCCTTTTCTGGTTTGGATTTATACATTCCGTAGTTGAAGGAGCGAGTCTATGCTTTGTGTTCCATTGGAGTCCCTAGCATATATTCGGACTGCTTTTGAACGGAAAATGACGTGAAATTGTCTTTTTTTAGCTGAAGTAGGATTCTGGACATGGTTTGTGGGGCTAAATAGTATAAATCCACATTTTGATTTATTAATCCTCTATTTGAATAATTGATCCTGGGTGTCGAATTTTCTTTAGTTGAGCATACATATCGACATGGAGGGATGCTCTCTCCCGTCTTCACCAATAGGATTTGGCCCGTTTGTTGAAAAGGTGTATCTATCGGGTTCAGGTTGATGCTCGGTGGAAACTCCATGTCACACCCCATTCTATAAAAGAAAATAGAGCTCAACAAAAAGACGGTTTAATGCTGTCTAAACATTAAAACCGTCCCCAATGCTTACTATAAAAATCATGCTCCGATTTTCTCCCTAACAACTTCTGCTTCTACGGCCGTCCGCTTCTCCAACTTATAAACCAACACCCCGCCGATCAACAACCCAATCCCAAGAATCTTCTCCCAGGAAAGTGCAGACGGTTCAAAACCGAACCATCCACCTGTGTTGACGATAAAAGCAATGGTAATTTGAGAAATAAGCGCGATCGAGATCGCATAGGCGGGACCGATCAAGGTGACTCCCCTCATCAGGAAGAACACGATCCCGACTCCGAATACCCCGCTGAACAGAAAGACGGGATTTACCCCGCTGAAGTCCAGCAGACTTTTATCTTCCATTGTATAAAAGACCGGCAGTGAACAGACTAGACCAAGGCCAAGGACGAGGCTCGTCGTGGCCCATGGGCCTGTTTTTTCACTGACTCTTGCATTGAATACATTTTGTAAACTGATTAGGATTCCTGCCATGATGGCGAGTCCAATTCCGATCATATGAGTCCCTCCTTATTCATAGATGTTTCCTTTCGCGAGGATGCTGAGTTTTTCAAGATCTTTGATGGTGATGGACCCGTTGACCCGTTCAATGAGGTCGTCCGTTGCCATCTTCTTCAGTACCCGGTTCAGGTGACGGTAGCTCGTGCCGATCCATTCGGCGAGCTCCATGAGATTGGACGTATGCATCTCCTGATGGAACATGGTCCCTTCGCCCGCTTCTGAAATGGATAGTAAGTAGCTTGCCAGGCGCACTTCAACGGGATACAGCATGTGCATGCTCGTGATATGTGATTCCGTGTAAAACTTGTGGGCAACTGTATCAAATAGAAAACGCAGGATCGCCGGATGCTCCTTCTCAAGCCTTGAGAGATCCGTGAACGGAACCGATAGGAACACCCCGTCCGTGACGGCTTCCACCGAATTGAGTACCGCAGTACCCTTCGCATATTCCACATCCCCGATCAGGGCAAGTGGACGCTTGAACCGGTTGATCAGCAGCTTCCCTTCCGGTGTATGGGTGAAAATCTTGATTTTCCCCTCTATAAGGAAGTACAGTTCATCGAGCTCTTCCCCCGTCGAAAAAAGATTGTCCCCTTTTTCAAAAGAATACGTCTTGATATGCTTTCTGAAATCCGCCGGAAATAGCTCATCCAGTTCGAATTGGTTAATATAATGATCTGGTTCCGCACTTTGTATTTCCTTCATCGTCAGACTCCTTTTTCTACAATTGGAAAAGGACGACCCCTGCAAGCATCATCGAGAGTCCAATTGCCTGCCTCGGCGTAACCGGGATCTTCTTCTCCCCGAACCATCCCCGTGACTCAATAAGGAATGCGGTCCCGATCTGTGCCACGAGAAGGATCGCAATCGCCGATGCCGGGCCGATCATGTGAATCGCCGTCAGTTCCGAGAACACCACGATCACACCGAACGATCCCCCGATCAAATACAGGAACGGCACCTGCCTGAAGCTCTTTCCTTTTCCATCTCTTACTTTCATATATATCGTCATCGCGATCACAAAGGCTACAAGATGAACCATCGAAGTCGTATGCCACCCGCCGATTGCGTCACTCATCCTTGCATTGAAAATCCCCTGCATGGTGATGCAAAGTCCACCAAGCAGCGCAAATAAAGCACCTTTCATCGTTCATCCTCCTATTCTTTGTTCTATTAAATAGGAGGACGGATTTTTTTGAAAGGACATATGTCCTAAGGGATTACAGGAAGACAATATGGAAATCCAAAAGAGAAGCCGGAAGACCTTTATCTCCCGGCATTTAAAAAATGTTTAGTAAAAGACTGATTAGATTTCCCATTAAAACTCCTGGTTGCCGAGACCTTTTCCCCCATGCCCATCTCAAGTCGATTAATCTTCAATAAATCACCATACCCATGTTATTCTTTAGTCAATTTCCTTCGATCTTCAACTTGAGGTGGTTCTTCCATCCAGCCCTTTTTGATCATGATTTTTCCACTTTGTTTGGCGAAATCATAAATGTCCTTTGCAAGGAGTGACATTTTGGCAGGTAAATCACTTCGTAAACTAAACGCACCACCAATGGCGTTACTTCCAAGTCCAAATGTCGTTAACAAACTGGTGTTATACATCATCATCTTATCTGAGAAAGGAGAAACAGTTGAAGCTGTCGCTTTCCCGGCATGAGTCGCTGGAGGCTCAATGAAATCTTCTCTTAAAAATTCACCCAGTGATGTTTCAATTTTTTTGGCTAGCTCCATCCCTTGAACAAAATGATTACGTACAGATTTATCAGAAGCCACTTGTGCAAACCCTATCATTAATTGCATCCCTGTAAGATTCGTCTCAATCGCATGGTGGATAAGTGAAAGTTCAATCGTATTCAACGACCTTTCATTTGAAAACAAGTTCAACGTGGTTATATACTTTTTGTTTTGTACAAACGCCACTTCTTTCGGCATCGTTACATAAGGGGGGCGGGAAAGAACTCCTTTCTCCAGTAGTACATGGGTCGTTTGGTCATAAGCTTCTTGTGCCTCCATTGTCAATCGTCTGAATAATTGTCGGATATCTTTACGATATGACATCGTCGAATAGAGTGCATAAAGGTTCGTTTCGATCTTGGACATCAAGTGCAAATACATGACATCATAATGAAAGTCGAATAACTTCGGAGCCCCTTTGTTCACATCATGTTCAGTAAATCCCACAGGAACCGCTGCCCCCTCCTGTTTGAAAATATCTGTCACAACGCCTATGCATTCGGTAACGCGCTTATAATGTAACTGTAGAATATGTTTAATCTCATCCTCTTCAGCCTGTTCAAGAAAGTATTCCAGAAATCTCATCATCATCGTTTTCTCTTGATACGTCATCCACAAGTTCCCTAGTTCAGATGAAGTAATGGGTATTCTTTCCTCACGATCCATCCTCAGACCTCCTCGTAATCTCATTGGTTTCTTTTAACATGACCCACGACTCTAATATTATGTATCACCCTATATTTTGAAAGAGCCCTGCTTAAAATAATGATATGGGTTCTGCCTTTTTTCACTTAGGATAAGTTAAAGAATAAAGTATGCTGCCTCTAGTCATACTATCTTCAACCTATCTAGGAGTGTTCCGATGAGTGTAACTACGTTGTACCTTGTAAAAAACACACGCTTAAATTCATTGGAAAAAATGGTCGCCTTTTCATACGTTTGGATATGTCAGTTTCACATTATTTCTCATAAGGGGCCATGTTGCAGTAGTCAAGAGCATGTACAAATCGAAAAGCTCATAATAAAAAAGTAAACCTAAAGGTTTGATAACATGAAAAAGACTCAAAAGTTAGAAGCGGTCCTTTGGAGCATCGCATTTCCTGGCTTTGGCCAGTTATTGAATGGGCAAGTAGCGAAAGGGTTCCTTTTTATTCTATTGGAATTTGTCATAAACAGTATGAGTACGTTTAACCTGTCTATCATGTTCAGTTTTCTGAACAAGATCCAGGAGGCTGCGAAGGTCATTGATTATCAATGGATCATGTTTTATCCATGTGTCTATATGTATGCCATGTACGATGCGTATAAATGGGCAGACGGAGAAAACCCACCACTCTCTTATCTTCCGTTTGCTTTTGGTGCCTACTCTGTAACGGTTGGTATCATGTACTCACCTCACCCACTTTTCGGAATATTCTTCGGACCGATTTGGCTTCCAATGCTGTCCCTCATCCCAGGACTCGTAATTGGATTTATGATTCGAACCGTATTATTAAAATATATATCATAGAATAGAGGTGGAGAGCCTAAGGGACAGAAACCTTGGCTCGATTTTCAGTTCTGATGTTCCTGGTCACTTCCTCAAATGAATTACAACAGATTAAAAGGATGAAAGTCGGTAACACTGGTAGTAAAAAAAGTGGGTCCACGGGTGGAGCCACGGGGACAGGTACCTTGGCTCCCCTTTTACCAAGCTATATTTCTCATAATGAAAAAACCCGTCTACTAATGGACGAGTTTTTCCAACAGGTGAAATTATTTAAAATCGGGCTTGGTTTTTTTTATTATTGAGGAACCTTCTTGAAAGAAGGCAACGTCTCTTTTAACCGTACTGCTGCCAATAATCCGGCACTTAATGGCAAGAGGGCTACCAATCCTATTGCCCAACTTACATTTAAAAAGTCCGTTATTAAGCCTGCAAATAATGCCCCAAATGCATAGCCGCTATCTCTCCAGAAGCGGTATACCCCCATTGATGACGCCCTCCATTCCGGTTGAGCCACGTCACTGATTGAAGCTTGCAATGTCGGATAAACCATCGCCGTTCCTAAGCCTAAAAGAATGGCTGCTACCAACCACATACCATATAGATCTACTAGTAATATCATCCATAATGAGAGGGCCTGGAGCCACATTCCACCTACAATGAACCACTTTCTTCCGAATTTGTCACTCATCGCTCCCGTAAACAGTTGGAAGAAACCCCACGATGCCGGATAGATCGCCACTAACATCCCAATTTCTGATACCGACAAACCGGCAGTCATAAAGAATAACGGAAAGAGACCCCAAGCCATTCCATCCTTAAGGTTGGTACTTAATCCGGCAAATGTGATGCTGGATAAATTTTTATTTCCGAACGTCGTCTTTTTAAATACTTCCCTCGCTGATAAAGTCGTACCCACACTCGATGAACCGGCTTGTAATTTGATGTGTTCTTTCGTATCTTTAACGAGTAATGATAAGAACAATCCTATTCCTGCTATGAATATCCCTAAATAAAATGGCTCAGGTCGATTGGAAAATTGGGAAGCAATGAAACCAGACACAGCTGCCATAACAGCTACTCCGGTATACCCCGCAAACTCATTCAATCCTACAGCAAACCCTCTTTGTGTAGATTTGGCAATGTCAATTTTCATATTTACGGTCATCGACCACGCTAACCCTTGATTGATACCCAAGAAAATATTCGCCACTACAATCATCCACCAGGCACTCGCGAATATGACCATTAACGGCACCAACAGTCCTATGCTCCAGCCAATGATTAAAACTTTCTTTCTCCCAAATCGGTCCGCAATGGCTCCGGCAAAATAATTAACAACGGCTTTAGAAAATCCAAAACTGATAATAAACGATAATGCCGCACTTACCGAGGCCAATCCAAACTCTTCTTCTCCTATAATCGGAAGAATCGTCCTTTCCAATCCAACCATCGAACCAACAAAGAAATTTGTCACAACTAATAGTATGAATTGCAGCAGGTTCTCTTTCATACCGAGTCTTACATTATTCAAAATCCTCACCTCCATGAACCACAGGGACAGGTACCGTGGCTCCTATTCACGACCTGACCAAGGTGTACCTGTCCCCTTGGTCTATCCCTTAATGAACAAACTCAGATTGTTTCCACTCGTTCACTCCTTCTTCCATACGATAAGCCTCGTATCCCAAAGAGTTCAATACTTCAACAGCTTTAGTAGCAAATACACAATAGGGTCCACGACAGTAAGCAATGATTTTCTTATCTTTCGGTAGAGAAGAAAGATATTCTTCTATGCTTTGAACCGGTAAAGACAGAGCCCCCGGTATATGTTGATTCTCATATTCATCTTGCGGCCTGACATCAATCAGAATAACCTCACCACTCTCGATCTCCTCGACTATCTCTTTGAGACGAACCGTTTTAATCGTTTCATCTCTACCTATATATTCATTTCTCGAAAGTGTAATATCCGCAGACCGGGTTTCAGCTACACCCTTAATCGATAAAAGGACTTCAACTACCGTATCATCAGCGATTGAGTAATAAACAAAGTTTTTATCCTTGCTGTATTTGACCAACTTAGCATCTAACAAAGATTGCAGATGTTTTGAAGTATTAGCAACAGACATTTCCGTTAGTCTTGATAATGTCTCAACTGTTTTCGGACCCTGTGATAAATAATCCACCAGCTCAAAGCGTTTTGGACTGGAAAGGGCTTTACTAATACGAGCAAACTGTTCATATACAAAATCTTTAAATTCTCTAGGTTCCAACTCATCACCCCTAAACTATTCAACTATTCAGTTGATTAGTTGAATTATATGCTTTATTTTTTTTATTGTAAAGGCATCAGCATAATGATTCCCGGTCATTCCCTTAAATGAAAAACAATAGATTAAAAGCATGGAATTGGGCAACACTGATAGTAAAAAAAGGATGACAATGAATGCAGAATCTCTTTGAAACCGCTTTTGATTACTTGCGGACAACTTTTGATACAGAACCAAAGTCACCTCCACATATCGGTGAAGCAATGGGGTGTTGGATCTATTTCACTGCACTCGCAGAAGAAGTACCTGTCCTTGAAGCTGCCTTGAATACAACGACAGACAACGAATTGATCCAACTCATTAACAAATCGAAGGATCTTGGGGAACACCAATTGAAAATACTTCAACAATTCATGGTAGAAGAAGGCATCCCCCTTTCGAAAACCTCAGAACCAAGACCTAAATCCGACCCTAATAGTGTTCCCTTGGGGGCCAAAATGACAGATGATGAAATCGCCAACTTTATCTCCATTAAAATTGCCACGAATATTGTGATGTGTGCGACAAACATGAGCCAAAGCATTCGCAATGATATTGGTCTCATGTGGGCACGATTTCAGGCTGAAAAAATGGTATTTGGGATGGAACTGAAAACAGCTATGCGCAAAAGAGGATGGCTAAAGGTGCCACCGTACTATTATCCTCCTGGGGCACCTAAAAATCAGTAAGCCCACGTATAAAAGGAAGCTGAACCAAGGGGACAATTACCTTGGCTCAGCTTCTTTTCAAATAATCAACACCGCTATAACTTCTAAGAACTAACAATGACCCCTGGGTTTCAATTCGATCTGCGCCTTTGTTCTTTCCAGAAATCCATCACTATCAACACCATCGTAATAATGACAATGACATAAAGAATGCTGTTATTAATCATTTGCATAGTCATTTGAACCGCAAATAATAGCACCAAAAACGACGTTCTCCAAATCAATTTTATCCTGCTCACCTTCTCCTCACGAATGCCCCTACTGAATCTGGGGTAATAGATTCCCAAACCGAGCAGGATGAGGATGGTAAACAGATTGATAAAAGGCGTTAAATCTCCAAACAGATTCAATCGACTGATGGAAAAATAGAATATGATTGAATACAAAACCAGAAGGTACAAGTTGTACCGCAGAGTGTATGCCATGTTATCCCCTCCTAATTTGCCGCCGGGCTTAATCCTTATCCATGTCTACTAACCCTTCCCGCATTCTTCCTCTTCCGAATCAACGACCCCCACCAAACGATCAAATACATATAACCGAACAGAAGATAAAGAGCCCATAACTCCCCTTTTCCCAGGTGGCTCATCCATTGCTCAAACTCATTCTGATTTTCCTCCCGATAAATTCCATTCACAAAGCCTAGAACCGGGATGGAAAGGGTCACAAAGATGGTGATCATGGCCCTCCATATATCTTGTTGTTTTTTAATCGAGAAGAAGGCTGATGCAATCGTTACTAGCATGAGAGAGTAATAGAGAAGCCAAAACCAATTTGGTAGGGTTTCTGTAGAATACATGTATCTTCACCTCATTTATGTATTTTCGACAGGTAGTAATCTAATCCTGCACCACTTTACTAAACCGATATTTTGACAAAAGAATCTGACCCACCGCCAGTTCTGACATTTATGAATCAGTCAAGCTGACGTAATAATATCCCACATCCTCTATTGCTGCCTGCATTCCAATAAATGACGTAATGGCATAATACACCGCACCCAAAGCCAAACAAACTATGATCATCCCACTTACCCGAGGGATATGTTTGGTTTTTTTATAAAAGATCAGTGTCGTTATGCCGACAATGATAAGGTAAGAAATCGATAGAATCAGACCGAATTTGTGACTGTCCAAATCATTCACAGCTGTTCGAAAACGGTCCAGATGATCTTGATTTCCCTCGTTCTCGTCGATCGTCACCAGGTGATTTTGATAACCGATTTTCCATATGAGCCCATCTTCCCCTTTTAAGACCGTGTACTGATAACCACCCGCTTCCCCTTCCCCTATCACAAATGGTGCCGCCGCATAAATATGGACGGGAAGCATGGTGAAAAGCATCGTAAACAGTAAAAGCAATCGATTGCTCAACTCCATCTTCCTTTCTATCAGATCCTCAATCTTTTCCCTTGACAAAAAAACGCATATATATAATAATAAATATCGAATTAGAATTATTATAATCTATTAATGATTCTCAATCACATACAACTACTAGGAGGAATTTACACTATGTCATTAATCGGTTCACAAGTCGTACCATTTAAAGCAGAAGCATTCAAAGACGGTGAGTTCATCACTGTTACAGACGAAAGCCTGAAAGGTCAATGGAGCATTTTCTGCTTCTACCCTGCAGACTTCACATTTGTATGCCCGACAGAACTTGAAGACCTTCAAAATAACTATGAAACTCTTAAAGAGCTTGGCGTAGAAGTATATTCAGTTTCTACGGACACTCACTTTACACATAAAGGCTGGCACGACAGCTCTGAAAAAATCGGTAAAATCAAATATGCAATGATCGGTGATCCGTCACAACGCATCACTCGCGGTTTCGATGTATTAAATGAAGAAGATGGTCTTGCTGACCGCGGAACATTCATCATCGATCCGGATGGTATCATCCAGGCAGTTGAAATCAATGCAGGCGGAATCGGCCGCGATGCAGATATTCTAGTAAGCAAAATCAAGGCGGCACAATATGTGCGCAACAATCCAGGCGAAGTTTGCCCGGCTAAATGGCAGGAAGGTTCTGACACACTTAAGCCAAGTCTTGATCTAGTTGGTAAATTATAAGGAGTGCTGAGCATGCTTGAAGCAGATATTAAAGCACAATTAGAACAGTACCTGCAAATGATGGAAGGCGACATCGTCCTGAAAGTCAGTGCAGGCGACGATGACATTTCGAAGGACATGCTGGCTCTTGTCCAGGAGCTAGCTTCCATGTCATCACGCATCAGTGTTGAACACACAGAACTGACAAGAACACCAAGCTTCAGCGTGAACCGTCCTGGTGAAGAGACCGGCATCATTTTTGCCGGGATCCCCCTTGGACACGAATTCACATCCCTGGTCCTTGCTCTCCTTCAAGTCAGCGGCAGAGCGCCGAAAGTGGATCAGAGCGTCATTGACCAGATCAAGAGTGTCAAAGGTGAACACCACTTCGAAACGTATGTCAGCCTAAGCTGTCACAACTGTCCTGACGTGGTGCAGGCACTGAACATCATGAGTGTCCTGAACCCGAATATCACACACACGATGATCGACGGAGCTGCCTTCAAGGAAGAAGTGGAACGCAAGAACGTCATGGCTGTTCCTGCGGTATACTTAAATGCTGAATTCTTCAACGGCGGACGCACGACTCTGGAAGAAATCCTTTCTAAAATCGTGGAAGGTACCGGTGCGGATGAGTTATCGGATAAAGACCCGTATGACGTCCTTGTCGTCGGTGGCGGTCCAGCTGGAGCAAGTTCCGCGATCTATGCGGCACGTAAAGGGATCCGTACAGGAATCGTCGCGGAACGCTTCGGTGGTCAGGTCCTTGATACGATGAGCATCGAGAACTTCATCAGTGTGAAGCACACGGAAGGACCGAAGCTTGTGGCTAGCCTTGAAGAGCATGTGAAGGACTACGGCATCGATGTCATGAACCTTCAGCGCGCAAGCCGTCTTGAGAAAAAAGACCTTGTCGAGCTTGAGCTTGAAAACGGTGCGGTCCTGAAGAGTAAGAGTCTGATCATCTCGACAGGTGCACGCTGGCGTAACATCGGCGTTCCTGGTGAACAGGAGTTCAAGAACAAAGGAGTGGCGTACTGCCCTCATTGTGACGGACCACTGTTCGAAGGCAAAGATGTCGCTGTCATCGGCGGAGGAAACTCCGGAATCGAAGCAGCCATCGACCTTGCAGGAATCGTCAAGCATGTGACGGTCCTTGAGTTCAATCCTGAACTTAAGGCCGATGACGTGCTGCAGAAACGTCTTTACAGCCTGCCGAATGTGACCGTGCTCACGAACGTGCAAACTCAGGAAATCACCGGTACGGATAAGGTGAATGGAATTACCTACACCGATCGTGATACCCATGAAGAGAAACACGTCGAGCTGCAAGGGGTATTCGTCCAAATCGGTCTTGTTCCAAACACAGACTGGTTAGGCGACCTTGTAGAACGTACGAAATTCGGTGAGATCATCGTGGACAAACACGGTGCCACCAACGTCCCTGGCGTATTCGCCGCAGGAGACTGTACAGACAGCCCATACAACCAAATCATCATCTCCATGGGATCAGGCGCGAACGCCGCACTTGGCGCATTCGACTACCTGATTCGGAATTAATATGATATACAGGTCCGTCCCTCGTTTTGAGGGACGGACCTCTTATGTAATTTTTGATTCCCTCTTGCGATCTCTTCACTCGTCACTTTAAGTAACACCACAACGGGCAAAGCAGCATCTATCTTCTACACTATATCAATCTACTAAATTTTAACATATTTCTTCATTTATTGCCTCTTAACTAGTGAGGGACGGACCTCTCTTCACCAAAAGATCTTCCTTTCTTGGGCAAGTTCAGAGGTCCGTCCCCTTTAATTAATGAACGAGTTGATTCTTTTTCTATAGAAACCTTGGTTTCATACTATATTCTGTCATGCCAATGAGGCTGTCTGATCACTTATCAGCGAAATTGACATTTTATCAGCGATTGCCCTTTTTCCATTTACTTCGGCACCACATCTATGTACAAGAACCGATCCTTTTGAGTCAGATAATCCGGCGTCACTCTCTCCTCACCCAACTCATACTCGATCGGAAACCCAAAGTTCGGACCGTCGAAGACAAACGTGTGAAACTCTCCATTCTCACCGCACACATCACGACTCTCAGGATAATCTCTTATGAAATCCCCATTGTATACTCTCCCTGCAAAAGATCGATCCAACTGTTCCAGATCAATACACGTGAGAACGGTTTTGAATCCAAGCTCGATAAATTCACGGCTCAACTCCCCTACTGATCCTCCCCAAAGCGGAAAAATCGGGGTGATCCCCGTCCCTGAAAGCATCTCCTCACGATACGCCCGCACATCCTCCAGGTGAATATCCCCGAAGACCATGTGAGTGACTCCATCACCCAACATGTCAGATACCGCTCGTTCCATCCGTTCCTGATACACGTCATTCGGACACTCCTGCGGGATCCAAACCTCCCGGAGCGGAATCCCGAGCGCATCCGACTGCTGCTTCAACATCCCATACCGGACACCATGAATCGAAACCCGGTCGAATCCTTCCGTCAGCGTCACGAGCAGTGAATCCACCTCATATTCCGGGTTTTGTTGTATTTTATATAATGCCAGAGTGGAATCCTTTCCACCACTGAATGCTATGACTGTTTTCATTTAGGCCTCCATGTTTCCTTGATTTTTTTTATGAGTTTTCTCAATTTTCATTATTCCAAATCTCAACAAGGAACTCAAACATCTTTTCACAAGAAAGAGGCTTGGATAAGCCCCTTCAAAGATTCTCTTCAGTTGATAATCTTATCGTCCTTACTGTAGATCGTGATATGATAGGGATCACCCTTGATCCTTTCTTTCATTTGATCCGACTTCAGAAATTCATCAATGACTTCTTCAAGCTGCTTGGCAAAATCCTTTGCATTTTCATCCTTGCTTGAAAGAGTAATAAAAGCTTGAATCTCGGGTTCAGGATGCACGGAATACCCGACCATCCTCACTTTGTAAACTTTCTTCCCTAATAAATCATCACTGACGATTTGCAGGATCTCTCTCCACCTTCTATCTTGTTCTCTCTTCTGCATGTTGATCTTTTTTATCTCAACTGGAATAGAGCGGATATTATTTTCACTCATTATCTCTCTCACTACTTCTTTGATTTCATCGCTCGTGGCTTCGGTATTATTCGGGATTTGTATCTGAATGCTCTCTGGTCTCGCCACGTGCGCCAGCTGTATTACTTCTATATTCCGCTTATTCAGCTCTTCCCTGACCCGCCTGTCGATTAATTGGAAGTCTTCACTTCTCTGCTGTGTTTCCTTATCTTTCTGTGGAACCTCACGCTCTTCGTATCTACTCACTTTGACTGTATAAGCATCATAGTTTCTCGATTCAAGAAATTCCATTGCCACTTCTTCAACCTCTGTTTTGACACGATTAAAATAGTCTTTATCGCCTTCAATCCAGATTCGGATCACTTTCTCCGGAAAAGATCCACCGAGACCATTAATAGGATATCCTTTTTCTCTTAGTTCTTCTGACATCCCCACCACTACATCATCCTTGGATTCAAAAATGCTCCCCAGGTACGGAATCTTTGATACGACATTGGCCATCGCTGGCGAAACCAGAGCCGAACCGATCAATAATCCAAATAAAAGGACGGCGGCACTGCTATAATAGATCCATTTCTTTCCATGGCCTCCTCTATCCTTCTTCCCTCTCTCTATGGCCATTTGGATCGTGTGGTTCAACTTGTCTTCAGGAATCCGAATGTTATCCATCTCTTCTTTTACATTGTTGCCTAATTGATCCTTCATCAGATACACCCCTCCCTTAAATCCGATTTCAAGAGATTAATGGCTCTATGCAATCGCGTCTTGATTGTTCCTTCAGGGCAATGTAACATTTCGGCGATTTGCTTTATGGTAAGGTCTTGATAATATCTTAGTATAATGACCGTTTTATATGGAACATCCAGCCGTTCGATCGCCCCTGCTAAATCCATTTTTTCTTCAATTCCAAGATTCTGCTCTTTAGGAAGTACATCCATTTCATTCGTCAGGATGATACGTTCATTCTTTTTAATAAAATCCAATGCAGAATTGATTAATATCCTTGATAACCAAGTTGAAAAATACTGAGGATTTTTCAGGCTTTTAATGGATATAAAAGCTTTATAAATAGCATCTTGCACAATATCAAGAGCATCATTCTCATTTTTCACATACATGTATGCCATCCGATAAAGCTTGTTCTTTTCATGATGAATCAACTCTTGAAAAGCTTTTTCATCTCCCCTTTTCGCTTTCTTGACCTGTTTCTCAATCAACTGCACTCACCCTCTTTCTACCCGTTAGACTAATGAACAGACCAAAACGTTTTACTCATTTAAGGAATGTAAAAAAAGAAGTCCATCTGCTTTTAGATGAACTCTGACGCCTTCATTTAAAACGAATTTGATCCCATGCTATGTAACCTGTTTTGGCTATGCCTCCGTTAATGTTACTATTTCCGGCGTTTTTCGAGTTAAAATGGTCACTTCCGTGAAAAATCGTATCATCCGAAGGCACCAGAACAGCTCATATAAAGAAATTGCTCTGTCATTTCGATTTGTCATAAGCCTTCACATCCATTTATCGGCGAAATTCTCAATATAACGGCGAAATTTTAATTTTATCGGCGAAATCTTCAATTTAACGGCGAATTGCCTTCACCACAATCAGGGACGGACCTCATGATTCTCCAGAAGAACTAACTCTTATCGGTCGATTTTGAGGTCCGTCCCTCTCACAACCCCTGCCTCAATATAACTCCTTACCAACTTCCAATCGTCACCCTCCACCTTCTTAAACGTATCAAAGAACAAGTGACACGTTTCCATCGCTTTCCCATTCATCACAATCGTTGCGGAAAGAATCGCCATCACTTCATCCTCTTTCAAAGGAATGACCGCCACCTCACGGATCTCCCACTCTGCTCGCTGCTTTTTCACAAAGTCAAACCCCTGCTTCCAGCCCTCAATCGATTCCCCATATCCAAAATCAACGGTTTCTCCATCCCTGATTTCCCTGGCTTGATAATCAGTCGAAATGAATGTCTCAAACTCTATGATAGAGGAATTCTTCCAACCTTCTAAAAATGAATCAAGAAACGGCTTAAATGTTTTGTCGTTCATAGAAACCTCCTAAAGTATGTTACTACCAATTATTTCAAAAGATGACCATGAACTCAATCAAAAAAAAGAAGCTCAACCCGTAAAGGTAAGCTCCTAATAATCATCATGCAAACTCGACCAATACTTCACAATCTCCCGCCCCTGGGCAGAGTAGCGGTCATTCCCATCTAAGAAGAAGTCCTCCCCGCAGTTCGAATTCGTCACTTGAAATGCATCATATGAAATATCCCTTCCATCGGATCCGGTGATGCCTCCACTCACGCTATGATGGATACAATAATCCTCGATGGAGGTTCTGTTTCCATCATCATCTACGTAGAAATACTGATTTTGATTTATGTTATATCCCATTTCTTTTTTAGAAGTTTGATAGATACCGTACTTTTCAATATCCGTCCTCATCAACGTGGGCAGACTTTCAATCTCTACAGGAATGACGGAAAACTCACCATCTTTCTCAAGAATAGGTTGACTCGGCATGCCGTAGAAGATGACAATCGTACCTTCATAACCTTCAGGGATCAGGTAGCGGTTTTTTATGATTTCTCCTTGATCGTTACCGGATATCCAATTCACAGCCAGCATCACAATTGTCACAACGGAGACTACGCTTACTAATTGGAGATAGAATCGCTTGTTCCCCCTGTCAGGACCCGGTGTGTTCTTCCTTTTCAACCATTCATCTACAAAGAAGAAGATTACCGCACAGATCACCGCAAACCACGCAAAACCGTCAATCACAAAATACGTGATAGCTCCAAAGAATGCATGGATGAGCCCCGCCGCAACTAACCGTCCCTTGTCGAGCTTTCTTGTTAACCAATCCGAAAGTAAAGAAACAGGAGCCCCATACGCCAGGTTACCGGCGAAGGAATATGTAAAGACAATCGGAAAGAGCCAGATGCCCCCGTCATGTATGGTAAAGATCATCAAAAAAGTAGAAAGAATCAAACTCGTATACAATGCCGGTTTTATTTTATTCATCCTCTCGTCCCTCCCCAAACCTACATTGTGATTATTTTCACAATGTAAGTATACCATAAAAGGATGACTGTTGGGATATTTATACAAAAACCCGATCTTTCTACGAACGGCTCATACGCGTCAAAATGTGTAAGCTTCTCTCATATTGTTCAAATCACACCCAAACGTCCCTTCCCATTCTCTCTAAACACCCTTTCTACAACCCACCTGATCAAGTAAGAAAGAACGATTTAGATTCATTCATACGTAAGAATCATGACTTTTTTCCCTTCCACACATCTTGATAGCATGTTAAAATTACCCAAAAATAAAGATTCCTTCCCTTTTTAAAGAAAGGAGATCAAGAAAATGTCAAGAAACCGTGAGCTGCTTACCATTTTGCAGACGCTCCAAACCTATTCAGATTGTGATATCACCCAGTCATTTTCTGAACATGATTCTGACGTATTGCTGGTTTCTTTCTCCAAGGAATTAAACTCATTTGTCATCACTCATCATGACTCAGAGAAAAGCTATCATGATATCGACTCCGCTCTAACCTTATTGGAAAATGTATTACAGACCTAGCTTCTTATGAATGATCCATAGATTAAACACAAGAAGACCCGTCGGCGATCGACAGGTCTTCTTGTGTTTCTGAAGCCATCCGGTGACTATTTATTGCTGTTGGACTTGTTTGAACTGTTGGAGTTATTCGAGTTGCTGGAGTTACTGGACTGGCTTCCGCCTTTCGCCCCAATTTCCTGATAGAATTTCTTGTCGTGATTTTCTGAGGTTGCTTCTCCACCTTTTTCACCGATCTCTTGGTAGAATTCTTTGTCATGGTTCTTCGCTGTTTGTTCGCCGCCTTTACGGCCAGCTTCTTCGTAACTCATTTTGTTGTTACTGTTGTTGCTATTGTTGCTGTTGTTATTGCTGTTACTGTTTGCCATAAATAAAATCCTCCTTAAGTTTAGTGAAAGTGGTGTTGCTTTGTACATTGGTTATATACCTCGTGAGATGAGAGTCAAACAGATAATGGTTGTTTTTAACATTTATGTAATTTAATTTACACCGGATTCATGACAGCATGCTTCATAATTAGAAGTGCTCCTTGAAGAGGGGTATGATGAAGGTATCAAAGAAGATTAGTAGAAAGGGAGTCTTGCTACATGGATTACATCAAACGGGGAACACCGGACTTTAAACATGCAAACCTCGCCCTGTTTGCAGGCGGATTCAGCACCTTTGCCATCCTGTGGGGAACACAGCCCCTGCTTCCGGACATCGCTAGTGAGTTCGATGTCTCACCAGCCACTTCAAGTCTCAGCCAGTCATCCACCACGATTGCCCTCGCCATCAGTCTATTAATTGCAGGTTCATTATCCGATGTCTATGGAAGAAAATCCGTCATGACCTTCTCGTTACTGGCCTCTTCCATCCTTGCCGTCACCACAGGATTTGCATCAAGCTTCCCTATGCTCATCATTGGCAGGATCCTGCTCGGGATAACGCTCGCCGGGCTTCCAGCTGTCGCCATGGCCTACTTGGGTGAGGAAATCGAAGCGAAGAGTCTCGGTATGGCCATGGGATTATACATCAGCGGAAACTCCATCGGGGGAATGTCCGGTCGGATCATCAGCGGCGTCCTTACCGACCATTTCAACTGGCATGTTGCATTGATGGGAGTCGGGATGATCAGCATGCTCTCAACCGTCATCTTCCTGGTGCTTATCCCGCCGTCTGCCCATTTCAAACCGCAGACCTTTCAGCTGAAATCATTGGCAGGATCCCTGTTCAGTCAATTCAAGGTACCGGGACTCACCTATCTCTTCACCATCGGCTTTCTATTGATGGGCGGTTTCGTCTCCCTCTACAATTACATCGGATTCGAGCTGATCGCACCACCTTATTCACTCAGCCAAACCGTTGTCGGATTCATCTTCATCGTCTATATCGTCGGCACCTTCAGCTCGACCTGGATGGGGATGCTCGCCGATCAGTATGGAAAAAAAAGAATCCTGCCCCTGTCGCTCATGATCATGTTATCCGGGGTATTCATCACCCTGCATCCGAATCTGTGGGTGAAAATCATCGGGATCGCCATCTTTACCTACGGATTCTTCGCCGGCCACTCCATCGCCAGCAGCTGGGTCGGACGCCTCTCCGTCCACGATAAAGCACAGGCTTCAGCACTCTACCTATCCGCCTATTACGCTGGATCGAGTGTCGGCGGTACCGTCAGCGGTAGCTTCTATCACCATTTCGAATGGTCCGGTGTGGTGTGGATGATCGTAACTCTTTCCGTGATTTCGATTGGGATTTCGTTTTGGTTGGGGAGAAGGGACGCAGCACGATCAACATAAAAGAGGACTTGCCACCAAGTCCTCTTTCTTAAGAGTTACCCCTTCACTCCCGCTTGCGGATCCCACGATCCCTGTAATTTTCTAATATAAAGAATTTGCCCTGCATGGTAAATGGTATGGATGGTGAGATGGGCAATGCTTTCAGTCCACTTATTCAGATTCACCTCATCTGCCTCTTCAACCTCCTTCTTCCAGTCAGCCATCAACTGATCAATCCGCTCTGACGTTTCACTCCAACTGAGACCTTCCCTATTCCTGAACGTACTCTCATCTGTACCTTCTTCATTCTCCATACCCTTCAATCGATTTAAATAGCGTTGATTATAATAGATAAGATGATGGACGATTTCAGAAATGGAATTGGTGGCTTCATTCGGCTTCCACGTTGCTTGCTCTTGGGTGACACCCCTGATGGAATTGATCAACGAGACAAACCATGTATCCTGATCGTGGCAGGCATCCAGTTGCATGAGTAGGACTTGTTTGGCATTCATCTTTATTCCCTCCTGCAATTCCGTATCACTTATACTTTCTAGATGGAGAGGGGTGTTTCCTTTTTACATATGGATTCCCCATTCAAAAAAAATCCTCTTTTTTAAAGGCTCTTTTCGTATAGTTTGGTGCTATTGTAGAGGAAGAAAGTAATAGTTGATTTCCGCTCCAGGATGCTCGCTTTCCGCGGGGCTGGCGGTGAGCCTCCTCGGCTGCGCCTCCGGGGTCTCACCTGTCCAGCTATTCCCGCAGGAGTCGAGCATTCTTCCGCTCCAATCAACTTTCTGAGCATGTATCCTTAATGGAAAACAATTAAAACAAGAATTTTAGCAAACAATCTCATTTAATGTAAGTAAAGATTGATTTTCCTTTTAAGGAAGAAGAATTATTTTTTTCTAGTTACTTTTTTTCTTGCACACCTTGAAGCTCTGTCATGAAAATTCTGTTAAAGATGGTGAGGGGAACTGCGGAGACTCCTGCGGAAGTACGGGCGTGCCGAGACCCCGTTCGGCTAAGCTGAGGAGGCTCGGCCGAACGTCCGCGGAAAGCGGAGCAGTTCCCCTCACCATCCAGCATAAACCTGGTTGACAGAGCCCTTGCAGATTCTATGCTAGAAAACAACCATCTTTGCGAAAAGAGCCTTTTTAAAATGGGATCTCCACCGTTTCATGAAACGTCATCCCGAAGTACTGATACTCGATCATCACACGATTGACTTCTTCGTCATGAAACACATTCACCGCATAGATGGTATCGTCTTTTGTGGCAGTTCCGTCCTCCAACTTCTTATACTGTTCTTCCTTAGATGGCACCGCTTTAACCGATACAACCTCTATATTTTTGAAGCTTATTTCTTTTGGAAGCTCATCTTGATCATCGTCGTCTGTGATGAAGTACCCTTGGATGAGGTTACTCACCTGCATCTTCACCTTTTCAGGAGCTTCATCGTTATTGACGGTGACTCCCACCACTTTCGCATCACTGAAACCATGATTCGTCACCTCCACCAGAACAGAAGTCCCATCCACATTTTGACCAATGACGCCAACCTCCATTGGGGGACTCTCTCTTATCCGGAAATAAGTGCCTCCCACTACGGCAACCACCACGAGCAGTACAACTGCAATCCAACGTTTTTTCATCCGCTTAGCCCCTTTTATTATCTCCCAAAAAACTCCGGCAACGGTACCCCAAGATCGAATAATGCGCTCGTCACAAGAAGGATCAGCACCGGGATCACACAGAGCATCACGATCACCGTCCAGATTTTATGGGAAGAGTCCTCACGCTTTTTCTTCCGATATAGCTCTTGAACTCGTTTTTGCTTTTCTTTTGTATGTTGGGTCATGTGTTCCTCCTTACCTATCGCAATCTTTGATTCTCCAATAAATATCCGTTTCGTCACTCACTGTTTTCACTCTAAAATATTCGCCAGCCCATGATCATAATCCTGTTTTTTCCAAATTCAATATATCTCCGTATCTATGTTGAGAGCACTATATCGGAATAAAAAAAACGACCCTAAGCAAGGACCGTTTCGATTACAGTATGGGGTGTAACCAACATTTTGTCATAAAACCCACGTTAAGACAATAAATGGAAAATAAATGCTGATATCTCCAACGCTAAGGAGATATCAGCATGATTTTTTATATCTTTAAAGGCCGAAATTCATTTGATTTTGGTACCTTTTTCGAATCAAATGAATATTCTCCAAGTAAATTTATGTGTTCCCAACCTAATGGGGAAATGTGAGGTAATAACTCCTCTTTTAATTGGCCCTTTTCTTTTAATATCTTTGTAGCCTCAGTGAGATAAACGGTATTCCAAACTGTAATAGCATTAATAAGAATATTTAATGCACTAGCTCGTTGAAGTTGATCTTGCAATCCTCTTTCCCGTAGCTCTCCACGTTTACCAAAGAATAGGGCTCTTGCCAATCCATTCATAGCTTCACCCTTATTTAATCCCCTTTGGATACGCCGGCGTAATGTTTCATTAGAAATATAGTCTAATATAAAGATTGTCTTTTCAATTCTGCCCATCTCACGCAATGCTGTTGCCATTTTATTTTGGCGAGAATAAGATCCTAACTTTCCTAAAATAAGTGAAGCCGATACTCTACCTTCCCGTATGGAATGTGCTAATCGTAAGACATCATCATAGTTATCTTGAATAATCTTAATGTTGATTTTTCCTCGAAGAATGCTGTCAATCTTTGAATAAACACTGGATTTATCCATGACATAAAGTTTAGAGTCAGATAAATCTCGCATTCTAGGAGCAAAGCGAAAACCTAATATATGGCTTAATCCAAAAACCTGATCGGTGTAACTAGCCGTATCCGTGTAATGCTCTTCAATGGATAATTCTGATTCATGATGAAGCAATCCATCGATGACATGTACAGCATCCCTGGCGTTTGTGTTAATAACCTTTGTATAAAAAGAAGAAAATTGATCGCTGGTGAATCTATAGATAGTAGTGCCTTTCCCTGTTCCGTAGTGTGGGTTAGCATCAGCATGAAGAGAAGAGACGCCAACTTGTACACGCATGCCATCCGAAGATGAGGTACTCCCATTCCCCCAATATTTTGATAAAGAAAGATGATGTTGAAAATTTACTAAAGTAGCTTGAGCTTTACTCAAAGAATCCTCATGTAATCGCCATTGGGCTGCATTAGCTAACTGATGATAGGTGATTCCTGGTGTTGCTTCAGCCATTTTGGTAAGTCCGATATTGGTTCCCATGGCCATAATCGTAGCCATTACAATAGACTTTTCTTCTCCCTTAGGTGGCCTATTACTAGACGCATGAGCAAGGTGTTCATCGAATGCTGTCCAATTTGAAACTTCAATCAATAAATCAGTAAGCTTTACCCGTGGTAACATGTTATATAAAGTTTGGCTAAGAGATTTGGCTTCTTCCGGTGTATCTTTCTCTAAGCGGTCAAGTCGTATCCTTGATTTGTCTATACTAATTCCCTCAAGTGAATCTATATTTTCCATTATATAATCTAATCTTTCATTTAAAGCTGTGTTTCTCTCAATTATATATTCTTGAGCTGACATACCAACAGCTAATCTATTGCCTGTATTCTTAGTTTCATCCCAATTATCTTTAGTGACTAAGTATTCTTCAAAATCCTTATGTAACCTGCTTCCAACAACCCATATATCTCCTGAACGGATATGGTTTTTTAATTCGGTTAATGCTGCCAATTCATAATACTTTCGATTAACATTTCCATCTTCATCATAGACATGTTTCTGCCATCTCTTTGGCACGAAATCCAATGGCGCGCCTTCGGGAATATGGCGCTTCTTATTATTGTTAATTTCACGCAAGACATTTAGAGCACGCAATAAAGGCTCAGCAGCCTGAGTCGTATGGAACTCCAATTTACTGAGAAGTACTGGTGTATACTTTCTAAGGTAACTAAACCGGGTGACCAACAAATCTAAGTAATCGTAGTCCATAGGACGAGCTAAACGTTTTGCTTCTTCTATAGAATCAACAATCTTTTCCCATGGCATTATTTTCTCTAATAATTCAAATGGATCTATCTCTTCATTTCGTGCTTTTACTAAAGCTTCACCAATATCCGCAAAGTGTAGTACTTTTTCATTGATAGATTTCCCATTTTGCTTTTGCAGTTCCTCTTGTGCTTTTCTACCCTTTGACTGTAAGATCATAATTTGGCGGTCATGAATTTCGATAGATTGATCAATTAGATCTTGACTAAGAGTTAATAGGTGAGCTACAAGAATAGCGTACCTTTTATTCTCATTAAACCTCCCAAAGGAATGAGGTTCATATCGGGCGCCTAGCCTAGCAAGCTGTATCAGCCTATTCGAGTGAATATTTTCGGCCTCTGTTGAAAGATTTAATAAACGAACATATTCTAATCTCTCAATTACTTTTAAAAAAGCATCTGGTGATGATTGACCTGGTATTTCCCTTAGCCATCCAAGCTTAGTTTTGGATTTATCGGAAGGTGTATCAATTAATTTCTCCAATTGTTGTTTTTGCCAAGGAGATAACGGTTTATAGAGTGAATTATATACTTTCTCCTCTGCCCTTCGCCTTGTTTCCCATACTAATCTTTCGATCGTTGTCATAGCAGGCAGAATGATTTTTCGCTTTCGCATTTCTTCTAATGTCATCCTTATTAGAAACAGTGCATTTGAATTTTCAATTGCATGGGGTAGTAATGCGTGTGAAATAACCCGATATGAGTGGGCAGAAAAATTAGAGAAACCATAGTGTTTTCGTATTTCTTCCATATGTTCATGTTTTGTTTGCTCTCGTTCGGAATATAGTTTAAATTCATTTGGATCTACTTGTAACTGTTTAGCAACATAGTTTATCACCTTATCAGGAATACTTTTAATATCTGAAATTGACCAACCTGGATAACGAAAAAGACAGATTTGAATAGCGAATCCCAATCGATTATGATCTCTTCTTCTACGCCTTATTACCTCTATATCATCTTGTGTAAGGGTATAGTAGTAGGCCAGTTCCCAATTACTTAAAGTAGAAGGGATTGTCAAAAAATCCTTCCTTTGATCAGGTGTAAGTAGTTCTCTTGCTCTCAGGTACATAGGAAAATCCCCCTATTCATTAAAGGTTTAAATTTTTTCCAAAGCTCGATACAAAACAGATTTACTTACACCCGTCATGTCTTTAATTTCTTTGATGCTATATTGATTTGAAGAATGTAGTTTTAAAGCACGTTCCACCAACTTAGGATCCTTTGAGGGTCTTCCGCCGTTCCGACCTCTCAATTTTGCAGATTGTAATCCAGATTTTGTACGTTCACTGATGATATCCCGTTCTAATTCAGCGATGCTCGCCATTGTTCGGAAGAAAAAGCGTCCCATAGCTGTTGATGTGTCAATGCTATCCTGTATAGAAATAAAATTGACTTTTTTTTCTTCAAAGGTTTCGGCCAACTCAATAAGGTGCTTTGTGGATCTTGAAATACGGTCCAATTTATAAACGACCACAGAATCTCCTTCACTTATAGCCTTAAGAAGCTGCTCTAATTCTGGGCGTTCTTTTTTTGTTCCGGTCATTTTCTCTTTGTAAATAACAGCTGCGCCTGCTTTCTCTAAAGAGTCAAGTTGAAGATTTAAGTTTTGGTCTTGAGTAGAAACACGAGCATACCCAAAAATTTTCCCCATTTTATCCTCTCCTTCTGAAACAATTATTCCCTAATCCGGATAAATCGTCAATTTTAGGGAAGATGTTAAAGGGAAGGGTTTAGGGATTAGAAAACAACAAAAATAAGTGAATTACTGATAAGTAAAAAAATTTCCCTAAAACGTTCGTTAATGGGAATTACTGTTATAAAAAATCATTTTATGTTTTTCATTCAAATCCTCACTTGAATATTAACCAAGGAAAGGTATATACTATATTCAAGTAAACACTTGAATATTAATGGGGTGATAATGTGAATAAGAAAGATACTTGTGAAATTTTTTGTTATGACGAGGAAAAGGTCAATCGAATACAAGGTGATTTAAAAACAATCGATATTGTTAGTGTTGCCCAATTGTTAAAAGCAATTGCGGATGAAAATAGGGCAAAGATTACCTATGCTTTGTGTCAAGACGAAGAGTTATGTGTGTGTGATATAGCAAATATTATTGGTATTACGGTGGCAAATGCTTCTCATCATTTAAGGACCCTTCATAAGCAGGGGATTGTAAAATATAGAAAAGAAGGAAAACTAGCGTTTTATTCGTTAGACGATGAACATATTAGACAAATAATGATGATTGTACTAGAACATAAGAAAGAGGTGAATGTCAATGTCTGATCAAAAGGCAATAACATCTGAACAAGAAATGAAGGCCTATCGTGTACAAGGTTTTACTTGCGCAAACTGCGCGGGTAAATTCGAAAAAAATGTAAAACAGCTATCTGGAGTTGAGGATGCAAAAGTAAATTTTGGTGCATCTAAAATTGCTGTTTATGGTAATGCAACGATAGAAGAACTAGAAAAAGCAGGTGCATTTGAGAATCTTAAAGTGACTCCTGAAAAATTTGCTCGTCAAGATTCACAAGAGGTGAAAGAGGTTAAAAAAGAAGAAAAAGTGCCGTTCTATAAAAAACACAGCACTTTACTCTATTCAGCCTTATTTCTTGTCTTTGGTTACCTTTCCTCATCTGTTAATGGGGATGAGAACATTGTTACTACATTATTATTTGTAGCATCTATGTTAATCGGAGGATTATCACTCTTTAAAGTCGGTTTACAAAACTTGATTCATTTTGACTTTGACATGAAAACCCTTATGACAGTAGCTGTTATAGGTGGTGCCATTATAGGAGAATGGGCTGAAGTTTCCCTTGTTGTCATACTCTTTGCAATTAGTGAAGCACTTGAACGATTCTCTATGGATAGAGCAAGACAATCGATTCGTTCATTAATGGATATCGCTCCTAAAGAGGCACTCGTTAGACGTAATGGACAAGAAATAATGATTCATGTTGATGATATTGCTGTTGGGGATATCATGATTGTAAAACCTGGTCAAAAGATTGCGATGGACGGAGTAGTTGTAAGTGGGTACTCTGCCGTTAACCAAGCAGCTATTACAGGTGAATCAGTCCCTGTTGAGAAAACGGTTGATGATGAAGTATTTGCAGGTACCTTAAATGAAGAAGGATTACTTGAAGTAAAAATAACGAAACTTGTAGAAGATACAACAATTTCTAAAATTATTCATCTTGTAGAGGAAGCACAAGGGGAACGTGCTCCTTCGCAAGCATTTGTTGATAAATTCGCAAAATATTACACACCGATCATTATGATCATTGCAGCATTAGTTGCTATAGTCCCTCCATTATTCTTTGATGGCAGTTGGGAAACATGGGTTTATCAAGGATTAGCTGTTCTTGTTGTTGGTTGTCCTTGTGCGTTGGTCATATCGACTCCTATTTCTATTGTTTCAGCGATTGGAAATGCTGCGAAAAAAGGTGTCCTTGTAAAAGGAGGAGTGTATTTAGAAGAAATGGGTGCCTTAAAGGCTATTGCATTTGATAAAACAGGTACCTTAACAAAAGGGGTCCCAGCTGTAACTGATTATAATGTGTTGAACAAACAGATAAATGAAAAAGAATTACTATCCATTATTACTGCATTGGAGTATCGTTCTCAGCATCCTCTTGCTTCAGCCATCATGAAAAAAGCAGAAGAAGAAAACATTACTTATTCTGACGTACAGGTAGAGGATTTCTCTTCTATCACAGGAAAGGGTATAAAGGGTATTGTAAACGGGACGACTTATTATATAGGCAGCCCGAAACTCTTTAAGGAATTATTGACTGCTGATTTCGATAAGGACTTAGAGCAAAATGTTACTACTCTTCAAAATCAAGGGAAAACAGCGATGGTTGTTGGAACTGATAAAGAAATGCTCGCTATTATTGCTGTAGCTGATGAAGTACGTGAGTCAAGTAAAGAAATCATTCAAAAACTACATCAACTTGGTATTAAAAAGACAATTATGCTTACAGGTGATAATAAGGGTACTGCAAGTGCAATAGGTGGGCATGTCGGAGTTTCAGATATTCAAGCTGAACTTATGCCTCAGGACAAATTAGACTATATTAAACAATTGAGGTCCGAGTACGGAAACGTAGCTATGGTTGGAGATGGTGTCAATGATGCTCCTGCTTTAGCAGCATCTACAGTTGGGATCGCAATGGGAGGAGCTGGTACAGATACAGCCCTGGAAACGGCAGACGTCGCTCTAATGGGAGACGATTTAACAAAACTTCCATTCACTGTAAAGCTTAGCCGAAAAGCTCTAAATATCATCAAAGCTAACATTACTTTTGCAATTGCTATTAAATTAATTGCCTTACTATTGGTTATCCCAGGCTGGTTAACGCTCTGGATTGCTATCCTTTCAGATATGGGCGCAACCCTTCTGGTAGCATTAAATAGTTTACGACTTATGAAAGTGAAAGAATAAAGGGAAAAGGGCTTTCCAGACAGAGGAAAGCCCTTTTCTAAAAAAAATTTCATTAATAGTGTAACTTCTAAACCTCCAGCCTAAATAAAAATAGAAAGATTGGGTATAAGTAAAACATCAGTTTTTATATTACATATTGGTATAAAAATAGAGAAAAAACGCTTATATCCTTAATTAAAATAATTCTTTTCATTTTTTATAAGATCGAAGGAGGAAACTAAAATGACTGTTGAAGGAAAAAAGGATGTAGATTTGTTAGTTATAGGTGCTGGATCAGGAGGTTATGTAGCTGCCATACGTGCTGCTCAGTTAGGGAAAAAAGTGGTTTTGGTGGATAAAGCAGAATTAGGAGGGGTTTGCCTTAACCGTGGGTGTATTCCATCAAAAGCCCTAATTAGTGCATCTGAACGAGTAAAACATATTAAACATGCCAATACAATGGGAATTAAAGTATCTGGTAAAGTTGAAGTGGATATGCCGGAAGTAGTGAAGTGGAAGGAAGGAATCGTAAACAAGCTAACGAATGGGGTTCGGACCTTGCTGAAAGGCAATGGAGTTGAGGTGATTAGTGGAGAAGCTTATCTCACCGAGTCCCATACTGCAAAAGTCAAAGTGGGAAACGAAGAACAGGTATATTCCTACAAAGATTTAATCCTTGCGATAGGGTCCCTACCTTTCGAATTAAAAAGTATGCCATTTGATAAGAAGAGAATCATTTCATCTACGGAGGCATTAATGCTACAGGAAGTACCGAAACATTTAGTAGTAGTAGGTGGTGGTTATATCGGTTTGGAATTGGGAACAGCTTATGCTAAGTTTGGTACAAAAGTAACAATTCTAGAGGGTTCAGATACGATTCTTCCTGGTACTGACTCCATGCTAACGAATGTAGTCAAAAAGCATTTAAAAGAGCTCGGAATTACAGTCATAACGAATGCTCTCGTACAAGGCGGAGAAAATACCGGTGATGAAGTAAAAATCCGTGTTGAAGTGAATGGCAAAGAAGAAATTGTTAAAGGTGATTATTGCTTAGTATCCATTGGAAGAAAACCGAATACCGGGCAAATTGGTCTGGACAATATCGGTGTAGAATTAGATGAACGAAAATTTATTAAGATTAATGATAAATGTCAAACAAACATTGATCATGTATATGCAATCGGTGACTGTGCTGGTGGTTATCTCCTTGCTCATAAAGCGAGTTATGAAGGTAAGATAGCTGCAGAAGTAATTTGCGGTCAAAACAGTGTGATTGATTTTCAGGCCATGCCATTTGTTATTTTCAGCGATCCTGAAGTAGCCTATACGGGTTTAACAGAGAAGGAAGCTAAGGAAAAGGGATACGAAACAGTTTCCAGCCGTTTTCCATTCCAAGCCAACGGCAGAGCATTATCTGTATCGGATGCAGATGGATTTGTCCAAGTCGTGGCGGATAAGGAGTCAAATCGGTTGTTAGGTGTACAGATGGTAGGACCAGATGTATCTTCGCTTATTGCTGAAGCAGTCTTTGCAATTGAGTCAGGGGCAACTGCAGAAGATCTCAGCCTTACAATTCATGCACACCCAACTTTGCCTGAACCACTTATGGAAGCAGCCGAAGGAGTTATGGGACATGCTATTCATATGTTAAATAAAAAATAACTTAAGGGAAATAAATAAGCCTAAATTTTAATTCAGTACAATTTGAAATTAGCGACAAATAACTCCCAGCTATAAATCTTATCAATTAAATTATCGTAATAAAAAATCAGTTAGTGGGTTGAAATAATTGACTTTAATTTTGAACGTTATTTCTGCAATAGGGGCATTTATAGTTACCAATATTGATGATATTTTTGTTTTGATGCTGCTATTCTCACAGGCAAAAGCACAGGTGAAAACGAGCGAAGGATTAAAAGGTAAGCGGACAGAGAATAAGCATATATCCCCTAAGGATATAGTTATTGGGCAATATCTAGGTTTTGCCTTGTTAGTAGTAGTTAGTCTCTTAGGAACTTTTGGAGTTATGTTAATTACAGAGAAATGGGTAGGATTACTTGGACTAATTCCAATCTATTTAGGGATTATGTTGTTTATAAAGGGAGAAGACGATGATGAAAATGCAATTCTTTCAAGTTTAAATTCTGGAAAGTATAATAGTGTCTTTTTAAGTGTAGCATTTATAACATTTGCTAATGGCGGAGATAACATTGGAATATATGTTCCTTTCTTCTCTACTTTAACCATGAACCAATTAGCAGTAACGGTTATTACTTTCTTTATTATGGTGGCAATTTGGTGTTTTATTGGATATCGTTTGGCAGCTTTTAAACATGTCTCTGAAACCTTAGAGAATTATGGTAGGTGGATTATACCCATTGTCTTTATTGGTTTAGGAATCTATATCATGGTGGAGAACGAAACTTTCAGTGCCCTTTTGAGTTTAATAAATTAAAAAACAATCTTCAAAAGTCCCTCTGGTTAACAGTAGGGAGCTTTTGTTTTTCTTCTTTCAAATAATGGAATCTATCTTAACCAACTAAGTCTGCTATTTTGACCTTTTTATTCTTTGTGTTTGTTAGTGGATCATTAAAGTAAAAATAGCTTTGGTCATATCCTGTCACTAATACAGAGTGTACCTTATGAAGCCCTATTAGATTACTTTGCAACACAGGGGCTAACTACCCTTTCAATAGAAAAAACTGAGGAGTTACCACAAAGGAACCCTAAAAATGGCAAGTACCAGCATGTTTGGATTGATTATCATGAATAACCAAATGGAAAGATGTCTGGATTTATACAGATAATAAAACGACTAGAAAAGTTACTAATAAGCCGATGATTCCTTAGCGTAGGAATCATCGGCTTATTTTATGTAGAAATTTGCTTAGCGTGGGTTTTATGTCAAACTGTTGGTGGTACCCCAGTATGGTTCTCTCCGCATTACAAAAGTTTTTCCTAATGAACTGATCGCGAGTCCATGGACACTTCTTTATAATGGAGAGACTTAAAACCCTGATCACATATCATACTTTACCACCAGAATCATCATGGATTCCGACTAATAAGGGAGCGGACAAATTTAACCTACGAACCAATTTCCTTTTTCACTTGAAGCTGATGATATCCCCAAAACACAGCCACCAACCCCATCACAAATAAAATCCCGCCACCTACTAAAAAGGTATTCATATATCCTCTTATCACAAGGTGGTAATATCCCGTATCTGCTCCTCCACGACTGGCTAACCAGGCATCCGCACTGGACGTTCCGAAATAAACGTTAAAAAACAGCATGATAAAACCAGCAATCACTAACGCAGCACCTAAGATGATGACATTGGTCAAATAATCTTTTGACATCGCTTCTCCCCCTATATGGAGTTCATCTAATTAAAAATAAGTAACCATCATCATCACAAAGCTGATCAGCGTAAATAACACCGCTCCATAAAACACTCCCCCTACATTGCTTTTCAGTTCATTATCCTTCTGAATCTTCCACCCTGCCTCGCTCGCTTCCAGAGTGGCCCCCTTGGATAACGCACCACCACTGCTGTTGAAAAAGAAAAGGCCCACCGTTATTCCGAGACCGATGAAAAAGCTCCATTCCCCGTATGAAAAATTGAACAGAAGGCTGCCGATCCAGATAGCAATAGCAAGTATCGCAGCCGTTATTAATGACATTCTTGTTATGAATTTCTTCATATTTATACCCCCTCGTATTACTAATATTTACGAATGGAGCCTCTAAAAAGTTTCAATTTTCAGTCAACGTTACATTGTAATACTTTCACTCCTCCTGCAAACTAAGCTTCTTCTGTTGATAAATTCCCTTAAAGCGCTTTATCCATGTACCCAATCAATAGAAATCCTATCACATGAGGTAATATCTCACTCATAATCCCTAAAACCATGAAAAACATTCCATACCGTTTTTTCTCGTAGTCCTTTTTTAAGACCAGCCCTACGCAAAAGGCGATGAAACCGTGAAAAATCCAGGGAGTGAAGAAGGCCAAAATGACCGACAACCAACCGACGAATATCAGTATGTTAGTGCCTTTCTTATCTCTCATAGTATCTCTCCTGTCTCAATTAAGCTGGTTTCATTGAGCAGTCTTGAAAAATGCCTCTTTCACATAAATCGTATAAATCAAGACGATGATTGAAAAAACAAAATTCCCTATAAAGGGTTGTTGAAGTTCATTCGTTAATAATATGAAACTGATGAATCCAAATAGTACCGAGTACGTGATCAATAACCAAAAACCCCATTTTTTCAACCTCATGTACCCATAAGCCATCAACAGAGAAAAGAATGCCACTATTACTCTCATGGTTCGTTCAGGTACGACGGATACTCCAAATCGTTCCGACATGCCAATGGTGTCAGCACCAGCCTGATAAAAAATAGCGGTAAACAATAATACGGTGCTTCCAAAAATATAAAAATAGCTAATGATTGATACACCTAAAGGTCTTTTCACCATTTTACCTCCAGCAGTTTTATGTCATCCAATTGACCCATCACCAATTATGTCAAAATAAACCACCATACTCAATCATCCCTGCTGACATCAATGTCTGTATCATCCTCTTCCCCATTCTCATGCCGATCAAGATCCCGGTCTGGATGCCCCATTTCAAACATCCGATTTCGCAACCTTAATTGCTTGATGACCATTGCCAGGAGGAAACCGGCCAACGATAGGTAGAGCAGGTAATCGAGATCGAAAAACAAAGAAACACATAATAATAGAATAGAAGGAAGGGCAATTAGCCATTGTAGCTTTTTCATCGGGAAGCTGCCAATCTCACAAATTCCTCGCTATCCTCTACACATAGCCTCATCCCTTTTTCCCAAAAGTCTTCCTCCGTAATATCTTCCCCCAAATGCTTCATGACAAGGTCTTTAGCTGACATGCTCCCTGAATCCCGCAAGAGGTCCATATAATGATCCTCAAATTGTTTTCCCGTTTCCTTCGCCCTGGCGAAGAGATTCAGTGAGAGTAAATACCCAAAGGTGTAAGGAAAGTTATAGAAAGGAGATTCTGTTTTATAAAAATGGGGCGTCCATACCCATGAATGAACCGGAATCTCATCAAGGGATCCGGCATAGCCCTCTTCCATGGCATCCCCCATCAGTTCGTTCAAGCGTGCTGCGGGGACAAACCCCTTTTTCCGTTCTTCGTGAAAATTCTTTTCAAAGATAAATCTGGCATGGAGGTTCATAAAGTTCATGACGCTGCGCTTTAATTTCTCATCGAGGAAGAACAGCTTTTCTTCGTCCGTCTCCGCTTTCTCCATGGCCGATTCCAGTATGATCATCTCTGCGAAGGTCGACGCCGTTTCGGCCAAGCTCATGGGATAGGCTTTGTTCATCCCGTTCACCGATTTCATCGCATGATTATGAAAGGCATGACCCAGTTCATGCACAAGGGTCAACACCCCTTTGAAGGTGCCGGGAAACGTGAGGAACACCCTGGACTCCCCTGTTAACGGAAACCCTGCACAAATGGGAACCGCAGACTTTCCAGGACGATTTTCCGCTTCGACCCAACCTTCACGGAAAGCCTTCTCCGCGAACCGTCCCATTTCCGGCCCGAACGTACGAAATTGTTCCTCGATCAACGCGGCGGCTTCTCCGTATTCGATTCCTTGGTGGTGGTGATTCATTGGGGACCAAAAGTGATAGGACTTCATTTTGGCATCGCCGTTCATTTCTGCCTTCACATTCAAGTATTGGGCAAACGGTTCTTTATATCTCTCCATCACCGAAAACATCGCATTAAGCGTTTCTTCCTTCATCCGGTTTTGGGCAAGAGGAATATGGAGGACGTCCTCGATTCCCACGCTCTTATACATATTCAACCGGAAACCGGCCATATGATTCAGGATTTGCGCAAACTGCCCCTCATGCTCGGTCCACTTTTCCACCAGTGCCTCATGAGATTCTTTTCGAACCGAAGCATCGTGATGTGAACGCAGATTGATGGCCTGCCCAACAGAGAAATCCTGACCCTTCACCTGGACCTTAATGCTGCTCATCAACGTTTGATACAACTCTCCCCAGGCGTGGTACCCGTCTGCCATAAGGTCCGTCACCTCCTGCACAGGCTCCCGGTCCGCTGCTTCACGCCATTCACCCAGGATGAATCGATACTCCTTTAAGTCCTCTGAATCAAGCAAACTCTTCCATACCGGCTCCTCCGTATGGGCTAATTTCTTTTTCAGGATACTGGTCATAGCATCATATTTTGATTGAAGAACCGTGGTCTCCCCTCTATAGAACTGTGCTCCCTGGTCTTTAGGATTTTCTGAAAGAAGACAGATGGCGTAGGATCTTGCTTGTGATATCGACATCTTTATGTCCCTAAGTCGATCAAGAACATCGACTAGTTGATCCGACTCCAGCGTCACCTCTCGCATGGTTTCTTCCAGATCGGAAATTCTGTCTTCAGTCTGTTTCATATGATTATGTAATTCAGGTGATGTGCTTCCACCTTTGAAGAGGCTGTCGAGATTCCATACAGCCTTATATTTCGTATCATTCACCTTTCATTCCTCCCTCGCACTCCCCTAAATCAAACGTATGTTCTTACCTTACCTTATTTCCTACTATTTTCCAACCATTATTTATCCCAACATTCTATATAGACTATTATTTTCTTAATAGGGATCCGAGACTTATGATAGACTTATATTATCTGAATTTTCACAAAATAATTTAAAGAACAAGCAGCCGAATAAGTGTCTAATAAAACAGGAGGAACAAATGCACATTCAACAAATCAACAGTTCAAAGCTTTCTCATTACGCAAAAGTTCCGATTGCATACGAAGTGACAACCACATTTCAAGTTTGTCCAATTGACAACGGACTAGGGGGACTTCAGTTGGTTGAAAAACCGTGTTCACCCTATGTGAAGGACTATGATCTCTTACCCGATTGTCACCCACTCAGCTGGACAAAGCAGTTTGACTTAGATGCATGGGGATTGTTCGTAGCTTTAGAAAACGACCAATATGTTGGTGGAGCTGCGGTGGCTCCAGAAATGGAGGGGGTTAAGAGAAGTGCGGCAAACTTATGGGACTTACGCGTTCACCCTGATGCCAGGAGTAAGGGCATTGGCGGGAAACTACTTGAAACGGTGATCCATTGGTCCAAAGAACGGGGTTACAAAACACTGATGGTTGAAACCCAAAACGTGAATACTCCTGCCTTTAAATTTTACTCCAACAAGGGATTTGTTTTAGAAACGATCAATCAACATGGATATGGTGATACCGTAGGAGAGGAAGAAACGAAATTATTATGGTACAAGGAGATCTGATTCATTTTAGCATTTTCATTCAGAAAAAGATCTTTTACAACGGCTGAAATTTAGGTATAGACACTGTAAAAGGAGATGAGACTATGGAGAACGGGAAGGGTATGTTTGGTTTGAAATAAGAAGGGAAAAGCTCAGAATCCATCGTTCTGAGCTTTTTTTTGATTTTCGTAGCGTTTATCTCTCTTTAGTTGGATATCACCGCATTCCCAGAATGTCGCCGGCCCCTTAAATACCCCATAAACACATCCTTCACCATCTCTGTCTTTCCAACCTCGACCAATGTATTCCCCTTCACCGAAGCGTATCCACATACCTCTTCATACAACATTGGAGAACCTGTCCCTACCAAGTAGACCTTCTCTTCCACCAGGCTTTCTCCATTCACTTTAACATCAGAAATTATCCCGTCATGGTGACTCCACGTAACTCCAGAGAATGCTAAAGCCCCAATCGGAATCCCGTGTGGCCTGAATCCATTTCCGTATACCTGCTTGGAGATAATCTCCCCATTAAAACTATCCTCTATCAATCTCGCAATCTGTTCACCCTTTAGCTCCATCAACACAGGAGAATGCATGCTTTTGCATCGATTGTACACATCCCCCTTCGTCACATCGCCGGATTGCAGGCCTTCATCCACAGCGGCTCCCCCATACATAATGCCGATCTCCGCCTTCCAATAGTCCCGAACAGCTTCAGCCATGAACTGAATGATATCAGCATGAGAAAGTGGTTCCTTCGTCTGGAACAAGACCTCTGAGAAGAACTCATTCGTTTCCTCACGACCCTTTTCCAATAGCGCTTCCATATTGGCATCGGTTTCGGATTCGGGAGTGATTTCGACTAATTTCCCTTCGAAGGTTTCGATTTTATGAAGACCATTTTCGATATATAAGCCCAATTTCAACTCCCCGACATATTGTCCATGAGACCCTGCTTGAACAATCACGACACCTGATTCCACAACGGGACGTTGAAGCACCGTATGAGAGTGAGCTCCTACGATCACATCGACCAGGCCGCTGACTTCTTTCGCCATCTCCATATCGGCACCATAGCCCAAGTGGGATAAAAAGACGATGACATCTGCGCCTTGCTCTTTCAAATCAGCAACGGCTTTTTTTATGGCCGTAAGTGTTTCCAGATTCCTGAATCCGTGCTTATTCTCATAAAGATCCCCGAATTGATCGGTCGCTCCAAATAATCCAACCTTCACACCGTTATCCACTGTCACGAGAAGCGTTTCTTTCATCCCGCCGATGACTGTCCCGTCACCCTCTACAAGATTCGATAACAACCACGGCACTCTGGTCTCCCGGCTATGCTCTCGAATCAACGCCGGTGTCGATCGCAGCAGCTCATTATTCCCCACAGACATCGCATGATACCCGACATCCGCAAGCATCTCTAAATGCATATCGCCATTCGTCGCCAGGCACTCATTGATGCTCATATCCAAATGATCCCCGCCATCCAGCAATACATAACTTTCCCCTTGCGCTTTAAGCTCACTGACACGTTTCTTTATGTAGGCAGCCTGCCGAATGACCAGATCATAGTTTCCGTGAAGGTCGTTGGTGTGAAGAATGGTGATGGTTTTGTTCATGTGTATTTCCCCCTGTTTAATTGTTTACTTAACTCGATGTCCGCGCAGTAATCAGGACCGTGCTCTTTGACTCCAAATGTACGACAAAATCTTCTCTTTCAAACCCCCATTACTCGTGAACAAAATATACGTTTCTGAGCTTGTTTGAATCACGACTCTATCCGTGTGTCCATATGGATAACCTATTCTCATTGCTGTTTTCACTTCACCGCTATATGTATCATCATCTCGCACTTCTTTAATATCCGATAAAAGAATATTGATGTTACTCAATTGCCACTTAATATTTAAGTTATCGTCATTTTTTGATACCTTTACTTCCATATCTTACACTCCTGTCTTTATTCACCTTTAAGAAGATTCCGACAAATCTTTTCGAATTTATGGATCATCATTGGTTCTGATATTCATTTTTTAAACAGCATAGCCTCCATAATCTTCATGTCTGTCGCGAAACCTATTCGGTAAATAGCTCGCTCCTGCACTAGAGAAAAAGCTATTACGAATTTGTCACGTCTTTCCAAAATAAACTACTCCCCAACAATCCTCATATCCTTAAGCGGATAAAACACAACATTCGTAGTACCAACAATCTCCTCCACAGGAATCGCGCCAATATGCCGGCTATCCTTGCTATCCCTTCTGTTATCCCCCATCACGAACAGATGACCCAGCGGGACGGTCGATTGTCCGACAGCCGTATCCTCCAAGGTAAAAGGCATGGTCAAGTCACCCTGTACATTCTCTTTTTGCTCATCCAGGTAAGGCTCCTCATACGCTTTCCCGTTTACATATAGCGTGTCCCCTTTATACTCGATTGTATCTCCAGGAAGGCCGATCACGCGCTTAATATAATCCTGTTCCTCATTTGCATGAAACACAACGATATCAAACCGCTCGGTGTCCCCTAATTTAGACACAATCATCCGTTCCTGATCCTGCAGGGTCGTATTCATGGAAGATCCCTTCACCATGATAGGAGTGACCAAGAAGGTACGGACAATAAATACAACGACTAACGCGATCACCAAAGCTTTCACCCATTCTAACACCACATTCTCCTTTTCAACCACGCTCTCCATCCTCTTTTCTTTCCTAATAATGAGCCATAGCACCTTTTGCACTGGCTGCCCATTTGACTTTTTCTTACATACGTTTGAATCCGGTGAAAGTTTCATTTATTGGAAATTCATAAAAAAATCTGAAGATCAAATGACTTAACTGAACTCCAGTTTTTGAAAATGATTAATCAAACAAACCAAAAAAATCAGTACTGAAGATCAATAACACCGACAATGAAAGAAAGACTATCTGAGAAATCGTGAATTTATAATCATTCCTATTTTCTGCGTATCGCTTCTCCATAACGGCTGTAACCGTTTCAGACAAAATGACAAGGAAGATAAGCAGAATATAAGTTTCCAAGAACCAAACTCTTTCTAATGGAGGCCGGGTAGCATTGTAAAAACCTCCAACGACAATCAGGATAACGAAAGTAATTCTGATCATCCAATCTATCTTCTTGTGCTTTCCATTCAAATGATGATAGGAGAAGAGCTTCTTCTTTTTCACTTTAAACCACTTTCTCATTCCTATATTAAACAAGAAGATCAATAAAGCATAACTTGTGATAAATAGAATGAATTTCAACCATAATGAATCCATTTCACGTCCTTCCCTCCCAGTATGTATTTATTGGATTCTATAAATCTACGGAATCAATGATTTCCCGAGTATCCTTATGCAGCAACTTAACCTGCTGATCATTAAGATTTTTATCGTTTTCAACATACCCTCCCCTCTTTTTCTACTCCCATCAATCCCGTGGCAACATCTTCCGTATCATCCTTATCTGACCTCTATGATTGATTTCATCCTCGTATACGTGAAACCAGATAAAATAGTGATTAGAAGGATGGCCATCCCATTGTCTATCCTCATACAACCAATCATCTTGCAGATGGGCAAATTCCTCCAGCGTTCTTCGTCTTACTTCATCAAGCTTCTCAATATAAAACTCCAACGGGTTCCCCTTGATGCTCTCTCGACCTTTGTCCCCGAGGCTGTAAGGTGCTCCCCACTCCGTCATCTCTTGTTCATTCGGGCGTCTCCCATCAAATATTTCGATTTGAAACCCTTTTTCAACCGCCGCCATATGTAATAAAAGGGCCCCGATGCTATTCCCATCCTCACTTGGCAATAAGTCCAATTCAGATGTGGTTAGACCCTTTACTGCTTCCAAAGTTGTGTGCCTCGCATAATCCATCTGCGAGACAAGATGCCCGATCTGTGGAGTGAAACCTATCCGTTTATCAATCTTGAATTCCATGAATCTCATTCCCTTTCAGGTTTTTACTACCGTTTTTTTAAAATCAGTCAGTGAACTCAATACGTTTTTCCATTTTAAAAAGAAGCTTCCCCCTTTTTTGCAGAACCCACCTATTATTATATTCATTCTAAAATAGTAGGTATGGTGACGGTTCTTCAGCTATTCACTCAGGCGAGCACCGACATACAAAGTATTAAAGTATTACCCCAGAAAATTCCCCTCTTAATACTTCTTTTTCTTTCTGATTTCTGCATAAAAAAGTGGCCCTGATCGCTGTTCTGCCTTTATCTGTTCTTTCATATTTTTCAATTTTCACTTCACACAATATGGTATCCCCTGTAAATACCGGTCTTAAAAACTCAAAATTCATTTCACGGGCCAATACGTTATGGTCTCCCCCTACTTTAGTGGGCAGGGTAGCGGTTAACAATCCTTGAACCACTAGTCTTCCTTGTTCATCCGGCGTTAAATGATGAATCCCTTCATCACCTGAAATTTCGGTGAACAATTCAACATCTCTTTTATTAAAAGTCCGTTCAAAGCTGATGATATCTCCTACTTTTAATGTCATTTTCATCCCTCCTATAGGATATGTTTGAAGTTCCTTTGCTCAGAACCAGTAAGACCGTTACCTATTAAACCACCAGACAAAAAATACACTCACTAAACCAATAAAACAAATCAGTGCGAATACGTGACTCCTCTTCGTCTTCTTTTCCTTAGAATTTACAGCCACTATGCCACCTGCCAAAGCAACTGATATGGCTGCCCATGTCCAAAAACCCATTGTCGCACCTCCAAAAGTACGGAACTAATCCTCTATAGCTGTCGATAATATAACAGTATCCCCAGTAAAATTACCTGCACATTGCTTCAAAATATACCGCTTCTTTCGACCCTCTTCATTCGTCACCACATTTTCACACCGGTATTCTTCAATGAATTCCTCATCTACACTGCGATAGACGTGGACACCATCCCCATTATAGGTCAATTCTTCAACCACTCTCTGTCCCTCAATCCCATAATGGATCACATTGATGTTTGCTTTTTGTTTATCTTTCAACTTATCAATAAAGGTGTCTAAAGCTTCTATATTACTGATGTTTCCATGTTCATTGATTACTTCTTCTACGTTCGTTTGGGAGACTTGCTCATCATCTGACAATCCATCCTTGATTATTTCTCTCGCCTTATCACTTTGAAATACAAAGAACGCTACGATTGCTATCGTGCACAACATAATACTTCCGAATAGCAATGAAGGAATGAGTCCTTTTTTCTTAGCCATGCTATGTCCCCCTTCACCACTTTAGTAAGAAATTTCATTGGTATGTAATCCTATTTCTACTCTCTGAATATTTTAAAATCATCAATATAAAAAGCCACATAGCCGCAGTTCGAACAAACAGCTGCTTTCGGTTTTTCCGACACCTTATTGAATAAACCTCTACGTTTTTTACTTATCTTTATCCCATACATGACACCTTCAACATTGACGTTACACCCTTTTATCATTTCATTTTTGCAATGAATACATTCCATTTGACTCCCCCTAGCCTTACTACCAATTATTTCAAAATAGACTGCTAATCACAATCATTAATTTTCACAAAAAAGGAATGCCCCCCCTCAGAAAAACGGGTTTACTTTAGAGGTACAAACACTGTAGAACACATAGGAAAACGCACTTGAATTCACAATATAATTCACAGTGCGTTTTTTATTGATTCAGCAGCATTTTGACGAATGTTAATTGCTTATTGTTTCCTAATTCACATACTAAATCACAGGGGTATGAAATAATTATTGGAGGATATGTGAATTAGGTGTGATTTAGTAAGAAATCTTATCCTTAATTGAGCAACCAGTGATATGTAAAATAAGCGGAGAATTTCCCGGTATTCTGTATAATAGAGCTCTATTCGGGGTGAATAAGCGGAGTTTTTTCCTTTATGCAAAGCAAAATTAACGATTCTCACGTTTTTTGACTCAATAGGGTAAATCTTTCCGCCTATTTAAGCTATTTTCAGTGTTATTTCCTAATTAAGAGTAAGTTCTCCGTTTATTTTTCAGACTCGCCTCGCTTTAGCGTCTCATGAACTTGTACAACTTACGGATATTTAGTGAAAAAAGAACATTCAAAAAAGCTTGGAGATATTTGCATCTCTTAGCATGAATGGATCAAAAAAAGGAGTCTTCTATACCCAATCATTGTAGATTAAAAAAATGACCACCCTCAGGATGATCATTCCTTCTTCTCCATTATACGTTCCGAACCGCCTCTTCAATTTCATCATCACCTGAAATCAAATCAAAGCCCTTATTAAATGTCCGTTCTTCACCCAGGCTCGCTACGATCGTGCCCGCTACATCTTCACGTGGAATCGATGCTCTTGATAGGTTCTCTCCTGCGGTCACCTTCCCTGTACCCGCTTTATTCAACAAACCGCCAGGCCGGATGATGGTGTAGGTTAATCCGCTCTGTTCCAGTGCACGGTCGGCAAAATGCTTCGCCACATAATACGGCTTCAGGGATTCGTTCCAGTTCTCACGATTGTGAGCCTGCAGGGCACTTACCATGATGAACCGGTCGATTCCTGCCTGCTTGGCTGCCTCCATCGTTTTGACCGCACCGTCTAAATCGATGAGCAATGTTTTATCCGCGCCCGTTTTACCACCGGATCCGGCTGTAAATACAACGGCATCGGCACCCTTCAGACCATGTGTAATTTCATCTACCGTTCCTTCCAAATCAACCAGTGAAGATTGGACCCCATCCTGTTCAAAGGCCCGGGCCTGCTCTTCCTTTCTCACAATGGCCTTTGGCGTATGCTCGCTGCTTTCTTTTAAGAACCCGATCACTTGCTTCCCGATTTGTCCATTCGCTCCTACTACTGCTACGTTCATATCCTCATCTCCTTATTCCGATAAATTTGATATGATTCATCTTCACATGTTTCGTGAATGATAACAAATCATCTGTTTGGGCCGTACGTTTCATATTAATAGAATAATCCTTCTTTTCTATTGATACGTTATATAAACACATCATATTGATTAGGAGAATGACGGATGAAGAAAATCATTTTGTTTGCGGACCCAGGCATTGATGATTCCATTGCCATCATGTACGCCCTGCTGAATCCCGAAATCAAGGTACTTGCCATCGTTTCAAGCTACGGGAATACGTCCAAAAAGCAGGCAACGGATAATATCGCCTACTTGCTCAAGCTTGCAGGAAGAGAGGATATCCCGATCATTGGGGGAACCAATAGTCCTTCGTCCGGCGAAATCCCCACGTACTATCCTGAAATTCACGGTCAGGAAGGGCTCGGTCCAATAAGGCCGCCTGAGACCATTTCGGGTGAACTGACCAATTTCTCAGAACTCTACAAAATCATCAAGGATCAGGACGATATCACCATAGTTGACGTGGGGAGAAATACATCCCTTGCCACCCTTCACTTATTAGGTGAAAACATCGTCGAGGAAATCAAGGAATTTTACATTATGGGTGGCGCCTTTATGGTTCCTGGAAATGTCACCCCCTCTGCAGAAGCGAACTTCTATGGAGATCCCATTGCCTCACAGGTGGTGGTCAGGGATCTGAACAATCTTTACATCGTCCCCTTAAATGTCTCGAACAAAGCCATCATCACAATGGACCAAATCCGTTACATCCAGCAGATGTCAGATAACCCATTGATCGAGATCATGGATGAAGTCATGGAATACTATATTGATGCTTATAAGAAGCTCGTTCCCGGTATAAACGGTGCCCCCATGCACGATGTCGTGACCTTATCCCTGATGGTGAACCCGGAAATGGGGCAGTCTATCAGAAGGGAGATCAACATCTTGACCACGGGAACAGGAATGGGAACGTCCATCGCAGATTTCAGGCCCAGTTCCAAGCCGGCTGAAAAAAACATCAACATCTTCCTTGACTTGGACTATCAAAAGTTTGTCAAGGATTTCATCAATGTCATGGGAAAAGCAGATGGAAGACCCTGAAATATCAATGAGCTTTCTTTTCAAAGTACACAAAGACATTCGTGATCCATTTCGCAATCAGACCGACCACCACGTAGCCAATGAATAAGGTGAAATAATTCGTCCCATCGCTCATTTCAAACAGACCGATCGCAACAAGCAATGGCTTGAAAGCAAATGCAAACACTGCACTGAGCAGCACCATGAATAGATAGTAATTCTTATGATGGTTTAATGTAAACTGATACATGAGCATGTAGGCAACGGGGACCAAGGATACATCCAATGAAACCGAGCTCGCCAGCACCGGGAAAATTTTATATGGATAGAACCATTTCACCATGTTGGCTCCTATCGCATCTACGTATGTAAAGAAAACATGAACATTATATCCATAGAATCCTAAAAGAAGGGCCTTTCGTTTATCTATTCTATAAAGAAGCACGATCAAAGGAAGAACAAACAATGCAGCCAATACCCAAAACGGCCAGGTGGCAAAATCAGAATATTGCTGCCAATAGCTGGTCCACATTTCGGTTTGATTCTCCTGGATCTCTTTTAAACGGCCAAGCATGGTCTGCTGGGATTCAGTCACGGTACTCTCTCCTTTAAACGTATATGCATAGTATGAGCATGGATGGGACCGATTATGTTTTTTCAGTATAAAAAGCGGGTCATCTTATAGGACGACCCGCTTTTCTTATTAACCATCGATGCTTCCTGCTCTGCAGCCAATGAACTCAACCACAAACCAATCATCGTAGTTCAACCCTCAAATGATCGAATACAATTCTTCCACACTTGTCACAACATAATCAGCATGAGGGTTCTCTTCCATCTTATCCGTAAAAAAGCAGGAGCTGATCCCGGCATTCTTCCCCGCTTCCAAATCCAAATCCCGGTCCCCAATCATGATCGCTTCAGAATGATCGATATGATGGGTTCGAATCAAATGTTGGATGGCATCCGGACTCGGTTTTCTCTCAAACCCGTGCTGGGAGGTGATGAAGTCAGAAAAGTATCCTGTCAGCCCATAACTCTCCAGCATCTTGATCGAAGACTCGCCCCTGTGGGTGTACAAATAATTCCTTCTCCCCGTAGAATGAATATACTTACAAACCTCCACGATCCCTTCAAAGGGCTTGGACAAATCGAATTCCACTGCTTTTCTTCGTGAATCATAGGCTGTGATAAACTCGTCCCCGATTCCGTACTTCTCTCCATAATGATTGAAAGCATATGTCATTGATACCTTCATATGTTTCGTAATTTCCTCCAACGGCTCTTCGATTCCCTGGCTTTCAAGCGTTTCCTTGAAGCTTCCCGCCATCACGGGATAGGTATCAAAAAGAGTGCCATCGAAGTCCCAAATGATGTGTTTGTACATGGTCCTTCCCCCCCTTATGTAAACTATCCTAATTTTATCATAACCCCTGCTTTCTTCGTCCATCATGAAAAAAGGACTCAAACAAAACAGGAAAAATATGCTAAACTATACATAAAGAACAACCAAGGGGGACCCCCATGATCCGTTCACGGCAAACGCTTTTCCTTATAAGTTCGGCAGCCCTGTTTTTCGCAGGAATCATCCTTCTTTCATATAAAATATACGATTGGGGTCTGCTGCCTCTACTGGGCTTATTCATCCTCTTTCACTCTACTAAAAAGAACCGGTCCGTCATTTCCCTATTCCTGTTCTTCCTGCTAGGACTACTGCTTTTTCAATTCGCAAATGGCTGGATCGGTGAATGGGACGTGTCAAAAGAAACGAAAATCCTGTTGAACAGAAGCTCTCTGCTCCTCATCCTGATGGGATTAGTGGTCTCACACTTATTGTCAAAGGAAAAAATCGTTCTCTTCACTCAATTTCCTAATTGGAAAAAGCGTGTCTCCATGCCATCCCATACCATTTCACTGCCCTTATTCTTACTGATTGGGCTGGTGGGATCAAGCACCATCTTCATCCCACTCATCTGGTCCTCAGGCATAAGCGAGTTGAAATCTCTATTCCTATTCGCTATAGGGTTTACCATCCTCAACGCTACACTGGAAGAGCTCATCTGGAGAGGCGTCATGTTGTCATCGTTGAAACGAAACGTCTCCGTCCTTTATGCCGTCACGGTCACAAGCCTCGGATTCGGTCTATTACATCTATCCATCGGAATCCCGGTACTTCTAAGTCTCCTCTTTTCTTTTGGTGGACTCTTCTATAGCATCGTGGTGTTGAAGACGGATAGCATCTACCCTTCGATCGCTTTTCATATGGTGATGAATATGGGGATGGTATTGAATGGGTAGATAAATTAGTTTTCGGTTCTTCAAGAAAGAGGGAGAAAGAGAGCTCATCAGAATACTAACATCATCCCCATCACACCGTACGTCACTCTGGGCAATTGCGTCCAGGAATAAGTTCGTATCAATAAAAAAAGCATCATCAACATTTACGTCAATGACACTGAAATCTTCACTGCTTTTTATTTTTCCCATATATTCCCCCTACAACTTTCCATCTACCTCAGAAGTATCCACATCATCCCCGAACCAGTCACTCAACTTCGCCTTGGCCTTCGCTTTCACCTCTTCATCGATATACATGGCCACCTGCAATAACGCAAGACCCAGAGCTCCTAAGTCGTCTGTAAAACCAACTCCCACTGCCATATCGGGAATGAAATCTGTCGGAAGGATGAAATACCCAAGTGCTCCGATGATGATCATCTTCGACTTCTTCGGAACATCCGGCTTTTGCAGGACAAAATAAAGGAGCAGTGCCGTATACACGACGGAATGTCCCGCCTTCAAGCCGTACCTTTTCAACTTACTCCAAAACTTTTCCTCTGAATAGTGTTTTTCAGTATTATCCATTACTTCCACCTCCAGTATGAGACGAACGCCCATCTCTTGTTCCTTTTATTGTAGAAGGTTTGGCGGAAATAGACAAATGTTTGGAAAGGTGGATTTTAAACCTTGGGCATCGAAGTACGTTATAATCCAAGTACATAAACTTATATGGGAAGTGATCCACATGCTAAATGCCGTCATCTTATTCGTCGTTGCCGGAATCGCAGAAATCGGCGGAGGCTACCTCATCTGGCTATGGCTCCGGGAAGGGAAACCAGCCTATTGGGGCCTTGCCGGCGGAATCGCCCTTGCCCTGTACGGCGTCATCGCAACCTTCCAGTCCTTCCCTTCATTCGGCAGGGTCTACGCCGCTTATGGGGGAGTTTTCATTGTCCTATCCGTCTTATGGGGATGGGGAATTGATAAGAAGACTCCTGATGTGTATGACTGGGTTGGAGCGGGGATTTGTTTGGTTGGGGTTGGTGTGATGCTGCTTGGACCGAGGCAGTAGACAATCCCCCGAACAATCGGGCAAAACTAGAACGGATGCCATCGAAGCCTGGAATGAAATCAAGAAGCTTCCTGCGAGAAATAAAGGGTACGTTACATGAAGAAGGTCCGTCCTCTTTATAAATTAGCCTATTTCTTTTTTACAAGTGACCAAGAAATCAGAAGAGATTTACCCTTTCAACCTCTCCCGCTTCATAAGCATCCCCATCGGAAGATACGTCACGAAAAACACCACAAGTGCCGCAATTTCCAGATTGATATAATACATGACACCCGACCCGAAAAAGGAAAGGAACGTTTTGGATTCCGTCGGATTGACTAAGTAAAAGAAGTTCGTATCGAGAAGAAGATTAAGAAAGAAAATCGGCAGGGCGAGAAGATTGACCATCAGGAAGCCGGTCCATACAGCTTTTCTTGGCACCCGGTATCCCTCATACACGATGAAATAAAGGACGGACCAGGAAATGGCTGCATGATGGAGGAAGTATTTCAGAAAACGGTAATGAGGAAATTGGTAAAACATTCCAGGTGTCACCATGCTTAAGATCGGTGGAAGCAACCCGATAAAGAACAGTAAATAAAAAGCTTTCTTATTCGGTTTCAAGAACAAATAAATCGATACGAATGTACTGATGGAACATAGCTGCAGAGGCAGGTCACCAACCTCCCACTGTCCCGTTGCCACGAGCCAGATATGCCATGATAGCTCGCTTAGGACTAAGATTCCAAGTAACGTCCACTTGATGATCGGCTGATAAGGTTTCAGGAGTCGTTTACCATAAATTAGAAAAAAAGATATAGCAACAAACATCAAAAGCACAGCAATATGCGGAACAGAAAACAACTCGAACGTACGCATCTCTGTCACCGAAAACATCATGCCACCCCTATTCCTTTTGAAAGCGGTTATCATGAATAGTCTATTCGGCTTATAGGTTGATTAAGAATGGAGTTTACAAATAGATAAAGCCCCCTTTAAAAGGGGACCCCATCCTACATCGTAAACGGTGGAATATAACGTCCATCCACATCAGTGAACTCATACTCCTTCGCCAGTTCCCCTGCTTTTAACACCTGTCCCGTCTTCTCCATCACCCCTGGATCCATTGCCAGCGCCGTGATGGCACGTCCAATATAATAAGGGGTTTCGGATTTCCTTAAGTCTTCCGATTCCTGCCAGTGTTCCTCGTCCACCCCCATTTGCTCTAGTACAAGCTCCGTCCTCATAAATCCAGGTGAAACAGCAAGAACCGAGATATTATCCCCTTTTAATTCTTCTGAAAGTCCGTACGCCATGCGAACGAGAGCATTCTTCGCCAGATCATAATAGAACTGTCCCGTATACTTGCCATCATCCCAGAAGGTCGTGTGAATGATGAGGGCTTCTTTATTCTCACGGAGTAACGGGATGGCAAAATGATTCGTCGCCAGTTGAGCCCGAACACCGGCCGTGAACATCGTATCCCAATTGGCAAGGGGCAGCTCCCAGAATGTCCCCGGGTTAACCCCGATGTCGTGCGCTCCCCACACATTATTGATCAGAATATCGAGCTTCCCCTGTTCTTCTCGAATTTGCCTGATGACCGATTCCGTTTCCGAATCAACCGTATGATCACAACGAACCGCAATCCCCTTTCCACCTGCTTCTTCGATTTGTGAAGCCGTGTCATCAATCGTTCCAGGAAAGCCTTTCGTAGAATTCCCTTTCGTACTTCGTCCCGTGACATAAACCGTCGCGCCGGCTTTCCCCAATTCAACGGCGATCGCACGGCCGGCTCCCCTGCTTCCTCCCGTTACGAGAGCAACTTTTCCAGTCAATGATTTCATTCATCCCATTCCTTTCCTCTACAAGATACGTTTATTATACGATCCTATTCTTGACATCCACTGTCATATTTAATTAAATAAACTTAATAAATTCAGGAAAAAGGTGAAGCAGATGAGAGGCGACCGACTGGTATCCATTCTTTTATTATTACAATCACACGGGCAAATGACCGCAAAAGCACTGTCAGAGAAATTGGAAGTTTCTGAAAGAACGATTTACAGAGACATGGACGCTCTGAGCGGAACAGGGATCCCCGTGGTGGCAGAGCGCGGAAAAAACGGAGGCTGGTCATTACTCGAAGACTATCAGACGGATCTGACCGGCCTGAAAGAATCTGAAATCCGCGCGTTGTTCGTGTCACCTTCATCCCAGCTCCTTGAGGATCTCGGCTTGACCCGAACGTCCGAAGAAGCCAGAAACAAACTCATCGCCTCCCTTCCATCTATCTACCGTGAAAACGCGAAAGGCGTATGGAACCGGATCCATATCGACACAAGTTCTTGGAGGAAGCAGAAGGAAAAAGTAGCCTCCTTTGAAGTGATCAAAGAGGCCATCTGGAAGGAACAGAAACTTAGGATTACCTACCAGCGTGCAGACGGAAAAACAGACGACCGCATTGTGGAACCACTCGGACTCGTGGCGAAGGGTGATCTCTGGTACCTCGTGGCTTCCAAGGAAAACGGAGACATCCGGAATTACAGGGCCTCCCGTATCCTCTCCGCCGATTCTTTGGCCGGAACGTTCGTAAGACCCCAGGGATTCGACCTGGCTCAGTACTGGACATCCTCCACTCAATCCTTCATTAAACGGCTGCCCTCTTATGAAGTGAAAGTCGAGGTCTCTCCACTTGCTTTATCGAGGCTGACATTCACCGGACGCTTTGCCCGTGTCCTTGAGATGGGGGATAGAAACAAAGAGAACTGGATACCGGTGACCCTTTCTTTTGATACAGAAGACGAAGCAAAGGGGTATATCCTCGGTTTTGCCGATCAGGTAAGAGTGATTGAACCGAAGAATCTTCGTCAAAATATACTTGAGATGGCAGAGGCGGCAGTTGCCTTTCATCGATAATAGACTTGAATCATTAGAGGATTTCATCTTGGTCAGGACAGAGAAAATCGTACCAAAAGAAGGGATGAGCATCTACTTCCACCCATCCCTTCCACTCTTTATTTATCCTTATCTCCAATAGTGATTAACTCTTCAAGGAACCCGTCAAGATCCCCCACTAACACTCCGCCATGGCCAGTACACATCACGTCCGGGTCGTATTCCTGCATGATTCTTAGTCCGTTCAGAAATACCGGTAAGTCCAACTTTGCAACTCCACCACCTTGAAGATATTCAATCCAGGCCTGTCTAAGATCGTCCCCTTTTGAAACAAGCCCTCCATCCGACAAAGGATCCCCAAAGAAACAGAGGAAATCTCCCGTAAACAGAGTTCTGCTGGGCCGATGAAAGAAAATCACTGAACCCGGAGAATGATAGCCGACTCTGGTGTATTCGTAATCTCCTATCGTTCCCCTATCAAGGAGCTTCCCGCTAATGGAGGACGCCACCGGCAACGTCTCATCAGCATGAATAACCTTTCGTGCCTTAGTAAATAACGCCGCCCCTCCCACATGATCCTCATGACCATGGGTGACGAGCATAAGCTTTACATCGTCTGACGTTTTCCCAATTTTATTTAAGGCGTGCTGGAGGAACACCACGTGCTCCTCTTTACACGAATCGACCACTGTCAATCCAGCTTCTTCCTGAATCAAGTACGCATTATTATATGAATTCCATTCAGCATCCCAAATCGCCACCACATATATATGATCCTTCACCCGTTCTAACAGATAATCCACTGTCGCTCCCCCTCCTGATCTCTACTTGAATCAATTCAACAAACTGGGGGGATTCTCCTTTTCATGAGAGGGAAATATAGATTAGTTGATAAAGTCTTGGATGGACACCAGGAGCAAGTAAGCAGCTACGCCAAAAAACAGATAACTTTGATACGACTTCCGGTTCTTCTGGTGTTCTTCCGTTCCCATGATCACCATGAGGACCGCCAATCCTGCCATGGTAAAAGGAAGCATTTCATTATGATTTGAAAACAGTCCATAAAGTGATAGACCCAGAACGATGATGCTTATCGTCATTCTTATTTTTTTAAGCATAGTTGTTCCCTCGTTTCGTCTTATACAAGTGAAGTTCTTCTACATCCTTATTTTACCACACCCACCAAATCCCATGGATCCTCACTCTAAACAATAAAAAAGTGCCTAACCTCTATTTCAGGTCAGACACCAATCCATTCGCTAGTAACCTTCTACCAATCCTACTTCGCATCCTTATCCGGCTGATGAATCCCGAAAATATTTCCCTCCGTATCCACATAATACCCCTGCCACGCCATTCCAGGCAGAGCATACTTAGGCATCGCTACCTTGCCGCCTTGGTCAAGAATGAGTTTCTCCGTTTCATCATAATTCTCCACGCCCATCGTACATGAATACCCGTTCATCGGTTGATTCGGTTGTGGTGGAGGACTTTGACGCTGCATCAACGCACCATTGATTCCCATCTCATTTTCATCCCCTGTCACCGCCCCAAAGTAAGGCATTCCGGCGAATTCACTCCAGTCTTCGAACTTCCAGCCGAATACTCCCCCATAAAACGTTTTTGCCCGTTCCATATCATCCACATGTACTTCGAAATGCACTAATCTCCCCATTGTTCATACCTCCTTGAATTCTATCATTCACTATAATCATTCTGTTTTTGAACCAAAATCCCTTCTTTTCCTTCAGGACTCTTCAAAATTAAATCAAAATCTGAATTTTTATGATCCAAATCATATTAGAAATCGTTTCCTTAGTGCCTCTCTATAAAGAATTCGAAAGCGAGAAACCCAATTGTGTGAGAAATATGAAGACCAATTGTCCATTGTGTTACAAATCAACATTTTTTCACATTTACCAACAATCATTCTCTTGAATAACCTAAGATCCTTCCATACTATTTAACTATAAAGCGATTTCATTCGAAAGGACGTTGATTATGCTGCCCATCGACAGACAGCAACAAATTTTAACATGGCTGGAAGAGGAAGGGACACTTCGTGTATCGGAAATCAGCTCCCGTCTTGAAGTTTCGGAAATGACGGTGTATCGGGACTTGAAGCCACTCCTTGAAGAGAACAGGGTTCACAAAACCTCCAATGGCATTTCAACCATCAAGGATCAAAGCATTCCCACAAATAACTGTATTTATTGCCTGAAGCCGGCTACTTCCAGAAGATCGGTTCAATTAGTGAAGAAAGATCACACGATCGAGCAGGCCTGCTGCCCTCACTGTGGATTACTCCGTTACGGGGACATTCAGGGAGAGGTCGTGCAGATCATGTGTCGTGATTTCTTAACGGATATGACGATAAGTGGGAAGACCGCCACTTTCCTGATCGATGCTGACTTAAACCTGAACTGCTGCCAGCCCCAGGTGATCGCATTCGAATCGAACAAACAGGCCCGTCAATTCCTAACGGGATTTGGAGGGCATCTTCACAGCTTTCAAGAGGCCATCGCGGTCATTTCAGAAGAAATGTCGGGCTCAGACTGCTGTCATGACTAAGAAAAGAGGAATCTACTATGCGTAAAAAATCGAACATGTCTCCTTATCAAACGATTTGGAGATGGCATTTCTATGCCGGGATCATCATTTCCCCGTTCTTGCTCATCCTGGCTGTGACGGGGTCCATTTATCTATTCAAGCCACAGATCGAACAAAATCTTTACAAAGAGTATTACGAAGTGAAAGCACAAGGGGAGAAACTTCCTGCTTCTGAACAAATCGAAGAAGTGAAGAAACTCCACCCGGATGCACAAATCACCAAGTATCGTCCGGGAGAAAGTCCCGAACGCTCCAGTGAAATCGGTATCAGCACCGACGATGGGTCGGCCACTGTCTTCCTGGATCCCTACACCGGAAAATCACTTGGCGAGTTAAAGCCTGAAGACCGGATCATGGATAAAATAGTGGAATTCCATGGGGAACTGATGGCCGGAACTATCGGAGACCGTATCGTTGAGCTTGTCGCCTCCTGGGCCATCGTTCTGATTGTCACAGGATTATTCCTATGGTTTCCACGTAAGAAGGACAAGCTGGCGGGAGTGTTCTTCCCCCGTTTCGGTAAAGGAAAAAGCATCCTGCGCCGGGATCTTCACGCTGTACCCGCATTCTGGATTACAGCTGGAATGCTGTTCCTGATCATGACAGGCTTGCCTTGGTCGGGCTTCTGGGGAACGAACTTCCAAAATCTCATGACGAATGCAGGTGCCGGATACCCTCCATCGATTTGGACAGGAGAAGCACCACAGTCCGTTGTGAAAACAAAAGAAATCGCCGACGTCCCATGGGCCGCGGAAAACCTGGAAGTCCCTGTATCGGCACTCGAAGGCTACACTCCCGTATCAATCAATGATGTCGTGAGCATCGCCGAAAGAGAAGGAATCGACCCGAGTTACACGGTGTACATCCCTGAGGATGAGAAAGGCGTCTATACACTATCTGCCTTTCCTGCAAAAGCTCAGAATGAGGTCACCATGCACCTTGATCAATATTCAGGAGCTGTCCTGGCTGATTATCGCTTCGACCATTACGGTATCGGCGGGAAAATCGTCGCCTTGGGCATTACCCTTCATACCGGCACACAATTCGGTTTCATCAACCAATTGACCAATCTCTTCATTTGCCTAGGGATCATCCTGGTGGTGATGAGCGGATTCTATCTATGGTTAAAGCGGAAACCGAAAAAAGAAATGGGAGCACCGAAAGCGCCAAGTATCTTGAAAATGAAGCTCTTCCTGCTTCTTATGATTGTCTTGGGCATCCTCTTCCCTCTGGTTGGAGTTTCCTTGATCGTCATCTTGCTTCTTGACTGGCTGGTTATCAAACGGATTCCGGCTTTAAATAAATTCCTCGGTGCGGAATAAGAAAGGACGATACTTCATGAAAAATCGTACGAAATACATTGGTCTCATCCTCTTCTGCATGATGCTCGGAGCCTGTTCACCGAAAGAGGATGCAGCCGAGCTTTACCGTCAGGAATCCCCGCTTCAGGCGGATATCACCATGCCTGAAGACTTTTCCGGAAGTAAGCCGATCAAGATTGCCCTCACGCAAAACAGTCAATCCGTCGATGATGCTGATTTTGTCCATGTCGAAATATGGAAAGGTGACGGTTCCTTCCATGATCAGATGGAGGAAGCCGATAATGCCGGAGACGGGAATTATACATTCAGCAAAAAGCTGACCGAAGATGGTCTCTATTACATCAAGGTCCATGCCGCAAACAACGGATCCACCATCATGCCGACTCTGCCTTTCGCTGTCGGTGAGCTGTCTAAGGCTGACGTCGAAGCCCTGAACGATCAAACTCCAGATGATAGTGGAAACCAGGAATCTCACCACTGATGACAAAAGACCGAAAGCAGATACTTGCTTCCGGTCTTTTCTTTTGAATGAAAGACTTCCCTCATAATCACTTCCCCCATATTTCCCCTCTAAGAGACTACACCTTTGCTATAATGGATTCATAGACAAACCACAGAAAGGAGCCCCCTTCATGATCATTCGCGAAACCAAGGATTCATTTATCATGATCAGGCAGCACGACCATGCCTTTTTATCAGGCGAAACCATCAAGCACTTTAAGCCGTCTCTACTAAAATCAGATCTATTCTTTGACGATGCCTTATACGCAGCCTATCAGCACGACCGGAGCTGGATCGGTTTGGACGACACTCCGATCTGGAATGATAGGGAAAAGATCCCCTACACCTTTTCTGACTACCCCCTCCTGCCGAAACTGGCATTCTATAAAATCGGGGTCGACGAGATTGAGAGGGTGAACACCTATGCGAGTCTCCTGTGCAGCCTGCACTTCTGCTCCTTTTTTTCACAATCTAAAAATAAAGACTGCCTTGTTTTTTTAACTGGAGAAGCAAGAAGACAAATGAGACTTAAGGAATCGTTTCCTGACCTTGATGAAGAATTACTTCAGCAGCAATTTCACTTACTCCAATTCTCAGATAATCTGTCTTTATATCTGTGTCTGAATGAGCCCGGTGTGGATAAAGAGGAAGAGCATCCCTGGTTTAAAAATGGATTTCAGAATACAGAGGTGTTTCATCCGGAAAATCAGCCGCTTATGGCCCGGTGGATGAATGAAAAGGAAGTGACTCTTGATCCTTATCCTTTTGACAAGGACTTCCCCGTATCGTTGAAGTACAAAATGGTAGCCAAAAGCCTGATTCAAGAGGTGGGGATTGCTGTGGCTTATGAGGAGAGTGTTATGGAGGAGGAGAAGATTCAGTTACTCCGATCATAAATGAGGTCATCTCCAAGGTAAGTAATCCACCTAATGTCGTAGCTTGACCTATGGAGTGGTTTCAGATTGCTGTTGCCGCGATGTTGAAACCAAGGGACGTTTTTCGCTCGCAGCTCTTAAAAAAGACTGCTTCTTGTACGTTGATCTCTTACACGTACAGGAAGCAGTCCACTTTTATTCCCTATCAAAGAAGCCCTTCTTTTCTCTCTTTTCGAAGAAATACATGGAAATGGCCCCCAATCCTACATGTGTTCCCACTGAGACGCCCATCTGCATGATGTAGATATCCCCGGTGTAATCGGTTTCAGATTGAATTTTGGATTTCAGGTTCTCAGCTATTTTTATTTCGGACGTATACCCTATGATGACGAACTCGGTCATCTCACGGTCATACCGGCTGGAGAATTCCGTCACGTAATGCTTCAATACTTTTTTTTGGCCTCTTTCTTTCCCAACGATCGCGCCTTTTCCCTTTTTCATGGACATGATAGGCTTCAGCATGAGCAGTTTTCCAATAAAGGCGCTGGCATTGGTGAGTCTGCCGCTTTTCAACAAATGATCGAGGTCGTTAACCGATAGGAAATGCTTGACCTTCTCTTTGTATGTTTCATTAAAGCCGACGATTTCATCAAATGTCGCTCCCCGCTCCCTCATTCGCGCACTTTGCATCACGAGCATGCCGCTTCCATGGCTCATGCAGGTTGAGTCGACAACATGGATGTTCACCGTAGAGTCACGATCTTCCTCATAGAAATACCCTTTGGCAATCTCCGCTGATTGATACGCTCCACTCGTTCCGCTGGACATACAGATACAGATGATTTCCTTATATCCGTCCTTAACGGCTTGCTGCATAATGGCAACATACTCCGCCGGGCTCGGCATACCTGTAGTCGGGAATTCCGGTAAGTCCTCCATCATTCCATAGAATTCATCCGGTCCAATGTCTACCCTGTCTCTATAGATCTCCCCCCCGATATTAATCGTCAATGGGGCCAAGCTAATGTCGTATAATTCCAATACGACATTTGATAAATCACAAGTTGAATCAGCCATTATTTTTATCATAGAGTTCCTCCGGTCACAATCTATCGCTATCATACCTTATGATCGGAGTGGGGGATACTTCTTTTTCTTACCAATGGCAGGTGATGAGGTTTTTCTGTTGTAGATGGGGAGCGGGCTTAAATGAAGATTTTCTTTCGGCAATCATCAAATACATGTGGAAGGTTCTCTTACTTTGAACCGTCCACATGTTTGTAGTCATACTATTTTTCCGGAAGCAAAAGGATCTTCCCCAGTTTTCCTGAATTCTTGAAGTACGTTTGTGCTTCTCCCGCTTTTTCGAGAGGATAGGTACGATCGATGACCGGCTTGATCTTACCTGCAGAAATGGCATCAAGCATTCGTCTAAACTCGTCTCTCGTACCCAGGACCGATCCATATAACGTGATATGTTTTAAATAAATGGTCCTGAAATCGAGTTCCGTTTTCTGTCCCCCGGCCGAGCCTGATATACAAAACTTCCCGCCATTCTTTAAAACGCTTATGGATGTCGCAAACAACGCATCCCCGACTACGTCCAATACTGAATCCACCGGACCTCCATTGACTTCTACTATTTCATCGGCAAGGGAAGGGGACTTATAGGATAATACATGAGTCGCCCCCAGTTCTTTCATTCTACCTTCTAAACCCATGTCTCCTACAATCGCAATCACCTTCGATCCAAATACGTTGGAAACGATTTGAACATTTAATGACCCTACACCGCCATTGGCACCGGTCACGACGACAGTCTCTCCTCGCTTAGCGTGGATCTGCTCCACCATATGCCATGCTGTCAATCCGCTGACAGAAAAAACGGCACTTTCTTCATATGTAGGGAGAGGCATATCATAACAGAGTTCTAACGGCCAAACGACGAATTCAGCATACCCTCCATCATATTCGGAACCAATGAACGACATATCCTCTGAAATATGCTCATACCCCTCCATGCCACTTGAAGTGAAAGGAAACAGAACGACATTCTTCCCGATCACCGTCTTAGAAACATTGGAACCTACTCCTACGATTTCGCCTGTTATATCGGATCCGGGAATTCTTGGGAACTGAACGCCTTCCGGACGCCAGCCTGACTTCTCTTCTGTCCCATAAGCCCCTTCTCTCATCCAAATTTCAGTATTGTTAATGGCACATGCTTTGACCTTTACAAGGACCTCACCTTTTTCCGGAGTCGGGGTCGAAATATCAACGACTTCTAATTTGTCGATTCCTCCATATCCGGTGACTTGAACAGCTTTCATCTTACTCGCCCTCTCTTCTATTGAATCTTCATGGTTAGTTTATACCCTTATTGAGAAGCCATACAGACTCTTGTTTATTTCTATTAACTTCCCTGAATAACCTTGGTGAAAACATCAAGAATTCACAGACTACAATAACTTTCAGAATTAATTGACAAATAAACCACGTTAGAACATATAATGGTATTACCATATATAAAATTGGTATGACCAATCGGGAGGTGTACATTCTAATGAAAGAACGTTCATCAGACATCATCGCCGGAAAACTCATTCAATCCATTTTAGAAGGGCACATCAAGGTTCATGAATCACTGCAATCAGAAAGAGAATTGGCCACCCGTTTTCAAGTGGGAAGACCTACCATCCGGGAAGCACTTCAGCGGATGGAACGGGACGGTTGGATCACGGGACGGAAAGGGATGCCCGCTGTTGTGAACGATTATTGGAAGCAGGGGAACTTAATGACGATCGTGAATATCCTCGAGCACCAGGATGAAGTACCCGACGAATTCATCCATCATATGCTCGAGCTGAGAATCTCTTTGACACCCACCTATTTCAGGGATGCCCTCCACCAACACAGACTCAAGATCATTACACTCTTCGTCCCTCTTGAAGAGGTGCAGGACGATGCGCGATCATATGCGGATTTCGACTGGCAGCTGCAGCAAAATGTGGCCAAGTTATCGGCGAACCCCATCTATCTCCTCATCCTGAACAGCTTCAAAGACTTCTATAAGAGGATGGCGGAGAAATATTTCAGCGAGCCGGATCATCGCAAAGCTTCACGGGACTATTACGAAAAACTGTTGGACTTTATCTTAAAAGGGGACATGGAAGAGGCAGAGCGCCTCATTAATGAAATGATGGAAACCAGCTTACGGTTATGGAAACAAAAAATGAATGGGGGCAGTTGAGGATGAAAGAAAATCGATTGTATCGGGATTTCTTCTTACACTTTGATATTTTGGTCATGGTAGGCATCTTTCTTATAGTAATCGCCTTTTTGATGACCATGGAGCTTTCTTTATACTCCTTCTTATTTTTTGCCATCGGGATCGTCGCCTACATGTTCAGTGAATACCTTACCCACCGCTTTGTCTTTCACATCAAGTCACCGAAGAACGCTTTTCTTCTAAAATTGATTAAGCGCCTGCATTACGACCATCATAAAAAACCGAATGACCTGAAGCTCCTGTTTTTACCCATTTGGTACAGTGTACCCAGCCTGTCCGTCCTATGTCTGCTATTTCACTTCGTGATCGGCTCGATCTCAGCCACCCTTGCATTTGCAACCGGCATTCTGTTCATGTTCTTTGTCTACGAGTGGAAGCACTATGTCGCCCATCGCCCCCTCAAACCGAAAACACGGTTCGGGAAATGGCTCAAAAAGACTCACATTCTGCATCACTACAAAAATGAAAACTACTGGTATGGAGTATCCACGCCTTTCGTCGATGCTTTGTTCGGTACCTTGAAGGATGAAAAGGATGTAGAAACGAGTCAAACTGCGAAGGATTTGGAGAAGAGGGCGTGAAGAAAGTCCAATCGGGTCTGATGGATTCGATTGGACTTTCATTATTCATTTCAACATGAAATAACCAACTCTACAACCAAACAAAAAAAGAACCCAGGTCATCCCAAGCTCTTATCTTCAAGAAGTCTATTAAAGTCGCAGAAAAGCTAATAGTTTTTGGTTGCTATTAATCTGTAAGATTTTGAATTCATTTTTTATATAAAAATCATTTAAATAAGAAATATCATCATACTCTACACAAACAACCCTTAAACCTGTTAAATCGAATATTAATTCGCAGTTTTCAAGCGCTAGCCCAAGTATAACTTCCCCGCTAATTGCACCCTTATATCGATCAGACCTCCCTAATTGAGGAATCAGAATAGAATTAAATACTACTGCTTCTTTATCTCCGGTTAATTTCCTTCTTGATTCCTTTGAGACTTCATCCGTAATTTCAAATGGTTTTATTAAGAGGGTGAAATAACCAATTATTTCACTCTCCTGTTCATCGTCCACAACTAAACTCGTACGGGTAAAAGCTCTATTTTCATTTGGAATGGCTAATGAGTGCAAGAACGATTCAACATCCTTATTCTTCTCACATTTAAACGAACTCAAATAATGGATGATTTCATTCTCGTCTTCGGCTACTTCCAACAAACTCGATAAACTGATTACTTGCATCGACGTTTGTTTAATACTCTTTCAGCATTTGCCATTCTTTCCGTTTTATCAAGCTTTAAATCATTTAATATACCAGTATTCTTAATGATCGTACGCGGAGAGGAAATAATTTTTCTTGAAGCTTCCTCATCGAGAGAAAATCGCTGAGAAATTGTTTCAGTAGTCATCTTACCATCCTCCTTCTCACACATACCCATCAACCTTTTCTTAAAAAGTAGTAATTAGTATATGCCATTATTAGTAAAATTATAACATTTCCTAAAAGGCTAATCCAGTCTTTAAAACTCCTCTAAGTTGATTCCCAGCGTATCTCTTGCATAAAAACTGTCTATTTTTATAATCGCTTCTACTCCCACTTAAACACATAACTAGCCAGGGCAAACCCGCCAACCAGCCAAGCACCCAATATCAGTGTCTCGGTACCCAATTCCAAAAACGGGGTACCAAGATTCATCGTCTCCCGCAACGCCGAACTCAGATGAGCGATCGGCAGCACCTTGACGATCGGCTGGATAAGATCCGGCATATTGTTGATCGGGAAGAACACGCCACCAAGGAACAGCATCGGAAACGTCACGAATCCCGCAATCGGCCCGGCACTTTCCGGGTTCTTCGCCATGCCAGCGATGATAAAGCCGAGTGCCATAAACGCAAGTGTTCCTAGTATGATAAAGAAAATCATGGCAAGCCACGAACCTGCTACGTTGATGTTAAAGATGAGATCGGCAATCAGGACGACGAGCAATGCCTGGGTTCCGTTCAGCATCAGGCGCGCCGTGATCTGGGCCGCGATGAACGTGGATGCTTTCAATCTCGTTCCCTGCATTCTCCGGAGGATCCCCCGTTCACGCCAGGCGGAAATTTGACCAGCGACCCCGTTCATGTTGTTGCTCATGATCATCATGGCGACGATACCCGGTACAAGGAAATCAACATATCGAAGGTTCAGCGCCTCGATTCCTACTTTCTCGACCGTCACTAACGGCTTATAGTCAACCATGTCCTTGCTGTATTGATCGATGATTCCGTTCACCACCGTCAATCCAAGCTCTGACGTAGTCAGGTTTTTCTCGTTATAGTATACAGGAAGGGAGGAAGCCTCTTTCCCGTCCTTCAGGTTCTTTTCATATCCTTTCGGGATTTCGATCAGAAGCTGGATATCCCCATTTTCAACGGCTTCTTTTCCCGACTTCACGCTCTCATATTTCGTAGTCTCGATACCCTCATTTTTATAAAATAAGTCCTTTAAGTCCTTCGATGCACCGGTGTCATCCCTGTCGGTCACCCCCACAGTTAAAGAGAGTGAATTCCCTCCGCCTGCAAATGACCCGAGTGCCACCATCAGGATGACCGGGAAGAGTAACGTGAAGAAGAGGACCTGTTTGTTTCGTCCAAAGATCCGTAATTGTGCCAGGGTTAACTGCCAATAAGCTCTCATGATTCCCGCAACTTCCTTCCTGTCATATGAATGAATACATCCTCTAATGTCGCCTGACGCGTCTCGAGATCCTGGATTTTCAAATGATGTTCCGTCGATATGGAAATGAGGGAGGTAAGTGCCAGCTGAAGCTCATCCGTGTAGAGCTGGACGAACGTATCCTTGATGGCCACTTCCTCGACTCCATCCATTTTCATGAACCACTCCTGTTCAGGTGGATTGTTGAGATGGAATTCAATCGTACTCGTTGACTGCAGTGTTTTCACCAGATTCGTCGGTGTGTCAAGGGCGATCAGTTCCCCTTGATCCATGATGCCGATCCGGTCACAAAGCACATGGGCTTCATCCATATAGTGCGTGGACAGAATCACCGTCTTCCCCCGCTCCTTCAACCGCAGCACAATGTCCCACAATGTCCGTCGCGCCTGGGGATCGAGTCCCGTCGTCGGTTCATCCAGAAACACAATCTCCGGATCATGAATCAGCGCCAGGGCAATCGCCAGCCGCTGCTTCTGCCCGCCCGACAGACCCTTGATCCGGTCCTTCCGCTTCTCAGTCAGGAGCATATCCTCGATCAATTGATTGATGTCCACATGACTCGGGTAAAAGCTCGCATACAAATGAAGGATCTCCTCCACCTTCAACAACTCAAACAAAGAAGTCGATTGAAGCTGAACCCCGATCACCTCTTTCACCTTGTTCACATCTTTCCGTACGTCATATCCCGCAAGTGCGGCCGTCCCTTCATCCGGCTTCCGAAGTCCCACAAGCATCTCGATCGTAGTCGTCTTCCCGGCCCCGTTCGGACCAAGCAATCCGAAGATCTCCCCCTTTTCTACCTGGAACTTCACTCCCTTCACCGCCGTAAAGGAGCCATACCTTTTCACTAAATCTTTTACATCCACCATGACTTCGTTCGGCATAACGAGCCTCCTTTAATAAAAATGTAACCGCCCAAGAGTGAGCGGTCCTTCTGTGTTGTTTATACGCGATGATGATCTGCACGCCAATTTTGTATCGTTTTTTTAATATCTTTGGCCGTTAAGTTCTCTGTTAATGTACGTTCCACTAATCCTGGAAATTCTTCATCAGGAGCAAATCGGAGCGCAATCATCTGCTTCATGGATAACCCGGCATCGGGTGGATTCCCCGTTAAGCGATAATAGCGGAAACTTTCCTCCGTGCGGATGATACGATCCTGTAGCTGAAGAGCATAGGTTCTTAGCTTTATCCCTATCAAAATGATCGTCAACACAACAAACAGCACCACAAAGCTGAGCAAAGTCTCTGTCCCGACATTCTTGACGAAAAACGTAATCGTCAGGATGAGTGTAGTGAGGGATAAAAGGGCAATCCCAACATGATAGGCTGGATCGATCTTACTGTGATTTTCATAGTTTTGCTGTTTCATATGTACCTCCTGAGGGTTATAGGTTTATTATAACTTAGTTGCGGAACAAAAAAAGAGCACACCTAAGAATATTATTCCGGTTTGAGATCTACCATTCCTATTAGATCTAAATCTTATTGGTACCCAGATCAATGGGCCATCCTATTTTGCGTATGCATTAATATCTATATTTTTCCATATACTAATGGTAAGATAGTAGCAGAAGCAACACCTACAGGAAGTTCACCTGCTTTTACCTAACAAGGTTTATAAAAAAAGGAGGTTTTCGAAAATGGTTTGGTTATTTGTTCTGATTCCCCTTTCCTTCATGGCTGGGGTGGTCATTGTGGGCAGTATCAAAGAAACTTACTTTTCTCAAGGGTACCTTACTGGTGATTGCTATGATACGCACAAGAGTGAGGGTTATAATGCTTATTGGAATGGGCAGTCCAATCAGGCTAGGGGTTCTTATTGTGCCTGGTAAAGGATAGTTCCTTTTAAAAGTCGGCTACTTACAAAGAGGCATTGCTATTAAGCAATGCCTTTTTGCTGTTGAATAGCTGGCCATGATTTCATTTTTCCTCAATTGAGTAAACTATCCTTATCATTATAAAGGAGGCCATTTTATGAATAGTAAAACAACATGTATCTTCGCTGTTCTGTTCTCGTTGGTTCTTTTAGCCGGCTGTAATGACAAGGAAGAGGTAAAGAACCCTCCTGAAAATGCACCAGTTGAGGACACTGCCAATAATAATGAGGGAGCGAAAGATGGAGATTTTTCTTTTTCGAACTTTGATTTAGAGGTCGATTACAAGGAAAATAAAACAATCGACGTGGATTACGAGAACGAAAAAGACTCGACGGAAGCGAAATATCAGGATGACCTCAATGATCAAAACCTGACATCTGATGAAGCGATGGATAAGCTTACCCCGATCTTCAAAGATTTCTCGTTTGATCAGGATACCGATGAACAAGAGGTCATCAAACAAGTGAAAGAAGCATTTTCAGTTGAGGACGGCTATGAGAAGTTCGAGCTGGAGATCAAATTCCCTGATGGAACGGAAAAAGAATACAGAGAAATGTAAGCACCTGCTTTCTTTCAAACAAAGGGACATTTCAATCGTTTTATTGATTGAAATGTCCCTTTTTTACTTTATCTTATTTATTTGTTCCGTCAGCTCTTTAAACTTTCGATCCAGTTCTTCATATTCCTTATCCCCCGGCATCATAAAACTGAGCCTTCCCAACACTTCCTGTCTCTCCGTCTCAAGCTTCAACCGGCATTCCTCCTGGTCATCCCGTTCTGAAGCAGGCTCATTCAGCTGCTTTTGAATCCTGCCATCCGCAATCACGAGTTTCGTACTCGACGTTTTCTCAAGAAAATAACGGTCATGGGACACGACGATCAATGTTCCATTGTATTGCGAGAGGGTGTCCTCGAGCTGTTCACGGGAAGCAAGATCAAGATGGTTTGTCGGCTCATCCAGAACAAGCACATCTTTTTCTTCTAGAATATACTTCATCAGCTTGCACTTTACGCGCTCTCCCATACTCATATTCCCGATCGGTTCCCGCCAGTGGGTCGTCTGGAATCCCAGGTGTTTCATGAGCGTCTGGACTTTCCCTCTCTCCTCGAAGGTTTCCTTGTGGAAAAGCTGTTCAGGCGTTTCGTCAAGGGGAAGGTCGAACACTTCCTGCGTCAGATAGCCGATCTCTGCAGATGGTGAAGTCCATACATCACCGTCAGCCGCCTCCTGCCCCATGATTACCTTTAATAATGTCGTCTTCCCGCTTCCATTCGGTCCGATGATTGACACCTTTTCCCCATGCTGGATCGTGAAATTGGCTTTTCTGAATAGTATTCGTCCCTCAAATGCTTTCGTCAGATCTTTCACTTCCAAGAACCGCTTTCCTGTTTTGTTTGAGGCATGAAGGGAGAATCGCACAGTATGTTCTTCCTGCACCGCATCCACCTTTGCTTTTTCAAGCTCTTTCTCAAGACGCTTCTGCTTCGATTTCACCTGGCTGTCCGTCCGTTTTGCTTTTACCCGGTAGTATTCTTTAAACCCTTCCTGTTTGGTGGACTGGGCGTGGGCTTTTTGTGACCAGGATGTGAGCTCTTTCATCTGACTTTCGATCCGTTCCACCATTTTCTGCTGCTTCTCAAATTCACGCTGCTGGGTGAGTCGTTTCTGTTTTCGCGCCTCCATGTAGCTCGAATAATGGCCCCGATGCTCAATCAGCTTCCCATGTTCGATCGCCCAGATTTTGTTCACCGCTTCATCTAAAAAATACCGGTCATGTGATACGAGAATGATCGTCCCTTTATCCTCCTTGATCTGATTCATCAGGAGTTCCATACTTCCGTGATCCAGGTGGTTCGTCGGTTCATCCAATAGAAGGAGGTCGGCATTCTGCGCAAACCCTTTTGCAAGCCGGGCCTTCAGCTTTTCTCCGCCGCTCAAGTGCAGAAACTCATGATTCGGCACCTGCCATTTTTCCAGCAGCCTTGCTTCAGAAGGTGTCGTGTGGTCAAAGGAATAGGACTCCGTTTCCTGTTCGACCATTCCGATGTTCAAGTCGTGATGCAACCACTGGATTGCACCTTCGGAAGGCACTAAATCCCCGTTGATCAACTGAAGCAGAGTAGTCTTCCCGGCGCCATTCTGCCCGATGATCCCGATGACATCCCCTTCCTGCACACTCGCATTGACCCCTTTAAAGATAGGCTGATCCATCATTTCATAGCTTATATTTACTAACTTCATCAATTCTCTCATATCATCTTCCCCTCTCATCAAAGGGAGAACAAAAAAAATCCTCCCCATTTCTCTGGAAGGATTAGCCGTACCTGTCGCGCTCAAAGAAAGCCACATGGAAAGCAATGGCTCAGACAAAGTGAAAAAATGGGCAGACTAATCCTATTTTGGTTAATTTGAAATATGGAATTTCAAACGTCTCGAAAATAAGATCAGTACTTCATCGTCCACCCATCACTCCTGTCATATTTAGTAAATTCACTATATCATGAAATGATTTGGCAGTGCAAAAAGAAATTGAAAATATCTAAAAAAACCCAATACCAATAAAGGATTAGATTCACAATCAGTGGTATGATAAAGACTGAGGACTAGTATTACATTAACAGGTCGTCCAGCTTTATATGTTGGCTCGATGTTTAGTGGAAAGGAGCACTTTATTTGGAATCAATCTGGTTAGAATATGGATGGACATTACTGATCCTAATAGGCCTTGAGGGCTTGTTATCAGCGGATAATGCCCTTGTTCTCGCCGTCATTGCGAAACATCTTCCGGACGACGAGAAGAAAAGAGCCATCAAATACGGGATTTTCCTTGCTTTTGCCTTTCGTTTTGGTGCCTTATTTGCGATATCCTTTATTGCAAATGTCTGGCAAATCCAGGCGATCGGAGCAGCCTACCTTCTTTACCTGGGCTTAAAGCATGTCATCAAAGCACGCTTTGGAAAAGAAAACGAAAATATTCGTGAAGACACAGAAGAGGAAGCTGCAGGAAAAGGCTTTTGGCCGACAGTGGGTAAGATTGCATTGGCAGACCTTGCCTTTGCCATTGATTCGATCCTCGCAGCCGTGGCCCTTGCCCTTGGTCTTCCTGATTCTCCTCTTGATGATTTTGGCGGAATGGACGGTGGACAATTTATCATCGTTGTCCTCGGAGGAATTGCAGGGCTGATATTGATCAAATATGCCGCAACCTGGTTTGTGCAGCTGCTTGAAAAACGACCTGCTTTAGAGACAACCGCCTATGCCATTGTCGCCTGGGTCGGAGTGAAGCTCGCGGTCATTACACTTGCTCATGAAGACATTCACATCCTGGACCACGATTTCCCTCACAGTACCCTTTGGACCCTTATTTTCTATGGTGTTCTTGTGGGGATTGCTTTGTTTGGGTGGTTCGCACCGGGAAACAAAGAATCTCAGCATAGTGAAGGTTAAATAAAAGAACTGCCCTGTGAAGATTCACAGGGCAGTTCTTTTTTAGACTGACTCCCTAAACTCCCGGGAACCAGCCAGGCGTATTCACAATTGCATTCCATAACGGATTAGGCACGACCAATTCTTTCTGTTTCCCTTTATCTATCTCCGTCACAATGTCATCTTCTCTTCCTTCTTCTATCTTCTTCAGCCAATCGGGATCAATGATCAGTTCACGACCAAGGGCCAATAGCGGAACCCCTGTACTGAACGCTTTATGTGCATCGTCGGCAGAGTAGATCGAACCTACACCGATCAATGGTGTACGGTCACCGATGGTTTCCAACAGATAATCCATTCTTGTTTTCTCAACGTCCTCCACGCCTCTTCTTGGCTTCGAGAAAAACTCGAACAGGGAAACGTGAAGATAATCAAGGTCCTTGTCTGCAAGGGCATCCACAAGGGTAAGGGTGTCACCCATCGTGAACCCATTGTCTTCAGGCTCCTCAGGTGAGAAACGGTATCCAACTAGGAAAGATGGATCCGCATGCTCAGCAACTACACTCTTCACCTTATCGACGATAGCAAGGGGAAATTCCATCCGGTTCTCCAGGTTGCCGCCAAACCGGTCTTCTCGCTGATTCGTCATCGGGGAGAAGAATTGATGGATCAGATATCCATTCGCTCCGTGAATCTCTACGCCATCATAGCCCGCTTCAATCGCGCGGCGGGTCGTCTCACCGAAGGCTTCGATGATATTTTCAATCTCTTCTTCTGTTAAGGCTCTGGCTTTCTTTTCACCATTTTCACTCATTACGTCACTCGCACTTACAACGTCCCCGTCAGGAACCAAATCCGGCGGGCACTGTACACCTCCGTGGAAAATCTGAAGAACGGCTTTTGCGCCCTGGTCTTTGATTCCCTTTGCCAATCGTTCAAGGCTCGGGATCATTTCGTCGGAATCACCGCCGAACTCACCAGGGAACCCTTTTCCATCAGGCGTGACATATGTGCAGGCAGTAATCACCATGCTGACATCTTTTGAACGTCTTGCATAGTGCATCCGTTACGTTACCCTGTTCATCAGATGAGAAATTCGTCATCGGTGCCATGATGATGCGGTTCTTTAATTCGACTCCGTTTTTGAAAGTATAGGGAGATAATAACTCTTTATATTTATTGTTCATGATTTTGCCTCCTTGTGGTTGTTCAAGGGACATCTTAATAGATGCAGGGGGTTTTTGACCAGACTTCTGCTCGAAGGATGTGCAGGTATTATGAAAAACGGGCATCCCTCAACGTCTGAGGAATGCCCTTTTACTTGCTTTGTAGGGTGGTTTCAATCAAATACTCAAAAAAGTTCTTTACCGCCTCATGGGAGAAATCGATGTCACCTGCATTATCTATATCAACAATAATAGGAGTAAAGTCATCGACATCACGAACCAAGCAGTACCCATCTATTTCTTCAAGAATTCTCTCAATCCCATAGCCAAATTCAATATCTGTGATCACAAAACCATCATTTAATCTTCGTCCAATTGTATCTGAGTAGTAGTGTCTATCATGAATATCATCATACCTTAGATACCTTACCTTCACCTTTTCCACTAAACTCTTCCTTTCTCCTAAAATTGCCGCTATCAAGAAAGAGGATTCCTACCATTTTTATTTAAGAACCAGCTTCGCCACAACCTCGACGTGCGCAGTCTGCGGGAACATATCCACCGGCTGCAAATACTCCACCCGATACTGCTTCTTCAAATAATCGATATCCTTGGCGAGGGTCGATGGGTTGCAGGAAACATACACGAACGTCTTCGGTTTTACTTCTTTCAGCGTATCAAGAAGCTTGTTGTCGCAACCGGTTCTTGGCGGATCGACCACGACGACATCCGGACGCCAGCCTTCGTTCTTCCATTTTTGCATGAGGGTTTCGGCACCGCCGACGAAATATTCGGCGTGATCGACTCCGAATTTCTTCGCGTTCTTTTTCGCGTCATCGATCCCTTCCTTGATGACGTCCATGCCGCGGATTTCTTTCGCTCCGTCAGCAAGCCATAATCCGATGGTTCCGACCCCACAGTAGGCATCGACGACTTTTTCTTCACCAGTGAGTGCCGCTGCTTTTTTTGCTTCGTTGTATAGCTTGCTCGTCTGGATCGGATTGAGCTGGAAGAATGCGCGTGCGGACAATTCGTAGGTGAACTCTTCCAGGCGTTCTTCGATGCTTTCTTTTCCTGATAGATGGATTGTTTCATCACCGAAAATGAGTGCCGTTTTTTTCGGATTGATGTTTTGGGCGATGGAAACGACTTCAGGGAGACGTTTCTGGATTTCCGAAATGAGCAATTCCTTGCGCGGAATCTTCTTCTCTGCAGTGACGAGTACGACTTGGACTTCGCCTGTTTCAAACCCGACACGTGTGACGATCGTTTTCAGGAACGGCTTCTTCTTTTTATCATCAAAGACAGGGATGTTGAAGTCGTTAATGATACGCTTGATTTCCGTTGTTACTTTATTCGTAAGCGGGTGCTGCACGATACATTCGTCGATGTCGATGAGCTTGTTTGAGTTCATGCTGTAAAGGCCTGCGATAGCCTTGCCGTTTTGAGTCCCCACTTGGAACTGGCTTTTGTTCCGGTAATGCCACGGGTTGTCCATGCCGATCGTCGGACGGATGTCCATGTCTTCAAGCTTGAACTTCGTGTGACGCTCGAGTGATTGAAGCAGGATATCCCGTTTTGCATCCAGCTGTCCTTCATATGACAGATGCTGAAGCTGGCAGCCTCCACACTGTTCGTATACCGGGCATGGAGCTTTGGTACGCTGTGGTGACTTCTTCCGGATCTTCTTGATGCGGGCTTCGGTGAATTTCGGGTGGACCTTGGTCACTTCGACGACCACTTCTTCCCCTGCAAGGGCCCCTGGTACAAAGACGATCTTTCGTTTAAAGAAGCCGACTCCTTCACCGTTGATGCCGATTTTTTTTATCGTTAGAGGAAACTGTTGTTTCAGCTCGATTTTCACTTCATTATGCTGCTTTTTTGCGTATTGCTTTTTCATTGGTTCACGTCCGTTCTATTCGATACTTCTCCATAAATACAAGGATGCATAGCTTAAATAAGGATGCCAGGATGTGCTGAATTGGTCAAGCTCGTCCATGGTAGGTTTCTGTTCCATTTGGAATAATTTCTTGATGGCGTTTTGGATGCCGATGTCCGCTTTCGGGAAGAGATTCGGCCGACCCAGTCCGAATAACAGGAAGCTTTGGGCTGTCCATGGGCCGATGCCGCGGATTTTGGTAAGTTCCTTGATGACTTCTTCGTCCGGCTGCTGTGCTAGTTTGTCCAGGTCCAGTTCTCCGCTTGCTACCTTCTGTCCGATGCCAATTGCATATTCCGCTTTCCGCTGGCTGAATTGCAGCTCCCGCAGTTCTTCCACGGTGAGCCCGGCGACTGTTCCCGGTGATGGATAGAACCAGACCCCGTCTTTTTGACAGCCATATTTCGTGACAAAACGATGGGTCAGGGTGAAGGCAAACTTCAGGTTCAGCTGCTGATGGATGATGCTTTTGATAATCGTCGCAAACGGGTCGAATTCCAGGATGATGGGCGTCCCGATGTGCTCCTCGAAAATGGGCTTAAGATCGGTCTGGAGGAAGTGCTCATGCATGTCGCGGAGACCGGTGCGCCACTGGAAAATGTCCGAAATCCGGTTTTGCTTCTCTTCAAGATTTTCTTCATTTTCAAAGGTGATGCTGAATTCAGGCTGATCCGTGGTGCCTGTCGCCTGAACCTTGATGACCTCGCCTTTCCCATCCGGGAGATAATATGGAACCTTCACGCTTCGGTCTTCCTGATCCACTGCATTCAACGGATCCAGCGCCAGCCGCTCCAGTACCCTATCAAAATCATACGGTCCTTCGACCTTAACATTCCTTATCACCATCATCCTCATCCTTCCGCACAAAACTTGTATGTGTATTATAGCATACCGTGGGTGTAACACTTCAACGATGTCGTTCGTCTAATACAATAGCTGAGGGACGGACCTCATGGAATTTCTGAAAGGGATGATTTGGTGGTGAAGAGATGGATGATGGCTGGTTTGTTCCTTTTATTCTGTGTTGGTGGTTGTGAGGAGCCTGGTGATCAGGTGGAGACTCAAGTGGGGAAACAAGCGAGGGCTTATGAGCCTGTGGAGACAGATATAGTGAATACTCATGGGAATGTAGAGAATATGGAGAGGTTTAAAGAGTTTTATCAGAATGTGGTGGATGATGTGGAGGATCGCATTCGGATTGTTTCTTATACAGAGGAAGGAGATCCTATTTTGCATGACCTCGAGTTTGACGGGAATGTCCTTCATTCCGTTAGAGACTCACGTCGGGATACGTACGGAAATGGTGAGATTGTAAAGATGTCCTGCGAGAATATCGAGTATGTACAAAATGGGGAAATGGCGGACAATATGTATAGGTTGGCCGATTGTGACCGGGAAGATGCCGATGACAGTGTGCTTTGGTATTAAAGAGTTGAGGGACGGACCTCATTTCCTAGGACCAGGTCCTAGGAATGAAGGTCCGTCCCTCTTATTTTTTCATCATTGGATGGTCATCCAGGCTTTTGAAGGTGTAGCCTCTTTTCTTTAGGTCTTTTATGGCTTTTTCCATAGCGTCTGCGTTGTCTTTGGAGACGGAGTGCAGAAGGATGATCGCGCCTGGGTGGGCTTGGGCCATGATATTGTCGTACGAGTATTGCCAGCCCCTTTGCTGATCGGTTTTCCAATCGATAAAGGCTAGTGACCAGAAGACGTGAGTGTAACCTTCCTCTTTCGCGATTTGGAGAGTACGTTCAGAGAATACACCTCTTGGGGGACGCAGGTAGTTCATTTCTTTCTGACCTGTCAATTCCTTCGTTTTCACTTTGACTTTTTGCAGCTCTTCCCGGATTTTTTGATCCGAGCTTGCCGTGAAGTCCGGGTGATGCCAGGAATGGTTCCCGACGATATGCCCTTCTTTCACCATTCGCTTGACCAGATCTTCAGCGCTAAGTAAGTAGTGACCTGTCACGAAGAAGGTGGCCGGTACTTTTTCCTGTTTCAACACATCAAGGATCTGACCTGTGTAGCCATTTTCATACCCATTATCAAAGGTCAGATACAGGACTTTTTTATCCGGTGATCCTTTGTAAAAAGCATCATATTTCTCAAGCAGCCGATCATGCTGTGCTCCTGCTTCTGCAGGAACTTCATTCTGACTCTTCTTAAATCCCCAGCCAATCGGATTATTCGAAACTGCATAAGCTTGTGCCGGGATGAGTAATACTAAGATTGACGCTATAATCAACACTTTTAGTGAATTCCGCAAAATTGAACCCTTCTTTCACTTCCGTTTCCCTTAGTTTTTGAGAAGGGAGAGGATTCATGTGTACTAAAAGTATCCAATATTAAATCGGTTATCATTCTGCAACGTTTATTTCGTTTGCAAACTCGCTTCAAACAGATCGATGATTTCCAGAAATCTTTCTGCTTCCCTAAATGTGTGGTCAGCCAGAAGTGGATGGATATTACTTTTGATTCTGCATTCTTCAATTAATTCTCTTGCAGTTTTCTTGAAATCACGTAATGACTTAACTGAAACCTTATTTTGATTCAGGAATTGGTTCAACATCGGCTTCGTTTCGGATTGTGGACGCATGGAGTCTAAATCAATCGCTTGAAAAACGAGTTGGTCGAAATCCTGGCTGAACTCTCTCGCCTGTTCAACTAATTTCCGTTCGGAAGGATCCAATAGATGTCCGATAAATTTTGCGTGATCGGCCATGATTTTCAGAAAGAATACGTTTTCCTGTATTATTGAATCCTGTTCAGGTACAAGTTTCCCTTCATTCAATTCCTGCAGACGTTTGGCAAAGAATGCTGCCTCCCTGCTAATATGATCCACCAACAATGGATAATTATTAGAACGGATTTCACATCTCAATGTCAAACCTAATATTTTCCGCTTATAGTTCCAAATCGCAGCTGCCGATTGATAAACTTCGCTGTTAAATGCTTGAATTTGTCGCACATCCGTGTTGATGGAGTATTTATTCAGCTTCTCTTCGATTCTTTCAAAAACCGTAATGAACTGCTGTGCTTCTTCAATTAATTGCTTTTGATCATATGTGAATCCCAAGCTCAGAAACAACGCATGCTCCTTCATAATTCTCGACCAGAATTGAATCTCATCTAAAGATCGAGCCACGATCGGATTTGTCATATGTTCTTCCCCCTCCACTCTCACTCTTCCCCCTCATACTTATGTAGATGTATTTAAGATAATACTTTAAATATGTTCAATTCCTAGTTCATTTGGAAAAAGCAAAAAGATTCCTTTTGGTACAAAAGGAATCTTCGAGAGGGAAGGACAGTAGAATGAAGTTTAGATGATTATATTTCTTACATCACAATAAATTTCTACAAAAGATTTGGTTTGTATCCAGGCATATGTTTCAGGTCATCCTGTTATTTCATCTTCCGTTGAAGTGAGACTCGTTTCGACATAAGGTCCGTCCCTCACTCAAAAAACGTCTGATACTTCGTGGCCATTTCGGTTAGTTTTCCGTTGTGTTCATCGATGAATTGAGATACGATCTTTTTGTCCCAGATGGCTTCTCCTGTTGGGAATTCTTCAAATTCATCCTGGAGGTTCTTGACCATTTTGTCCCTTGAAACGGATACCATGGATTGGTCTACTTGGAAGTGGTATTCCCGAGCATTCGGAACGAGAAGGGTCAGGTAGATGGCGTTGTAATAAAAGTTCTTCCGGTCGGCGTGATTACCGTCAAACCAAAACTCATCCACGTCACTTTCAGAAAGGCTCCCTTCTTTATTACCATAAGTCACCTTCACCATTTCCCCCGAAAGATCAATTTCCTGAATGGTTTCCCCACCAGGCAATTCCTGAAGGATCGCACTGACCTTGGAGTTATCCCCCACATAGGTTCCACTGTTTTCTTTTAACGTATCAATGTTCACATCTTCAATGGAAGTGATATTCGATTTTTCACTATTGCTTGCACACCCTGTTAAGAACACCATTAAGGAAAGAAACAACATGCTCACTAATTTATTGAAAATCATCGTAGCCCTCCAGATCCTGTTTGTATGTAATACGAAAAAAAGGTCTTTATGGTTTAATATTTTAACATAAATACCCAATAGAAAAACCACCCCGCAACTTTAACGAGGTGGTTCCATTTCCTTATTTAAAAACAGGTTCTTTAAACTGAGCTAATTTTTCCAATGACGATTTATCCACTTCTTCATGCAGGCTGTTACCATGGGAGTCCATTGTTACAACCGCTGTGAAACCTTCTACATTCAGGTGCCACATGGCTTCAGGAATACCGAACTGCATCAGATCCACTCCGTCTACACCCTTGATACAATCTGCGTAGTACTGAGCCGCTCCACCGATGGCATTCAGATACACTCCGCCATGATCTTTCAAGGCAGCAAGGGTTTTCGGACCCATTCCGCCTTTACCGATGACCGCCCGGATTCCGAAACGCTTCATGATGTCCCCTTGATAAGGCTCCTCGCGAATCGATGTTGTCGGACCAGCTGCTTTCACGTGCCAGTTGCCTTCATCGTCCTTCAGCATAACCGGACCACAGTGATAGATGATTTGACCGTCAAGATCAACTGGTGCATCATTCTCACTCAAATGCTTGTGAATCGCGTCACGGCCAGTGTACATGCGGCCGTTGATTTGAACCACATCTCCCACTTTCAGCTCACGGATTTTTTCTTCCGTGATCGGAGCTTGGAGTACCACAACGTTTGGCTGTTCTCCGGATGAAGCCGCTGCCGTTTCAAGCTCAGCCTCTGACCCTTGAGTAAGATCGATTTTCTCGCCTTCCTGGTAGAACCATTCGTCGATACCGCCCGATTCCACATCAAGCTTCACGCCTAAACGACGGAATGCCCAGCAGTTATAGGCAACGGATACGAAGAAGCTGGCAGGAATGCGGTTCATTACGCCAACCTTACATCCTAGCAAAGTCGTTTCGCCGCCGAATCCCATCGTACCGATTCCAAGCTCATTCGCATGTTCCATCACATACTCTTCCAATTTAAGAAGATCTTCATTCGCATTCACGTCATCAACGGAACGGAATAATTGTTCTTTTGCCAGGTCGTAGCCTGAAGAACGGTCTCCCCCGATTCCAACGCCGATGAAGCCGGCACTGCACCCTTGTCCCTGGGCCTGATACACGGAATGCATCACGCATTTACGGATCCCATCCAGGTCACGTCCGGCACGGCCCAGTCCTTCAAGCTCACACGGAAGGCTGTACTGGATGTTTTTATTTTCACAACCGCCGCCTTTTAAGATCAGGCGCGCATCAATGTATTCCTTTTCCCACTGCTCGAACTTGATGACCGGTGTCCCTAAGCCAAGATTGTCTCCTGAGTTTGCCCCAGTCAATGAATCAACGGAGTTTGGACGAAGCTTCCCGTCCTTCGTCGCCTGGACCATGGCAGCATAGATCGCTTCTTTGATTTCAAGCTGATTCACGCCGACCGGTGTTTTTATTTTAAAAGTCGGAAGTCCTGTATCCTGACAAATCGGTGATACATTGTCATCCGCCATCTTTACATTATTTGAAATCGTGTCCAGGCTCATCGCCGAACGCGTGCCGGCGTTCTCACGGGCTTTCGCCGAGCGGATCGCACGCCTGACATCCTTTGGCAGGTTCGTGGATGTTTCCACAATCAAATCGTACATACTTTGCTGTAATGTCTCTTTATTCATCGTTCTCCCCCTCTAAAGATCTCAATAACAGTCTTAATTTTCATACATCATTATACTCCTATAAGAATAAGATTGAAAGGGATTTCACAATGGAATTTCCTTCTCGAAATAACACGAAACCTCATCTTCATCCTTATGGATATACCCGTTGTTTTGGTAAAATCGGATGGCGTCCGACCACTGTTTGTTCGTTTCGAGGATGAGGCTGCGAGCCCCAAGGGAGTGTGCTTTTTCTTCCAGAAATTTGAGCATGATACGGCCGAGACCACGTTTCCTGTAGGGGGATTGGACTGACATTCTCACAATATGATACGTATCTGGTGATTCTTTTCGAATGGCGCCTGTGCAGATGATGTCGTTGTTCTCTCTTCCTATAAAAAAATGATGGTGTGCCCCATCATACTCTCGTGAAATATCATGGATATCGGGATTCAAGCTGTGATCGATGAAACCGAACCTTTCGAGGAAACCGGATAGGATCACGTCTTTGGCTGCCTGGCATTGGTGTTTTTCGATGGGTGTGATGATCATGGGGATTGCTCACTCCTTTAATAGATGGTTGTGTATTAAAGTTAGACGTTTATGCGGGGATTTCCTGCTTGTGCATGCTTGTCTTATGCACTGCATATGATGGAGAGTGGGGTTATCGACCGATCTATCTTGAGGGACGGACCTTTCAAGGAGGTCCGTCCCTCCCAAAAAAATAAGAGCCCCACCCAGGACTCCTACTCACTCTTTTTAAATTGCTCGCATTTTACTTCTATATCATCGATCATGGCAATAAGGCGATCGATATCGTCTATATCCGCTTGTTCGGGATCGATTGAGTCCAGAACGTCGACGAACAGGTTCAGGCGTTGTTTTAAATAGCTCACTTGTGAGTCTTTATCGTTGATAGCTTTACCCAAGAGTTCTCTCTCCTTTCAATACGTTTACTATGGTAACCAATAACTTTCGGATTGACAAGGGCTGGGCGTTTCTCAATAATGAATAGGTGACTTATTAATAAAGGAGCTTTTATAATGAAAACTGATACTCTCTCCAAGAAAATGTCGATTGACCATGATCCTTGGGAGGCTTATTTAGATGTGGATGAGCATGGTGATATCACGCTTTCCAATATAGAATTCACCACCACAACGCTCTGTAACATGAGGTGCGAGCACTGTGCCGTCGGTTATACCCTGTCCCCAAAGGATCCAAGCGCCCTTCCCATTGAATTGATTCTACAGAAGCTCGACGATATCAAAACACTTCGTTCCCTTAGTATTACCGGCGGAGAGCCGATGATGTCCAAGAAATCCGTTGAAAATTATGTCTTGCCATTACTGGAGTATGCACATTCCAGAGGCGTACATACCCAGATCAACTCAAACCTGACCCTGGATCTGGACCGATACTTATTAATCGCCCCTTACCTGGATGTGCTGCACATCTCGCACAACTGGGGAACGATCGATGAGTTCATCGACGTCGGCTTTGCCAATATGGACCGAAAGCCGACAAGGGAGCAGCGTCAGAAGCTGTTTGACCGCATGATCGAGAACAGCCGTGCTCTATCTGAACGCGGAGTCCTTGTCTCGGCAGAAACCATGTTAAATAAAAACACCCTGCCTTACTTGGAAAAAATCCACCGTCAGGTAGTAGACGAAATGAAGTGCGGTCGTCACGAAATTCACCCAATGTATCCTTCCGATTTCGCGTCAAGCTTAGAAACTCTTTCATTGGAAGAGAACAGGGAAGCCATCAGAGACATTCTTGCCTTCCGTGATGAAAACGTGTGGATGCTATTTGGAACACTTCCATTCTATCCTTGCAGTTCTTCACAGGAAGACTTGGATTTTCTGACGGAACTTTATGCTGCCAAAAATGTCAGCGTCCGTAATGACCCTGACGGCCGTTCTCGCCTGAATGTGAATATTTTCACTGGAGATGTCATCGTCACTGACTTCGGTGACACGCCACCCCTTGGAAATATAGCGAAGGATACGCTGCCTGCGATTTTTGAAAAGTGGAAACAACAGCCTCTTGCGAAAGAGTTGAATTGCCACTGCCCTATGGCCCGCTGCCTTGGACCGAATGTGCTTGTGAAGTCTATGTATTATGGAGATGTTGACTTTTCGAAGCGTGAAGCGAGGATTTCTCGATAGAAATAGAGTGAAGGCTCAAATCTGTTATGGGTTTGGGCCTTTTTTATAGAAATTTGGGATATGAACTTCCATCAGTTGACTAAATTTCTGGCTTTGTTGTGCCACTTTCCAGGTTTGTTGCGCCAAATTGTGAACAAATCGACACTCGCACACATTCCAAAACCGCTACATCAACGCTACTTCTCCCCTAGCTCAAGGTCCGTCCCTCCCATTCCATTTCCACTACCCTAACCCAAAACCAAGGTCCGTCCCTCACCAAAAACCAAAAAAAAAAGCACAACGGACATTCATCCGGTGTGCTTTTTATCCGATTGGGCCGCGTTGGTTTTCTTTTACGGGTTGGTCCATTTTCTGTAGGGCCGGGTCCATTGCGTTGTATTGTTGATTCTTGAGGCTTTCGGCATATACTTTTGCCCTTTTCGCTCCGAACCAAATTCTCATTGCTGTGTACGCAATCAGGATCCCACCAAAAATAAGTAGATACTCCATGATATCCCTCCTTCAATTCTGAATATTCTAATTATTATAACATATCTAAGATTATAATAAAAGGGTGAAATAAGTTTTACCCCATTTCACCCCTCCTTAAACATTTATCTTTGTGTTTCGCTTGCCATGAAGCCGAAGTGGACATGATCCTGGACTGGAATCCAGACTCCGACTCCTTGGGATGTAACATTTTTCACGACGACGGAGCGTTTTGTTCCTTTCATCACAAGGAACACTTCACCGTAGGTTACTTTTCCTTTTTCGTTAATCGCTGGTGCGTAGGCATAGAGGTAGCCAAGTCGCTTAGGTGAGATGTTGTACACCTGATCCTTCTTCGTTCCTGCTCCTACAATTGTTTGGAATGCAAGGGGCAGCTTTGACTTATCCATGGCTTTGTTGAGCATCATCTTTTCTACATCATCAGCGTGTGGTACTTTAGCCGTCAATCCACCCTTCACTACTTTTTGTGCTTCCTGCACGTAGTGAATTTGATAATTGGATTTTCCTCCGCGGTTATCGAAGTAGTTCGTGTTGACCTTTTGATACTCCCAGTTAGGAGAGGTCTCGGTTGAAGCATAGTTTAAAGGCCATTCCCCTAAATAGATCGTTGCCCGTAATCCAATCGTTGGTGCTTTATTTATGGTGGATTCATTCAGCATCCTGATCAGATTGGGGTTTTCAATCCTCACATTCGATGTTTCGATTAATTCCTGAGACCATTCGCTCGGTTGAAGATACGGTTGATCCTGGGTTGAATTGGGATACGTATTTTCCTTTGCGATGTTCAATACTGAGTTTGGGATCTTTACGCTGGTATCTTCAGTTGGTTTCGGAGCTTTCTCCGTTGTTTTTGGCGATTTGTCATTTTCTTTTTTAGGACTATTTTCAGCGTGAATACCCGTTGTTGCAACGAAAAATGCGAGTATGACCATAAGAACAGTGCGCATGATTTTCATGTTTTGACTCCTTTCAAGCTTAAGGGTTTGCCGTTAGTTTTTCCTAGATGATTAAGCTTATCCCAAAAACTTTATTTGAAAGAATATTTACAAAATTCAACTAATATTTTATACTAAAATTGAAAAGAAAACAGTCAGGCTTCTACCTACAAAGCATACTGGCCTGTTTTCAATCATTCCTACATTCCCTAAAAAAGTCAGCGAAGTTCATCATTGAACTCCGCTGACTTTTTTAATCATACTCACAGGAACATTCTTCAGGTGGACAGACACATTTGATGTGTACTTCATATGGTTTGGTGGAAACCTTCTTGCCATCAATGACGACAAAAGCTTGGATTGAAATACGATCATGCATTCCGTATTCAGGAATGATTTTTGCTGAATAGTTTCCTTCCTTGTCTGTGATGGCAGGGTTTGGCGCGATAGTACCCTTAAAGTGCTTTTCTTCTATTTCAAAGTGTACCTTGATATCTTCTAGTGGCCTGGAGTCACACAGCACTCTCCCTGTGAGGCGTGCTCCTTTGCATCCCACATACGGCGGCACTTTAAACGTCAGTTTCACTTCACTGCATTTCAGGCAGCCTGCATAAACAAAGGCTTTTTCTACGATTCCCTCATCCTCTATCACGGCGCTTGCCGTATATATAACGTCTTTGAACGGCGTGTTCGGCGGCACTTTGGCGTCACTGGTAAATCTGCCATGTTCATCTGTATACACAACTTGGGGTTCAAACTGTAAAGTCGGACTGGACAACTTCACTTTTACATTATGCAAAGGTTTCTTGTCACAACATACTTTACCGCTCACTTTTCCACAGCAGTCTATTTCTTTTATATGATCCAGTTCAATGGTCGGTTCTTTACATTGGCAATGGATTTTTACCGTTTTGATCATGGACTTGATCACCGTGTCACCAAAGATGGTCGTCGCCTGAATCGATATGTCTTCGGATTTTCCCGAGACTGGAGTGATCATCGTTTCATATTCACCATGTTCATTGGTCCGGGCAGGATTTGGATTCACTTCCACAGCACCTGGCGATGAATCTATGATCGCAATCGTGATCGCTGCATGTCGGATAGGGGTTCCGTCACATGTTAATTGTCCGGTCAATTTAGTGCCTTTACAAGGGATGACCTCGCACGGAACTTCGAGAGTCAATTTAGGCTTTTCACACTTGTCACAGCCTGCAATGACTTGATCAATGTCCGAAACTGTTTTTCCATCCACCATTGCTTCCGCCTTATAGAAAGCAGACTGAAATTCAGTTCCACTTTTCACCTTGACGACCGATGAAAATTCTCCTTTCTCATTGGTCACCGGGACAGGCGGCTTAAACTTCAGAATTGGGGATCCGGTTAATGTTACCGGGACATTCGCCTGGGGTACGCCATCACAGGTGACTTTCCCAACCACAATGGCACGGCAATCGATCTTCTTTAAGTTCTTTAACTTTATGTCCGGTTTCTTACATTTAACGCAGCGAACCTTCACTTCTCTGGTTTCTGAGGAAACCCTTTTACCGCCAATTTTCGTTGTTGCTGTAATCGTAATGGTCTCATTCACATCAGGAAAAAGGACCAGGGTTGCTGTGAATTTCCCGTCACTCTGAGTTATCGCAGGATTTGGAGTGATTACTATACGTTTTGATTGTGACTCAATGATAAATGAAATGGCAGCATTCCCTATTGCCCTTCCATCGCAAATGAGTCGTCCAGAAAGTTTTGCACCCTTGCACCCGACCGGTTCCTTGATCGGGTCCAGCATAAGTTCAGGATGTTTACATTTAATACAGTCCACTCTTACTGATATCGAATCCTTGATGGTTTTCCCGATGACCACTGCCGTTGCGGTCACGATTACGTTAGGTATAATCGAAGTACCCGGAGCCACAGTCACTCTCGTTGAAAACCTGCCTGTGCTGTCCGTGACAGGTGTCGGGTCATCAAAGACCATCCCCGGGAATGATGACGACAGATTAACCGTGACACCCTGGAGGGGTTGAAAATCGCATAGCACTCTACCACTGATGATGCCTTCACAGCTGATCATTCCTTTTTGATCTAGTTGAATGGTAGGATTTGTACACCCTTCAAAGGGAAAAATCCCGGAACACCCTCTGGGAGGTAAATCTATTTTACAATCAATGACTTTGCCTAAGATCGGTTTTTTCTTTTTTCTCACCATTCTCATTCCTTTGCACAAAAACTCTTCTGTTATCTTATTCAGGAATGAGTAGGCGGTTCACACGAATTTTTACAGGACAAAGAAAAGACCCGACAGAACTAATCTGCCGGGTTCTCCATTTTTTTATAGTAGATAAAACCCAATCCCCATGATGACATAGGCTGCCAAAAGGGTAAGTCCCTCAAACCAGTTCGTCTCCCCGTCATTGGATATGACGATCGTGACAAGTACCGCTGATACCATGGCCACAAGCTCTGGTAATGTAAACACAAGCGGCATGCTCGTTTCGAAAAACAGTGAAATCAATACAAGAACCGGCGCTACAAACATCGCAATCTGCAAGGTCGAACCGACTGCAATCTCCACAGCGATATCCATCTTATTTTTATAAGCCATAATGATCGCCGACGCATGCTCGGCAGCGTTTCCGACGATGGCTACGATGATGACCCCGATGAACAGTTCGCTCCAGCCGAACGTGTTCCCGACCTCCTCAAACGTATGAACAAGGCGTTCCGATACATAGGCAACGGCTGCAGTGGAAGCGGCAAGGATCAGCAACGCTTTCCCCTTACTCCACTCCGGCTCTTCATGAGCGTGCGCACCCTCTTCGCTTTCATGCTGATACACCCCGCGGTGAGTCACTAACTTGAAGAATAAGGCAAATAAATAAAGGGCGATTAAGATGACTGAAACACCGATTGAAAGGGTCATGGTCTTCGCTTCGTTCATATCCTGTGCGAATACTTCAGGAATGACGAATGCCACGATGATCGCAAACATGAGGAGCCCCGAGTTGTGACGGGCATCAAACACATTGAACTTCTGACGTTTGAACTTGATTCCCCCAACAAAAAAAGACAACCCGGCAACTAAGAGCAGATTCCCAAGCACGGATCCCGTCAAGGACGCCAGCACGACGCCGATCAAACCAGCTTTTAACGCAAAAATAGAAATAATGAGTTCTACCGCATTCCCAAAGGTCGCATTCAATAATCCGCCGATACGGGGTCCCGACACAACGGCCAAACTTTCCGTCGATCTTCCCATAAAAGCTGCAAGGGCAATGATCGTCACACAGTAGATCACGAACATGATGACATTCGGCCATTGAAGCAGTGAGCCGATGACCGAGATCGGAACTCCTGCAAATACAAGCAGTGCAAATACTTTATTCATGTGTAAGATCCTTCTTTCCTAAAGAAAATTTGTTTAAATCAAGGGAGATGAGACACATTATAGATAGAACCCAATTAGGAGGTACAACCCATGTCACAAACCTTAAAAGATAAGATCGTTGAGCTGTTTTCCCACCATAAAATCGGCACCCTTGCCACGATTCGCGACAACAAACCGTATTCACGCTTTATGATGTTTTACCATGAAGACCTTACACTCTACACCGCAACCAATGAGCATGCGCACAAAGCAGAAGACATCGCACAGAACCCTCATGTTCATATCCTTCTGGGCCATGACCGCGATTCCAATCATGAACACTATGTAGAAATCGAAGCAGAGGCAACTGTGGAAGAATCCAAAGAGCTCAAAGAAAAATTCTGGAACGACCAACTCAAATCCTGGATCGCAAGCCCCGACGACCCGGAATACATGCTCCTCAAGCTCACACCCAAAACCATCCTCTACTACGAAAAAACAGGCAAAGAACCCCAGGAACTAAGCCTATAGAGGGAAAACTAAAGAGAACCTAAAGAGGGACGGACCTTCATCTGAGCTATAACCTTGATACAATGGGGCTTGTGCTGTTTTGAGGTCCGTCCCTCATCACTTTACTGCATTGAAGGACGGACCTTCATCTAGTTATAAACCTTGATACAATAGGTCTTATACCCCTTGAAGGTCCGTCCCTCAACGCTTTACTGCACTAACTCAAACGTTTCTTCGATTTTGATGCTGTCTTGGACGGATTGGACCATGGAGCAGTTTTTGCGGGTGAGCTTCATGGCTTTTTCAATTTTGTTTTTGTCGAGGTCCGTCCCTCTGATGGTGAAGTGAAGGGAGATGGCTTCGACGCGGTTGGCTTCGGCTTCGTTTCGGGTTATGTCGGCTTTGATATGTATGTCGTCAAATTCGATGCGCATTTTCTCCAGGACTTTGCGGAGGACTCCCCCGCTGCACACGGCTACGGATGAAACCAATAATTGGAATGGACGAAAGCCATACTCTTCGTTACCCGAAACCTCCAGCTTCCCAAACCCTAAATCTGTGTAAAATCCGCCTTCTTGCATGTTAAATTCCATTTTCACTTCATTCCTTCCTTATTATGTTAGTGGATGTTTTGATTTTACTCCATTCGTTTCATATTGCCAAACATTGAAATTGGGGGTACCATCTAAGAAGTAATCATCAATGATTGGGAGTTTTTTCAAATGAATCAAACACTAACCTTCCGTTTCTGGGTCCTTGTCGGAATCGTCGCGATTTCGGGATTCTCACAAGGGATGCTTCTTCCTTTAATCGCCATTATTTTCGAACAGGACGGCGTTTCTTCCTCCCTGAACGGATTAAACGCAACCGCACTATATATCGGAATCTTACTCGCCTCTCCATTAATGGAAAGACCACTTCAGAAGATCGGATACAAACCGATGATCATCATCGGGGGAATCGTGGTGGCAGCGTCTCTCTTACTGTTCCCGGTCTGGAAATCCTTCTGGTTCTGGTTCTTCCTGCGTCTTTGCATCGGAATCGGCGATCACATGCTTCACTTCGCCACCCAGACATGGATCACTTCGTTTTCATCGAAAGAACATCGTGGACGTAACATATCCATCTACGGGGTCTCTTTTGGAGTCGGCTTTGCCGTTGGACCGATGATGACACAGCTCATCACCATCCATCAAGCACTGCCCTTCATCATCTCTTCCTTATTAAGCCTGACCGTGTGGATGTTCGTCTTTAAATTACAAAACGAATTCCCCGACCAGCATAATATCGGCAGTGCCTCGTTCCTTGGATCTTTTCACCGTTTCGGAAAGGTTCTCAAGTATGCCTGGGTCGCCCTGCTGCCTCCATTGGGATATGGATTCCTGGAAGCTTCATTAAATGGAAACTTCCCTGTTTTCGCACTGCGAAACGGTCTCTCCATTGAAGCAGTCGCCATCCTCTTACCTGCTTTTGCAGTAGGAAGTATCATATCCCAGGTTCCACTTGGCATTCTGAGTGACAAATATGGCAGACAAAATGTCCTGCTCATCGTCATGATGATCGGCTTCCTCTGTTTTTCTGCCGCAGGAATCGTCTCTGAATCCACCATGGGCTTATTTATCTGCTTTACTTTAGCCGGGATGGCCGTCGGATCGACTTTTTCACTCGGTATTAGTTATATGACGGATCTTCTGCCAAAAGAATTACTTCCTGCCGGAAACATCATGTGCGGAATCTTTTTCAGCTTCGGAAGCATGATCGGTCCATTCGTAGGAGGGATCACGATAGACTGGTTCAAAGGTTCAAGCTTCTTCTATTTAATTGCCTGCATGATGCTGATAATTTTTGTGAGCCTACTCGTCTTTTCCATCCAAAATCGACGTGGAGAAATAACCCAGAATAACTAGCACAAAACTCTTTCCATTCTCATATACATGTGATAGGATTAGATTATAATAATTATAAATTACTAACTTCATATAAAAACATCTAAGAGCACATGCAGTTTTGCTGTCACCTTTCATTGGTGGCAGCTTTCGTCGTTTTATAGGGGTATTGACGTTGATTATTATTCTCAATGAGAATCTCGTATTTTCATTTAACAAAAAGGAGGAATACGCTATGAGCTCACAATCCAAAGCCTTAACCATGGGGACACCAAATGAAAAAATAAACTTCTTTGAAAAAATAAAGCCTCATGCAGAATTGATTGCCGCACTGGTCAGCGGTGTGTTTATTTTACTCGGGTGGTTGACGTCAAACAACGACTCCACCTTAAGCATCATCTTCTATCTCCTTGCCTTTACCATCGGGGGGTTCGCCAAAGCCAAAGAAGGAATTGAAGAAACCATTGAAAATAAAGAACTGAATGTAGAAATGCTGATGATTTTTGCCGCTGTCGGATCTGCCATCATCGGTTACTGGACAGAGGGCGCCATCCTCATCTTCATCTTCGCAGTCAGTGGTGCACTTGAAACGTATACCATGAACAAAAGTCAGAAAGAAATCTCCGCACTCATGCAGCTTCAGCCTGAAGAAGCATGGCTCGTTACAGGATCTGGTGAAAAGAAAGTCCACGTTTCAAGCCTTGAAATCGGCGATCATATTTTAATTAAGCCAGGTGAACGCGTGCCAACAGATGGTGTTGTAGTTAAGGGCACGACTTCCATTGACGAAGCAGCCATTTCCGGCGAAGCCGTCCCGGTCACCAAAGGTCAAAGCGATGAAGTGTTCGCTGGAACGGTCAACATCAACGGTGCCATCACGGTTGAAATGACCAAACCGAGCAGCGAAACCCTTTTCCAAAAAATCATTGATCTTGTGCAATCCGCACAAAGCGAAAAATCGCCTTCACAGCAGTTCATCGAACGCTTTGAAGGAACCTATGTAAAAGTAGTGCTTGCCGTTGTGTTCCTGATGATGTTCGTTCCTTACTTCCTACTGGATTGGAGCTGGACGGAAACATTCTACCGGGCAATGGTCCTGCTCGTTGTTGCTTCACCTTGTGCACTGGTTGCCGCGATCATGCCAGCGAGCTTATCGGCGATATCAAACGGTGCCCGTCGCGGAATTCTTTTCAAGGGCGGCGCCCACTTGGAAAACTTAAGTAACATCAAAGCGATTGCCTTTGATAAAACGGGTACGTTAACGAAAGGGAAACCAGTCGTGACGGATATAGTGGTTGCGGATCATGTGGATGAACGTGAAGTCATGGCCACCGTCGCTTCCATTGAAAATCAGTCGAATCATCCACTTGCACAAGCCATCGTTCGCCACGCAACCCGAGAGTTAAACCTGGAACTCTCCCAGCCTGATTCCCTCGAAGACGTATCCGGATGGGGAGTCAAAGCGCTTGTGGACGGAGCCGAATGGAAGATCGGGAAAGCAGATTTTGTGGATAAAGTGTTGGCAGAACAATTTATGGATGGTGCCTTCGGGAGAATCGCTTCTGAAGGAAAAACGACGGTCTTCGTTGCAAAAGAGAATGAAATTGTCGCTTTGATCGCATTACAAGACGTTGTGCGTAAAGAAACCATCAAAGCTTTGCAACTCCTGAAAGAAGAAGGCATCCAAACGATCATGCTGACAGGAGACAATGAAAAGACGGCCCGTGCCATCGCCGAAGAAGCCAAAGTTGCTTCCTTCATTGCCGAGTGCCTGCCGGAAACGAAAGTAGACGAACTGAAAAGGCTGAAACACCAATTCGGCACGGTCGGAATGGTCGGGGACGGAATCAACGATGCTCCGGCACTCGCAACGGCAAACGTCGGAATCGCCATGGGTGAAGGAACCGACGTTGCCCTGGAAACAGCCGATGTTGTGCTAATGAAAAATGATCTTACCCGTATCGCTGAAGCCATTAAGCTATCGAAAAAAATGAAGCGGATCGTGCAACAAAATGTAGTCTTTTCCATCGCTGTGATCATGCTGTTGATCGCGTCGAACTTCCTGCAAATCCTGGATCTCCCTTATGGGGTCATCGGGCATGAAGGTAGTACGCTCTTGGTTATCTTAAATGGTCTGCGATTGTTGAAATGATGGTTAAAAACATCCAATCATAAAAGGTTGGATGTTTTTTCATGAATCGCGGAGTATTCGTGAGGGATGTAATTGCAGTGATTGAAATTGAATGGCGATCCATCGATCCTCCGACACTTATCCACACCCTTATTCCATCCACAATGACTTAACCATTTTCTCCCCTTAAAATTATCCACAATCCCCGAATACATCCCTCCCTTCCAATCCTCCCACTACTAAACAACCAGGGTAGTTATCCACATTCCCTGCACCACAGCTTCCCCTACCAAGGTCCGTCCCTCCAACTAATAATATTTTACTAAAATAATATTTTGTTGTTGCTTTCTTGAAAGGGATATCATAAAATGTGTTTAGTTAGTGCAAACGGTTGCATCTTTTTCATGTTACATAGCATTCCAGTCATGAATAGGTACCAATCAGCATTTCACTTTAATTTGAAATGTAAACGCACACATGTCATTCAATGTAAATTATTTAGTCAAATAGATTGATATTAAAGGAGGAAACGGGTTTATGAAGAATTTATTGTCGTTTGATTTTTGGCAGAAGTTCGGGAAAGCATTGCTTGTGGTAGTGGCCGTCATGCCAGCTGCAGGGATCATGATTTCCCTCGGTAAGTTGATTGCGATGATGGGTGGAGACATCACATTAGTGCAAACGATTGCAAGAGTAATGGAGGATATCGGTTGGGGAGTCATCACAAACCTTCACATCCTGTTCGCCGTGGCCATCGGTGGCTCGTGGGCAAAAGAACGTGCAGGCGGTGCCTTCGCTGCTCTGATCGCCTTCATCCTCATTAACCGTATTACAGGCGCTATCTTCGGAGTCAATGGAGATATGCTCAGTGATCCCGAAGCAACGGTCTCTTCCCTTTTTGGACAGACACTCGTCGTTTCAGATTATTTCACATCGGTCCTTGGTGCACCTGCATTAAACATGGGTGTTTTCGTCGGAATCATCTCCGGTTTCTTAGGAGCCAATCTTTTCAACAAATATTATAACTACAGTAAATTACCCGATGCCCTTTCCTTCTTTAACGGAAAACGTTTTGTACCATTTGTCGTGATTGTGGGCTCCATCGTCATTGCTGTCATCATGGCGATTGTATGGCCAGTCATCCAGGGGTTACTGAATGACTTCGGTCAATGGATCGCAACTTCCCGGAACACGGCACCAATCATTGCACCATTTGTATTCGGTGCGTTAGAGCGTCTACTATTACCATTCGGTCTGCATCATATGTTAACGGTTCCAATCAACTACACGGAACTCGGCGGAACGTACAAAATCCTGACTGGTTCAGGTGCAGGTTCGACGGTTGCCGGTCAAGATCCACTATGGCTTGCCTGGATCGCTGACTTAAATAACTTCCTGGCTGCAGGAGATACAGAAAGCTACAAGCAATTATTAAATGACGTCACACCTGCCCGTTTCAAAGTAGGTCAAATGATTTTATCCACAGCCGCCCTGATCGGTATCGCTTATGCCATGTACCGCAATGTGGATAAAGACAAGAAGAAGAAATACAAGTCTATGTTCCTATCAGCTGGTTTAGCCGTATTCTTAACAGGTGTTACAGAGCCTATCGAATTCATGTTCATGTTCGCAGCCCCACTTTTATATGTGGTGTATGCCATCATGACGGGACTTGCTTTCGCGATTGTGGATATCGTCAACATCCGCGTTCACTCTTTCGGATCCATCGAACTGTTGACTCGTGTTCCGATGATCCTCAAAGCCGGTCTATGGGTCGACCTTGTGAACTTCGTGGTTGCTTGTATCGTATTCTTTGGCCTTAACTTTACGGTTGCCAACTTCCTGATCAAAAAGTTCAACTTCCCGACACCGGGTCGTAATGGTAACTATATTGAAGATGAAGCTGCAACCGGCGGCGGTACTGTAAGTGCCGATTCCATCGCTCCGAAAGTCGTTGCCATGCTTGGCGGTAAAGCCAACATCGTAGACGTGGATGCATGTATGACCCGCCTTCGTGTAACAGTAAAAGACACAAGCCTTGTCGGGACTGAACAGGAATGGAAGAAAAACGGAGCATTAGGACTCATCCTGAAAGACAAAGGCGTACAAGCCATCTATGGTCCGAAAGCAGACGTCATCAAGTCTGACATTCAAGATCTGCTGGGAGCGTAATACATGAAATTACTCACGTTGAATTGTCACTCATGGCAAGAAGACAACCAACTCGAAAAAATCTCGATCCTGGCAACTGACATCGCGGAGAAATGCTACGATGTCATCGCCTTGCAGGAAGTCAGTCAGCTGATCGAAAGTGAACCAGTTGAGGGCTTAGTTAAAAAAGACAATTTTGCCCTCGTCCTTCTTGGGGAACTGGAGAAATGCGGCGTGACGGAATACACACTCGTCTGGGACTTCGCTCATATCGGGTACGACGTCTATGAAGAAGGCGTGGCGATATTGACGAAGCACCCGGTCATAGAAGAACACCGCTTCTTCATCTCAAAAAGCCATGACCAATCCTACTGGAAAACCCGGAAGATCGTAGGGGCCACGATTTCATATGAAGGAAAGCCCCTCACCTTCTACTCCTGCCACCTCGGCTGGTGGACAGATGAAGAAGAACCGTTCAAGTTTCAAGTTGATTCCTTGATGGAACAAGTCACTCCTGAATCCCCCTACTTTTTAATGGGCGACTTCAACAATAATGCCCTGGTTCGTGAGGAAGGATATGATTATCTCCTTTCAAAAGGACTTGTCGACTCATTTGATGAGGCTGTTGAACGGGACAACGGGGTAACGGTTGAAGGGAAGATTGCAGGTTGGGATGAGAATAAGGTCGATTTAAGGATTGATCTTGTACTGTCCAGTGAGAAAGTGGATGTTAAGTCTTCACGTGTCATCTTTAATAATGTGAATAAACCTGTTGTTTCGGATCACTTCGGGGTTGAAGTGGTTTTGGGTGACGGAGAAAGCAGCTGATCTTGGATTGGCTGCTTTTTTTGTGTGTTTGGAATAAGTTTTAAGTCGTTTTTGCCAGGATGTGGGTGGGAATCGGATGTGTTTTGGCTTTTGGAATAGTTATTGCTGGTGTGACTTTGGGAGCTTTGAGCAATATCGACCGTTACAGAGATTTATCGACCGTTAATTCATTTTATCGACCAAAACCACTCATATATCGACCGTTCTACTATTCTCGACAAAAACTGCAGCCCCTTCCCCCCCACTCATAAACTTAAAAAAGTACAACGCCCAAAGACGCTGTACTCCACTTCCTACTTCAACTCCACATTATCAATTACTACATCATGAGCGCCAAGCACCTCTCCAGTAGCACCCAGTAGAAACTTAAGACTCGTCTCCTCCCTCACAGGGGTGGTAAACGTATATTCAAAGCTACCCTTATTTTCATTAAGCTCAGTAATTTCCGATAAAGACCTCGTATATTGACTGTTTTCCAGCGTCACTTCCATCGTCCGGGCTACTGAAGAGCTTGCATCGAAGGAAAGCGTGTATTCTTTCCCGGGCTCAAGCACCAGATTCCCCTGAAAGAGTTGAACGCTCCATGGTTCCTTCCCTTCATTCCCGATGGAGATATGCGCTTCCCCATCAACATGCTGAATACTTGCTCCTGCATCAAAATGGATGTAGGACTCCCAAGGGGCTAAGCCATTATCAAAGGACCCATTTTTAATAGGGAACGGATCAACTGGTCCCACTTTTTTCAATAGTTTAATATTATCCACCTTCACCTCTTGAGTGCTTCCTCCAAGGTGGATGATCAGTTGCGCTTCCAAGTCCGTCACATCCGGCATCGTGAACGCCATAGCATGACTTTCCCAATCAGAATTCAAAGGAATCGTTTCCGTTACATAAGAAACTTCTCCATCCTTGCTTCTCATCTCAATCTGAATGTCGCGGGCACTTTCAGCTACCCCGTTCAACTTCAGTTCATATTCACTTCCTGACTGAAGCTGAACTCCTTTTTGCACTAATTGTACTTCGTCCGTTGCATTTAAAGGCTTGGCCGAAAACACCCGCTCTTCGGGATCAACACCCATCGATGCGGCATTCTCGGAATCTACCAAGTTCCAATATAGCAAACGGTCAGGGAATCCCTGGTCAAACGTTCCATTATAGATCAGGTTCCCGCTTGGAAGGGCAGGCTTAGAAGCATCCGGATCCACTTGAACCGGTGGGATTTCCTCCACCCTGACATTCCCGAGCCACACAGGCAGCTTGGACAATCCGAGATTCAGCTCCACACGTGCTGCAAGATCATTTTCCTCGGTCATCTGGAACACCATTTCATAGGATTCCACCCCGTCTTGCAGTGAAAATGATTCGCTGTTTGAATAGGCTGCATATCCTCTGCTTTCACCTCCGCCGACTTTTACGTTGATCGGACGTGATTCCGTCGATTTTGCATCGAAGGATACACGGTAATACCGGCCTTTTCCGAGAGAAACATCTTGAATGAGCTGTACGGCATAAGGCTGGCTTCCCGGTTCTTGGATATCGACTTTGGCAAAATTCCTTCCCTCAACCTGATCAAGGGACACATTCGCTTTCCCTCCAAAATCAGCCACAGTCAAGAAATACCAATGATCTGTATTCGGTACTCCTGTAATCCCTTCAACGTCTTCCCATTCCTGATCAAACCCATTGTTGTAAATGAGGTTTCCGTCTTCAAGGGGCTGTTTCGCCTCTTCCGGTAATGGCTGCTGTTCGAATACAGGCAGCTCCGGCGTTTTATACGGTCTTCCCGTCAGATCATAAACCCTCACATAGTCAACGTCCATGGACTGAGGGAACATCGTATCCTCTGTCGGCTCCCCGTCGAAATTCCCGCCGATCGCCACATTCAACAACATGTGGAAAGGCTGGTCGAATGGTGCAGGATACGTGAAGTTGGCCGCATTGCCTGCCCCTTTGCTATACCAATTGTTCTGGGTTTGGCTGAGTTTCCCGTCTACATACCAGCGGATTTCCCCCGGCTCCCATTCAACCGAATATACATGCTCGTCGGCAATCGTCGAGCCATCTTCAAAGGCATAGTGAGCGCCGGTATACTTGTTATTCGGCCACGTTTCACCGTAATGAATCGTCCCGATCGCTTCATGTGGATTGCTTCCCTGGGCTTCTAAAATATCGATTTCCCCGGAGGCTGCCCATCCACCATACTTATCATCTTCCGGGAGCATCCAAAATGCAGGCCAGTAGCCTTTCCCGACTGGAAGAGAGGCCTTCATTTCGAATTTCCCGAATGCCTTTGAAAAAAGACCCTTCGTTTTTAAGCGGGATGACGTATAAGCAAAACCTTCATATTCTTCTTTCTTGGCCGTGATCAATAGCTTCCCATCTTCTGTCCTCGCGTTTTCCGGACGGTCCGTGTAATATTGTTTTTCATTATTCCCCCACCCGGGAACAAAGGCACCACTTGCATCGGTAAACCCGTTGCCGATATCAAACGTCCACTTTCCACGGTCAATCTCAGCCTGATTGAATTCGTCATTCCATACGAGGGACCATGGTGAAGCAAAAGAAGATGCATCACTTGTTTCTTCTCCCTTATATGTAATAGTGCCGTTCAAGGTTGCTTTTTCCACGTTACCCTCTCCATCGATGACCGATCCTTGACCGGATGCCGATACAGTAAGTTCCTTTACTAACGCATCCGTAGTAAGGTTAACAATTGAAAGCGCGTTCATTTCCAACCGATCTGCAACGCCGTCAAGTTCTACTTGGGCCTCTCCTTTTTTACCAGTGGTTGTAATCGTTTCGAACTCGCCTTTTAAATTAGCCTTCTTCGTTTTGACCGTGGATGCCGATACGGTTACATCCTGGAATCCAGCGGAGGTAATCTCTCTTTCTTCCAGCAATACATTTCCATCCAACACGGTTTCTTCGACGATCGATTCTCCAGAGACGGTGATTTTTGTAGGGTGACCAGGTCCTTGAACCGATAGATTATATAACTCCGAATCGGACAGCTGAAGAGTATCAGGTGCTTTCCCTTTGATAAGGGTCTTCCCGTGAACCGTCACGTTTTCAAGGGTAATGTCCTTTCCGGCATCAGGTGTGATCACCAGGTCGCCTTCAATCGTTTTATCTATTAATGTCGAATCCTTGAGGTGAAAAGGCTTTTCTTTCTGCGCTGTTTTTCCTATGTTTCCTGGTGTAAGACTCATGATGAGACATGCGGCGGTAAAAGAAGTGACTGCTTTTTTTATCATTGGAACGCCTCCTGTATTCAATTATGTCTCACGTGGGACATTTGTATATAACTATAAAACCATCACCACTCTTTGACAACATTTTTTTACAATAACAATCCCCTTTTAAACAAAAAAAATGCTTACTCCCTTGGGAATACAGCATTTTCTCTTCTTATTCTTTTTGACGACAGGAATCTCGTTTGACGAGTGCAGCTTGAAATGGACTCATCTTTTCATAGGGGATCTCTTCGATTCTATGAATCAACTGCTCCACCAGAGCCACCGCCATCTCAACTCTAGGTACATGCATAGTCGTTAATGCGGGAGACGTATATTCCGTAAGTAATAGATTATCAAAGCCAATGAGAGACACATCGTCAGGGACACTTCTGCCGGCATCTTTTAACCCCTTGAGGGCACCGAATGCAATATGATCATTCGAACAAACGATAGCTGAAGGAAGAGTTCCCTGCCCGATCCAATGATTGACGGCATCCCTTCCTGAATCCTCGATGAACTTGCCTTTAAATATGTAATCCGATTGAATGGGAATACCTGCTGTTTGCATCGCTATTTGATAGCCTCTCAAACGCGCAATTGCTGCAGGATTATTTTCATCACCCGTAATGATCCCAATCTCCTCATGACCAAGCTCTATGAAGTGATTGGTCGCCACCATCGCACTCACTTCGTTTTGTAATAAGGGCATCGGTATCTCAGGTTCCTGCCTTGACACATTGTTTTGATCAAAGACTCCCACCAAAAAGCCCGCTGATGTAATTTGATCCACGATGGATTGGACGTTGCTCCAACTGATGATGATTCCCGCATCGATGCTCTTTTCACGGTAAAGTTTTAAAACGGGGGAGGAATCATTCAGATCCGTCATGGTCACAAGCATATTATAGCCCCGCTCTGAGCAGGCATTGATCATCGCGCCAATCACCACACTGTAAAAAAGGTCATCCGAATAAATACGATGCTTCTGAGGATCTTGAATGATAAAAAGCCCGATTGTGTGAGTCTTTTTCTTTACCAGCCTTCTCGCTGAAACATTAGGCTGATAGTGATGCTCCTCCATGATCTGCAGAATGCGATCACGTGTCTCGGGTCGTACCTGGTCCGAATGGTTCAGCACCCGCTGCACCGTCTTCCTGGACACCCCCGCAATCCTCGCAATATCAAATATGTCCATAAAATCCTCCTGAATAGTTCTTTCTATTTATTATAGCGAATGATGCTTGGATTGGATATATGACCTTGATTGCAGATCGCCCCTCCCAACCGAACGCTCCCCCCAAAAAACAAATGAAACCTCCCCACCCCCTCATCCGTATATACACTATAAACAGAAGCACTTGAAAGGGGAACACTATGGGAAATATATTACTATTTTCAGTCATTGTCGGATTGGTCATGGCCTTACTCGTCGTACCGGTGACAATCATGAAAAAGCAGAATAAAAAAGAGGGGTATCCGTCATTTGCCGCACTGTTCGGGGCCACCCTCCTTATCACAACGATCATTGTATTCGTCTTCTATTACATGACGAATCTCGATCAGAACTTTACAAGCATGTGGATCTTGCTCATCGTAGCCGCAGGATTCGGTGCTACACTTGCAACCGGGACCGAACGAATGGTGAAGGGTGCACTGTTCCTTGGAAGTCTCCTTTTCGGGGCTTACTTCCTGACCGCCTTTGTGTTCAACGCCGATCAGAAATTTGAATCTGCGCAAATGGACGTAAAAACGGAAATCGAAGCGTTTGATGAGAAGGAAACGCCTGCAAGCGTCCCTCCACAATTCGCCCGCAACAAGATGAAGAAAGCATTCGGTCAGGTTCCGAATACGAGTTACTATGAGCTTGGACGCCTGCAGATTCAGAAGGTCAATGGGGAGTACGTCTACATTGCACCGGTTGAATTCTCCGGATTCTTCAAATGGTTCAAGGGAGATGAAACACCTGGTTACTTCACCCTAAGTGCCACCGACTCATCATCAAACCCTAAATTCATCAAAGAAGAAATGGTCTACACACCTTCTGCTTTCTTTAATAAAAAAATCGAGCGACACATCCGCTTGAACTATCCGAAGCAGATCTTCAATGGGGATGTTCAGCTTGAGATCGATGACGAAGGAAAGCCATTCTATATTCAAACATACGGTGAATTCATTTCCGCACGTAACGGATTTGAAGCGAAGGGTATCGTCATGGTCGATCCGAAATCCGGTGATACCAAGTCATACAAAATCGATGACGTCCCGGCTTTCATTGACGGCGCGATTTCACCAGAAACCGTCAGTCTCCAAAACAGTTATTTCGGTAACTACGTACAAGGGTTTTGGAACAGCCGCTTCGGTAAATCAGACGTCAAGCTTCCTTCTGATGAAGGAACCGAAGCCAATGTGAGCCCTATTTTTGACGAAAATGGTGACATGTACTACTTCACCGATTTCACCTCGCCAAAAGAAGGCGTCGATTCCATGCTCGGTTACTCCTTAACGAACTCAAGAACGGGAGAAGCGACGTTCTATACAGGAAATCTTGAAGATTCCTACATGGATTCACAGGGTGCCCTGCAGATTATCCAAAAGAAATTCATCGAGAAAAAATGGGATGGCGAAATGCCGGTGCTCTATAATTTCTATGGAGAGGCAAGCTGGCTGACTCCGGTGCTCGATGCGAATGGTTTCTTACAAAACTACTTCATCGTCTCGGCAGCCAACCCGGAAATCTCAGCCTATGCGAATACCCCAAACCAGGCATTGAAGCAATACAAAACCGCGCTTCAACGGGGAGGCGGCAGTGTGGACGGCAGCTCGAAAGCCGAGGAGAAACAGACAAATGGTACAGTCGTCCGTGTCTATAAAGAAAAGACAGGTGACTACACAGTCGTATCATTCTTACTCGACAACGGCAACAACTATATCGTTTCCTCGGAAAACAGCTTACTTGCGATCTACCTGAAGGAAAATGACAAGGTGAACGTGAAGTACATGGATACTGGGGAAGAATTCCTGCCAGTGAAAGAACTGACCATCGAAGGCTTATAATAAAAAAAACGATGAGGGCACATGAGCTCTCATCGTTTTTTTATGATTCACCGGCATTCACATAATACACCAGATTATCCGTCCACTTCCCAAACTCATAAATAAATCCTTTCCGCGTGCACTCATACTGCATGCCGACACTTTCTGCAAGGCTGATCGATGACGCGTTATCCAGATTGATATGGGCCTCGACCCTGTGATAATTCAATTTCACAAAAGCCAGCTGAAGGGCTGCCTTCACCGCTTCCTTCCCGTAGCCACGGTTCCAGTAGCGATTATGTATCATATAACCGACCCTGCCCCAGTTAAAGTTGTACCGCATCAGAGTGGAGAAGTCGATGGTCCCAATATTCGCGCCACCTTCTTTCAGAAAGATCCCCAGAATATAGACCTGGTCCCGATCGATCATCTCATCATGCTTCAGAAGCATCTCCCTGAACCAAAACTCCGTGCACTCACTCATGTCCTGATAGCCAACGTCATATTTATGCTGGGATGGGAGCCTGTTCAGATGTCCCCTTAACCAGTTTTCGTAATCCCGGTTTACAAAGGGTCTGATGACCAGTCTTGGTGATTCGATGGTTAAGTCCTTATGCTTCATCCTTGCCCCTCCCTTTTCGTTTATTTCTATTTTTAATAGTATCAACCTGCCATTTAGAATGGTAGTCCTTTTTCAATAAAGCGGAAGGCGTCCCTCCTCTGAGAAACGCCTTCATCATTACTTGTCTTTGTACCATTCTTCCTCTAGTTCCTTCTCAATCTGCTCATCGGACAAGTATTCTTCATCCAGCTGCTGCACATGCTCGGTGATCCGGTTAAGCTTGGAATGCACGACCCAAAGGCTGATTACCACGACTGCCATGAATAAAACGAGGATGAGTTCAAATTCCATATAATCGATGCCTCCTTTACCTATGTTTATTAATCAAACACGGGAAAAAGAAGGCTTTAGGGAGAAAAAGGACGGAAGAACCATTCTTTTGTCTCTTAATACGCTTTCGCCCAATACACCAAATGTTTCGCATCCTTACTACAACACACACATGTATCCGAGACCTGCTCCTGCACAAACGGCATGCACCGTGATGTGGCACTCGTTTCTTCCTTGATCTTGTCTTCACAAGCCCTATCTCCACACCACATCGCTTTGACGAATCCGCCTTTGTCCCTAACCGTCGTTTTGAATTCTTCAAAAGTTTTGGCTACCGTGGTTTTTTTATCGCGGTGAGCTCTCGCTTTTTCTAAAAGATTGTGTTGAATGTCTTCTAGAAGTTCTGCTACTTTCCCCTCCAGCTTTTCCATGGCAACCGTGATTTTCTCACCAGTATCACGTCTCGCTAACACTACCTGACCGTTCTCGATGTCCCGTGGACCAACCTCCAAGCGAAGTGGTATGCCCTTCATTTCATATTCATTAAATTTCCATCCCGGCTTTTTATCACTCGCATCGATGTCAACACGAGCGAAGGAAGCAAGCTGACTTTTCAGGTTATAGGCAAAATTAAGGACGCCTTCCTTGTGCTGGGCAATCGGTACAATCATCAGCTGAGTTGGCGCAATCCGTGGTGGAACGACCAGGCCACGGTCATCACCGTGGACCATGATCATGGCACCGATGATGCGGGTCGTGAAACCCCAGGACGTTTGCTGCACATGCTGGAGCTTCCCATCGCGGTCTGTGAATTGAATCCCGAAAGCTTTCGCAAATCCATCACCTAAGTGGTGGGATGTTCCGGATTGCAATGCTTTCCCGTCATGCATCAGGCTTTCGATCGTGTACGTATATTTGGCACCGGCAAACTTTTCTTTTTCGGTTTTCTGACCTTTGATGACCGGGATCGCCAGCAGCTCTTCACAAAGCTCCGCGTACACCTCCAGCATTTTCACCGTTTCATCATGAGCATCTTGATCGGTCTCGTGGCACGTATGCCCCTCCTGCCACAGAAATTCCAAAGTTCTCAGGAATGGACGGGTCGTCTTTTCCCAGCGGACCACATTTGCCCACTGATTGTAGAGCTTAGGCAGGTCACGGTAGGAGTGGATGATGTTTTTGTAGTGCTCCCCGAACAATACCTCAGAAGTCGGACGCACGCATAGTCGTTCCGCTAACTCCTCTTCCCCTCCATGAGTCACCCATGCCACTTCAGGCGCGAAGCCTTCGATATGATCCTTCTCTCTCTGAAGAAGGCTTTCTGGTATAAATAGTGGCATATACACATTTTCATGCCCTGTTTCTTTTATTTTTGCATCGAGGGCATCCTTGATATTTTCCCAAAGTGCGTATCCGTAAGGTCTGATGATCATCGACCCGCGGACGCTCGAGTAATCGATCAGCTCCGCCTTCGTCACGACATCCGTATACCACTGGGCAAAGTCTTCATCCATGCCCGTTACATCTTTTACAAATTCTTTTGCCATTTGTGAGCACCTCATTTTTAATTGGATTGGTTTTATCAGCGAAAACTGGATATATCAGCGAATCGCCTTCACCCATAAAACAAAAAAAGCCCTGCTTCTCATCAGGGACCATTTCTGGCGGTACCACCCTGATTCAAAGCAAAGCTTTACACTCATTCCATGATAACGGTATCGGACCGCTGATATCTTCATTCGATACAGAACTTAGAGGCAGGTTCAAAGGTTCATCAATGGGAGCTTTTCACCAAACCGCTCCCTCTCTGAAAAGACAAGATCCCTTTACTGATCCTCGGCAATGTTTCAGTTATTTTAGATGATTATATATAGATATGAAGGGGCTGTCAATATTTGTTACAAAGAATAAATCCTCTCCATCTCCCGACTGAAGAAATCATTCCCATTCCTCTCATCAAAATCCCCGGCGATCTCTTCCGCAATCTCACTCATCACATCAATGGCATATCCCGGACGATGACCGGCTTCGAAAAGCTTTCGGTGAAGAACAATGGCACTCATATAAAAGTAAAACATCCCGTAAGGATCCTTCCCACTATCCGCGTACTCGATGTGACGCTCCAATACTTTAATTCCCCTGACTGGTTCCGTTAAAGCAAGAAACCTGATATGCTCGGAAGCTTCGACTAAAAAGTGTGGTTTATCATAAATGAAAAAGTATCCTTCTGACTGATAGTGTGAGGCTTCCTCCACCCGACCATCTTCAAGATAAGGTAAAAGCAGCTTACTATAGGTCAAGTGGGGAATTTCACCACATGTCACTTCTTTTGATAATAAACGTTTTTCAATGGGACGGGCTTTTTCCTTTTCCCCGGTAAAATAAAAATACTCCAGCTGTGTCTGATATTCACAGGCTTCACAGTCTGAAAGTGAATCCCTTTCGGCTGCTATCCACTTTTGATAATACTCTTCCGCTTCTTCTGCTTTACCTGTTTTCAACGCACGTTTATGCTGATGCTGATAAAAGGGACGCAGACTGTAGCCATAACGGTCATACGCTTCTTGAAAGTCACTGAAAAAGGCATCTAACAGTTCCGTGTCAATGCCGGGCATTTTCACCAGATGCTCCGCCATCCATTTATAGATCCAGAAGAAGCTTTCCACCCAATCCTGAAGGCTCTCTTCATTATCTAAAAAGAAGCCGTTGCACCACTCGAAATGATCGAATAATTCCTCATACTCCCCAAGAAAGTTGACTGTCCTCATGATCCCGAACCGGCAGCAAAACTCCTTATAGAGGTCCTTTTCTTTCTGCGCAATGGACAACAGATCATCTAAACCGTTCCATTTCTCATAACTTGCTTCTTCCCGGCCCATCAACTCTTCCCACCGGTCCCAGTATTGATCAGCCGTCATCTTCATCCACTGACCCCCTTTGTGTCTTTTTTATTTATTATAACATTCAGAATTACGTCTTAACTGTTTTTCCCAATAATTCCTGGTAGAGCCTATATATATAATCACTGTGACCCCAAGCATGATCATCGAACCCGCAACCACAACAAATCGGATCGACACCAACTCTGCTCCCACTCCAATAAGCATCGTAGAAAGGATGACCAATACCCCTTCCAGCAATCCATAAATACTGGCTACCCGCCCCATGATCTCGACGGGAATATGTTCTTGGTAAAAGGTTTCAAACCCAGTAGTCGCAAAAGCCAACGCAAAGGATAAAACAGCGAACCCGATCGCCGCTAATAAGAAACCTTCCGAGAAAGAATAAATCAGATATCCTCCGGAAACGAGCAGAGAACCAAATCCCATAAGATGCATGTGATGGAGCTTATGGGAAAGGGACGCGTTCAGGATCGACCCCAGTACAAATCCTCCCCCTGCAATGCTTACAAGATATCCATACGTACTGTTCGAAAGGTGCAATACCTCTTTAGAAAATGCGGCCTCAAGGGAATCGAGCGCTGCCGTCATTACAATCAGGATGCTGAACAAGACGTAAAGAACCATCACATAAGTAGCGCGCCGGCTGAATCTCCACACCATCCGCCAATCCTCTTTGATGACTTCCCATTTGGTATCACCTGTATCAACGGGAATCCCATCCTCAAGCTTCGGTAGCAAGAGGGTGATCACTCCTGATAAAAAGAGGGCCAGTGCATTCATATAAAGGGCAAACGTCGGTGTCCCCATCACGAACATCAGTCCGGCAATTCCCGGTCCAATGAGAAACGCCCCCGATCCGATCAGCCCCCGGAGAGCATTGAAGCGCTGTCTGTTCCCCCGTGGGATGAAGGTCGTGATGTACGCCATGGACGCCGGATAAAACATTGCACTTCCCATATTGATGATCAACACAACCGCATACACCCACCAACTCGATGAAAGAAAAGGCAGTACCGCAATCAACACTCCTCTGAAAAAATCAAGCCCTGCCATCAGATTCCGCTTGTTGACCCGGTCAATCAAGCTTCCAGCCCAGCCATTTGTCAAAAGGGCCGCCACAGGCTTCAATACATATAAAATCACCACTGCCAGAGGTGATCCCCACTCGTCTAAAACAATCAAATTTAGGGCGATTAAATAAATCCACCCTCCTACATTCGAAATCCCGATGCCTGCCAGCAGCAATAAAGGATACTTCCACTTCCTCATTGGTTATTCCTCCCCGCGATATGTTTTGTGAAACAAAAAAATCCCACCCCCAAGACGTTGATCTTGGGGGCGAGATTATCTATCGCGGTGCCACCCCAGTTCGTTAATATGTCGCCATACTAACCTTTTCGGGTACGGCCAACCGGCTTATACCCTAGCCCGATAACGGGAGCTCCCGTCACACCATCCCCATTGCCCGGTTCCGATGCGCTGCTCAGAGTCTTGGTTCAATACCGTCCCTCTTGCTCCTTTTCAGCTGCCGGAGCTCTCTGTAAAGATTTCAGATATCTACTCTTCTCTTCTTGGCATTTAATTGAAATTTTTATTATGATAGCATGATTGGGAGAGGAAGTAAATGGAATATTTACATTTTCAGTCTTTGCTTTAACATTTCTTCGTACCCAGGTTTTTGCTTGATGATGGTGATGATCAGTTGGCGCAACTCGTCGAATTCCCTTCTGTCAGCAGTCGTCGCACACTCTGAATGATAGTATTCATATACATCTTCATTCACTCTTATCTTCATCATGTAACCCTCAAGAGATAGAATGGCGCAATCTTTCCGGTAAGACAACTGTTTGTTCCCTTTCAGATTCAGGCTCTCTATCTTTGTGTAAACTTCACTCATTTCGTCTTTAGAGAAGGTTAGAGCTTTTTCCTCACCATCTTGATTTGTAATCTTGTCCGTAAACGTACTTATGGTCATTCCTCCATCAAAGCGGATTTCCACATCAAAGTTCGATTTATTCGTGAAGAAACCACTCAGCTTCTCGCTACCCAGGATTCCCCATTGCTCCCCCTTCACTACGGCAAACGCAAATACAACGATGAGAACAATGGCAAAACTGATCAATGGCGCATACCACCTGCGCCGATATTCTTTTTCCGGCTTCCCCTCAGCTACTCTTTTCCTTACATAATCCTTCATTTGATTATTAAAATCGAATCCTTGTAATCCTTGATCCGTCATTTTTCTAACCTGTCGCTGAAGCTCTCTATCCATCGTGATGCACCCCTTTTGGATACATTTTTTGCAGTTTCTCTTTCCCTGTTTTCAAACGGGTTTTAGCCGTGTTGATGTTGATCTCCAAGCACTCGGCAATTTCCGTGATTTTCAGTTCATCATAATAATACAGAAATAGAACCTCCCTGTATTTGATTGGCAAAGATAATAACCTGGAATGCAGCTCCCTGCCCATTTCCCTATGTATCGTTTGGGATTCCGGCCATCGACTCCTGCTCTCCTGAATCCATTCACTCAACTTATTTGTAAAAAGCAGCTTCCTCGTTTCCCACTTCTTGAGATGATCCTTACTCTGATTGATGGCTATCCGGATGATCCACGTCTTCAACGAGGAGTCTCCCCGAAACGAATCGTACCGTTGATAAAACCGGACAAACACCTCTTGAGCGATATCTTCAGCAAGACTGTAATCCTTCACATACGAATATGCGATATACAACACCTCTTTGCCGTATTCATTCATCACTTCTTCCAGAATTTCCTCCTTCGACAGAGTGAAATCGTGTACCTGTTCTTCATTCAAGGAGAGACCACCTCTTTTCTACTACTTTGACGACTATGGAGAGGAAAAAGTTTGATTTTTTTAGTGAGATTTGATTTTTGAAGGGAGTGTGGCAGGATGAAGAGTTGTAACTTGGATTTATCGACCGTTATTTCGATTTACCGACCGTTATAGCATTTTATCAACCTTATTTTCACGATATCGACCGTTCTTCATATAGCGACAAATTTCGCACGCCCAATCAAGACCAGATCTCTACACTGAAAAAGTTATCTGCCACTTTGTGATATATCTGCCGTTCTCACGATTTATGTGCCGTTTTTTTATTTTATCTGCCGTTTTTCCAGTTATCTTCCGAATTCCTGATATATCTGCCATTTTACACACTTCGTCAAGTTTCGCGCTGTACCGACCGCTGCCCCGAGCCCAACCGTACAGCCTCACCAGAAACACCATCCCAAACAAAAAAAGAGCACTCCCCAATTCCCGAGCGCTCTTCCCCATTAGCTCCCCATCTTACGACGAGTATTGCTGGGCTTCTTCGTTTGTTGACTTTGCATGCGTTGATTGGAAGCAAGGCCGCCTGTTGCTTGCTTGCCGCCTGCCTGGGCTTCTTTCTTCTTTGCCAGCTGCTGCTTCATTGCTTCCTGCAGGCTGATTTTTTTCTTTTCTGGCTGTATTTGCTGATCATTATTATTCGACATAATGGAATCTCCTTTTGAGACTACTAAATTTTTGAAACTACATTCATTATAATACATCCACCACCAGAAAACATCTCAAGTTCCAAATAAAAAAGCCAACCCGTAAAGGATTGGCCGTCATTTTCTAGTGATATCCATTCTGCCCGTTAGCAGAACCGGATGTTTTCTGTTTTGGTTTGTGCTTGCCGTTTTGCTTTGTACCGCCGTCTTTTTTCGTTTTCTTTGTCATTCTGAATCACTCCTAATAATTAGTCGTCATCAAGAAAACTTGTGGTTTTATGAACCATTCTTATTTTGTGCAAAAAAAGAAAAGAGTCTCCCGGTAATTACCGGAAAACTCCCTTACTCATTAAGCCGCTGTTTGAGGTACGTCTTCGTCGACTTGAATGACGGATCCATCGTTTAAGCGCTTTCGTAATGTGTAAATAAATGCTAAGATCGCGGCGATGGTTACAACTGTTGCTCCCGTATAGGCTGTACCCATGGATAAACCGAAACCGATCGGAGCACTCAGGATATACGTGAATGTCACCATCGTCATGAAGATCGCTGGTATCGTTGCAACCCAGTGCGGTTTCTTTTGCAGTGCCAGATACATGGCACCTACCCAAAGGGCAATCATCGCTGTCGATTGGTTCGCCCAGGAGAAGTATCTCCATAATAGGTTAAAGTCGATTCGTGTCAACACGACTGAGATCACGAATAATGGAACAGCAATCCAAAGTCTGCTGGAGATTTTCACTTGTCCTACTTTGATATAATCCGCAATAATCATACGCGCACTTCTGAATGATGTATCACCAGACGTGATCGGAAGAATGATAACCCCAAGGATTGCCAGCGTTCCACCGATTGACCCGAGCATAAGAACAGATACTTCACTTACAACCGCTGCAGGTCCGCCTTCTTTCAGGATGGCATTCAGTTCACCCGGCTGGAATAAGCTCATGGCAGCTGCTGCCCAGATCATCGCAATGATCGCTTCTAAAATCATCATACCGTAGAAAATCTTGCGTCCGTTCTTTTCGTTTTGAGTCGTTCTTGAAATGATTGGTGATTGTGTGGCATGGAACCCTGAAAGTGCCCCACAAGAAATCGTCAAGAATAATAATGGGAAAATCGCTACTGATTCAGGATGCATATTCGTTAAGCTGATCTCAGGAATATCCGCCCCGGTAATCACTAATCCCGCTCCGATCCCAACTGCACTCACTACAAGCAGTGCTCCGAAAAGCGGATATACTTTACCGATGATTTTATCAATCGGTAATAAGGTTGCGACAATATAATAAATAAAGATTGCGGCGATAATGACACCTAATGAAATCCAGGCTGGTGTCAGATTCGCGATCAGTGCTGCAGGTGCTGTAACGAAAACCGTACCCACCAGCACGAGTAAAAGAATCGAGAATGCGTTTACCACGTGCTTCATCGTCTTACCAAGGAATCGTCCCGCAAGCTCCGGCAAATGAGCTCCACCGTTACGGATCGAAATCATCCCCGTTAAGTAATCATGAACCGCTCCGGCAAAAATTGCACCAAGTACGATCCAAAGGAAGGCAACCGGCCCATAAAGTGCTCCCATGATCGGACCGAAAATGGGTCCTACACCAGCAATATTCAACAGCTGGATCATGGAGTTTTTACCTGTTTTCATTGGTACATAATCCACTCCATCCGCCTTCGCATAAGCAGGAGTCGAACGACTTTCATTGATTCCAAAAATCTTTTCAATTAATTTTCCATATGTGAAATAACCTATAATTAATACAACAATCGAGACCAGAAATGTGACCATGCTTATGATCCCCTTTCGTTCATTTATGAATACGCTTTCATTATAGCAATCATATTCACAGTTTCGTCACATTCTGTTTAAGATGTCGGAAATTGGGGTTGAGGTGTTCTAAACGAGGATTAACATGCATGGTGGAAAAGATGGGTGCCTGGCACTATTAGACGGTTTGGTGCCTGGCACCGATTGCTCGATTGGTGCCAGGCACTTAAAGCCAAAATTGTACCTGGTACAAATCCCCTAATCTGTACCAGGTACAAACACTCCTCTTTGTACCTGGTACACTCAGAAAAAAACCACCTACAACTCCAACCGCTCCCTCAATTCCTTCACATAATTCCGGCTCACCGGAATTGCCTCATCCGCTCCATGAACCTTCAACTGATACACACCGCTCCCCCACGGGATGAGCTCCTCCACGAAGGGCAGCTGAACGAGGTAGCTTTTATGAACTCTGAAAAATGGATATGTACTGAGCTTTGATTCCAATTCCTTGATCGGCAAGCGGCACGTATACTTCTTTTTCTTCGTACAAATAAAGGTTTCCCGCTCTTCACGGAAGATATATAGAATGTCTTTCGGGCTGATGAAAACAATTTTATCTTCATCCTGAACAGCCAGTTTCCCCATTGACGGGCTCTCGCTCTGCTCTTTCATTCCGACTTTCAAAAGATTCTTCAAGCGCTCCATCGTTTGTGCGAGCTGATCTTCTTCAAATGGTTTCAGTAAGTAGTCAACGGCTTCCACGCGGAATGCTTTCAGGGCATAATCCGGATACGCAGTGGCAAAGACGATTTCCGGTTTGTGCTTCATTTTCTGAAGGGCTTCGGCTAAGTCGACCCCGCTCATGCCCGGCATTTCTATATCAAGAAATAAGACGTCGGGTTCTTTTGTTAAAATGATTTCCAATCCCTTTTCAGCGGAGCTTGCTTCTCCGACTACTTCCACCCATGAATAACCGCTTAATAGATGCTTCATTTCCTCCCGGCTATAGGGTTCGTCATCGATAATGGCGACTTTCATTCTTTCTCACTCCTTACCGTAAATTCAACAGTGGTTCCGTTTCCTGTTGATGATGTGATCGATAGACCTGCTTCTTTCCCCATCATCATTTCCAATCGTTTGTTCACGTTATAGAGTCCGATTCCTGTACCGGACTGTGATTCTACGGGTTCAAGCAAAAGCTTCTCCACTCTCTCTTCATCGATCCCCGCACCGTTATCCTCAACACGAACAGTCACCTCATTACCGTCCAGCTCAATCGAAATCTTCAACACAAACCCTTCTTCTATATTTTTCATCCCGTGCTTAATCGCATTTTCAACAAGAGGCTGAAGGGTAATCGAAGGGACTTTCGCCTTCAGGGCATCTTCATCAATCTCATACACCACTTCCAGCCGGTCAAAAAATCGTGCTTCTTCAATGGCGAGATAGGACTTTACATGCTGTCCTTCTTCATTAAGGGTCGAGGTGGATTTCGTGCTTCCTGTCAGGTTCTGACGGACAAATTGAGATAGTGAAATCAGCAGGGTCCTCGCCTTATCCGGATTGATCCTCGTCAACGACACGATGACATTGATGGTGTTGAACAAGAAATGCGGATTGATCTGCGCCTGCAGCGCCTTTACTTCCGACTCTTTCGCAAGCTCTTTATGGATATCGATTTCAGCAAGCTCCAGCTGGTGACTAAGCAGGGTCGCAATCCCCTTCGTTAATTCCATCAGGATCGGCGTTATCTCTTTTTCCGAATGAAAATAGAATTTAAGCGTTCCGACAATTTCATCCCCTTTTAAAAGAGGCGCCATGATCGCCGCTCCCAATGGACATCCATTCCGGTCGCACTGTATATCCTCTCTTCCCACCTTCATGAGCTCTCCCGTTTCGATGACCCGTTTCGTCGCTTCGGTTTGAATCGGGCGCCCCTGCTGGTGATGATCCGAGGCAAGGCCGACATGAGCCAGGATGTGGGAAGTGTTCGTGATGGAAACCGCCAACGCGTTCACATCTCTCATCAGAATCTCACACGTAGCCTGTGCAGAGGCTGCATTCAATCCCTTTCGCATATACTTCACCGTGCTATCAGCCAAGCGTAATGCTTTCTGGGATTGAACCGCTCCCATCCGCTCTTCTTCATAAAAAACACTTTTTATGATCAGCAGGAAAATCCCGGTTCCGACTCCATTTGCAAGGATCATCGGCCATCCGATGTCGGAAACGAGTAAATAAGCATCATCAAATGGCTTTGACAATAGAAGAATGAGAAGCATCTGCATCCCTTCAGCCACAAAACCAACCAAAAACGCTTTTTGAGGGGAAACAAGCCTGTTTTTCTTTTCCCGCTTCCCGATCCATCCCGCCAGCAATCCCGCTAAAACCGTCGAGATCCCGCACGAGAATGCCGTGAATCCACCGAGAAAATACCGGTGGACTCCAGCGACCAATCCAGCTCCAAGTCCAATCCCTGGACCACCCAGTAACCCGGCGACCACAACACCGATCACCCTGGAATTGGCGATCGCTTCATTCTGCTGAAGATGCCATTGCCATTTTGTATATTCTTCTTGAAACGGATTCACGATCAATCCTGTATATGTACCGACGATCCCGAAGAAACCAAACAGCAGGATGAGGAGCAGAGTCTGGGATTTCTTCACATGGGTCCGTTTCTCGATTAAATGACGGAAGAAACTGATCCTCGTCATCACAAAGGCTATGGTCACAATGATACCAAGCCTCTCCACCATCGCAGCTATCAACATAGGCTCCACCTCGCTTTCTATTTCACATCAAAAAAGAAGACCCCTTAAACACGAATGTTTAATAGAATCTTCCCCTACTTGTTCCTGTACTATGTCCGGGGAATGATTTCCCCTATTTTAACACGAATCTTTATCTTTAATCGTTACGAGTGCATTGATTTCTCCGCCGATCATGATGATGATTCCCGTTAAGTAGAACCAGATCATGAGGACGATGATCCCTCCGATGCTGCCGTATGTGGCCGAATAGTTCCCAAAGCTTCCTACGTAATACGAAAAGGCTAAGGAAGCGAGTACCCAGCCAAGCGTCGCAAAGATCGCCCCTGGGAAGGCACTTAAGCATTTGATCCGTTTACTCGGAGCAAAATAATACAACCCAACGAAAATGATAAAGAGAATGATGGGACTGATCGCCCAGCGAATCCCGTTCCATACTGTTAAAAATTGCTCTGAAAATCCGAATTGAGAAAATAATAATAGGCCGATCTGTTTACCGAACACCGGAAGTAAAAGAGCTACGACAAATACAAGAATCATGGCTAGTGTCAATAATATAGACATGAGACGGGTCGCAATGAATGATCTTGTTTCCTCTACATCATAGGCACGATTTAAACTTTTCACGATGGCATTCATCCCATTGGAAGCCGACCAGATCGTGGCGATGATACTGACAGACAGTAAACCTGAATTCCGGTTCGACATAACGTCCTGAAGGGTTTCCTCGATCATGGACATCGTTTCCCCGGGTGCAAAATCCCGGACCAGACCCAATATGTCCCCCTGCTCGACGGGAAGGTATGGTAAAAGTGTCACGATAAAAATCAGCAGTGGAAAGAGCGATAAAAGAAAGTAATAGGCAATTTGCGCGGCCAACCCCGTTACATCATTCGCACTAATATGTGAGAAAAGACTTTTAGAAAATCCTTTCCATCCTCCTTTGACCGTCTCATCCGACATGTTTTCACCTCGTTTCGTTAATACCCCTTAAATGAAGACGCAATAGGTTGACTTTCTTCATCCTGAGTTGTTAGTTCGTTGGATGTTTCCCTATCTGAAAACGTATCCTTATAAGCTTCTGAAGAGTCTTCAAAGGTTTCCTTTGTCTCCTCGATGATCTCTTTCACCTGTGGGGTCATCCCTTTGATTTCATCTACTTTTTCACTGATGAAATGAATATCCCTGCTGACTTGATCGGCTGTCGTGCGTAATTTCTCATATACTTCCTTCGATGACTCGACCAGTCTTTGTGGATTTTTTGAGTACGTTGAAAGATAATTCCCGCTGTTCTTTAAAGATGTCCCCATTTCCTGACGAGTCGTTTTATCCAGCAGGGAAAGAAGACCTCCTGCTACAGCACCTAACAAAACCCCTTTGAAAAATTTATTGCTTCCCATATGTATTACCCTCCTTTAAATTCTTTAGATTATTTTCTATAAGAATGGCCAAAGTTCCTTCATGGGCACAAAATTGATACCATGAACGCTCTTCTTTTAACGTTTTAGCTTACCTACTCATTTCCCATTCCTTCATAGTGTAAAACATTCTCCGAAAAAAATCCTTCTCATGTGGAAGTTATGTTGACATGGTAGAGGAATCATGGAAAGATAAATGTAATGAATGCATGTTAGAAAGGACGATCCCAAATGGATTTATCACAAAACACTACGGAAAACATTGAATTCATGGTCACAGCCATTAAAGAAAAATTAAGAATGGTCAATGCGGGCGCTGTTAAGCCTGAAGACTTTAATGAAGAAATGTACGAGGACCTCCACGACCTATATGTCATGGTAAATCGCAAGGATCATTTCAGCCCGAGCGAAATGAATGCGATCATCGAAGAAATGGGAAGCCTCAGAAGAAAAGCATAAAGCAGTAACTCAATGGTTATAAAAAAGGGGACATTCCCTCAAAGGTACAAAATACCTTGGGGAATGTCCCCTTTCATTTACTTGTCCTATTTAGAAAGCAGTGCCAGTGATTCACGGTTGAATGCCGGAAGATCGTCAGGTGTTCTGCTTGTCACAAGCTGGTTGCCGCATACGACGACTTCTTTATCCTCGTACGTCACACCTGCATATTCCATATCTACTTTAATGGACTTGAAGCCTGTCGCTTTTCGTCCTTCCAGTGCTTTTGCCGTGATGAGTAATTGAGGGCCATGGCAAATCGCGAATACCGGTTTTTTCTCATCCATGACATGCTTCGTGAATTTCACGAAACGGTCATCTGCACGCAGCTGATCCGGAGAGAATCCGCCTGGTAATAATAAGGCATCAAAGTCTGCAGGGTTGACGTCATCGATGCTTTCATCGATCTTCACCGTTGCATCGCCCTGCTTCCCTTTGACTGATTTCCCTTTTTCTTTTTCAATCGTCACCACTTCGTGACCCGCTTCTTTAAACGCTTTTTCAGGATCTGTAAATTCTACGTCTTCAAACATGTCTGTCATTAACGTTGCTATTTTAGCCATAAAATTGAAACACTCCTAGTTATCGTTTGGTTTTTATCACACATGTACTTTACCCTTTGTGCATGAATTCAAACACGACTCCCTTATTTATCCATCGTGAATTGGGAGAAAATCGTGTTCCTCTGCACTTCATATACCTCTTCACCAACGATGTCATTGATGATTTGAATATTCCGGTCGACAGCCAGCCCCAAGTTCGTTGCCCCTGCACCGTGAGAATGCTCCAGGCTCGTCACCGTATAGAAGTGATGCCCCCGGTCTCTGTTCTCTTTAAATTCCAGCTTATAATTTCGGGAGACTTTATACTTCTTCTCATCTTCCCAGACGATTTTGTCCTCGAACTCCTCAAAAAACCATTCGGGAATATTCGGCTTATAACCCGTCGCCAAAATCACCTTATCCGTCTGATAGGAAAAATCACGCTCTTCCTGCCATTGACGGCAATTCAGGACGTACCGGTCCTCCTCTTTCCGGATCTTATTCACTTCCGTTAAGGGCTGGATCGTGATGTCCGGCGAGTGATCACTCACTGAATGGTTATAAAGGATATTGTATATATTATTGAGGGTATCCGGATCGATCCCATTCCGCAGCTGCTCTAACGTTGCTAATGCCTCCACACGCTTCTCATACGTCAATCCATGAAAATAATCCACATAGTCAGGGGCAAAGAATTCCTGCCCGAGCTTCGACGACTCGAGCTGCAAAATCCCTTCGGAACGGGTCAGCCATGTCAGCTGATAGGAATGATCCTTCTGTTCTTTTAGAAGATCAAAAAACACCTCGGCAGCACTTTGACCGGACCCGACAATCGTAATCGAGGACCCTTCCATCGTCGTGTTTTTATGGAACAGATACTTACTCGTATGATGGACATCTACATCCGGCAGACCACTCATTTCGTCTAAAATCAACGGCTTGCTTCCCGTCCCCATCACCACATGCTTCGCATAGTAGATCTCACGCTCGTCGTTCAACCGGTTATCGATCACAACCTTATAGCAGTCGCCTTCATCCGTGACCCCGATCACTTCACTATGAAATTGACAGCTGCTAAGCTGACTGACCACCCAGCGGGCATAATCATTGTACTCCTGCCTCGGCATTTCAAACTTGTGAAAAAAGAAAAATTTATATAAACGATTATGGGTATGTAAATAATTCAAATAACTGTACCGGCTCTGTGGATTCGCAAACGTCACCAAATCCGCGATAAATGGAACCTGCAGATCCGTCAGATTGATCAACATCCCCGGATGCCACTGAAACTCCGGAGTCTGATCAAAAAACTTCACCTGCAGATCCGTTTTCTCCTCCATCAACGCCGCCAAACTCAAATTATACGGACCTATCCCAATGCCGATACAATCATACACTTCTTTACTCAATTGGCTCTCCTCCACATTTGTAATCATCTTTCTATTTTTACCCTAAAACGATGGGTGATTACCCTTTTTAGTGAAAAAAATTGTGACGGATGTGTGTGCGGGGTATTAAAGGGACAAATACGTATTGGTTCGTCCCTCAAAGGGGGTGCGTGTCTCTTTATTATCGAGTTTACCCTATATATTATCGACTAAGAAAAATCGACACAAACCACCTCCGCCACATGCCAGCATCACACATCCAAACAAAAAAACCGATCCCCACCGCAAGGATCAGTTCTTCCTGAATATCATCACGTACCATCCGCCTTCTTTCACGATCGGTTCGACGGACTCCACTTTGAAATTTGTTTTACCGGCCAATGTCTCCATCTCCTTCTGGGACGGAATGGGATACAGGTTCTGGAATGTCATGAAGAAGCTGTTGAAGGCACTGGAGAACTGCTGCCCATGCTTTGATTTTTGCATCGGGGTCAGAACAAAGAACAAGCCTTCTGATTCCAGCCACGTCGATGCTTTTTCAAAGAATTGCAGGCGCTCGGACGGATCGATATAGTGAAAGAGATTATTGGCCATGATCATGTCAAAGAGCTGTTCAGGCTCATATTCATGTAAGTCCTTACAAAGGATTTCAATATTTTCATAGTCTTGAAGAGACTCTTCAGCAGCCTTTGCGACGGCTTCATGAATCTCGACCCCTACCATTCTCTTATCAGGATAGCGGTCTCCTATTCTCTTCACATATCCGCCTTCGCCACAGCCAAGATCCAATATCGAATTGACATTATACTTTTTAATCGCCTTCTGTACCTTTGGAAAGGCAAAGCGCTCTAACAGAATCGACGTTTTCGCTACAGTAGAACCATGGACATCCGAGTTGAAATGCTGCTTCGTTTGATTACGTAATAATTGTGGATACGACAGCAGGGCCGGTATGTGCAGCTCCATCATTTCTTTCAGCAAAATACCTGATGAATGCGGGTCCTTCTTTGAAGTCGGCAGCTTCCAGCGGTTCCTCGTGGTGACTTTCCCATCCTCCACCCGCTTCATATGTTTAATGGTGATCCCGACCTCTACCCACTGTTCAAGGAGGTCCATTTCGATATTTTTAGCAAGTGCGACTTCCTGAATGGAGGCAGGCTTTGTAAAACGATCAAACAGATCCATTTCATACCCAACGTAGGCATGCCAGCTGTACAGGAATGGAACATTCTTTTTCATCCATGTTCTTGCCCTCCATACTTTCACCATTTCTCCGATCATAGTAGGCCCTCCTTTCCTTTCCAGGGATAATCCTGGATTTCTGTAAATTTAGTGTTTGATTTCTCTTCCTCTGTCAACGAATCCTTTCTGATCGGGAGCACTCCCCCCTGGACCATCCGGTCGTACAGGGTTTCTCTCCACATGCCGAGACCGGATATGTTGAGCATCTGCTTGTAATGGGAAATCGAATCCCTCTCCATCCGCTGAAGGCTTTTATTTCGCAGCCAGCCGACCGGGCGATACGGATACGAGTAGACGAGGGCCGATAAATGACTGAGATGCATTTGATGGGCCACCCTTCTTTTCCGAACCTTTGGGTACCATTCCAGATTAGCCGGATCTAATCTACCGGCCGAATACATATCACACAACAGTTCTCCAAGAATGCTCCCATCCTGTATGGCCATATTCATTCCTTCTCCTGCCATGGGGTGAACCGTGTGCACCGCATCTCCAATCAGGGCAAGATGGTCCTTCACATAGGTTTCCGCATGATATTTCAGGGGAACCATCAGCTGGATTTTTTTCCAGTCCTCAATTTGGTTCACGTAGCCATCGAGATCGGGACACATTTGGATATAAAGCTTATGAAAATCTGAAATCGGTTTTTTCCGAAGGGTCTTGTATTCCCCGGCTGGAATGAGATATACGGATCGTACTTCATTGTTTGGTAAGGGGAATAGACCCAGGAATGATTGATATGTAGAAATGATACGTCCCTTCACCATTTCCTTGGGCCGTGGAAATGTCACCGTTAAGAAATGATGGTTGTACTTTTTTTCCTTCACATCCACTTCCATATAGTCACGGGTGACAGAGCTTCTTCCTTCTGCCCCGATAATGAAATCACTATGAATCTCTTGAGCTTCTTTCGTCTCGCGATCCTCGATGATCACGGTATGACCGTCTATTTTCTTACAAACGGTATTCGATTGATAATGGAAGGAAGGGTACTCCTCTCCTTTTTTCCGTAGAATCTCCTTTAACGTTTCATGATGGATCATTAATGAATAGGGGTATCGACTGGGAAGAATCGAGTAGCTCATCGTGGAGTTCTCCGCTTCTGATTTCGCACTTTTCAATTCAATGAGTTCCAAATCGGAAATGATATGACCATTTTTGAAGACGGAGTCAATGACCCCCAATGAATCAAATATTTCCAGACTTTTTGGCTGGAGGAGCTCTCCCTTGTACACGGAGCCTGGTCCAGGTAACCGTTCAACAACCGTTACGTCTATATTGCACTGCGCTAATTTCAAGCCGAGTGTCAGACCGCCGATTCCTCCACCACTAATCAAGACGTTTGTCTTCATTTCTCCTCACCTCTTTCTCTCTCTTTAACCTTTTCCCAGGATGTTGAAACGTGGCGATGTGCTCCCATCCAAATCGCCATGAGTAGACAAGTTCTTAAGAATGAAAAGAGAAATACGAAATTTGTAGAACGTACTATTTCCCGGAAAATATCAGCTTTTCATGATTCCATTCTCTCTGCCATTTACATTTTTTGTCGGAATGTTCCCTATCAGCCATTCGACAACATACGAGGAAATAAAAAAACTCCACAGCAAGAGTTTCCTCTCACACGTGGAGTTCTTTCTATCTTTCTTTTGCGATCGGCAGCAAAATGGTAACGGTCGTTCCTTCCGTTACATTGCTTTGGATCGATAGTGAGCCGTGATGCTCTTTGATGATTTTTTGGCAAATCATCAATCCGAGACCGGTCCCTTTTTCTTTCGTGCTGTAGAACGGTTCACCTAAATGCTTCATGCGCTCCGGCGGGATTCCATTTCCGTTGTCCTGGATGGAGATTTTCGCATAACCGTCCTCTTTTTCAAGTTGAACACTCAGGAGACCGCCACTCGGCATGGCTTCCAGGGCATTTTTCATGACGTTTAAAATGACCTGTTTCATTTGATGGGAGTCACAATCAATTTCCGCTTCTTCCACAGAGAATCTTACATCGACCCCTTGCTTCAGGCACTCCATCTTAATGAATTCAACAGAGCTTGTGAGCAGGGTTGTTAAGGACGTCAGGGAAAATTGAACGGCTCTTGGTTTCGCCAATGCGAGAAATTCATTGGTGATGATTTCGATTCGATCGAGCTCTCCCTGGATGACCCCCAAGTAAAAGTCGTCTTTCGCGTTTTCTTTCATCAGTTGAAGGAAGCCTTTCAGGGTCGTCAGGGGATTTCTGATTTCATGGGCCACTCCTGCTGCAAGCTGTCCGATCATCGCTAACTGTTCCGATTTCTTCAGTAAGTCTTCATTTCGTTTCTTCTCGGATAAGTCCCGTATGATGGCGGAAATACCGATCAGGTTTCCATCGTCATTTATGATCGGGTTCATGTTAAAGGCAATTTCGATCGGCGTGCCGTCTTTTCGGTACCGCACCGTTTCATAGTCCTTTATTCGCTTCCCGGCCTTGATGGTCATTAAATTCTGTCTGAACTGTCCTACTTGGTCTTCCTGGTGAATAAAGGTGATTTTCCGTCCTGTAATTTCATCCTTATTCCAGCCGAACATCGATTCAAACTGCTGATTGACCTTTAATACGCTTCCCTCTGGATCTAAAAGGACAATTCCGTCTCCGGCATGCTCGAAGTACGCTTCCAGTAATTCTTTCGCTTCCTTTAGTTCTTCTTCCATCTTCAGTTTTTCTGTGATGTCCTGACCGAATCCATAAATTCCGATGACCTTGTTTTTGACCCGGATCGGGATGTTGGTGACCGCTACATGGCTTTTGCCACCTTCTCCATTTTCGAAGGTGGTGACAAATCTTGACGCTTCTCCTTTAAGGGCGACTTCAAAGTGATTGATGGCTGAATGCTTACTGCCTTCCGCGATGAATTCACTGAAGTGACTGCCGATCATATGAGGAGAGATATGATTCCACTGCGTTTTCACAGCGGGGTTTACCTCCTGGATGATCCCTTTTGTATCGACCATATAAATATTGTCAGGACTGTATTTCACAATCGACTTATACTTTTGTTCGCTTTCGATCAGTTTTCTCTGAATATCTTTGATCAGGGAAATGTCCGAAATGGAACAGATGATCTCCACAACGTTTCCATCCTGCACCACCGGAACGATGGAGGCGATATATTCTAATTCCTTGTATTCATCCTCATACGTCAACTCTTCCCCTGTTTCCCATATACGCTTTAGTTTAGGTTGGATTTTCCCTAAGTGATGGGAATCAAATACTTCTTCAATGGTTTTACCAATCACCTTTGAAGGAGTCAGATTTAATTTTTTCAATAGCTCCCCTGCCGCCATCTCGATCACAAATTCATTATCTCTCTTATTGATCTTGTAGGTGATCGTCTTTTGGAGCCGGAGCGTGTTCTCGAGTTCCGCTTTCAATGAGACCAGTTCGTTTTCATAGTTTTTCTTCTCGGTGATGTCGTGAAGGATGATTCCGACACTGTCTACGGTCCCATCACTTTTGTAATTGGCCGGGGAGATTGTAATATTGCATGTGATCTTCCGTTCCTTATTCATTATGAAGGTTACTTCTTCCCCGGTTGTATTCACTCCCCTTATTCCGTTCATCACTAAGGTGATAAAGGATTGATTCTGAAGGGGTGTTTGATTACAAAGGGACTCACCAAGAACGGTATCCGGGATATGAAACAGCTCCTGAAAGGACTGATTCATTTCCACGACTCTCCCTTTTTTATCAAGGATACAGACACAAGTCGGGGTGTTATAAATAAGAGACTCATATATGGCCGAGCGGGAGTTATTCGAATAGTCATGAGAAACGTGCTTCTCTCCACAAGCCTCTGGAACAATCATCACTAATTCTTTTTGCTCATCCATCTGTTTTCGTTTAACTGTGTAGGTATAATGATTTAAGCGAATGGAACAATTCTTTTCTTCTAGCATTCTCTGAAGAAAATTGTCTTCTTGCAGCGTCAATCCTTTCCATTCTTCATTCTCTTCTATGAAGGATTGACCTTTCACATCTATTATTGCAGCCGGGACTGGAATCGAATCAACACTCAATGCATGATAGGGTTGCATATCAGCCATATTACCTTCCTTTTTCGTAACGTTATTTACCACCATTTTACCCTACCTCTAGTTACATATAAATGACCAATATATTTAAATAAAAAAACCAGGGCTTTTACAATCTGCCCCGGGTTCACTATTTTCACATAGATTAGAAGCTTTCTACCTTAGCTAGCTTGGCGTAATGAACCGCAATATCGGCTCCTACGTGAGCATTGTTCTTTACGAGGGCGATATTCGCTGTAAGGCTCTTACCGTCTGTTAATTCCTTTACTTTACCTAAGAGGAATGGTGTTGCTTCCTTTCCGGCAATCCCTTGTTCTTCCGCTTCGTTTAACGCTCTTTCTATGATCCTATTCATCTCGTTTTCATCCAGTGCATCCTCGGCAGGAATAGGGTTAGCGACCACCACGCCTCCCTTCAATCCAAGATCCCATTTCGCTTTTAAAATATCAGCCGTCTCTTCTGGTGTCTCTACTTTATAGTTCACTGAAAAAGGACTGCTTCGTGTGTAAAAGGACGGTAAGGATTCTGTTCGGTATCCTAAGACAGGCACTCCTTTTGTTTCCAGGTATTCCATCGTCAAGCCTATATCCAGAATCGATTTTGCCCCTGCACAGACAACGGCCACATTCGTCACGGCAAGTTCTTCGAGATCCGCCGAAACATCCATCGTCACCTCTGCATTTCTGTGAACACCGCCGATGCCCCCTGTCACGAAAACGGAAATATCAGCTAGCTCCGCGCAAATCATGGTAGCAGCAACCGTAGTCGCACCGTCCTTTTTAGAAGCAAGGATATAAGGGATGTCGCGGCGACTTGCCTTGATCACGTCTGTCGCCTGCCCTAAATATTCGAGCTCTTCATGGGACAACCCAATCTTGATTTTCCCGTTCAAAATGGCAATCGTTGCCGGAACGGCCCCCTTTGAACGAATGATATCCTCTACTTCACGGGCGGTCTTCACATTTTGTGGATAGGGCATTCCGTGAGAAATAATCGTTGATTCCAATGCCACAATCGCCTTCCCTGCCTTTCTGGCTTCTCTCACTTCCTGCGAGTATTCAATATATGAGTTGATATTCATGTACATTTCCCCCTCTTACTAATAGAAAAGACTAAACTCTTGTTGAAGCTTCGTTTTGTTCAGTGTAGGTGCCACCGTGAATTTGGATTGCAGAGTGATCGACGAGCAGATCACTCCGATCCGGCAGGCACCGTCTGTATCGGATCCTTTTAAATAACCAAATAATATTCCAGCGACAAGGGCATCTCCTGCACCGGTCACATCAGCGACTTCAACCTTGGGAGGCAGAATGGCTCTCGCCTCTTTATAAGTAGTGTAATAGATTAATCCCTGATCTCCCCGGGTAATCACGACCCTTTCCGCCCCTCTTTGGGTAATGGCTTTGGCCGCTTTAAAATAGTCACCCTCTGTCTCAATCGTCATTCCTAAATACGTTTCTGCTTCCCCTTTATTGCATATGAACCAGGAAACCCCTTCCAATGATGTTGGAAGCTTCAACACTTTCGGTTCAGAAACCGGGATGATCGTAAGGGGCACTCCTTCGGTTTGGCACCTGCGGATGATGTATTTAAGTACATCCTCTGGAAAATTGGTGTCGAGCAGCACCATTTCCGATGAAGAAATCAACCCCCATCTCTTATCTACAAAACCAATGTCAACGCTTTCATAAATGTTCATATCAGCCAGGGCAAACAACAATTCCCCTTTTTCATCCAGTATGGCGGAGTAAGCCCCGGTGCTTTCATTTAGAAGTCGCTGGGATGCCGATACATCGGCAAACGATTTCGTATGAGATAAAAGAAAGCTTCCTTCCGTATCTTCTCCTACCACCGTGATCAAATTGGCCTGTTTTCCTAAACGTCCTAAGTTTTCGGCAATATTGCGTGCCACGCCACCACTGGATTGCTCTGTTTTAGCCGGGTTTGAGGTTTCAGGAATCAATCTCCCGTCCAATTGAAGCTTGCGGTCGATATTCGCTCCCCCGATGCACGTGATCCCGTTTTTCTTTGGAAGAACATACGCACGCCCCATGATTTTTCCCTGTTTCACCAGATTCGAGATATATCCTGCAACGGCTGAGCGTGACAATCCACTTCGCTCGGACAATTCCTGTTGAGTCATAAACGGATTTTCCTCAATATACGTCAACAAAAGCTTTTCTTTTTCGTTCACAAGCTCCCACCCCTATTAAGAAAAATGACTTTTGTTAATATTCTAAACTTTTGTTTAAATTTAGACAAGATGGAAACTTAAGGAAATCATTAATATTTATTATCTAACACGATACAGGATAGAAAAACAAAAAAAAGACTTGCTCTCCCTCTCGGAAAAACAAGTCTTTTAGACTACGATATTTTCTTTTCTTTTACCTTGCCAGTGTCTTTCAAGTAATACTCATCTGACGTAAAGAATTCATGTGTAAGTCTCTTCACTTCTTTACTTAAGAGAAGAACCGCAATGATATTCGGAATTAAGATCGCCGCAAGGGCCAAGTCAAGGAATTGCCAAATGACTTTTGCTGCTCCAACTGAACCAAGGACAATCGCAACCGTATAAACAATCTTGATTCCTTGTGCTGCTTTGTAGCCAAATAGAAATTCTGCCTGCTTTGCTCCATAAAAGACGATGACGATGATCGTCGAAAGTACGAAGAAAATCAATGAAATCGTCACAAGAATACCACCAAATTCCCCGAAATAACTTGAGAAAGCTTCTGTTGTCAGTGCAGAAGGATCATCCAATGCATTCTCAGCTGTCCAGACCCCTGAAGATAACACGACGAAGGCCGTTGCTGTACAAACGATGATGGTATCGATCACGATTCCAACAATCGCCCAAAGTCCCTGACGAACGGGGTGATCGGTCTGTGCCGCCGCATGGGCAATCGGCGCCGTTCCAAGTCCAGCCTCATTGGAATATAACCCACGGGCAAATCCCCAACGGATCGTCTCAGCCACCGCTACCCCGGCGAACCCGCCCATTGCAGACATGGGTTGAAAGGCGTTCGACAGAATCAGACTGAAGAATTCCGGTACTGCATCGATATTCATAAATAGAATCACCAATGCGCTTCCTACATAGATCAGAGCCATGAACGGTACAAAGATTTCCGTCACTTTACCGATACGCTTTATGCCGCCAAATACGATTAATACAACAATGAGGGCAATGACAATGCCCGTGATAAGTCCATCCACATTAAAGGTTTCCTCTACCGTTGATGCCACAGCATTCCCCTGCACCATCACACTTGGAATCAGCTCAATCATAAGGGCAAAGGCAAACCATACACCGAGCCATCTCATGTTTAATCCTTTTGTCATGTAGTACATGGGACCGCCAACATATTCTCCCTTTTCGTTCTTCTCACGATAGCGAACCGCAAGTACACTCTCAGAAAACTTAAGGGCCATTCCAATCAAGGCAATCACCCACATCCAGAAGATGGCCCCCGGTCCACCAAACATGATCGCTGCCGGTACACCGACAATATTCGCCGCTCCGATGGTGGATGAAAGAGCAGACGTCAAGGCCTGCAACGGTGTCACCGTTCCTTCGCCTTTCGGCTTCTTAAAAACGCTCCCTATCGTTTGCTTAAATATGTAGAGAGGATAGCGAAATTGTATAAACTTCAATAAAAATGTCAGGTACAAACCCGTTGCACCTAGGACAATGATTAATGGGGGCCCCCATAACCATGCCGAAACTTTACCAATGATGTCAAAAAACGTATCCAATCGTGCTCCTCCTTTTAGTAGAGGCAGTGGCTAAGGTTTGGAATTCTTGATAGGGCAGACGTAAATGATCTTGCAACATATGTATAATGCCTATGTTCTCCTAAATGAGACCCCTGTTCCTGAAAAATTAGCCACAGCTTCTAAATGGTTTTTCAAACTTTTCCCTAAATTTGGTTGTGTGAAACATTTTGTTTGGAAATTGGAAAGTATAAGGATGATTTATTTGGTGAAAGTCTATTAAAGTGAGTTTTGAGAGGGGGTTCCATTCGACAAAACCCGTTCATTTCCCCGGAAATACGGCAACTTCTGACCAATAAAAAATCTGCAGCCGGCTTCTGACTGCAGATCCTGTTTCTTATTCTGATACCCTTGGCAGAATCAACACTTCCACCCGGCGGTTTTGTCCCCGTCCATCTGATGTAGCATTGTCGGCAATCGGTTCAAATTCTCCGAATCCTTTAGCGCTGAACCACTGGGGATCAAGCTTAGGATTGTCCAAGATGATTTTCATGAAATTAACCGCCCGCATGACGCTTAGCTCCCAGTTTGAATCGTATTCCGCGTTGCTGATCGGGACGTTGTCCGTGTGACCGCTAATGATAATGTTCCGTGGAGGATTCATTTCAAGCAGTGCCGATAGTTCACCGGCCACGCTCAGGTCACTTCCCTGGACTATGGCTGATCCCGAGGCGAATAATACATTGTCCCGGATCGTGAGAAGCAATCCTTCATCGGTAAGCTTCGTGACGAATTGAACTTCTAAATTATTCGTTTTGATATACTGATTGATTTTTTCCTGAATTCCCCTTAGCTCTTCCTGATCCTTCAGGAAAGCCTGCTTTTCCAAATCTTCTTTCGTTAGTTCCTTCTCTTTTTCCTCTTCATTCCCTGCAGAGGCCGCCTGTTTGCTTTCCTGATCGCTCGACTGCTGAGGTGCTACGGGACTGGGATACTCCATCATTCCGGTTCCTCCCGTGAAGATTTCACTAAACACCTGGGAGAGTTCCCTGAATTTTTGAGCGTCCACAGAGCTTGACGCATAAAGCACGATAAACAGGGCCAGTAACAGGGTTAGCAAATCCGCGTAAGGTATCAGCCAGGACTCGTCCATATGCTCGTCGTCATGTTTCTTCTTACGCCGTCTCATCCTCATCCCCCTTTAACAACAATAATCGTTCACTTGCCGGTAAGTAGGATGCCAGCTTCTGTTCGATCACCCGTGGCGATTCTCCCTCGATGATCGATAGGATTCCTTCCACCATCATCATTTTCATCTGTACTTCACGCTTTGACTTACGCTTAAGCTTGTTGGCAAACGGGTGCCAGAGAACGTATCCCGTGAAAATACCGAGAAGCGTCGCAACGAAGGCCGCTGAAATGGCATAACCAAGTTCATCTGTATTGTCCATGTGACTGAGGGCCGCAATAAGTCCAATCACCGCTCCAAGTACGCCGAGGGTCGGTGCATAGGTCCCCGCTTGTGTGAAGATGAGCGCCCCGGCACTGTGTCTCTCTTCCATGGCATCAATTTCTTCATGCAGCACATCCCGTATATAATCAGCGCTTTGTCCATCCACCGCTAATGAAAGTCCGTCCCTCAAGAAAAGGTCATCAACTTCCTGGGTTTTGGCCTCTAGTGCAAGCAGCCCTTCCTTTCGGGCAAGATCTGCTAATTGGGAGAAAAATTGAATCGTTTGTTTCGGGTCCTGCAGTTTTTGTTCTTTAAACAGTATGCCGAATAGCTTCGGTACTTTTTTAATTTCATGGGTTGGAAAGGCAATGGTCACCGCTGCCACTGTTCCAAGTAAAATAATCAAAATGGCTGCAGGGTTAAGCAAGGCAACAGGGCTTACTCCTTTGAAAACCATCCCCACTCCAACCGCTATCAATCCTAAAATGACTCCTATTAAAGACGTCTTATCCATCGATCGCTCCACCTTACTCTTCGTAGTCTACTACTAATATCGGATGGAACTTCTAATTATTGAGAGGCAAAAGCGTTCGAAATTTTCTCATAAATTACTGTAAACCGTTATAAAGGACAACTTGTTTTTGTCGATATATGTAATATATAGGTATTTATATTAAAGGAGAGAACCGTCATGACCCCAAAGCAATTGAAAGAAATCGATAGTAAAAGGAAAAATCTGCTGCTCCTGATCACCTATTCCATCAGCCTGGCCGCAGCCCTGACGTATTCCATTATAAATGAGTCAGGAATCATTACCGTAATCGTTTTCGCTTCACAGATCCTCTTTCTGTCTGCATACTTCATTGTGTTGCAATTAATGTTGAAAAAGCCACATTCCTTTGTGTATTTCAGCATTCCTACTGTTTATGCCATCATCGGAATCTGGCTTTTTTTAGAGGGGTCCAATCCAAACGAATTAGTCATCTTGTTATTTTTGGCTGTCATCAGTGCGATTCATTTTAATCCAGTGATCTTTGGCATCGGTTACGGGTCCGGACTTGCCTTATTCATCTTAAACGGAGCTCTTGCGCCTGCAAACGACCCGATTTTCACAGAATTATTTGTTCCGGCTCTGCTTGTTTATGTACTTTTGGGGACGGTCCTTGCAGTGGTGATTCACTTGAACCGCAATCAATTCAAGCAGCTTCAGGAATTCATCAAGATGACAGAAAACGAGAGCATGAAAAAAGAAGAACAACGAAACTTTCTACAAAAAGAATTATCGACCATCTCTACAAGCATTCATCAAATCAACGAGCAGATTCAAACCCACCTCGTTTCACATGATGAAATGAGAACGGCCGTGAATGAAATATCAGCGGGAAGCGTCACACAAAGTGATCAGATTAACAACATTGCTGCCGTTTCCGAGACGACGATGAGTAAAATGGAGGAGGTTTCCAAGCTTTCTAACAATCTCACTGTTCATTCCACTCAAGCGAATTCCATTGCTGTTTCAGGCAGTGAGCGTGTCACTTACTTGCAGGAAAACATGATTGAGTTGAAAAATATCATTGAAGGCCTTCGTCAAACGTTCAGCGAATTAACAAGCAAAATAGAAGAAACGAATACGTTCATTGGAAGCATTCAAGACATTACGGATCAAACCAATCTGCTCGCTCTGAATGCGTCCATTGAAGCGGCGAGGGCAGGAGAAGCCGGGCGGGGATTCAGTATAGTAGCCGATGAAATTCGGAAACTGGCAGAGATTACTCGTAACACAGCCACCCGCATTAATGACAATCTCGCTTCCGTTAATTCAGTGAACTCTTCTGCTGTCGAAATCATGAATCTCAGCTCAGAAAAGCTGGATGAAAATGTCGGAGCAACCGGTGAGGTAACAGATTATTTCACGACACTGCGTGAAAAGCTTGTTTCCCTGTCAAACGAGTTCAATACGTTAACCTCTACGGCATCAGAAGTAAGAAGCCAAACCGAAGAAGCTGAGGTATCGACGAAAGAGCTTGCAGCTGTCATTCAACAAACCTCTGCAGGACTCGAGGAAATCAGCGCTACCATTGAAACCCTTCATGGTGATAACCGAATGATTGCTCAATATGTTCAAGAAACCGCCACAAGTGCTGAACGAATTCAACGCAGTGTCGATGTATAAAATATGATAAACTAAAAGCATCATTAGAGTACTAAAGGATGTGTCACTTTGAAACGTAGAATCATCATGATGATTCCCATCATGTTTATCGTAGCCGTTGTAGCAAATTGGATGCTCGGCAAAGGATACTCTGAAATTCCTTCCGAAGCCAAAACCATGATCATCGTCGGGGCGGCACTCTTATCCGGAGTGATCTCATTCTTCTTATTTAAAGAAGATGAACCCGAGAAGAAATAAAGAAACACCACTTTCCTTGTGGAAAGTGGTGTTTTCATTATTTCAGGAGCTTATTTTCAATTTTATGCTCATAATTTTTGAATAGTGAACCATTCGTTTTGATTCTTTTCTTTGAAAGCATCGCGTTGTATTTGAGCATGTTTTCACTCAGGCTTTTTTTCAGCTCCTGCTTCTCCAAGTCGTCATCGCATGCTTTGATCAAGTCTTCTATGCGCATCATTTCTTTTTTTACATTCATTTCATCCGTCGTATATCCGGCATTCTTCATCATCCGGTGAGCCATCTTCAACTCCTGGGGCACTCCTGAATCATCGTCTAAATGAAGCGGTTTACCGTAGCCCGGCAGCTCTTTAAACTCGCCCTCTTCATAAGCCTTCTTAATTCGTTGTTCAGATATGATTATCGAAAAATCCATCCATAACCCCTCCTGCTTCAAACTAAAGTGGACGCGGCTGGTCTTTGACGTATCGATTACTACCCACTTGTTACCATTAGTATATCCAAAAGACTCCATGTCTGTATGTGCAAGATACGTCTATTTTCTGACAATTCCTCTTCACATATTTTCGTATGAGCTGGAAAAACTACCTGTATCACGGATGAAAAGGAGTGGCTTACATGGCACGTGGAAAATCGTTCGACTCAAAGAAAAAGGGACATCCCGGTAACTTCCCTCAGAATAGTACACCAGAGGGAAAACACTCAGAAGACGCAGCCGGGGATGAAGAACTGATCGTGACCCAGGAAGCATTTAAAAATCGAGTGGATGAGGATGAACATCGCTTATAAAAACGAAAAACGCCAGGGTTTCCTGGCGTTTTTCTTGTTTGATTGGCTGAAATGGGGCAAATCAAGATGTAAAAGGTACGAAAACTTAGTTATTTTCAATTTCATCACTTTTATTTTCAACTTTTCGATTTTATTTTCAAATCCAATCCCCGACCCGTTTATTAAACATTTACACTTTCTTTCTTCGATAAATCCATCGCTGGTCCAAAGAATTCGAAATGAATGTTAGATTCAGGAACTCCCATCTCCTTCAACGTTGTGATGACAGCTTTCATGAATGGTACCGGCCCGCATACATAGCATTCCGTTTCTCCATCCACATATTGAGAAAGGATTGCTTTATTCACATATCCTTTAAAATGACCTTGAGATTCGTTACGGGGATTTTCGTAAACATAGCAAGCTTCCCCATTCATTAACTCTTCCATTAAACTGTCGACATCTTTTCTAAAGGCATGGACCCCTTCATGTTTGCTCGCATGAATAAAGGCAGTAGGACGTTCAGGCTTCGTTCGAGCGACCGTTGCAAGCATACTCATCATAGGCGTGATTCCGACTCCTCCGCTTATAAAAGCAACTGGTGATTCGCCATCCGCTAAATAGAAATCGCCGGCTGGTGCACTGACTTCAATCTCACTTCCCACTTCTGCCTCATCATGCAGGAAATTAGTAACTTTTCCTTTAGGATCAAATTCTGCTTCTCTTTTAACAGAAATTCTGAAGAGATTCTCCATAGGCGCGCTGGATAAACTGTACTGACGAATATGGGTGAACTCTTCACCAGGAATGGTCACCCGTACAGATATATATTGACCCGGCATATAGGTTGGGACATTGCCCCCTTCTTTTGGTTGAAGATAGAAAGAAGTGATAACATCGCTCTCCACTACCTTTTTTGCGACTACAAACGGTTTAAAGTCTCTGTATCCGGCGTCTTTGTTCTCCGTTTCTTTGTACATTTCTTCTTCTACATCAATAAATACTCCGGCGATGACACCGTATGCTTCTCCCCACGCTTCAATGATCTCATCTGTCGCTGCGTCTCCAAGAACTTGTTTGATGGCTTGAAGTAAATGCTCCCCAACAATCGGATAATGCTCAGGCTTAACTCCTAAACTTCTATGCTTGTGCGCGATTTGCTTTACGACAGGCAGGATCATCTCGAGCTTATCAATATTCTGTGCAGCTGCATACACCGTATTGGCTAATGCGGTTTGTTGTCTTCCCTTTTTCTGATTGGCATGATTGAAAATATTTAGTAGTTCCGGATGATTGGTAAATAAATTTTTATAGAAAGTGGACGTAATTTCCGTTCCTTTAACTTCTAACACAGGTGCAGTTGACTTCACGATTTCAATGGTTTTTTGAGATAGCATTTTGGTCACCTCTAAAGATATATTTTGAATACATCTTTAGCGTACTCCTCTCTTCTCAATAAAGCAATATATAAAATACTCCTTTAACAAAACAGCCACATTTAGACACAGACTTGCTTCCTTCTGTATAATAATAATAACGGATCGGAAAGGTGAGATAAATGAGACTAACTTTATACACTGACTACTCACTGAGAGTTCTAATCTTTCTGGCTTCAAAACCAAAAGAGGAACTCTCTAATATAAAAGAAATCGCTGATGCCTACAGCATCTCAAAGAATCACCTGATGAAAGTGACGTACGAACTGGGGAAAAACGGTCTGATTGAAACGATCCGCGGCAGAAACGGCGGTATCAAGCTTGCACAATCCCCAGAGGATATAAATATCGGTAAACTCGTCCGGACCACAGAAGAAGACTTCCATCTTGTCGAATGCTTTGACGCCAATAATAATAACTGCGTCATCACTCCCGTCTGCGGATTAAAGCATGTCCTCGGCAAAGCGTTGAACGCCTATCTATCTGTCCTTGACGAATATACCCTGGCTGATTTGATCCAAAACCCGATGGACTACCGGTTCTTATTTCAAGAGCAACAGCAGGATGAAGCGTCAACCTAGGTGTAAAGACTTCTCTCCATTTCGATGGGGAGGAGTTTCTTTGTGGAGTGGTGCTTTTTTCGTCCAGGTTGTACCAGGTACATTTCACACGATATGTACCTGGTACAACTTATCCACAAATCACTCACAACCCATGCCAAAAAGCCTGTTTTCCAACTGAAAACAGGCCCCTCTCCTACTTCTTGCTCTCACTATATTTAAATGTCATGAACACGAATAGGAAAAAGCTGAGTAATAACGTGCTTCCTCCTACTATATAGAAGACCATCGTGAAGCTCCCCGGCAGGTTGAATGGATTTAAGTTGTACATCCACATTCCGACGGTTAATCCAAGCGAACCGATAATTGCCGTCCATACGTGGGCAAATGCCAGTTTAGAAGATTTCGGTACTTGATAGGAACGATAATAGGATGAAAATGCAAATAAGCTTAGCCAGCCGACTACTAAAATATGAGCATGAATGGGCTTAAATGCATACGATCCGGCTCCTGCCATATGAGACCCAAGAAAAGCTCCAATAAACCCATAGATGGCGGACATTCGTAATAAAAGGACATTCCACGGCACTGTTTCTTCCCCCTTTTTGATCTGGAGTATTGCTTCAATCATTATAGTATAGTTGCCCCTTGGTTCGCTATGTTTCTTGTTTGGTTGCCACAGAACGTTCATTTTCATCGTGCACGAAACAAATACTTTTACATACTTTCGCATACGATAGAAAGATGGGTGTAAACACTTGCAAACGGTGTCCGCACTGATACAATAAGAATGTAATAGAACATTCTGAAAAAAGGAGAATACATATGTCTAATTTCCAACAAAATCTTGAGAAATACGCTAGCCTGGCTGTTGAAGTCGGCGTCAATGTTCAAAAGGGTCAGACCCTGGTCATCAACACTTCCATCGATTCAGCAGAATTTGTCCGCTTAGTGGTAAAGAAAGCCTATGAAGTTGGGGCTAAGCATGTCTACGTCAACTGGAATGATGATGTGGTAAACCGTACGAAATATGATCTTGCTCCAGACGAAGCATTCCAGGAGTTCCCTCAGTGGAAAGCAAGAGAAGTCGAAGAGCTTGCTGAAGGCGGAGCTGCATTCATGAGCATCGTATCTTCAAGCCCTGATTTGCTTAAAGGAGTAAATCCAGATCGTATCTCAAACTTCCAAAAGGCAGCAGGGAAAGCAATGTCCAAATACCGTCAATTCATTCAATCGGACAAAGTGAGCTGGTGCGTACTGGCCGCTCCATCTAAAGATTGGGCTGCAAAAGTATTCCCCGATGCTTCTGAAAAAGAGCAAATGGACCTACTTTGGGAGGCCATCTTCAAAGCCGTCCGTGCCGACCAGGCGGACCCTGTCCAGGCATGGAAGGATCACGACGCAAACCTTCACGAAAAAGTGGAATACCTGAATGAGAAAAACTACAAAAGGCTGCACTACACGGCACCGGGGACGGACCTTACGATCGAGCTTCCTCAAGGTCACCTGTGGGTAGGAGCTGGAAGTGTGAACGAACAAGGAACCACTTTCATGGCGAACATGCCAACAGAAGAAGTATTCACGGTTCCATTAAAGACAGGTGTGAACGGAACAGTATCAAGCACGAAACCACTTAGCTACGGTGGAAATGTGATTGACAACTTTACGATTACATTTGAAAACGGCCGAATTGTGAACGTAAAAGCAGAAGAAGGTGAAGAAATCCTTAAGCGCCTTGTTGATACGGATGAAGGATCTCATTACCTTGGGGAAATCGCCCTTGTCCCTCATCAATCCCCAATTTCTCAATCGAATGTGTTATTCTACAACACATTATTCGATGAGAACGCATCAAACCACCTTGCGATCGGTAATGCCTACGCATTCTGTATCGAAGGCGGAAAGAAAATGAGTGAAGAAGAGCTTGAGAAGAATGGCTTGAACAACAGTATCACTCACGTTGATTTCATGATTGGTTCTGACAAAATGAACATCGATGGAGTGAAAGAAGACGGCTCGACTGATGCAGTATTCCGCGATGGCGGTTGGGCGTTTTAAGATTTAGCTGCGTGGAATCCCGGAAGGTGGTTTGGCTGCCTTTTGGGGTTTTTTTATGGGGATGGGGTCTGGCCTCGGAAGAAGATCGTTTGACTGAGCGCTCAATCTATTGGATGTAACTGGAAAAAGACGCATATATCGAAATTTTGACGCATAAATTTGAAAAAAGACGCATAAATCAAAATAAAGACGCATAAAATTATATTTTGACGCAAAAAACCCGAGAAAAGACGCAATCCCCTCCCTTTCATCCGGTGTATCCTTCTCCCATGATCCCATCAACCTTCCCTTCATCATGTTATTAGTCCATTTTCGAAACAAATTCTCCTCTTTCGGTCAAAAAGCTCACCCATACTGCTTCGTCAACGCAATGGCTGCAATCATCGCTCCGGCTGCCTGGGCATAGCTTCCGAATGCGGTGACCTGCAACCCGATCTCCTCCATACCCTTTAATATATATACTTCTCCTATCGCTTCAATTGCTGCACCAAGGGATTGAAGTGAGTTTCCGGCTGCCAGAAGATCTGAAAACTCCCGCGTACCCAACGTGGCCCCATAGGCTTCCAGTCCCGCCCCCAAGGATTGGACGGTGTCACCAAATATATCAAGATTCAATCCTTCCTCTTCTCTTCCGGCGAATTGGAGTTCAGCTGCTGCGACATTGGTTACGTTTCCTGAAGCTTGAATCCAATCACCAATCACTCTTAACGTTTCACCAAACGAACCGTCTGACAGCTTTTCCGCTCCCACCCCCTGAAGTGCATTTCCTGCCGCTTCAAATCCGTTTCCGATGGAGACCAACCGAAATCCGAGAGGCTCTTGACTGTATCGTTCTTCTTGTATGACCATGGTTTCGCCAATTGCTGCAATCACCGTTCCGATCACCTGCGTCCATGCACCGGTAATAAGGATAAGCCTATCGATCACCTCCACCCACCGTTCCTTTCCCTTTCAATACTTTTAATGTATTCAGAAAGGAGAAAATGGTATCTTTAGACGCCGCTTCAGCATGAGTAAATATTTTGTAAATACCAGTAAATCAGTCTTGTTTATTTAGTCCTATCGAGCTATGATATTCTAGTTCATCTAGTGTTTCATCGAGGGGAGGAATATAGATGAGAATTAGAGATTGGGACCGTAATTTAAAGGTCCGGCTGTTTGGGGAAGCAGCGATCAACATTACTTTCTGGATGTTCTTTCCGTTTTTGACGATTTATTTCACAGAATCATTCGGAAAGCAGACGGCAGGATTACTATTGGTTCTCTCGCAGGTATTTGCCGTACTCGCAAACCTGATGGGAGGCTATTGTGCAGACCGCTTTGGCCGTAAGCGAATGATGGTCATTTCGGCCTTTGGACAAGGTTTTGCTTTTTTAATCTTTGGACTGGCCAGTTCACCTTGGCTCGATTCAGCTATGATCGGCTTTATCTGTTTTAGTTTAGTAGGGGTATTTGGATCGTTTTATTGGCCGGCAAGTCAGGCGATGGTGGCCGATGTCGTGGATGAAAAGGACCGCAGTCATGTGTTTGCCGTCTTTTACACATCCATTAATATTGCCGTGGTGGTCGGCCCGATACTTGGTGGGATTTTCTATGTTCACTACCGCTTCGAGCTTTTAATTGCCGCTGCGCTTATTTGCATGCTCTTAGCTCTTCTTTTATATAAAATGACCAGAGAAACAGCACCTACAGACACTAGTAAGCTATTAGTGACAGAAGGAAAAAAGAAAGTCTGGCATAGCGTGATAGCAGATCAGATGAAGGATTATAGTGTTATTTTTAAAGACAAAACGTTTTTATTATTTATTTTGGCTGGAGTCCTGGTAGGTCAAACGTTCATGCAATTGGACCTCCTGATTCCTGTATATATTAAAGATGTCGTCGATCAGGCCACATTGTTCAGCTTCGGGGACTGGTCATTGACCCTTGTGAGTGAGCAGGTATTCGGATTAATTTTATCTGAAAATGGATTCCTGGTGGCCCTTCTTACGGTGGTCATCACGAGATGGATCACGAAATTCCGTGAGCGTAATGTGTTCATCCTATCCTCCGTCATCTACGCCGTTTCAATCTTTATGTTTGGACAAACGAGCTCGGTCTGGATGTTTGTGATTGCCATGGCGGTGTTCACATTCGCAGAGCTCATGACAGCGGGTATCCAGCAAAGCTTCGTTTCAAAGCTTGCTCCGGATCATATGCGGGGGCAGTACTTTGCGGCAGCCAGCCTGCGCTTCACAGTTGCGAGAACGATCGCACCTCTATCCATCACTCTATCGCTTTATGTGGGGTATGATTGGACATTTATCATCCTGTCGATCCTTGCGCTGGTGAGTGCGGGACTCTTCTTCATTATGTTCGAGCGCTTTGAAAAAGAAAAACTGGAATTGAAGAAAGCTGTTCAATAAAAGAAGGAATGATCCGCAATGGATCATTCCTTTTCTTTTTACAGTCCTAAATCAAAACCTTCATCATCAGACTGTAGCATTGTATTTAGACCAAGATCTGTCGAAAGACCAAGGTTGAACTCAGAGTCTGAAGAATCTTCATTCTCCCATTGAGTGTAGCTTGCACCTGCATTTACACCAAGGTTAGACATTAGAGAAGATTCATTTTCTTCATCAGAAGACAAGAATCCAAGAGTTGTATCTGTACCAGCATTTAATCCGGCACTTGTATACTCTTCTTCTTCAGAATCCATTGATTCAGCCCATAGTCCCGCTTCCACTGCGTTCATGACAGTAGCGGCAGATTCGTTGTCTTCATCGTTCGTCATAGCACCCAGCATCAGGTTGTTCGCTGCGTTTGTTTCAAACTTAGAATAGTCGTCGCTGTTTTCAACTGTTGTCATAAGAGAAGTATCGTTCATCGCTTCTACTTTAGACGAGTCACCATCTTCTTTATCTTCAGTTCCCAATACAAGACCATTTGTCGATTCAGTACCAAATGACGCTTTAGAAGAATCGTCTTCTTCGTTGCTTTCAGCACTTACCCAAACATTTGAATCGGTCATCGCATCAGCCATTACTTCATTATCTTCATCAGACGCAGAAGCATTCAGACCAGAAGTAAGGTTTCCGGAAGTAGTAGTGGCATAAGAATCATCTTCTTCATTGTACATCGTTTCGTTCATGATTCCAGCGTCAGTCATAGCTCCAACTTCTGCTGATTCATCTTCCCCTTCAACCGCTGCGTTTACATCTTGTGACGCTCCCGCTTCTGTTTTGGAAGTTGTTGAATCTTCTTCTACTGTTGTTTCGTTCATGATTCCAGCATCAGTATCTGCATTCACTTCTGCTGATTCGTTTTCTCCTTCAACCGCTGCGTTTACATCTTGTGATGCTCCCGCTTCTGTTTTGGAAGTTGTTGAATCTTCTTCTACTGTTGTTTCGTTCATGATTCCAGCGTCTGTGTCCGCATTCACTTCCGCTGATTCGTCTTCCCCTTCAACCGCTGCGTTTACATCTTGTGATACGCCCGCTTCTGTTTTGGAAGTTGTTGAATCTTCTTCTACTGTTGTTTCGTTCATGACTCCAGCGTCAGTATCTGCATTCACTTCCGCTGATTCGTCTTCCCCTTCAACCGCTGCGTTTACATCCTGTGACGCTCCCGCTTCTGTTTTAGAAGTTGCTGCATCTTCTTCTACTGTTGTTTCGTTCATGACTCCAGCATCAGTTTCTGCATTCACTTCTGCTGATTCTTCTTCTCCCTCAACCGCTGCGTTTACATCTGAAGTCGCTTCTGCACCATTATTCGTAGTAACAGAATCATTCTCTTCATCGACGACGGTTTCGTTTACTACATTTGCATCAGCATCAGCATTTGCATCCGTATTCGATTCTTCATCTGATCCACCAATGTTCAATCCATTTAATAGACCCTCTTCAGAATCCAGGATGTTGACGTCTTCCAGTATTCCATCATTACTGTTAAGCAGAGAATCATTACCTGCTGCTAAACTTGTTTGACCTCCGATTGCTAGACTTGCTGCTAATCCACCTGTCATTACTAATGTTCTAAATACGCTTTTTCTCATTTTATTTTTCTCTCCTTTAAAAGTTTTTAGTTTATATACTTTTGAAAAGAAGAGATTACCTGAGGTGGTTGGGACGGTGGTGCGTTTAACCATTGATCATAATAAAGATTCTTTTTCTCATATAAATTGGCTTTTTGGAAGTTGACGGCCACTGCCTGCTGGTCCGGCACATACCATAGAGAGCTAGATCCGGTGGTTTGCCCATTCATTCCACTCGTGCTTGATGGCTGACTTGTGGAATTCATGGTTGTTGTCGTTAATACCGGTTCCATCTTTTTGGCAGGTGTGAAAGGACGTTCCTTACGATTTTTAGGTTCTTCAACCTTGAAGGCTTCCTTTGCCTCAACTTTAGCCGGTTTGGTAAGTATTGAGTCTTTTAATTGTTTTGCTTTGCTAATTCTAATGGAATTTTCATCAGTACCTTTGGATGATGCTTCATCAGGGACATCTTGTTTGAATGTTTCCTTCTGAACATCTTCTTTCTCCACTTCTACGTTCTCATCCACCTGAATGTCTACCGAAGGCTCATCGTTTACTTCTGTTTCAACGATTCCAGTGTCCACTTTCACCTGTGGATCCTTGGAAACCTCGGTATCGATAACCCCTGTATTCACTTTCACTTCAGGTTCATCTGAAAGGTCGACTTCCAGTAGAGGCTTTTCATCTGACAAAGAATCTGTAACTGGTTCTGTCGTTTCTTCCACCGTGTTCGTGACCATATTGGTTGTCGATTCAACTGTATTAGTTACCGTTTTCGTTGTTTCTTCAACAGTATTGGTAACGGACTTCGTTGTATTGTTCACCGTTTCCGTTACAGGAGCCGCTGATTCCCCTACAATATCAGTAACCGGTTTTGTTGAACGTTCCACGGTTTTGTCTACAGTATTTCCGACCGTTTTGGTTGCGGAATTCACTGTATTTGAAACGGTCCCAGTCGTCTGATCAACCGTTTCTGTCACCGAATCAACTGTACCCGAAAGTAAATTCCCGTTTGATTGATTCTCATCCTTTGAAGTTGTACTTTTCTCTTCAATGGAAGGTTTGTCCTTCTCCTCGTCAGGAGTGGATACGGCTTCATTCACGGTTGACGTTGCTTCATCAGTGACAGCGTTGACTTCATTTGTCACATTGGAGAGAAGTCCGCCATCTGCAGAAGCAAAAGTGGGAATACTGATGACTCCCAGAAATAGCAAAGCCTGAATTAGGCGTTTATGCACTGCGTCTTGTCACCTCCTTCCGATTCGTTTTTGAGGGTGTGGTGTACCTGAGACAGGCACCCTCCATCCAAATTTCACAAAGCTAACGAAGGTGGTTCAATTTTGGATCACTTTTTTTCAAAAAAATAATAATTCCCCCTGAAAAATATTCAGAAAAGGATGAATCCGAAAAATTCCCTTTCCCCCCTTTTTTCATGAAATATGAGATGTTACAATGTACAACCGTAAGCAATCTTAACGTAGCTCATTCGAAGAGCTAGTCGGAGATTCCACTCAATAACAAGCAAAGAAAGGATGTTGATTTCAATGCATATCGGAAGCAAAGGCTGGTACGTACAAGAACTAAAAAAAGCAGGCGTACGCCACTACGAGGAACGCTATGTAGAATCCTACAAAAAACACGTTCTTGCAAACCTATTAGAACGTACAAAATAAGAAGACACAAAAGAGGGACGGACCTCCATTCCTATGACCTGGTCATAGGAATGGAGGTCCGTCCCTCTTTTTTCTATTATTTTTGGAATTTTGTTAAAAATAGTGAAAAAGAATCACCACGTTTTTCCATGCTTTTCTTTTTGAAAAAACCATTGTGATAGTCTTCAGTCGTATGATAGAGTAGAAAACATATTTCAAATCAACTTCATACGAATTCCTTATATATCTATGGTGATATGGACCATAAGTCTCTACCTGGCAGCCTTAAAGTGCCGGACTATAAGGAAAGTCTTTTCTATATGCTGCATGTGTATGGAGACTTTCCCTATTTTTAGAGAATGTCTTCATGCACTTTTTTTGTTTTTTCGAGAGGTCTGACATCATACGACGTAAACTTGAGAATTCGTTGAAAATTACATGTTGGGGGATTGGTATTGTGAGTTTAGTATATGGCGTCTTATCATTACTTGGAGTTCTATTTTTGGCCTGGCTGTTGAGCAGCAACCGCTCAAGCATTCAATGGCGCACGATTATCATCGGGATTTGTCTTGAGTTCCTGCTTGTCTTATTTGTATTAAAAGTCCCATTCGGACAAACCATTTTGAAGAAAGCAGCCTTGGGCGTACAGAAAGTCATCGACTACAGCAATGAGGGAATCATGTTCGTGTTCGGAGGATTCTTCGAAAAAGGTACGAATATTTCATTCGTCTTCGCGATTAATGTCCTGGGTGCGATCATCTTTATTTCTGCACTCATTTCAGCACTTTATTACTTACGCATCATCCCGTTCTTTGTAAAATATATCGGAATCGGGTTGGGTAAAATCCTTGGGACGACGAAGGTTGAGTCGTTTAATGCGATCGGAAATTCCTTTCTTGGTTTGGCTGAGGCTCCCCTGTTGATTAAGCCTTATTTAGCTAAGCTGACGCGTTCTGAACTTTTTGCCGTGATGGTTGGGGGAACAGCTTCAGCAAGCGGAGCGATATTAATCGGATATTCCTTGATGGGAATCGACATGAAATTCCTTCTTCTATCCGTCTTTAGTGTACCTATCGTCTCTCTTGTGATTGCCAAAATCATCGAACCGGAAACAGAAGAGTCCAAGACGAATGGAGATATTTCGTTAGGGAAAACCACTCATACGAACGTATTCGAAGCGATTTCCGAAGGTGCCCTGAGTGGTACTCAGCTGGCCATCAATATTGGTGGACTGCTCATCGCTTTCATCGGTATCCTTGCTCTCGTCAACGGATTGCTGGGTGCCGTCGATATGAGTCTTTCCACGGTCTTCGGCTACCTGTTCTATCCACTGGCACTACTCGTCGGTATTCCGATGGATGAAGCGTTCCTTGCGGCCTCCATCATCGGGACGAAGCTCTCTGTGAATGAATTCGTTGCATACAAAGAACTTTCAGGAATGATGAACGATCTTTCACCGAAGACTGTTGCCATTCTTTCCGTTGCCCTTTGTAACTTTGCGAACCTGTCTTCGATCGGTCAATTGATTGTCGGATTGGGTTCTTTGGAGCCGACACAGCGTCCAATGGTTTCTAAATTAAGCTTGAAGGCCATCATAGCCGGTACACTGGCCAGCTTCATAACGGCCATTATCATTAGTATATTCCTATAATTTTTTCTCGCGATTATGTTTCTCCCGCCCCCCTTTAGTGAATAGTATAAGGTAGTAATCTTTTTTCACATTGACAACGGAAGGTGAATTCATTGAGAGAAAAAAAGTTCATGAAAGAAACGAAAACAAGTAAAACGACCCACGTTCTTCCACCCGACACCAACCATCACGGTACATTGTTTGGTGGAAAACTGATGGCCTATATAGACGATGTGGCCTCCATTGCCGCTACCCGTCACGCCCGCAAGCCCGTCGTAACGGCTTCAACAGATTCCGTCGACTTCCTGCAGCCCATCAAAGTCGGGGATGCCGTGACTTTGGAAGCGATGGTCACGTATACCGGACGCAGTTCCATGGAGGTTTGTGTGAAGGTCACTTCAGAGGTGCTTCTAACAGGAGAAACCAATGTGGCAGCCATCTCTTTCTTGACCTTTGTTGCTTTAGAAGGCAATAAACCAGCCGTCATTGCGGAAGTCGTGCCGGAAACAGAAGAAGAAAAATGGCTGAACGAAACAGCCAAGAACCGTGCCGAGCACCGTAAAGCACGCAAAAAACATAGTCAGGAGCTTGCGGAGTTTTTCCGTAAAGCGTATTGAGGAATGGGAGATGCTTGTAGAGAGCATCTCTTTTTTTGTTGGGCAAGAACTTGAAAGTTGTCTGTTCGCCGTTATGTTTGGAATTTCGCCGTTAAAAGTGAGATTTCGCCGTTATATTGAAAATATCGCCGTTATAATGGGAATTTCGCCGTTATCTTGGAATCCGTTCTCCTGTCTCTTAATAATCCTACGAAAATCCTAGCCTTAATTAATACGGCGAATCAGCCGTTCGCGTATATATGTGGAATTCCGCTGATAAACGGTATGATTTCGCTGATATATCCCAAATTTCGCTGATAAAATGAAAATTCTGCTGATATCTTGCGCTCGATGCCTAAAACGCTTCTCATTTCCTGTCCTAAATCCACCCCCTCACCACGCAAACTCCACTCACCCCCACAACACTTTTTTCCCTCCTCCCCTTCAAAATAGGTCCGTCCCTCCGATAATACAGAGGTATGGACATGTGAATGTCTCAATATTTATTTTTGGAGGTAGCGTTTTGAAAAGAATAATCAGCATGTTTCTTCTTGTTATGCTTGTTGTGGCGGGATGTTCCACGCCTATGACGGAAGAAGCGAGTGTAGAAAAGCAGCAGAGCATTGGAATCCTTCTCTCTGACACAGGGCTGGGAGATGGATCGTTTAACGATTCAGCATTTAGAGGATTAGAAAAGGCACGGGATGAATTAGGTATTATATTTGATTATAGAGAAGCACCGGACGGGGACTTTGAAGAAGCACTCCAGGAGCTTGTCGATCAGAAGCATGAGCTTGTGATCGGTCTTGGGTTTTCGATTCAAGATGCGATTGAAAAGATTGCAAAAGAAAATCCTGACCAGAAATTTCTTTTGATAGACGGATTTTCAGACGTGGAGAATATCACATCCATTACGTTTAAAGAACATGAAGGCAGCTTCCTTCTCGGTATGGTGGCGGCCATGAAATCAAAAAGCAACACGATTGGATTCATTAGCGGGGCAGATGTTCCTGTTATTCAACGATTTGAAAAAGGGTTTGAACAAGGTGCTCAGTATATCAATCCTTCCATAAAGGTATTGAAAGACAATGCCGACAACTTTGGTGACGCTGAGCTTGGCGGGAAAATAGCTGAGAACCAAATGAAACGAGGCGCCGATTTTATTTATCCTGCCGCTGGTTTTACAGGAGTGGGAGCGATTCAGGCTGCGCAAAAAGCAGGCATTTTGTCTGGAGGGGTCGACTCGGATCAATACTTCATCGCCGAAAAGTCCGTCGTCACGTCCATGGTCAAAAAAGTGGATAACGCGGTTTTCAACGTTACAAAAGAACTCATTTCAAATCAAAAAATAACTCAACAAGCCTTCGAGCTGGGTCTCAAGGAAGATGGAGTGGGATTAGCTCCCATTCGAGTCACCAGCTTGTCTCCTGAAGAAACAAAACAACTAGAAGACGCTAAAGACAAAATCATCTCTGGGGACATTACGATTAAATTGCAATAAATCTCATCTAAGGAGTATTCTCATGGCATTAAAAAAACGTTTACTGATTTTGGGACTTATCCCCCTTATCCTTTCGACGATTATCATTGGGTACATCGTCTCTCAATTGATTTCTCTTCAAAATTCTGCAAATGAAGATGTACAAGTGCTTCTTGAAACAGAGACATTGCGGGGAGATTTGATTGTGGCAAAGCAGGCACTTTCCAATTACTCCGTCAATTCAACAGCAGAAAACAAACAAATGGTAGAAGGTATGCTGGAAGAAACTTCTACGCAGATATCCGTTTTGAAAAAGCTTTTGACCGTTAAAAGTCAGCAAGAAACCCTTTCTTCCATCGAGACGAAATTCACAGATTTGAAGACTGCCTCAGATGCAGCCCTCACTGACATGAACAAAGCGGAGATCAAACGACAGTCGATCCGTATCTCCGGAGTCCTTAACGATATGTATCTATTAACGAAACAAACAAATGATTGGTATCAAAATCTATTAAAAGAAAACAAGAGGCAAATTGAATTTATAGTGTGGGTGTCAGTGATCGGATTTATCTTAACCATCATCCTTTCTATGGCAGCATCCACCTTACTGACACAGCGGATTGTGAAGCCTTTAAACATTATGGTGGATAACGCTGAAAAAATGGCCAATGGTGATTTAACGATTTCAGTTGAGTCGGTTAATGAGAAAAACAGTAAATTTGAAGTGGACAAGCTCCAAACAGCTTTTCACCATATGGTCCTGAACCTGCGGAGTACGGTTCAGTCCGTCCATGATATCGGATCAAATGTAGAGAAGTTCACCCAGGATGTACGCTCACAAATGACGAGTTTGGCAGAAAGCAGCAACCAGGTGGCGATTTCGACTGAAGAACTGGCAAAAGGAAGTCAATCCATCTCTGAAGACATCCAATCAACGGCTGCTTTAATGTCTCTGATGGGTGATGATTTTGCCCAGAATGTGAGACAAAGCGGAGAATCATCCGCTAGCAGTAAAGTGGCATTGGATTCGGTTGAACATGGCCAGGCATCCCTAAATAAGCAGCAGGAATTTGCTGAAATGATCGCCGAATCTTCTTCATCCATCATGGATTCCATCGAACATTTTGCCCAATATACCGGTGAAATTGAACATGCTTCCCATGCGGTAAGGGAAATTGCCGATCAAACAAATCTCTTAGCACTAAACGCAGCAATCGAAGCAGCCAGAGCCGGGGACGCAGGAAAAGGATTCGCCGTCGTTGCCCAGGAAGTCCGAAAACTGGCAGAAGACTCGTCCGTTGCAACCGAGCGAATCGGTAACATGGTCGGAAATATCAAAAATGGCATTCACTCTATTATGGAAGCTTCCCAAAAGGGAAAATCCCTATCTACTCAGCAAGTGGACTCCATGAGTGTGACAGAGCATGCGTTTAAAGACATATCCGGAAATGTTTCAACCATTTATGAAAATTTAGTACAACTTGAAAATGGCATGCAAGCTTCGAATGAGCGTACCCACCAGGTGATTGCAGCTATTGAAAACATCTCGGCGATCACAGAGGAAACCGCTGCCGGAACGGAAGAAATTTCTTCTTCTACCGAAGAGCAGCTGAGGTACTTCGAACTAATGAATGAACAAGTAGGAAAATTGAACGGAATGACAGCAGAAATGAAAAAAGAATTGGAGCGGTTTACGCTTTGATAATGGGAAAATGCCTCCTGGTGGGGCATTTTTTTGTTTGATAGATTGATTGATATAGACGGGGTTTCGGCCGTTCGCCGTTATATTTGGAATTTCGCCGTTAAAACGGGATTTCCGCCGTTATTTTGGATTCCGCTCTCCTGTTTCTTATTCATGGTAGGAGAATACATCCAGGTGTGGTAGTTTCATAGTCGCCGTAACCGCCGTTCGCTGATATATGTGGAATTTCGCTGATATCTTGCTTTCAATGCCTAAACTCTCCTTCTTTACCCTACTAAATCCACCCCACTTCTTTCAACCTATGATAGTAATGGCGATTCTACCCGGAATATAAGTGGAAATCTAAATATTATCGAAATCAAAAGAAATACACTATCTACTACAAGAGTCCCCTTCCCCTCCATTTTCACCCAAGCACCATCCGATATGACCACTCCCATGTCCCGAACTCCCCCTTCACCACCATCCGACTACTCCAAACATCCCTATCTATATTACAGAACGTTTAAATTTTTTTAACGAACAAAAAATCAAGGTCCGTCTCTGTGTACCCATATAGGTATAAAAAAGCCCTCCATCATACACTTTTATTTTTTTAAAACCGCTTTCACTTCTGTCATACTTTGTAACAATTTGTCGGTGGTAAATATCTCCACCTACATAACCCTCAAAAATCTCCTATACTGTATAGAAGGTTATACTGTCTAGAATTCTTATAGTTGGAGGAATATTGATGTTATCAAACTCTGAAATTGGTATCGATTTAGGAACTGCAAATATACTTGTTTATAGTAAAAATAAAGGAATTATACTTAATGAACCTTCTGTTGTCGCGATCGACACAGAGAATAAAACGGTATTGGCGGTTGGAACCGAAGCTAAGAGCATGATCGGGAAAACCCCAGGGAAAATCGTGGCTGTGCGCCCGCTTAAAGATGGTGTGATTGCCGACTTTGATGTGACAACTGAAATGTTAAAACAAGTGATGAAAAAAGCGAGTAAAAAACTTGGATTCTCTATCCGCAAGCCAACGGTTGTCGTTTGTACGCCTTCTGGTGCAACAAGTGTCGAGAGAAGAGCGATTCAGGATGCCGTGAGAGGAAGCGGTGCGAAATCCGTGACCCTTATTGAAGAACCTGTAGCTGCTGCGATCGGTGCTGACTTGCCTGTAGGTGAGCCTGTTGCCAACGTAATCGTTGATATCGGTGGCGGAACGACGGAAGTAGCGATCATCTCTTACGGTGGCGTTGTTTCCTGTAACACGATCCGTATCGGTGGAGATCAAATGGATGAAGATATCGTTCAGTACGTTCGCAAGCGTTACAATCTGTTGATTGGTGAAAGAACGGCTGAATTAGTAAAAATCGAAGTCGGTCAAGCACTGATCGACCATGAAGAAAGAACGATGGATATTCGTGGACGTGACTTAGTTACTGGACTTCCAAAAACCATTGAACTGTCATCAAACGAAATTCAGGATGCGTTGAAAGAATCTCTTCTTCACATCCTGGAAACGATCCGTGCGACATTGGAAAATTGTCCTCCTGAACTAAGTGGGGACATCGTCGACCGCGGTGTGATTCTGACTGGAGGCGGAGCACTTCTGAACGGACTTCAAGATTGGTTGAGCCAGGAAATCGTTGTACCGGTTCACTTAGCTCCAAACCCATTGGAGTCAGTGGCAATCGGCACAGGACGTTCCCTATCCGTGATTCACAAATTGCAAAAAGTAAAATAATCACAAAATATCCCCCATTTATTTGGGGGATATTTTATTATCAATCCCAAATCCCCCTATTTACCCCACTAACATTTTTTTCAAACATTTATGATCCAAAATCTAATTCCATTCGTTAGCTTATTAAAATTGAGTTCCTCTCCGTTGTTTAGTATCCTTATTTTATATGTCAAAGATAAGGAGCGTAATATGCCCAATGATCGTCACAATATAGAACTGTATCAGCAAGTTTTAGCCAAAGATTCGACTGCATTACGGCAGCTTTATCAACAATATGAAAAACTGATTTATTCATTTTCTTATAAAATGACAGGTGATCGGGAAATTGCAGAGGAAGTGATTCAAGAGGTATTTATGAAACTCTGGAAAAATCACTCTCCCTATGACCACAGTAAAGGAAAATTTTCATCATGGCTGTTAACAATGACGAGAAATACGTGCCTTGATGCGATCCGCAGGCGAAAGAAACATGAGTCTGTTGAATATATAGAGAAAGACTCCCTGCAAGTGACCCATGAAACTCCTGCCGATCAGTTGGAATGGAAAGAAAAAGGAACAGCGATTCGGGAGTGTATCCAGTCGTTGAAAGATGATCAGCAAAACATTGTGCAATTATTTTACTTCAAAGGATTGACACAACAATCCATTGCCGATTCCACTGACATTCCGCTAGGGACTGTCAAGGGAAGAATCCGTTTGGCGCTAAAGCATTTACACACGTGTCTTAAAGGGAAAGGAGGTCAATTCGAATGACTACACACCAATGCGATTACTTACTGGATTACTACAACGGTCATTTATCTGAACTTGAGAGAGCCCAATTTGAAAAGCATCTGGCAAGCTGCCCCCAGTGTCAGGAAGAACTTCATGAACTGGAGCAGTTAGCAGAATATATGCCTTTCGCATCTGATGTTGTCGAGCCTCCTAAAGACCTGGAAGACCGTGTTTTGACTAACATTCTGGGTGAAAAGAAGCCAAAGGCTAACGTCGAACCTTTCTCCAATAAGAAAAAGAGGTCATGGTTCCTCCCTTCTGTCGCAGCCGCCCTGGCCCTTTCCTTAATCGGGAATGCGTATCTGTTTACACAGATCGAGGACCAGAATGAAGTGGTTGAACAAGCAACCATCGATCAGGTAGTACAATATGTCGACCTCGCTGCCGTCAGTGGAAATGCCAAGGGTACGGCAAGTATCATCAAGCAGGGGGAACAAACAAGCATGGTGGTCCAGGCTTCTGAGCTTCAGGATCTTTCTAACGAAGAAGTGTATCAGGTTTGGCTCATTAAAGATGATAAACCAGAGCGAGCCGGAACATTTGTCACGAGTAAGGATGGCAAAGGATCGGTCGTATTCAAGTTTAACGAAGAGTTCACGAAGAAAGATTGGGATACGGTGGCCATCACCCTCGAGCCCGATGCAAACAGCCAGTTACCTCAAGGGGAGATTGTGTTAGCTTCGGAAATATAAAAAAAGTTCAATAAACGTTTTTTCGCCCGGCAGTCCAGTACTGCCGGGCTTTTTATATTTCTATTGATGATTATTTCGTTTTTATCGCCTATCGAAATGTTCGAGAAATTCACACTAGGGAATTTAGTCCTATGTAACAGGAGTTATACAAATATTAAACAATGCTATTCACTATTCCTTTCTATTTTTTTCAATAGGGCTACATAGTATAAGACCCCCTATCCTTGTTATCTTTTACACCCTACTTTTCACCCCTATTAAAAAAACTAGAAAAAAATTTCAAAAAATGTGATCCATGTTGGAACTTCTGTCGTTAGCTCTATGAAAATATAAAAAACCCAAAAGGAGAGACTCAATTATGAAAATGAAAAAAAGTTATTTAGCAGTCCCATTAAGTATGACATTACTAGTACCGACTGTAGGTACAGTTTCTGCCCACAACGGTGAAGATCATTCACACGAGGCGAAAGTGGATACTCCAGCAGGAGAATTAAGAACAACCTTAGATCACTTACTTACTGAGCATGCATACTTAGCGGTGGAAGCAATGAGACGTGGAGCTGAAGGTGCTGAAGACTTTGACGCAGCAGCCGGGGCCCTGAATGATAACGCAGCTGATTTAAAAGGAGCAATCGCTTCGGTATACGGTGAAGAAGCCGGTAATCAATTCAACACCATCTGGACGAATCACATCGGATTTTTCGTTGATTATGTAAAAGCAACAGGTGCTGATGATCAAGCGGCGAAAGACGAAGCACTTGCAAATCTTGCAGGCTACAAAGAAGAGTTCTCTAACTTCCTTGAAACGGCAACGGGTGAACGTTTAAAATCTGATAGTTTGGCAGAAGGACTTCAAATGCATATCAACCAACTGATCGGTGCATTTGATAGTTATGTAGCCGGTGACTATGAAAAGGCTTACGAATACGAGCGTGAGGCTATCGGGCATATGGGAATGGTGTCAAAAGGATTATCAAGTGCCATCACGGATCAATATCCTGACAAATTCGAAAATACGATGGCTGTAACTCCGGCAACGGATTTACGTTCAACTCTTAACCACTTATTAACAGAGCATGCTGCCCTTGCAACGATGGCGATGCAAAACGGGATTGACGGATCAGAAGATTTCGATGCTTCCGTTGGTGCCCTGAATGCAAATACTGAAGACCTGTCTGCAGCGATCGCTTCTGTATACGGTGAAGAAGCGGGTAACCAGTTCAAAGACATGTGGTCCAAGCATATCGGGTTCTTCGTTGATTATGTAGAAGCAACAGGCGCTGAAGATGAAGCAGCAAAAGAAGAAGCCCTTAAGAACCTGGATGGATATCGGGCAGAATTCTCCAAATTCCTTGAAACGGCAACAGATGGCCGATTGAAATCTGATGCGTTGGCAGAAGGACTTCAAATGCACGTAGATCAACTGATTGGAGCATTCGACAGCTATGCTGCCGGGGATTACGAAAAGTCATGGGATCAAATCCGTATGGCGTATGAGCATATGCTGAATCCTGCAAAAGGTTTATCAGGAGCATTTGCTGATCAGTTCCCTGACAAATTCAAAGCCAATATGCCTTCTGAAATGCCAAACACCGGTATGGGTGGAACAGCCGGAAACGAATTCCCGTTCGAATTCCTTCTTGCAGCCCTTCTGATTATCGCTGGTGGAACGACACTGGGAATGAAAAAATACGCTACACACAAAAAATAATAGGAAAGAATGAGAGGGACGGACCTATTAAGGTCCGTCCCCCAGTGTGAAGATGAAAGGAGTGGCTTCACATAATGTATACTATGAGGGTTGTACTACTTGTGCTTGTACTATTGCCCATTTCTGCCTGTTCTGCGGGATTTAGTTCAAGTTCTCAAGAGGAAAAAGCGGAAACACAAACAATCGAAAAGCAAGAGGAAAAGCCGAAAGCTCAAATGGCGAGTACCACCACCTCCCCTTCCCCATTTGCTGATACGATCATTAAAGATGAGCGAAGCGGAATCGTGCCAACGACCATTGAAATCCCGGCAATCGATTTGTCGGCACCTGTAGAGGCTGTTGGATTAAAGGAGAACGGGGAAATGGCAGTAACGGAAAGCTTTGAGAAGACCGGTTGGTACGAAGGTGGATACAAGCCGGGTGAGCCGGGAAATGCCGTCATCGGCGGGCATGTGGACAGCCGGAATGGCCCCGCCATTTTTTATAACCTTAACAAGCTTTCAAAAGGTGATGAAATCATTGTTAAAAATAAAGATGGTGAAGACCGTACCTTCGTTGTAACGGACATGAAGGAATATCCTTGGGATGACGCCCCTCTCCAATCGATCTTCGGTTACTCACACGCAAGTACTCTTAATTTAATCACTTGCACAGGTGATTTTGACCGTTCCTCAAGAAACTACAGTAAGCGCCTGGTCGTTTATACCGAATTGAAGCAATAGATAAACAGCACGGACTCCTTCCGCTGCTGTTTTTTTATGGATATTTTTACAAGATAGAGAAAACCTACTGATAAGGAAGGTGAAGATGATGAACGAACAACAATTAGAAGATCTGTTCAGCTTTTATGGATATGAGGATCTATACAAACGATTCAAGACGCCTCTTTATGTGACCGGCATTATGGATGATGCAGATGCAGAATTAGTTGAAGATTTCTTTGAGAACTTCACATTCGATGGTCCTGTTTTATTCGATGAGTTCAGGTTTTGGTTTCAATATTATGAAGTGTCCAAACGCCCGCCCTTTACGTTTTAAAAAAAGCTGCTTTCTGTTAGAAACAGAAAACAGCTCCCCTTAATAAGGTCTATCCTGATAGAAATAATTAGTGGTATTCCACGTATTGTCGTATTCTTTATGAAATATATGAGTCGTTGCCGGCGATACAGGCGGAATCAACCATGTCCAATCCCCGGTCACATCACGGTCAGCGCTCTTCTCGTTCTCTTCAAACAAGCGGAACTGCTGGGCAGCCGTATGATGATCGACGATGCTGACCCCATCTTCTTTAAAGGAATGGAGTACGGCGATATTCAACTCGATCAGCGCTTTATCTCTCCACAACGTTGCCGCTCTCGACATATCCAACCCCATGCAGCTCGCTACTTTCGGCAAAAGATTATAGCGGTTCTCATCCGCAAGATTCCGTGCACCGATTTCCGTTTCCATATACCAGCCGTTAAACGGAGCTGCTTTATATGAGATGCCCCCGATTTTCAATTCCATATCAGAAATGATCGGAACTCCATACCACTTCAACCCGAGATCCTGAAACCAATCAAATTCCGGATGACGGAGAGGGACCTCCAACCTGAGTCGATCTTCAATCTCTTTCCACTGTGGAGGTCCGTCCCCGATCTGCACGACGAAAGGCAGGACATCAAAGTGAGTCCCGTGCCCTTTCCAGCCAAGCTCCTCGCATTTCTTCGTAAAATCGATGGAATGCGGGTCTCCTGCATACTGCCCATCCTCCACATAGCCGGCATATCTGATCAATTGATGATTCCATAATCGGATGTCAGGCTGCTGTCGCTGAGACGGTCTGAAGATGGTAATCGTCGGACGGATTCTACCGTTATTAGAAGCATAGTCAAGGTGCCGCTCTAACGCTCCGAACACCTCATCTTCAGTGGAGGCACCCCGTTCGTCAAACACGTTCAGCGAATTCCAGAACAGACGGCCAATACAGCGATTGCTGTTTCTCCACGCCATCTTGGCTCCGTGTACAAGCTCTTCTCTTGTATGAGTATAGGTTCCTTCTGTTCTTAGTTCATCTTCTATTTGTTGTAAGCGGAGCATCATGTCTTGCTCGCTTTTATTTAATTCCTGATAACATTCCTCAATGAAGGCCCTCGCCTCATCCAAAATCTGTGTCAATATAATCGCTTCCCAACTTTCTTATTCAGCGCATACTGTACCTTCAAGTATACCATTTATCCTATACTCTTTCCCTTGGTACATTTGAACAACCATTGAATCTTAATGCGTCAGCGCTTTCTCATAGCAGCGATATTCCTGATGACCCTCTGGTTTAGAGGTGAAATAGACCGATCCCCGGTACTCATAGCCCATTTTCTCATAAAGGTAATTTGCTCCCGTGTTCCTCGAATACGCATCTAACCGGATACTCTCGAAGCCTTTTTCACGAGCGAACTCTTCACATTTCTCCATGAAGATTTTCCCCAATCCATTACCCTGCTGAAGGGGATCGAGAAACAAGGCATGAATCACCCACTCATTCTCAAGTTTCCAAGGAATCTCGGACCATTCCGGGGACTGCCATTCATTCAGGGTCGCGGATCCTGCTATATTTTCATCTATCATGAGTACGTACAGATTTCCATCGGTCATTTCTTCTTCAAAATATTCACGGCTTGGGTAGACTTCATTCCATTGAAGTAATCCCTTTTCATCCAGATCCTTTTTACATCTCAAGTACACGTCCATAATCGTGTCGAGATGGTCAGGATTCGCTTGCTTTAGTTGAATGTTCATTTTATTTCCTCTTCTTATCATTGAATTTATATACTCTTCTAGTGTTTCTTGATGATATGGCGGTTATACTGAACCCCCGCAATCAACCTTTCACGAATTATGAGAGTGGTGATCCCTTCAGCTTATCTGCCATTCTTTCCCCGGCTGAAACCCCGGATAAATAAGCACTTTCAAACCGTGTTCTTCCTGCTTCATCCTTTTCTCTTAAAAAAGCATCTCCACAAACCATAACACGCTGATTCCTTCCAAGTTCCACATAAGGAGAGCGAACGACTTCTTCTGCCTCAGCGTATTTCCAGCGTTTCAATTGAGCATCGACAATTTGATTACCTTCTCCAAGATAAAGTTCTGCTTCCTTCTGAATTTCACCCAAAATGGTGTCGTCCTCAAGGTCAAAGTGTTTCTTCGACCAGGCTCCCGTCATATACACACTCACCGTTACTGTAGAAGAAATTCCTTTCTTGTGATGATCCACCACCCGTTCTACTCCCGGGGGCAACTGTTCGTCCTTATGTCCCGGTGCAGGTACGATGCTCTCCTGATCAAAGGTGAACATACCTACGAAGCTTGGAGCGAAGGTGATATGCTTTAGCTCCGTGCCCTCGATTTCAGGTAGCAGTGTAAGGGCTTGAGGTACAGGGGCCGTTACGATGATATGTTTTCCCATGATTTTTTCACCATTGTCCAGCTCCACTTCCAGAGGTCCGTCCCTCCCATCACGGATGGAGGAGACTTTTGTGTTGAGCTTTATAGGAAGTGTTTCGGCCAGTTTTTTGGCCAGGGCGTTCATTCCATTGACGGAGGTGTATCGCGGGTAGGGGTTGCCGAACCATTTTTTGATCCAGCCAGCCTGCAGCCATTTCTCAACGTCTGTTTGAAGTTCTGTGGAACGCACCGTGAAAAATTGTGCGCCGTGATCCGCTTTTCCGTCTTGGATCCGCCTTGTGGCGAGTCTCCCTCCGACACTTCTACTCTTTTCAATGATGATGATATCTGTTATTCCATTATCTTTTAACGTTTTGGCTGCCATGATCCCTGACAGGCCGCCACCGATAATGATCACTTCTTTTTTAGACATTCAATCTCATCCTCTCTTCTTTTCCATTATACAAAGGTCATTGGAAATTATGGAAGGGAGTTGATTCAGCGTCATCTCCCTTCTACATTAGCCCATTAATTCTTCCAACTCCTGATACATTTTGTTTCGATCCTGCTCTTTCTGTTCTTTTTCCTTATACAGTTCCTGAAGGATGTCCAAGTCTTCTTGTGAAAGAAGCCTCTCTTCAATGGAAAAAATCTCTTCTTCAACCCGTTCCAACTCAGCTTCCACCTCTTCCATCTTCCGCGACGGTTTTACCGGAGCCGCTTTAGGGGGTGCTTCTTTTTTCACGGGTGCTGCAGGAACCTCCTGTGGAATAAGTTCAGGGAGCTTTTCTTTTGCCCAACTATAAGGGCCATCAAAGAAATAAAGTTCGCCCTTATGAATCCAGTACGTTTTCTTAAATAACTTATTTAAAAAGTACCGGTCATGAGAGACAGCCAGAATCGTGCCTTTAAAGTCTTCCAGCGCGTCTTCCAACACCTCTCGTGAATCGATATCCAGATGGTTCGTCGGCTCATCCAGGACAAGGAAGTTAATATCCTGATGCATCAATTGGGCAAGGCGGAGTCTCATCTTTTCCCCACCGCTCAGCTGACCCACTCTCCTGAACACATTCGGTCCATAGAATAAAAATTTAGCGAGAATATGCCGGGCATCCCCCTCTGTCACGGGAACCCCTTCCCGGAACGCATCAATCAAACGAACACTTGGATCCGCCACCGTAAACTGCTGAGAAAGGTAGCCTAACTTCACATTGCTTCCGATTTTCACCACACCTGCATCGGCGGTCTCTTCTCCCAGCAACATTCTGATAATCGTTGATTTACCGGTTCCATTCTGTCCGACAATCGCCGTACGATCCTTGAAATGGACGAGGAGATCGGCGCAACTGAACAAGCTTTTGTCTCCATAAGCCTTTGAAGCATCCTCCATGGAAAACACGATTTTCCCGCTTCGATCTGTTTGTTCAAACTCCAATCCCATCTTCTTACGGTCCAGAATCGGGCGCTTGACCTTCTCCATCCGTTCTAACGCCCTCTCCATGTTACGTGCCCGTTTATGCAAAGCTTCATTAGGAGGATTGGCCTGATTCGCCCATTCTTTCAATCGTTTGATGGCTTCCTTCATTTTCTTGATTTTCTTCTGTTGCTCCTGATAGGCTTGAAATTCAATCATCAGACGTTCTTCCTTTTCCTTCACAAATCCGGAGTAATTCGTATGATAAATCGTCAATTCCCCGTCCTCTAAGTCATACACCTTGGTAATCACGTGATCGAGAAAATACCGATCATGGGAAATACACACGACGGTGCCTTCATACTCTTTCAAAAAATCCTCCAACCACTCAACGGCTCCGATATCCAGATGGTTCGTTGGTTCATCAAGGAGCAGAAGGTCAGGCTTTTGCAAAAGTATCAAGCCTAAACAAAGCTTGGTTTGTTCCCCACCGCTGCAGTCATTGAAGTCCTTATCCACCAGTTCACTGATCTCTAATCCATTGACGATTTTTGCCATATTGGATTCAATTTCATATCCCCCGGCAAGGGTGAATCCGTCCTGAATTTTGCCGTATTCCTCTAATAAACGGTTGAGATTGTCAGCATCCTGCTCCGTCCCCATTTGAAATTCCAACTCTTTTAAGCGCTCACCGGTCTTGATCAAATCGGAAAACGCAGAGCGCAATACGTCGAGTCCTTTCGTCCCTTCCGGATAGTCAGGGATTTGCGCAAGATAGCCTACCTTGGCTCCCTTTTTTAAATGAACGAGACCTTTATCAGGGGATTCGACTCCTGATAATAATTTAAAAATCGTCGTCTTCCCCGTCCCATTTCTGCCAACGAGACCGATTCTTGCCCTTTCCGGTATTTCAAAGGATAACCCCTCAAATATTAAATGTCCTCCAAACATCTTGCTTAATTCCTGTGCACTGCATAGTATCATTTTCCTCTTCCTTTCGGTCTATTTTAAGGTAAGAGGTTCCGTTATGATCACAAAAAAGCCATGAGGAAGCAGACGGCTCACCCATGACTGATCGAAGTGCACTGGCACTTCCCCCTTTTATAAAAGAAGGCATAAAAAAGAGAGCGAAAACGCCCCCTTTTTCCGATTCTTTATAGAAAAGTGATTGGAATTGAGACCTCTTACCGTTCAGTATTCATATTCATTTGCTGAAAAAGGGCATACGTGTCCCCTTGAAGGCAAATACATGAAAAATTGCACGGCAAATGTAAATATAATCTAAATACTTCCCACGCAATCCTACAGAACGATTCATCTCAATTCCACCTCCTTCTCCATTACACGTTAGTTAATATCATCATTATATAATTATTCTGAAAGCTTTTGCAATGTGTTTATTTCTTTTTATACAAAAATCTTGATAACACAAGACCGATCACTCCGATTGGAATCAGAATCATGGCGCGGATCGTGAAATCCAGGAACACCAGATCTGCCAGGAAGAATTTCACCAATGCCAGGGCTAAAAAGCTGATCCCCACCCAGCGGTAAAAGGCGTCCTTCCTGCTTTCACCGAAAATGAGATAAGCAATGGACAGAGCTGCAATCGCTACGGTGAAGGCGGTTGTTCGCGGGGTATAATCCCAACCGATTACAATGAAATCTGTCAAACGTAACACAAAGAACATCACAAGCCCTGTCAACACGACTTTAATCGCCGTTTTCGACACGTTTAAGAAAGAGGCCTCATTTGTATTGTAATGGGAAAACAGATACACATACCCAAAAGCGATCACAAAAATAGGCAGCTCAATCGTGAAGAAATCATCTGATGCACCGAACAGCACTGCGAGGATTGAACACATCATCAAAAGAATGGAAGCAACCAAACCAAGATAGCTTTCCCTTCTTCCCGCAAGCCATAAAAGGGCGGTAGCCTGAATGCCAACTAATACAAAGCGCCAATCGTATTCGAACAGTTCAAATAAGAAGAGGAGCACATGCAGGAAACCCAAGACCAGCAGAACATCCTTTGTTTGTTTCTTTTCCTTCGGTTCAATGAACGAGACGCCGATATACACCGCAGCGAAAGTCACATAATAAAAGAGCGGGATGACTGCGTAAATATCATTCAACAATCCAAGAAGGATGAATGAGCCTGATACCAAAGCAGGAATCATTTCGGCACTCACCCGTTCTTCGCGGCCCAGCACGATCAACAGTAAAACATAGGCGTGCTGAATCGCAAATGGAATCAGAACGGTCAGCGTCATCGCCCCTACCCCAAAGGCTGCAAAGAAAAACAATGAGAAGTATAGTAAGTAATAATGTATATTCCAGGCAATCCGGTATCGTTTCACCGTACTGAACGTCATTAACACAAAGAACAATACTAACTCATATCCGTAAAACAACCACTCATTCCGTTCGTCCCCTGCGAAAATAAACGGAAACAGATACGCTCCTGCCCCTATCAAGCACAGGATCACTTCAGAACCATGCTTGTGAGAAGTCCACAGTCCGACAGAAATAATGGCGAGTAATAGTAGATTCGTAATGAGTCCGCCTATATATCCATATAAGATGTTTGCTGAGAATAACGTAATGATCGCAAGGACGATGCTCCCCGACAGCAGCGTGAGGGCTAATTTCCTCTGATCCCTGATATACCGTTCTCCTAAGTAATACATCACGATACTGATGACAGCCCCAGTTAATACCCTTAAACCGGGGGTAACCCAGCCATTTTGAGAAGCAGCCATAAAGCCCCAGATACTTCCTATCAATAGAACAAATAGAAACACTTTCGGAAGCCAGCGTTCCACTGAAAAATCGAATGGTTCTTTTTCGATGAATGGCTCATCTTTCTCAGCAGGGAACTGCTTTTCAGGTTCCACATACACTTCTGCTTTTTGAATTACAGGCGCTTCCTTTTCGCTCTTCGCTTGTATCAACTGCCTTTTCACCAGGTATAACTCTTTTTCCAGAGTGCTGATTTTCCGTTCCAGGCGTTCAAACTCTTCTTTCTCCATATTTCCACCCCCTACCTATTATTTATACAGGAATAGGCCAATATTTTCCTTTATTTTTTTGGAAAGTAGAACAGTATTTTATGACAAGGCTCTTTTCGTAAAGATTGTTGCTATTTAAACAGAGAAAGTACGGCGGTGCGCATCCTCGTTTCCCCCACTTATTATTCGTAGATTCTACAAAAGGAAATTCATCTTTTGAATGAGTAGTAGTGTGAAAACATGGACCGTTCCTTTTCGCTCCAGGCACAAGATTCCCCGGGGAGGAAGTCGAGCCTCCTCGACGTTCCGTCTGCGGGGTCTCGACCTTTCCTCTATCTCCCGCAGGAGTCAAGTGCCTTCCGCTACAATCCACTCTGTGCTACTAAATTCTGACTGCTATTTATATGGATATACAAACGAAAAAACACTCCTAGTGTAGATAAGTTGAGCTTTTATTCCCAAAACGGACTATCTACAAAGGAGTAAAAGAAAATTTATTGTTAACTCATAGATCGGTGGATCATCTAACTATCTATCAAATGAAACAAACAATGCTACCGTGGAAAAGGACTTCTCTTAAAGAGAGCAGTAGTCCGTTTACTATAGAGAGTTTTTGTCACTTTTAAGCTCTGTCACGAAATTTCCATATAGATGGTGAGGGGAAGTGCGTAGACTCCTGCGGAAGTACGGTCGTGCCGAGACCCCGTTCGGCTAAGCTGAGGAGGCTCGGCCGAACGCTAGCTGCAAGCGAAGCAGTTCCCCTCACCATCTAAGCATACACTGATTGACAGAGCCAATGCAGTTCCTATGTAACTAAAAAACAATCTTTGCAAAAAGAGCTTTTGACAAAGAAAAAGCTCCACCTCCTTGAAAGGTGAAGCTTTGATTCTATGCCAATCGTTTGAAGTTTTGGCCGAGTATTTCATTCATCGTATGGACCGTGATGAAGGCGCGATTATCAACCTGGGTGATGAATCCTTTCAGCTTGGTAAAGTCCTTGCGACCAAGGATGGTCGTGATGACTTCCTTCTCATCGGACGTGAACGCTCCCGTTGCCGTATGAATCGTCGCTCCTTTCCCCAGTTCATGAACGATATAAGACTTGATTTCATCGCTGTATCGGCTGATGATCACAATCTCTTTATTTGAATTGAATTGCTGCAATGCATAATCGATGACCAGTCCGTTCAGGATGACACCGAAGAAGGCATACATTCCGACTTGCGGTCCGAATAGTACGGCTGAGGACGTGGCGATTGATAAATCTGCCAGTAAGACACCTCTGCCTACATCTATATTGAAATATTTATTAAAGATCAGGGCCACGATATCCGTTCCACCCGTTGATGCCTGCTGGTTAAACACAATGGCCATACCGGTTGCGGCAATGCATTGACCGATAATCAATTGAATCAAAATATCATCACTCAATGGCGCATTCATGGGAGCAAATCTCTCTAATAACCAAACATAGAATGAAAGGGCGAAACTTGCGTAAATGGTTTTCGCTCCGAAATTAAAGCCGAGAAAGATCACACCGACGATAAATAACACGATATTGATTATGATCATGAACAGTCCAAGGGAAAGACCTGGAAACAGATCGTTCATGATGATTGACAATCCACTTACTCCCCCTGTCGCTAAATTATTAGGCGATAAGAAAAAATGGACATTCACTGAAACAAGAAATGCTCCAAGATTCATCATTAAGAAGGAAAATATTCTTTGTCGCATCACCGCAACCTCCTTTTTCTTTAAAATTTTTTTTGGTTTTCCGTAAATAGTTGAACAACGGGATTATAAAGCCCATCAAGACCCTTTGTAAAGGGAATCCGGTCAAAAAAATAAGGTTTAATAATTGTGAAAATTGGAAGGGTTTTCAGATGTGATGAGGATGGGGTTTGGGTTTAGGGGTTAACCATTAGGGTATAGTGTGAATTTTAGCTTCCACCGCAAAAAAAAGAACGATCCCATTAAAGAATCGTCCTTCCCATCTTATCGATTATCAATCTTCTCCGGATACAAATCATGGTTCATCAAGCGGTGGTCTGCCATCTTTTCGTATTTCGTACCTGGCTTTCCGTAGTTACAGTATGGATCAATGCTGATTCCTCCGCGTGGGGTGAACTTCCCCCACACTTCGATGTAGCGTGGATCCATCAATTCGATGAGGTCATTCATGATGATGTTCATGCAGTCTTCATGGAAATCACCATGATTTCTGAAGCTGAATAAGTAAAGCTTGAGTGATTTACTTTCTACCATCTTTTCACCTGGTATATAGCTGATGTAGATGGCAGCGAAGTCCGGTTGACCTGTTTTCGGACAGAGACTTGTGAATTCAGGACAGTTGAACTTCACAAAATAGTCCCGGTTCGGATGCTTATTGTCGAATGCTTCCAAAATGTGTGGGGCATACTCGAATAAGTAATTTGTCCCTTGATTTCCTAATAATGATAGATCTGTTAAATCTTCGTCTTTTCTTCCTGACATGTAAAAATCCTCCCCTTCAGAGTGCCTCGAATGAAGGAGGACATAGCATTAGCCTAAGAATCAGAGTAACAGGCAGTAAAATTGCAAAAATTGTCCTATCCTGTTACGCTTTAAGGATAACATGTTTTAGAAAACCTCATGTTAGATTCATAGAACCATAGTTTTTTATAGAGGGTTAATGCTATGAACCTCTCTCAGGTACTTGAGTTTAGTGTTACAGAGGTTATATTAAATAAGAACATTGGGAAAGTCAATCCAATTATAGATTGAAATTTGTAGCAGGAATTTCAATTCTATCTATTGAATATAGTTATTGGTATTTTTGCTAGGAGTGATCATAAATGAATCAGCTGGTCCAGGCTTTCACCAAGTCTATTCTCGCGGGAGACGTGCATTCATTAATGGAATTACATTCGTCTTCTATTCACTCAAAAATAGATAATTTTACTTTTTATGAGAAAATTATTAAACCATCTATGTATAGGATCGGTGATCTTTGGGAGAAAAATCAAATTACCGTTGCAGATGAGCATTTAGCTACTGCAACCCTTAAATATTTACTTGCTACCGTATTTACCCATCAAGAAGCTTTGGAAAACCACCCTAAAGCTCTTTTATTTTGTATAGAAGGTGAACATCACAGTTTAGGGCTGGAACTCGCTAACGAAGTATTCAAAGAAAAGCAATGGAATACTCGTTACTTGGGAGCCAACGTCCCTGTCAAAGATGTATTAACCTTTATTAGTGCCTGGAGACCTCATGCCATTGGAATATCCATCGGGATGACAACGGAACTGACTCGATTGAAAGAGTGCGTCGAAGAGATCAGAGAGCATAATCAAGAGATTGAAATTCTGGTCGGGGGCCGGTTGATTTCAAACTATACCCTGGATTTTCTGGAAAAATCACAGGTAGAAAGCTTTAATGACTTGTTAGAACTCAATGCGTACCTTACGGATATGTCCGGACAGCTCGTTTCCCAGAAAGGCTAGCTCCTTAATTTCATCCAGCCAAACTTAATAAGGTTCAACTGAATGTTATCCCACATGATCTCAGTAGAGAGGAACGGGGCAATGACGTCCATTTACTTTCCCAAAGGAGTGATCATGTGGAAAATCTGCATTTATGCCCGATTCCTTATCTACTATTGGATAGGCAATTTAATTTAATTGATGCTTCTAATTCGGGTTATGACTTTTTAAAGCCTGGAGAAAACTTCATGTCTATAGTAGAAGGCGATAGCTCGCCAAAGTTCGCACGGATTATTCATAAGAATTTATCCGGTGAAATGGAATTGAATTTGAAGAAAAATGATTCATTTGAGTTGTTTGATATCTTCTATCAGTTTTCAGATATACAGCAATATTATCATGTTGCCCTCATTTCTAAGGACGCTCAATACAAGAAAGTGTCAGATCAAATGAATGGCTTATTTGATCTCATGGGTAACTCCACGTATCCACGAAAAGAACCGAATTTGACAGAAGTACTGGCTAAAGTATCTTCTCTTTATTTGAAACTTTCCAATACGTCTGATTGGAATCGACAAGAAATTATGGATAAAATAAAAGAGATAGAAAATCACCTTCAGCTAAATGTGAAGTGAAAAAAAATTTACTTTATGGGAGAGACGATATGACTTTATTAACGAACATACTTGATTACAACCAACAGTTTGTACAAGAACACTCGTACGAAGAGTACAGAACAACCAAGTTTCCAGACAAACGATTAGTTATTCTTACTTGTATGGATACCCGTTTAGTAGAGCTTCTGCCTAAATCCATGAACATGAAAAATGGCGACGTGAAAATCGTAAAAAACGCCGGTGCTGTCGTGAGTCATCCATTTGGTAGTATCATGCGCAGCCTCCTCGTTGCGGTCTATGAACTCCAGGCAGATGAAGTACTCGTGATCGGTCACCACGACTGCGGAATGAGCGCCATCAACAGCCACCAGATCCTGGACAAAATGAAGGACCGTGGGATTCCAGAAGAAACACTCGACACCGTCAACTACTCCGGAATCGACCTCCACGACTGGCTGAAAGGCTTCAGCTCAGTACAGGAAAGCGTCGCCCACAGTGTCGACATGATCAAGAATCATCCGTTGATGGATAAAAAAATCCCTGTTCACGGACTCGTCATCAGTCCTGAAACAGGGAAGCTGGATTTGGTCGTTGAGGGTTACTAAAAAAACTTGACCTATCCAGTCAACCAGCATAACCTCCCCCTGAAGGTATTACACCTTCAGGGGGTTTTTTTACGTCACTTTGAGGGACGGACCTCCAATTTCCACTAAAACCCGTCCCTATAGCCTTCTTGCCATTTGATTATAAATTAAAGGTCCGTCCCTCCAGGGAAATTCTTCAATTCCTTCAGGATCGGCATCTTTTCCATTTCGTCTTCTGATACGTGGTCCCATTCGATGCCCTGTGGTTTTGGGTATGGGGTGTGGGTTTCCGTGATGCCTGCTTCGGTGATGATCCAGTCGACGGCCAGGTCATAGGAATCTCTTGGGATATCGTCTCCTACAAGCTGCTCACTGTTTATGGTCGTGATGACCGGCACCGGCTTGTTTCCAATTTCACGCAGGATGGCGTATTCACGATCGGCATAGCCCTCTCCTTTTCCAAGTCTTCTCCCATCACGATGAATCGCAACGGAACCGACCACTATCAGGTCAATGGGAGGTATATCTGTGAGCGGTACGACTTTTCCATATGTATTCATGTGCTTGATGCTCGCCGCCTTTCTCTCTTCTCCCCGTGGCACCCATTCAGGCTTAATCATGACAAATCCGTCCTTTAAGCGCGGTGTTGGAATGAGCAGAGTTTTCCCGTCCTTCAACACAGATGCGCGTAGTGGAAGCTGAGGTGCATCCGGATTCACCTTTACGACCTCGGCATCCTTGTAAATATCCATATCCCGAACAAAAGAAGCAGCTGTTTGAGCTCCTTTGAAATTTGGAATCCGGCCCGTGAGAGGAAATGGAAAACCGCCTAATTTTCTCTCTGTCAACCGATTCCATACCTTATGCCTGATTTCATCTTTCTCACTCATACTTTTCTCTCCTCTCTTTTCAAAAAAAACCTGGAAACAGGTACTAATTTACTATACAATGAAATCTGTTCAAAATTTCCTTAGATGGAGGTGAAAAACATGTCAATGTATGGATTATTGATTCTTGTCCACATCGTTGCTGCAGTAGCTGGACTTGGTGCAAGCTTTGCGATGCCCGTCGTGATGAAGATACCAGAAACGTCACATCAGGCGAAATTCTCTTTAGAGCTTAGCAAAAAAATCGAAACCTTTGCAAAAATCGGCAGTATCGTGTTACTTATCACTGGTCTCATTATGGGTATTATGAACCCCTATTTATTCAAAGCGGGTTGGTATATCGCGTCCATCGTGATTTACATAGGTGTCCAATTCATTGTAGCAGGCATCATGCCGAAGAAAGTGAAGCAAATGGCTGAGATCATCCACAGTCATAAGGGTGACGACGTCCCTGAATCTTACGGAAAAATCAACTCAGAATTAAAACCATTCAATATCATTATACATAGTTCTGCCATTATTCTTATTATCTTAATGTCTATCAAACCGTTTTAATCTGCGTCGCCAGCCTGCTTGATGTGGGCTGGTTTTTTTTATGGGTTTGTGCAGGCTTTGGAAAATTCTCATTTTATATATTAAACAAAAAAAGAACCGAGCGATTATAAGCATCATCTCGGTTCTTTCGTCTATGCAGTAGCTTCTTTTGATGAAACATTCCCTACACTTTCTTTGTTCGAAAATTTTTTAATTTTTGGTACAGGAATGAAATAACTGCTAAATGGAACCTGCTGAATAAGTTGGATCAATCCTACACAAATTAATAATACGGCGACAAATATTATTGGCAGAAAAATCATGTTCCACGTAGAAGCAGGCATATATATTTTCATCAAGTGCAGAACAAAGGGATGAATCAGGTAAATCCCCATTGAATACTTCCCTAATAACGTCAGAGGCTTTTTCAAAACACTCCAGTGGGAAAGTAAAGGATACATTCCAATAGTAGCAATGCTTAATAGAGGTATATTTAATAAATTACTCGCTCTTCTGTTCGTAAGATCTCCATTGATTGTATACTCTATAATTGCTCCTACTGTTATGAGTATTGATAAGGTTAACATCATCCAAGGAAAGTCAGTTACAAAATCTCTAATATCCTCCCAGAAGAAGGCCAATAGTCCACCGAATGAAAAATAGAAAATCCATAGCGGCATGAACGATTTACTTGCCATAAAGTTTCCGATAAACCCTTCTACTCCGGGATCAAAACCGATCATATTATAACTAATAAAAAATGAGATGACGGTTAAAATAATTAATCCCATTTTCGTTCTGAATACTTTTTGTAAGATAGGGAAAATAAAATAAAATTGAACGATAATAGCAATAAAATAGAGATGATAGAAGTGACCGCCTGTAAAGATCTTCACAAGTTCTGTCTTTATTGCTCCAATCTGTTGATTATCAAAATAATAGAGCAAGAAGCGGTAGGCCAAGCTCCATAATATCAATGGCATAATGATTTTTGATATCCTGGAAGTTACAAATTTATTAAAGGAATATGTGTTTCTTTTTACTTGATAGAATAATAGAAACCCTGCAATCACAACAAATATGGGCGTTCCAAAACGGCCAACTTGATTTAAAAAGTATGAAAACCAATTAAACGTATTATCATTCATTGAGTAATAAGTAGCTGATACGTGAACTCCTAATACAGCTAAACAAGCAAATGCTCTTAAAAAATGTATTTCAAAAAGATATTTTTTCTTTTTTGTTGAAATGGATGACATGGTCTCTCCCCTTTCTTGCTGACAATATCATAGGTAATTGTAATAGAATCAGGCGTAAAAATCCCTGAACAAATTTAAAAAGGAACTTTGGTTCTAAATTTATTTGGGATACTTTCATACCACAATACTTTCAAGGAATCCTTAGTAATCAGTATTAAATCTATTTAAATTAGATTATCTGTACTTTTTCATTTGCAAAAATAAGAAAAATGTCTTATAAGAGTACACTAGCCATTTTTAAACAAATAGCGACAAATTTCAACATCAACTTACTTGAAGAAGAGGTAATAATTGGAACAAAAGAATTCACAGTACAAATAAAATAAGACCACTTGAACAATCCAAGCGGTTCATATCTAAATCCAAGACCTCCGGCAACGATGCCCCTGACACGTAACCCTCGTCTGTAGTTTCATATATTGATACATAAGAAAAGCATGTCTACCTTTTCGAGAATCGGGATTGATTTCAGTTTTCAGCTTCCCCATGAACATCCGATCACACTGGCAGCTTGGACCGTATCGCTCATAGCAAAGGTCATGGGCCTTGCATGCTGCGTCTACTGAATTGATGGGGGCACCGGGTCCGCTGCATCCTGGTCCGCACCATTTGTATTCCGGGAAGATACACAGGTTTGGACCTGTCTTATTTCTTCTCATATCCATCGTCCTTTCTACTCACTCTGCACAATAGTACGTTTTGTTTCTCACATAAAGGGAAATACACTCCATGTAAGCAAAATAAATTACTATACTGTATGTATTTCAATCTGGTTAGGATTGTCCTAATGCCTATCTGACTGGAAAGAAATCAATAGGAGGAATGAATAATGGCAACTTTTCAATTAAATGATACGGTACCAAATTTCACGCTCCCGGCAGTTTCAGGTGAAACGTTCTCATTTGAGGACCATCAAAAAGAACATCAAAGCTGGCATCTCATCGTTTTCTTCAGGGGCTCATGGTGCCCGGTATGTCAGGAAGAACTTAGAGAGCTGCAAGCAAACAAAGAGGATTTTGAAAAACATAATGTTCACATACTGGCGATTTCCAGTGATAAATTGGAGAACTTGCAGGAGTTTGCAAACAAAGAGGATTTAACTTTCCCTGTCTTAGCAGACGAAAAGTTGGAGGCCATCAAAGCGTATGATGTGTTCTATCACGGTGAAGATGCCCCTTATGAGGATCACGGACAACATGGTGAACCGGCTTACTTCCTTGTGAATGAAAAAGGACAAACCATGTACCAGCAAAGACAAACGAGCCCCTTTGGCCGTCCACATGCGAATGAACTGAGAAAAATCGTGAAGTATATCCAAAAAAACGTTAAATAATATCAGAAGAGGGACGGACCTTGTGTTACTCACCAAGGTCCGTCCCTCTTATTCTCTTATTAATGCAAGCTCTAAACTTTTCTGGGCTTCCACTACTGTATGAGGCTGCTTTTCATGATAGCCGTAAAGAAGCAGGACGACGTTGGTGTAGATGGCTTTGAACCGGGCATATTCCAACTCGACTTCCTCTACCTCTCCATATTCTTCAAAAAACAAATCCCGCCCCGGAGGATTGAGATAACTGTACACGAGGTTTAAATCAATGGCTCGATGGCCAATATGAACGTCACCCCAATCCAGAATCCCTGATAAGATTCCATTTCCATTCACAACCATATTTTTAAAATGAAGGTCGCCATGAACCAACGTGGTTTCTGATGGTAATGGCTTTTTTGGTACGTGCTGAAGGTAGTCTTTTAACCTTTCAACCTGGTGAAAAAGGCTTTGTTCATCGATTTCATGAATGTTTTTTTCCAAGGCCGGGATTCGTTTTTTAACATCTAATCGATTCATTTCATCATTAGGGGCTCCCCGTTTCACGGCCTCTGAAGCATCCGTCATATGAAGCTTCTTTAGAAACCATGCCAATTTGAGGGCTGACTCCCCTTCTCTAACCACCCCATGTGCTCGGGATGGAATCGTTCCTTCTACAAACCGGTAGCCTAGAAAGGGCCATTTGTATTGAGGGGAAGGCTGTCCAAAAAAGGTCGGAACCGGAATTCGGAGTCCAAGACTCTTTTCATCGAGCAGTGGCAAGAGCTTTCCTTCTGTTTCCAAAAGCTTCACGGCAATATCCCTTCTTGGAAACCGAAATACCCAATCGCTGTTCACTTTCATTACCGTATTATCGAATCCATAGTCAATGATGTCTAATCTTAATGGATGAAGTTCCGGAAACTGATTTCCGATTAATAATCTTGCCTGGACAATCGTGACCTCGACCTCCGCTTCCCAATTATTCGCCACATTCACCCCACCTTTCTCAAGTGTTATTCTTTGTAGAGCCTAGACTCCATGTGATAAGTTTCAAGTAATCGGAAAAAAATTTTCAGCTTAAAATTACGAGGAGGAATCATGATGTTACCCGAAAAGCAGCAGCAAATCCAATTAGTCGCCCGTCCTGAAGGAATGCCTGTAAAAGAGGATTTCAACTTCAAAGAGATTGAAGTTCCTAAACCATCCAAAGGACAAGTATTAGTCAAAACACTTTATCTTTCCGTGGATCCCTATATGCGGGGCAGAATGTCTGATGCCAAGTCGTATGTAGAACCATTCCAATTGAACGAAGCGTTGGCTGGCGGAGCCGTTGGAGAAGTCGTTGAATCAGAATCTGAACATTTCCAAAAAGGGGATTTCGTAGTAGGAATGCTGCCTTGGCAGGAGTATTCCCTTGCCGATGAGAAGCAGGTACGCTGCATCGATCCGAATGTCGCCCCTATTTCTACTCACCTTAGCATACTGGGAATGACTGGATTGACCGCTTACTTCGGACTCCTTGACATCGGTCAGCCGAAAGAAGGCGAAACCGTGGTTGTATCCGGTGCTGCAGGTGCAGTCGGCTCTGTTGTCGGACAAATTGCCAAAATCAAAGGAGCCCGTGTCGTTGGGATTGCAGGTTCGGATGAAAAAGTAAGCTACCTGACAGATACGCTTGGATTCGACGAAGGAATCAACTACAAAACAACGGACAACATCTATGCTGCGTTAAAAGAAGCGTGTCCAAACGGCATCGATGTGTATTTCGAAAACGTTGGTGGCGAAATTGGTGACGCTGCCCTTAGTTTACTAAATAAACATGCCCGCGTACCAGTTTGCGGAGCGATTTCTTCTTATAACAAAACAGATCGTGATCTGGGACCTCGCGTACAAACCAGATTAATCAAATCAAGCGCACTTATGAAAGGCTTTGTCGTCAACGACTACAATGACCGCTTCAAAGAAGGAGCAACAGAGCTTGGCCAATGGCTTTCCCAAGGAAAACTCCAATACGAAGAAACCATCACAGAAGGCTTAGAAAACGTAACCGACGCCTTCCTCGGACTCTTCCAAGGCAAAAACATCGGCAAACAACTCGTCAAAATCGCAGAGCCAAGTAAATAACCATTCTGAGGGACGGACCTCCATTTTTACTCAAATCCTATTAAATCAGCACTTTGGTTGAAGGATTGAGTGAAACGAGGTCCGTCCCTCTATTCATTTTATTTCCAGAAGCGAACCAACACACTCACTTAACCCCTTTTATATCAAGGTCTTAGCTTAATATATGAGTGGATCGAGGTCCGTCCCTCGCACATCCCCATGTTTACTCCGCCCCATTGAACGGGAAAAGAAGGAGATATGATGAGAAACAGTTTTACAAGGAGGAGTAATCGTGAAGAAGTATCAGTTGTATGTTAATGGTGAGTTTGTGGATAGTACGTCGAAGGATACGTTGGACGTGATCAATCCTGCGAATGAGGAGACGATTTCTTCCATTCAGATGGGAACGGAAGAGGATGTCAATCACGCGATTGATGCTGCCCATTCTGCTTTTCTTTCATGGGAGAAGGTCCCTTCCAAGGAGCGTGCTTCCTATTTATATAAAATAGCCGATAAGCTGGAAGAACGTAAAGATCAATTTGTTCAGATGCTGACAGAAGAAAACGGGAAGACATTGGATGCCTCAGAAGGTGAGCTGGATACTGCCATCGAGTATTTCCGCTACATGGCAGGCTGGGCGTTAAGATATGAAGGCGAAATCCTTGAGAGTGAGCGCTCGAATGAAAATATTCTTGTTTACAAAAAGCCGATTGGTGTCGTAGCAGGGATCGTCCCATGGAACTTCCCGATGTTCATCCTCGCCAGGAAAGTTGCCCCCGCTATTGTGACAGGATGTACGATCGTGATGAAACCGAGTCAATACACACCAAATACTGCATGTGAGTTCGCTAAGATCATAGACGAAGTCGGGCTGCCAAAAGGAGTCTTCAACCTAGTGACCGGTAAAGGGTCCGATATTGGAAACCCGATGTCCAGTCACCCTAAAGTACGCATGGTGTCCATGACGGGAAGCTACCCGGCTGGTTCAAAAGTGATGGAAGCCGCATCGAAGTCCATTACAAAAGTAAACCTGGAGCTTGGCGGTAAAGCCCCTGCCATCGTCACCAAGCACGCGAATATTGATCTTGCCGTTGAAAAGATCAAAACGTCCAGAATCACCAACTCCGGGCAGGCATGTACGAACGCGGAACGAGTGTATGTCCACGAGGATGTAGCAGAGGAATTCATCAGCAAAATGACCGAAGCGATGAAAAACACGACAGTCGGAGATCCGACAAACCGGGATAACGACATCGGGCCTCTTGTGAATAAAGACCGCCTCGAGACCGTAACTGAAATGGTCAATACTGCCGTTGAAAACGGAGCAAAAATCCTTACCGGCGGGAAACCGCTCAATATGGATAAAGGGTTCTACTACGAGCCTACCATTCTCGTAGATGTAAAACAGGATATGGAGATTATCCAGGAAGAGATCTTTGGACCGGTCCTTCCAATTATGACATACAAGGATTTTGATGAAGTCATCGAGCTTGCCAACGATACGGAATATGGTCTTTCTTCCTCGATCTTCAGTGAAAATCTTCATGAGATCATGAGAGCCGCTAATGAACTTCGATACGGAGAAACCTTCGTGAATCGTGAGAATTTTGAAGCCATCAATGGTTTCCACGCTGGTCGCGGTCAATCCGGAATCGGCGGAGCAGATGGAAAACACGGCCTTAATGAATACCTGGAAACTCATGTTGTTTATCTTGAGTACGATGAAAACTATAAAGGATAAGTACCAAAAGAAAAGCCTGCCCGCTTTAATCCCAAAAGCGGGCAGGCTTTTTCAATGGAGAGTTTTGCCCAACAAAAAAAGTCCTACTAAACAGTCAGGACTTTTCAAATCACAACAATATGATTAGGCCAGGATAAAGAAATTTGCTAATGCGAGTAATAATAGAATAATAGCAACTCCGGAACTCATCCAAAGAATATCGTTAAAATCCATTTTCAAATCGGCTAATTTATCCTTGTTTAGCAACGAACTTCACTCCCTTGAAGATTTTCAATAAATCCGATGACTTTAAAAATCGAAAGGTCCAATTTAGGATCTGTAGATGTTGAACAATGAGAGCACTCGATTTGGTTGACATTCATCGTTGAACGGAATTCATTCTCACAATGTGTGCACTCCAGAATATGTAAATCCTTTTTCTTACCCTTGCGATCAAATTGAATGCGCTCTCTACCTTGGTTAATATAGCTCACTTTTCTCTCTCCCGTCGTGTGTTATTTAGTACATATTTACCCGATGGAACGAACATAAAACATCATTTATCTGATTTCTTTAAGAAAATGGGGTACAAAAACATATTGTGGATTTTATAGAAAAAAAAACTCCAATAAAAAAAACAACCAGCGCCTGCTGGTTGCTACAATCGTTTCTCCATAAAATACTGACTCTGGCCCTTAGGAAAATCTTTAAGGACTCCGAATTCCTTATACCCTAACTTTTTATAAAAATGAGGGGCTTGAAAGCTGAATGTATCTAGTATAACGAGATGGCATTCTTTCTCCCTGGCATACGCTTCTATCCGGTGAATCAGTTTGGAGCCGTACCCTCCATGCCGATAGTCATCTGCCACCCATAGAAAATCAATATGGAGGTGATGCCAGAACATTTCTCCAACCACTCCGCCAACGATTTCATCCTCATCGTTCCTCATAACAAAACTGATTTGCTCCAGAGGCGTCTTTGTCTCCTCATCTACTTGTGACATATTGTATTCGATTAACTTCTTACGTATGTAATCACTATCTTCCTGGACCCACTGTTTCACTATGTTCATTGGTGCTCCCTCCCTTCACTCCTATTTTTTCCTATTAATATCCTTTCGTCAATTCCCTTTTTTTACAAAATAATGTTTAAGAGGGGTCTCTACCGTTTAAATGAAAAGTAAGCATTCTATAAGGAGGAGTTCCATGTCTTTCAAAAAAACACTGAGCGTACTGGAGAACTTGTACTTACAGAAACCTGATAAGTTATTGACTGTTTATTTGAATACGGACCGCAGCGACCACGATCAGCAGGGCGGTGAATGGAAGATAGCCCTTAAAAACGGATTCAACCGTCTGGAAGAATACCTTGAAAGTGCTCCTGAGGAAAAAGAAAGGCTTCAATCGATCCGTCCGAAAGTAGAAAACTATGTATATAGTTTAGAACGTGAACTGCCAAGAAGCTTTATCATCTTCGCTTCAGCCGATAGTGGCATTTGGGAGACCTTCCGGCTTCAAGTACCGGTTGAAACGAATTTTTATTGGGAGGAGAATCCTCACCTGGATCAATTGAAATCCTTGCATAAAGAATATCCTTACACGGGATTGGTGCTTCTTCAGCAAAATCAAATCAAAATCCTCACCTCCGCCTTTGGAGAGATTCAGTCCAGCGAATTTATGGAATTCGATTTGGAAACAGATGACTGGCGAAAGCATGAAGGCCCCCACCACTCAGACGCCAGCATGGGAAGCGGAGGCGGAAAGGCCAATCAGCAGGAAGAATTCGAAAATCGCCTCAAAGCGAATCAGCAACGCTGGTGGAAAAGTCTCGGCAGCATCCTGGACAAAAAAGCCGCTGATGAGGAGTGGGAACGGATCTTACTCGTTGGCGATAAAGAAGAGGCTGCTGTGCTGGAAGACAGCATGAATAAAGAGGTTCATGAAACGATCGGCAAAAACCTGCTGAATGAAAATGAGCATAAGGTTGTGGAGAAGTTACTCGCTTAAACTTCAAAAGACCACTGTCTGGGGATGAGACGGTGGTCTTTTTAGTGGTTATCCGTCATTCATTTTCTAGAGAAAAAATTCGCACATGACAGCCACCACTCAGCCCTAAAAAAACAATTCCCTCAAACAGGCACACGCCCCTCCCATATTCATACACTGAAATAAGGAGGTGTGTGTCCGTGCTTTCACGAATTAAATGGTTATCCTTTTCTATCGAATTGTTTTTGGCTGTTCCGATCTTTGGCAATATTGCAGGTGATGCGATTCCTTTTCTACTGTGTTTAGTGGCCCTTTGGCATGCGAGCGTATTGTATATTTCAAGGTCAGAAGATCAGCCGATCCTTGGAAGTGCCCTCGGTATCCTTGCTTCCTTCTTAAACTTTTTCCCGGTCATCCGATTGATTGCACACGCAATCACTGCAATTGTACTTATATTTGAAATCCAGAAGGCTCCCGGGATGGAGTAAGCAGGAATTGGCACTAACAAAAAGGATGGTTCTCCAAAGAGAATCATCCTTTTTCATTTTGTACCATTGTTAAGGAACTTTTCATCCAGCCTACTGTACAACCCCTCCAGCATTCACATACCTTGCATTGAACTCCTGAAGAAATTGATTCGTAATAGCATCGTCATGGATGATGAGCATGTTTTCGTCATTCACATTATTGCCGTTTTCACTCCAGTTGGTCGACCCTACAATGACGGTTGGATCACTGTTGGTGTCGGCATCGATGAGCATCGTTTTGGCATGAAGCTTGCGGCTTTCATTTGCCTTGTACACGGGTGCAGGGTTTGCCCAGCGTGTATTTGGATTGTTCGTACTCGTTTGCGTAGCCGTTCTTCCTGTCATTTCAATACTCGCTGACCACCATTGGTTCCAGAAGCTGGCATCGTATAGACCTTTCACATCAAAGCCGGTCAACGTTCCCTGGTTATCCACATAGCTTCCTTCCCACTTATTCTTCAATTCGTCCACAAGGGCCTGGTCGCTCCATGCGAAAATGGTGAAATAGGCATTTTCGTCTGCTTCTGTTTTCACTAGCTCTGTCATACGTCCCACCGCATCGTCTCCTGAAGAGAAGTACACTTCTACCGTATCTCCTCCGATGGTCAACGTATGCGGGGTGTTATCTACTTTCCTTGTGCTGAAGTTCGATACTGTATGATTCGGAGTCGTGGATCCACTCCCCCACATTTCTTCAAATTCCGTTTTATAAATGGAGGCAAGTTCAGGAGAGTGAACTTCCACGACATGCTGCTGATTGCCGCCAAGGATTCCCTGGTTCATGTTTTCCTCAGAACCATATAAACCTGTTACGGTAAAATTCCAGCTTCCTGTGAAAACCCATTTCCCATCCACAACAGCAAATTTATTATGCATTTGATTTCCTGGAGAATAGTAGCTGTCCGTTTCTTTCCATTCCCCTTCTACAAACATATAGCCTGTTGTCGCCGTGCTGCCAACCGTCACGTTTCGCTGCGGGAAATCGCTGAAGCTTGCAGGTAAATCGTAAGCTGCCCGCTTCACGGCATCTTCCACTACAAACATAGGGGAATCCGATAAAATATGAGCATCATCCGCTGATCCTACTATTCCATCCTGACCGCGGACAAGTTTCTCCAAGTATAATCGCATGGTTTCATATCGTTCTGCATAATGAGGATCCGATCCATCCTTGGCATCAGCGAGAATCCGGACGTCCACCCCTTGTGCCGCTTTGGCCATCAATGTATCGACCACTCGTGGCAAATTGATTTCATACGTGGCGAAGTCAATGGACGTTGTCGCTTCATTCAACCGTTCAATGAGACGATCTTCAAGGTTCACGTTGTAGTTTGCTTCGTTACCCTGCATGGCATATTGAGTCGATGCACTTTTATTAAAGTAAACGTTGATGGCACCCGGCGCCTCGCTTACATTGGTAAGTGATTCACTTCCACTTCCCGAAGGAACAGCTGAATTAGCCGCTTTAGGTGTTCCAAATCCACCTTCATAGGAAGCCGTCGAGGTGCTCCAATTGGCCGGATCCGTACCGCTGATAGAACGATCGTTTCGCTCCATAGTGGCTTTTGTGGTATTGTCACCAGCGTACCAGCTGTTCACTTCATCGATAATCGAACCCGACGCATCCTTTAAATAAAGAACTTCATCGGAATTCCCAAGACTTCCTGTATAGACTTGATCCGATGTGACAGTTGAAATCGTGTCATCGCTTGTCCTTTCCAGTAAAAAATAACCCTGTGCCGGCACGGATCCGCTTAAAGCTATGCTCGGTGATCCGTCCTGGGCTTCAATGGTCCATCCCTCCAAGGAAAGATCAGATGAAGTGGTATTCGATAGTTCCATCCATTCATTGTTGTAAGAGCCCGTTGTCCCCATCCAGGCCACTTCATTTATTACGGCAGACTGAGGTGCAGCTGCCACTCCCTTGTCCATATTTTCTTGAGGCTGAATGAAACCTTCAGTCAGTAAAAACAGAATACTGATAATCGATAATGAAATCTTTTTCGTCCTCATAGCCTTTCCCCCTCCAGTTAAAAAACAAATATATTTAAATGATTACAGTACAAGTATATTTTGTCGCATTTTGTAATGTAATGGGATAATGGGCACTATTTTTCTTATTATTTTGTAAATTACGTATAGTAATTGTAAACGTCTATCACAATCATCCTACTATATTTACTTAATTTTCTATGTAATCATCTAATTCCTTGAGAGATTGCTTTAATAGCCACGAGGAATCTTCATTAGGTATAAAGTCCTCGTCATCTGATAAATAAAAAAACAGCAAAGCCCTCTCCAGACTTTGCTGCTTTCTACAATTCAAATTCCCATTCTTCCCTTAGTGACAGATATAAAAGGAGAAGGGTATCCTCAAGCTCCTCATATGTTTTATCCTGCACGTCTAATCCAAGTTTAGGATAGAGGATAAGGGCAAGCTTTTTGGTTAATTGGTTTCGTTCTGAAAGGGGGAGCTGAACGAATCGGTTGCTGTACGTTTTGACCAGATTCCATTCCTTCGCACCGAGCTGCTTTAATTCCCACTCTTCCACCGTTAAATCCTCTTTCCTCAAGCCTCGGCGACGGATTTCCTTCTCGATGGCTTTTTCATTTCGCTTTCCTTTGACGCGCCGCTCATGAACCACGATGGTTCCAGCAACGAGATCCCCTACCCTCTTATGCTTGGAATGCAGGAAGATCATGACCATACCAATGAAATAGGAGACGGGAAGCATGTCGATGATTCTTAATAGATTGCGAATGAAACAGGATAAGAGCGTGACGCTGTGTCCGTTTTCCTGCATCACCCGGATCCCCAGCAATCGCTTTCCTACCGTCTTTCCACCCCAGAAGAATTCTAACGCAAAGAAATACCCCCAGTTGAGAAAGAAGATGGCGATGATGGCGATCCCCCATAGTGTCGAGTTGATTTCCAACATGCTAAATATGCCATTATTCCCTGACGTTATAAAGAATAGGAGTACAAGGATCAGGATGTTTACGATTGTTAACAGCAGCTGATCTATCATCAGGGCTGCAGCCCTGCTGCCTAAGCCTGCAGGTTGAAATTGCAGGGAAACATATTCGGGGGTTTTAATATCGACTTGTTCTTCATGCAATACAATCCCCTCCTTATGGATGAATTTACCTTTAATGGTTTCTATTTTTTTCTTAACTTACTATAATAAGAGATAAGAAATCAAAAGAACAAGTAGGTGTCACAATGAACGTGAAGCAATTTGTCAAACAGCACCGGGACGACTGGAAGCAGTTAGAAGATCTCCTCGGAACTCTTCGCAAGAGGAAGAACACAACGGGTCCGGCCATTGATCAATTCAACCGTCTTTATCAAAAGGCTGCCCAGAATCTTTCCTACAGCCAGACCTATTTTCCCGGCGAAGAAGTTACCGATTATTTGAACGGCCTCGTATCAAAGTCTCACAATCTATTATATAAAGACCAAATCTCAAGTGGAAAACAGATTAGACATTTTTTCTCTACGACATTTATCGGATTACTGCTTGAACAGTGGAAGTTCGTTGTCACAGCGATGATATTATTTACAATCGGTGCACTCGGAGCCTTCATTTCTGTCGTGAATGACCCTCTTCACCTTTATTCCATTCTTCCAGCTGAGATGTCTCAAGGGGTAGACCCTTCTAATCTAGGCAAAAGTGACGGAAGTGTGGATTCTTCCCTTATGTCGGCTGCCATTATGACCAATAACATTAAAGTCGCCTTCCTGGCCTTTGCCGGCGGTGTGACATTTGGCCTGTTGACGGTCTATATGCTTGTGTACAACGGTATCATTGTAGGTGCCCTGGCCGCTGTCTTCTGGCACCAGGGAATGAGCTATGAATTCTGGGCTTACATCGTCCCCCACGGAATGATCGAGCTTACAGCCATCTTTATTGCAGGCGGTGCGGGTCTCTTGATGGGCTATAAGCTCTTTGTACCTGGACGTTTCACACGAGGCTACCAATTAAAGCAGCAAGCGAACCGATCCGTCCAGCTGCTTCTCGGGACGGTGCCCCTGTTTGTGATTGCCGGGATCATCGAAGGCTTCATTACGCCTGCTGCCATACCGCTGCTCGCAAAATATATGGTTGCCTTTTTAACGGTTATCGGTTTGATTCTCTATATGACGATCGGAAAGCTACGACTAAAGGCAAGCTTACAGTAACCCCCGGTTCATCATATCAATATAGTAAGAAACAGCCGTTGCCGCCAGTTTCTCTTCACGGGCCTCCACCATCAGGAGGCCCTGCTTTTCCCACTTGGCTTTCTCCCTCTTCTTCACGATCATCTGCTTCTGAGCCATGCTCTTCATCATCGCCTGCTGAGAATCGACAGGCTCTGTCTTGATCCGCTTGGCCAACATTTCGTCTTCTATCCCAATCGTTAAAAAGAGATGCTGTTTCCGCAGGCGCTGTAAATAAAACAGGGCGCTGTCTTCATGAAGAAAGGTGTGTACGTCACTGAATAATAAGAGGAGACTCCGCTTTTTCTGAACCGTTTGAACATAATGGAGGACGGCAGCATAATTGGACTCGGCTGCGTCCACTTCCAAATGATAAATACGATGAAGGATCGTTTGCAGATGCGCCATCCCTTTGGCAGGAGGAATATATACCTTCACATCCTTACTGAAAGCGAGGACCGACACATAGTCCCCGTTTTGAAGAGCCGCTGCCGTCACGGTCAGCGCCGCCTCCAGGGATTTCTCCAACCGGTTTCCTTTTTTCAGTTCCGCTCCCATCATTCTTCCGCAATCAATGAGAATCGTGATGTACTTCCCATGCTCAGGTTCATATTCATTGGTCATCACTTCCCTGAGCTTTGCGGTTTGACGCCAGTTGATCTTTCTGGGATCGTCCCCGAGTACATAATTTCTAATCTTGGAGAACTCTCCGGCACCGCTTTGCTGCTTACGGATCTTTACCCCTTCATACAGTAGGAACTGCTGAGCACTTTCCAATACTTTTTTCGTTTCAGTGAGATCTGGAATGACTTTCACCCCATCCTGGAGCTCCATTGTTTTTTGTTTTTCCCACAAACCTAGGGAGCTTCGATAGCGAAGATACAGCTTCGTCAGGTTATAGTCCCCCCGCACCTGTGTCACCACATCATAGGTAAGGGTCCCTGCTGATTCCTGTTCAAGCTTCCCTTCTAAGGGAAAGGATGTTTGAAAGCTTTGCGGTGTACCATCCAGGATCCGAAACTCCATGCCACGGGAAGATCTGTTTATGATGTCCAGATCGACGGCATAATCAAGACCCCTTTCCATTTGATCCGGGATATCGCGCTTGATGTCTACTTCCTTTTTGGATGGCGACAGGGTCAGGTCCATGAGACTCACGACGATAAATAAGCCGTTCAATACGAAAATGAGCGTCCATGACAGTCCAATAAATGTTCCGGCAAGAAGAATGACGGAAAATAATAGATATGAGATCAACAACATTCGCGTCGGCAATATCCCCTTATCTTGGAACAGGAATCGACCCAACAAGCTCTTGGATGACTTGGTCAATGGCCACTCCCTCCAATTCTACGTGCGGGGATAGCTGGATGCGGTGTCTTAGGGCAGGTCTAGCCACAATCTTGATATCATCCGGTGTGACATAGTCACGTCCTGACAGATAGGCCCACGCGCGTCCCGCTTTTCCAATCGAAATCGCCGCCCTTGTACTTGCCCCGAAGCGGATCGATTCCGTTTCACGGGTTTTTCTCACAATCTGCATAATATAATCCAACACCGCGTCACTAAGTGTGACCTCCCCGATTTCCCTTCTGATGGAGAGGAAGGTTTTCATGTCGAGAACCGCCCCCACTTCACTTGCATCAAAATGATTCTCAATCACTTGTTTCAAAACGTTTTTCTCTTCCTCAAAGGAAGGAAAGTCGATGTCGAGCTTAAAGAGAAATCGATCCTGCTGTGCTTCAGGCAGTGGGTAGGTCCCTTCAAATTCAATCGGATTCTGGGTGGCCACCACAAAAAACACCTCTTCAAGTGGATACGTTGCCCCCTGGATCGTTACCTGCTTTTCTTCCATGGCTTCAAGCAGGGCCGCCTGGGTTTTGGCCGGTGTCCGGTTGATTTCATCAGCCAATAGTACATTGGTGAAAATCGGCCCTTTGATCGTTTGGAAGCTGCTATCCTTCATATTGTAAATCGTACTACCCGTGATATCACTCGGTAACAGATCCGGTGTGAATTGAATCCGGTTAAAGCTTCCCCCGAGCAACCGTGAAAGGGTCTTGACCATCTGTGTCTTCCCTGTCCCCGGGACTCCCTCGATCAGTACATGCCCTCCTGCCAGAATGGAAGACAACAAGAGTTTAAGATTCGTGCTCTGACCTACAATGCGCTCTTCATATTTCTCCATTAAGGATGTGATTTCTGGTTTCAACGATCCTCCACCTCTTTCCTGAATAGTTCTATTTTTTTCGACCATAGTACGTATTCCTGTTTACTGATGCTCTCTTTCTCTAATACAGCCCTTATCCCTGATATAAACGAATCGATTTCTTTTTTAGAAACAGTGGTTAATCTCCGTTCTAACGGTTCGTCCAATTCCGACCATTCCTTACTCGTCGGAATCCCCCAACGTTCCTGGAACAGAACTCTGACATACTCGGCTTGAATCACTAAGGACTCTTTGTATTGGCGCCCTTTTAAATACCAGGCAGAAAGCGCCTTGATTCGCTCATCACTGAATCGGACCGTCTCTTCCCTTGGTATGAGAATATCTCCGAATCGTTTCCCCCGCATCCAGAGCCAAAGGACGGTGAGGATCAGCAATTGAAGGATTAAAAGTAACAGCCACTGGGGATAAAGGGTAGTAAGGCTTGCCTCACTCTCTCCCCCATGAAGGTATTCATCGACGAGAATCGTTTTCCGGTCGGCTCCACCGCTTTCTAATAGAGTGAGAACCAGCGGGAGATGATCACTATCAAGAATATTCCCGTTCATCACCCATCCCGGTGAAGTAGAGACAATCAATTGACCCTTCCCCATAGGAGAGCTGTAAGCAATCGTTCCATCCAGATCATCTAATAAAATGGTATCATCATCCGTCGTCTCCAGTCTTACGTCCGATAAAATATCCGTTTGATATGTATTCCCTTTTCCATCACGTATAAGAGGATTATCGAGCCCTTCCCCTAATAGGACCGTCTTCGTGTCAAACATTCCTTTTGGATTATCTTTTAATAAAAGAATGGTATTGCCTGCCCTCATGAAATTCTCGTAAGCTTCCATTTCTTCTTGTTCAGGGATTGAAAAAGGTTCTACCATAATCAGTAATTGATCAGATTCAGCTGCAGGCAGCCTGTCAGGTGAAAAAGACCACCGTTGTATAGACGCACCTTCGTTTTCCAAATAAGTATAAAGGGCTTTTATTCCAGAAGGAGAGGGAGACTCGGAAACATAGGCTGGATACTCCTTAGGCTTTTCAGGAGAAAGAAATACACCGATGATGATAAATAAGCTTAGTAGTGTAGTGAGCCAGACCCACGCCTTTATATTTGTTTTCAATGCTCGTTCCTACCTCCTTTCTCTTATGCGTAAGGCTTTGAATCCGTTTCATTTCCCAACCAGCTAAGAGCTTCCTGCTTATAGGGAAGATACTCTTCTCCCTCCACTTCCCGCTCACCATAGGCCACCTCATCAAACAGAAGGGCCAGCCTGTAGAATCGCTCTGCCCAATCCCGATTCACTTTACGCAGTTCATCATAATACTCCCAATTTGTTTTCCAGACCTTTGCTTCGAGATAGTCTCTTTCGTGGAAGTATAAAAGGAGGGCCAGGAACATATGACGGGTAGCTTTCGAATAATCTTCGAGCCCCTCTTGTTTATAAGCTTCTTCTAAATGTTTATCATAGGACCACTCCATCTCATTCATGGATTGAAGTGGTTTATTCGAACGGAATTTCCGTTTTCGGACTCCGTTCCGAATGGCGAAGAATGCAACAACGAGGAGAATGGCCACTACAATGACAATCAACGTGATGAGGATGCCCGATGCCGCCCCGCCTGTCGGTTCAAGGGAAGGGAACAGTTTTCCCAGCTGTTCTGAAAGCCATTCCTTTGCCTTCCCCCACCAACTGGCCAGCAGTCCCTGAGACTCCTCGCGATAGGCCTTGTATTCCTCCCCATCCAAGATTTCTTCAATGTGATCTCTTGCTCTGTTTTCATTCAACATTTTCTTCACCTAGCTTTCAGATCAAAAGCCCGGAAGCATGAGGCCTCCGGAGCCAGACTGGATACTTCAATTGTTCAAAGAAGCTATTGAATAGCGTTATAATCATCGATCATTTCATTTAAATCATCTGCGTCATGTCTCGTTTTAAGGTCAAGGAACATAACCCCGAAACCAACGGCGAACAGCATCGACGTGAATAAAGACACAACGTTAATAATCATGCCGTACAGGACACTATTTCCTAATACCAGCCCGAACGTCAATTCGAAGGCTGAGCTTACGATTCCAACGATCAAGCCGAATACAATGAATAATAAAAGAAGGTTCCATCCACGCTTCTTCGTCAGCCTCCAGCTCCTGCCAAGACCAGGTGCGTCATTTTCTATGGCTGCCGCTCCAAAATAGAAGCTCCAACGTGTTAAGAAGTAAGCTACAGCAACCGCGAATGCAAGCAACAGGACAACTCCGGCGACCACAATCCCGACGCCCGGCTCCAGAAGTGCAGCACCGAATACTCCGGCAAAACCAATTGTAAAAATCGGAACAAATACGATACCGAATACAATCACTCCAAATAGGAGACTACTTCCGATAATCGGCCAAAAACGGGAGAATGCCTGCTTGATCACAAGCTTCACCGTAAATTCTTCATTCTTTCTCATATGATTAAGGGCAAATAAAATCGCCGCTTGTGCGATGGGAGCGAGGATTATACTGATAAGTCCAATAAGACCTGTACCAAGCTCCGCTGCCAGATTTACTTCTGGACCCCCTTCGTCCGTAAATTCACCTGAAAAGCTGTTGACAATCCCATCGAACCAGGTTTCCCCTGTACCGACCGTCCTAAAGAAGCTAACCCCTGCTGCCAGTTCAATGAGTGCCTGCAGTAAATAAACTGGCCCTAATAAAATAAGGAAAATAAGAAAAAAGTCTTTAAAGCGGTTCTTGCTTAATCGAAATGTGTGGTCCAGTATTTCACCGAACCCTTTAGGCTTACTAAATTTTGCGTTCACGTAATATCCCCCTACCGGTTATTTTTCAATATTTGACAATATATCGCTTATTCTACCATTATTCCTCCTCCCGTTGATGATAGATTTGTATTTTTTCTTTTCTTTCTACCAAAATGCACCAATCCTTATTAGATGTATATTTCAGGCTTGGATTCTCATGCTTGCCATTTTGTGAAGGAGATCCGTTTCTTTCTTCTTTCTATACGAAAAAGTGACCCAAAAAGTTTTCTTTTTGGGTCACTTTCTCGTTTTTATTTAGCTAAGTCATGTTTAAAAGCATAGATCACGGCCTGGGTCCGGTCCTGGACTCCGAGCTTGGAGAGGATGTTGCTCACGTGGGTTTTCACTGTTTTCAGGGCGATGAATAATTCATCGGCAATCTCCTGGTTCGTTTTCCCTTGTGTCATCAGGAGAAGGATTTCAAGTTCGCGGTTGGTGAGCTCTTCATGGGGATGAGAAACGTTCTTCTGTCTCATACGTGTCATCATTTTCCCCGTGACTTCCGGTTCGAGAATCGATTGACCGTTGTACGTCTTACGTACCGCTTCGGCAATCTCACTCGCTTTAGACGTTTTCAGCATATAACTGACCGCGCCGGCTTCCAGGGCTGGATAGACCTTATCATCATCCAGGAAGCTGGTGACGATGATGATCTTTGCGTCCGGCCACTCTTGAATGATCTCCTTTGTCGCCTGGATGCCATCCATTTCTTTCATCACAAGATCCATGAGAATGATATCAGGCCGGAGCTCCAAGGAAAGCTGGACGCCTTCTTTCCCATCCGACGCTTCGCCGACGACATCAATATCCGCCTGAGCCGATAGATAAGAAGAAACTCCGATCCTTACCATTTCATGATCATCTACAAATACTACTTTAATCATTTTTTTCACCTTCATTCTCCACAACGGGAACCTTCACTTCCAAGCGTGTCCCCTTATTCGGTACACTGATGATTTTAAACGTACCACCGATTTCAATGGCTCGCTCCCTCATATTCTGAAGCCCATAGGAGCTTGTAACCTTCGATTCGTTCACATCAAAGCCCTGACCATCATCCACTACCCGTAAAATAATGATCGATTCCCTTTTGATCAATCGAATATCCAAGGAATTCGCCTTCGCATGTCGCAGGGTGTTTGAAACCGACTCCTGCAGTATTCTGAAGAGATGATCTTCGATTCCTTTATCAAGGCTCATGTCTTCTATTTTCCACTCGATATCAAGGGGGACCTTCTGAGCTAATTCGACCAACAGCTCCTTCATTCCTTCTTGAAGATTCTTTCCTTTTAACGCAACGGGGCGAAGATGAAGGAGGAGGGCCCTCATTTCAAGCTGAGACTGATGAATCATCTGCTCCACCATGCCCAGCTGCTTTTTTTCATGAGGCGTTCGACCAGGTGATGGTGTTTCCGTAATGGCTGACATCAGCATCGATGCTGCAAATAGCTGCTGACTGACGGAGTCATGTAATTCTCTCGCCAAACGGTTCCGCTCCTGGGAAACGATTTCCTGGATTCTCTTTTCCTGCTCCTCCGCCTTTTCATTGGCAAGCTTCTGGGAATATCGCGCTTGATCCGTTAAATGTTTTCCTAACGCATCGACCTTTTTCCAAACCTGCTGCACTTCCGAGGTTGCCGTTTCAGGGAGTGTGATCGTGCGGCCCTGTTCCACATTCATCAGGGCATCTTCAATCTCCCTTAACTGCCGTTTATCCTTCAACCCTGTCCGGATGCCAAACACAATCCCGATAAGGATACTTACAACGAGGATAAACCCTGCTCCCGGTATATCCATAATCTCTACTTCCCATAATAGGGACCAATCCTCCAAGGGATACAAATAAAAATAGGACAGGGATAAAAAGAACACCATCCCAAGGGAAAAGAGAATGCCTGCAACAATCTGCTTACTGACTGTGCTCATATTCTCTTCACCTCTAAATCCCCAATCCACATAGAGGTGACAATCTTCACCCGCTGGACAGACGTATCATATCCAGGTGTTTGATAATAAAGGGACTGATTGATCGCTTTCGGCTCCACTTCTTCAAAAATTTCAATCGAACCGGCAAGTACCGAGTGATGGACACTCACTTCCACATCGTACGGAATCAAGATTTCAATATTGCCTAAAATGTTTCGAATCGAAACGACGGACGTCCCTTTAGGAAGCACCGTATTTCCAATATCGATGACCGAGTCCCCGATCACACCCTGAATGTTGATATCATTCCATTCATATACGTCTTCCGGAGTCCGTTTCGGCCCGAACCATTCGTTTTGAAGAGCGGACTTTTTCATGACGAGTGGTTCATTTGTGTGGGTGAAAGTTTCCTTAATCGTCGGATTGATGTATTTAGGATGTTTCTTCGAATCAGCAAAACGGACAATGATAAATAGAAGGATGGCAAACAATAAAAATTTAAACGCTACGGTATTAAAGATATTGATGGCTAAGCTGATGATCCCGAACCACAGCAGGAGCTTTCCAAGAGTACTCGGAAGCTTCTTTCTTCCAATATAGATACAGAAGGCCGCAATCGAGAGAAAGACGAGAACCCCCCCATCGTAGAATGATACTTCCAACAGTATTAAAAGGGTTCCTATTAAAATGATCCAGCTGATCCCATCTGAGCGTAAACGATTGAACAAGGGGGTTCCTCCTTTCTGGTTATGTATTTTTTGGAATGAAGATTTTTCGACAAGAGGTTCATATATCGTGATTCCGGATTAAAAAGTTCGTAATGCGGTTCATATCTATTTCTGATTTCGGTTCATAAATCCCAAATCCGGATTATATATTCCTCACCCTGACATATATATGATGATAAAATGGGGTGAACCCACTTGGGCTCCCCCTTTTTTATCGTTACTATTCGTTTTCATAGATTAGAATACCATGTTTTATGAAGGAATGGCTTCCGTTTCCTCTTTTTTCACTTCTTTTTCTAATTTAGCGATCTTTGCGTCGATCGTATTTCGATAATAAGAGGAGTTCACACCGTGCTCTAAATGGTCTAAGTATGTTTCAATTTCATCGAATTTAGAGAACGCCTGGCTGTTATAACCGGAAGAAGATTCAAGCACAGAATTCACCTTGTTATGGGCACGGGCAATATTCTCTCTTCCCATCAGCTCCATCCGCTTGATGTACATATCCTTCAGCTTGTGCTTCATCTCTTCATATTTTCTTTCAAGCTCTTCAAGCTCTTTCGTTGCTTTTACCTTTGAATCCTGGATGCGCACGGCGCGCTCTTCGTAGTATTTTTGTTCCTGCAGGGCAAATTCATACAGACCTTCTTCATTTGCCTTCGATGCAACCTCAGCCTGGTATTTTCGTTTGTCGGCTAAAGCAGAAGCCTGCTGATACTCTTTTTGGAATTCTTCTTTTAATAGATATTGTCTTTCAACAAGCTTACTTACTTTTTCTACTTCCTGCTCACACTGTCTTAAATAATGATTCAACACGGCTATTGGATTTTTCTTTTCCTTTTTATCTAATGCTTCGTGCAGGTCGGACATGACTGTATTTTTAATTCGTTGAAATATGTTTGTCATAGTGTAATCTCTCCTTTAGTTTTTTAATTGAGACCATTCTCTTTCAAAATTAGTGAATGGATCCGATGATTTTTCTTCTATAATGATTTCTTCTTTTTTCCAGTTCTTGTAGATCACATACAGAACGTATAGAGCAACCAATCCGATGATCGCCGGGAAGTTGGATATCGAAGCACTAAATGCCGCAAGACCTATCAGTGCCCATAAGATTTTCTTCATTGTGGAATCTGTTTTCACAAATCCTTTAAAGCTGTAATACATGATCACTAAAGAGATGGCGAGCCCGACAATCGGTCCTAAATTGGCAAGCAGGACAATGGCTGCAATCCCTCCGGCTAAAAGCAATCCGAATTTCTTCATATGTTGTTGCCTCCTTTCTTCTTCATGTCTCTATCCTATCTATTTTCCGGGTTTCCCATAACGAGCCAGAGCTTTATTTTCGTATCAGACTTGAGGCTTAGGGGTGGTAGGACCTGTCGTTATTTGGTGTTTTTGGGGAGGGGTTGCGAAATTTGTCCTTTTTTGTAGAACGGTCGATATAGTGAAAATACGGTTGATAAATTTGAATAAAGGTTTATAAACCTGAATAACGGTCGATAAACCCATAACAGTCGTTCCACTACAAAAATAAGGTCCGTCCCCAAAATGGAACGGACCCTACAAAACACTATTCTGTTAACTCAAGAAATTCTTCCACATCCGCAATGCATAGCTTGATCCCTTTTTCCCAGAAGGCTTCTTTGGTGATGTCTTCACCGAGGTGCTTCATCGCAAGCTCCTCGACATTCATGACCGCTGTGTCACGGAGTAATGCCATGTATTTATCCGCATAGCTTTCATCCGACTCCAGGGCTTTGGCGTAAATACTCAGTGAGAACAAGTATCCAAAGGTGTACGGGAAGTTATAGAACGGCACTCCTGTAATATAGAAATGAAGCTTTGATGCCCAGAAGCGCGGGTGAACCTCTCCAATGGAGTCTGAGAATGCTTCCTTCTGGGCGTCCACCATCAGTTCGTTGAGTTTATCAGCAGATACAATCCCCTTCTTACGTTCTTCATAGAAGTGTGTCTCGAATAAGAAACGAGCATGGATGTTCATGAAGAACGCGACACTTCTCTGCAGTTTATCTTCCACTAAGGCAATCTTTTCTGCCTTCGTTTCCGCTTCTTTTACGGCAGCATCCGCGACGATCATTTCGGCAAAAGTGGATGCGGTCTCGGCCACGTTCATAGCGTAGTTGCGATTCAATGTGTGCATCGGTTTTAACGCATAGGAATGAAACGCATGCCCTAACTCGTGTGCAAGGGTGGAGACATTCGACATAGAGCCTGAATACGTCATGAAGATACGGGATTGATCACTTAACGGGAAGGACGTGCAGAATCCACCGGGACGTTTTCCGGATCGGTCCTCCGCTTCTATCCATTGGTTCTCAAATGCTTTTTCAGCAAACTGGGCCATCTCTTCTCCGAATCGGGAGAACTGCTTCAGAATGAATTTTGCCCCATCGTCATATGACATGGTACTCGTCGACTCTGCCACGGGTGCGTCCAGGTCATACCAATCGAGTCGGTCTTTCCCGATTAGTTTCGCTTTTCTTTCCAGGTACTGAACGAATGGCTGCTTGTGCTTTGAAATAGCTCCCCACATGGCATCCAGCGTTTCTTGCTTCATACGATTATATTCCAGGGGCTCCTTCATCAATTCGTCCCAGCCACGCTTTTTATAGACATTCAAGCGAAAGCCGCCCAGGTGATTAAGGGTCCTTGCAAAGAGTTCCTCATTTTGTTCCCAGGCATTCTCTAATTTTTCAAAAACCTCTTTGCGTGTATTGCCATCTGGACTGGAGAGCAGGTTATTTGCCTGACCCACTGATAGTTTTTTCCCATCGTGCTCAATCTCCATTGCCCCCACGATTGTGTCGTACATTTGTCCCCAACCGTGATAGCCATCGACGGCTAACGCCTGGATCAGCGACTCTTCTGTGCTTGATAGCTTGTCTTTCGCTTTTTGTCTCCACTCATTGAGGACAAACGTAATCTCACTCAGTTGATCATGCTGAAGCAGTTCATCCCAGATTTCCTCTGTGCAATCTGAAAGCTGTTGCTGAAATTTTGTAAAAGTAGAAGAAAAGTCGGCACTTAAGCTAGTGACTTCCCCGCGAAGAGAATCTGCTTTTCTGTCATGCATATTTTGAGCTTCCAGACAGCTTACGAAGGCACCTGCCTGACGTAAATACAGCATTACTTCCTTTGCTTCTTCAATAAGTTTCCACACCAGGTCAGCATCACTAGCCGATTGAGGCGGATGAAAAGCCAGGGCATTTTCTGCGAAGTCATTTTTCTTTTTTTCTAACGTATCGAGATGCTTTCTGAATTCCGGTGATTCACTTCCTCCTTGGAAAAAAACATCTAAATCCCAAACATCCGAATATGTATGATTTGTACGGTCCATAATGTCCCCCTAATAGATTTTCTCATTGTCCCTATCCTATTTCTAATTCTCGATAAATCCCATAAATCCTTCCTGAACTTTCACTAAGGTTCTTTTCGTAAAGGTTGTTGCTATTCTACAGAAGAAAGCAATAGTTGATTTCCGCTCCAGGATGCTCGCTTTCCGCGGGGCTGGCGGTGAGCCTCCTCGGCTCCGCCTCCGGGGTCTCACCTGTCCAGCTTTTCCCGCAGGAGTCGAGCATCCTTCCGCTCCAATCAACTTTCTGAGCATGTATCCTTAATGGAAAACAATAAAAACAAAAACTTTAGCAAATAATCTTATTTAAGGTCAGTAGAGATTGATTCTCCTTATAGGGAAGATGGATTATTTTTTTCTAGTTACATTGTTTTCTTGTACACCTTGAAGCTCTGTCATGAAAATCATGTTAAAGATGGTGAGGGGAACTGCGCAGACTCCTGCGGAAGTACGGGCGTGCCGAGACCCCGTTCGGCTAAGCTGAGGAGGCTCGGCCGAACGCTAGCTGCAAACGGAGCAGTTCCCCTCACCATCCAGCACACACTAATTGACAGAGCCTTGCAGAGCTTATTTAAAAAGACAACAACCTTTGAGAAAAGAGCGTTCACTAATCCTTTTTCTCTAACTCTCTTCATTTTGTTTTTAATCTGATAAGAGTGGAATAGTATATAACACCACTACTTACAGGGGGTACACTCAATGAAACTGATCTTGAATATGTTAGCCTTCGCTTTAGTGATTGTGATGAATACGCTGGCTGTTACTTTGCCTTTGAATAATCAATCCACGGGGGAAATCAGTGACAGGCTCGATATTATGATTACTCCGGCGGGTTATGTCTTTTCCATCTGGAGCCTGATTTATCTGCTGCTCGCGATTTGGATCATCCGCCAGTTCCCTAAAGACAGAAGAGACCTTCCCCTTTATCAGGAAACAAGCGGACTATTCATCCTGAGCTGCTTATTGAATTCAGCATGGATATTCGTTTGGCACTATAATTACTTTCTCGTTTCCGTATTTATCATGATTGGACTTCTATTAACTCTTATTGCCCTTTATAGACGGGTGAAGAGTAGAGGTCCGTCCCTCCTGGATATAGCCCCTTTTTCGATTTACTTAGGATGGATTTCGATTGCTACGATTGTGAATATTACGTATTACTTGACGGACATCGGCTGGAAAGGATTCGGCATTTCTGAATTGGTGTGGGCTTATCTTGGACTGATTGTCGCTACGGTACTTGCTTTCTGGTTCCGTATCCGGCAGCATGACATGCTCTATCCGCTTGTGTTTGTTTGGGCTTTTGTCGGTATCGGAGTAAAGAACATGGCAGAACACTCAACTTATGCCTATACTGCTTATGCACTCGCCTTTATCATCCTCATCTTTGACCTGGTCTACAAGAGAACACGACAATCATAATGTGCACGAAGGTCCGTCCCTCGGGCCTTTTTTTGTATAGGAAGCCTTCCGATGACTTACATTAAGTGATAGGGGGTGTGTAGTATGAACCAGCAGAAGAAAAACGTCACTCGTTCCGGAACGGATATTGATGAGGTTAAACGACTCAATCAGCATTCAGGGCTGACGTATAATCAAGTGAAACAGTTATTGGGAGAACAATATAGCGGAAAGAAATAACTGCAAAAAAAGAAAGCGTCGACTTAGTCGGCGCTTTCTTGATTCGTTTCATTTTGAGCTTTTATGATCTCTTTTTCACGTTGAACCGTAAGCTTCTCCTGAATCTTATTCTTTTCCTTGCAGGGCTGAGTGAGACTGACAATGACATCTCCCTGCTCAATCTTAGGTGAAGCACCTTCCGTAAAGAACTCGATTCTGCCTGCAGGTTTAAGGGCAAACATCAATAATGTGTTTTCATCCCGCTCCTGCAGATAAGATTCAAAGGTGTACTTTTCAGTAATATTCGTTTTTCTGAATACGTCTCCCCGTTCGACACGTTTATTCAGCTCTTCCCACGTCACATGGTTCTGGAATAGGATCCGTCCGCCAATTGTATGAACCATATCTTCAAGATCATCGTCCCGCTGGCTGCGCAGACTCAGTTGGAAGAGGTTATTACGGCCAATCTCCGGAACAAATGTGGTACAGACAAGAGCGTTGTAAGAATCCAGCTCCGTAGCCGCAATCATGTATTCATATGGCGTCATATCCAGATAGTATTCCGTTTGTTCAGATAAGATTTCCCCCCGGTAGAATGGGACCCCGGCTTTTCTGACTGAAAATAACCGCTGCCATGAGGAATCTGAAATCAAGACCGGAATCTTCAGGTCTTGAAGGGTTTTGGCAAATTCAGTACTGAATTTACTTCCTCCCACAATCATAACTCCCGGTCTTTCATCAATGGCAAGGTCCAATTTTTTCGCCAGCCATTTAATGGAGAAGCCATGTGCACATACTGTAGAGAAAACGAGTGCAAAAGTTAGGGACGTCAGTATAGCCGCATCCTCAAAGCCTTTCTCTAATAGTACTGAAGCAAAATAACTTGAGACGGTCAGCGCGACAATTCCCCTTGGGGCAATCCAGCCGACAAGCAATTTCTCCTTATTAGAGAGGTCCGTCCCTATCGTAGATAACCAAATCGATAATGGTCGGACAATGAATAACATAAGAAGCACAAACGCGACGATGTTCCAGTTAAAGATTCGTAATAGCGTATCTACGGTTAACGAAGCCGTCAGCATCACGAAAATGGTTGAAATGAGCAGTACCGAAATGTTTTCTTTGAAGTGACGCATATCATCAATGGATGAAATATGCATATTCGCAAGCGTCATCCCCATTGCCGTGACGGCTAACAGTCCTGTTTCATGTGTGATCTGATCTGAAACTGTGAAGCAGGCAAGAACCAGGGCAAAAACAACAGGTGATTTCAAGAACTCCGGTACATGTCCATTTTCAAAAATGAAGCCTGTGAATTTCCCCAGTGCCCATCCAAATACCACGGCAAATAAGGAAGCTGCAAAGAACAGTAATAGGGTTAAACCTGTTACGTCATCGCTAATTAAAAAGTTGATGATTTCAAAAGCAAATACGGCGAGAAGTGCACCGAATGGATCAACCACTATCCCTTCCCATTTCAGTATAGCCGCCGGTCTTGGTTTAAGCTTTGCCTGTCTGAGCAGCGGCAGAATGACGGTTGGACCGGTTACGATGAATAATCCACCTATCACAAAGGAAACAGCCCAGGATAAACCCGCTACATAGTGAGCGCCAAGTGAACCCAATATCCAAGCTAGTAAAGCTCCAAAGGTCACAATCCTAAATAAAGGCTTGCCTAATCCCTTTACCTCTCGAAAATTAAGATTTAAGCTTCCTTCAAAAAGGATGATGGCAACCGCCATGGATATAATGGGTTTGAAGACCTCCCCAAAATCGTCCTTTGGATTAATGAGTCCAAATATTGGCCCCACCAGCAATCCAACAATCGACATGACGACGATGGCAGGAAGCCTGAATCTCCAGGCAATCCACTGGGAAGCGATCCCGAGTACTCCGACTAACATGATGTTGAATAAAATAGAATCGATCATAGCTTTCTCCTTTGAAGGTTATGAAATGAGCCATCATAACAGTAGATAGTATGTACGTGTTTCCAGGATAAAAGATTTGTCCCTCTTTGTGCAAAACAAAGAGGTTCAAAAGGGCACATCTGTTTTTTAATAGTTTACATTTTAATTGCCGATTTTAACCAGAGAGTCGTTTCCAATTCTCTGCAGATCGTAAAATAATGAAGCATGGTGATCAGAACGGCTCCCGCGTTCATGCCAAGAATGACTCCTTCCATTCCAAAACGGGATCCGAGCAAGTATATGAGTGTAAAAGAAAATACACTCGACCATATGGTATGAAGGAGAGCATCCTTCACCAACCCCAGTCCGATCAAAAAGGCTTGGAGCGGAAACACCAGGAAATGAAAAAGAAAATACGGCCAGAGCAGCTTCAAATAATAGGCCGATGCCACAGAATGAAAGAACGTTTCTGTAATATAGTCCCCAAGCAAATAGTATACGAATACAACAGGAATTCCATATCCTAATGTAATCCACATGACCTGCTTAAGATGGGTCAGTATTCCATCAAAGTCCTTTGACGACACTTTTTCCGATACAGTCGGAATTAACACAATCAACATCGAAAAGGCAATAAATGATGGGAAGAAGCCGATGGTAAGGGCAATCCCAGCAAGCATCCCGAAATGCTCATTCGCCTCAAGAGCCCCCATACCTGAAAGAACTAACGCCCATTTGATCAAAAATGGCTGCACGGCATGGGTGAGAGCGTGGAATATCCGCAGCACGGTCGTTGGAACCGATACAGATAATACTGACTTTCTCATTTCAATTGTTGATAATGTAGAATGGCTCTTCTTTCTATTACCCCTAATCTCGAGTACGTAAGCATGAATTAAATAAACAAAGACGACCACTTCACTGGCAATCAGCGTCCCAAGGGCTATGAAGATGGACGTATTGATACCAAAAGATAGAAAATTATAGATCGAAACCAGTAAAAATAGCTGAATTCCTTTACGCAGAAAATTTGCGACGGCAATTTTGCCCATCTGCTGGATCCCCATAAAATAGCCCCTGGTGATCGAAGTAAACGCCACAATGGGAATGACAATCAAAATGAGCCAGCGAATCCCTGGGTGGTATCCTTCAAATAAAGGAGTCCAGGCATATATGAGGACCATGAGAACTAAGAGAATGCACGTCGTGATGACCGCAAATCGAAAAGCATAATGAAGCATGCCCCGATGATACTTTTCTTCCCGTTCGGCAAAGAACTTGGAAAGACTGATCGGCAGCTCCATACTTGATAAAATGACAATCAGAAACACAGTCGGCAGAATCGACATATATGAGCCAAGACCAGCCTCTCCAAGCTCCCGAGCCAAAATCATATTGATCACAAACTCCAAACACTCACCTAAAAAAGCCGTCACCACCAGCACCAATGTACCTCTTAAAAACAAACTCATATGTTTGTACCCTGCCTTTGTTTTAGATGGTCTATTCTATGATGGTTGTCCCGGGATTATGTGAAGGGTGCGTCTATCTACAACGCATAAAAGCAGCCCTCTACAGGACTGCTTTTCAACTAACTAATCATAAATGTCGTTATTGAATGCAAAGGAAGAGTCGTAGTGAAACTTCCATCGCCACAGCATAACGAAATCTCTTCATCATGGTCATTTTGATTCATGGCAACCACCACAATCTCCCCATCCTTATTTTCAAAGGCGGTAGCTATAATGGTTGTATTTGAAACATCGCTCCAAATACGTCTTGCACCAGGCTTGATATATTTACTAAAATGGCCAATATAATAATAAGAACTGTTATAGTGAACCTCGTCCGTTTGAGTATCTACGATCACCGGCGCATCACAATAATTCCCTACATGATTAGGCCCGCCTTCTTCATTCAATACCAAATTCCAATCGATCCAGGCTTCAAGATAATTGTTCAAGTCACCGATGATATTCCTGCCGTAACGCTCACCTGTATCCCATGAACCTACTTGGACCCCGCCTTCCATGCACCCTTCTGTAAAAATCAGATGCTTATCAGGAAAAGCATGATGTACTTTAGAAAGATTTTCAAACTCCTCTGAAACATACCAGTGCAAACCTGTTCCCCATACGTACTTAGCTGCTTCGGGATCAGATAACACGGCATGGGCACGCTCATAAATCACATCACGATTATGGTCCCATATGATGACCTTCACATCATCATGACCATTTTTCGCCAGGGACGGACCCAGATGATTTTTGATGAAGTCCCGCTCTTCTTCTCCCGTATATAGACAGGAATCCCAAACCTGCTTTGCTTCCGGTTCATTTTGAATCGTGATGCCCCAGATTCGGATCCCCTCTTCTTCCATCGCCTCTATATACTTTGAATAATAATCAGCCCATACAGATTCATACTCCGATAAAAGTTTCCCGCCATTGTTCATTTCGCCGTTCGTCTTCATCCATGAAGGCGGACTCCAGGGGGAAGCCACAATGGAAAGCTCTTCATCAGCCACATTCATGGCTTCTTGAATAAGAGGGATCACAAGCTTCTTCTCACGTTCGATGGAAAAGCTCTTCAAAGAGGCATCTCCATCCTCCACATATGTATAGTTCCCTAACGAAAAGTCACAGCTATTGATATGTGTTCTGCCTAAACGATAGCCCAAACCTTCTTCCGGATCGAAATACCGGTGAATGATCTCTTTCCGCTTTTCCGGGCTGATGAGGGACATGCTGTGAGCTGCTGCTTCGGTGAACGCGCCTCCAAATCCTATCATTTCTTGATATTTCCGCTCCGAATCAAGCTGGATATGAGTAGCGGATGGAGCAAGGTCAGAAGAAAAGGAAACCGGTTCTTTTTCAGAGAACCGATCTCCTGTTTCTTTGGCTGTCAAAATCACCTTTACTTGCTTTGCATTCATTGTGCTACTTCCTCAGCATTTGTGTGAAGGCCATGCTTTTCTTTATGATCCCGGATGATTTCTGCGTATCGGAAGGCGCTGTCTTTCCAAATTCGCTCCTGCGTATCGAAATCCACAAAAAGGATGCCAAATCGCTTATCATATCCGAAGCTCCACTCGAAGTTATCCATCAGAGACCATAAATAATACCCCTGGATGTTCATGCCTTCCTCATTAAGGTCAGAAACTGCCTGAAGGTGAAGATTCAAATAATTCACACGTTCCTGATCATGTACTCTTCCATTTTCCAATACATCGTCATAGGCCGCTCCATTTTCCGTGATATAGATTGGCAGATCCGTATATTCTTGTCTCAGGCGGCGGATGAGGTCTTTGAATTCATTCGGCGCAATATCCCAGCCCATCCCTGTCTTCTCATAATCGGAGTAGGCTCCTTTGTGCATGAAGTCATTGGCTGCACTGAACTCCACGATCCCACGGCTGTAATAGTTGATCCCGAAGAAATCACATTCCGTTGAAATCAGTTCCATATCCCCTTCTTTGATAAAGTCATAGGTATGAACATATTTTGAGAACAGGTTCATCATGTCTTTCGGATATTCCCCTTTGAATACCGGATCAAGGAACCAGCGATTCGAATAACCATCTGCATTATTGGCAGCTAATGCATCGTTCGCTGAATCCGAATTGGGATAAACTGGTGATAGATTCAACGTGATGCCGATATCGGTTTGGGATTGGAATTCTTTCTTCAGCATTTCAACCGCTTTTCCGTGGGAAAGCAGCATGTGGTGGACCGCTTTTACCGCTTCATCCATATTGGTATGACCTGGAGCGTGGACTCCTTGATGGTAGCCAAGGAAGCCCGCACACCATGGCTCATTATGAGTGATCCAAGAATCGACTACCGAATCTAGCTCCGTGAAACATGCTCTCGCATAATCCAAGAACCATTGTACCGATTCACGATTGACCCATCCGCCTTCTTCATGCGCCCACATTGGCAGATCCCAATGATATAGCGTAACGGCCGGCTTGATTCCTTCTTCTTGAAGTCTTCTTGCAAGCTTTTTATAAAAGTCCATCCCTTCCTGATTATACCTGCCCTTTTCAGGAAAGATGCGTGGCCATGCAATGGAGAAACGGTAAGTATCCACTCCAAGGCGTTTAATATGCTGGATGTCTTCTTCAAATCGGTGATAGTGATCACATGCGACATCACCGTTATGTTGCTTATACACTCTTCCCGGAATGTCACAGAACATATCCCAAATGGATGGAGTTCTTCCCCCTTCCTGGTGTGCTCCTTCTATTTGATACGATGATGTGGCGGTTCCAAAGGTAAATGTTTTATCAAAATGCATATGTCATTCTCTCCTCTATTCTTTGATTGATCCTGCTGAAATGCTGTTGACGATATATTTAGATAGGAATAGGAACGCAATCATGATAGGAACGACTGAAATCGCGATACCTAAATACATTGATCCTAAATTTTGTGCTACTTGAGATCCTTTCAAGAATCCCATTAGCACTGGTAGGGTGTATTTTTCAGGTGAGAACAAGATGACCAAAGGCATAATGTAGTTATTCCAAGATCCAATAAATGTAAAAATTGACATCGTTGCAACAGCCGGCATCATGATCGGAATCGCCACGGTATGGAAAATCTTGAACTCACTTGCTCCATCAATACGTGCTGCTTCTATTAAACTTGGATGAAGCGTCGTCTGGATGTATTGTCTTAAGAAGAAGACGACAAACGGACTTGCTATGGCCGGAACGATCAGTGGAATGAAGGAATCCAATATCCCCAGATTCTTACTTAATTCATAAAAGCCGATAAGCCCCAGTTGCCCTGGAACCATCATCATCACAAGCATGAAGACGAATAAGAAATTCTTTCCTCTGAATGTATAAAATGCAAATCCATAGGCAGTCAATGCTGAGAAATATCCTGATAATAAAGTCGTAAGAACAGAGATGATCAGACTATTCTTGAACCCTGACCAAATGTTTACGTATTCCATCATCGTGGTATAGTTTTCGACGATAGAACTGCCGGGGATCAACGTGAATCCAGAAAGGATCGCTTCATTGGATCTTGTGGCATTGACAAGCATCATAAGGAATGGGATGAAGCAAACGATTGCCATCAATACAAGAAGGGTATAGATGATGCTTTTCACAATGGTAATTCTGGTCTTTAGTTTGGACTCGTGCGGCAAAAGTTCTGGCTTTTGTTTTTCTACCTTTTGAGTCGATACATTTTTTTCAACGGCTGTTTTTCCCAACATGCTTTACACCTTCCTTGCTTGTTTGCGTTCATTTCCATACATCCCTTTGAAGACAATCGCAGAGAAGATCAAGGTAATGACGAACAATCCATATGCGACAGCTGATGCGTATCCATAGTTATTAAACTTGAATGCCTGATTGTACAGATACAACACCATGGTATTCAGTGATCCATCCGGAGAACCGATTCCGTCTGTCAGAAGCATCGGTAGATCAAACAGCTGAAGGCCGCCGATCAGGGACGTGATCATGATATAAAGTAAAATCGGTTTTAATAAAGGAATGGTGATTTTCGTGAAGGTCTGCCACCTGTTTGCTCCGTCGATCAGTGCAGCCTCATAGTAGTCTTTCGATATTCCGGATACCCCCGCCATGACGACAATGAACGAATGACCGAACCACATCCAGGTAAGGATCAGGGATACAGACAGCTGTGCAGTCGCAGGCTCGTTCAGCCAATTAATCGGTTCTGATATAAGACCTATATTTAATAGAATCATATTTAATGATCCATGCTGCCAGTCCAGTAGAATACCGAACAGCAGAGCGACCGAACTAATAGTGATTAAATTAGGTAAATAAAAGATCGATCTGAAAAATGCCAAACCTCTCAACTTCATTCTCATATCAGAGAAGATTAATGCGAGTACAAGGGCAAGCCCGATTTGCAGGACAAAATTGATTCCCCATATTTTCCACGTGTTAAAAAATGCTTCCACAAAATAACTGTCCGTGAGTAAACGGGTATAGTTGGCAAGACCGATGACTTCCGCTGTCCCGCTTCCTGAATAGTTTGTAAAGCTGTAGTAGAATGTAAGCGCAACAGGATAAATGCTAAATATTAAAAAGATGATCCAAAACGGGGCGATAAACAGATAACCAAATCGATCTACTTTCTTCATTCCCCAGCCCCCCTAGTTGATAGATTTGACAGGTGGCACGGTTCCATGCCACCTGCCCTGAATTTTTTTCTTGTTAATTTTTTGGTACTTTTATGTCCGGATATGCGTTTTGTACTTTTTTATAGCACTCTTTAATGGCATCGTCCTTGGATTTCTTTCCGTCCACATACTGTTGAACGGCATTTCCGTAGAATGTATCAATCTGTTGATCGTATTTCGTTACGATACCAGGCTCGATTTCTTTCGCCTGCTCAAGGAAGAATTGGTAGTTGTTTTGACCGCCAAGGAATTCGTCACTGAAATCGTCCTTGATTTCGTTTGTTACAGGCAGGTAGGACAGAACATCCCCTGTTTCTTTTGCCCAGTCTGTCAGGAATTCATCTTCCTGGGTCATCATTTTCACAAAGTCATAAGCAAGTTCTTTGTTCTCTGACTTTTCGTAAACGCCTAACCATGTTCCACCCCAGAAGTATGGGCTTGGTCCACTTGTCACGGCCCAGTCACCGGCAGTTTCTTTTACATTCGTTTTCAGGACGCTGTGAAGTCCCCAAGTAGGAAGAACATAGGAGAATACTTGTGTTTCTTTCTCTTTGCCGTTTTCTTTCATTTTAATCGGCTTATCCATCGCTTCGAACCATGAAGGAGACCACTCAGCTGCAAGAGCTGTATAGTTGTTCTCACGAAGTTTTTTTGCTGATTCCATGTATTCGATCTTTTCATCAGTCAACTGAAGCTCATTCTTGTCGTTCACCCAAGGTTGTGGATTATCTCCTTGAGAGAACCAGCGGATGGACCCTTCATCAGGGAACATACTGTAGCCTTTTTCCTTCATCTTCTCCGCTACTTTAAATACATTGTCCATTGAGTTCATCATGTTACCTACCTCAGTTGGATCATCTGTGCCAAGTACTTCTTTTGCAATGCTTCTTCTGTAGAAGATCCCCCCCGGAGTTGTTTGCCATGATAGGGCTCTTACGTTACCTTCTTTGTCTTTACCTAAATCAAATACGTAAGGAACATATTTATCTTTGATTTTATCTACATTGTAGGGATCTTCTGATAAATTCTCCCAATATCCTGCATCCACCCACTGCTTAAGGAATGCAATTTCTCCCGTGAATACATCCGGTGCTCCCACGCCACTCTCTAAGACAGGTTTTAATTTCGTCGGGTAATCAGCGATTGGAACAATCGTTAATTCTACTTTTACGCCGTTTTTCTCTTCAAACTTCGTGATTGGTTTCTTCAGTTCATCCGTGAATGACCACACCTTCAAATCCACGTCTTTATCTTTCGAACTGCCTGATGATTTAGAATCTCCGGAGCAAGCTGACAACACCCCTGCCAGCAGTACAAACGTCATAAATATCCCTAAAAATCTCTTCATCATTATCCCCCTTTGTTCTTTTTCAATATGGTTTCGAAAGCGGTTTCGATTTACTTCTTTTAAAAATCCCGAAACCGGTTTCGGAATTACTAAAAAATAAAAATTAATTCTTTTTTTCTTTTTTTGGTGATGTACATGATTCTCTAATGATTAGTTCTACTGGAATGATTTCTGTTGTTATGAGTTTCTTTTTTTGAATCATTTGTTTAATTAGTAACTGTCCTGCCCGAGCACCGAGTCTATCCGTGTTTTGTCTGACTGTGGTTAGTTTCGGAGTGACATAGGCCGACATTTCAATATCATCATACCCGATAATAGAGATATCTTCCGGTATTTTCAATCCCTTTTCTTTAATGGCTTCCATCGCTCCAATGGCCATATGGTCACCTGCTACAAAAACAGCGGTAGGTATCGTTTTCAGTTCTAGAAGGGACTTCATTGCTGCCCTACCTTCTTCAATGGAAAACAATCCACCATTCACAAGGTATTCTTGATGAATCGGAAGGTTTAAATCATTCATGGCCTTAGAAAACCCTTTAATCCTTTGTGCTCCTGCATCGACCTTTGCATCTCCTGAAATATGAGCGATTCTTGTATGGCCCAATGAATGAAGATAGTTCACTGCAAGCCTTCCCCCCTCAATATTATCGGAATAGACGACGCTGCAGTTCTGATTGCTCATATCAATCACGACAATCGGCACATGATTGTTAATCATGTCTTGAACCTGCGGGTCATGAGGGTCTGAACATATCACGACGATCCCATCCACTGCACGGTACATAAAATGCTCTAAATAACTAGTATCCCGATTTCGCAGATTACGAGAAGCAAAGATTAAATCATACCCTTCCCGTTCTACATGCTTTCGAAAACTTTCAATAAGGGCGCTGAAGAAAGGATGCTTCATCCCGACCTCGTTGTCCTCAGCGAACATTACACCGATCGTCCAGGATTTTTTTGTCGATAAAGACTGTGCGTGGGCATTTGGCAAATACCCCATTTCAGCTGCTGCATCGAGGATTTTTTGCTTCGTTTTTTGACTCACATCTGTGTAATTGTTAAGAGCTTTAGAAACTGTCGTACTGGAAAAACCAGTGCGTTTTGCTAAGTCATAGATTGTAACCATTGTTATCTCCTCTTCATCGAAAGCGCTTTCGTTAATGTTATTATAGTCCAGACTTTTGATGGAATCAATACTATTTTTCAGAAAATTTATATATAAGGTGACCTAAAGAAAAAAAGCAGCCCCGCAACAGGACTGCTTTCCTCAACTTACTCTTTTACTGCTTTTCGCTTACGTCTACCAATCTTCCCTTTAATCTTCATCAGGATTTCATACACGATCGGCACAACGACAAGTGTTAATAGCGTCGAACTAGTAAGCCCTCCAATTACGGTCACACCCAGACCTTTCGAGATCAATCCGCTTCCTTCAAGACCTAATGCCAGCGGGAACAGGGCCCCGATTGTCGCAATGGCTGTCATAAGGATCGGACGAAGTCGGGTGGCACCGGCTTCGAGTAACGCTTCCCTTGTTGATAGACCTTCGTTTTCTTTATGAATCACCCGGTCAATCAGGACGATTGCGTTGGTTACAACGATACCAATCAGCATGAGGGCACCAATCATGGAGGAAATACTGATTGTTTCTCCTGCGATCAATAGTCCAACCAATGCCCCGATGATCGTAAATGGCAGCGAGAACAAAATGGCAAACGGTGCAAGCCCTCCGCCGAATGTGATCACGAGGATCAAGTACACAATGGCAATGGCTGCGAGCATCGCTAATCCCAGTTGTGTGAAGGATTCCTGGATGTCTTCCGTTACTCCACCCATGTCTACATTGATACCGGCTGGCAAATCGAGTTCTTCGATTTCTTTTTGAATGGCTTGTGATGCTTTTGATACATCATCCGATTTTAATTCTCCGCTCACTTGAGCAAATACTTTTCCGTCGCGTCGTGAAACAGTATCGGATGTCTTACCTTCCTGCACTTCAACGACGTCTTTAATCGGAACTTCAATGCCCAGTGGTGATTGAATGGTTTTATTCGTCAAGTCGTTGATGCTTTCGTATTCTTCTTTTTCAACGTCTAAATAGACATTTACCTCTTCTCCATCTTTTTCAATGGTGGTAAGGACCGGACGCTGACGTGTCTGACCAAGTTCCATGGCGATTTGACCCGCTGTCAGGCCAAGCTCACTCAGCTTTTCCTGGTCTGCGATGAACGAATACTCATCGTACGATTCAGAGTTACTCGACCCTACTTTTTTGAAATCTTCTTTATCTTTCATCATAGCTTGAATGTCGTTTACAACAGGTTCGATTTCTTTCAGGGTTTCACCGTACACATACACGACAATTTCATTGCTTCCGGCACTGGCGGAGAAGTCTTGTGAAGCCCATTCCCCTTTATCTGTTGTTTCTTGAAGTTTTTTAATGACTTGTTCTTTTTCTTCAGAGAAATTCTCTGTATCATCACTGTATTGGACATAGAAAATTGCATTGTTTGAGCTTCCCGGACTCATTGGGTTCTCTCCACCAACCGAGTACTGAATCGTTTCAGCCCCAATACGTCCTTGGAAATACTCTTCTGCATCTTGAGCGATTGTATTTACATCTTCTTCTGTTTGACCTGGTTCCGGTTTATACGTTGCCATGATCATCTTTTCTTCGTCTGATGGAAGGAAACTTACTCCTATCAGCGGAACCAGGAACAAGCTTCCGACCAGCATCGCGACTGCCAGGAGTGACGTGATGATTTTATGATTCAGAGTCCAATTTAATACGCCCTTGTACCACTGCGCTAAGCGGCTTTGCTTTTCCACATGCTTCTTCCCGACACCTTTTTTAAACATCGAGTGGGCAAGCATCGGTACAATCGTTACTGCCACTAGAAGTGAAGCCAATAGGGCAAACACGATGGTCAATGCGAACGGCAGGAATAGTTCCCCGATCATCCCCTGAACCAATCCTAATGGAAGGAACACAGCGATTGTTACAATCGTGGAAGACGCGATTGGAACGAACATTTCCTTCGTTGCTTCCCGGATCAACTCTTTTCCTTTCAGCATCTCACCTTTAAGGGACATCCGTCGGTAAATGTTCTCCACTACTACGATGGAGTCATCAATAACACGTCCAATCGCTACGGTCATGGCTCCAAGAGTCATAATATTTAATGTGATATCCATCTGTTTTAAAAGTAAAATCGCGATTAACAACGATAGTGGAATCGATACGACGGAGATTAGCGTCGATTTAATATCCCGTAAGAATAGCAGGATGATGATGACCGCAAATATAGCACCAAATAATGCTTTATTCAGCATGGTACTGACTGATTCCTCAATCGGTTCGCCTTGGTCAAAGGTAGAGATCATTTCAACCCCATCCAGGTCTTTTTCAAAAGCTTTCACTTCTTCTTTTACCGCGTTTACAACGTCTACCGTATTGGCGTCAGCTGTTTTCACCACTTGAAGTCCGATGGATTCCTTCCCATTGGTTCTGGAAATGGATTCAGCTTTCCCTTTCAGTTCAATATCAGCAATGTCTGATAATTGTACGGTCGGGACTTTCATCCCAGCAGGTGCTTCCTTAGCCTGAGGCGTTTCTACAGGTTGACCTTGAGAAGCTTGACCACCTGGCTGTTGTCCTTGCGGCGCTTCCATATTTCCGCCGGCTGAAGGCGTCACAGGAATCTTCATCTCTTTCAAATCTTCGATCGATGTGATATTTCCATCAACCATCACAGATTTCTGACTGTCTTTAAACGTGTAAAGTCCTAATGGTGCTGTCACATCAGAACCTTTGATCATATTTTGGACCGTTTCTTCGGTTAAGCCGTATTGAGCAAGCTTTTCTTGATCAAAAACGACTTGTGCTTCTTGAACTTGTTGACCTGAAACTTGAACAGATGCTACCCCGTCCACTCCTTCAAGTTGAGGTACGATCGTTTCTTCTACAGTCGAAGTTAATTGAGCAAGAGATTGATCATCATTTGCTACACTGAGTGCGATGATCGGGAAAGCGTTAAAGCTTAATCTTGATACTTCCGGCTCATTCACCCCTTCTGGAAAAGAGAGATCCGAAAGAGCATCTTCCACTTCAGTCTTTGCTTCGTCCATATCTTTCGAAAACTTGTATTCTATCTGAACGGCTGAAGCATTTTGATAAGATGTGGAGCTGACAACATTTACCCCATTTAAATTCTTCAAACGTTTTTCAATTGGTTCTGAAACCTTTTCCGCTACGTCTTCAGGTGTAGCTCCCGGATACACCGTCGTAACACTTACAATCGGTGTATTAATATTTGGCAAGGTTTCGAGTTTCATATTAAATCCAGAATATAAGCCTGCAATAATGACGATGATGGTCATTAACCATACGGCAAACTTATTCTTGAGTACGAAATTGATAATACTATTCACTCTTTATTCGTCCCTTCTCTCATTTTCTGACCGACTAGTCATAACACAATCTAATATAACTGACCGTACAGTCATAAGTCAATATACTTATAAAAGAAAAGGTTTATTTATTGTGACCAATCGGTCATAATAGAGTCAAGGAGTTTATCAAGGAGAGGAAAGCATGAAGGAAAAAGAGAAATTAATTATTGAAACATCGATTAAGCTGTTTGCCACGAAAGGATTTAACGCCACCTCGGTGCAAGAAATCGTGAACGAGTGTGAAATATCTAAAGGTGCATTCTATTTGTATTTCAAGTCAAAGGAAGCCCTTCTGTTAGCTATCATGAACTACTATTTTAAAATGATCACAGCTAAAGTGAATGAAATCGAAAACGAGGATCTGCCTCCTTATGAAAAATTCCAAAAGCAATTAGAATGTCAGTTTATTGAAATCTGTAAACATAAAGAGTTTATCATTATGCAGATCAGAGAGAATGCCATGCCGTTTAACGATGAAATCCATGATCTCCTCAGCGAGATGAAAATGGACACCCATCGTTATTATAAAAAAAGATTATATGGGATTTACGGAAAAAAAATCGAGCCCTACTTCTGGGATATCACCATGATGATTCAAGGTTTTTTCCATTCTTATTTAGAATTGGTGATGCTTGATAAAATCGAATTGGATTTTTCCTATTTGTCCCGATTCATATTGAAACGTACGGATGATTTAGTGGAAGGCTTACTAAAAAGCGGGGATCAGCCTGTTCTTTCCTTTGAAAAATTGGATGATCTGGTGAAAGATTTCACTTCTTCAAACAGAATCAACGAATCCACCCTTGTTCATATGATTGAGGACTCCATAGAAATAGCGGAAGATGAAAACAGCCAAATTTCATTGGAAGTCATCAAAGAAGAAATTCAAAAGGATGAGACGCGTATCGTCGTCATTAAAGGGATGATGATGAACCTTGAGGAAGACCCAACGCTTAAGCATCTGATGAATGCATTGAGACATTATTATAAAATCTGACAAATAGAGCCCCGCTTTTTTGATAAGCGGGGCTCTATTTATAGCTTTTGAATTTGATCCGATTCATGGATGGTTACTTTTTCACTGCCAGAGCCATTGGCGGCACGGTACATTCCATAGGCCACCTGACGCCCTGAAATGCTTCTGTATTTTTTCAACTTACCTACCATCACCGGACGGATGGCTCTGGAGAAGATTTCTCCCGCTTTTTCCCCCAAGCGGAATTCATCTCTCGCCCCTAAAAGAAGGGATGGCCTGAAAATGTGCAGTGCCGGATAATACAGCGCTATTAAGTCTTCCTCCAACTCTCCTTTCACCTTACTATAAAAGAACGGTGAACCCGAGCTCGCCCCAATGGCTGATATGACTATATATTGTTTGGCTCCATGGTCTTTACCGAGCCTCCCCAGTTGAACGGGGTACTCATAATCTACCTTTCTAAACGCTTCCTTTGTCTGCGCTTTCTTAATGGTCGTTCCTAGACAACAGAAAACATCATCGACTTCCTCGTGGGAAAGGAGCTTCATCTGATCGAATGGGATGATTCGTTCATCCAACTTTTCATGCTCCACACCACTGCTTCTTCTCACGAACGAAATCACTTTTTTATACTCGGGACTCTTGATCAGTATTTCAATCAAATGGGAACCGACTAATCCAGTGGATCCTACTACCAACGCTACTTTCGACATTTTTCATTCCTCTCTTCCAAGTAACTGTGTCTTATACCTAGTATAGAGCTTTTTTATGTATTTGAACGATACATCAATCAAAAAAGGTGCCAATCATGTGACTGACACTTTTTCCAGTTATTTATTCTCATATCACCTATAACTCTTCATCTTCGAAAAATTGCTGTAATTTCTCATCTTGTTCGGGATCTGCATTTTCAGACGCATACGGATTGTCCTTGACTCCTGCCGTATCCATATTTGTTTTGATGGCGAGAAACGGTCCTTTCGGTTCCTCTGCTATGACACGGTCGTTTAACTGTTTGAAATCCGGCATGTCTTTATTCACTTTATCTTCTTCCTTCAATTGTTTCACCACCATTCTTATAAGCGATTAGAATAATATCCTCGTTCGTTTGCTGACGAAGTTCACTCTCCATATTCTGCACTTGATTCAACGTATCTTCTGATAGGTTGGCCACCTGAAACTCTTTATTCATCCTATTCTTCACCTCTTAACTATTTTCGTTTGCTTGTCCGATTTCTTTTTCGGCAATGAACCCGTTCCCTTCCTCAATTGCATGATGTTCCTCTACTGACTCTCCAGGAACATACACTTGACTGGGGTTGCGAACCTCATTGTTCAGTGTAAACTCAGGATTAAGCGGTGTATCCATACGTAGATCTTCGGGTTTCTTATGATCTCTCATTATTCCACCTCCAATATTTAGTATGGCTACTGATAAAAAAAATCATCCACATTTCATGTGGAACAAAAAAAAGCGTTAAGCAACTTATGCTACTTAACGCCCCGATTCATCTTCAAACCCACGTATAATCCCTTCCCCAGCTTTCCCGGGCAAGATCTTTGATTTCATCGACAATCTCATTTTCCACAGCAAAAGCATCCCCCTGTTCATAAGGGTTGTAGTGGAAAGCGTAAAGCCTGGAAACAAACTCGTGAAATGGAAGAGAGCATTCTCCTTCCAGTTCCCCGTTTTCCATGACAGAAGGTTCGATACCCTGACCCCAGTTCTGGGAGCCGTCGTTATTCGGATTATAGAAATAGATCCGATATTCTCCCTTGGGATCCTGGGTGATTCTCAGAATCGAAACGGCATGGAAACCAAGAAGCTTCCCATGAACATTTGTGATGAAGATCCCGACCGGATTCGGATAGATCAACCCGTAGTCATCATTGTATTCCGGGTGGTGAGTGGCATAGAACAGGCGAACAAATCCCGGATAGTCAGAGATGAGGCCTGTTAATGAATCAATGACAGTGCTAAACCCTTTTTGAACCCAATCTCCATAAAATTCCGGATTCACCCAGCGGTGTCCATCTTCCCCTCTAAGCGATACACGCCTCATCATCTCACTGTAAATACGGTCAAGATGAGGAACGAGAACAAGTGACACAGGATCAAGCTCTTGATGAAGCTCAGGCGCCAGCCCTCCACTTAATTCTTTCGAATGGACCGGTGTACCTTCAAACATTATATCGATATCTCCATCCCTGGCCGCCCGTGGAATCAGTTCGAGTAAGTATCCTGGAGCATGCTGTGCCCAAAGGCTGATTCCCCGCGCTGTTTGACAAGTCGGATTTAGGCCTTGGCCAATCCCGATCGGTTGACCGAGGACATTGATGACACCGGCCAGAAGGACAGAATTTGCTGTAATTCCGTCTCCTGCTTTACACGAATTAAGGAGCGTCTTCCGTACTTCCGGTCGAATATCGAGCTCAATCAGCCTTTTCAATCCCGGTGATACTGGAGATGATGATAACACTCCCCGTTCAAGCATAAGAGCAAGTCCGTAAACCGATTGCTTTGTGGCTGGATAGATGGCCACTTTTATGAGCTGGAATACGAGTTCCTTATGTTCATCCAAGTTTGCTTTTCCTTTGTCATTTAACTGCAGGGCAGTCGGAACAAGCTCTTGAACCTTTCTGCTTAGGAATCTTAGTAAAATCGCATGCTGGGGAGCAACAAGCCCCGTTTCACGCATGGACCCCGCAAAGGCAACAGCCTCCTTCTCAAGTTCTTCCTTAGACAAAGTCATAAGCTTCTTACGGTATTCACCCGGCTGGGAAATGCTCTTGCTTAAGAGGGACGGACCTTCGATAGCAGACACGTACTTTTCCAAAACAAGTCGTTCCGCTACGCTTAAGTCTGAATGAAGCATCTTTTTCGCTGTTTCAATCATCGACACTGTCCGCTTCACCATGATTGGACGTTGTGCGGTCAACCGTTCAATTTCTTTAATCAGTGTAGTCGTAAGAGCTTGATAGGAAAGCTTATCAGATAGAAATCGAAATAATTCCGTTGCCCTTTCACTCTGCTCTCCACCTTCAATCCGTGCTGCTTCTGTTGCTTCAGGGAAAAGCAGGTTCAGATTCAGAACCATTACTTCATTGAGGAAATCCTCTGCCATTTCAGTCGAAACATCGGGATGTTCATACTGTCCTTCTGCAATGGAGAGCATTCTTAACTCACTGAGAATTTCAATGATCGAAGGAAGCCCCTTCGCTTGAAGAGAACCGGCCACAAGTGGTGGTTGGAGCTTGGACGCCTTTTCCCAGGGGCCGTCCTGGAAGACCCCGGCTTTTTCAAAGCGACTTGCACTCCGATATAGAATCTCCAATCCTTCATCCATATCCAACAATCTTTGCGCTTCCTGATAGACGTCAGTTTGATACATTGATTTCGCAAATGAAGCTGCGCTCTCTAGTTCATTAAGCGCTTGCAGAAATCGATCTTCCAGCTTAGACGTTAATTCAAATGCCATTTCAAAACTCCTTTATCGATCAAAATACCAGTGGATGAGAGAATTAGATATAGAAGTTAAACTGTTCATATTCCTTTAATAGATCCCTCATGATTTCACTGTCTTCCCCGTAGAAGAAGATCGTTCCGTAATGATTACCGAAGCCGATTCGCTGAGCTACCTTCCCTTGAGCCGGACTGAACATATCATGTTTTTCAAAATAGGCATGGTTCTCCAGTTCATCGGGTACCTCCAGCTTCTCCACATAATTAACATGAGGATGGACCATTAAACAGCCTGCATGGGCTTTTGCCTTTTCACCTGTAGAAGGGAAAAACTCTCTAAGCTCTTCTTCTGTTGTATTGGGATCACTGCAAAGGATTTGCGCTTGATATGCATTAAATCCATAAGCCCGCTCTATCAAATCAAAGATATGTCCGCCAGGGACTCTGGCTGCGACTTCACCGAAATGAAGAGTACCATCGGACGTAATGAAATATTCCGGATGAATAACACCGTATTCAATCTCAAACGCATCAATGAGCTGTTGAATCGCCTCACGGATGACCGGACGCTTTTCTTCAAGGGTTGGAGATGCCGGTACGAAATTAGAGTAGCCTAATCTCACATACTCCGTTATATTTAAAAATTGGATCTTTCCATTATGAATAAACGCTTCACATGAGAATTCCTGACCGTCTAAATGGCTTTCCATCAGAAGGGGAAACTCTGACTCAGTTAGAGCATCGATATCTTCCGGATTCTCAATGGCACGGTGTCCGACAGACCCTGCTTTATCAAGAGGTTTTACGTGAATGGGATCGTTCTTATCTCCTTCGACTTTCAAGAGGGCTTCATTCACACGTTTCAAGAAGCGTCTTACATCTTCCTTATCCCGTGCTTCTTCAAATACACCTACTTTGATTCCGGCAATTTGCGCTTTACGCTTCATCATCCCTTTATCTCTTAATAGAAGAGAACGATTGAAGACGCGTGGTTCGTTACGGAAACGGGAGTTTAATGCCCCGGACCACTCCACACACTCTTCATACAAAGGAACAGCTACTTCTGCACCCATTGCTTTCAGCTGTTTATAAAGATGATCTGAACCTTCATTTAACCGATCGAAGTCCCAACCGATAAAGGCAATATCATGTTTTTCTGCATATGCCTCAAAATCAGGGGGGCCAACAACGACGAAAGGCCTATTAAGCTTCGTACACGCTTCGATTGCCGGCAGACTCCAACCGATCAATGCTGTTAGATAGGGTTTGGTTTTTTCCTTTCGATCCACGTTCTGTTCTGCTTGCTGTAATTCAAGTTGATCTAGTCCCATATTTTCCTCTCCCCTTGTCACGTATTTATTCAGATTCCTCTTTAGCATAACAAAGCAGGTAGGGAGAATGAAGTATTTTGCTGAATTTTCAATCTATTCGACAAATAAAGTGGTAAAGTGACATAATCAGCGGAGATGTTCGAATAAAAAAACCCCTGATGCGCTCTGCATCAGAGGTCTTTCATTCTATCATTCACCTAAATCAACATTATGATATACTTGCTGAACATCTTCCAAATCTTCAATCGCATCAATCATTTTTTCGAATTGAGCTTGACCGTCTTCTGGAAGTTCGACATCATTCTGCGCAAGCATTGTCAGTTCCGCCACTGTAAACTCAGTGACACCTGCACCTTTAAACGCTTCTTGAACCGCATGGAATTGATCTGGTTCAGCGTAAACGATCACAGCATCATCTTCCTCGATAATATCACGTGCATCTACATCCGCTTCCATCAGGATCTCCATGACTTCTTCTTCAGATTTCCCTTCAATACCGATAACCGCTGTGGCATCGAACATATACGCAACAGATCCACTCACTCCCATGTTACCGCCATTTTTGCCGAAAGCAGCACGCACTTCAGATGCAGTTCGGTTTACATTGTTCGTCAGGGCATCAACAATGACCATGGACCCATTCGGTCCGAAGCCTTCATAGCGAAGTTCGTCATAGTTCTCTTCTGAACCACCCTTTGCCTTTTCGATGGCACGGTCGACGATGTGTTTCGGAACACTGTATGTTTTCGCACGCTCAAGAACAAATTTCAGCGATTGGTTCAGTTCTGGATCCGGCTCGCCTTGCTTTGCCGCAACATAGATCTCGCGACCGAACTTCGCATAAATACGACTAGTATTCGCATCCTTAGACGCTTTCTTTTCTTTAATGTTATTCCATTTACGTCCCATATTGTTTCACTCTCTTTCACATTTATCTATAGATACTTTCAATCTTAAAAGGTATTTTCGTTTCTATTATACATGAAAACAACTCTTTTTGGCTAAGTAGATTCCTTGCCACTCTTACCTAAAGAAAGCCGACTCAGATGAGTCAGCTTCCTTCCTGGTATGCACTTATCGCTTCATATTCCTCTTCCAACAAACGTGGAACGCGAATAAAGATAGGCATCAGCTTCGTATAAGCTTCCGTTGCTTTCGGATCTGGTTGATGGGAATGTACAGAACCGACCATCTCCCTCACTTCTTCCAGTGAGTCAATCATCCCGTTGCCATACATCCCAAGGACAACCGCTCCAAGACATGAGCTTTCGAAGCTTTCCGGCACTTCCACTTCCTGATCAAATACATCAGCGAGCATTTGACGCCAAATTTCCGAGCGGGCAAATCCACCGGTTGCCTGGACCCTTTTCGGTGTACCGATTAATTCTTCAAGCGCCAGAAGAACGCTGTATAAATTCATAACAATTCCTTCTAACACTGCACGGATCATATGCTCTTTTTTGTGATGCATGCCGAGTCCGAAGAATGAACCGCGGGCTTTTGCGTTCCAAAGAGGGGCCCGTTCGCCTGCCATATATGGATGGAAGAGCAATCCTTCCGAGCCCGGTTCTACTTTAGATGCAATATCCGTAAGTACTTCGTAAGGATCTTTTCCTAACCTGTTCGCCACTTCAACCTCTGCAGAAGCCAGTTCGTCCCGCACCCAACGGAAAATCATGCCACCGTTATTGACTGGCCCGCCAATCACCCAATGATTATCCGTCAAGGCATAACAGAAAATACGTCCTTTCGGATCCGTTACCGGACGGTCCGTTACAGCACGGATCGCACCACTCGTTCCGATCGTAACGGCTACGACACCCGGTTCGATGGCGTTGACCCCAAGATTCGATAGGACCCCGTCACTTGCTCCGACGACAAACGGCGTGTCGGCTGATAAGCCCAACATGTCCGTATACTCAGATTTCAATCCAACTAAGCTTTCAGTCGTTGAGACAGGAACCGAAAGTTGATCCTTTGTGACACCTGCCACCTTCAACGCTTCTTCATCCCAAGCCAGGTTTTCCAGATGGAACATACCTGTTGCAGATGCGATGGAGTAATCTACGACATATTTTCCGAAGAAGCGATGGAACACAAATTCTTTTATGGAAATGAACTTAGCTGCCTTGGAAAATAATTCGGGTTCTTCATGCTGCAGCCATGCAAGCTTTACAAGCGGGGACATCGGGTGAATAGGAGTCCCTGTTCTGCGATAAATCTCCAAACCATTCATTTCTTTTTTTATCTTATCCGCCCATTCGGCACTTCGGTTATCAGCCCAAGTAATGGAAGGAGTCAGAGGCTGGTCCTTCTCATCCACCAGGATCAAGCTGTGCATAGCAGAGCTGAACGACACAAACGAAATTTTCTCACTTGTTTTCGAAGTCACTTCCTTTATACAACTGATGACGGCACGGAAGATTTCTTCGGGATCTTGTTCGGCGGTTCCCGGTGCTGGTGTATGTAATGGATATTCGACCCCATGACGATCGATCGCTTCTCCCTTTTCATTAAAAAGTACTGCTTTTGTACTGGTTGTCCCGATATCGACACCAATCATGAATTCTGACATCTTCGTTCCTCCTAAATAAATAGAGAAAAGGAAGAAGCGACACGGCTCTTCCCTCTTCCACTATATTCTATCCTATTTTAACCAATGAATATCCCTATAATGAATACTACAGTAAACCCTACAAACCCGATGAGCGTTTCCATCATCGTCCATGATTTTAACGTATCTTTCACATCTAATCCAAAATAACGGTTCACTAGCCAGAATCCGCTGTCATTTACATGAGAGAAGACGGTTGCTCCTGCAGCAATGGAAATGACCATTAAGCCAAGGACCGGCCCTTCTAAACCAAGTGTGGAAATTAATGGACTCATCAACCCTGCTGCCGTCACCATGGATACAGTGGCTGAACCTTGCGCCACACGAACGACCATGGCAATTAAGAAAGCAAGGGCAATCGGAGGCAAGCTTGAACCTGCCATCATTTCACCAAGTACTTCACCGACACCTGAGTCGATCAGAACTTGCTTGAACACTCCACCGGCACCTGTAACAAGGATGATGATCCCAGCCGGCTCAAGTGCTTTTGTCGCAATATCCTGAACGTCCTGACGGGAATATCCACGTCTCGTTCCTAATAAAGTAAACGTCAATAGAGTCGCAATCGTTAACGCTACGAACGGATGACCCAAGAAAGTCAAGATCGAACGAATGGTATTTCCTTCATCTAATAGAACACCCGAAAGCGTATTCAATAAGATCAACACTAAAGGAATCGAGATAAGTGATGCAATCATTGCAAAGCTCGGAAGCTCTTTATCGTACTCGATCTCTTCCACTTGCATATAATCCGGAACCACTGCATGAATCCGTTTCGAAATGAATTTTGCAAAAAGTGGACCAGCGATAATCATGGATGGAATACCGGCAAGGGTACCGAATAAGATAACCCAGCCGAGGTCAGCACCGATTAAATCAGCTACAGCAATCGGCCCTGGAGTTGGCGGAATGAAGCTGTGTGTTACAGCGAGTCCCGCAAGTAAAGGAATCCCATAGTATAATAGCGACTTCCCAGTTTTCTTTGCCAATCCGTATACGATCGGTACAAGAATGATGAATCCTACATCGAAGAATACCGGAATGGCTACTAAGAAACCTGTAATACCCAACGACCACTGCGCTTTATCTTCACCAAATTTATTAATCAGGGTTTGAGCCAATCGTTCCGCTCCCCCTGAAACTTCAAGCATACGGCCGAACATTGCACCTAAACCAACAACGACAGCGACAAACCCGAGGGTCCCGCCCATTCCGCTTTGTATCGAAGCGACAACTTCCTGGAGAGGCATCCCTGCGGCGATCCCTACAATTAAACTTACTAATAATAGGGCAACGAAAGCATGAAGCTTCGTTTTGATAACTAAAAATAATAGAAGAAAAATTCCGGCTAATGCAACTAAAATAAGCATTTGATCAGACATCTCTATCCCTACCTTTCTTTTTTGACGGCAGCTTGGCTGCCAGATTTTTTTATAACGATTGATCCTGACTGCCAGGGAAAGTAAAACGTTTACAATTTTTTCTATGTAACTTCTACTCTTTGACCTACTAAACTGGCTTAAAGGAAGTTCATTTCGCAGTTTAATATAATCAGGAAAATTATTTTCTGTATATCTCTATTATAAAAAATATTTTTCTTTTTGCAACCGTTTACAGAAATTATTTTTATTTTTCTATTATTCTTGTATAATAAAACTATGAAAACCCTTACAGGAGTGAAGTCTATGAGTCAACATCAGCATTGTTTAGCCAGTATACGTTCACACTATCCTCAATTTAGCGTGACCGAGAAAAAAATTGCCGACTATATACTTGAAAATCCAACCGAGATCATCCATTCGACGATTAATGGTTTGGCAGAAGATTTAGGAGTCGCGGACTCCACTGTCTTCCGTTTTTGTAAGCGAATCGGCTTTAAAGGATACCAAGCGATGAAAATCGCCCTTGCTTCAGAAATTGTGACGGGACTTAAGGATATCCACGAGCGCATCGATGAGGGGGATACGACGCAAACCATTGCCACAAAAGTATTCCGTTCCAACATCAAAACCATCGAAGACACCTTAATGGTCGTTGATGAAAAGAAACTATTAAAAGCTGTGGATATTATGAGCAGCGCACGCTCAATCGAATTTTTCGGCAGTGGTGGATCCGGCGTCATTGCCCTTGACGCCTATCATAAATTCATTCGAACCGGCCTGCGCGTTCATGCCGCAAGCGACAGTCATATCCAGCTGATGACCGCTTCACAAATGACGAGTGAAGATTGTGCTGTATTCATTTCCCATTCCGGTTCAACGAAAGATATCCTCCAGGTTCTTGACATTGTCAAAGAAACCGGGGCAAAGACGATCTGCATCACCAACTTTGCAAAATCACCTTTGAGCCAAAGAGTCGATACACCGCTTTTCACTGTCTCAGAAGAAACCGACTATCGTTCCGAGGCCCTCTCTTCCCGTATTGCGCAATTAACGTTAATTGATGCTCTGTACGTAAACCTGATGATGAGAAGAGAAGTGGAAGGTCAGGATGCCCTCCGGAAAATGAGGAAGGCTATTTCGGTTAAAAGACTATAAAAAAGGTTGATCAGTGTGAAACTGATCAACCTTTTCTTATGCTATGGGAATTTAATCAAGATGGCTCATCAACGTTTCTTCATACTCCGTTATAGCTTCATCCAACATCGCCAGTCCATCATCAATTTGTTCTTTCGTTACAGTAAGTGGCGGAATCATACGGATCACTTCACTATGATTGCCGCACAAGTAGAATAACACGCCTTTATCCAGGGCCCGATCAAGAATGTCCATTAAGCCTTCCTGATTTGGTTTTCCTGTTTGAGGATGAACGATTTCAATGCCAATCATCAGTCCGACTGATCGAATGCTGCCGATTACGTTATGTTTTTCCTTCAGGAGTTCAAGTCTTGATACAGCATAAGCCCCCATCGTTTTCGTATTATCGAGAAGTTTTTCTTCTTTCATGACTTCTAATGTAGCAAGTCCAACGGAACACGCAATCGGGTTTCCTCCAAACGTCGTCCCATGGCTCCCAAGAGGCCATTGTCTCATGAGCTTATTCGATGCGACCGTCGCGCTCAGGGGAAGCCCCGAGGCAATCCCTTTTGCAATCGCCATGATATCCGGTGTTACATCAAAGGTTTGAGCGGCAAACCAATTTCCCGTACGTCCGAAGCCTGTTTGGACTTCATCAAAAATCAGTAAAATATCGTGACGATCACAAATCTCCCTTACTTTTTTGAGCCATGCTTTCGGAGGAACGATGTATCCACCTTCACCAAGGACAGGTTCTAATATGACACATGCTACCTCTTCAGGAGTGACCTGATGATTAAAGAGAGTTTCGAAATCTTTTTCAAGCTTCTCAACAACATATTGGACTGAGTCCAGCCCCTCAGGACACTCTCTTTCGTTCGCATATGGAACCTGATAAGTCAGGCCTGATGGCTGCATAAACTTTCGATACTTACTCTTGGAAGTCGTAACACTTAACGCACCAAGTGAACGGCCGTGAAAACAGCCGGTAAAGGAAACGACATAAGGACGCTGCGTTACATATTTAGCAAGCTTGATTCCTCCCTCGATCGCTTCCGTCCCACTATTGGCAAAGAAGAAACTATCTAAGTCTCCCGGAAGAATCTCCGCAAGCTCATCAGCCAATCGAAGAATCGAATCATACATGATGACTCCTGAAGGACCGTGCATCAGCCCATCTGCTGCATCTTTAATCGCTTGTACAATCTTTGGATGACGATGTCCAACATTCGTTACGGCAATTCCAGAGGTGAAATCAAGATATTTCTTTCCGTCCAACCCGTAGTAATAGCACCCCTCTTCTTTTACTACCGGTAAGTTCGGGTGATCCTTTGCCATACTGGGTGCCAGACGATTAGGCATATTTTGAATAAGCTGTTCAAACGTTCGTTCCATTCTAGTAACCTCCATATATGTGACTGACAAATTTGTTTTTACATAACGTTCTTTTCTCAAAGATTGTTGCTTTCTAACATATGCTCTGCAAGGCTCTGTCAATTAGCGTGTCCTAGATGGTGAGGGGAACTACTCCGCTTGCAGCTAGCGTTCGGCCGAGCCTCCTCAGCTTCGCTTCCGGGGTCTCGACACGCCAGTACTTCCGCAGGAGTCTGCGCAGTTCCCCTCACCATCTTTAAGAGAATTTTTGTGACAGAGCTTAAATGTGTGCAAGAAAACAATGTAACTAGAAAAAATAATTCCTCTTTATTAAAATGAAAATCGATTTCCACTGACCTTAAATAAGGTTGTTTGCTAAAATTCTTGTTTTTATTGATTTCTTTTAAGGATACATGCTCAGAAAGTTGATTGGAGCGGAAGGATGCTCGACTCCTGCGGGAATAGCTGGACAGGTGAGACCCCACAGGCGAAGCCGAGGAGGCTCACCGCCAGCCCCGCGGAAAGCGAGCATCCTGTAGCGGAAATCAACTATTACTTTCTTCTCTAAAATAACAACAAAACTTAACGGAATGAGCCTTACATAAAGAAGAAATGAGCCAATAAAGCGACGATAGGTAAGGTAATAATCGTCCGTTGGATAAAGATGATGAATAGATCTAAAAAGCTGATTGGAATCTTTGATTTGATTAATAGAATACCAATCTCAGACATGTAAATTAATTGAGTCAAAGACATGGCGGCAATGACGAATCTTGTTAACTCACTCTCAATTCCGCTCCCTACAACAGCAGGTAAAAACATGTCTGCGAAACCAACGATCATGGCAGGAGCCGCATCTGCCGCCTGTGGTATTTGTAATAATTCTAATAGTGGAACAATCGGATAAGCCAATATGTCAAACACTGGAGTATATTCCGCTACCACTAAAGCGATAGTTCCAAGGGCCATGACTAAAGGAATAAGACCAAACCAGATATCCAGGACGTTCTGAAATCCTTTTTTCGTTACCTCTCCGACACTTTTCACCTCTGATGCTTTTTCCACTGCTTTTTCAAAGCCCCATTGAAAACGGGAAACATTTTCAGGAACGGTTTCGGAGATTCGCATGCCAACCGGCTCATAATAGGTGTCTTTCTTCCGTGAAAGAGGCGGGATACGCGGACATATGACCGCAGCTGCTATCCCTGCAATCACCACTGTCCCATACAGTTGAACAAACATGGATTCCAATCCGATGAAGCTGACAATCACAAGACTGAAAGCGATCGAAGCAACGGAAAAGTTTGTCGCAATGACTGCTGCTTCCCGCTTTGTGTAGTAGCCCTCTTCAAATTGTTTCGTTGTAATCAATACGCCGACGGTACCACTCCCCATCCAGGACGCAAGAGCATCGATAGACGATCGTCCCGGCAATTGGAAAAGCGGCTTCATGATTTTCTGCAGCAGAGTGCCGAAGAAATCCATCAATCCAAAATCTAAAAGCAGGGGCATCAATAAGCCTGCAAATAAAAACCAAGTGGCTAAGACAGGAACTAACGAATACAATACTGTTCCTCCCGTAAAGTCAGAAATGATCCACTCGGGACCACTCCCATTTACCGTCATCACCGCAAATATCGAACCGAGGACACGAACAGCGATCCAAAAGTATCCTACGTCGAATAGTCCTTTTAAAAATGATTGATTAACAATCCACTGAGGTTTAAAAACTTTTGTATAAATAGCCATAAGAGCTGATAAAGCAAAAACCACTGTCATGAATAATGGCAGTACACCTTCGAGCATTCCTTGAAAATAAGAAGCAAAGATCCCGACCCCGATTGTCATGTTCCCATCATATGTAACAGGTACAAGGAACAACAGTACCCCTAACAAGGACGGAATGATAAACTTCATTGCTTCCCTTGACGTTTTGCCTGACCGGGTTTCTAATTGACTAACATTTTGTTTTCCAACTTCCATTGTCAAACACCCCTTTAAAATTTATCCATAACCCCTAACCATTCGAGAACCACTTATGCGTCGTAATAAAATCCCCCTTCTACCTTGCAGTTCTTTTCACCTTACTACTTGCAAGTTTCATGCCAATATTTTATTTTATTTTGTATTTTTTAAGTTTTCTGACTACTGAAGGTTGACTGATTCCCAGGTTTTGAGCTATTTGAGTAGTAGTCTTATGCTTCTCCCTCGCATTTTTTAATACTTGTTCTTCGACTGATTCAAGAATGTCTTTTAATGATTGACCATTGTACTCAAATCCTGAGATATCAGCATTATGCTTTATATATGGACCAGGCAGGTTTTCCATTTCAATTAATGGCTTGGAAGATGTCACAATCAGCCTTTCAATTATATTCATTAGCTCTCTGACATTCCCTTTCCAATCTTGGATCAACAACTGGTGAACAACTCCTTCATCCAGCTCTCTTTGGAGCTGATATTTTTCACAAAAATGATTTACAAAGTAATCGATCAACGTAATAATGTCTGATGTTCTCTCTCTCAATGGGGGAATCGTAATGGGAACCACATTCAAACGGAAGAATAAATCCCTCCTGAATTCTTTCTCTTCTACAGCTACCTCTAAATCTTTGTTCGTAGCTGCCAGAACCCGGAAGTCAACCTTCCTTTGTTTCGTACCGCCTACGCGATAAAATTGTTTCTCCTGAATGAACTTTAGAATTTTGACCTGGTTTGAGAGAGATAACTCTCCTATTTCATCTAAAAATAGGGTTCCGCCTTCAGCAAGTTCTGCTAATCCAACTTTCCCTTTGCGGTCAGCCCCCGTGAAAGACCCGGATTCATAACCAAAGAATTCTGCTTCAAATAACGAGTCTGGTATCGCTCCACAATTGACCTCAATGAACGGGCCGCCTTTTCGTTGACTTTTGTTATGTATGAATTTCGCGATATGGGACTTACCGACACCGGATTCCCCCAGCAGTAGGACGTTCACATCGACTTCTGCTACTTGCAGGGCAACCTGTAACACCTTTTTCATCTCATTACTCGAGGCAATGATCCCTTCCGAATAGTAATGACGGCTTCTAAGGATTTCAAGCTCACTTTTCACCCTCTCCATCTCATCTTCCATATCAGTTAAATACTTTTTCATATTCAATAATTCCGTTACATCATGGGAATAGCTAACGATCCTCACTAGTTCTCCGTTTTCATCGAATACCGGAATCCCTGTAACGAGCAGTTTCTTGCCCTCTTTACTCGTCTGGACCAACGTTATTTTTTTCTTTTCTTTTAGAACGATCGGAGTTAATATCGGAGAAAAAACCCCTTCTTTTTCCAAATCATATACAGATTTTCCTACCATGTCTGCCGAATTCACGTTATAAATATCCCCAGTTGCGTCACTCACTTTCAAGATAATCCCATCTGTATTGGTTACTAAAATATCATCTTGCAGCGAATGAAGGATCGCCTCATTTTCATTCCAACTTTTTTTCTTTACAGTCACAGACAACACCCCTTTGCAAGTCATGAAATTATTCAATAATGAATAATTATCCTGATAATTTTTATATTAATTCATTTATACCAAAGTTTTTTGACTTTTTATACATTTTTGAATAAATTATTCAAAAATAAATACCTTTTACTCTACTAGGTTAAGAAATTATTTTACTATTCAAACCATTTCGATTATCATTTTGGTAAGACTGTTTAAGGTGGGATAGGGATGACAGATGGAGAGAAGTTGACGTTGGAACATGCTAAAGAATTGGACAGGCAGGATTCATTGGCCCATTTCCGGAATGAATTTTACATAAAGAAAGGTCACTATTATATGGACGGGAACTCCTTAGGTTTATTATCTAAACGGGCGGAGAAGTCGTTACTTACGTCTTTGGAAGATTGGAAGGAACATGGAATCGATGGCTGGATGGATGGCCAGGAGCCGTGGTTCTATTATTCTGAGAAGCTTGGTGAAATGACGGCTCCTTTAGTTGGAGCTGAAAAGGAAGAAGTGATTGTGACGGGCTCCATAACGACGAACCTTCATCAGTTACTCGCCACATTCTATCAGCCCCAAGGAAAACGCACCAAAATCTTAGCAGATGTATTGACTTTCCCTTCGGATATTTACGCGATCCAAAGTCAGCTGGAGTTAAAAGGCTATACCCCTGATGAACATCTGATTCAGGTGAAAAGCAGAGACGGATACACAATAAGAGAAGAGGACATCATCAGGGAGATGACGGATGAGGTTGCTCTGATTCTGTTACCATCCGTTCTCTATCGAAGCGGACAGCTCCTGGATATGAAGCGATTGACGAGGGAAGCCCATAAACGTGGCATTGTGATTGGATTCGATTTGGCACATTCAATTGGAGCTCTTCCTCATCAATTGCATGATGACGGAGTAGACTTTGCTGTTTGGTGCAATTACAAATATTTAAACAGCGGGCCTGGTGGTGTAGGTGGATTATTTGTTCATAACAGGCATAAAGGGAAAAAACCTGGCCTTTCCGGATGGTTCAGCTCCCGTAAGGATAAGCAGTTTGATATGGATCATACGTTGAACCATGCAGATTCTGCAGGTGCCTTCCAAATTGGGACCCCGCATATATTAAGCAGTGCTCCTCTACTCGGCTCGCTGGAGTTATTTGAAGAAGCCGGCATTGAGAATCTGAGAAAAAAATCCCTTTCTCTCACACGATTTATGATGGATCTATTTCAACAAGAACTTTCACAGAACGGGTTTACAATCTGTAACCCACTTGAAGATGATCGGAGAGGCGGGCACATTAGTTTAAAGCAAGAAGAGGCAGCAAGAATTTGTAAAGCCTTGAAGGTGAACAAAGTAACACCTGACTTCCGTTCACCAAATGTGATCCGACTGGCTCCGGTAGCTCTCTATTCTTCCTATGAAGATGTGTGGGAGACCATCCAAATATTGAAAACCATTATGGACAAGGAAGAATATAAGAAGTTTGAAAATACGCGGAATGTTGTAGCGTAACTTCTTTTAGAAAGGATGAGATCGTTTGAAGATCATTGATATTTCCCGCCCGTTGCACAATGATACCCCTGTTTGGCCAGGGGACACTCCCTTTTCTTTCTCATTGAATTGGACGAAGGAGAAATCGGGATCCGTGAATGTCGGTCAGCTTACCATGAGTTCTCATACTGGAACACACGTCGACGCCCCCTTCCACTTTGACAATGAGGGAAAGAGAATATTGGACCTGCCATTAGAGAGGTTTGTGGGACCGGCCATCGTTGTAACGGTGGAGAATGCTGCAGAAATAAGCAGTGAACTATTGGAAGAGGTCGACTTGTCAGGAGTTAAGAAGGTACTTTTCAAGACGAATGCCTGGAAGAATCCTGAGGAGTTTCCCGAACGCATTCCACCCATTGCGAAAGATCTCGCACCTTTTTTGAAGGAAAAAGGCGTTGACCTGATTGGAGTGGACCTTCCTTCAGTGGATCCATTGGATAGTAAGGAGCTGAATGCTCACCATTCATTACGGGAACATGACATCGGAATATTGGAAGGGATTGTCCTTGACCACGTAGAGCCTGGACGGTATGAACTGGTGGCCCTGCCCCTCCCTCTTAAAGAAGGAGATGGATCACCCGTCCGAGCCATTTTAATGGATCGAACTTGATAAGATTCCTTTACAGGTTTTCCCTTCATTTTGTATAATATAATAGAAAAGTTCATTGATTAAATACAGAGTCCTGGCTGCCACCAGAACTCTGACAGTATACATTGCCGTGAGCAATTTATCCTTAATAAGATAGAAGTAACCTTTCCCTTGCAGTTGTCATAGTGGGTGGGTTACTTCTTTTTTTGTTGCGTGACTGCGATTATTGCTACTGTTAATGTACCAAAGGCAATCATCAATTGTAGTACGTCTGCGGTTTCGATCATTCCTGCTCATCACCTCCCATCTTAAGGGAGCTGCCTCTTGCCCACCCAGCTATGTACACCGTACATTTATTTTAACATAAAAAAACGAACGTATGTTCTATAATTATGAGCATATTTAGAAAATAGTTCCTTTTTACTGAATTGATTCTGTCTATAAATTATATTCAAACGCATATATTGCCTCCTCCTATTCATAGACTAACGATATAGATGTTTAAAATGATGAAAATTAGACCATAGCTAATTTTAAAAAGGAGGCGGCACAATGGGAATCACAATCACTTTGGGTTTAATCGTGATGCTTGGAATGATTTTGGGTATTCTAATTTATTTCTTAAGACAAGCTCTGGATTCAAATGATTCGAAAAAGATCGACTCTCATGACCATGATCATTTTTCGCAATGATGATTTGGTCCTTCAATGACCGTTAGCGAAATTTGTCATTTTTTGCAGAACGGTCGATATCTTGAAAATACGGTTATAAAATGAAAAAAAGGTTGATAAATCCTAATAAAAGTTGATATCTTTCCATAAAGGTCGATAAATCCGTATAACGGTTGAAATCCTTACGGTCAGCAAAGCAAAAAGCCCGCACTTCCTGTCTTCCAGGACGCCCGGGCTCTTTTTATTCGGTGATTTCCTTTTCGCCAAGCTTCATTGGACTTGAGCAAAGGGGACAAACCCTGGATTCCGTATCCTCATGGGTTTCCGGTCTCTGCCAGGCAATGCACTTGGTATTTGTGCAAATCCAGGCCAAGATCTTACTCACCTTCCCACTCCTCGCCTTTTTATTTGTCTTTGGCTGATCCGTGTGGGGAGTGTTCGTAAATAAATCCGCAATAAAACGGGAGCATTTCCGCTGTTCACCTTGATAATAAGCAGGAGAAGATATAAACAATTTCTCTTTAGCCCTCGTGATGGCTACATACGCGAGCCGTCTTTCTTCCTCCACTGCACCCAGAGTCTTTTCTTTCTGATTCGGATCTTTGTACACCTTATCTTCAAGCTTATTGGCATTCAGTGCTGAGCTGTGGGGAAGGTTTCCTTCAATGGCGCCGATTAAAAACACGACGGGGAACTCCAGGCCTTTGGAACGGTGAATCGTCATTAATGAAACGCTGTTTGTGTTCTTCTTTTGACTCTGATTTGAATAGATTTCTTCATACTTTGCTTTCATTTCATCAATAAAGGTAATAAAACTCGAAATCGTATCAAAGCGCTTCGCCGATCCTTCAAGCTCGTCCAGCATTTCTTTGATAAGTTCCTTCTGTTCTGTTACCACATGTGATTCCTGGGCATCAATGTATTGATGATAGAACTCTTTCCTGATCCGTTTGATTGCAGCTTCCGGTGACTGGTCTCCGATCGACTTTAGAAATTTCATCCGTTCTTTTATATTCTTTACCTGAAACGGCTTCAAACCTGATAAGGTCGTTAAATGGATAAGAGGATATTTCTTTCTCTCCTTACGATCTTCCTCCAGAATATGAGCCATCCCCCGGTCCCTTCTTATAAAAAGAGTCGGCAGCAGTGATTCCATGGCTGAAAAGTTCCTTGGAACCATCGATAGCCGCAGGTAATCCACCACCGGTTTCACCGTCCAGTTTTCATAGAAGAGGGAATCCTTTTGATTATAAGGAGTAAAAGGAATTTCCTTTAATAGCAGTTGCTCAAAGACCGCCCGCCCGCTGCTCATCGTGCGATGAAGAATCGTCATATCCCCGTACGTATAGCCTCCTTCTATTAACCGATGGATTTCTTCTGTGATCCAAACGGCCTCTTCATCTGCAGTCGCCGGTCTTGAATAAAGCGGCTGTTGTCCTTCCACCTTAGTGGCGATGAGCTCTTTAACACGACGGTGTTCATTCTGTCCGATCACTTTATTACCCAACCCGATGATATAGGCGTCAGACCGGTAGTTCTCTTTCAACGTTACAACCTTTGCATCCGGGAATTCTTCATCAAAATCCAAAATAAATTCGTTTCTGGCGCCGTTAAAGGTGTAGATTGTTTGGTCATCATCCCCTACTACGAACAAGTTCCGATGAGCCGCAATCAGCTTCATAAGCTCATATTGTACAAGATTCGTATCCTGGAATTCATCTACCATCACGTACTGGAAACGGTGCTGAAGAGAGGTCAAGAGGTTAGGATTCGAAAGTAATAATTGATATGCCTCTGTCAAAATATCATCGAAATCCATTTTATGATTCATCCGCTTCCACTCTTCATATTTTAAGAGAATGTCACGCACTTCTTTTTCTGATTTTGATTTCTGTGGAAGATCCCTGATATCTTTTTGGTTCAACTTATAATGAGAGAGTTTTGCGAGAAGCGTCTCTGCATCATAAGGATCATATATCTTCATTTCTCTCTGAATCTGCTTCAAGATAATTTGTTTATAGCGCTCGTTCCCGATCACTTCTTGTGTGTAGTGACGGGATCTCAATAAGTAAAGGAACAGGGCATGAAACGTACTGGCATGAACCTGTCCGCCAGCTTCCGTCCCCGGCAGGCTTGAAATCCGCTGCTTCATTTCTTCCGCCGCTTTCTTAGTAAATGTCACCAGTAAAATATTCTTCGGCTGAATATTTTTCACGCTCATCAAGTAGCCTGCCCGGCAAACGAGGACCGTCGTCTTTCCAGTCCCTGCACCAGCCAGGGTTAAGCACGGTCCCTTCACATGGCGCACAGCCTCTATCTGAGAAGCATTCAAATGAATGCCTGCTTCCTCCATCGTCCGAAAGAAAAAAGCATCCTCTTCATGGGAGGATATCAGCTGTTTCGTCGTGTCTCCCTTATGGAGTGGTGCTACCGGAATTTCCTTCTTTTCCGCTTCATATGGATAAATAGAATAGTTGGTTAATACTTTATTCAAAGCTCATTCTCCTAGCTTTTCTTTACGATTCATAACCTTCTCATCATAACAAGACCCCTTCAAAAATAGCAATGACAATCTCAGGATGATAGGGATGGACTACTGGATATATAAATACTGTTAAACGATTGTTTAATCCCTTGAACCCTAGTAGAATAAATGTTTTGAAGTACTAATCAAACGTTTGTTTAAATCCGATATGCTCCCCGGGGATTAACATATTGAAAGAAAAGGTAATAGAACATTAGGTGATAAATGATGAATCTAACAAAATGGGGCTTTACCCGCTTCAACAGCATAAAGGCAGAATTCGATCACTTCCCCCACTCCCTTGTCATACTCAGGAAAATCAGAAACTACTACTTCGTAAATAAAGTTCACTGGTCCCACCTCGACCCCGTGGTGGAAACACATCATCTCGAAGAAATGGAACTGCTTGTGAACAGGGAGCTGGATTTGGAAAAATATTATCTTAATAGAAGATTGGATTAATGACAGTTTTTTCGCCCAATTCATGAATTTATTTTTAATGAGAGAGGAACTACGTGCTATTCCTATGTAGAATGCTTGCTTTTGAAGTTACGTTCAATCCTTTTGTTAAATGATTTTTGGTGTTTGGTCTATCTACTCCTTATTCTTATAAGTGACAAATAATGAAGAAGCACAGAGTGGATTGGAGCGGAAGGCGCTCGACTCCTGCGGGAAAAGCGGGAAAGTTGAGACCCCACAGGGCAAAGCCCGAGGAGGCTCAACTCACGCCCCGCGGAAAGCGAGCGCCTGCAGCGGAAAGGAACGGTCAAGGTTTTGTTGAATGTATTTTTTAGGACTAATAAAAATGATTTTCAAAAAACAAGAAAGATTGAGATAAAGTAAGATAACCGACTATTTCATCGTTAAAAACAGCCCAAATCTCATTATATTGATTATTCTGAACATTTGCATTAATTTTATAATTTGTTAATATATAATTAATAAAAGATTTACAAACACAAAACTTTAAAGGAAGGCGTGATTCCAATGAAGTAAGCTAGCAAAGCATGTCAGCATCACATCTCGCTTTTGAGATCGGCCCGTGAAAACTGATTTCAAGATGTGTGGATATGCGGGAATGCGCAATCTTATTTCAGGAGATGATTCCAATGAAGAGTGTAAGCGAAGCATGCTAACATCATGGTACGCAAGAAGATAGCCCGTGAAAACTATCTTCGTAACATGTGGGCGTGTGGGAAAATCAGCGGCAAATGAAAATAAACTAAATAATACATGCAATACCATTAATTTAAATGAATGTTAAGTATGTGTATTAGTAAGAAAGGATAGTAAAGTTAATTGAATAAGATTTACTTAAGTTAAGGCGCTGTTTATGTGATATAGGCATAAGCAGCGTCTTAAATTTTGTTTAAAACTCTTCTTTTAACAAGGAACAAACAGCTGCATCGCAAAAGATACCCTTTTCAAATGCCGCTTTTCTCAATACTCCCTCGAACATGAATCCTGCTTTTTCAAGACATTTCTTTGAAGCCGTGTTCTCCGGATCACAAAAAGCTTCTATTCGATTAAGGGACATTTCTTCAAACCCGTACTTCAAGGTAGGTCTTAACACCTCGGACATAACCCCTTGTCTCCAATAGTCTGGATGGACCTCAAATCCCACCTCGGCTTTAAAGTGCTCTTTTTCCCACTGATGAAAACCGCAACTTCCAATGATTTCGTCTGTGTCTATTAAAGCAATCCCCCATCTGATCCCTTCGTTTTCCTGAAATCTCCCGTTCCATCTGTTGATGATTTCAATGGCTTGTTTTTCTTCTTGAAACGATTCTAAATCATAATATCGAGTAACTTCATCTTTTGAAAAATAGTCAAATACTCGGGGAGCATCTCCTTCTTCCATCTTTCTTAAGCGAAATCTTTCAGTTTCAAGCACCGGGAAGGTTCTTGTCAGCATAATCATTCTCCTTTTCTTCTTGTTCTCTTTTACTATTCAACATTGTATTTTTTAATGCCTTCTTGAAAATTGAATTTCTCATAAAATCTTATACTCGTGATTAGAAGCGTTGGTTTGTATTCTTTCCTTATTCTGGTTACAATCGATTTAATAGGCTCTTTTCGCAAAGATTGTTTTTTTAAAACAAGGTCTGCTTGGGGCTCTGTCAATCAGTATAGACTGGATGGTGTGGGGAACTACTTCGCTTTCCGCGGACGTTCGGCCGAGCCTCCTGATATGAACGAAACTGTCAAGGCCCCTCCTGCACCACTGTTTTTGAACAAATTTAAGAAGAGAAGCATTTTTCGGCTTCTGATCTAAGTAAGT